>Ga0213880_10000010_pt1 | contig 176824 bp, 194 predicted proteins | sample BarmaccoBMER_R07_FD_165047 | JGI IMG/M metagenome (GOLD analysis project Ga0213880, IMG submission 165047) | Barbacenia macrantha exposed rock microbial communities from rupestrian grasslands, the National Park of Serra do Cipo, Brazil - ER_R07 ... | reverse complement strand
ACCCGGGCGGGGAAGGGGGGGGGGGCCCGCCCCCTCCACCGCTTCGCGGTCCCCCTCCCCCGTTAACGGGGGAGGATCATTACTCAATGCCCCTTGGCGTAATACCGCCCGAAGCGGTTGGAGAGGAAGTCCGACAGCTTCGCCTCTTCCTGCCGCACGAAGCCCTGTCCGGGCAGCTTGCCCTCCACCAGCAGGTCGCACATCGCGCAGATGCCGGCGGCGGTAGTGATCTGGATCGCGCTCATCAGCCGCTCGTTGACCGTCTGGCTGTAGATCTTCTTGGCGTAGCTTTCCTGGGTGAGCAGCCCGTCTTTCCAGCCGTTCACGGTGACGAACACCAGCACCACGTCCTGATAGGTGATCGGGATCGCGGTCTCCAGCACGTCCTTGAAGATCTCGCGCCGTGTGCCGAGATGCAGGTCGCGCACCAGAAGCTTGATGATGTCGCGGTGGCCGGGATAGCGCGCGGTCTTGTAGTTCAGGTTCTCCACCTTGCCCTGCAGCGTGTCGCACAGGGTCCCCAGCCCGCCCGACGTGTTGAACGCCTCGTACTCGACGCCGTCGAGCGTGAACTGCTCCAGCTCCTCGAGCGCGGGGACCTCGATGCGCACGCCGTCGCGGATCGACTCGCAAGGATTGCAGTACTCGTTGATCAGGCCGTCGGTCGACCAGGTGAGATTGTACTTGAGCGCGTTGTGCGGGAACACCGGCAGCGCGCCGACGCGCATCTGCACGTCGCGCAGCTTGTCGAACTTCTTGGCGAGATCGTAGGCGACGATGGAAATGAACCCTGGCGCCAATCCGCATTGCGGGATGAACGCGGTGCGCGCGCCTTCCGCCAGCTTCTTGATCAGGCGGGTGGATTCGACGTCCTCGGTCAGGTCGAGGTAATGCGCGTTGACGCGCTTGCAGGCCTCGGCGACCTTTGACGTCAGGTTGAACGGCGTCGCGGAGAGCACGATGTCGTGGCCCTCGACCTCGTGCACGAACTCCGGCGCCAGGATATCGACCTGGCGCAGCTCGACGTTGCGGCCGGGCAGGCGCTTGAGGCTTCCGGGATCGCGGTCGGCGACGGTGAGCTTGTAGTCGCCGCTGGACGACAGGAATTCCGTGATGGCGACGCCGATCTTGCCGCCGCCTACGAGCATGACTTTTTTCATCTTTTTCCTCCCGGAGCCGCTCTTACAATGGCCGCTGGGCGCGACGGAAAAGAGACGGCGAAGCGCCGGAAAATCGGCTATGGTCCGTCGAATCGACGGGACAACCGGCGAAATGTCGCTCGGCAAGTTGCGCGGTCCTTTTCCTCCCCCGTTCACGGGGGAGGTCCGCCCGGGGGGGGGGGAGGGGGGGATTGCGCCGATCCCCCCTCCGCTTCGCTACGCTCAGCACCTCCCCCGTAAACGGGGGAGGAAAACCAGCACGCCTTGAATGCGCGACACGGATTCAAAACTCCTCGACCTGCTTCGCGCCAATGCGCGCGAGCCGACGGCGTCTCTCGCCCGCAAGCTCGGGCTGGCGCGCTCGACGGTGCAGGAGCGCATCGCCCGGCTCGAGCGCGAGGGCCTGATCAAGGGCTACACCGTGCGGCTCGGCGACGGCGCCGAGGCCAGCCGGATGCGCGCGGTGGTGATGATCGAGACCGATCCGAAACAGGCCGACCGCGTCTCGGTCGAGCTCAAGAAAATGCCCGAGGTGCGCTCGCTCGCCGCGGTGTCGGGCAGCTACGATCTCGTCGCCATGGTGGAGACCGACACGCCCAACCGCATCGACGCGCTGCTCGATCGCATCGGCCGCGCGCCGGGCGTGGCGCGCACGGTGTCGTCAATCGTCCTGTCGGAGAAATTCGCGCGATGAGCCAGTCGGGGAGGGGCGCCTGAGCACCGACAATTCCGATGCGAAGAGCAAGCCGAAGCGGGCGCATCCCGTGGTCGCGGTCTATCGCCGCGCGCGCAGGCCCGATCGCGGCCATATGGACGTGCTCAGCCGCCGCGTGCCCTACTGGTTCCTGGTGCTGTCGCTCATCGCCTTCGCCAGCTTCCAGATCTGGATGAACCCGTTCGGGTTCTCGGACCTGGTGCAGCGCTATTCGCAGGACGTCTCCGGCCTGCTCATCACCGGGCCTTATTTCTACGGCACCGAGGGGCGCGACAAGGTCTCGGTGGCGCTGATCGATGAGACCACGCTGCACCGCATGCAGACGCCCTGGCCGTGGACCTATGGCAATCATGCGACGGCTTTGGGCGCGCTTCTGTCGTACAAGCCGAGAGCCGTCGTGGTGGACATCTTGTTCGTCGACCCGCGCCGCGACGACACGCTGGGCGAGCTCATCGACGTCATCCATCGCTACCAGGCCGCGCATGTGCCGATCTATTTCGAGGGCGGCGTCGATCTTCCTTTCGGCGAAAACGCGCTCACGCCTGAGATCGTGGCGACCAAAGTTCCGGTGCTCGATCCTTCGACGCCGATCAACGCCGGCGTGGCGCGGCAGTACAACGGCACCGGCCGCTGCTTCGACGTCAAGCCGGAGGCGGACGGCAGCTGTCTGTCGCTCGCGCTCAAAGTCTATCGCGACGTCTTTCCCGAACGTCCGCCGGTGCCGATCAACGACAAGATGGAGCTGGTCTGGGGCACCAGGACGGCGCCCTCGAACCTCAAATGGATGTCCGCCGAGGGCAAGACCTGCGATACCGAGACGAGCCCGCTCAGGCGCATCTATCTCGCCTTTTTCGATACGAGCGTCGTGAAAAGTCCATGCCCCTACAACGCCGTGATACCGGTCGAGGGGTTGATGGCCGGGGCCGATGAGGACATCCCCAAGCTGATCGAGGACCGCGTGGTGTTTTACGGCGGCGATCTGCAGGGCGCGCAGGACAAGGTCTATACGCCCGTGAACAACCTCATCCCCGGCGTCTTCACCCACGCCATGGCGATGGACAACCTCATCACCTTCCACGGCCGGCCCTACCAGGACGCGGTCTCGCTCTTCGGCCAGGTGCAGGACGGCAACCTGGTGCAGATCCTGGCGGTCGTTCCGGTCATTCTGATCCTGTCGTGGTTCCACTGGCGCGGCTTGAGGCGAAGGCGCGAGCACCGCGAACGCAGCGCGACGTTCGAATATTTCCTGGAAAAAGCGGTCGAAAAGCTCTGGCACTACATCGCCTTCGCGCTGGCGCTGGGCGTCGGCCTGATGCTGACCTTGTGGGCGGGGCTGTCGGTGGCGAACTGGGTCGAGGTGGTGTTCGTCTCGGCGGAACTCGCGGCGCTGCTGTTGGTAGGTGCGCCGGACTCGTTCTGGGGTTATCTTCACCACGTGGCGGGCGCAGACCCGCAAAATTGAAGAGGAAACGATGAGAGTGTGGGGAGTGGCGGCGCTGATCTCGGTGATGCTCGCAGCGCCGGCCAATGCCGCATCGGAGAGTTGTTCTGCGACGGGCGATCTGGTGCTCGCGGCCCGAACGCCCCAGGTCGATCTCTACGACGCGGCGCTGGGCAAGCGGGTGCAGACCATGGACGCGACGAAGTTCCCGGCCTGCGCGCCGATCACCGGCCGCGCGCCCAACATGATGCTGCAGGTCGATCTCGGCGGAAAGAATTACTGGGTGCCGCCCTACATGGTGCGCTACCGCTTCGCCGGAAAGCTTCCCGCCGTTTGCCGCAACCTGGCACTGGGCTCGAACAGCGAAAAAGTCGGCGCCACGCGCGGCCTTGGCGAAGGCTGCCCGAATACAGGAGGCAAGTGATGCGCAAGATCGCAGTCTTGGCGCCGCTCGCGCTCCTGGCGCTCGCGACCGCGGCCCATGCGAGCGGCTATCCGGGCAAGGGCCGCGCCCTCGACACGCTGAGGCCGGCGTCCGACTACAGCGACGTGCTCAAGGGCCGTCCGCTTGCGCTCGGCATCATGCGCACGCGCGGCCAGGGCTTCGTGCCCTCGCCGGAGCTGCAGGCCTATGTGCAGGGGGTGATGAACCGCCTGCTGGCGGGGGTGAATCTGCCGCCGTCGTTCCAGCCGCAAATCCGCGTGCTCGCGACACCGGAATTCGCAGGCGAATGCACGCCCGACGGGACCCTGATCGTCACCGTGGGCCTGCTCGAGCTGCTGGAAACCGAGGATGAGCTTGCCTTCGTGCTCGGCCACGAGCTGGCGCATGCGATCTACCGCCATCAGCAGCGCGACTGGTTCAAGAAAGCGCAGTTCTATGCCGTGGTGAACGGCAGCGCGGTCGACTTCGTGGCGCAGGGCAATGTGCAGATCTCCATCGGCGGCAACGCCAATCTCGCGCGCGGCCTCGACGTGGCCCAGCACCTCGCCAAGCTCAGCGCCAATGTGCTGATGCCGCAGATGGCCAAGGAGGACGAGGATGCCGCAGATGCGCTGGGCTTCGACCTGATGGTCAAGGCCGGCTACGACCCGGAGGCGCCGCTCGCGGTGATGGACAAGCTCGCCGCCCAGGAAGCCGAAGCCGAAGCGGCCGCGGACGCGGCAAAGCAGGCGGCCCAGAAAGATGGCGGCGGCAGCAAGGGCGGCTTCATGAACGTGCTCGGCGGCGGCTTGAGCATCGCCGGCCAGATCGCCAGCGGCGGCCGTCCCGACAGCGGCCAGGTCGCTGATCTCGCCATCTCGGTGTTCGACAGTGCGGTGGATTCGATGGCCGAGGACGCCACCACGCATCATCCGGCGCGCGAGCGCGCGGACCTGCTGAGCGCCTATCTCTTCCGAGCCTATCGCGACGCGGGGCCCGTGGCGCCGACGCCGCTGCCCTGGGCGCCGGACAGCCGCTCGCCCTTGAAGCCGAAGCTGGTGGCGATGTTCGCGCACTACACCGAGGCGGAGAACGCCGCCGCCTGGATCGCCGACCCCAGCCAGGGCAGCGAGAAGAGCGCCGGCGCCGAGGTCGCGCGCGCCGTCAGCGTCCCCACGGTCGATCATGCGTATACGGACTTTGTCGCGGCCGAATATTACGAGGGCCGCCACCAGGAGCCGCAATCCCTGGCCGCGCTGAAGCGCGCCGCGGACGGGCCGGAGCCGTCCTGGGAGATCTACGCGCGGCTGATCGACCGCTACATCGCCGCCAACGATCTCGTCTCCGCCCAGGCGGCGATGGACAGGGCGGTGGCGCGCTTCGAGGACTCGCCCGTGCTCCTGCCCAAGCGCATCCAGCTTCTGCATCTCGAGCAGCGCGACGGCGAAGCCAAGGCGCTGATCCCGCGCTGCAAGAGCTACGACATCGACGAGCTCACCGCCGCCTGCAAGAAAGAAGCGGGGTAGGGCAATTGTCGTTCCCTATGCAACTACTACTCGTCATCCTGAGGTGCCCGCCCGCGTGCTTCGAGGCTGTCGATACGCTGTCGCTATCGACCGCTCGCACCTCAGCATGACGCGGGCGGGCCTCGAAGGATGGACGCGCTGTTCCGCTTCCCTGGCGCCGTCCGGCGCGATCCTGCCGTCGAGGCGTGGTTCTCCGTGAGCGACGACCCCTTGCGCGGATTCGCCCGGCCCTGGTTCGAAGAGATGCGCCGCTGCGGGAAGGATGTGCGCGAGCTTCTGCACGACGGCCATCCCGTGGCCTGCGCCGGCGACGCGGCGTTCGCTTATGTCGATGCCTTCCAGGCGCATGTGAATATCGGCTTCTATCGCGGCGCCGAGCTCGACGATCCTGCCGGGCTGCTCGAAGGAACCGGCAAGCGCATGCGGCACGTCAAGCTGCGCTGGGGGCAGGACATCGACGGCGAGGCATTGCGGGCGCTGATCGCGGCGGCGTATCGCGACATGCGGGCGCGTGCCGCTGCGTGCGCCTAATTCGTGGAGACGATCATGTATGTCTGCGGCCTCGTCATTCCCATTCCCGAGGACAAGCGCGACGAATACCGCCGCTGGGCCGAGATGAGCGCGGCGTTCTTCAAGGACTATGGCTGCCTGGAGATCGTCGAGTGCTGGGAAGACTTCGTGCCCGACGGCAAGCAGACCGATTTCCGCCGCGCCGTCGCCGCCAGGCCGGGCGAGAAGATCGTCTTCTGCTGGCAGGTCTGGCCCGACAAGGCGCAGTTCTTCGCCGCCGAAGAGAAGATGCACCAGGACCCGCGCATGGACGCCGCCGGCGATCCGCCTTTCGACGCGAAACGCCTGATCTTCGGCTGCTTCGCGCCGCTCGCGGCGATGGGGAGGGCCGATGCTCCTTAGTCCACGTTCGTCGTCGATCCCGCCGGTCATCCTTCGAGGCCCGTCGCGTCACCCTGAGGTGCGAGCGTGAGCGAGCCTCGAAGGGCGACGCGACGAGCACCTCAGGATGACGCGCTCTTAGCGAGCGCATAGGGACGGACAATAGGCACCACCATGACCGAACTCGACAAATGGGACAGCTTCACCGTCATCGTCGGCTCGGCGGCCGGCGCGCTGATCGGCTTGCAATTCGTGGTGATGACCTTGATCGCGGTGCGCCCGCCGCGACGCGCCGCCGAAGTGGGACCGGCATTCTCGACGCCGACCATCGTCCACTTCTGCTCGGTGCTCCTGCTCTGCGCGGTGCTGCGCGCGCCGTGGGATGGGGTTGCGCCGGCCGCGATCGCGACGGCCATCGTCGGCGCGCTCGGCACCGTCTACGCCGTGGTCACCGGCTGGCGCATCCGCAGACAGAATGTCTATGCCGCCGATTTCGAAGACCTGCTTTGCCACGTGATCCTGCCTGTGCTCGCCTATGCGATGCTGTTTGCCGGCGCGCTCGCGTCGCTGCGGTTCCTGCACGAGGGGCTGTTCGCGATCAGCGCAGCGGTGCTGCTGCTGCTCTTCACCGCCATCCACAATGCCTGGGACGCGGTCGTCTACCAGGTGCTGACGCGGCCGGCGCAAGGGAGCGATTGAGCGCGATCAGGTCTCGGCGCGCTCCTTGATCGCGAAGCCAGCGCCTTCCAGATGGGCGCGGATCTCGCGGGCGTGGTCGTTGTCGCGGGCCTCGATCAGCATGCCGAGCGTCGCCGACTTCGCCGAGTCGTCGATCATCCGGTTGTGGCTGACCTCCAGGATGTTGCCGCCGGCCTCTCCGACAAGGGCCGCGATGCGCGCCAGCACGCCGGGCCGGTCGTCGATGGCGATGGCGACGGAGAACATGCGCCCCACCCGCGCCAGCTCGCGCAGGATGACGTTGGAGAGCAGCCGCATGTCGATATTCCCGCCCGACAGCACGACGCCGAGCTTGCGGCCCCTGAAGACGTCGCGGTTCGCCGTCACGGCGGCGAAGCCGGTGGCGCCGGCGCCTTCGACGACCGTCTTCTCGATCTCCAGCAGCTGGACGATGGCGTGCTCGATCTCCTGCTCGCCCACCAGGAAGATGTCCTTGATGCGCTCGGTCACGATGCGGCGCGTCAGCTCGCCGGGCGCCTTGACCGCGATGCCTTCCGCCACCGACTGCCCGGAGCAGGGCAGGCTGGCGCCCTTGATCGCGTCGTACATCGAGGGATAGGCGTAAGTCTGCGCGCCAAAGATCTCGATCCCCGGCTTCAGGGACTGCGCGCCGACGGCGATGCCGCTGATCAGGCCACCGCCGCCGATCGGCACCACGATCGCGTCCAGCGCCGGCACGTCGGCGAGCATCTCGAGCGCGATGGTCCCGGTGCCCGCCACGATCACCGGGTCGTCATAGGGATGGACGAAGGCGAGGCCTTCGCTCTGCGCGATCTGGTTGGCGCGGCCGAAGCTTTCGGTGAGCGTGGCGCCTTCGAGCACCACCCGCGCGCCGAAGCCCTTGGTGTGCTTCACTTTCACGAAGGGCGTGAACTCCGGCATGACGATTGTGGTGGGGATGCCGAGCCGCCCGGCGTGATAGGCGACGCCCTGCGCGTGGTTGCCGGCCGACATCGCGGCGATGCCACGCTTCCTCTGTTCCGGCGTCAGCGAGAGCAGCTTGTTGAGCGCGCCGCGCTCCTTGAACGAGGAGGTGAATTGCAGGTTCTCGAATTTGAGATAGACGTCGCAGCCGGCGATCTCCGACAGGGTGGCGGAGTGGCGCGTCGGCGTCCTCTCGAGCGTGCCTTCAATGCGCTGGGCCGCGGCGCGAATGTCGTCGAGGGTGGGCGGGTTCAGGGAAGGGGTGGTCATCGCCGCCTCGCGCGCATGGGGCTGGTAGCAGCGGAGGGATTTGAACCCCCGACCAAGGGATTATGATTCCCCTGCTCTACCACTGAGCTACGCTGCCGAAAGCCCATAGAGGCGGGGGGTGTAAGAGGGGTGGTTGCCCCTGTCAAGCAGCGCCAATCGGCCCTAAATTCGTGGCATAGTTCAGGCCGGATAAAGCAGGAGGAAGCGATGATCGTCGGTGGCCATGTCATGATCCAGAGCCGCGACGACGCGGCCGACAAGGCATTTTTCCGCGACGTGCTGGGGATCCCCAGCGTCGATGCCGGCAACGGCTTTCTGATCTTTGCTCTGCCGCCGAGCGAATTCGCCGTGCACGAAGCCGACGCCAACGGCGCGCATGAATTCTTCCTGATGTGCGAGGACATGGACGATTTCGTCGCTGCGATGCGCGCGGCCGGGACCGAGTTCACCGCGCCGGTCAACCGCGGCTGGGGGACGATCACCGCGATCACGCTGCCCGGCGGCGGCAAGCTCAGCGTCTACCAGGCGCACCACGCCCGTCCGCACAAGACGGCGAAGGCCGCGCCAAAGCGCGAGGCGAAGAACAAGGTTGCCAAACCGGCAAAGCGCAAAGCGAAGGCGAAGAAGAACCAGACGAAGTCGCGACGCCGCTAGCGCAAACCGACTGCTTCCAATCACCAATTCGTCATGGCCGCCCTTGGTCCGTAGCGTCAGCGTGCGGACGCCACCCAGCCCTGAAAAAATTCGCACGCGGAGGCGCGGAGCACGCGGAGTTGTACTTTTCCTCCGCGATTTTCCGCGGCTCCGCGTGAACATCTGGATGGCCGGGTCCCTACGCTTTCAGCTTCGGCGGGCAAGCATAGATCACACTCGGCCGCAGTAGCCTTGGCGAAGGCGGCAAGCCCGGCCATGACGTTTGATCGGATGTTTGGGGCTACGCCGCCTTGCGCGCGGGCTCGGCCTTGGCGATCCAGCCGCCGCCGAGAACGCGCGAGCCGTCATAGAAGACGCAGGCCTGTCCCGGCGCCACCGCCTCTTCGGGCGCGAGGAGTTCGACTTGCGCCGTGCGGTCCGGTCCCGGGATGACGCGCGCCGCGACGGACGGGCGCATCGAACGCACCTTGATGCTGCATTCGAACGGCGCGCGCGCCTCGCTCAGCCAGTTCACCTCGCGCAACACGATGCTGCGCGTGGCCAAGGCCGCGCGCGGTCCCACGATGACGCGCGCGTTCGCCGCGTCCAGCGCCAGCACGAACAGCGGCTCCGCATTGCCGGCGAGGTTCAAGCCTTTGCGCTGCCCGACGGTGAAGTGGATCACGCCGGGATGTTCGCCCAGCACGTGGCCTTGCGCGTCGACGATCTCGCCCGGACGCTCGGCCTCCGGCGCCATGCGCGCGACGATGCCGGCATAGCGGCCGTCCGGCACGAAGCAGATGTCCTGGCTGTCGGGCTTGGCGGCGACGTCGAGGCCGAGCTCGGCCGCGAGCGCGCGCACCTCGGCCTTCTCCATGCCGCCGAGCGGAAAGCGCAGGAAGGCCAATTGCTCGCGCGTGGTGGCGAAGAGGAAATAGCTCTGGTCGCGTGTCGCGTCCGTCGCGCGATGGAGCTCGGGACCGCCAGCACAGTCGACACGGCGCACGTAATGCCCGGTCGCCAGCGCCTCGGCGCCGAGCGAACGCGCCGTCTCCATCAGATCGGCGAATTTGACCCGCTCGTTGCAGCGCACGCAGGGGATCGGCGTTTCGCCGCGTGCATAAGTCTGCGCGAAGTCGGCGATGACGCGCTCGCGGAAGCGCGCCTCGTAGTCGAGCACGTAATGCGTGATGCCCAGCGACTGTGCGACGCGCTTGGCGTCGGCGATGTCCTGGCCCGCGCAACAGGCGCCTTTGCGCTTCGCCGCCGCCGAATAGAGCTGCAAGGTGATGCCCACGACCTCGTGGCCCGCGCGCTTGAGCAGAGCGGCGGTGACGGAGGAGTCGACGCCGCCCGACATGGCGACGACGACGCGGGCAGGTCTGCCGGTCATGGCGCGCCTATAAACGGGGGATGGAGAGGGTGCAAGCCGGCACTGTTACAGTTTCAACGATGCCGAAGGATGAAGGAAGGTACTTCGGCCAATTCTTTAGGGTAGGGTTCGCCCACACGCTCGAACCTGAACCCACCCTCGACCAAGGCGGCTACCCTGAGCCATTCCTTAACCTCGGTTTTCGCAGGCGGCTTGAACTCCAAGGAGACCTTAACGGCTTGCCGCCCGCAGTTTCCGCATGGCAGTTCGGGCGGCAGCGGTCGCGTTTCCCGCCGCCGGAATGAGGATCGGCAGTAAATGCATATGTACCGTGCGGGAGTTGGCGGCAGTTTGCGTCCGTCTTTTCGTTTTCGCATCAGGCCGCCACTCCAGAAATAATTGTGAAATGCTACTCCCATGCCCAAAGGACCCCAAGGCCAGAAGCGCCCCGCCGATGTCATCGGCAACGCCGTCCACGTCTCATGCGAATAGCCACGGGGGAGGTCGAAGAAGATGCAGCATCAAGCCGGCGCCGCGCCGGTGGCCCCACGCGATGCGGCCTCTTGAAACAAAATATCTTGCATGAAGATTAAATTCGACATGTGCCTCTTGAACCTGGGATTTGCGATCCCACATCAGCCGCGATTTGCAGTGCCAATGGATCAACACGGAGCCGTCTGCCAGGACCAATTGAAGCCGGCGTTGGGCCATACAGGGCAAGGATGCTGCCCGACGCGCATCCGTGCGAAGCGACATGAGGAGCCTGCCAGCGCGGTGAAAACCGCCGGCGGGTTTTTTTTGTCTCTCGCGAAGCCCGTGGAGGTGCACACGGTGCGGACGCAGGCGCCGGCTGACGGCCGGCTCCTCCCGGGGCCCTGTGCAGACCGGAGCAAGGCGGACGATCCGCCGCGCGACAGCCACTCGAGCCGTTACGCGGATGGGTCTTCCGCCTTTGTTTTCGAAAAAACCTCTATTTGATCGGCAGGTAGTCCAACAGCGAGATCTGGCCAAGCTGCGCGGTGACGTGGAGCGCGGCCTGCAGCGCGGTCTGGTTCTCGTTGAGCTGCGTGATCGCGGTGCCCATGTCGACGTCTTCGATGTTGGAGACGAAACCCTTGTACAGCGTGGAGAGCGCCTGTTGCTGGCCGAGCGCCTCGTTCAGGCGATTGTAGACTTCGCCATTGGCCGCGGTGGCGGCGTTCACGCCGGTCGCGGCGGCGGTGGCCTGCGGCATCTCGGCGGTGAGGAACGCCGACTGCGCGGTCGTCAGCATGCCCGACAGATTGCCGTTGGCGCCGGCATTGAACGAGGCGACGTCCTTGATGGTCTGCATGATCTGGGCGCCGATGTCCGAGGCGAGCACGCCGATCTTCACCGGCTCGCCGTCCGCCACCAGCACCGATTTCTTCTGCGTGCCGTTGGCAAAGGCCGCCGACACCGAGGAAAGGCCCGCGAGCTGCGACAGCGACGTGGCAGTGAAGGGCGGCGCATTGTCCTTCTCGCCGCCGAAGAGATAGTTGCCGTTCGCGTCCTTGGCATTGAGGACCTGCGAGGCCTGTTCGAAGATGCTCTGCACCTGGTCCATCAGATCGGTCGCGTCGTTGTTGCCCAGCGCGGTGGTGAGCGCCTGCTTGAGCTGGCCGGCGAGAGCGGACAGCTGGTTGAGCTGGGTGTCCTGCAGATCGGCCTGGGAGAGCGCGGCCTGGGTGGCGGACTGATAGGCCTCGGCGCGGGCGGCACTGGCGCGCGCCGCCTCCAGGGCCGAGGTCTTGGCGCCGATGCCGGCGTAGTCCTGCGCGACCTTGCCGCTGGAGACCTGCTCCTGCGAGGTGTTCAGCGCCTGCGTGGCGCGCTGGATGTTGGCGAGCAGGAACTGCGCCTGGCTGTTGGTCGCGACCCGATCGATCGTCATCGCCGTTCTCCTACTGGATCTGCATCAGCGTATCGAACAGCTGCTGCACGACGTTCAGCACCCGTGCGCTGGCGCTATAGGCTTGCTGGTAGGTGGTCATGTTGGTCAGCTCTTCGTCGAGGCTGACGCCGGAGACCTGGCTCTGGCGCGATTGCGCTTCCTGCAGCCGGTCGTCCTGCGCGGTCTGGTTCGAGGTCGCGGTCCGGCTCTCCAGCGCGAGACCCTGATAGAACGAGGCCGCATAGTCGCCAAGCGTCGCGTTGCGCGCCGCGCCGCCGCCCCCGGCGGGAAAGCTCTGCGTCGCCGTCGCCAGGTTCTGCAGCGCCAGCGCGCCGCTGGCGTCGCCGTGTCCGACGATGCCATCGCCGGCAACCGTGGTGGAATCGATGTTGGCCTGCGCGAAGGCAAGCCGCTGCGGATTGGCCGCGACTTGGGCGTTGACGGCGAAGCCTGCCGCGAAATTCATCGTCTGCTGCGTGCCCAGGCCGAACAGCGTGCTGAAGCTCATCCCCGTGCTGCCGCGCGCGGTGCTGTCGGAGGACACGACCAGCGCATTGGCCGGATCGGCCGACGCGGTCGTCAGCGAGCCGTCGGCATTGAGGCTGAAGGAGCAGGTGCCGCCCATCGCGGTATTGAGCGCGCTCACCACGTCGCCGATTGTCATGCCCGCGGTCACGGTCACGTTCGCCTGGCGCACGATGCCGCCGTTCGGGTTCTTGAGCACCAGGCTCATCGTCCCGCCGGCCGCCAGTCCGCTCAGGTCGCTCGCGGACAGGCCGGTCGAAAGGATCGAAGGCGTGGCGCTGCTGAACAGGTCGTTGAGCCCGAAGAACTGCGAGAAGCCCGAACCGCCGCGGTTCGCCGGCGCCGCGGCGGCGTCCTTGATGGCGAGCCCGTTGCCGCCGGCGGCCGAAAGGCTCAGCACGCCGTTCGCGAAGCTCGCGGTGCCGTTGCTGCCGAGCGCTGAATTGAGCGCGGCCGTGAAGCCGCCCACCGTCTGCGTGAAGCTCGACGGCGCGCCGCCGTCGACGCTTATCGTCCCGGCGGCGAAATCGACGTCGATGCGCGACACCAGATCGCCGTTCGGATCGCTCACGGCGAGCGTGGTCTTGCCGCTGAAGTTCAGCGCGTCGCCCGCGAGAAGGCCTGTGTTGCGGCCCTGCAGCGAAGCAGGCGGCGGGAAGGCGGTGTTGGCGTTGTGCTGGGCGTTGTAGGCAAGCGCGGTCTGCCGAGCCAGCACGCCGAGCTGGGCGGCCGCATTGGCCAGCGTGCTGTCGCGCATCTCGACCAGGCCCTTGATCTGGCCCGAAGCGATGTGCGGATCGAAGGTCTGCGCCGTCCCCACGGTCTTGCCGGTGTTGGGGTCGACACTGGCGAGGGTGATCGCGGGATAGAGGCCGCTGGTGCCGGCGCCGCCGCTGTAGGAAAGCTCCGCCGTCGTCGAGCCGACCAAAGTGGTGCCGTCTTCGGTCATCACCGTGATGCTGCCGTCGGACTGCGGCGCCACCTTGATGCCGATGAGCTGGCCGAGGCTCTGGATCGCCTGGTCGCGCTGGTCGAGCGCCGCGGAGTCGCCGCTGCCCGAGGCCGCGGCCTGCATGGCCTGGATGTTGAGCTGATGGATCTGGCCGATCAGCGAATTGGCCTGGGTCACCGCGGCGGAGATCTGCTGGTCGGCCTGATCGCGCAGCCCCTTGATCGAGGCGGAGAGCGAGGAGAATTGCGACGCCAGGCTCTGGAAGGCGTTGAGCGCGCCCAGCTGCGAGGCCGAACTCGACGGCGACTGCACCGCCTGGCCGAGCGCGGTGCCGACATTGGTGAGCTGCGAGGTCAGCGCCGTGCCGTCGCCGGGCGCGCCGAGGATGCCGTTCAACTGGCCGAAGATCGACGTCTGGGCGTCGTAGCGGGCCGACGCTCCGCCGGCGGCGAGCGTCTCCTTGGCGAGATACTGGTCGATCGCGCGCTCGACGCTGGCGATGTCGACGCCGCCCAGCGCGCCGCCCGCCGATTGGGTCTGCAGGTTCACGACTCGGCGCGCATAGCCTTGCGTATTGATGTTGGCGATGTTGCCGGAGGTGACGCGCAGCGCCTCGGTGTTGGTCTGCAGCGCCGACAGCGCGTTCGAGAGGATGCCGTTCAGACTCAAGGCGCCGCTCCGCGCAACTGTTGCCGCCGGCTTTGGCGCAAGCATCGTGCCAGCCAAGGCGCGCGGTTTTGCGCGCGAAAGAAGTCTTCTGGATCGGCAGAGTTTGCCGTTGTCAGGCAGAAGGTGCCGCGGGAACTGGGCCTTGCGTTCCCCTGAAGCGGCGTATTCGCGCGGATTTGCGCGTGGTCCGGCGCTTGCTTCAAGGACGGCGCATCATTCGCGGATCGTCCGTGGCTCGCATCGCCGCCGTCCCTGTCGCATCGGAAAGCCCAAGCGCATCGCCGCGCGCGGTCGCTCATGCCCATGCGCATGGTGCGGAGGGCCTGTTCGGGGCCGAACTCGCGGACGCGCATCCCAAGGCTATGGCCGACAAGAAGTCCGCCGCGAAGCCGGATCCGGCTTCGGGTTCCGTTTCCACGCCTGCTTCAACTCCGGCGCAGCCGACCCTCAAGCTTGTCTTGAGCGCGCATAACGAAGACGTCGCTTCCAAGGCGGTGCAGCCGGATTCCAAGGCATCACCGCCGTCGAGCCCAGGCATCGCCGCGGTGCCTGCGGACGGAAAACCGCACTTCGCCCCCCATCAGCAGCCTGGATCCGCGGCCAAAGTCGACGAGAAGTCGTTGCAAGCCCCGGCCCAAGCAAACGCCGCGCCGGTCGTGAACAAGTCGGTGCCACAGCAGCCGATGACGGCGCAGGTGGATGCAGAAGACGTCGACGTTGCGATCCCGAGCCAAATTCCGCCGACCGCGGCCAACGCCAAAGCCGCCGTCGTCGTACGCGACAGCAAGGCGCCAAGCCGCGCCGCGCCCATGGTCAGCGCTGGCACCGCGCGCGCCGTCAGCGACCTCGTGTCTGAAGATCATGTCGACGCTCCCGCAGCGGAATCGGCAAACCAGAACCCGTCCGCTGCGCAAGATGCGTCTCAACAGCCTGCGGACGAAGTTCGCCAGGCGCCTGCCCAGCGCATCGACGCCAATCCGCTTCCCGCCCCGGCTGCCAGACCCGCCATGCCGCCGCAGCTCGCGGCGCAGGCGCCCGAAACGATGCAAGCGGCACCGCTCGCCCAGAATCCAGCTCCGGCTGCACTTGAAAAGACCGATGCGTCGCAGGTTCCCGCGACATCGGCGGACGCGACGAGCATCGCCAACCTTTCCGCCGCGATCGCCGTGCGGGCGCAAACTGGCGCGAGGTCCTTCGAAATCCGCCTCGATCCCGCGGAACTCGGGCGCGTCGAAGTGCAGCTCGATCTCGATCGCGGCAAGGCCGAGGCCACCATCGTCGCACACCGGCCCGAAACGCTGGCATTGTTGATCCAGGACTCACGCAATCTTGAACGCGCGCTCACGAACGCCGGTCTCGATGCGTCCAACTTGAGCCTTAATTTCACTCTAAAGGGAGACGGTAGGCAGGGCGACGGAGGCGGCGCCTCCTCGCGGGCGCGTACGCGCTCCCTGCCCGACGCCGTGGTCGCGCGTAGCGAAGCCACAAACGCCTCCATCGCCCATCTGAGTTCCGCGCTGTCGAGCAATCGGCTCGACATCCGCGTGTGAAAGGAACGGACATGACGACGATCGATACCTCCGGGACGCTGAACGGCCAGCAGAGCCAGGCCACGCAGCAGCTGGCCGGCAATTTCGACACGTTCCTCAAGCTGCTGACCACGCAGTTGCAGAACCAGGATCCGTTGAGTCCGATGGATTCGAACCAGTTCACCCAGCAGCTGGTGGCGTTCTCCAGCGTCGAGCAGCAGATCAACACCAACGACAATCTCCAGTCCCTGATCGCGCTGTCGATGAGCCAGCAGGCATCCTCGGCGGTGAGCTATATCGGCCATTCGGTGGTGATGACGAGCGGCAAGGGCGCGCTCGAGAACGGCCATGTCGACTGGACCTACAATCTGAGCGCGCCGGCCGCCGGCACGACGCTGACCGTCACCGACGCCTCGGGCAAGGTGGTCTACAGCGGCAGCGGCGGCACCAATCAGGGCAACAACGACTTCGCCTGGGACGGCACCGACCAGAACGGCAATCAGCTGCCCGACGGCCAGTACAGCTTGAGCGTCAGCGCCACCGCCGGCGACGGCTCCGCCATCACATCGACGATCGCGAGCAAGGCCATCGTCACCGCGGTCGACATGTCGGGCTCGACGCCGCAGCTGGTGCTGGGCGCGATGGAGATTCCGCTCTCCGACGTCTCGCTGGTGGGACCGGGCAGCGATGGAAGCACGAGCACCGCCGGGAGCGCCGGATCGACGGCGCAGGGCGCGCTCGCGGCCGCGCAGGGGCTGGTTCCGAATTCGGGCCTCTCGCTGTTCGGCATGCGGCTCTAACGGGGATTTTCAATCTCCGCCCGGAAGCGGCGGCGCAAACGAACGGAGCGAAGAGGACGAAGAGCCTCCGAGGCTTCAAGGAAACGGAGACGATGAGCCTCTACGATGCATTGATGATCGGCGTCAGCGGTCTGGACGCCAACAGCCGCGCCATGAGCGTGTTCTCTTCGAACATCGCCAACGTCAACACGGTCGGCTACAAGACCTCGCAAAGCGACTTCGAGACCATGCTGGGCTCCGCCAATGGCGGCAACCAGGGTCTCGCCACCGGCGTGATGGCCAAGGCCGAAGCCAACATCGCGCAGCAGGGCGCCGCCTTCGCCACCCAGAGCCCGACTGACCTCGCGATCAACGGCAACGGCTTCTTCTGCGTCAACACCTCGGCGACGGGCGTGGGACAGTCGCTGTACACGCGCGCGGGCTCCTTCGCTCCGGACGCCAACGGCTTTTTGAAGAACTCCGCCGGACTTTATCTGATGGGCTATCCAGTAGGGCCGACGGGCGCATCGACCTCGACCCTGCAGCCGGTGACGACCTCGGGCCTCGGCGGCAAGGGCCAAGCCACCGCCAACATGTCGATCCAGGCGAATCTGGATGCGAGCAGCACGGCGGCTACGGGCTACAGCCTCGGCGATATGGAAGACGGAACGCCGGCGCAATTCCAGAGCACCATCAACGTCTATGACAGCCAGGGCGGAACGCAGCCGCTGCAGGTCTCGTACATCAAGACCGGTCCCAATACCTGGAATTACGAAGTGTCCTACGAGGGCGATTCGAACAATCTGTCGCCAACCTCGGGAAATCCCAACAACATCAACAAGCAGACTGATCCCAATCCGATCTCGTCGGGCGTCATCACCTTCGATTCAAACGGCAATCTTCAAGATGTTTGGCCGACCGGCGTAGCGAACGATCCCAAGTCGGGCACCTTCTCGCTCTCGATACCGTGGAATCCCGCCACATCCGGTCTGCAGCCCCAGACGATTTCCTTCGATATGGGCACGGTAGGTGCGTCGAACGGCACTTCGCAGTTCGCCTCTGCGTCGGTGCTCAACGGCTCGCATGTCGACGGCGCGGTGTTCGGCAACGTCACCGGCGTCACGGTCGCTGCCGACGGTACGGTCAATGCGCAGTACTCGAACGGGCTGACCCAGCCGGTCTTCCGCATTCCGCTCGCCACCTTCGCCAATCCCGACGGGCTCAGCCTCGTCGCCGGCAACGCCTACGCCCAATCGGCGGGCTCGGGCTCGCCGCTGGTGAACGCGGCCGGCACCGGCGCCTCGGGCACCATCCAGGGAAATGCGCTCGAAGGCTCGACCGTCGATCTCGCCACCGAGTTCACCAGCATGATCACCACCCAGCAGGCCTATTCGGCATCGGCACGGGTGGTTTCGACGGCGTCGCAGATGCTCGACGAGTTGATGCAGATGCAGCACTAAACCCGCGATTGCCGGTGCCTTTAACCGCGAAAAGGCACCGGCAGCCCCGGCAATGCGTTGAATTCCAGAGGAAGTTTTATGGCTTTGTTCACCTTGCACCTTGGCCCTTTCTTAAAGGCCCGCACCGTATCGTCGCGATGGGTAATGAACGTTGGAGCACCGTGATGATGGGTGAGGACCGCAGGGGGCGTGTGAGCTATGTCATCGGGCCGGACGGCAGCCCGCTGACGCTTGCCGATCTGCCGCCGCCCAACACCAAGCGCTGGGTGATCCGCCGCAAGGCTGAAGTCGTCGCCGCGGTGCGTGGCGGGCTCTTGAGCCTAGACGAGGCCTGCAAGCGCTATACGCTGACGGTGGAGGAATTCCTCGCCTGGCAGCGCGCCATCGACCGTTTCGGCCTCGCCGGCCTGCGCGCGACCCGGGTGCAGCAGTATCGAAACTAGGATTCAAGTTCCGTCCCATCTCTCCAAATCCGTCATCGCCCGCGAATGCGGTGCACCCAGTTTGGTTTTGGGGGGTCTCGAAGATTCTCACGCGGAGGCGCGGAGTCGCGGAGTCCGCAGTGAGATAGGTCTCCGCGACTCCGCGTCTCCGCGTGAACCTTTTTTGGGAGGCTCGACAGGCGTCACTTGGTGGCCGGCACTTGCGGCCGATAAAATGGAGCCTGTTTTCGAAAACGCCTTATTAACTTCCGATTTCCGAATTCAGGCCTCCGATTTCCCGCGCCATTAAGGTGCCCTTTACCGAACTCCCGGCAATGTTTGCCTAGCGAACAGGTTTCGGGGGTCCTTCTTGCCGGAATTCGTCAAAGCAATCGGTGCCGCACGTTTCGGCGTCATGGCGGGCGTGGCCGCGGCGCTGACCGCCTTCTTCCTCTATGTCGCCGGCGCCATCACCGAGGCGCCCAAGAGCATCCTGTATTCGGGCCTCGAGCCGCGCGACGCATCGCAGGTGACGGCCAAGCTTGACGCCATGAACGTCGCCTACGAGCTCAAGGGCGACGGCGGCACCATCATGGTGGCGGCCGATCAGGTGACGAAGCTGCGCATGTCGCTGGCGCAGGAGAACCTTCCCGCCGCCGGCGTGGGCTACGAGATCTTCGACAAGTCGGACGCCTTCGGAACCACCGCCTTCGTGCAGAACATCAACCGGCTGCGCGCGCTGGAAGGCGAATTGTCGCGCTCCATCGACACCATCGAGGGCATCGAGAGTGCGCGCGTGCATCTGGTGGTGCCCGAGCGGCAGATCTTCTCGCGCGACGAACAGACGCCCAGCGCCTCCGTCGTGGTCAAGACGCGCTCGCGTCTGGGCCAGGGCCAGGTGCAGGCGATCCAGCACCTCGTCGCCGCCGCGGTGGCCGGTCTCGGTCCCGATCGCGTCGCGATCGTCGACGATCGCGGCACCCTGCTGGCGGGGGGCGACGACAAATCCGCGCCGGACGCGGCAGCCGCGGGCCAGGAGAGCCATACCAGCGAGTTCGAGGACCGCCTTCGCCAGCGCATCGAATCCATCATCGGCAGTGTCGTCGGCGCCGGCCATGTCCGCGTCCAGGTCTCGGCCGACATGAACTACAATCATCTGAGCGAGACCAGCGAGACCTACGATCCCGACAGCAAGGTCGTGCGCTCGACCCAGACCGTGGAGCAGAACGCGACCGACACCAACGCGGCGGGCTCGAGCGCCGTCAGTGTCGCCAATGCGCTACCCAACAGCCAGTCGCAAGGAAGCGAAAACGGCACCAAGTCCGCCTCCGGCCGCACGGAAGAGACCACGAATTACGAGATCAACAAGACCACCAAGACGAGCACGGTCGATGGCGGCGTGGTCAAGCGGCTGTCTGTCGCGGTGGTCGTCGACGGCTCAAAGGCCGATCCGGACTACCACGTCCGCACGCCCAAGGAGCTGGCGCAGATCGAGGCGCTGGTGAAATCCACGATGGGCTACGATGCCGGCCGCGGCGACCAGGTGCAGGTCTCCAGCATGGCCTTCGCCCCGCTCGACACCGGACCCGCGATCGCAGCGCCCGCGCCGCTGCTCGGCCTCGACGGTACGGCCTGGTTCAAGATCATCGAGATCGCGATCCTGTCGCTGACGGCGCTGCTGGTCGGCTTCTTCGTGGCGCGGCCGCTGATCAGCCGCATGTTCCAGCCGCTCGCTCTGGCCCGGCCGCAAGCGATCGCCGGCTCGCCCGCCGCGGCGCAGCTCTCCGCGCCGCAGGCTTTCGCCGAGTCCGACGGCGCGCCCTCCGGCCAGGTGCCCGCGCTGGCGCCGCCGCCGCGCGAAAGCATGATCGACATCTCGCGCATCGAAGGACAGGTGCGCGAATCTTCGGTGCGCAAGGTCGGCGAGGTGGTGCAATCCCATCCGGAGGAAGCGCTCGCCATCCTGCGCACCTGGCTGCATCAACCGGTATAACCCATGAGCCGAGCCGTGAAAGTCGCGACCAGGGACGATATCCGCCAGTTGACCGGTGCCGAGCGCTCGGCCGTGCTGCTGTTGTCTCTGGGCGAAGAGCATTCCGCCAAGATCTGGCAGATGATGGACGAGGAGGAGGTCAAGGAAGTCTCTCAGGTGATGTCGAACCTGGGCTCGGTCTCGGCCGGCGTCGTCGAGAAGCTGATGGTCGAGTTCGTCTCGCAGATGTCGGGCACCGGCTCGCTGATGGGCTCCTACGAATCCACCGAGCGGCTGATCGCGCGCTTCATGCCGCAGGATAAGGTCTCCCAGATCATGGAGGAGATCCGCGGTCCCGCCGGCCGCACCATGTGGGACAAGCTCGCCAATGTGAACGAGACGGTGCTGGCGAACTACCTCAAGAACGAATATCCGCAGACCGTTTCCGTGGTGCTTTCCAAGATCAAGCCGGAACACGCGGCGCGCGTGCTGGGCTCTCTGCCCGAGGAATTCGCGCTGGAGGTCGTGCAGCGCATGCTGCGCATGGAGAGCGTGCAGAAGGACATCCTCGACAAGGTCGAGAAGACCCTGCGCGTCGAGTTCATGTCGAACCTCGCCCGCACCGCCAAGCGCGACAGCCACGAGCACATGGCCGAGATCTTCAACAATTTCGACCGCCAGACCGAGAGCCGCTTCATCACCGCGCTGGAGGAGCGCTCGCGCGATTCCGCCGAGCGCATCAAGGCCTTGATGTTCACCTTCGAGGACCTCGGCAAGCTCGATCCCGGCTCGATCCAGACGCTGCTGCGACATGTCGAGAAGGACAAGCTGGCGCTCGCGCTCAAGGGCGCGACGGATTCCCTGCGCGACATCTTCTTCTCCAACATGAGCGAGCGCGCCGGCAAGATCCTGCGCGAAGACATGGAGGCGATGGGCCCGGTGCGCCTGAAGGACGTCGACGAGGCGCAGATGCGGATGGTCAATGTCGCCAAGGATCTCGCCAACAAGGGCGAGATCATGATCGCCAACAAGCAGGGCGAAGACGAGCTGGTGTATTGAGATGATGCCCGCCAAGTTCAAATTCGATACCGAATTCCGCGACGAGGGCGATCGCGTCTCCATGGCCGCGCGCGGGCGGATCAGGAAGGCGCTTTCGCAGGACGAGATCGACCAGCTCTGCGCCAAGTCGCGTGCCGAAGGCATGAAGGCCGGCGAGGCGCGCGCGCTGGATGCCGTCGCCGCCGCGATCGAAAACATGAGCAAGGCCTTGCGCCAGGCGCTGGCGGCAAGCCATTCCGAAATCGAAGCGGTGCGCAAGGAAGCCGCCGAGACCGCCTTCGCCGTCGGCCGCAAGCTCGCCCAGCATGCGCTGGACGCCGCGCCGCTGGGCGAGGTCGAGCAGGCATTGCGGGAGGCGGTGCACCAGGCAATCGGCGAGCCCCGCGTGGTGCTGCGCGCCACTCCGCGCGTCATCGCCGCGCTCAAGGAGCGGCTGGCCGAGATCGCGCATGAGGAAGGTTTCGAAGGCCGCATCGTCGCGGCGGAAGACGCCGCGATGGCGGCCGCGGACTGCCGCATCGAATGGCGCGGCGGCGGCGCCGAGCGCCGCGTGGCCGACATCGAACATTCGCTCGCCGCGCTGATCGCGCGGCGCTTTTCCAGGAGTGACTTGGCATGACGCCAGCAGACGAAGTCGATCTGCCCGATCTCGCGGGCGACGAGACGCGCGGGACGGAGCCGGCGCTGCTCACCAGCGAAGGCCAGCGCGACACCGAACAAAGGCGCAGCGCCCAGGACCTGGAGGCGGTGTTCGACGTGCCCGTGACGGTCTCGGCCGTGCTCGGCAAATCGGCGATGGAGGTGAGCCAGCTTCTCAAGCTCGGCAAGGGCACCGTCGTCGAGCTCGATCGAAAGGTCGGCGAGGCCATCGACATCTATGTCAACGACCGCCTGGTGGCGCGCGGCGAGGTGGTCCTCGTCGAAGACCGGCTGGGCGTGACCATGACCGAAATCATCAAAGCGGGACAATCCTGATGCGCCTTCTCATCATCGGCAGCCTGCAGGGCCAGATCGGCGCGGCCACCAAGATCGCGATGGATCGCGGCGCCAAGGTGACGCACGCGCTCGACATCGAACAGGGGCTCGCCTCGCTGCGCGGCGGGCGCGGCGCCGACCTCGTCTTCTGCGACATCTCGCTCGATATCGGCGAGTTGGTGCGCGCGCTGAGCACGGAGCGCATCTGCACGCCGGTCGTCGCCTGCGGCGTCGGCACCGATGCGCGACGTGCCGTCGACGCCATCCGCGCCGGCGCCAAGGAATACTTGCCCCTGCCGCCCGATGCCGAATTGATCGCCGCGGTGCTGGCGGCGGTGGCCGACGAGTCGCATCAGCTGATCTTCGAGGACGATGCCATGCGCAGCGTCATCGATCTCGCCGACCAGGTGGCCTCGAGCGATGCCTCGATCCTGATCACCGGCGAGAGCGGCACCGGCAAGGAAGTGCTGGCGCGCTACGTCCACCGCAAATCCTCGCGCGCCGACCGCGCCTTCATCTCGGTCAATTGCGCCGCGATCCCGGAAAACCTGCTCGAGAGCGAGCTCTTCGGTCACGAGAAGGGCGCCTTCACCGGCGCCGTCGCGCGGCGCATCGGCAAGTTCGAGGAGGCCAATGGCGGCACCTTGCTGCTCGACGAAGTGAGCGAGATGGCCTTCCATCTCCAGGCCAAGCTCTTGCGCGCCATCCAGGAGCGCGAGATCGACCGTGTCGGCGGCACCAAGCCGGTCAAGGTCGATATCCGCATCATCGCGACCTCGAACCGCGATCTTGCCGAGAGCGTCCAGCGCGGCACCTTCCGCGAAGACCTCCTCTACCGTCTCAACGTCGTGAACCTGCGCATCCCCGCGCTGCGCGAGCGGCCGCGGGACATCCAGGCTCTGGCGCGGCACTTCGCGCAGAAATATGCGCAAGCCAACGGCGTCGTCTTCCGTCCCATCGCGCCTGCGACCGAGCGGCTGCTCTCGTCGCATCCCTGGCGCGGCAATGTGCGCGAGCTCGAGAACACCATCCATCGCGCCGTGCTGCTCGCGGCCGGGACCGAGATCGCGCCGGAAGCGATCCGCCTGCCCGACGGCACGCAGGTGGGCCACGCGGTGGCTTCCAACGTGCCGCTGCCGGTCAAGACCGCGGTCGAATCCGCCGCGGCGATCACCCGCGGTCTGGTCGGACGCACTGTCGCCGATGTCGAGCGCGACCTGATCCTCGACACGCTCGGCCATTGTCTGGGCAACCGCACCCATGCGGCAAACATCCTTGGCATCTCGATCCGCACCCTGCGCAACAAGCTGCGCGAATACAGCCAGGCCGGTCTCGCCATCCCGCAGCACGGCGGCGAACAGCGGATGGCGGGGTAGTGATGCAACTCAATTGTCATCCCCGGCGAGCGCGCGCTCACGGCGCGCGCGAGGGAAGGGGACCCAGGTGGTCAGACCGGTCTCGTTCCTTCCACCTGGGTTCCCTTCCCCTCGCATTGCTGTCGCAATGCTCGGCCGGGAATGACACCTTTATTGTGCGGTTGAGTCATGGCTGACATCACCGCCGCCACGACGCCGTCCCGCGCTTTGCTGCCGCAGCTCGCGGCGGCGTTCGACTTCCTGAAGCGCAGCGAGCTCGCGCTCGCGGTCGGCATCATGGCGATCCTGGTGGTCCTCATCTTGCCGCTGCCGACCTGGATGCTCGACATCTGTCTGGCGTTCTCGCTGTCGCTGTCGATCTTGATCCTGATGACGGCGGTGTTCGTCAAGAAGCCGCTCGAGTTTTCGTCCTTCCCGACCGTGCTGCTCGTCACCACGATGATGCGGCTCGCCTTCAACCTGGCCTCCACGCGGCTGATCCTAGGCCATGGCAGCGAGGGCACGGAGGCGTCCGGCTATGTGATCCAGGCCTTCGGCAAGCTGATCATGGGCGGCAATTTCGTCATCGGCCTGATCGTCTTCGCCATCCTGGTGATCGTGAACTTCGTCGTCATCACCAAGGGCTCTGGCCGCATCGCCGAAGTCGCCGCGCGCTTCACCCTGGACGCCATGCCGGGCAAGCAGATGGCGATCGACGCCGATCTCTCCTCCGGCCTGATCGACGAGAAGGATGCGCGCCTCCGGCGCAAGACCCTGGAGCTCGAGTCAAATTTCTTCGGCGCCATGGACGGCGCCAGCAAGTTCGTGCGCGGCGACGCCATCGCGGGGCTGCTCATCGTCGCCATCAACATCGTCGGCGGCATCATCGTCGCCGTGGCGCAGAAAGGCATGAGCTTTTCCGACGCGACGCAGACCTTCACCCTTCTGACCGTCGGCGACGGCCTGGTGAGCCAGATGCCGGCGCTGATCGTGTCGACCGCCGCGGGCCTGATGGTGTCGAAGGCCGGCGTCGAAGGTTCGACCGACAAGGCGCTGATGGGCCAGCTCTCGTTCTATCCCCAGGCGCTCGGCATGGCCGCGCTGGTGATGGGCATCGTCGCGGTGCTGCCCGGCATGCCGACCTTCGCCTTCGCCGGATTGTCGGCCGGCATCGGCGCGCTCGCCTGGCTTTCCTACAAGCGCAAGGACGCCGTCGAAAGCGAAGCGCGCGCCGCCGAGCAGAAGGCCCAGGCGGATTCCGCGCCGCAGGAAGAGCCGATCGCCACCGCGCTCGCGCTCGACCTGCTGCGCATCGAATTGGGTTACGCGCTCTTGCCGCTGATCAACGACGTCAAAGGCCATCGAATCACCGACCAGATCAAGGCCCTGCGCCGCCAGCTCGCCCAGGACATGGGCTTCGTCATGCCCGCGGTGCGCATCCTCGACAACCTCCAGCTCGGCGCCAACGAGTACCGCATCCGCGTCAAGGAGGTGGATTCCGGCAAGGGCGAGCTGTTCCCGGGCTCGATGCTGGCGATGGATCCGAAAGGATTGCCGGTCGATCTGCCCGGCACGCACACCAGCGAACCGGCCTTCGGTCTTCCCGCGACCTGGATCAGCGCCGCGCTGCGCGACGAGGCGGCATTCAAGGGTCTCACCGTGGTCGATCCGGGCACGGTCTTGACCACCCATCTTACCGAAGTGCTCAAGGCGCATATGGCCGAGCTGCTCTCCTATGCCGAGACCAAGAAGCTGCTCGACGATCTGCCGCCGGAGAACAAGAAACTGGTCGACGAGCTCATTCCCAACCAGATCCCGGTGACCGGCGTGCAGCGCGTGCTGCAGACCTTGCTTGGCGAGCGCGTCTCCATCCGCGACCTGCCGGCGATCCTCGAGGGCATCGCCGAAGCCGTCGGCCACACCAAGAACGCGCTCTATATGACGGAGCATGTGCGCGCGCGCCTGTCGCGCCAGCTCTGCCACGCCAACCTCGCCCCCGGCGGCTATCTGCCGCTGATCGCGCTGTCGCCGCATTGGGAGCAGAACTTCCTCGAAGCCATCATCGGCCAGGGCGAGGAGCGCCAGCTCGCCATGGCGCCGTCGCTGCTGCAGCAATTCATCCAGATCGTGCGCGAGCGCTTCGACGACGCTGCCGGGCGCGGCGAAGTGCCGGTGCTGCTCACCAGTCCGCAGATCAGGCCGTTCGTCCGCTCCATTGTGGAGCGTTTCCGGCCGGCGACCGTCGTCATGTCGCAGACCGAGATCCATCCGAGCATCCGCCTGCGTACGCTCGGGCAAGTCTGAGGCGATCGCCTTTTGCGACGGCCAAACGGCCTGAATTTCCGACGTTAACCTTAAAGTCGGGGCTTCTCGAGCGCTTCGGCCATGTTCCGCCTGCGCGGTTTCGGTGTATGATCCCTTAACGGCATTCGTTCCGAGGGACGGTCAGCTGCGATGCGGCGGAGCGGGTGTTTGCGTAACTGAGGGGGCACTATGTCGATCATTTGGGAAATTTGGGGCGCGATTCACAACATCGTTATGGGCGCGATGCAGGATCCGATCACGCTTGTCATTGCCATTGTCGTATTGATTGCCGCGGGCGTGATGATGCAGGGCCTGGAGTCGCTCTTGACCACGACGCTGCTGGCGATGCTTGCGTTCGGGCTTCTGGGCTATGTCCGCGCGGTGCTGCTGAACAAGCAGAACGCCGCGGCCTATGCCACGACCGACTGGCACAATTTCGCCGCGACCACCGGACTGACGCTGCTGGCTTATGCGATCACCTTCGCCGTCGGCATCGCCATCGTGAACGCCGTCCGCTCGCTGATCCAGCGTTAGGGCGCGCAGGCTCTAGCGGCCTTCCGTCCGCCAGGCGAGCAACAGCGTCGTCAACAGCAGCAGGAGCGCCGCCCAGCCGGGCAGCAGCGCCTGCTGCTCGACTTGCGCGACGCGATAGGCGCCGTTGGCGCGCAGCCCTATCCAGTTCTCGCCCGATGCCGTCGCGCCGGGACCGACACGGCGGATCGACGGCAATCCGTCGCTCAGCCAATGCACCGAGCCGCCGCTCAAATCCGCGACCGGCTTCAGGATGCTCTCGGTCGCGCGCAGATCGGAAACCTCCTTGGGATTGAGCGGTCCCGCAGCCGCGACGGCGGACAGCGTGCCGTCGCTCAGATGATAGAGACCGAGTTCGTCCGCCTTCAGCGTCGCGCGCCATATCCCGGGTTCGGCCTTGGCGAGCGTCACAATCTGTTTGCGCCCGGACGGAAAGCTCAGCGTCACGGGGCTCGCGGTCTGCGCCATGGTGTTGCGCTCGATCGCGATGGCGCCGTTGGCGGCCGTGGCCGAGAGTCGCTCCTCCTCCAGCTCCGGCTCTTTCATCAGCCAGTGCGCCAGCCGCCGCAGCAGCTCGGCTTGCGGCCCGCCGCCTTCGAAGCCGCGCGCCCACAGCCAGCCCTGATCGGAAAGGAACTCCGCGACGCGTCCCTTGCCGGCCTTGTCGAGCACCAGCAGCGGGCGGTCGTTCGGCCCCGCCATCACGGTCTGGCCGTTGACCTTGTTGGTCCCGATCATGCGGAACCAGCGGCCCCAGCTTGGCGCCATATTGCCGGCATTGGCGCCCGGCAGCGCCCGCGTCACCGGATGGGCTTGGCCGGCCTCGGTGACGACCGGTTTGAACGGTTCGGCGACGATGTCGCCGGTCGGCGCCGCCGGCAGCACGCCGGCGAGCGGCGAACGGTAGATGCTTGTCGGTTGCGCGAATTCGGGTCCGGCCGAGACCAAAAGCGCGCCGCCCTCCTCGACATAGTTCGCGATGTTTTCGTAGTAGGCGAGGGGCAGGATGCCGCGCTCGGTGTAGCGGTCGAAGATGATGAGGTCGAACTGGCCGAGCTTCTCGACGAACAGTTCCTGGGTCGGAAAGGTTATCAGCGCGAGTTCTTCGAGCGGCGTGAAATCGCGCTTGTCCGGCGGACGCAGGATGGTGAAATGCACGAGGTCGACGGAAGGATCGGCCTTGAGCAGGTTGCGCCATACCCGCTCGCCGGCATGCGGTTCGCCTGAGATCAGAAGCACGCGCAGCCGGTCGCGCACGCCGTTCACCGTCACCACGGCGCGATTGTTCTCGAGCGTGAGCTCCGCCGGCCCCGGACGCGCCTCGAGCTCGATGACGTTCTCGCCGCCATGGGCGATGGGCACATGAATGGTGGCGTCGTGTCCAATGGGCACCGTCCGCGTTCCGCCGTCGCGCCCGTCGATGCGCACGGTGACGGCGGCAGCCGCGCCGGTGTCGCTGCCGAAATCGTCGACGCGCAGGACGATCTGCGCGTCCTGTCCGACAATGGCGAAGCGCGCGGCGTCGGGGACGGAAAGCTTGCGGTCGCGCTCGCCGCGCTCGCCCACGATCAGCGCCTGCAGCGGCGCGTGGATGGGCGAGGTCTTGGGAGTGTCATGGACTTCGCCATCGGTGATCAGGATCGCGCCCGCGACGCGATCGGGCGGCACATCGCTCAGCGCGCCGCTCAGCGCGGCGAACAGCTGCGTGCCGGTGTCCTCGCCGTCGGCGTGACTGCGCACCTGCGCCACGCGCAATTCGAGATCGCGCATGGCGCCGAGCTTCCGCTGGATCGCGGCCAGCGCCTGCGCCGCCTTTTCGCCGCGGCCGCGTATGCTCATGCTCTGAGAGCGGTCGAGCACCACCACGGCGACGTCGGACAGGGGCTCGCGGCGCTCATGGATGATCATCGGGTTGGCGAGCACCAGGATCACCGCGGCGAAAGCCAGCCCCCGCGCCCAGGCGCCGCGCGCGCGCCGCAAAAGCGCGTAAAGCGTGAGCGTGACGGCGGTGCCCGTCACGATCCAGAGCGCGAGCAGCGGAACATGCGGCGCGAAGCCCAGGGTCGTCGCCATGCTCAATGTCCCATGCGCTGCAGCAGCGCCTGCATGTGGACGGTGTCGGCCTTGTAGTTGCCGGTCAGCGCGTACATCACGAGATTGATGCCGAAGCGGATCGCCAATTCGCGCTGGCGCCCGCCGCCGGGAACCGGATCGACCACCGGGGTGCCTTGCCCATCCACGGCCCAGGCCGCGGCCCAGTCATTGCTGCCGATGATGACGGGCGACACGCCGTCGCCGCCGCGCGCCGGCAACGCTTCGCTCGCGGCATCCGCTGGCGGCAGCGCCTGCACCCAGACTTTGCCGCCGTCCCAGCGGCCGGGAAAATCGCGCAGGATGTAGAACGACTTTGTCAGCACATGATCGGTGGGCACCACCTGCAGCGGCGGAAGATCGAGCTTGGCGGTCAAGCGGCGCAGCGTCTTCTCGCCGGGCGAATCCGCTCCGCGCACCGCGCCCAGGCTGAGATCGCGGCTGTCGAATAGAATCGTACCGCCATTGCGCATGTAGTCGGAGATTTTCGCCACCGCCTGCGGCGGCAGATCGGCCTCGCGCGGATCCATGGGCCAGTAGAGCAGCGGGAAGAACGTCAGGTCGTCGCGCGCGATGTCGACGGCCACCGGCTCCTTGGGCGTGTAGGAGGTGCGCTGTGCGAGCGCCAGGCCGAGGCCGCTGAGGCCGGCGCGGCTCATGGCATCGACATCGGCGAGGCCCGTCTGCACATAGGCCAGGCGCGTATCGAGCGCCGCTTTCATGGCGAAGGCGTCGTCGGCACGGACGTCGTGGGGATGCAGGACGAGCAGCATCGCCGCGACGGACGCCAGTGCCGGAACATATCCGCGCAGCGACAGCGAGATCAGGGCATCGATCAGCAGCAGGATCGCGGCGAAGAGCAGCAGCGCGGGCTCGAGCGCGATGGCCCCGGAACGCGCGTGGATGCGCACCGGCACGCCGATATCGCCGAGCGGCTCCAATGTGGTCTGAGGACTGACTTCATTGAGCGCGAAGGCCGCGCCGGCAACGCCGTAGAGGCCCGGCGGATGGGCGCGTGACGGCGTCGCCCTGGCGATCTCGGTGGCTTTCAGAGGCCGGATGTCGGAGGCGGGACGGGTCTGACGTCCGAAGCCGTCGAGCAGGGAAAACGCGGGAAGCGTCGCCGCATTGGCCATCTCGCCCGGCTCGGTGCCGTTGGCGAGCATCAGCAGCCGCCGCAGCATGTCGACATAAAGTCCGGACAGCGGCAGCGACGACCATGACGGTCCCGCCGTGATGTGGAACAGAACGATCCAGCCCTTGCCGCGCTGTGCCGCGGTGACCAGCGGCGTGCCGTCCGCCAGCCGCGCCCAGGTATGCTCGGAAAGCTGGATCGAGGGTTCGGCCAGGATCTGCCGCGACACCGTCACGTCCTTCGGCACGTCGAGCCCGCCGAACGGACTGTTGTCGGAGAACGAGGCGAGATGCTGCGGCTCGGCCCAGGCGAGCGCGCCGCCGAGGTAACGTCCGCCGCCTCTCAGCTTCACCGGCATCAGTTCGTCCACGTCGCCGGTCAGGCGTTCGCCCGCGAAGCGGATCAGCAGGCCGCCGTCGCTCACGAATCGCGCGACCGACGGCACATCGGGAATCTTGCCGACGCCGGCCAGCACCAGCACGCCCACATGTTGCGTCAACAGAGTCGCGATGCTGCCCTTGCGCAGGTCGGCATAGGGCGCCAGCGCGCGTTCGAGGTAATACGTGTCCGAGAGGAGCGGTTGCTCGCCCTCGTTGTTGGCAGCCGACACTAGCCCCACCGCGCGGCGCGGTCCGCCGGCGTCGAGAAGCTGCACCGCGCCGGCCGACGGTTCGTTGGCGATGGCGAAGCGCGCGGTCTCATTGCGCATCTGCAGCGGCAGGATGAGCTTCGCATCGGCGCTGCGCTTGCCGTCCTCCAGGCGGAAATTCGCGCTGCCCAGGATTTCGCCGCGCAAGCCTTGCGCCTGTATCGCGCCGGAGCGCCCGCCCGCGCTGCCCGCGCGCTGGACGTGGAAGGTGAAGGCATTGGCGGCCTGTTCCGGCGGCGGCAACGCCAGAGGGCCGTCGGCGGTGGCGAACACTTTCAGGCTGCCCAGCCGCGCCAGCGTGTCCGCGGTGTCTCTTGCATGGGGATCGCCGATGCCGTCGCTCAGCCACAGGATCTCCAAGGGCCCTTTCAGGTGGGCGCGCGCCAGCGCGGCTGCGGCACGCGCGCGGTCGCCGGCCCAGGGCTGCGGGGCAAGCGAATCCGCGCGACGCTCGGCGCTGCCGATGTCGAGAAGGCTGACGTCGGGAACATCGGCGGTCGTGACGATCGCGACGCCGCGTCCGCTCTGCGCGGCGCTGCGCAAAGTGTCGGCGATCGCCGTTCTCGTCTTCTCCCAGCCATGGGCCGCGGTCCAGCCATTGTCGACGAACAGCACGATCGGGCCGCTGCCCTCAATGCCGGCGTCCCGCCCAAGCAGAGGCTCGGCCAGCGCGAGGATGATCGCGGCTGCCGCCAGCAGCCGCAGCAGCAGCAGCCACAACGGCGTGTGCGCCGGGGTCTCCTCGCTGTCCTTGAGCCCGAGCAGCAATCGCAGCGGCGGAAAGACGATGCGCCGCGGCGCCGGCGGCGTGACGCGCAGCAGCAGCCAGATCACCGGCAGCACCGCGAGCGCAAAAAGGATCCACGGCGTGCCGAAAGAGAGCTGGGAAAGGAGGGTCAACAACGCCTCTCTCCCAAAACAAAGCCGTCATCGCCCGGCGCGAAGCGTCCGGGCGACCCATTTTTTTTGCAGCAAGAAAATTGGGTCGCCCGCATGAAGCGGACGATGACGGAATGGTGAGGGGGGAGAGATGCAATTCTCACCTCTTCCCCCCGCTCATCTCGGCATAGAGGGCGACGAGGGCCGTCTGCGGCGGCTTGTCGGTGCGGTGCATAAGATAGCTCCAGCCGAGCTTGCCGGCGAGCAGCGCCAGGGCCTCGCTGTGCGCCTTGAATCGCGCGCGATACGCCGCGGCCACGGTTTCGGCGCGGCCCAGCGTCTCGCGCCGGTCTTCATCGGGAGCTTCGAAGCGCGTGCGGCCGCTATAGGGAAAGTCCTCTTCAGCCGGGTCGACGATATGCACCAGATAGCCGCCCGCGCGTCCTTCGCCGAAGCGGCGCAGTGCCGTCTCGATCTCGGCGGGCGGCCTTAGGAAATCGCTCAGCCACACCAGTTGCGCATTGCGCGGCAGATGCCCATCGGCCGGCAGCGCCGGCGACGTCGTCCGCTCGCTCAGCGTCGCCGCCATCCGCCGCAACGTCGCGCGCGAATTCGCCGGAGCATGGCGCTCGCCGAGAAGCGCGACACGCTCGCCGCCGCGAACCAGCGCGGCCGCCAGCGCCAGCGCGATCAGGCTGGCGCGGTCGCGCTTGCGCACCTCGCCCGACGCGAAGTTCATGCCCGCCGAACCGTCGCGCCAGAACCATACCGACTGCGCCACTTCCCATTCGCGCTCGCGCACGAAGAGGTGCTGGGACTTCGCCGATTGGCGCCAGTCCACCGCACTCGAAGGGTCCTCGGCGCGAAAGCGGCGGAACTGCCAGAAGCTTTCGCCCATCCCCGCCTTGCGCCTGCCGTGGATGCCGAGGCTGACGGCGCTTGCCAGCCTCTCGGCCTCCACCAGCAGCGGCGGCAGCGCCGCGGCCAGGGCCTCGGCTTCCTCCTGAAGGACGACACGAGTCTCGTTCAAAGAAGATCCCGGCACAGGCGATCGATGACGCCCGTGATCGTCATGCCTTCGGCCCGGGCGGAGAACGAAAGCGCCATGCGGTGACGCAGCACCGGCGGGGCCAGCGCCACGACATCGTCAGTGGACGGCGCCAGGCGGCCGTCGATGAGCGCGCGCGCGCGAACTGCGAGCATGAAGGCCTGGCTCGCACGCGGCCCCGGCGCCCAGGCGATGGCTTCGCGCACCTCGCGCGGCCCGTCGGAGTCCGGCCGCGCGGCGCGCACCAGCCTGAGGATCGCGTCCACCACTTGCTCGCCGACGGGAATGTGACGGACGATGCGCTGCGCTTCCATCAGCTCCGCCGGTCCGCAGACGCGGCGCGGCGCGGCCTCGCTGCCGAAGGTGGTCGCGATCAGCATGCGCTTCTCGGCGTCGCGGTCGGGATAGCCGACATCGATCTGCAGCAGAAAGCGGTCGAGCTGCGCTTCGGGCAGGGGATAGGTGCCTTCCTGCTCGAGCGGATTCTGGGTCGCCAGCACATGGAACGGCTCGGGCAGGTCGTAGCGCTGGCCGGCGACCGTGACCTGCCGCTCCTGCATCGCCTGCAGCAATGCCGATTGCGTGCGCGGACTGGCGCGGTTGATCTCGTCGGCCATCAGAAGCTGCGTGAAGACCGGGCCCTTCAGGAAACGAAACGAGCGCCGTCCGCTCTCTTCCTCCAGCACTTCCGAGCCGATGATGTCGGCGGGCATCAGGTCCGGCGTGAACTGGATGCGCTTCCAATCCAGGCCGAGCACGATGCCGAGCGTCTCCACCAGCCGCGTCTTGGCAAGACCGGGCACGCCGATGAGCAGACCGTGGCCGCCGGCGAGCAGCGTGACGAGGGTCTGCTCGACGACCTGCTCCTGGCCGAAGATCACCTGGCCCACCGCTTCGCGCACGCGGCCCAAAGTCGATGCTGCGCGCTCCGCCAGCGCCACGGCTTGACGCGTGGCGTCCTGATCGAGGGCGACGGTGTCGTTCATCGGGTGGTTCCGGTTGCAGGCGGTGCGAACGAACGCCTATCCTGTGTAGCCCGAGAATGCGGGTGGCAACAAGGCAAACACGCGGAAATGACCGGCGAACTGCCCATCGGCCTTGCCGAGCTCCAGCGCGAGGCGGCGATGGGACGCAGCCTGCCGCCCGTGGATCGCTGGAACCCTTCCCATTGCGGCGATATCGACATCCGCATCGCGCGCGACGGCACCTGGTTTCATCAGGGCACGCCGATCGGGCGCAAGGAAATGGTGCGCCTGTTCTCGACAATTCTGCGCAAGGACGGCGACGATTACGTGCTCGTAACGCCGGCGGAGAAGATGCGCATCCGCGTGGACGACGCGCCGTTCCTGGCGGTGCTGGTCGACGTGCAGGGCGCGGGCCGGGAGCAGAGTCTGACCTTCACCACCAATGTCGGCGACCAGACCATGGCCGGTCCCGAACATCCCCTCCGCGTCGCGTTCGATCCGCTGACGGACGAGCCTGCGCCTTATGTGCATGTGCGCGGCGGTCTCGAAGCCAAGATCGCCAGGGCGGTCTATTACGAACTCGCCGAGCTGGCGGTGCCGGACGGCGCGCGCCTTGGCGTCTGGAGCGGCGGCATGTTCTTCGCGCTCGGCCGCGGCGCATGAATTTTACCGTCGAGCGCCTGCGCGAAAGGCTGCTGGCCGAGCCGCCGAGCTTGCCGCTAGAGCCGCGCCGCGGCGACTACGATCTCGATCCCGCGCATCGTCCGCCCAGGCCCGCCAAACTGACGCAAGCCGCCGTGCTGATGCCGATCGTCGAGCGCGAGGAGCCGAGCGTGCTCTTCACCGAGCGCAGCGCCGCGCTCGCGCGCCACGCGGGGCAGGTGAGCTTTCCCGGCGGCCGCATCGATGCCGCGGACGAGTCGCTGGTCCGCACCGCCTTGCGCGAGACGCAGGAGGAGACCGGCATCGCGCCGGAGTTCGTCTCGGTGGCGGGCTTCCTCGATGCCTACGAGACCGGCACCGGATTTGCCATCCTTCCCGTCGTCGGCTTGCTGACGCCGGGTTTCGCGCTGGTGCCCGATACCAACGAAGTGGCGGAAATCTTCGAGGTGCCGCTCGCCTTTCTGCTCGACCCGGCGAACCGCGGCAGGGACCGCATGGAGTGGCGCGGGCGCCTGCGCAGCTACTATGTCTTCCGCTACAATGGCCATACGATCTGGGGCGCGACGGCGGCGATGCTGGTGAACTTCGCGGAGCGATGGAACGCGGAATGAGACTGGACCCCGCACGCCTCCGATGGATGACGGCGCCGGAGACGGCAGCGGTGTTCGCGGCGCTGGGCCCCGACGATGCGCGCTTCGTCGGCGGCGCCGTGCGCAATGCACTGCTCGGGCTTGCGGTGGAGGATGTCGACATCGCCACGCCGCTCGAGCCGCAGGAGGTCGTGACGCGGCTGGCGCGCGCAGGGCTGAAAGCCGTTCCCACCGGCATCGATCACGGAACGGTCACGGCGGTCTCGTCCGGACGCAGTTTCGAGATCACGACCTTGCGGCGCGATATCGAGACGGACGGCCGCCATGCCGTGGTCGGCTTCACCCGCGATTGGAGCGAGGACGCGCGCCGCCGCGACTTCACGATGAACGCGCTCTATGCGGACGCCGCCGGCGAGGTGTTCGACTACACAGGCGGGATCGACGATCTCAAGGCAGGACATGTGCGCTTCGTCGGCCACGCTGCAGAGCGCATCGCCGAGGATCGGCTGCGCATCCTGCGGCTGTTCCGCTTCCACGCCTGGTACGGACGCGGCGAGATGGACGCGGACGCGCTGAATGCGGCAAAGGCGCAGAAGGCCTCGCTGGCGCTGCTTTCCGGCGAGCGCATCCGCAAGGAGTTGCTGCGCCTGTTCGAAGCCGCCGATCCCATGCCCGCGCTGCGCATGATGGCGGCCACCGGGATTCTCGCCGAGGTGCTGCCGGGGAGCTTGCGCGTCGAGCGGCTGGCGCGGCTGGTGGAGATCGACCGCGACAATTTCTTCGATGCCGATGCATTGCTGCGCCTCGCCGCGCTCGACCCGCCGCGCGAGGCGCTCGAGCGGCTCAAATTCTCCAACCTGCAGAAGACGCGTCTTGAAGATCTGCACGGCGCGCAGGAGCGCATCGTCTCCTATCTCGCGATCAAGGACGTCCGCCGCTTGCTCTACCGGCTGGGTGCGGATGCGTTCATGGATCGCGTGCGGCTGAAATGGGCCGAGGATCTGAAAGAGTCGAACGCGGTCCAGTGGCGCGCGCTGCTGGCGATGGCGCAGGCCTGGCGGCGCCCGCGCTTCCCCTTGACGGGGGACAACGTGAAGAACGCCGGCGTTCCGGAAGGCCCGCTTGTCGGGCGCATCCTGGCCGAGGTCGAGGAGTGGTGGATCGAAAGCGATTTCACCGACGACGAATTCTCCCTCGCCGAAAGGCTGAAGGCGGTCGTCCAGGCGCTGGTGTAGGGATGGAATTCACCTTCCTCGACGCGCTGTCGCTGCCGGGCGATCCGGCCAAGCCCAACGACGATGCATGGGGCCAGACGAGCACGGCCGCCGTGGTGCTCGACGGCGCGACCAATCTCTGCGAGCCGCTGCTGCCGGGCGACAGCGATGCCGCCTGGCTCGCGCGCTTCGCCGCGCGGCGGCTGATGGCGCATGCCCAGGACGGCAGGCCGGCGCGCGCTTCGCTCGAAGCCGCGCTCGGCGAGGCGCAGCGCTCCTTTGCCGGCCTTCGGCGAAGGCCGCCGACGCGCAATCACGAAAATCCCCATGCCTCGATGATGTTCGTCACGGCGGCGCAGGACGGCTTCGACGCCTTGTGGTTCGGCGATTGCGGCGCCTTGGCGTTGCCGCCGGCGGGACCGGCGCAGATCGTCGGCGATGCCTTCGACAAGCGCGCCGCCGAAGCGCGTCGCGTGCGCATGCTGGCGGACGCCAAAGGACTGGCGCCGGCGGCGCGCGCCAGCCGGCCGGAATTTCTCTCGGCCCTGCGCGCCGCACGCGACACGGTCAATACCGACAAGGGCGGCTGGCTGTTCGGGCCCGACCCCAAGGCGGCGGAGCATGTCCGAAGCGCCCATGTCGCGGCCGCGCCGGGAACGCTTCTGCTGCTCGCCAGCGACGGATTTCTCGCGCTGGCCTGCGACTTCGCCTGCCATGACGCGGACGGGCTGATCGCCGCGGCGCGCGACAAGGGCCTCGAGGCGCTCGGCATCCAGTTGCGCGCCGTCGAGAACGACGATCCCGACGGCCGCAAATTCCCCCGCTTCAAGACCAGCGACGACGCCACCGCGGTGCTGTTGCGGCTCGGGTAGTTCTATCCTGGTTCGTCATCGCCCGCTTCATGCGGGCGACCCAATTTCTTCCAAGACAAAATGGGTCGCCCGGACAAGCCGGGCGATGACAAGAAAATATGAGCGGAACGTTGCGTTACTGCGCCGCCATCATCATGCCGCCGCGATAGATCATCGCGCAGGCGACATAGAGCACGATGAAGACGCCGGCATAGCTGATCCAGGGATGACGGTTGAGCAGCTTGGCCACCATGTTCGCGGCGACGCCCATCAATCCGATGGAGAGCATCAGGCCCACGGCCAGCACCCAGACGTGATGGATGGAGACGCCCGCGACCGCCAGCACGTTGTCGAGCGACATCGAGATATCGGCGACCGTGATCTGCGCGATCGCCCGGCGCATGACGATGGTACCGCCGCCCATCACGGCGACCTTTGCCTCGCACTGCCGCTCGACGTCGGGCCCGTGAACGACTTCATGGCTGCGGCGAATGTCGCGATAGAGCCGCCAGGCGACCCAGAGCAGCAGGATGCCGCCCACGACGCGCAGGGGAATGAACGCGAACAGCTCGACCGTCACCGTCGCCAGGAAGACGCGCAGGACGACCGCCGCCGCAAGTCCCCAGAAGATGACCTTGTGGCGCAGCGATTTGGGAAGCCGCGCCGCCGCCATGCCGATCACCACGGCGTTGTCGCCGGCCATCACGATATCGATGAGGATGACCTGAAGGAGGGCGAAAAAGGCGCCGTGATCGATGGACAGAACCAAGGCACCTCCTCGTCAGCTTGCCTCAGGGCCAGCGGGCTTCCGGCGGCAGAGACATCAGGATCGCCTCCGTGTTGCCCCCGGTTTTTAGTCCAAACTGCGTGCCGCGGTCGTAGAGCAGGTTGAACTCGACATAGCGTCCCCGCCGCACCAGCTGATGGTCGCGCTCGGCTTCGCTCCAGGGCCGCTCCATCCGCTTCTTCACGATTTGGGGATAGATGTCGAGGAATGCCAGTCCCACCTCGCGGGTAAAAGCGAAATCCTTCTCCCAATCGCCGCTGTCCAGCCGGTCGTAGAAGATGCCGCCGGCGCCGCGCGGTTCGCCGCGGTGCGGCAAATAGAAGTACTCGTCACACCATTGCTTGAACCTTGGGTAGTAGGACGCATCGTGCGCGTCGCAGGCGCGCTTGAGCGCCGCATGGAAATCGCCTGCGTCCTCGCCCCCAGCAAACATCGGCGTCAGATCGGCGCCGCCGCCGAACCAGCCGAAGCTGGTGACGATGTGACGGGTGTTCATGTGGACCGCCGGGACATGCGGACTCTGCATATGCGCCACGAGCGAGATGCCGCTCGCCCAGAAATGCGGATCCTGCTCGGCGCCAGGAATGGTTTTCGCGAACTCCGGCGAAAATGTTCCATAGACGGTCGAGACGTTGACGCCGACCTTCTCGAAGACGCGCCCGCGCATGATCGATATGACGCCGCCGCCCGCGTCCTCGCCGTCCTCGAGCGGCCGCCGCCACGCTTTGCGCTCGAAGCGGCCTTCGGGACGGTCCCGCAACGGGCCCGTCTGCGCTTCTTCCAGCGTCTCGAAGGCACTGCAGATGCGGTCGCGCAACTCTTCGAACCACGCCTTGGCGCGTGCTTTCCGCTCGGGGGTCGTCATGGCTTGAATCCGTGGGTCTGCCTGAGAGCCTCACCCAATACCATCGCCGCCGCCTGCGCCACATTGATCGAGCGCAGATGGGCGCGCATCGGAATACGCAGCCGCGCGTCGGCCGCGCGGTGCACGTCCGGCGGCACGCCCGCGCTCTCGCGTCCGACCAGGATCGTGTCGTCGGCGGCGAAGGCGAAGTCCGCATAAGCCATGTCGGCTTTGGTCGTGAGCAGGATCAGGCGCGCCGGCGCCCGGTAGCGCTCCCAAGACGCGTGTCTGATCACCTCGGCCATCTCCACATAGTCCAGGCCGGCGCGCCGGAAACCCCGGTCGGAAAAGACGAAGCCGCACGGCTCGATGATGTCCACCCCAACGCCCAGGCAAGCGCACAGCCGGATCAGGCTGGCCGCGTTCTGGGCGATGTCGGGCTGGTAGAGGGCGAGGCGCATCGGTTTTGACAGTCAAAGAAATTTCCTTTATAGGAATTCCTATAACAAGGAAAGAAGTCGGCATGAGCAAATATGATCGTCTTGGTGACTATTTGCGAGATCGGGGGTGGGCCGAAATACCGATGAGTTTCGCGGAGATCGAGCGCATCGTCGGGACCAAGCTGCCAAAATCCCAAGAAAATCCGGCATGGTGGAGCAACAGCACGACCAATAACGTGATGACCAAGGTTTGGCTGGACGCCGGCTATCGGACAGAGAAAGTCAACATCGCGGGAAGGAAGCTGGTGTTCAGACGCATCGCTCCAGTTGCGGCGGGAGGCGGAATGTCGGAATCGCCCAGTGAATACAGGCAAGCGGACGATGGCGTAGCCAAAAAGTCGCGCCGTCATCCGGCTTTCGGCGCTCTGAAGGGAACGTTCTGGATCGATCCAGAGTGGGACTTGACCAAGCCGACAATGAGCGAAGAAGAGCTGGACGAAATGGAAGCAAATCTCGAGCGCACTGCCGACTTGATCGATGCCGGCTTCCGCAAGAAACCGCGATGAACTCTGCGATCCTGCTCGATACCTGTGCAGCCATATGGCTGGTCAACAATGAACCCTTGAAGCAATCGGCCGTCGACGCCATGGATCGTTCATTCGATTTGGGAGTGGCGCTGCGCGTATCGCCGATTTCGGCTTGGGAAGTGGGCAACCTGGGTCGCGTCGGGCGATTCAAGTCCGCCCTTTCACCGCAGCGATGGTTCGAGCGGCTGCAGGCGATACCCGGCATTCAGCTCTGCGAGTTGACGGGCGACATCTTGCTCGAATCGTCGTTTCTCCCGGGACGAATTCACAAGGATCCGGGAGACCGGATCATCGCGGCGACGGCACGCGAATTCGGTTATACGGTAATGACGCGCGACCGGGCGCTGCTCGACTACGGCCGCGACGGCCATCTGTCCGTTTTGGAGTGCTGAGTCTATGGGGCGCCAAAGGGGGTATCGATGAAGATTATTGCAGCACTTCTCATTGCGGCGGCTTTCGCCACGCCGGCGCTCGCCGCCGACATCGTCATCCATGCCGGTCATCTGATCGACGGCGTCAGCAAGACCGAGCGCGCGCAGGTCTCCATCCTGATCCATGACGATCGCATATCCGCGGTGGAGCCGGGTTTCGTGACGCCGCCGGGCGCCGAGATCATCGATCTTTCCAACGCCACGGTGCTGCCGGGCCTGATCGACTGCCACATCCACATCACCTCGAATTTCGACGGCGGCAATCCCGTCGCCGAAGCGGTGACGCGCACCGCCTTCGACGATGCCTTCGCCGCGGTCGGCAATGCCGAGCGCACCTTGATGGCCGGCTTCACGACGGTGCGCGACGTCGGCGCCAATCCCAAGGTCGTCATCGCGCTCAAGAAGGCGATCGCCAAGGGCGAGGTCGCGGGGCCGCGCATGTTCGTCGCGGGCCCGCCGCTCGGTCCCACCGGCGGCCACAACGACCGCGCCAACGGCTTCGATCCCGAGCTTCAGCACGAGGGCTGGACCGACTGGATCGTCGACAGTCCCGATGCCGGCCGCCGCGCCGTGCGCAAGCTGCATCAGATGGGCGCCGACCTGATCAAGATCATGCCGAGCGGCGGCGTGCTCTCGATCGCGGACGATCCCAATGCCCAGTTGATGACCGACGACGAGATCCGGGCCATCGTCGAGACCGCGCACACGCTGCACATGAAGGTCGCGGCGCACGCGCACGGCAAGCAGGCCATCGATCACGCCACGATGCTCGGCGTGGACTCCATCGAGCATGGCTCTTTCGCCGACGCGCAGTCCTACAAGCTGATGAAGCAGCACGGCACCTATCTGGTGCCGACGATGCTTGTGGCGCAGACCGTGGTCGACATCGCCAAGACCCATCCCGAACAGCTCAATCCCTCGTCGGCCGCCAAGGCGCTCGCCGTGGCGCCGCGCATCCGCGACAATCTCGCCGCCGCCTACCGCGCCGGCGTCAAGATCGCCTTCGGCACCGACCAGGGCCTGGCGCCGCACGGCACCAACGCCAAGGAGTTCGCGCTGATGGTCGGCGCGGGCATGAGCCCGATCGACGCGATCTGGGCGGCGACCCACGACGCGGCGGAGCTCATCGGCGATTCGAGCGATATCGGCGCCGTCGCCCCGGGCCGTTTCGCCGACATCGTCGCGGTCGCCGGCGATCCGCTGGCCGAGGTGAGCGAGCTCGAACGCGTGCGATTCGTGATGAAAGGCGGAAAGGTCTACAGAAAATAGAAATAAGGAGAGATGTCATCGCCCGCTTCATGCGGGCGACCCAATTTGTTTCAAGAAGGAAAATGGGTCGCCCGGACAAGCCGGGCGATGACGACCAGTTTGAGGATGGCGGGCCGGAACACCCCGCGTCCAGAGCGGTGAAAATCCGGGATTTCTGCGGCATCGTGCCGCAAGACCCCCAAATATCGACTCTCTATTTTACCGGCCGTTCCGGCTGCGCCTTGGGGAAGGCGCGGTCCATGCCGACCCCGCCCTCCCCATGCATAGGTGCAGCCAGTGGCAACGACGACGACGGACGAACCGACGCGACGCGACTTCATCTATATCGCCACCGGCACCGTCGCCGCCCTCGGCGCGGGATTGGCCGCCTGGCCTTTCATCGACCAGATGAACCCGTCCTCGGCGGTCTTGGCACTGTCCTCGATCGAGATCGATGTCTCCGCCATCCAGGAGGGCCAGCAGGCCGTCTTCACCTGGCGCAGCAAGCCGGTGTTCGTGCGCCGCCGCACCCAGAAGGAGATCGCCGAAGCTGAGGCGGTTGCGCTCAGCGATCTGCCCGACAAGCTCGCGCGCAATCTCAACCTGCCCGAGGACGCGCCGGCGACCGACAAGAACCGCATCGAGAAGCCGCAATGGCTGGTGCTGATCGGCATCTGCACGCATCTGGGCTGCATTCCGTTGAACAACCAGGGCGATTTCGGCGGCTATCTCTGTCCCTGCCACGGCTCCCAATACGACACCGCCGGCCGCATTCGCCGCGGACCCGCGCCGGAGAACCTTGCGGTCCCGCCCTATGCCTTCATTGGCCCTGCCAAGATCAAGATCGGTTGAGGAGCACACAGATGTCCGGCAACTCGACCTACCAGCCCAAGACGGGACTGACCCGCTGGCTCGATTCGCGCCTGCCGATCCTCAGGCTCGCGCACGACACGATGACCACCTTCCCGACGCCGCGCAATTTGAACGTCTGGTACACCTTCGGCGCGATCCTCACCTTCTTCCTCGCCGTGCAGATCGTGACCGGAATCGTGCTGGCGATGCATTTCCTGCCGAGCGCGGTCTTGACAAATGGCGGCACCTCGAGCGTCGCCTTCGACAGCGTCGAAAGCATCATGCGCGACGTCAATTACGGCTGGCTCTTGCGCTACATGCACGCCAACGGCGCCTCGATGTTCTTCCTGGCCGTCTACATCCACATGTTCCGCGGCCTCTATTACGGCTCGTCCAAGGCGCCGCGCGAGATCCTCTGGATCCTCGGCGTCCTCATCTATGTGGTGATGGTGGCGACCGCCTTCTTCGGCTACGTGCTGCCCTGGGGGCAGATGTCGTTCTGGGCGGCGACCGTGATCACCAATCTGTTCAGCGCGCTCGACCAGGTCGTGCCGCATATGGGCGGCGCCCACGCGCCGGGCATCGGCACGATGATCGCGCAGTGGCTATGGGGCGGCTTCGCGGTCGGCGATGCGACCTTGAACCGTTTCTTCTCGCTGCATTATCTGCTGCCCTTCGTGATCGCGGGCCTGGTCGGGCTGCACATTTGGGCGCTGCATGTGCCCGGCAACAACAACCCGCTCGGCATCGACGTACAGGGGCCGCAGGACACGGTGCCGTTCCATCCCTATTACACGGTGAAGGACGGCTTCTATCTCTGCCTGTTCGTGATCATCTATGCCTTCCTGGTGTTCTTTCATCCCGACTTCGTCGGCAATCCGGACAACTACACGCCGGCCAATCCGCTGGTGACGCCGCCGCATATCGTGCCGGAATGGTACCTGCTGCCGTTCTACGCGATGCTGCGCTCGATCCCGCAGAAGCTGTTCGGCGTGCTGGTGCTGTTCGGTGCGCTGGCGACCTTGCTGTTCGTGCCCTGGCTCGACACCAGCCGCGTGCGCTCGATGCGCTTCCGCCCGATGATGAAGCAGTTCTTCTGGGTCTTCGTCGCCGACTGCATACTGCTCGGCTATTTGGGCTCCCAGGAGCCGCAGGCGGTGTGGCATCTGGGCGGCATCGACGTGCCGCTGCTGTGGCCGGCTCGGATCGGAACCCTCTATTATTTCGTCTTCTTCTTCGTGGTGATGCCGTTCCTGCCGTTGATCGAGACGCCGCTGGAACGGCCCAAGAGTATCGCCGAAGCCGTGCTCGGCACGGCGCAGCCCCAAGCCGCAGAGTGAGGACAAAGTCCATGCGCATCGTTCTCCCGCTTGCCCTCGCGGCGGCGCTGCTGGCTCCGACGCTCGCCGCGGCCCAGACGGCCGACAGCGAGCCGCTGCCGCCCAGGAGCCTCGATCTCTCCTTCCAGGAGCCTTATTTCGGGCTCTACGACCGCGCGGCGCTGCAGCGCGGCTATCAGGTCTACAAGGAGGTCTGCTCGGCCTGCCACAGCCTGAACCGCATCGCCTTCCACGATCTGGGCGCTCCTGGCGGCCCGGGCTTCAGCGAGGCCCAGGTCAAGGCGCTGGCCGCGGCCGCGAAGGTTCCCGCCGAGCCCAACGACAAGGGCGAGACCTACAATTCGAGCGGCGAACGGATCACGCGCCCGGGCATTCCCGCCGACGCCATGCCGGCGCCCTTCGCCAATGTCGAAGCCGCGCGCGCCGCGAACAACGGCGCCGCGCCGCCCGATCTTTCAGTGATCGTCAAGGCGCGCGAGGGCGGCGCAAACTACGTCTATTCGATCCTGACCGGCTTCGGGCAGAAGCCGCCGCCGGGCTTCAAGGTGCTCGCGGGCAAGTACTACAATCCCTATTTCGCCGGCCGCAACATCTCCATGCCGCCGCCGCTCACCGACGGCGCGGTCACCTACAGCGACGGCACCAAGGCGGCCATCGACCAGGAAGCCAAGGACGTCGTCACGTTCCTCTCCTGGGCGGCGGAGCCCAAGATGGAAGAGCGCAAGCAGCTCGGCTTCGAAGTGGTGGCGTTCCTCGTGCTGCTCTCCGCGCTGCTCTATCTCTCGTACCGGCGGGTGTGGCGGGACAAGCATTGAGAACAGCTGCCGGCTTCTACGCGTTTTGACAATGGTCGTTTGGTGGCGCCAAGCCTGCCGAGTTGATCAACGTGTCGCGAATCGTGTCGTAGTCTGGACAGCGTAGGTTCTGCGTGTTCTTTTTGGCCGTCAATTTGAGCCAGGCAAATTGAGGTTTGCCGCCATCGCTTGCTGGGATCGAGACGAATATTTCATAGATATCGTCTGGCCCGGACTTTTCGTCCCAGCTTCGGATGCAATAGCTGCCCGAGGCAGACGTCGAGATGCGGTTCAATGTCCTGCGGATGTTGTCCGCTGACGAGACTTCCTCGCTGTCTGCGATTTGCTTGCGGAATTCGGCGAGCGATGTCATGCAATGGCTTTGCGCGTAAGTTTGCGGCGAATCTTCATCCAAGCGACCGGAGATAAGTTGTATGACTTGCCCGGTATTATCCCACGCCTTTTGGTCGGTCGCGCTGCCGCGCGCCTCACTGAATATGGATGGGATTTCTGTCTTGAAAGGTTCAGCACCGGTGAGCCAATGAGGCTCGACGCTCAGGTAAATGAGCACGCCCGTGGAAAAAATCGCCACGAACAGAATTGCGACGCCCCAACCGCGCGATGGCCACCGGAAAGTGATGAGTGCCAAGGCTACCGCAACCATCACACCCAGAAGCGTGACAAGTCCTTCGTTGTTGTTGATGATGCCAGGTAGAGCATCGAAATATTCGCGGGCATGCGCCAGCGTCGCACGAATTGCATCCATGTTGAATGACCCCCAAGCCCCTCCAAAGTATATCAAAGCGAAGACTAAACTTATAGGAGTGTGCGGCACACGCTGACACGCACCTGGCAACATGGTAGACCGTTGACATGTTTCGGATATTGCAATGAAAACCGTCCTCGGCATCATCGGCGGCAGCGGCGTTTACGACATCGCGGGCCTCGAGAATGCGCGCTGGCAGCGCGTCGCGAGCCCCTGGGGCGAGCCCTCGGACGAACTGCTGTTCGGCACCTTCAAGGGCGTCGATCTCGTCTTCCTGCCGCGCCACGGCCGCGGCCATATCCAGTCGCCGACCTCGATCAATTATCGCGCCAATATCGACGCCCTGAAGCGCGCCGGCGCGACCGATGTGATCTCGCTCTCCGCCTGCGGCTCGTTCAAGGAGGAGCTGGCACCCGGGACCTTCGTCGTCGCCGACCAGTTCATCGACCGCACCCACAGCCGCGAGAAGAGCTTCTTCGGTCCCGGATTCGTCGCCCATGTCTCGATGGCGCATCCGGTGTGCCCCAAGCTCACCGCCGCGCTCGCCGACGCGGCGCGCGAGATCGGCGTCAAGCACGCCGTGGGCGGGACGTACCTCGCGATGGAGGGGCCGCAATTCTCCTCGCTGGCGGAAAGCAATCTCTATCGCAGCTGGGGCTGTTCGGTGATCGGCATGACGGCGATGCCCGAGGCCAAGCTGGCGCGCGAGGCGGAGCTGCCCTACGCGCTCGTCGCCATGGTCACCGATTTCGATTGCTGGCATCCCGACCACGACCACGTCACCGTCGACACCGTCATCAAGGTGCTCACCGGCAATGCCGAGAACGCGCGGCGGCTGGTGATGGCAGTGGCGCCGAAGCTGGGGCCCGAGCGCAAGCCGTCGCCGGGCATCGACACCGTGCTCGACACCGCCTTCATCACCGCGCCGGAAAAGCGCGACCCCGCCCTCTTCGCCAAGCTCGACGCGGTGGCGGGGAGGGTGCTCCATCCCCAAATCCGTCATGGCCGCCCCTGAGGCGGCCACCCATCCGGCGCGCGTCCGCGCGCCGAAAGACTACATCAGTGTGTAGTCCAAGTCTTTCCAATCCGGATTTGATTTTTCGATCAATTCAATCTTCCAGTCGCGTTTCCACCGTTTCAAGCTGGTTTCGCGCTGGATCGCCTTCGAGACCAGTTCGTGCATCTCGTAATAGACTAGCCTTGTGACACCGTATTTCTTCGTGAATTCGGATGCAGTGCCAATACGATGGGCGTGCAGCCTTTCGTTCAAATTAGAGGTCACGCCGACATACAGCGTGCCATATGGCTTGTTGCAGAGGATGTACACATAGCCCTTGCGCATGGGAGCATTATACGATGTTTATTTGGCCGCGCAGACGCGGCCGATGGGTGGCCGGGTCAAGCCCGGCCATGACGGTATTGGTATATTGGCGCCTGAAGCGTCTGCACGGAGATTTCGCATGGACTTCAAATCCGTCATCCGCACCATCCCGGATTATCCCAAGCCGGGCATCATGTTCCGCGACGTGACCACCTTGATGGGCCATCCGCGCGCCTTTCGCGCCGCGGTGGACGCGATGGTCCAGCCCTATGCCGGGGTGCGCATCGACAAGATCGCGGGCATCGAGGCGCGCGGGTTCATCTTAGGGGGAGCGGTGGCGCATCAGCTCTCCACAGGCTTCGTGCCGGTGCGCAAGAAGGGCAAGCTGCCGCACACCGTGCTGGGCGAGGACTACGATCTCGAATACGGCACCGACCGGATCGAGATCCACGCCGATGCGGTGAACCGCGGCGAGCATGTTGTGATCGTCGACGACCTGATCGCCACCGGCGGCACCTGTTTCGCGGCGATCAAGCTGCTCGAGCGCGCCGGCGCCAAGGTGGTCGGATGTTCCTTCGTCATCGATCTCCCCGACCTCGGCGGCGCCGACAAGATCCGCGCGCTCGGCAAGGAGGTCACCGCGCTGGTGGCGTTCGGGGGGCATTGAGAAGAATTTCACGCGGAGACGCGGAGCCGCGGAGCAATCGCGACTCGGCATGCTCACCATGAGAAAATACTATCTCACTCTGAGCTTGTCGAAGGACGGCATTCCCTCCGCGGCTCCGCGCCTCCGCGTGCTAAACTTTCTTCGCACCCATAAAGCGGCGACGAGCGCATTATGAAAATCCACGGCAAGCCCTGGCGCACGATATGGCCCGAAGGCGAGGGCGCGGTCGGGGTCATCGACCAGACCAAGCTGCCGCATCGCTTCGAGACGGCGACACTCGGGACGCTCGACGACACGGCGCGTGCGATCAGGGCGATGGTGGTGCGTGGTGCGCCGCTGATCGGGGCGACGGCCGCCTATGGCATCGCGCTCGCCATGCGCGAGGACGCGTCGGACGCGGCGCTCGACAAAGCGCACGACCTGCTGCTGGCGACGCGGCCGACCGCGGTGAATCTGCGCTGGGCCTTGAAGCGGATGTGCGACCGCTTGCGCAACCGGCCGCGCGCCGAACGCGCCGCGCTGGCCTGGGCCGAAGCTGCCGCCATCGCCGATGAGGACGTCGCCACCTGCAAATCCATCGGCGAGCATGGGCTCAAGATTCTGCGCGAGGCGGCGGCGGAAGAGAATGGCGAGCCGCTCAATGTGCTCACGCACTGCAATGCCGGCTGGCTCGCCTGTGTCGATTGGGGCACGGCCTTGGCGCCGATCTACATGGCGCACGACGCAGGCATCGGGCTGCATGTCTGGGTCGACGAGACACGGCCGCGCAATCAGGGCGCCTCGCTCACCGCCTATGAGCTCGGCGCGCATGGCGTCAAGCACACCATCATCGCCGACAATGCCGGCGGCCATTACATGCAAGCTGGCCAGGTCGATCTCTGCATCGTCGGAACAGACCGGGTCGCGGCCAATGGCGACGTCGCCAACAAGATCGGCACTTATCTGAAAGCGCTGGCGGCCAAGGACAACGGCGTGCCGTTCTATGTCGCGCTGCCGTCCTCGACCATCGATTGGACGCTCGCGAACGGCCGCGACATCCCGATCGAGGAGCGCTCGGCCGACGAGCTGTTGAAAATGACCGGCCGCACGCCGTCGGGAGAGCTTGCCACCGTCGAGATCGCGGCCCCCGGCAGCGGCGCCGCCAATCCCGGCTTCGATGTGACGCCCGCGCGGCTGGTGACGGGCTTCATCACGGAGCGGGGCGTTTGCGCTGCGACGGAAGCGGGGCTGCGCAGTTTGTTTCCCCTCTAAAGATGTCATCCCCGGCGAGGCGCGCGACCGCGCGCCGAGGGAAGGGGACCCAGGTGTTTGCTTCCCTTCTCAAAAATCGTCATCGCCCGGCTTGTCCGGGCGACCCATTTTTTGCGAGAAAGAAAATTGGGTCGCCCGCATTCGCGGGCGATGACGACTATTGTTTGAGAACGAGAATGTTGGGACACCTGGGTCCCCTTCCCCTCGCTTCGCTCGGCCGGGGATGACAATTGGAGTTTGTGAAACTATGAAATCCCGCTGGTCCGATGCCGAAGCGAAAGAGTTCGTCGCGCGCTATGCCAAGCAGGGCGTGGGCGAAGACTTGGCGCTGCGCACCTACACCACGCGGCTGCTGGGCTCCGATCCCAAGCTCGTGCTCCATGGCGGCGGCAATACCAGCGTCAAGACCACGTTGCGCGACCAACTCGGTGACGCGGCAGAGGTGATCTGCGTCAAGGGCTCGGGCTGGGACATGGGCAATATCGAGCCGGCGGGTCTGCCGGCGGTGCGCCTGGCGCCGCTGCGGCGGCTGCGCGCGCTCGAAAAACTTTCCGACGAGGACATGGTCAATTTCCAGCGCATCAATCTCTTGGATTCCTCCGCGCCCAATCCCAGCGTCGAGACCCTGCTGCATGCCTTCCTGCCGCACAAATTCATCGACCACACGCATTCGACCGCGGTGCTGGTGCTGACCGACCAGCCCGACGGCGAGGCGGTGGCGCGCGAGGCCTTCGGCGGCCGCGTCGCGTATGTGCCCTATACCATTCCCGGCTTCGCGCTCGCGAAATCCGTGGCGGATGTCTTCGACCGCAATCCGAAGGTCGAGGGATTGGTGCTGCTGCAGCACGGCATCTTCACCGTCGGCGAGACAGCGAAACAGGCTTACGAGCGGATGATCGAATTTGTGACCATGGCCGAGGAGCGCCTCGCGCGCCGCCGCAAGAAGCGCGCGGCTGTGGAGCTGCCCAAGCACATCGCGAGCGTCGCCGAGATCGCGCCCATCCTGCGCGGCGCCGTCGCCATCGAACGCGATGCGCTGGTGGGCACGGTGAAGCGGCAGATCCTCTGTTTCCGCTCCTCGCCTGCGATCCTCGACTATGTCAACGGCGCGGAGCTTTCGCGCTATGCGCAACAGGGCGTCGTCACCCCCGACCACACCATCCGCACCAAGAACTGGCCGCTGATCGTGCCGGCGCCCGAGGCGCACAAGCTGCACGCGTGGAAACAGGAGGTCGAAGCGGCGGTTGCGACCTTCGTCGCGCGCTATCACGACTATTTCGCGCGCAACGATGCGCGTGCGGTGCCAAAGAAGACCGAGCTCGATCCCTTGCCGCGCGTCGTCCTGGTGCCCGGTATCGGCCTGTTCGGTCTGGGCGCCAGCGCAAAGGACGCCGCCATCGCCGCCGACATTGCCGAGAACACCATCGAAGTGATCACCGACGCCGAGGCCATCGGCACCTACACGCCGATCAGCGAAGCCGACATGTTCGACGTCGAATACTGGTCCTTGGAACAGGCCAAGCTCGGCAAGGCGGCTGAGAAGGTATTGGCGCGGCAAGTCTGCGTCGTCACCGGCGGCGGCTCCGGCATCGGCGCGGCGACGGCGAAGGCGTTCGCGGAGCAGGGCGCGGAGATCGCCATCCTCGACCGCGATCACGATGCCGCGGTGGCCGCCGCGAAGGCGGTGCACAAGCACGCGCTCGCCATCGCCTGCGACGTGACAGATCCGGCCAGCGTGCGCGCCGCCTTCGACAAGGTGGTGGACGCGTTCGGCGGCGTCGACATCGTGGTCTCCAACGCGGGCGCCGCGTGGCAGGGGCGCATCGGCGAGGTCGACGACGCGACCTTGCGCAAATCCTTCGAGCTCAATTTCTTCGCGCACCAGAGCGTGGCGCAGGCCGCAGTCCATGTGATGCGCGCGCAAGGAACCGGCGGCTGCTTGCTGTTCAACACCTCCAAGCAGGCGGTCAATCCGGGCAAGGATTTCGGGCCTTACGGACTCCCTAAGGCCGCGACCCTGTTCCTGGTGCGCCAATACGCGCTCGACCACGGGAAGGACGGTATCCGCGCCAACGCGGTCAACGCCGACCGGGTTCGCTCCGGGCTGCTGACCGACGAGATGGTTGCGGCGCGCTCCAAAGCGCGGGGCGTCAGCGAGTCCGACTACATGAGCGGCAACCTGCTCGGTCGCGAAGTCACCGCCCGCGACGTCGCCGACGCCTTCGTCTATCTCGCCGGCGCCAACAAGACCACCGCCGCGGTCCTCACCGTCGACGGAGGCAATATCGAAGCGGCGTTGCGGTAAGTGCAAAGCTCGTTCCACCGCTCAAACTAAACCGTCATCGCCCGGCTTGTCCGGGCGACCCATCTTTTGCGAAGGGTAAATTGGGTCGCCCGCATAAAGCGGGCGATGACAAATTTTGTATGGAGTATGTTCAAAGATATGGCTCGATATATTGCGTTGGTGGATGGCAAGGCCGGAGCCTATGGCGTGGTGTTCCCGGACCTTCCGGGATGCACGGCCATGGGTAAGACGATGGACGAGGCGATTGCCCATGCCGCCGAAGCCTTGCGCGACTGGGCTGAGGTCACGGAGGAAAGCGGCGCAAGATTTTCGCGCGCGCGTTCGCTTGAAGCGCTGCGCCGCGATGCGGAGGTGAAGAAGGCATTGGCGGACGGCGCAGGTCTCGCAGCCGTGCCGCTGGTGCGCGAAACCGGAAAGCCGGTGAAGGCCAATCTCTCGATCGATTCCGGTGTGCTCGCGGCTATGGACGAGGAAGCCGGCCGCCGAAACCTCACCCGCTCGGCCTTCGTCGAAATGCTCGCCCGCACGATGCTTTCAAGGGTGGCGTGAATACCGTTGCCGGCGGCGACATCGAAGCGGCGCTGCGGTAGGTCGCGACCCACTTGATTCCCGAACGTCATCCCAGGCGAAGCGCGCTCTTCGCGCGCTGAGGAAAGGGGATCCAGGTATGTCTTAACTCAGATGATCTTGCGGTTCGAGCTTGAAGCCATTTCTCTGCGAAGTTTTTCATAAAACCACTCGCAAGCGTCACTTTCGAGCTCGAACAAGGCGATCCGTCTTGTTGCGCCTCGCTCAAAAAAGAATATGGCCCAATCGGCGCCCACATGTTCCAAAATGAATCCTTCGAGCGGAGGATCAGCTCTGGAAAAACTGTACCAGCTGCGATCGATGCCCTCGGCCCTTAGTCGGTCCATCAATTCCTGGAGTAACACTTTTGACCTCCACCTAGATCTCCTTCCCCGCCCCCAGAACAAATTCGGGGTCGGCAGGGGATGACAGTGATCTTGTGGGAATCGGACTACCCCCCATTCGCCCGGAACAGCTCCAAGGTCCGCTGCTTGGCGAGCTTCGCGGCTTCGGCGTTGTAGTCGGTGCGGCGGTCGGAGTTGAATCCGTGGCCGGCGTCGTAGACATAGACCTTCACGTCCGGATGCAGCTTCTGCACGCGCTCGACCTGTTCCATCGGGATGCCGTGATCGTGGCGGCCGAAATGCAGGATGGTGGGACATTTGGGCTGCCACTCCGCCATCTGCGCGATGTTGCCGCCGTAGAAGCCCGACGCCGCCGCCAGCCCGTCGCATTTGCACGCCGCCGCCCAGGTCACGCTGCCGCCATAGCAATAGCCGGTGATGAACACCTTGCCCTTTGCCTTGAGCGCGTCGATGCAGCTCTGCGAATCCGCGATGGACAGATCGAAGGGATGCTCGCCGCGCGCGATCTTGATGGCCTTCTGAACGTCTTCGGGGCTGTAACCGACCTGGAACCCGGGCGCCTCGCGGTCGTAAAGCGACGGGCCCAGCACCTCGTAACCTTCGTCGGCGTAAGCGTCGCAGCATTCCCTGATATGCTCGGTGACGCCGAAGATCTCCTGGATCAGCACCAGCCCGCCGCGCCGTGCACCCTTGGGTTCCACGCGATAGACGCCGATTTCGGCGCCGTCGCTCATCGTCATCTTGGTCATCGTTCCGCGCGTCATCTCATTCTCCGGGTTGGCCGGCGGCGATTAGAGCGCGGCGCGATGGCGCAGGGCAACCACCATTGTGAACAAGGAATTTCACGCGGAGGCGCGGAGTCGCGGAGTACTTGATCCTCCCCCGTTTACGGGGGAGGTGCTGAGCGAGCACTTCGCGAGCGAAGCGGGGGGGCCACGCAGGGAGCACGCCCCCTCCACCGCGCTTCGCGCGGTCCCCCTCCCCCGCTTCGCGGAGGAGGATCATGAAGACACCGCATACTCCGCGTCTCCGCGGCTCCGCGTGAATCTACTGCGGGCGGCGCTGCACCAGACCCTTGCCGGTGAACTCGAAGACGAGTTCGCCGTCGTCGTTGCGCGCCCGGTTGAGGCTCAGCACGATGCCGTGCGAGGGCCGCGATTTGAGCTCCACCTTGCCGACGATCTCGCTCGAATAGTGCAGGGTCGTCCCCGGCCGCACGGGCTTGAGCCAGCGCATGTCCTGATAGCCGGGCGAGACGCCGGCGCGCAGCAAAGGCGAGGCGCCGCCGCCGCGCGCGCGCTCGGCGATGGCGAGCTTCATCCAGATCGCGGCGGTGTGCCAGCCGCTGGCGATGATGCCGCCGAACGGCGAGCGCCTGGCGGCCTCGGGATCGATATGAAAGGCCTGCGGATCGTATTTGCTTCCGAAGCGGATGATCTCGTCCTCGCTGAAGGTGTAGCTGCCGAGATCGCGACGGGCGCCGATCTCGACATCCTCCCAATACATCGCGCTCATGCGCCGCTCCGCGTCGCGATGATCGGGGTCATCGCGATGAGCGCCACCTGTTCGCGCTGATTGAAGACCTTGCAGGCGAAGGTGACGAAGCCGAACGGTTTGGAGGTGGCTTTCGTCTCGATCACCTCGGCCTCCAGCCGCAGCACGTCGCCGGGCCTGACCGGCTTCATCCAGCGCCCTTCCGGCGAGCCGATGCCGCCGCGTGCCGCCGCCAGCGGAATCAGCGCATCGGCGAACATGCGCATGGTCATCGCGCAGGTGTGCCAGCCCGACGCCGCGAGACCGCCGAGGAGGGAATGCTTCGCGGCCTCTTCGTCGAGGTGATGCGGCTGCGGATCGAACTCGCGCGCGAATTCGAGGATCTCGTCTCTGGTGACGCTGTACGGTCCGCCCGCGAAACTGCGGCCGAGCGTGAAGTCTTCGAAGTGGAGGAGGGTGGTCATTGGGCTCACTATGCCATGTCTCCGAAACGGGCCCTAGTCCAACTCGTCATCACCCGGTCGCGCTTCTCGCGCGATCCGGGTGACCCAATTTCTTCCATCCAAGAAAATGGGTCGCCCGGACAAGCCGGGCGATGACGGTTTGGAGGAGAGTGAAAATCAGTTCGCGAACCGGAAATGCATCACGTCGCCGTCGCGCACGACATAGTCCTTGCCTTCCAGGCGGAACTTCCCCGCGTCGCGCGCCCCGGCCTCGCCATTGCACGCGACGTAATCGTCATAGGCGATGGTCTCGGCGCGGATGAAGCCCTTCTCGAAATCGGTGTGGATGGCGCCGGCAGCCTGGGGCGCCCTGGCGCCGTCGACCACGGTCCAGGCGCGCGCCTCTTTCGGTCCGGCGGTGAAGAAGGTGATCAGGCCGAGCAGCGCATAGCCCGCGCGGATCAGGCGGTTGAGTCCCGGCTCCTCGAGCTCCAGGCTCGCCAGGAACTCCGCGCGCTCGGCGGGCGCGAGTTGGGCGACTTCTTCTTCGATGCGGGCCGAGATCGCGACACAGCCCGCGCGCTGGCGCCTGGCCATCTCGGCCACGGCGTTCGAATATTTGTTTCCGTGCGCGGCCGAGGCCTCGTCGACATTGCAGACGAAGAGCACGGGCTTGGCCGTCATCAGGCCGAGCTGCGAATAGGGCGCGCGCTCCTCCGGGGTCAGCTCGGCCAGCCGCGCCGGCTTGCCCTCGCGCAGCAGCGCCAGAGCCTTGGTCATCAGCGCGAGCTGTTCCTTGGAGTCCTTGTCGCCGGTCTTGGCTTTCTTCTCGAGCGGCACGATGCGGCGCTCCAGCGACTCCAGATCGGCGAGCATGAGCTCGGTCTCGACCGTCTCCGCGTCGCCCACCGGATCGATGCGGCCCTCGACATGGGTGACGTCGTCGTCCTCGAAGCAGCGCAGCACATGGGCGATGGCGTCGACCTCGCGGATGGTGGCTAGGAACTGGTTGCCCAGGCCCTCGCCCTTGGAGGCGCCGCGCACCAGCCCCGCGATATCGACGAAGGTGATGCGGGTGGGAATGATCTCGGCCGATCCGGCGATCGCCGCGAGCTTTTCCAGCCGCGAATCCGGCACCGCCACGTCGCCGACATTGGGCTCGATCGTGCAGAAGGGATAGTTCGCCGCCTGCGCCGCCGCGGTCTGTGTCAGCGCATTGAACAAGGTCGACTTGCCGACATTGGGCAGCCCGACAATGCCGCATTTGAAGCCCATGATTCACACTTTCCTCGATGTCGCCCAAGAGGCCCGCGCGGAGGCGCGGAGCCGCGGAGATGAGAGTCGTTACTCCGCGTCTCCGCGTCTCCGCGTGCCTTCTTGCGGTGTTCCGTCCTTCGACACCTTTTCCTTCTTTGCCGGCGGCTTCGTCAGCAGAGCGACCTTGTTCATGAATCCGGCGTCGTCGTCCTTGGCGAGCAGCGGCGCGGCTTCGGCGATGGCGCTCAGCATCGGCACCAGCCAGTCCTCGTCGGCCTTGGTGAAATTGCCGAGCACATGGCCGTGCACGCGGTGCTTCTCGCCGGGATGGCCGATGCCGATGCGCACGCGGCGATAGTCCGGACCGATCGCCGCCGTGATCGAGCGCGCGCCGTTGTTGCCGGCATCGCCGCCGCCGGTCTTTGCTTTCAGCTTGCCCGCCGCGAGGTCGATCTCGTCATGGATGACGACCACGGCGCCGAGCGGCAGCTTGAAGAAGCGCATCGCCGGCCCGACCGACAAACCGCTGTCGTTCATATAGGTCATCGGCTTCAGCAGGATCGTCTTGCGTCCCGCCAGCGCCCCTTCGCTCAGCATGCCCTGGAAGCGCGCGCGCCAGGGTCCGAAGGCGTAGCTTTCATGGATCGTATCCACCGCCATGAAGCCGGCATTGTGGCGATTGCGCGCATACTCCGTACCCGGATTACCCAGGCCGGCGATGAGGAGGGGCGTGTCGGACATTCGCGCACCGGCTCGTCATGCTTCGAGGCGTGCTTCGCACGCACCTCAGCATGACGCAAAAAAGAGGTCGTCACCCTGAGGTGCCCGCGCAAGCGGGCCTCGAAGGGTGACCGGCAAGAACTACTTCTTCTCCGGCGCCTTGGCGGCTCCGGCGGCGGGCGCAGCGCCGGGTGCGGCACCGGCGGCGGGCGCGGCACCTTCGGCCGGGGCAGCGGCCTCCTCGACGGCGGGCGCGGCGGCGGCGGCTGCGGCAGCCGCTGCGGCGGCGCGCTGCTCCTCGATGACGCTGGTCGGCGCGACGATGGAGGCGACGGTGAAGTTCTCTTCGCGCACCGTGGGCTTGGCGCCTTCGGGCAACTGGAAGTCGTTGATGTGCAGCGTGCCGTGGATGTCGAGACCGGAGAGATCGCCTTCGAGATAATCGGGAATGTTGTCCGCCGGGCAGAGCATCTCCACCTCATGGCGCACGATGTTGAGCACGCCGCCGCGCTTCAGGCCGGGCGAATTCTCCTGGCCCTTGAAGCGCACCGGGATGGCGAGCTTGACCGTCGCGCCCGCCACCAGGCGCATGAAGTCGACATGCACCGGCCGGTCGGTCACCGGATCGAGCTGGAGCTGGCGCGGGATGACGCGCTGCTTCTTGCCGCCGACCTCCAGCATGAACAAGGTGGTGAGGAAGCCGCCCTGGCCGACATGCAGCCCCAAAGTATGGGCGTCGACCGACAGGTTCTGCGGCGCCTCGCTGCCGCCATAGACCACGGCGGGGATGCGTCCCTTGCGGCGGGTCTGATAGGCAGGGCCCTTACCGGTCCCGGGGCGCGGCTCCGCGCTCAATTCCTGCATCTGGCGCATGGAAGGATTCCTTGATTTTCCGGGATTTTGGCGACGGTCGCACCCGGAAAGCGGGGCTTTTAGCCGAACCCCGCCCCCGGCGCAACCGCTATCGGGCTCAGCCGCGGTGGTGGCCGGCTTCGAGCACGTCCTCGATATATCCCATGCGCACCAGCACGCTCAGCGCCACCGCCAGGGGCGTCGCCAGCACCGCGCCCCAGACCCCGAAGATGATGCCGAAGGCCACGATCGCGAGCAGGTTGATCACCGGCGACAGCGACACGGCCCAGCGCTGCAGCAGGGGCTGGGTGACGTTGCCCTCGATGGTCAGCGCCACCGCGTAGACCAGCCCGGCATAGAAGGCGAGGGTGGGACTGACGCTGAGCGCCAGCAGGAGCCCCGGGATCACCGCCGCCAACGGTCCGATATAGGGCACGAAGACCGACACGCCGGTCAGCAGTCCGAGTGCCAGCGGCAGTGGCGCGCCCACCAGCCACAGCCCGACCCCCGTGACGGTGCCGACGAACAGCATGTCCAGCGCCATGCCCATCAGCCAGCGCTGCAGCGCGTCGCCGGTGGCGTTCATGATGTGGCTGACGCGCAGGCGCCTGTGCGGCGGAAACAGCCGCACCACGCCCTTCTGATAAGTCCCCGGATCGGCTGCGAGATAGATGCCCACCATCAGCACCAGCAGCGCCTCGCCCAAGCCGCCGAGCACGCCCCCCGCCAGCGGAATGGCCTGCAGCAGAGTCTCGCCCGAGGGCGCGCTGTTGCCCAGAAGGCCCAGGAACCAGCGGCCCTCCTGATATTTCTGGAGCCAGGTCTTTCCGGCGGCGACCGCGGTCGGGATTTCCTTGAGCAGCGAGGTGAACTGGTCGATGGCGAGCGCGCCGAACATGGTGAAGAAGCCGATCGCCAGCGCGAACAGGCCCAGCGTCACGATGAGCAGCGCGATGTGGTCCGGGACGCGCAGGTGACGCTGCACCGGCGATGCCATGGTGCGCAGGATTACCGCCACCACCACGCCGCCGAATCCCAAGACCAGCACCAGCGCGATCTGCCACAAGGCCACCAGCACCGCGACGATCAGCGCGCCGACCAGCACCTTGCGCGCGAAGTCGAGCGTCGAACCGTCACTGGGCGGCGGCAGCGGCTGTTCCATGGTCGCAGTAGGGCACGGGTGGACGGATTAGGCCAGTGCCCGTTACGTCCGCTATTCACCATCCTTCGTCATGGCCGCCCCCGAGGCGGCCATCCAGCGCGCGAGCGTCTGCGAGCGCGAAAGGTGTCACTGGATGGCCGGGTCAAGCCCGGCCATGACGAAATTAAAAAGTCGTTCGAATCTCAGTCATCGCCTGTGCGGCCGCGCCTTCGCCTTCTTCTCCGCCGGCTTGCTCGCCTCCCATGCTTCGTGCAGCAGCGCCTCCATCTCCTTCTTGGAGACCTTGGCCGGCTGGACGATGACGTGGGCGGTCTTGCCCCACATGTATTTGACGAAGATATCCGGCGCCGCCTCGAAGAGGAATTCCTTGCGCTCCTCGGGCAGGTTCAGCCACAGCCCGTCGGGCCGGATCACCGCGAAGATGCGCCGCTCGGTACGGAAGGCCGGCCGCCGCCAATGATCGACCTCCTTCACGCCTTCCAGCGCGAGCGCGGCTTTGCGGATATCGGCGGCGGCGGGCATGGGCTGGTCTCGCAAGTTCTCCCCGAATGTCATATAACTCTCCGCAATCAGCAGCTACTGGGAATTGCGGAATGGACTACAAGCGCATTACCACCGATCCCGAACGAATGGGCGGCATGCCCTGCATCAGAGGCTTGCGAATTCCGGTCGCAACGGTCATCGGAATGGTGGCCGAAGGCATGAAGGATGACGAGATCCTGAAGGCATATCCCGACCTGGAGCACGATGACATCCGCGAGGCATTGCGATTTGCGGCAAGCGCGGTACGCGAGCGCGAACTGCCGCTGATGAAGGCGTGAGGTTCCTGGTCGACAATGCACTTTCGCCCCTGATCGCGCGGCAACTGCGCGACAACGGCCATGATGCAACGCATCTTCGCGATCTTGGACTCCAAGCAGCCCCCGACGAAGTCGTCTTCGATCTCGCCGCTGCGGAGGATCGGATTCTTATTTCGGCCGATACCGATTTCGGCGCCCTTCTTGCCCGCCGGTCTCTGACAAAGCCATCGGTCATCTTGTTTCGCGGCGAAATCACGCGCAATCCCAAAATCCAGGCGGCGACGCTGCTGGCGAACTTGCCGGCGATAGAGGACGCTGTTCTCGCTGGCAGTATCGTCGTCTTCGAGGAAGCGCGGGTCAGGATACGGAATCTGCCGCTGACAGGATCATCCTAGTCGAACAAGCTCGACACGCTTTCCTCGCTGTTGATGCGGCGGATGGCTTCGGCGAGGAGCGAGGCGATGGAGATGCGGCGGATGTGGCCCGTGGCCTGGGCGATCTCCGGCGTCACCGCGATGGAGTCGGTGATGACCAGCGATTTGAGCTTGGAGCCCTTGATGCGCGCCACCGCGCCGCCGGACAGCACGCCGTGCGTGGCATAGGCGCAGACGTCCTTCGCCCCCTCGCGCAGCAGGACCTCGGCGGCGTTGCAGATGGTGCCGCCGGAATCGACGATGTCGTCGATCAGGATGCAGGAGCGCCCCTCGACGTCGCCGATGATGTTCATCACTTCGCTTTCGCCGGCGCGTTCGCGGCGCTTGTCGACGATGGCGAGATCGGTGCCGAGCCGCTTGGCCAGCGCGCGCGCCCTGACCACGCCGCCGACGTCGGGCGAGATCACCATCAGATTGTCCTGGCCGAGATAGTCGGTGATGTCCTTCACCATCACCGGCATGGCGAAGAGATTGTCGGTCGGGATGTCGAAGAAGCCCTGGATCTGGCCGGCATGGAGATCGACGGTGAGCACGCGGTCTGCGCCCGCATGGGTGATCAGGTTGGCGACCAGCTTGGCGGAGATCGGCGTGCGCGGTCCCACTTTGCGGTCCTGCCGCGCGTAGCCGAAATAGGGGATCACCGCGGTGATGCGCCGGGCCGAGGAGCGGCGCAGCGCGTCGATGACGATGAGCAGCTCCATCAAATTGTCGTTGGCCGGATAGCTCGTCGACTGGATGACGAAGATGTCCTCGCCGCGGACGTTCTCGCGGATCTCGACGAACACTTCCATGTCGGCGAAGCGCCGCACCACCGCGTCGACCAGCGGCAGCTTGAGAATGCGCGCCATGTTCTCGGCGAGCGCCGGGTTGGAATTGCCGGCGAGAAGCTTCATGCCCCGCGCTGCTTTCATCTCGGTCATCCCTGCGCGTCCAGCCCGTGAAGGTTCGATGACGGGCTTTTAGCAAGGGGGAGGCAGCCGGTAAACGGCGTCCGTCAGCTTCGGAGCACGATTGCCGAGACCTGGCGGCCGTAATCCGATTCGCGGCGGTGGGTGGCGCGCCGGAAACTGAAGAAATCGTCGCCGTTCGCATAGGTGCAGGGGCAGAGAGCTTCCACCGATGCTAAGCCTGCGCTGTTCAGACGCATGGCGACGAAACCTTCCAGATCGAAGCGAAAATGTTCCGGCCTGCCGCTCGGCGCGAAGAAGCCGGCGTTGGCTATGTCCGCATCGAGGAAGCGCGCGCGGAATTCAGGCCCGACCTCGTAGTTCGATTGCGAAATGCAGGGGCCGACGGCGGCCGCAATCCGCGAACGCTGAGCGCCGAGATCTTCCATAGCCGCGATCGCGGCTTCGCTCACGCCGCCAAGCGCGCCTTTCCAGCCGGCGTGCGCGGCGCCGACAACGCGCGCTTGGCGGTCCGCGAGCAGCACCGGGGCGCAATCGGCGGTGAGGATGCCGAGCGCGAGACCCGGCAGGTTCGTCGCCATCGCGTCCGCCTGCGGCCCTTCGCCCAAGGCCCAGGGCTCCGTCACGGTGACGGCTTTGGCCGAATGCACCTGATAGAGGGTCACCAGCGCGGCGCCCGGCACGAGCGCCTCGCCGGCGCGCCGCCGGTTCTCCACCACGTCCGCGCGCACGTCGCCCGATCCGGGCCCGCAGTTCAGGGACGCGAAGATGCCCTTCGACACGCCCCCGCGCCGCCCGAAGAAGCCGTGGGCGATGGCGGGTGAAGTCAAGGACGGCGCGGTCAGGATGAGCATGAGTCGCATCGTAGAACAAAAGACGTTCTCATAGATTCAAAAGAAGTGTCATTCCCGGCCGAACGACCGAAGGGAGTGAGGGGAAGGGAATCCATCTGCGTCTGCTTGGTCCAATTGGATTCCCTTCCCCTCCCCCGGACCAAGTCCGGGGGAGGCCGGGAATGACACTCTGTTGTGGGAGCAGTGTTCAAAACCCCGGCGGCCGCGGCGCGACTTTGGGCAGGATCGCGAGGGCCTTGAACAGCGTGCCCATCTGTTTGGCGTTCACCAGCCGGTCGAGCTGGGCCCACAGCGTGCTTGCGGTCGCGCGGTTGTGGCTGGCCAGCTGCTCGAAGCGTTGCGCAATTCCCAGAGCTTCGAGAAACGCCGCCTGGGACACAGGTCCATAGACCGACGCACCCTCCGCTTCGGCCGCGGCCGCCAGCGCGGCGAAGTCGACATGGGCCGAAAGATCGCGGTCTCCCGGGTTGTCGAGGACAGAGGCGAAAGCGTGGCCGCGCACAGCCTGCAGCGTCTCGCCGAACGCGGGCGCATCGTAGCCGTAGTCGACGATCAGCGCGCCGCCGCCTTGCGCCGCAACCCCGCGCGCGATCTCGCCGACGATCGCAAGCGCCGGCTGGCACATTTCATACACGGCGCCGTCGGGCGCATCGGCGCGGTCCACGGGGATCAGGGCATCCGCCACCGGTACCGGCGCCAGCGCGAAGGCGAGCTTGTCGCCCGCGCGCGTCACCATGCGCTCGCACCAGCCGCGAGCCGTCTTGACGAATTGGCGGATGGGAAGCGCATCGAAGAACTCGTTCGCCAGCAACAACAGCGGCCGGTCGTTCGGCACCGAGTCGAAGCGCTCCTGCCACTGCACCTTCTCTCCCTTCAATAGCTCTTCCTGCTTTGCGCGCAGCAGCGGGCTTGCTTCGACGAGAACGACGTCGAGGGCGTCGAGGAATTCGGGCGCGAGCTTTGCGGCGCGCAGCGCGTCCGCCATCAAGGTGCCGCGGCCGGGGCCCAGCTCCACCAGCCGCTTCGGAGACGGCCGGTTCTGGTCGCGCCAGACCTGGACGCACCACAGCCCGAGCAACTCGCCGAACACCTGGCTGATCTCGGGAGCGGTGACGAAATCGCCGGCACGGCCGAAGGGATCGCGCGCGGCATAGTACTCAGCGTTCGCCAGCGCCATGAACTCGGCGACGGTCATCGCGCCCTGCGCCGCGATCCGCGCGGCTATGCGCTCATGCAGCGCGTTCAACGGCTGTGGGCCTTTTGAGCGCGTACCACGCCAGCACGGCGCCGGCGGCAAGTAGCGCCACCGACAACGCCTGGCCCATGCTGAACCAGCCGAGGAACGGGGTGTCGGGCTCGCGGAAGAACTCGACCACGAAGCGCAGCAGGCCGTAGCCGGCAAGGAAGATGGCGCTGATCAGTCCGGGCCGCTCGTGCAGGCGAAAGATGCGCAGGCAGATCTGCAGCACCGCGAACAAGAGGAGTCCTTCCAGCGCCGCTTCGTAGAGCTGGCTCGGGTGGCGCGGGATGTGGTCCTGCGCGCGCGGGAAGATCATCGCCCAAGGCACGTTGCTCGGTTTGCCCCAGAGCTCGCCATTGATGAAATTGGCGATGCGGCCGAGGAATTGCCCGATGGGCTGCACCAGGCAGACCAGATCGCCGATCATCAGGAAGCTGAGCTTGCGCCTGCGGCAGAACAGCCAGATCGCGAGGATCACGCCGATCGCGCCGCCATGGAACGACATGCCGCCGTCCCATGCTGCGATCAGGCGCAGCGGATGACTGAGGAATCCCCCAGGCAGACCGGTGCAATAGGGCGCGTGCGGCGAGGAGAGGCAGAGGAACGTGCCGTAGAAGATGTCCCAGCCCAGCCTGCCGCCGATCACCACGCCCAAGGTCGCCCAGACCACGAGATCGCCCATGTCCTCTTCGGTCGCGGGCGGGGTGCCGTTGAAGGGGGGATTCGTCCACAGCGATTTCTGCCGCAGCATGGCGACGACGAACCACCAGCCGAGCAGCAGCCCCGCGACATAGGCGAGCGCGTACCAGCGGATGGCGAACGGCCCCCAAATGTGAATCAGGACCGGATCGATCTGCGGAAACGGGATGACCATGGCAAACGGCGATAGCGGGTGGCGAACGGGGACGCTAGGCTGATTTGGCTTTCTTTGCCATTCGCCATTGGCTATTCGCTAGTCGCCCAACCGGCGGAGACGCCCATGCAGACCGATAACCCATTTCTCGACGGCCTGGCCAGGCTCTTCACCGATGCGGCCGGCGCGGCGCAGAGTCTGCGCGGCGAGATCGACGGCTTCGTCCGCCAGCGGCTGGAGAAGCTGGTGTCCGACATGAACCTGGTCTCGCGCGAGGAGTTCGAAGCGGTCAAGGCGATGGCGGCAAAGGCGCGCGCCGAAAACGAATCCTTGAGCGCGCGCATCGCCGCGCTGGAAGGGCGTCAACCGAATCCTTGACCAAATCCTTGAAATGACTCCGTGAATGGCGGCGCAAAGCTGTGCATGGCATCGCCGCCGCCGGACCGGCCGTGAGAGGACTCTTGTGCGGCCACAAAATCTTGTGTCACCTTGAATTCGCAACGCACTGATTTGCGTCGCACCCCACGCGTAGGAGTCCCAAGATGACGGGCATCCAACTGAACGAAATCCCGGCCGGTCCCCACCCGCTCGACATGCTCGAGCAGGCGGTGGAGGACAATGGCTGGCACTTCGAGCGGGCGGGGCGCGACGAACTCAACCTCACCGTGGCCGGGCGCTGGTCCGACCATCACTTCAATTTCACCTGGCGCGAAGACCTTCAGTCGCTGCATCTGTCCTCGGCCTTCGACATGCGGGTGGGCGGCGAGGTGCGCCGCTCCGCGGTGGCCGATCTGCTGATGTACGTGAACGCGCGGCTGTGGATCGGCCATTTCGACCTCTGGCCCGACGAGGGCACCATCGTCTTCCGCCACGCGATGATCTTTCCCGATTCGCGGGTGAGTGCCGCGCAGTGCGAGGCGCTGCTCAATCTGGGCGTCGAGGCGTGCGAGCATTATTACCCCGCGTTCCAGTTCGTGCTCTGGGGCAACAAGAGCGCCGAGGACGCCATCGCCGCCGCCATCCTGGAGTGCGCCGGACAGGCGTGAGTCGCCGGCGCTCGTTGCAAAAAGAAAAGTATTTCACGCGGAGACGCGGAGCCGCGGAGGTTCTTCGAAATCCGTCATGGCCGGGCTTGTCCCGGCCATCCATGCTCTCGCTGCGAGACCGAGTTCATGGGTGGCCGCCTCAAGAGCCTGCACTCGCGCCGCGCAAAGCGCGGTCCCGGGTGGCGGCCATGACGAATTGGAGAGTTCTCCGCGCCTCCGCGCCTCCGCGTCTCCGCGTCTCCGCGTGAACCCTTTCCTGGTTTCAAAACGATCGGGTCGGCAGCATAGTCACCCCATGCCCCAGGACAGATCCCGGTTTCCCATCCTTCTCGTCGGCGCGGGCAAGATGGGCGGCGCCATGCTGGAAGGTTGGACCAAGGCCCGCCTCGGCCCCGTCGTCGTCGTCGAGCCCAAACCCGATCCGCGGCTAAAGAAGCTCAAGGGCGTCGCCATCGTGCGTTCGATCGAGAACGTGCTGCCCGCCGAGCTGCGCGCCTGCGTCGTCGCGCTGAAGCCCCAGGTGCTCGCGGTCGAAGCCGCGCGGCTCAAGCCCGTCGCCGACACGGGCGTCGCGATGATCTCCATCGCCGCCGGCACCAGCATCGCGACGCTGAAGCGGGCGTGGGGCAGCGGCGCGCATATCCTGCGCGCGATGCCGAACACGCCGGGCGCCATCGGCCGCGGCATCACCGCGATCCATGCCGGCACAAAAGCGAGCGCCGCCGACCGCAAGCTCGCCGAGCGCCTGCTCGCGCCCCTGGGCGAGACCGTGTGGATGGCGAAGGAGTCGCTGATCGACGTGACCACCGCGGTCTCCGGCTCCGGACCGGCCTATGTCTTCCTGCTCGCCGAAGCGCTCGCCGACGCCGCCGCGGCGCAAGGCATGCCGCGCGAAGATGCCGAGCGCCTGGCGCGCGCCACCGTGACCGGCGCCGGCGCGCTGCTCGCGTCCGACAACCGCGCGCCCGAGGAACTGCGCCGCGACGTCACCAGCCCCGGCGGCACCACCGAAGCCGCGCTCGCCGTGCTGATGGGAACGGCCGGCCTGAAACCCCTCATCGCCCGCGCCGTCGCCGCCGCCAACAAACGCGCGAAGGAACTGGCGTCGTAGAAGTAGGATTGCACGCGGAGCCGCGGAGCACGCGGAGAAGCTCGAATGATCCTCCTCCGCGAAGCGGGGGGCGATAGCGACAGCGTCATCGCGACCGCGCAAAGCGCGGTGGAGGGGGCGGGGCCCGAACCAGATTTCACGCGGAGACGCGGAGTCGCGGAGAAGCTGATCCTCTCCCCTGTACGGCGGAAAGGCGTTGTTTCGCACTCTCCACACCGTCATCGCCCGCTTCATGCGGGCGACCCATTTTTCCAAAGGGAAATTGGGTCACCCGGATCGCGCGAAGAGCGCGACCGGGTGATGACGAGGGGGGTTATGAGATGGCTGCGGGAGTCCGCGACGGCGCACTCCGCGTCTCCGCGCCTCCGCGTGAAATTCAGTGTACGGAGTATATGCGAAGAAGAATTCCGCCGCTTATAACCGACTCACACCGGTAGCCGCACGATGGCGCGCAGGCCGCCTTGGGGGCTGGTGTCGAGCACGAGGTCGCCGCCATGGGCGCGCGCGACGTCGCGGGCGATGGCGAGGCCGAGGCCGACGCCGCCGCTCTGCAGGTTGCGGCCCTGGTCGAGGCGGTGGAACGGCTTGAACGCCTCCTCGCGCAGCTTCTCCGCGATGCCGGGGCCGTCGTCGTCGATGACGATCTCCGCCGTCTTGTCGTCGCGGCTGACATGGACGAAGACGTGGCGGCCGTGCTTGAGCGCATTGTCGACGAGGTTGGCGATGCAGCGGCCGAGCGCCTGCGGCTTCACCGCCAGCATCACCGGTGCCGCGGTGTCGACGCTGAGGCGCCTCGGCTCCGCCATGCGCGCGCGCACCGCACGCTCGGCCGCGCCGCGCGCGAGCGCCACGAGGTCGATGACGCTGGAGTGCTCGCCGGCGCCGCCGCGCGCGAAGTCGAGATACTCGTTCAGCATGCTCTCCATCTGCACCACGTCGTCGAGCATGGCGTCGATGTCGGCGCTGGGCTTCATCAGCGCCAGTTGCAGGCGGATGCGGGTGAGCGGCGTCTTGAGGTCGTGGCTGACGCCGGCCAGCATCTCGGTGCGCTGCTGCACGAAGCGGTCGAGCCGCTCGCGCATGGTGAGGAAGGCTTGCGCCGCGCGCCGCACTTCGCTCGCGCCATAGGGCTTGAAATCGGCGACCGGACGGCCCTTGCCGAAGGCGTCCGCGGCGCGCGCCAGCCGCTCGATCGGCCTGACCTGGTTGCGCAGGAAGAGGATCGCGACCGCGAGCAGGATGAGCGCCGAACCCGCCATCCACAGGATGAAGATGTCGGGCGCCGACACCGTGGCGCGCTCGCGCGGCACGATCAGGCGCAGCACGCCGTCATGCACCTCGACGCGGATGTCGAAATCGTCGCCCGCGCGCGCGGTCTCGAAGTGGCGCACCTCGCCGATCTGCTGGGCGATCACTTCGTCGAGCGCGCGGTCGATGGTGCTCTGATGCCGCGGCTGGCGCGACGGCGGCGGGATCGTCTGGCCGGGCAGGAAGGCGATGTCGTAGCGCAGCCGGCGCGCCGCCAGCGCGCGCAGGGCTTCGCGCTCGGGCTTGGGATATTTGTCTTCCATCGCGACCAGGAACGAGACGTCCGCGGCGATGTCGCGCGACAGCCGCCGCGTGGAGGCGTCGATGTCGCGCTCGAAGAAGATGTAGGAGACGATACCCTGCAGGATCACCACCGGCGCCACGATGATGATCAGGGAGCGGCCGAAAAGCCCCCGCGGCATCGCGCGGCGGAACAGGCGGTCGGGGCGCAGGGACTCAACCGACATGGTCGGGCACCAGCACATAGCCCACGCCGCGCACGGTCTGGAGATAGAGCGGCAGCTTGGGATCCTCCTCGATCTTTCGGCGCAGGCGCGTCACCTGCACGTCGATGGAGCGCTCGAGCGTCACGCCCAGCCTGGCGCAGAGATCGCCGCGCGAGAACGAGCGTCCGGCATTGGCCGCGAACAGCATCAGCAGCGCCGATTCGGAGCTCGTCAGCTTCACCGGCTTGCCGCGGCGGCGAAGCTGCCCGCGCTTGGGGTCGAAGACGCATTCGCCCATCTTCACTTCGGCATGCGCGCTGCGGGCCGCCGGCGTGGCACGCCTGAGCAGCGCGCCCAGCCGCAGCAGAAGCTCGCGCGGCTCGAACGGCTTGGCGAGATAGTCGTCGACGCCTTGTTCGAGGCCGGCGATCCGGTCCTGCGCGTCGCCGCGCGCCGTCAGCATCAGGATCGGCGTCTGCCAATGGGCACGGACGTCGCGGGCGAAATCGAGCCCCGATTCGCCCGGCATCATGACGTCGAGAATCAGCAGGTCGAAGGCCATGCTCTTCATCAGGTTGCGGGCCTCGGCCGCGTCGCCGGCGGCGCTGACGCGAAAGCCGTTCGAGGACAGGTAGCGCTGCAGCAGCTCGCGCAGCCGCTCGTCGTCGTCCACCACCAGCAGATGCGCGTCCTCGACCTTGGCGCCGCTCATGCTGCGCTGCATTCCGGGGCGCGCTTTTGTTTCGTTCCGAAGCGGCGCGGATGGGCTGCAACGAACGTTTGCGGCGGCCTGCGCGCAATGAAATGCAAGCCCGGGCACAAGACTTGCCTCATCCCTTCAAGCCATGGAAAGAGTGGCGCGCGTTGCCGCGCGAAATGCGTATTTTGCGGCGGACATGGCGTCACAGTTACGCTGGCTGCGCGTTGAGGGCAAGAGTGGGAGGCGAAACATGGCCGAAATCGTTCCTTTCGACCGCCGGGAAGGTTTCCTGTGGTTCGACGGCAAGCTCGTGCCCTGGGCGGACGCCAAGATCCACGTCCTGACCCACGGGCTGCACTATGCCTCCTGCGTGTTCGAGGGCGTGCGCCTCTATTCCGGCCGCGTCTACAAGCTCCAGGAACATACCAAGCGCCTGTTCACGAGCGCCGAGATCCTCGGCATGAAGATTCCGTACACGGAGCAGGACATCGAAGCGGCCACCATCGCGGTCTGCAGGGCGCAAGGGTACGAAGACGCCTATATCCGCCCCGTGGTGTGGCGCGGCTCGGAACAGATGTCGGTCGCAGCTCCCAAGTCGCGCATCCACGTCGCCATCGGCGTGTGGCAATGGCCCACCATGTTCGACGCCGCGGCCAAGCTCAAAGGCGTGCGGCTGGAGATTTCCAAATGGCGCCGGCCCGCGCCGGATACCGCGCCGACCCAGGCCAAGGCCGCCGGCCTCTATATGATCTGCACGATGTCGAAGCACGACGCCGAAAGCCGCGGCTACGCGGACGCGATGATGCTCGACTATCGCGGCTATGTGGCGGAAGCAACCGGCGCCAACATCTTCTTCGCCGAGAACGGCAAGCTGCATACCCCCATCGCCGACTGCTTCCTGAACGGCATCACGCGCCAGAGCGTCATCGCCCTGGCACGCGCGCGCCAGATCCCGGTGATCGTGCGTCATATCCGTCCGGAGGAACTGGCCGGCTTCGAGGAATGCTTCGTCACCGGTTCGGCCGCGGAAGTGACGCCGGTGAGCGAGATCGGTCCCTATACCTTCAAGCCCGGCCGCCTTTGCGAAGCGATGATGCACGCCTATCAGGCCGACGTCCGCGCGCCCGTCAGCGAAGTCGTGCTGGACAAGGCCAGCTGACAATGGCGCGCGCTGCGCCGAAAAGCCCGTCGGCATCCGCGCTGATCGATGCGCGCATCGCCGAGCTCGGAGATTGGCGGGGCAAGACCCTCAGCCGCATTCGTGCGCTGATCCGCCAGGCCGACCCGGACATCGTCGAGACCTGGAAATGGCGCGGTGTGCCTGTCTGGGAGCATGACGGCATCGTCTGCACCGGCGAGACCTACAAGGCCGTGGTGAAGACGACGTTCGCCAAGGGCGCGGCGCTGGCGGACCCTTCCGGCCTCTTCAATGCGAGCCTGGAGGGCGGCACGCGGCGCGCGATCGATTTCCGCGAGGGCGACAAGATCGACGAAAAGGCGTTGAAAGCGCTGATCCGCGCGGCCGTCGCCCTGAACAAGACGAAGACCAAGAAGAAGAACGCCTAGCGCTTCCACTTGGCCGCGGCATCGTCGTCGCTCGCTTTGGCGTCGACCCATCGCACGCCGTCGTCGTACTCCTCCTGCTTCCAGAACGGCGCATGGACCTTCAGATAGTCCATGATGAAGGCGCAGGCGTCGAAGGCCGCGGCGCGGTGTGCGGACGCGACCGCCACGAACACGATCTGCGCGCCGGGAACGAGCCGGCCGACGCGGTGGATCACCCTGACACCCAAAAGGGGCCAGCGCCGCTTTGCTTCGGCCACATGGCGGGCGATTTCGCGCGCGGTCATCGCCGGATAATGCTCGAGCGTCAGCGCCTTCAGATTCGCTTCGCCGCGCACATAGCCGGTGAAGGTCGCAATGGCACCCGCGCCGCCGGCTTGCGCCTTCAGTGCCGCGATCTCCGCGCCCGCGTCGAAATCGTCCTCGAAGATGTCGATGCGCGTGCTCATCCGCCGGTCACCGGCGGGAAGAACGCCACCTCGTCGTCGGGCGAAACGGGCGTGTCCAAGGCGACGTGGTCCTGATTCACCGCCGCGCGCAGGCGCGAGAGATCGCCGAAGGCTTCCGCATAGCCGCCGCCGCGCGCCTTGAGCGCTTCGGCCAAGTCGCGCACGGTCGCGATCTGCGACGATGGAGAGAGCATCTCCTCGCTGCGTCCGATCTTCTGCCGCACCCAGGCGAAATAGAGCAGCTTCATGGCACCGGCCCGTGCAGGTGCTGCAAGCCGGCGCGGAAATAAACGGCGCCCGTGTAGACGGTGAGCGCGGCCGCGACCCAGAGCATGCCATAGGCGAAGGCGTTGTAGCTGACCGCCGGCACTCCGGGAAAGAATCTGTCCGCGAGCGGCGTGAGGATCATGGCGCCGATCGCGATCATCTGCAGCGCGGTCTTGAACTTGGCGAACACCGTGACGGGCACGCTGACCTTGGCGCCGGCCAGGAACTCGCGCAGGCCCGACACCAGGATCTCGCGCGACAGGATGATCAGCGCCGGCACCAGCTTGAGCAGGCCGCGCACGCCGTAATTCAGGCTGAACTCGCGGATCGACCCTTCGGCCACCAGCATCATCAACGCGACCGCGACCAGGATCTTGTCGGCAATGGGATCGAGCATGCGGCCGAAATCGGAACCGGCATTGAGCTTGCGCGCCGCAAGACCGTCGAGCGCGTCGCTGAGGCCCGCGATGCAGAAGACCGCGAACGCCGTCAGCCGCGCCGCTTCGCCAGGCAGCACGAAGGCGAGAGCGAAGACCGGCACCAGGACGATTCGCAGGATGGTCAGGATGTTGGGAAGGGCGAGCATCGAGCCGAGACTAGGCCGGATTCGCGCGATTTGCAGCCCGCATCCGATTCGCGAATCGAAAATACGTCCGTCGATCACCCTCCAGGATGAAAGAAATCGTAAATCTTCTTCGCCAATGTCTCGCTGACGCCGCCGACCGAGGCGAGTTCGGCGACGCTGGCGCCGGACACCGCGCGGGCAGACCCGAAATGCTGCAGCAGCGCGCGTTTGCGCCCTGCACCCACGCCGGCGATCTCGTCCAGCGGGTTGGCGCCGATCGCCTTTGAGCGCTTCTTGCGGTGCGTGCCGATGGCGAAGCGATGCGCCTCGTCCCGCAGCCGCTGCAGGTAGTAGAGAACCGGGCTTTTGGGATCGAGACGGAACGGTTCGCGGCCGGGCAGGTAAAAGTGCTCGCGGCCCGCGTCCCGGTCGTGCCCCTTGGAGATCGCCACCAGCGTGACGTCCTCGACGCCCAGATCGGCGAACACCTGGCATGCCACCGCTAGCTGACCCGGTCCTCCATCGATCAGCGCCACGTCCGGCCATTTGGTCTTGGGATCGCCTTCCTCCTTCACCAGCCGCGCGAAGCGGCGCGTCAGCACTTCGCGCATCATCGCGTAGTCGTCACCCGGCGCGAGCTCGGTCGATTTGATGTTGAACTTGCGGTACTCGCCTTTTTCGAAACCGTCCGGTCCGGCGACGATCATGGCACCGACCGCCTGCGCTCCCTGGATGTGCGAGTTGTCGTAGACTTCGATCCGTCGCGGCGCAGACTCGAGCCCGAACACTTCGGCCACACCGTCGAGCAGCTCGCGCTGCGCGCTGTTCTCGGCGATGCGGCGCGAGAGCTGTTCGCGCGCATTCTGCACCGCCATGTCCACGATCTCGCGTTTCTCGCCGCGCTGGGGATGCATAATCTCGACCCTGTGGCCGGCGCGCATCGACAGCGCTTCGGCCAGAAGCGCGCGCTCGGCAATGTCGTCGGAGAGCAGAATGAGCTTGGGCGCGGTGCGCTCGTCGTAGAACTGGCCGATAAAGGCGCTCAGCACCTCCGCCGTCGAAAGCTCGCGCGGGCTCCTCGGGAAATAGGGCTTGTTGCCCCAGTTCTGCCCGGCGCGGAAGAAGAAGACCTGGATGCAGGTCTCGCCGCCCTGGGAATGGGCGGCGAAAACATCGGCTTCGGCGAAGGTGGAAGGATTGATCCCCTGCGTCGACTGGATCTGGTTCATGGCGCGCACGCGGTCGCGCAGGCGCGCTGCGCGCTCGAAATCCAGCGCCTCCGCCGCCTTGTTCATATCCTCGACCAGCTCGCCCTGGACGACGCGGCTCTTGCCGTCGAGGAACAGCTCCGCCTCGCGCACTAGTTCGCGGTAGCCGGCCCCGTCGATGCGCCCGACGCAGGGCGCGCTGCAACGCTTGATCTGGAACAGCAGGCAGGGCCGCGTCCGCGCCTCGAACACCGAATCCGAGCAAGAGCGCAGAAGAAAAGCCCGCTGCAAGGTGTTGAGCGTTCGGCCCACCGCCTGGGCGCTGGCGAAGGGCCCGAAATAGACCCCCTTGGCGCTCCTGGCGCCGCGATGCTTGAGGAGTTGGGGGAACGAATGATCCTCGCGCAGCAGGATGTTCGGAAACGACTTGTCGTCGCGATAGGAAACGTTGTAGCGCGGCTTGAGCCGCTTGATCAGGTTGGATTCGAGCAGCAGCGCCTCGGTCTCGGAGGCGGTGGTGACGAACAGCATCTCGGCGGTGTCGGCGATCATGCGCGAGATGCGCTCGTTGTGGCCGCCGGTCTTGGCATAGGATGCGACGCGCTTCCTGAGCGACTTCGCCTTGCCGACATAGAGCACCTCGCCCTTGCCATCCATCATGCGATAGACGCCCGGCGCATCGGGCAGCGTCTTCACATAGGCGGCGATGCGGGCCACGCCCTTGAGCGGCGCCTCGCGATCGTTTTGTGCGTCGATTTCTGCCATGATCTGCCTATAATACGCCGCCTGGCCGGCGTCAGGGCAACTGCCAAGGGGTCTTCGTGCCGATCTTCCGCCAGATGTTCGATCCGGCATCCTCGACCTATACGTATCTGCTGGCCGATGGCGGCGAGGCAGTGCTGATCGATCCGGTTTTCGAGCAGGCGCATCGCGACCGCGCCCTGATCGAGGAGCTCGATCTCACCTTGGCCGCGACGCTGGAGACCCACGTCCATGCCGACCACGTCACCGGCGCCTGGCTGCTCAAGCGGCGCCTGGGCAGCGAAATCTTCGTCTCGGCGGACAGCGGCGCGGACGGTGCCGACCGCTACCTCAAGGACGGCGATCGCGTCCAGTTCGGCATGCGCTCGCTCGGCGTGCGCGCGACGCCGGGACACACGGCGGGCTGCGTCACCTATGTGCTCGACGGCGAGGAGATGGCGTTCACCGGCGACTGCCTGCTCATCCGCGGATGCGGGCGCACCGATTTCCAGGGCGGCGATCCTGCGACGATGTTCCGCTCGGTGCGCGAGCGCATCTTCGCGCTTCCCGAAGACTGTCCGCTCTATCCCGCCCATGATTATCGCGGCCTGACCTCGACCAGCGTGGGCGAGGAGCGCGGTTTCAACCCGCGGCTGGGCGACGCCTCGAGCGAGGCGGAATTTGCGCTCTATATGAAAAACCTCGGCCTGCCGCATCCCAAACAGATGGCTGCGGCCGTGCCTGCCAACCTCAAATGCGGATACATCGAAGGACACGCCATGGCGGATCCCGACTGGGCACCTCTGATCTACAATTTTGCCGGCTTCTGGGAGATCGAACCGTCCTGGGTGCACGAGAACGCGGCCAGGCTGCAGATCCTCGATGTGCGCGAGCCGGACGAGTTCAACGGGCCACTGGGCCATATTCCAGGCGCCCGTCTGATCCCGCTCGGCACCTTGAAAGAGCGCGCCGGCGAACTCTCGAAGGACACGCCCATCGTCGCGGTCTGCCGGGTCGGCGGCCGTTCGGCACAGGCGCTCAACATCCTGCGCCAGGCCGGCTTCGAGAAACTCGCCAATCTTCCCGGCGGGATGACGCGCTGGCGGCAGGAGGGCTACTAGCCGCGCCGGCGCTCGATCTCCACGCCCGCCGCCGCGGCGTCCTCGATGGCTTCGAGTTTTTCGACGCGGATGCGGGCATGGAGCACGCGCTCGTCTTCGAGGCAGAGCGCGGCGATCCGCTCGGCCAGCGTCTCGACCAGATGGACGTGGCCCTGCACCGCATGGCCGCGGATGCGGTCGACCAGCGCGCAATAGTCGAGCACCGATGCGAGCCTGTGATCGTCCACCGGCGTGTCCGGCACGGTGAGATCGAGATTGATGCGCACCCGTTGCATGCGCCCCTTCTCGTGGTGATAGGCGCCGATCTGCATCGCGAATTCGAGATCGCTGACCAGGATGTGGCGCACGCCGTGTACAGAGGAAGGGCTCATTCGGGCACCGATGTATCGGCAGTCTTCCAGGCGAGATGCTGGCCGCCATCGACCACGATGGTTTCGCCCGTCACCGACTGCGCGTGCAACAGATAACGCACGGCGCCGAGAAGGTCTTCCACCGATGCGCCGCGCCCCAAGGCCGTCGCGGCGCGTTGGCGGGCGAAGGCTTCCTCGCTCTGGCGCGCGCCGATGAAGCTGGGACCGGGCGCCACGGCATTGACGCGCACCTTCGGCGCCAAGGCCTGGGCCAGGGTATGCGTCAGCCAGTGCAGTCCGGCGCGGCTGACGCCATAGCTCATGAATTGCGGCGTCGGCTTGAAGACGCGCTGGTCGGTGATGTTGAGGATGACGCCGGGCCGCTCGTCCAGCTGGCGCGCGAAAGCCTGCGAAAGCACGAAGGGCGCGCGCAGATTGATCGCCATGTGGCGGTCCCAGCTTTGCCGCGTCGCGCTCTGCCAGTCGTCGTACTCGAAGATCGAGGCATTGTTGATCAGCGCGTCGAGTGGACCGGCTCTTGCGATCAAGCCCTGCACGTCTTCTTCACGCTCCAGATCGGCCCTCAGCGTCGCCGCGCGCGTGCCCAACCCCCGCACGTCCTGCGCCGTCGCCTCGGCCTCCGCCTGGGAGACATTGTAGTGCAGCACGACATTCCAGCCATGTCCCGCCAGATCGAGCGCGATCGCCCGTCCCAGGCGCTTGGCCGCGCCGGTGATGAGGACGGTGTGCGATGGCGTGTTCACGTCACGAACCCGACGACGCGCTTGACCTCCGCCATCACAGGCGCCGCGAGGGCGCGGCAGCGCTCGGCGCCGGCGCGCAGGATGCGGTCAATCTCCGCTTCGTCGGCGAGCAGCCGCCGCATGGCGTCGGCGATCGGCGCGATGCGGGCGACGGTCAGATCGGCCAGCGCGTTCTTGAAGGCCGAGAATTGCTGACCGCCATATTCCGCCAGCACCTTTTCTGCCGTCGAGTCGGAGAGCGCCGCGTAGATGTTGACCAGGTTCTCGGCTTCCGGCCGTCCCTCGAAGCCTTTGGTCTCGGAGGGCAGGGGATGCGGATCGGTCTTCGCCTTGCGGATCTTCTGCGCGATGGCGTCGGCGCTGTCGGTCAGGTTGATGCGCGAGTTGTCGCTCTCGTCGGTCTTGGACATCTTCTTGAGGCCGTCCCGCAGGCTCATCACCCGCGTCGCGGGACCGGTGATCACCGGTTCCGGCAGCGGGAAGAAATCCGGCACCGCGAAATCGTTGTTGAATTTCTGCGCGATGTCGCGCGCGAGTTCGAGGTGCTGCTTCTGGTCCTCGCCCACAGGCACATGTGTCGCCTTGTAGACGAGGATGTCCGCCGCCATCAGCACAGGATAGGTGTAGAGCCCGACACTGGCGCGCTCCTTGTGCTTGCCGGACTTCTCCTTGAACTGCGTCATGCGGTCGAGCCAGCCGAGCCGCGCAACGCAATTGAAGATCCAGGACAGTTCGGCGTGCTCGGCCACCATCGACTGCGCGAAGACCGGCGTGCGCTCGGGGTCGACGCCGGCGGCGATATAGGCGGCCGTCACCTCCCGCGTCGCGCGGCGCACGTCGCCCGCCTTGCCGTAGCCGGAGTCCTGCGTCAGCGCATGCATGTCGACGACGCAGAACAGGCAAGGCATCTCGTTCTGCATCCGCACCCAGTTCTTGAGCGCGCCCAGGTAATTGCCCAGATGCAGCGTGTTGGTCGGCTGCATGCCGGAAAGGACGAGCTGGGGATGGGTCATGGCGCCGACTTTCGAAAGCCGGGGTTTATGCCTTTTGCCGCGAAAACCATCAAGTCCGGACAGGGTTAGGGCTGGCGGGTTCCGGTTCTACGTTCAGCGCTGACAGCAGTCGTCCTTCCACCGCCTTGAGCCGTTCGGGATGGATGATCTTGTGGCCGAAGCCGTCGCGCACGTAGAAGACGTCCACCGCGCGCTCGCCATAGGTCGAGACGATGGCCGACGAGATCGAGAGTTTGGACTCGAACAGCGCGCGGCTGATCTCGTAGAGCAGGCCGGGGCGGTCCAACCCTTCGAGTTCCACCACCGTCGCCGACACCGAAGCCTCGTTGTCGAAATGGACGCGCGGACGAACCTGGAACGCGCTGGTGCGCGGCTGCGTGCGGCGGCCGAGGACGGCGCCCGGCAGGAGCTCTCCGGCGATCGTCCGCTCGATGGCGCGCTTGAGGCGTGCGATGCGCTCCGCATCGCCGAACGGAAGGCCGTCGGCGTCCTGCACCGAGAAGACGTCCAGCGCGACGCCGTCCAGCGTGGTGAACGCCTTGGCGTCGACGATCGAACCGCCCGAGGCGGAAATCGCGCCGGTGAGCTGCGAGAACAGGCCCGGATGATCGGGAGTCGCGATCACCAGTTCGGTGACGGACCGGAAGTCGTCGCTGTGCGCGCTGAGCGAGATGGCCTCGGCGCCCGTCTCCGCCCCCGCCAGCAGCCTGGCATGGGCTTCGTGCGCCGCCGGTTCGCACGCTAGCCAATAGCCGTCATGATGGCGCGACAGCGCAAGCTCGCGCGTCGCCTGCGGCAGGTCCGCAAGGCGCTCGGCCAGCGCGGCTTTGGCCTCGGCGATGCGGGTCGCGCGCGCCTTGGCGCCGCCGCCCGCGATGACGGCTTCGGCTTCGTAGTACAGCTCGCGCAGGAGCTGGCCCTTCCAGCCGTTCCACACGCCCGGTCCCACCGCGCGGATGTCGGCCACCGTCAACACCAGCAGCAGCCTGAGCAGCTCCGGCGACTGCACGGCCGCCACGAAATCGCGCACCGTCTTGGGGTCGGAGAGGTCGCGCCGCTGCGCGGTGTCGCTCATGACCAAATGGTTGCGGACCAGCCAAGCCACGGTCGCGGTGTCGTCGGCGCTCAGGCCCCAGCGCGGACAGAGCCGGTGCGCGATGCGCTCGCCTTCCGCCGAATGGTCGCCCGCCATGCCCTTGGCGATGTCGTGCAGCAGCAGCGCGCAGTAGAGGACCTCGCGCGAACGCACGCGCTTGATGATCTCGGTGGAGAGCGGATGCTCGCCTTTGCGCTCGCCCCTCTCGATCGCGGCCAGATTGCCGACTGCGCGGATCAGATGCTCGTCGACGGTGTAGTGGTGATACATGTTGAACTGCATCAGCGCGACGATGCGGCCGAACTCGGGAACGAAGCGGCCGAGCACGCCGGCCTCGTTCATGCGCCGCAGCGCCTTCTCCGGATCGCGCCGCGAGCACAGCACGGCGAGGAACAGCCGGTTGGCTTGCGGATCGGCGCGCAGCGCGTCGTCGATCCGCTCGAGCGAACGCGTGATCGTCCGCAGCGCCGCGGGATGGACGTCGACGTCCTTCTCGTCGGCGAGTTGGAAGATGCGCAGCAGGTTGGCGGGATCGCGGGCGAAGGCGCCCTCCCGCGCGTTCAGGCGCGCGTTCTCGACGTAGAAATCCTCATCGCCCTGGCGCGGTTTCAGGAAGCCGGGCAGCAGGCGCGACAGCGACGGCTTGGGCTTGCGGTTCTGCTCCTCCAACGCGGCACAGAAGATGCGGGTGAGGTCGCCCACGTCCTTGGCGACGAGGAAGTAGGCCTTCATGAAGGCTTCGACGGCCCGGCGGGGATCGCTGTCGCGGTAGCCCATGGCCGCAGCCAGCGCCGGCTGCACGTCGAAGCTCAGCCGCTCTTCGGCGCGCCCGCTCAGGTCGTGCAGCCGCACGCGCACGTCCCACAGGAAGGCCTCCGCGCGGTTGAAGCTCTCGAATTCGGCCGCGCTGAACAGCTGATGCGCCACCAATTCGCGCGGGTTCTCGACGCGAAAGAGGAATTTGCCGATCCAGTAGAGAGTCTGCAGGTCGCGCAAGCCGCCCTTGCCTTCCTTGATGTTGGGCTCGACCAGATAGCGGCTTTCGCCCTGGCGCCGGTGGCGCGCATCGCGCTCGGCGAGCTTGGCCTGCACGAAGGCCGCTCCCGCGCCTGCCGCCTGTTTCCAGAATTCGGCGCGCATCGCGGCGAACAGCGCCGCGTCGCCGGCGATGAGCCGCGCTTCGAGCAGCGCGGTCTGGATCGTGCTGTCCTCCTTGGCCAGCCGGGCGCATTCGGCGAGCGTGCGCGCCGCATGGCCGACCTTCAGGCCGAGGTCCCACAGCATGTGCAGCACGAACTCGATGACGCTCTCGCACCAGGCGTTGCGCCTGGCCGGATGCAGGAACAGCACGTCGATGTCGGACCCCGGGGCAAGCTCGCCGCGGCCATAGCCGCCGGTCGCGACGATCGCGAGATGCTCCGCCGAGGTCGGGTTCTGCGCATAGTAGAAATGCTTGGTGGCGAAATCGTAGAGCACCTGGATCAGCGTGTCCTGCACCGCCGAAAGCCGTCGCGCCGCCTCCAGCCCGGACAGCGCACCACTTTCGACTTGCGCCCGGATACCGCCGCGCGCCGCCTGGAAGCGGGTGCGGATCAGCGCCAGTGCCGCGGCTCGCAACGTCGTCTTATCGGCCTGTGCGCGGGCCAGCGCGCTCAAGTCCCGGCGCAACGCATCGGCGCCGAATTCGCGTTCCTTGACATCCATGCCGCCATGTAATTACATTGTAATTATGAAGAAGTCCAACTCCGTGACCGCCGAGATCGTGCGCATTGGCAATTCACACGGTGTGCGCATTCCCAAGGCGATCCGCGAACAGGCCGGGCTGACCGGCACCGTCACGCTGACCGTGACGGGCGGCGCGCTCGTCATTCGCCCCAAGCGCAAGCCGCGCGAGGGATGGGCGAAGCAGTTGCGTCAGGCGCTCAAAGACAATCCCGAACAGGAACTGCTGCTGCCCGACGACATGGGCACGGCCTATGATGAGGAATGGACGTGGTGACGCCGCGTCGCTTCGACGTGTTCCTCGTCAAACTCGACCCGGCCCGCGGTGCGGAAATGCAGAAGACCCGGCCTTGCGTGGTGGTCTCGCCGAATGAGTCCAACACCATGCTGAGAACGGTGGTCATCGCGCCGCTAACCTCCAAGCCGCGCTCCTATCCCGGCCGCGTCGGCGTGATGTTTCAGCGCCAAGCGGGAGAATTGGCGACGGACCAGCTCCGCGCCGTCGACAAGACTCGCCTCATCCGCAAGGTCGGCGCAATCGAGGCGGCGGATCAGGCGCGCATCTCGGCCGCTCTGGTCGAGTTTTTCAGCTAGACCAGGCTGGCCTATTTTGTTTCGGCGATACGTTGCGGGCCCGCGGGCGAACCGGAGATATCATGCGCGGCGTGTCCTGTATTGGTGTTGGCGTTCTACTCGCGGCGCAGGCCATGCGCGAATTTCGACCAAGGAGCAACCCATGGGTCACATCACAGGCGTCGGCGGCGTGTTCATCAAGGCCAGGGACGCCAAAGCATTGCGCGAATGGTACCGCGACGTGCTCGGCATCGACATCCAGAACTGGGGCGGAGCGGCGCTCTCCTATGACGCGCCGGGGCATCCCTCGGTCGTCGTGTTCGCCCTGTTCGGCCATGACAGCAAGTATTTCGATCCCTCGACGCGCGACGTCATGATCAATTTTGCCGTCGACGATCTGGACGCGATGCTAGAGCGCCTCGAGGCCAAGGGCGTCAAAGTGCTCGGCCGCGACGACACCGGCGACCCCAACGGCCGCTTCGCTTGGATCATGGACCCCGAAGGCGCCAAGATCGAGTTGTGGCAGGAGAACAAGAAGTAACGCTCACAACCTCTCGCTCAGCGGCACGAATCCATCGGTGCCGGCCACGCGGGCGAGCCAGCGCCGCACGGCCGGAAAGTGCGCCAGGTCGAAGCCGCCTTCCTCGGCGCAGTGGGTGTAGCCGTAGAGCGCGATGTCCGCGATCGAATAGTCGTCGCCGGCGAACCAGTCACGCGCCGCCAGATGCGTCTGCATCACGCCCAGCGCGGCATTGCCTTTCTCGTGCCATTCGCCGACCAGATGGCGCTTCTTGTCGAGCTCGGCCTTCGGCGCATAGGCGAGCCAGAAGCGCGCCACCGCGACATAGGGCTCGTGGCTGTACTGCTCGAAGAACATCCATTGCAGCGCCTGCGCGCGCGCGAAGGGGTCCTGCGGCACCAGCGCGGTGCCTTCCGCCAGATACCACAGGATGGCGCCGGATTCGGCCAGGCAGCGTCCGTCGTCCAACTCCAGCAGCGGGACGCGGCCGTTGGGGTTCTTCGCCAGAAAGTCCGGCCTGCGCGTGGCGCCGTCGAACAGGCCGTATTCCTTGAGCGCGATCGGGATGGCCAACTGGCGCGAAAGAAGCCGCACCTTGTAGCAATTCCCCGACATGTGCATCTGATGCAGCGTAAGCATGTGGCAGCCTTCGAAGAGCCGCGCGCAGCATGCCCGATTCATGCATGCGTGTTGCGCTTGGCACCTTTGCGCGCGGCCGGGCCCACGGTGCGCACGATGACGCCGCACGCGACGCGGTCGCCGGAATCGCCCGCCGGCTGGCTGGTGTAATCGTCCGCCTTGGCATGGACGACGATCGCCGCGCCGTCGCGGTCGAAGATCGACTTCTTGCCGTTGCCGAGCGAGAACATGTTGCTCAAGGTCGAAGCGTGCAGCACGCCGGCCTCGTCGGCGAATTGGTTGGGCAGGTCGCCGGGATGCGGGCCGCCTTTGACCATGAAGCCGTGGTTCTTGGGCTCGGGCGAGAAATGCGGACCGGCGCTGGTGAACTTCACTTTGGCATCGCAATTGCCGCTGGTGTGGATGTGGATGGCGTGCGGTCCCGGCGACAGGCCGTGCAGGTCGAAGGTGATGAGCACGCCGTGATTGGTCTGGGCGAAATCGACCGTGCCCATCGCCTTGCCATCCAGTCCTGCCATCTTCGCCACCGCATGCGGCTTGCGCGCCGCCAGCGCCGGCGCCGCGGCGAGGACCAGACAGGCCGCAAGCGCCACAACCTTGTCCATGAGATCTCCCCCTTCGGTTTCACTCTACATTAAACAACCGAAAGGGGATTCCAAGCCAGAATTCCGCCACATCGCGGCCGCAGCCTTTCGCGTTCGAGGGAGGACGGCGATGAAGCTTCGCGAGTTGGCGATCGGTCTGGGCGGGGCGGCAGCGGTGAGCGGGGCGGCCTGCGCCGGTCCCCTGCCGCTGGATACTCCTGTCGCCGTGGGCTCCGTCGAGACGGTCTGCACCGCAGCCGGCAGCGGCAGCGATCCGCGCTGGGCGGCCTATCCCGTACGCGTCGAGTTCTCCAACCCCTCGGCGCAGTATCTGGCCGGCGCGCATGTCACGCTGACGAGCGTCGCCGGCACGACCTTGGCCGATTTCGACTGCGCGGGGCCGGCGATGCTGTTCAAGTTGCCGCGCGGCCTCTACACGGTCTCGGCCAAGCTTTCGGCCGCGAACATCGCGCCCGCCAGCGCCAAATTCCAGCCGCCGGCCACGGGGCAGAAACGCATCGTGCTACGCTTCACCACGCCGCCCTGAAAACGAAACGGGCGGCGAGGTTTCCCTCACCGCCCGTCCGCGAAGTCCAAGGGCGTTAGACGGCCTTGAGGTTCGCCGCCTTCGCGCCGCGCGCGTCGGGGACGACATCGAAGGACACCTTCTGGCCCTCCTGAAGGGAGCGCATGCCGGCCGCTTCCACGGCCGTGGCATGGACGAACACGTCCTTGCCGCCGCCCTCCGGCGAGATGAATCCAAAACCCTTCGAGGTGTTGAAGAACTTCACAGTTCCGATGGTCATTTACGTCGTTTCCTAAAGTTGTCCGCCCGGGCGACATGCACGGACGGCACAATGGCGAACGATCATCGGAAGTTTCACTGTCTCGTCCAGGCGCGCACTTCGGCGAGTCGGGAATTCAAACAGGTGCGCTTCTACTTGACGTGACACCATTGCGTTGGCGCTATGTAAGCAATCCCCGGGCAAAGCACAAGCGTGCGCCGCCGCCGCCGGCGCAAGCGCCCGAATTCGTTCGGGTTTCCGGCGCCGATGCAGCCGATTTTGCAGTGCAGCGCGGCGCGATCGGCGTCCGGCTTGCCCTCATAGGGCCCCATTTCGCTCACGGCCGGTTCATCCGCGCGCTCCTAGTGTGCCGTTCAGAGGGCGCGAAATGAAGAGGAGATCTATCATGACACTTGGATGGAAGAACGTGGTGTTCGCCGGTCTTGCGGGCGCGGGCCTGACGCTCGCGGCGGGCAGCGCGTCGGCCTTTACCACCACGCGCTGCGACCGCGATGGCGACCGATGCGTGACGGTGCATTGCGACCGCGACGGCGACGAGTGCCGCCGGCAGGGCAGCTATGGCGGCTATCGCTATTACCGCGATAACGACGACCGCTATCGCACCGGTTACGACCGCGACGACCGTTATGGCTACAACCGCGACCGCGACGACCGCTATCGCACCGGCTATGGCTACGGGTACCACCGCCGCTACGTCTGCGACCGCGACCGCGATTCCTGCCGCTGGGTCGCGGTGCGCTACTAGTCGTTCAGCAAGCCGGGACGCGTCTCCCCGTCCGCGTCTCGGGGCCCGGTGCGCAAGCCAGAAGCGGCTTGCGCACCGCAGCGCGCTTGATCCGGCGCGAGCGCCCTATTTGACGATCTCGGCGACGGATTTGGCAAAACCCTCCTCGACGTCTGTGACCGACGTGGCCGCTCCGACGGCGCCGCCGAGCGCAAAATCCTTCGATACCTTGTATTCGCCGATAGGCGCGCCGGCGGAATTCGCCAAAATCACATTCGCCTCGATGCGGATCTGGCCCAGGCCGATCAGCATGGCGCGCGCAAAGGCGCTGCCGCGGTCGAAGCGCGTGAAGTGGATCTTCATCTGCGCGCCGCCCGGACCGTCCGCGATCATGCCGGGTCTCTGGGCATCGATGTACTCATGCACTTTTTGCACGACGATGCTGAAATCGGCATCGGACATCTCGATTCCGGGGTCCGCATCGGCTGAGATATTGGCGATCTTGAGCGAGGCTTTCTGATCGGCCGGCATCGCCTGCATGGCTTCGGGCGCGGAGACGCTGTCCGCGCAACCTGCCAGCGTTGCGGCCAGCGCCGCGGCGCTCAGTATTCGCATGGTAGTCTTCATGGCGTTTTCCCCTTCGCTTGATCGGTGTCGCGCGCGGCATTGGCGGCTGGCGCGCGCCGCGCGGCCGGCATCATTGCGGCCGCGCTTGCTGCGAAGCTCGAATGTGTCATGCGATCTCCCAACCCTTGGGCGAAACGGTTATCACGGAAACCGCCAGGATGAATAGACAAGCCGTCCGCCGCGGGGGATCGATCGATCCTACCTTGCAGGGGCTGCGCTGCCACGCCGACTGGGAGCGATTCGCGCAAGCGACTTGCGGGCGGGGCGCCGAACGGATTCACTCGTGCCAAAGGGAGGCGACGGGCGATGGCGTCCTATGTCGTGAAGGCCGAGATCGCCGATGCGCGGGCGAAGGACTTCGAGTTCGTCCGTATAAAGACGATGTACGGCGGCAAGGACATAGCGGTGGGCGACACCGTGTTCGTGTTCGCGAGCGAAACCCAGGGCGGCGAAGGGCTGGTCGCGCGCGGCGTGGTCGCCGCCGTCGCGGCGGCGAGGAAGCCGCTCGGGACGGTGCGCTGGACGCCGCGGGTGGACGTCGCGATCCGCCGCACCGCGCTTGCCCGGCGCGCGCTCGGCCGTGACCAGCTCAAGGGCTGGCGCGGGACGGACGACGGCAGCCCGCAAGCCGAACTGGACTTCAAGTTCTATCGCCAGGCGACCAACAAGATCGGCGGCATCTCGGACGCGGCCGCCGCCTTCCTGGATCGCTGCTTCCGCTAAGAGCGATTTTCGAATTCAATTCCGTTTTTGCGCTCCCCTCCGGACGCAATTCGAGCGGCCACGGGGAGGCGGTTTTTTCGAAATGGTTGGCTTATCCGACGGTCGTGGCAGTTCTCCTTCGCCCAATGCGCGCGACGACGGCGCGCGGCGTTTCGCGCCGTGCTTGCCGTGGTCTCGCAACTGTGGAGATTTAACGGAATTGGTGTTTCGACCGTGACGGTTCAAGAGGCCGCGCGAAATATTTTTCGCGCGCCAGAATCGCGTCTAAGCCCTTGAGGAACCATCCCGAACAAAAATGACGCCGAAATTATTGTGCATCGCATCCAAGCGCGAAAATAATTTTCCGGCGCCGTGCAGCCGCGGGAACGCGTGCTATTTCGGCGTGGCGCGGCGGCGCTTCTTGGGCGCGGGCGGCGGCGGCGGCGCGTCGCGCGCAGCCTGGCGGTCGGCTTCTTCCTTGGCCAGGCGCAGGGCGCGCAGCTTGGCGGTCTTGGCGTCGACGGCGGCGCGCTCCGCGGCGATCATCTGCTTGACGAGGCTGTCGCGCTGTTCGGACGCGGCGAAATGGTTCATTGCCCGCTTGCGGGCGGCATCTCTGGTATCGGCCATGCTCTCTCCTTGCCGTGGAAGCTGGGCGGCAGCACGGCCGCCGCCCGCTTGAATGTGACGTCAGGCGAGCTTGAGGTTGGTGGCCTTGGAGCCGCGCGCGTCGGGCTGGATGTCGAACGACACCCGCTGACCTTCCGCCAGGCTGCGGATGCCCGCTGCCTCGAGCGCCGAGACGTGCACGAAGACGTCCTTGGCGCCGCCTTCCGGCGAGATGAATCCGAATCCCTTGGAGGTGTTGAAGAATTTGACGGTACCGATAGTCATTGCATTTTCCTGTAACAATGAATTCCGCGCGCGCGACACGCGCGAGCGGACGCGGAAGAAACGAAGGCATCAGTTTTCGGCATTTCCGCGTTTTCACCGGCTCCGCCCGAAAGCGGGTCTAGTTCGACAGGGAGCGGCTTCGTCTGACGGGACGTAAGGACCACGTGGGTCGCTTATAGTCCCTCCCTGCCGGAAACACAATCAACGCCGGAAAGACGAGGCGCGACAAAGGGTTGCGGGCTGTCCGGGCGAGCGCGCGGGGCGCTGGCCGCGCGGCCGGCTTTAGGGCTTGGCCGGGACCGGGGGCGCGGGGCCAGGGCGGGAAGCGCCGGCGAGCACGTCCATTGAAGAGCGCTCTAATATCGGATATATGCAGAGTGTCGAATATGGAGGCGCGACCGGATGGCCGGCTGCTGGATTTGCTTGAAGGAAGGCGAACGTGACCTCGTTCTGAACGGGCTCGCGGAGCTCGAGCGCCGCGACGGAACGATAGCACAAAGGGCCGTTCTTTTGGCGAACAGACTCGGTCGCAGCGAAGCGCTCCCTCAAACGGTTTTGCGGGTCGAAGGTGGAATTGTGGAGGTTGAGGGCAATCCCAATCCGGTGACAATCTACGACTACGATTGCGATGGCGTGGAGGATTTGCTTGTGGATGAAATCGGCAAGCCCTGCATCGTGAGCGAGTGCAAACCGGCATCGGCCTGAGGGGACTTGTCAAAGAGCACGAACTAGAACAAAATAGGAACTATAGATCCGGGATTGGGTCAGCCTCATGCTTTGCAGATGCCGAATCGCTCTCCGGTCCCGCCCGACATTCGTGAACGCTACTACGTACAGGAGTGGCGGCACGGGCTCACGATTCTCGCGACGGTCTTTCAATCGGAGTGGCTGGACATCCTTCACGCGCTACGCGCGTTCAAACTGCTGCGAAGCGAAATTCTCAAGCCGGGCGGCAGCAAGTCCGACATCGCGGGGAAGATCGACGGCGCTCTCATCGCGCGCAATTGGCAGGAGAAATCCTTCGACACCAAGATCACTGTGGACGGTGCGCCGCATCCTTCGCCGACACACGCCGTGGACTGTTACAAAAACCGCGTGGCGCTCGAGGTCGAATGGAACAACAAGGACCCGTTCTACGACCGTGACCTCAACAATTTCCGGCTGCTCTTCGAGCTCCGCGCCATCGATGTGGGCGTGATCGTGACACGCTCGACGGAATTGCAGGAAATCTTCAATGCGCTCGGGAAGGGATCGAGTTACGGAAACTCGACCACCCACTTCTCCAAACTCCTGCCTCGGATCGAGGGCGGCGGAGGAGGGGGATGTCCCATCGTCGCCTTCGCCATCAAGAAGGACTGCTATGTCGATGACAGCGTCTAGCCTGATCGAATTCGCGAATGGACAACGCTTCGGCACGGTGCTGATCGATCCGCCGTGGCGCTTCGCCAATCGCACCGGAAAGATGGCGCCGGAGCACAAGCGCCTTGCACGCTACGAGACCATGAGCATCGAGGAAATCTGCGCGCTGCCGGTCGGCCAGGTCGCGCGCGAGCGCGCACATCTGTATCTGTGGGTGCCGAATGCGCTGCTGCCGTGGGGCCTGCGGGCGATGCAGGCCTGGGGCTTCGATTACAAGACCAATCTCATCTGGCACAAGGTTCGCAAGGACGGCGGACCGGACGGCCGCGGCGTCGGCTTCTACTTCCGCAATGTGACCGAGATGCTGCTGTTCGGCATTCGCGGCAAGAACAACCGCACGCTGGCCGCGGGCCGCAGGCAGGTGAACTTTCTCGCCACACGCAAGCAGGAGCATTCGCGCAAGCCCGAGGAGCAATACGCGATCATCGAATCCTGCTCGGAAGGGCCGTATCTGGAACTCTTCGCGCGCGGCCGCCGCGACGGCTGGACTTCCTGGGGCGCACAGGCGGATGACGGGTATAGGCCGAGCTGGAAGACATATGCGTTCAATTCGGCGATGGCGGAATAACACGTTTGGCTTGGGAGTCGGAACAAGATGGGATACGAGCATTTGCCCAATGCAATTCGCTCTGAGATAGTGCGGCAGGGGGAGAGAGCAATAGACAGCGGTGATAACGGAGAGATCTTGGATGATGAATTAATCGTGGCCTTTGACCAGCGAACGTGGGCGCGGGCTCAAAAATATTTCCCAGAGTCCGTCTACTTTCCATATTCACGAAGTGGTCGAACTCAATTTATGAACATGGAGGTGCTGATTGAACCAATTGATTCCGATCTTCCAAGAATAACAGTTTTGCGCCGACCTAAAGTGCAACGCCTATAGAATGAGCATTGGCGACCCGCAACGGCGGGGGGGCTTCATATAGAACAGGCCCCATTCGAATGGGCATTTGCCAGAATGTGAAGCGTGAAATGCACGCCATGTTTTAGGATTCTTGATCATCGCGATATAACACACCCTCTTGGCGTTGGACCAACTCTACCCAATGAATAAGCTGGGTGTGCAATTGTTTCATTTCCTGAGCCAAAACAGCAAGGTCGCTCAGGATTGCGCTGCATGTCTCCTGGTCAAGTTTTTGATATTCGATTTTCAGCCTACCGTTGCCTGCTCTCATCGTGACCGAGTCAATGTGTCCAGTTAGTCGTGTGAAATCGTCGCTAAAATACGAGTGCACGACCCGATTTCTTCGCTCTCCCTCCTTGCGAACACGGCGCATCACCGACTCGAACCGTTCGAGCCAAGTGCGATGTTCTTCGCCCGCCTTCTCAAGCCGGGATTGTCTCAGGATCACATGCAAAACCTCGATCTTATCGCGGTTGCGCAGGAAAGAGACGACGCTGTTTCCGATGTGGTACTGATTCAGGCCGATCACGAGCCTCAGCATGTGATCAAGCGTGTTCTCAATCGCCTGGAATATGACCACATAACTTCCGACAAACGATATAACCTCGTCAAAGGCCCGCTGCTTGGAGTTCTCAGTTTCTTGATCGAGTATCATCTTGACCTGCTCCCAAATGTCTTCGGGACGTTGGGGCGGGAGGCGCGTTTGAGGCGGGTGCGCTTGGGGCCGCCCCCTCCACCGCGCTGCGCGCGGTCCCCCTCCCCCGTGAACGGGGGAGGATTTCCGTCGCCACTTTCTGCGCCATCTTTATCGTATCCATCGCGCACCGCGGCCAGGAACGCGTCGTCGACGGCGCGGTCGACTTCGCTCTGCCGCGCGAAGGGGTCGTCGGCGATGGTGAGTTCGACGGCTTGCAGCCGCTTGATCTCGTCGCGCAACCGGCCGGCCTCCTCGAATTCGAGATCGGCGGCGGCAGCGCGCATGCGCTTCTCGAGATCGGCAATGTGGGCCTTGATGTTGTGGCCGATGAATTCCTTGCCGTCCTCCTCGAAGCCGAGCCGGCCCGCGCCGACCGTAACGTGATCGCGCTCGTACATCGAGCCCATGATGTCTGCGATGTGCTTCTTCACGCTCGCCGGCGTGATGCCGTGCGCCTCGTTATAGGCACGCTGCTTGTCTCTACGGCGCGTGGTCTCGGCCATCGCGCGCTCCATCGAGCCGGTGATATGATCCGCGTAAAGAATAACTTTGCCGTCGACGTTGCGCGCGGCGCGGCCGATGGTCTGGATCAGCGACGTCTCGCTGCGCAGAAAACCTTCCTTGTCGGCGTCGAGGATGGCGACGAGGGCGCATTCTGGGATGTCGAGGCCCTCGCGCAGCAGGTTGATCCCCACCAGCACGTCGAAGGCGCCGAGCCTCAGATCGCGGATGATCTCGATGCGCTCCAAGGTCTCGACGTCGGAGTGCATGTAGCGCACGCGGATGCCCTGCTCGTGCATGTATTCGGTCAGGTCCTCCGCCATCTTCTTGGTCAAGGTCGTCACCAGCGCGCGATAGCCCTTGCGCGCCACCTCGCGGCATTCGGCGATCAGGTCGTCGACCTGGCTTTCCACCGGCCGCACTTCCACCGGCGGATCGATCAGGCCGGTGGGGCGGATCACCTGCTCGGCGAAGACGCCGCCGGTGCGCTCCAGCTCCCACGGGCCCGGCGTCGCGCTGACGTAGACGGTCTGCGGCCGCATCGCGTCCCACTCCTCGAATTTGAGGGGGCGGTTGTCGATGCAGGAGGGCAGGCGGAAGCCGTATTCGGCGAGCGTCGACTTGCGGCGATAGTCGCCGCGATACATGCCGCCGATCTGCGGCACGCTGACATGGCTTTCGTCGCAGAACACCAGCGCCTCGTCGGGCAGGTATTCGAACAAGGTCGGCGGCGGCTCGCCCGGTTTGCGGCCCGTCAGCCAGCGCGAATAGTTCTCGATGCCGGCGCAGCTTCCCGTCGCCTCGATCATCTCGATGTCGAAATTGGTGCGTTGCTCCAGGCGCTGGGCCTCGAGCAGCTTGCCCTGTTTGCGGAACTCGTCGAGGCGCAGGATCAGCTCCTGCTTGATGCCCTTGATCGCCTGCGCGAGCGTCGGCCGGGGCGTGACGTAATGCGAATTGGCATAGACCTTGATCTGCTCGAGATGGCCGGATTTGCGTCCCGTCAGAGGATCGAACTCGACGATGGAGTCGACCGTGTCGCCGAACAGCTCGATGCGCCAGGCGCGGTCCTCCAGATGCGCCGGGAAGACGTCGACGGTGTCGCCGCGCACGCGAAAGGCGCCGCGGGTGAAGTTGTCGTCATTGCGGCGGTATTGCAGCGCCACCAGGCTCGCGATCGCCTGCTGGCGGTCGAAGCGCGCGCCGCGCGCCACGCTGAACGCGGTGCCGGAATAGGTCTCGACCGCGCCGATGCCGTAGATGCAGGACACCGACGCCACGATGATGACGTCGTCGCGCTCCAGGATCGCCCGTGTCGCCGAATGGCGCATGCGGTCGATCTCCTCGTTCACCGAAGAGTCCTTCTCGATATAGGTGTCGGTGCGCGGGATATAGGCCTCGGGCTGGTAGTAATCGTAATACGAGACGAAATACTCGACCGCGTTCTCCGGGAAGAAGCCCTTCATTTCGGCATAGAGCTGGGCGGCGAGCGTCTTGTTGGGCGCCAGGATCAGGGCGGGGCGCTGCACCGCCGCGATCACCTTTGCCATGGTGAAGGTCTTGCCCGAGCCGGTGACGCCGAGGAGGACCTGGTCGCGCTCGGCGCTGCGCACGCCCTCGACCAGCTCCTTGATCGCGGTCGGCTGGTCGCCCGCGGGCTCGTATTCGCTCACCAACTTGAAGCGCTTGCCGCCTTCGGATTTCTCCGGGCGGATGGGGCGATGGGGGACGAAGCCGGCGAGTTCCGCGCCCGTGGCACCATGCAGCGGCAGCGCGCCGATCGGCGCCACCAGGCTGTCGCTCAACTCCGGCGGGCCGGGATCGTAGGCCGTGCCGGCGGGATCGAGCGGCGCTTTGTCGGCTGCGGCCTTGAACTTTGCCGCGTTCTCCGAGAAGCCGCGCCGGGACTTGCGCGGAACCATGCCGTTGTTGTGGGCCATGGAGGGAATATAGGGATTCGGGGGCGAAATTGCAGTGGTCAACCGCTATCCAGCTGACAGGAATCGGCGGCATCAAACTTTGACAAAGTTTGTCATCAAGGTAGGATACGGTCTCGCGATGACGAGATGCCTCGCATGAATGTGTCGCTCACCCCGAAGCTGGAAAAGCTCGTTCAGGAAAAAGTCGATTCCGGCCTCTACAACAACGCCAGCGAGGTAATCCGCGAGGCGTTGCGCTTGCTTCAGGAGAGCGAGGAATTGCGCCGCGCCAAGCTCAAGCGGCTCAAATTGGCGCTTGCCACGGGCGAAGCCGATGTCGCCAGCGGGCGCGTGACGGTCCTCAAGGACGACGAAGACCTCGACGCGCTGTTTGCGCGGCTTTGATGCATTTGATCCTCGCGGACCGGGCGCGGGCCGATCTCTGGTCGATCGCGCGCTACACCGAACGCGAATGGGGCGCGACACGCAAGAAGCGCTATATGGCATTTCTTCGCGAACGCCTTGGAACCTTGCTGCGCCATCCCGATCTCGGTCCAGTCCGCGACGACTTGGGCAGTGGCTATCGCAGCCTGCTCGCCGGTAGCCATATGATCTTCTACCGCCGCGCCGGCGAGGGCATCGTCGTCATTCGCGTGCTGCATCAGCGCATGGACATCCGCCGGCATCTGTAAGAACTGGTCTGGATCCCGCCAGGCTGTTGACGAACTTGGCAGCAGGATCAGCCTGCCCGTGCGCGCGCCTTCATTTTCCTGATCATATAATAGACGCCCCGTCCGCTGAAATAGGCGGCGACTCCGGCAGGCGGCATGCTGAATGCCGCCCCGATGAAAGAAAGCGTGAGAACCACCAGGAGGCAGATTGCGAAAACGTCGCGGAGGTTCAGCCAGACGCGGCCGAATTTGTTGACCCGCTGCGCCCGCTCGATGAAGCGCGGGTCGAAGCGCGGCGCCAGCCATTCCCTGTAATGACTGTACCGTTTGAGTTCGGTGCCCAGCGCCGTGAGGTTGACGCCGCTGAGCAGCATCATCGGCTGTCCGGTGAGCAAGAGCCTCGCCGGACGTTCCTCGTTCATCTTGGCCTTGCGCGATAACTGCGCGAACCAGCTTTCAGCCTCGCCGCGCGCCGCGGCCGCTCGACGGACCGGGCTCAGCGGTTCGTGCGCGGCCGGCAAGGTCGCCCATCCGGCGTCGCGCAGGATTTGCAGATAGCTGTCGGGCGACAGCGACGTGTCGCGCACCACCTTGGCCATCACCACATCGAGAAAATAGTCGCGCTGACCCAGCCCCACCATGCCGCGTGCCAGCGCGGTGGTGAGCGCGCCAAGCGCCGCTCTGGCATCGCCCGAATTGATTGCGCGGATGAATTCGCGCTGCGCCTCGAAGCGCTCTCTCTCTTCCGGCGAGCGTTGTGCCGGCGAGTCGGGCATTTGCTCCCGCGGCGGCTGGTCGGTTGCGCGCTTCTGATTGGCCTGCGCGATTTCTTCGCGCGGCGCCGGACGAATCGGTTGGGCGCGCCCGGCGCTGTAACGAAGCGCCTGCTCATAGGCCGCGCGCAGTCTTTGGAACGCGGCTGGATTGCTGTCTGGGTCGAGGATCTTGAGCTTCGCGGCATAGGCGCGCCGGATCGCCTTGGCGTCCATGGTCGGTTCGATCGCCAGTTCTTCCCACATCCCTAGAGAAGACTCCGATCGATACTGTCGAGGAATTCGCCCAGACGCGCGCGCATGGCCGTGATCTGCTCCGGGTCCTGCCCCTCGATGACGTTGCGCATGCGATCGATCTCGGCGCCGATGAGGGTTCGCATGCTGCCAAGATTCTCCTCATATAGCCGGTTGGCGCGCGCCAGAATCGCCTGGTTCTGGGCGTCGTCGCGCGGATGCACCTTCAATCGCGCCAATTCCGCGCGCCGGTGCTCGATGTCGACCTTGCTCAGGACCCCGGGATTACCCTCGATGACGAGGCTCTCGACGTGATCGTAACTCGATGGCTTGGCCTCGACTTCGAGAAGTCCGCTGGTATCGTAGGTAAAGCGCACCTCGACGGTCTCTTCGCCCGCGCGTGCGGGCCTGATCATGACGGCAACCTCTCCGAGATAGACATTGTCGCGCACCATGCGCGATTCGCCTTGATAGACCTTGACCAAAAGCTTGGTCTGGTTGTCCTGCAACGTGGTAACCACGTGCGATCGGCTCGCCGGAATTACCGTGTTGCGCTCGATGATGGGCAAAAAGGTCCCGGGCAGGAGCATGCCTTCCGATACCCGGCTGGTCACTTCGATGCCGAGGGTGAAAGGGGCGACATCGGTCAGAACGCGTTCCTCCAGCCCGCTGCCTTTCGCTATGAGCCCTGCACGCACCGCTGCGCCGCGCGCGACCACTTCGTCAGGGTTGATGTGATGGACGGGGAGCTGTCGGAACAGTCTGGCGATCAAGCGGCGAAACATCGGCATCCGCGTGGCGCCGCCGGCGAACACGATGCGCGACAGCGTCTCGGGAGCCACCCTGGCATCCCGCAGGGCGCGCTCGAGCGGAAGACGCACGCGCGCCATCAGCGGCTCGCACATCTTTTCGAACGCCTCGCGTTGCAGCGTCCAGCCGATTGCGCGGCCTTGGTAGTTTACTTCCAGGCGGGCCTCTTCGGCGTCGGAGAGGTCGCGTTTGATGATCTCGGCCTGACGCAGGATGGAGGCATGCACCGGCAGTTTTCCCGCGAAGGGCGGCAGGCCGGCATCGTTTCCAGCTTCCGCCATGAACGCGGTGGCGATGAGTTGGGTGAAATCCTCTCCGCCCAGCCAGATATCTCCGGCCGTCGCTCGCACCTCCATGATTCCCTCGAAGGAATGCAGCAGCGAAACGTCCAGCGTGCCGCCGCCCATGTCGATCACCAGAATGGTGCTTTCCTCGTCACCGGTGGTGAAACCATATGCCAGCGCCGCCGCGGTCGGCTCCGTCAGCAGGCGATCGACCTTCAATCCCGCAAGCTCGCCCGCGGCTTTGGTCGCCTTCCTCTGCGCGTCGTTGAAATAGGCCGGAACGGTAATCACGGCTTCATCGACGGTTTCGCCGAGAAAGGCTTCGGCGTCGGCCTTCAGTGACTTCAGCACAAGCGACGATAATTCCTCGGGCCGGAGCATGCGCCCCGCGACACCGAATTTCCGGTCGCTGCCCATATAGCGCTTGAACGTCGCGGCCGCCGACGACGGATGGGTCACCATCCGGTCGCGGGCAGCCTGTCCGACCAGGATGCGGCGCTCGTCGTCGGACGCGACCACCGACGGCGTCAACAGCTGGCCCAGAGCATTGGGAATGAGCGTGGCCCCGCCGTCCTTCCAGACGCCGACAAGACTGTGCGTTGTTCCAAGGTCGATGCCGACGATCATGGCCCCAATGCCCGAAATTCGCCGGACCCTATCCGAATTGGGCGTGACCGGAAATGAAGTCTTATCCGGTTGAGTGGCGAAGAATTGTCGCGATTCCCTCGCGTTCCTTGTCGCGCTCCGCCTCCCAATCGAGACGGCTTTGGAACAGCCTTGTGCTATGCTGCCCTCGGGTCCGCTCCGGGGTGATCGCCATGATCCGCGCATCCGCCGCACTTTCGTTGGCACTTGCCGCATTCGCAATCGCGGGCCCTGCGCGCGCAGCCACCTACATTACCTTCGATCCGCCGGGATCGGACTTCACCGCTCCCGCCGGCATCGACGCAAACGGCGTCATCGTCGGCAATTTCAGCGCCGACAACTTTACCGCCGGCGGCTTCGTGCGCGCCGCCGACGGCACGATCACGGTGTTCGATCCGCATGGGTCGGAAGTGACCGAGCCCCGCGGCATCGATGCCGACGGCCGCATCTATGGCGATTATGTTCCCCACAACCGCGAGCGTTATCACGGCTTCGTACGCGCGGCGGACGGCTCGATCACGGTTTTCGATGCACCCGGCACGAACGTGACGCGCGTCATGGCGTTCGACGCCCAAGGCGGCATCGCCGGCTATTTCCACGGCCGCCACGGCAATCCAACCGGCTTCGTGCGCACGCCGGAAGGCGCGATCCTGACCTTCAAGGTACCGCATGCGATCTTCACGCTCGCTTACGGCATCAACAGCAGCGGCGCCGTCGCCGGCGTCTATGTCGGCAAGAACCTGAAGATCGACAGCTTCATCCGCGCTCCCGACGGCACGATCACCACGTTCGGCGCGCCCCGGCGCGGCGAGGCCGACGCGACCGCGATCAATGCCGCAGGCGTCATCGTCGGCACGTGTTATTGCAACGGCACGGCCAGCGGCTTCGCACGCGCCGCGGACGGAACCTTCGCGTTCTTCGACCCTACCAATTCCACCGACACGGAGCCGCGCGCAATCAATACGTCCGGCGAGATCGTGGGAACCTATCAGACCGCCGACAATGTGCAGCACGCCTTCCTGCGCGAATCCGATGGAACGATCTCCACCATCGACCCGCCGGACTCCGCGAACGGCGCGACCCCGACCGGTATCAACGATTCCGGCGCCATCGTCGGCTGGTACCAGGGCGGCGACGGGTCGACGCACGGTTTCATCCGGACACCGTGAGGAACAAGCCGCTTGGCGATAGCGGCAACCAGCCCCGGATTGCGGCGGTTAATTAATTCAGCCATGCCGCGGCTTCGGCCATGCCGGACACAGGAACGCCTTGAAGGCGGCCGAAGCCGGGGATACGCATGCGGCGCAGGAAGCGGTTCATCGGGTGGAGGCGAGTGCGGTGACGAATATCGGATGGGCGGCTGGAATCGCCATCTTCGCTTGCCTGGCGCAGTCTGCGCAGGCGCAGGACATGCGCGCCACGCTGCCCAATTCCGAAGTCGACCGCGATGGAACCGACCTTAAGGCGCTCGAGCCGAAGAAACTGCCCAGCGACCCCGTGGGCGTCGCGGCGGAGCTGCGGCTGCGCGGGCGCTGCGACCGGGCGGTGCCGATCCTGCGAAACTATGCCGAGCGCGACAACGGCGGCGAGATCGCCCAGTTCAATCTCGGCATGTGCCTGATCGACCTTGCCGGGCCCGAGCACGACGCCAAGCGCGCCGGCGAGCTCAAGGCGGAAGGCGCGCAATGGATCCTGCGCGCCGCCAACGCCGGCATGGGCAAGGCCCAGGCCGAGGCCGTGCTGCTCTATCTCGACGGCGTCGGCGTCGCGGCCGACCCGGTGGAGGCGGACAAATGGGCGCTGCTGTTCCACGACAACGGAACGCGCATCGCCATCGGCTTGTCCGATCTTTCCAGCAGCGTGAAGGACCGTCTCGATGCCGCGCTCAGTGCGGCGCAGCGCTCGCAGGCGCGCGCCCGCGCCGACGCCTGGGTCAGCACGGCGCCGTCGCAGGACAACGAATAATCATTCTTCGCTTTCGACGGCGGACGCTCACGCAATCTCCACCGCCCGCGATGGATCAAACGGGTGGTCGATCAGTGCCTGCATCGTTTCGACGAAGCGCTGCGTGGTCGCGAGCGCGGCATGGATGTCGAAAGCGGCTTCGTCCTGCCAGCGCGAGACGATGAAGAACAGCCGCGGATCGCGCGTCGCCCGCATGGCCGCGATCGAGATACAGCCTGGTTCGGCGCGGACCTTAAGGATCTGGTCGCGCAGCGCCGCGGCGACCTGCGCCTCGCAGCCGTCGCGCGCGTGGAAGCGGGCGACGAGATGCAGCATGGCGCCGCTCACGCGGCCGGGCCGGCGCAGGGGGATCGGCACACGTCCATCGGAGGACTCCTCTCCTTATCCCCCTTTTCCTAGCGGCCCGCTGCTGACAGCATGCTGTCAGCAGCCTTTCAGTAACTTGGCAGCATGCGCCGCGCCGACCGCCTGTTCCGCATCGTCCAGATCCTGCGCCGCAAGCGCCGGCCGGTAACCGCGGGCGAGATCGCCGAGGAGATGGAGACTTCGTTGCGCACCATCTATCGCGACATCGCGCAATTGATGGCCGACCGCGTGCCGATCCGCGGCGAGGCCGGCATCGGATACATCTTGGAGGGCGGCTTCGACATGCCGCCTTTGATGCTCACCCCCGACGAGATCGAGGCGGCGATGCTGGGCGCGCAGTGGGTGATGGGCCGCGCCGATCCGCTGCTTGCGCGCGCCGCCGCCGATCTGGTCGCCAAGATCGGTGCGGTGGTGCCGGAGCATCTGCGCCCGCTGCTGATGGAGCCGGCGGTCTCCGCCCCCAAGCGCTATCCCACCATGCCCGACGCCATCGACATGGCGCGCCTGCGTGCCGCCATCCGCGCGCAAGGAAAGCTCGCGCTGGTCTATCGCGACGAGAAGGAGCGGGCGAGCGAGCGCGTGGTCTGGCCGATCGCGGTCAGCTATTGGGAGACGGTGCGGCTGATCGTGGCGTGGTGCGAGTTGCGCCGGGCTTTCCGCCACTTCCGCACCGACCGCGTGCTGCGCGCCGAGTTCCTGGAGGCGCGCTATGCCACGCCGCGCGCGACACTGCGCCACCAATGGCGCAAGGAGATAGAAGCGCATGCGCAAGCCGCGCGGCCGCAATCGTCCATGGAACGGTATGTCGACGCGCTGATCGAGTAGGAGGACAAGAATGGTCGAAGCATCCTGTCACTGCGGCGCGGTGAGGTTCACCGTCGAGACGGCGCCGCAGACCGTCACCGAGTGCAACTGCTCGATCTGCCGGCGCAGCGGCGTGTTGTGCGCCTATTATTCGCCCAAGCAGGTGCGCTTCGAGAGCGCGGCGACCGACACCTATATGTGGGGTGACAGGAGCATCGTCTTCCACCGCTGCAAGGTCTGCGGCTGCTTCACCCATTGGTCGGCAGTAGACCCTTCCTATGACCGCATGGGCGTCAACGCCCGGCTGATGGCGCCGGAGATCGTCGCCGCCGCCTCGGTGCGCAAATTCGACGGCGCGGCGATGTAGGGGGCATCTTCTTAATCCAAAAGAATCGTCATTGCCCGGCTTGTCCGGGCAACCCATTTTCCAGAGTGAGAAGTAATTGGGTCGCCCGCATGAAGCGGGCGATGACGATTTTTGATAAGGAGTGCCGAACCATTTTTTTGGCAGTCCAACTGACATCATCTACTTTGCGAGCGCCTTTCTGCTGTCTTCCGGCGCCTCGGCGCGGTCGGCGAGGCCGTAGTCGCGCACCACATAGGCGATGCGCAGGCGGTAATCGCGGAACAGGCCGCTGCGGCCGGACGCCTGCGCGGCGCGGTGCGCTTCCAGATTGCGCCAGGCGGCAATCGACTCCTCATCGCGCCAGAACGACAGCGAGAGGATCTTCGCTGCATCGTTCAGCGACTGGAACCGCTCGATGGAGAGGAAACCGTCGATGCCATCGAGCAGGGACCGGAGCTGCGCGGCGATGTCGAGATAGTGTTCGCGCGCGCCATCGTCCGACGGCTCGACCTCGAAGATCACCGCGATCACGGCGCGACCTGCGTCAGAAAGGTGCGTTCCTCACGCAGGATCAGGCGCTTGGACTGGGCGAATTCGAAATTGGTATGGCCCTGCGGATCGGCTTTCAGCCGCGCGCGATAGGCCTCGTAGGCCGCGAGGCTGTCGAAGCCGATCAGCGCATGGGCGACGTCGTTGGTGCCCTCATGCGGCAGGAAATAGCCGATCAGCGCGCCGCCGCAGGCGGGGATGATCGCGAGCCAGTTGCGCGCATAGGCCTCGAAGGCGTCGCGCTGGAATGGATCGATCTCGTAGCGGATATGGCAGACCACATTCATCCTTCGTCCTCCATCGAATTGTTGAACGACGATAGCGCTTGGCCCGGCGGCGATGCTTCGGCTACGGTCGAAGCATGAAGGACGGACCCTGCATCGCTCCCATTGCCGCGCTGGCCGGCGATCCGGCGCGCGCCAATATGCTGGCGGCGCTGATGAGCGGCGCGGCCCTGACCGCGAGCGAGCTCGCGGCGGAGGCCGGCGTCACGGCGCCGACCGCGAGCGCCCATCTGGCCAAGCTCAAGGCGGGCGGCATGATCGCGGTGCTGAAGCAGGGCCGCCACCGCTATTTCCGGCTCGCCGACGAAGGCGTGGCGGCGATGCTCGAGAGCATGATGGAGGTGGCCGCGCGCGCCGGACACCTGCGCGCGCGCCCCGGTCCGCGCGATCCGGCGCTGCGCCGGGCACGCATCTGCTACGACCATCTGGCGGGCGAGTTCGGCGTGCGGATGTTCGACAGCCTCGTCGCGGCCCGGTATCTCGTCCACCGCCGCGACGGGATGACCCTCACCAGGAGCGGCGAGGAATTCCTTGCCGCGTTCGGGATCGACGTCGCTGCGTTCGAGGCGGCGCGGCGGCCGGTGTGCAAGGCCTGCCTCGACTGGAGCATGCGCCGCCACCACCTGGCGGGCGCCGCCGGCGCGGCACTGCTTGCGCGCATGCGCGAAATGAAATGGCTGCGGCGCGAGCGCGATAGCCGTGCCCTGCTGTTCACGCCCGATGGCCAGGCGAAGTTCCGGCGTCAGTTCCCCGCCTGAACGATCACGCCATCGTGACGGCGCAGCGTTCACCGTGGAGATGGAATAGGGCACATTGCGGCCGGAAACCTTTGGGGCCTCGCACGTGATCCTTCGCACCGCCGTGCTCCTGGTGTTGCTGTTGTCCGCCGCATCGACGGCATCGACCGACGCCTTGCCGCGGCGCGCGGTGCTGGGTGCCGCGGTGTCGGACGCCGATGGCGGTGCGAGGATCGACCGCGTGCTGCCGGCCAGTCCCGCGGAGCGCGCAGCCTTGAAGCCCGGCGACATCGTCCTGTCGATCGCGGACGCCCCCGTTGCGGGCAGCGCCGCCTTCGTCGCAACGGTCAAGGCGCAGCGCGCAGCCACGCCACTCGTCTTTGCAATCCGGCGCGACGGCGCGCCGATGACCATTTCTGTCACGCTCGATCCGGCGCCGGTCGAACACGACCCCGCCGCGCAGACGCTCTATGAGAGCGTCGCGGTCGATGGAAGCTTGCGGCGCACGCTCGTGACGCTGCCGGTGCATGCGCAGGGGCGTCTTCCGGCCGTGCTGATCATCGGCGGCATCGGCTGCTATACCGTCGACAACCCTTCTGCGACCGACGACGGTTATCTCAGACTCGCCCACGATCTTGCGCACCGCGGCGTCGCGGTCATGCGGCTGGAGAAAAGCGGCGTCGGCGACAGCAAGGGTCCACCCTGCATCGGCGTCGATCTCGACCACGAAATGAAGAGCTATGCCGTGGCGCTCGCGGCCTTACGCCGCCACGCCCATGTCGATGCGGACAGGGTCTATCTCTTCGGCCACAGCATCGGCACGTTGATCGCGCCGCGCCTTGCCGCCACCGGCGGTGCCGCCGGCGTGATTGTGGCCGAAGGAGTGGGCCGCAACTGGATCGAATACGAGCTCGCCAATCTGCGCCGTCAGCTCGAACTGGCCGGCGAAGCGCCGGCGGCGGTCGACGCCAAGCTGGCGCAGAAGGAAGTGTGCATGCACCGCCTCTTGATCGAACGCACGCCGGAAAGCGAGATCGAGAAGACCGAGCCCTTCTGCAAGGAGCACAACGCCTATCCTGCCGCCGAAGCCTATATGCAGCAGGCGGCGGCGCTGAACATCGCCGAACCGTGGATCGCTTTCGACAAGCCGGTGCTCGTGATCTACGGCACCGCCGATTTCATCACCGCCGAGGACGACCACCACCGCATCGCGGCCATCGTCAATGAGCACCGCCCGGGGCTTGCCGACCTCAAGCTGATCGCCGGCATGGATCACTATCTTCAGGCCGGCGGCACCGAGCAGCAGGACTTCGATATGCGCGTGAAGCAGAGCAAGTCGGGGCCTTACGATGCCGATCTGAGCGCCGCCGTGCTCGGCTGGCTGTGCCGGCGGGAGCGGTGCAGGGCGGCGGAGTAAGACGAAAATCGCGTCATCCTGAGGTGCAGGGCCGCGTGCTTCGAGGGCCGCTTCGCGGCCACCTCAGCATGACGCGGCCCTGCCTCGAAGGGTGGCGCGCTTAAGGACTCGTATACGTGGCCGTGGTGCTGCAGCCCGAGATCTTGTTCAGCCACACCTGGGTGACCTGCCAGCTGCCCGCGAGCGACGTGAGCGTGCCGCTGGTCGAGCATTTGTCGCCGATCTCGTTGCCGGTCTCGTCGTTCCAGGCTTGCGGATAGGCGGGATTGACGAGCGGCGTCGGGATATTGTCGGTGACCGCCTCGGCGAATTCGTGGCTGGCCGCAAAAGTGAGGAAATCGAAGCCCGAATTGCACTCCGGCAGGACCGCATAGAAGATGTTGCTCGGCTTGTGCCAGCCGGTTGTCTTGGTCGCGGAGTGATATCCGCCGAACACTGCGCAGGACACAAGGCCGTCGACCTCGATCGTGATGTTGGACGGGAAGTAGACCATATACAGCGTGTTGTAGTCCTGCGGCGGCAGATGACCCTTGCGGATCTGATGCTCGAGCTCCTTCTGGATGTCGGAATCCTGCAGCACCGTGCTCTGGTTCCGCGGCGTGAGAACGACTTGGCCGAGATAGGTGCCGCGATCGATCAGCTGGTGCGTGCTCTTATGGCCGTTGATGGCCTTGTGGTATTTGGTGCGATACTCCCCGAGCTGGTCGACGAAGGTGCTGGCGACGAGGGCCTGGGTGAAGGGCGGGATCTGGTCCTGGGTGTTTTGGAGGACGTCGCTGTTCCACATCACCGACACGACCTTGGCGTCCGAAAGCACCGGTCCGCCATAGTAATTCATGTTCATGGGCGGGGGCGCCGGCCGTTTGGCGAGCGTCGCGAACGAAGTCGCGCGGAAGATGTGGTAATTGCCCGAAGGCGAGGCGGGCTGGGCCGCGGCCGAAGCCGTCATGGCGAGCGCCAGCGTGGCGGCGCGGAAAACGCGTGTGGAAGCGGACATGGGATCCCCCTTTGCGGCACGAACGGCACACCATCTGCGCCGCTGTCCGGGGAAACGCGCGCGCCGAAAAAGAGTTCCGGCCGCCGGGCCCTAGCGAATGTTAAGAGGTCCGCTCAAGGCGAGAACGCCTGCGCGAACAGTTTCACGCTGCAGCCCTTGGGCAGCGGCTTGGTCTCGTCGAAATTGTTGCCCACGAACGCCAACGCGCATTTGCGGATCTTGTTGGCATCCAGGAGGTTGTGGATGGCCTGGGGCTTGTCGCCGGATGCGTCGCGGAAAACGATCTGGCCCGGCGTCATCCAGATGGGCGAAGCCGCGGAGTGGGGATTCTTGTCGCATTGGCGGTCGAGCGTCGCGGTGATGCCCAGGATTCGCGCCGTGCCGCCGCCGCCCTCGCGGGATTTGATGTCGCAAGGCGGCGTGCCGATGCCGAACACCCGGCCATAGGGAACGCGGGGGTCGGCGAAGTCCTTGGTCTTCATGTTGCTCACGCCCATGCGGTGGCAATCGTTGCAAGGCGTGCCGGCCGCCTGAATCTGCCAAGCCTTCCAGTCCTTGAAGTCTTCGCCGACGAAGGCGTAAGGCCAGACTTCGCTGTTGAACGAGTCCATGTGCGATCCCGGAAGCACGTTCTGCGCACCGGCGACGTCCTTGAGATGGGCGAGATAGGGCGAGCGGATGAACGGGCCGTTGTCGTGGCACTCGCCGCATTTGATGTTCTCGGTCGCGGCAGGCGTGTACCAGGTGGTGTCGCCGCCGATCGGCGCGTTCACCTTGCCGGGCAGGCGCGTGTTGTGTTGCGGGTTGTTGGGATCGTCGAGCTGTTGATAGAAGCAGGTGGCGCCGTTCTTCTTGTTGTACTGGATGACGGCGATGTCGCCGAACGTCTTTTCGTCCGGATCCGTGCTCTGCCTGCGGCAATGGGCGACGATGGCGACGTTGTCGTCCTCCTTCAGCACCTTGAAACGGCTGCCCGGATCGCATTCGTGATTGAGGACGTTGGGAAAATCGCACTTCCTGACGTGATTGCCGTAGGGCTTGCCGTTGTTGTTGCCCTCGGGGACTTCGGTGAAGGTGTTGTCGTTGCAGTCGAAATCGGGAACCGATACGCCGATCGCGGCATCGCATTTGGTGGCGTAGCTCTTCAGGTCCTCGGCCCGGGCGGGCGCGCAAGCGAGCGACAGCACCATCAGCGCGCCTGCGGCGGAAGGTAGTCGCGACATCGCTGGCTCCGTGTTCGGCGGGAAATCAGGGGAAGGCGTCGGCGAACGGTTTGGCGTGGCAGCCGCTGGGCAGAGACCTCGGCGTGTTGCGGAACGCCTCCGCGCAGGCCTTGATCGCGGCGGCATAGGCCTGGTCGGTCGCGCTCGGCCCGGTGGAGCCCGGCTGCATCCAGGGCGGCATGGAGCTGTTCCTCGCGCTCTGCGTCGCCGCCGTCGCGACGATGCCGAAGCGGATAGAAGTGCCGCCGTTGCGCAGGCCGCCGCCTCCAGAATTGCCTTGGATGCTGCTCAGACCCATGCGATGGCACATGTTGCAGTCGTTGTTGTCGACCAGGATCGACCACGACTTCCAGTTCTTGAAGTCGTCGCCCACGAACTTGTAGGGCGCGCCGCTGACGTTGAGGCCGGTGGGCAGCGCGTCCTTGCCGGTGATCTGCGACAGGAACGGGGTGCGCAGGATCGGGCCGTTGTCGTGGCACTCGCCGCAGCCGATGCTCGCCGTCGTGGCCGGCTCGTACCAGCGCCATGCGCCATAACCCTTCGAGGGCGACAGCACGTGGCCGTCGAGCGGCGGCTGCGGACTGTTCGGCGGCGCCTGGTAGAAGCAGGTGGCGCCGTTCTTCTTGTTGTGCTGGATGACCGCGATGTCGCCGTAGAGCTCCTTGGCCGGGTCGTTGCCCTTCTTGCGGCACATGGCGACGATGGCGACGCTGTCAGTGTTGGCGATCACCTTGAAATAGCTGCCGGGATCGCACTCGCCGTTGAGCACGTTGGGCCGATCGCAGTTGCTGCCGCTCGCGTTCGTCGTCGGCACCAGCGTTCCCGAGTTGCAATCGAAATCCGGCACCGCTATTCCGACCGCCGCGGTGCATTTGTCCGCATAGCCCTTGAGCGAGTCGGACGCCGTGGCCGCCGGCGGCTCCGAGGCGACCAGCACGAGCAACAGGATTGCCAAAATGTATCGCGGCATAGGCGCCCCCTTCGAAATATGCGCGCAGGGGCGACCGCACGATCGCGCCCGAGTCTCGTTCTGAATTAGAACATCGTTTTCAAACTATTGGAAGTTGTTTTGGGCCTTCGCCAGGCGGCCGGCGCGAGGCGTGGGCCGGTTCGACCGCTACCTGAAACGGGGCGGGCATGGTATCGTGGCCTGTCATCCGGAAGCGAGTTTGGAAAATGCGGGGCAGGTTGGTCTTTTCGGTCGCGGCGGCAGCGGCGCTGGCGATCCCGGCGCAGGCGCAGACCATGCATCCCAGCGCCCAGAGCGAAACTTATTCCACCGAGGCGCATCAACGGCCGGCGGACGACGAAGCGGCGCCTGTCAGCAGTGATGCCGGTGCCATCGGCGAGGATCTGCGGCTGAAGGGCAAATGCGACGAGGCGGTGCCGATGCTGCAGCCGATCGCGCTGCGCGGCGCGGGCCACGAGATCGCGCAGCTGGATCTGGGGCTGTGCCTGTTCGACCTCGCCAGGACCGCGAAGGAACCCGCCGACGCCAAGACCAAACGCCAGGAGGGCGCGGCCTGGGTGCTGCGCGCCGCCAATGCCGGCTTTGCCAAGGCCCAGGCGATGGCGGTCGTGCTCTATCTCGACGGCACCGGCGTGGACGCGGACCCGGTCGAGGCGGAGAAATGGGCGATCCTCTACCACCGCAACGGCATGCGGCTGGGCATCGGCCTGCCCGACACCGCGCCGGCGCTGCGCCAGCGTCTCGATGCCGCGCTCGACGACAAGAAGCAGGACGAAGCCGAAGCCCGCGCCCGCGCATGGACCCCGCCGCAGGTCAGCGCGGACGAGTAGGCCGCAGAAGCTTTTCTCAACACATATGCCGTCATCGCCCGGCGCGATAGCGTCCGGGCGACCCAATTTCCTGGTTCGGAAAAAATTGGCTCGCCCGGATCGCGCAAGAAGCGCGACCGGGTGATGACGGTATTTTTTTATTGAGGCGGCTATCTCGGCGGCATCTCCCTCAAAGGAAGCGCGCGATCTCTCCGCCCTTCATCACCAGACGCACCTGGTGCAGCGCTTTGAGGTCGCGCGCGGGATCGCCGTCGACGGCGATGAGGTCGGCGAGGAATCCCGCCTCCACGCGGCCGAGTTCGTTCTCTTGGCGCAAGATGCGCGCGTTCACGGCGGTGGCGGCCGACAGGACTTCGTCCGGCGACATGCCGAGCTCGGCCATCCAGTCGAGCTCGCGATAGTTTGTGCCGTGGGCGAAGACGCCGACATCGCTGCCGCAGCCGATGACGATTCCGGCCGCGCGCGCGAGCGCGAAGGCGTGCGCGGCTTCCTGCATTCGTTCGTGGGGTTCGCTGCCCGCGACGTGACCGTGGAAGTACTGGCAGATGGCTTCGCAGGCGGTCAGCGTCGGCAGCAACGCAATGCCGCGCTCGGCCATCAGCGCGAAGATCTTCTCGCTGCCGCCATAACCGTGCTCGATGGTGTCGACGCCGGCCAGCGCCGCGCGGTGCATGCCGTCGTCGCTGGTGGCGTGCGCCGCGACGGGCCGGCCGAGCGAATGGGCGGTGTCGACCAGCGCTTTCAGCTCGTCGACCGAGAAGGTCGCGACCGCGGCGCCGCCGGGCCCGCAGCGGTAATCGGCATAGACCTTGATCCAGTCGGCGCCGTGGCTCGCCTGATGGCGCACCGCGCGCACGACCTCGTCGATGCCGCTGGCTTCCTCCGCCCCTTGCGGGAAGCAGCAATCGGGCCGGAATTTCGCGCGCGCCGGTCCGTAAGACCCCGTCGCGACGATGGCGCGCGTCGCCACGAAGAGGCGCGGCCCGGGGACGAGCCCTTCGTCGATGGCGCGCTTGAGTGCGACGTCGGCATAGCCCGCGCCTTCGGTGCCGAGATCGCGCAATGTCGTGAATCCCGCGCGCAGGGTCGCCGCGGCGTGCGTCACGGCGCGCACGGCGCGATAGGCCTCGCTTTCCTTCAGCACCTGGTCGTCCCAGGCGGTCTCGTCATAGGGATGCAGGAAGAGATGCGAATGCAGATCCATCAGTCCGGGCAGCAAGGTCATGCCTGGCAGGTCGACGACCTTCGCGTCGGCCGCTTCGATCTTCGGCCCGACGGCGGCGATGCGCGCGCCCGCGACCAGCACCTGCGCGCCGTCCTGCATAGCGCCATCGCTCCACACCCGGGCAGGCTTGAGAAGTATCGCGCTCATGCGGGGCGCCAGGCGAGCGGGTGCCGCATCAGCGCGCGGTCGGTGGTCACAAGCCGCATCCCTTCCACCTGACACTGCGCGAGCAGCATCCGGTCGAACGGATCGTTGGTATCCGGCTGGTCGATCAGGTCTTCAATGGCGTGATGCCGGTCGATGGCGACGATCGCGTATCCCAGCGCCGACAAGGCGGCAGGCAATTGCTGGAGCGGCGCATTCAGCGGGAGCTTTCCCAGCCGTGTCTTGATTGCGATCTCCCAAAGGCTCGCGACGCTGACGAAGAAGTCGTTCGCGCGCGCGTTCAACAGAAGATTGACCTGAGCGCCAAGTTTATCGCGTTCCTTGCTGGCGATGGGTACGACGATGTTGCTGTCGAGCAGCAATCTCATTTCTTCGGTAACTTCGGATGGCCGTAGTCCGCGGGAAGCGGCGTGATCAGGAAATCCTCAGGCAGCGGATCGTCCCAATCGGGCGGGAGTTCGCCAAAGAACGTGTCGATGCCGTGCTCGCGCATGTAGCGATAGCCCGCGTCCCAATCGGTGCCGCCCTTTTTCTTATGCGGGACCAGATCGAAGGCCGGCTTGCCGTTGCGCGTCACGGTGATGGTCTCGCCCGCTTCGGCCTTGCGCCCCAGCTCGCTGAGACGGTTCTTCGCGTCCTTGATATTGACGGTCGTCATGGGAGCGAAGGTAGCTACCGGTAGCTACTTTGTCAAGCGGCGGCGTCTGAGCGCGTCCCGCCGCCAGCGACTCCGCGACGATCCAGGCGGTTGCCGCCAGCGCCAGATTGACCATGAACTCGGTCCAGGCGAAGTGCTTAGAGGGCGCGCTCCAAACGGCAGGCGCGTGCACCAGCAGACCGAAGATCGCATACATCGCCATCAGCAGCCGTGCCGCGAGAAGCGACATCACGCCGGAAAGGATCGCGAGGCCGGCGGCGATCTGCGCGATGCCGGTCGCGACGGCCCAGAACATCGGGCCGGGCGGCAGCCATTTGGGTACCAGCGAGGCGGTGAAATCGAGATAGACGAAATGCGCCGCGCCGAAGACCAACAGGCACAAGCCGAATACCTCGCGCGCGATAGGCTCTGTGCCGGCGGTTGCGCGCGGACGCGCCATCGCAAGCGCAATCAACCCGCCCATCGTCACGGCGAGCTGCTCCGAGACGCCGTCCCAATAATCGAAGGTCATCGGGTGGCTCGCGAGCCGCGTCAGGTCGAGCAGCACGAGCCCCGCCGCAAACACCGCCGTCAGCACGCCGGCACCCCACGCTTGCGTCCGCCGCAGATTGATCAGGATGCCGCCCGCGATCAGCAAGGCGCCGACGACATAAGCGAGCGCAACGCGTCCCGGGAGTGTCCCAGGCACGGGCATCCAATCGACCGCGAACTCCCGCCAGAGAAGTCCGGCGACGCCCATCATGATCGCCGCCAGTCCGTAGACGCGGGCGCCGAGATTGCTCATGCGCATTCCCCCCGTGACGGCGCGATGGTAGCGGAAGCTGGGTTCTTACATAATCACGCTCTCGTCATCCTGAGGTGCCCGCCCGCGCGCTTAGAGCGCGCCGCAGCCCTGAGCGAGCGTCATCCTTCGAGGCTCGCTGCGCTCGCACCTCAGGATGGCGCGAGACGAAGGGCGCTCGCGCCCAGCATGACGCGGGCGGGCCGCGAAGGATGGCACACGGTCACAGCAATCACGCCACCAACCTATACCGCACCGTCGCGCCCGCGCCGTCGGGCGTCACGCGCCCCTCCTGCTCCAGCTGGATCAAATGCGCGAGCACCGAGCGCGCCGCGGCCGGATGCAGGCGCTTGTCGACATCGGCATACATGCGCGCGACCATTGCCGGGATCGTGGCGACGCCGTCGCGCAGGCAGGCGAGGATCTGCGCCTCGCGGTCCAGGCGGTGATCGATATAGGCCTTGAGGAACGGCTTGGGATCGCGCACCGGTCCGCCATGCGTGGGATAGAGCACCGCATCGTCGCGCGCGAGCAGCTTGCGCAAACTCGCCATGTAGGCGGCCATGTCGCCGTCGGGCGGCGTCACCACCGTCGTCGACCAGCCCATCACATGATCGCCCGTGAAGAGCGCGCGTTCTTCCGCGAGCGCATAGCACATGTGGTTGGAGGTGTGGCCCGGCGTGTAGACGCATTCGAAGCTGAAGCCGCGGCCTTCGATGACGTCGCCGTCCTTCACCCGCACATCGGGCACGAAGGCCATGTCGCCGCCTTCCTCGACCTTGACGCCTTCCTCCGCCTTGCCGGCGCCGTGCGGACCGAAGCCGTAGGTCGCGGCTCCCGACCAGGCTTTGAGCGGCGCGGCTGCTGGCGAATGATCGCTGTGGGTATGGGTGACGAGGATATGCGTCAGCCGCCTGCCGGCGAGCGCGCGCTTCAACGCTTCGAGATGCGACGGCGTGTCGGGTCCGGGATCGATTACCGCGACGTCTTGGGCTCCGACGACGTAGACGCCGGTGCCCTTGAAGGTGAACGGTCCCGGATTCTCGGCGAGCAGGCGCGCGATCCCCGGCGTCAGCCGCTGCAGTTCTTCGTAGGGGGCGTGGAAGGAACGATCGAAGGGGATGGCCATCTGTCGCTCTTGCGGGCGCGCATGCGCGCGTGACGCAAGAGTACCACGGGCCGCGTGCGGCGGACCATGGTGCGGATGAGATGCGGACCGCGGTTGCGGAACAGGTCGAACTGCCGCGAGATCAGCCCCGAACGGTGGCGCAGGCGCTGCAATCCGCGGCGGAAGGATTTGGAATGCGCGGTCAGGATCGCCGAGCCGCCGAGGATCGGCCCGAAGCCGATCATCGGGATGGGCAGCGGCGTGGGCATGATCACCACGCCGATGACGACGAGGGTCCAACCCAACCCGACGAAGAAGATCCTCCGCATGCGTCCATCCTACCCCAGGGACTCCTTTACAACGGTTAACGATTGGAGCGGAATGCGACCTATGCGATCGCCAGGGAGCTCACCGTGAAATTCTACAATTCCATCGGGCCAAATCCGCACGTCGTGCGCATGTTCATGGCGGAAAAGGGCCTGAAAATCCCCTCCCAGGACGTCGACCTGATGGCGGGCGACAACCGCAAATCCGAGCACCTGGCGCGCAATCCGCACGGCCAGATGCCCTGCCTGGAGCTCGACGACGGCAGCTATCTGAGCGAGATCACCGCGATCTGCGAATACCTGGAGGAGAAACACCCCCAGCCGGCCCTGATCGGCGCCACCCCGGAGGAGCGCGCCCAGACGCGCATGTGGACGCGGCGGATCGATCTCAACATCGTCGAGCCGCTGACCAACGGCTTCCGCTTCAGCCAGGGCCTGCGTCTGTTCAAGGACCGCGTCGTGACCGTGCCGGAAGCGGCGGACGGCCTGAAGCGCATCGCCCAGGACCGCCTCAAATGGCTCGACGGCCAGATGGGCGGGCGCGACTACATCTGCGGCAAGCGCTTCACCCTGGCGGATATCCTGCTTTATTGCTTCCTCGATTTCGGCGGCCAGGTGGGCCAGCCGCTCGATCCCGCCAACGCCAACATCGCCGGCTGGTTCGCCCGCATCAAGGATCGTCCCTCTGCGAAGGCCTGAAACGAAACGCCGCGATTAATCATAAGTGGGAAAATCGGCCTGCCCGCCGCGGCGACAGGCTTAATATGGCCGCATGGAGGGGCCGGAATTCGAAGGGCGGGAGAGGGCGCCGATTCCCGGCATCGTCTGGATGCTGTGCGTGGCGCTGTTGCTCGGACCCGCGCTCCTGGTGTGGATCGTGCGCGGCGTCGGCTATGCCGTTCACTGCGCGCCGGGCCCCGAACTCTGTCATGGCATGATGCTCGGCGGCGGATTGCACGACGCGCTGATGCTGGCCTGGGTCGTCGCCACCAATGTCGTGCCGATGCTGCTGCTCTCGCTCGTCGCCGCCATCGCCTGCTTCGCCGCGCGCCGTCCGCTGCTCGGCACGCTCAGCGTGCTGCTCCTGCCGCTCTTGACCCCGGTGCTGCCGATGCTGGCGGTCTTCGTCACGCGCTATGACGGCTGCGAGATCAATCCCGACGGCATCGGCACCTGCGTGCTTTGGGGCGCGCGCATGGGGCGCAGCTTTCATACCGCCGCCACGATTCCGGACATGATCTATGGCTATGTGCCCTATTCCTTCGCGCTGGCCTTGGTGGTGAGCCTGATCGGCTGGTTCCTGGTCAGGCCCAAGGCGCCCGCGCCGATGCACGCGACCGCGCGCATCCGCCGCTACGACGACGAGCAATAGACCTCAGAGATACGGCTGGTGGTCGATGGCGCGGATCAGGCCCTTGATCGTGCGGTAGAAGAACCAGACCACCGCGAAGACCACGATCGGGATGCCGACCACGACGAAGCACAGCGGCACGCCCACGATCATCAACAGCAGGGTGATCCAGAAGGTGTGGATCGCATTGCTGAAATGCGACTCCCAAACCGTGCCGCGCGCATCGTCGCGCTTGATATAGGCCAGGATCAGCCCGCCCAGGGTCGACAGATGCACGCAAGGCCAGCCGATCAGATAGAGCACATAGACCACGATCGCGAGGGTGCGCGAATCGCCTTCGGCATAGCTGTGGTTCGCGGTCTCGGCCATCGCCGTCCTCCCCGGTTGCCCCAGGCATGTGGGGAGGAGAGCGGGGGGCGTCAAGGAGCGGGAAATCGGCAAGCGGAAAACGGTGCGGATCCAAGGCGTTGCGCCTTCCGGTCCCTTCGCTGACCCTCTCCCCCGAAGCGGAGAGAGGGACATCGCCGGCGATTCAGTGCGGCTTGTCCATTTCGCCGGAGTCGCCGTCGCCGCTCATGTTGTTCGGTTTGGCCTTCGTGCCCCCGCTCATCGAGGAATCGGTCTTCTTCTTGGGCGTCTTCTTGTCCTTCATGTCCTTCTTGTCCTTGTCCTGCGACATGGCCGAGCCGCCGGACATGGCGGAGCCGTTTGACATCGACGATCCGCTCGACATGGCGGAACCGTTCGACATCGACGAGCCGTTGGACATGGTGCCGCTGGTGGTCTGCGCCATCGTAGCGCCGGAGATGAGGACCGCGGCAAGCGCGGCCAGATACGTTTTCATGGGAGGTGTCCCTCGTTGGTTGCGTGGCCTAGTTCGCGCCGGCTTGGGATCGGTTACACTGCGCTTTGGAGGAGGGGCGTAACCGAATGGCCTTGCCGCGCGAAATCCACAAGGGGCTCGTAGCGTGAGCGATGCGGAACCGCGGCTGAAGGCGCTGATGCTGGCCGCGTTGGACGGCGACGCGGCCGCCTATCGCGAGTTGCTGCGCGCCCTGGCGCTGCATCTGCGCGCCTATTTCGCGCGCAGGCTCGGCCCTGCGGAAGCCGAGGATCTCGTGCAGGAGACGTTGATCGCCATCCACAGCCGCCGCGCCAGCTATGACCGCACGCTGCCCTTCACCGCCTGGCTGCACGCGGTGGCGCGCTACAAGCTGATCGATCATCTGCGCCGCGCCAGGCTGCGCCGCACCTTGCCGCTGGAAGAGGCCGAGAGCGTCACAGCCGGCGAGTCCGAAGAGAGCACCACCGCGACGCGCGACGTCGAACGCCTGCTCGCCGCCTTGCCCGAAAACAAGCGCAGGCTGGTGCGGCAGGTGAGGATCGAAGGGCTGTCGGTCGCCGAAGCGGCGGCGCGGTCGGGCCTATCGGAATCCGCGGTCAAGGTCGGCGTGCACCGCGCGCTCAAGACGCTCTCCGCCATGATCGGAAAGAGCTCATGAGGACCGACGCGCTGATCGAGAGCCTGAGCGCGCTCGCCGAGCCGGTGCCGCGCGCGATGGTGTGGCGGCGTCTGGCACTGGGCGCGGGCGCGGGCGGCGCGGTGTCGCTCGGGCTGATGCTGGCATGGCTCGGCGTGCGCCCCGACCTCGCCCAGGCCATGGCGACCGGCGCCTATTGGATGAAGTTCTTCTACACGCTGGTCTTTGCCGGCGCCGCGTTCTGGACGCTCGAGCGGCTGTCGCGGCCGGGCGCGCCATCGCGTTCGCAGATGCTGCTCGAAGCGCTGCCCTTTGCCGCGGTCGCAGCGATTGCCGCGGTGGAGTTGATGGGCGCCGCGCCTTCCGCGCGTCATCACTTGATGATGGGCGCGTCCGCCGGTGTTTGTCCGTGGCGGATCGTCCTGCTTGCGCTGCCGGTGCTGGCGGGCGCGATCTGGAGTGTCGGCAGACTCGCGCCGACGCGGCCCGTTCTGGCGGGAATCGGCGCGGGACTGGCGGCGGGTGCGCTTGGCGCCTTCATCTATGCCTTCCACTGCGACGAGAGCGCCGCGCCGTTCGTCGCGATCTGGTACACGCTGGGAATCGCGGCGGTCGGCGCTTTGGGCGGCCTGCTGGGGCGCTTGTTCCTGCGCTGGTGAACCAATTGCAAGCCTCGGACGTTGCTGGAGCGACGGTTTCCGGGAGATTTCCATGAGATATGCGATACGCAGCGCCGCGCTGGGCCTTGCAGCGGCCTTGAGCCTCACCGCGGTCCAGGCGCAAGGCGGCGACGACCAGTCCAGCAGCAATGCGCCGCGCGCCATGAACGACACCAGTCGCGACTCACGCGACATGGACCGCGGCTCGGCACGCGCCGCCGAACAATCCGACCTTGTGATGCGCGCATCGCGCGTCGCCGAGCACATGCGCAGCGATCCGGCGTTCGGCGCCGCCCGGCAGATGCTGGGCAATGCCCGCGCCATTCTGATCGTACCCTCGCTCGTCAAGGGCGGCTTCGTGTTCGGCGCCGAGGGCGGCAACGGCGTGCTTCTGGTGCGCAACGGCCGCGGCTGGAGCGCGCCGGCGTTCTACAGCATGGGCTCTGCCTCGTTCGGCCTGCAGATCGGGCTCGAGAAGGCCGAAGTCGTGCTCCTGATCATGAGCGACCGGGCGCTGCGCGGCATCGAGAGCGGCAACTTCAAGATCGGCGGCGGCGCCGGCATCACCGCGGTGACGCTGAGCTCGGGCGCGGAAGCCTCGACCACGGCGCGCGGCGGCGACATCGTGGCGTGGACCTCGGCCACCGGTGCCTATGGCGGGCTGACGCTCAACGGCTCGGTGATCAAGCCCAGGCCGGAATGGAACGAGGCCTATTACGGCCATCCGGTGACGGTGTCCGAGATCACTGCCGGCCGGGTTCGCGACCCCGGCGGCCGCACCATCATCGCTGCGCTCGAGCACTAAGGCCGGGCACTGACGGGAGTTCGACAGGGCAGGCGAGGCGCCTGCCCTGTTTTTTTGGCGCGATTTCTCTGCAGCCCCCTGTCATCCCCGGCCGGGCATTCTTGCTCTCACCTCAACTGAGTGTCATTCCCGGCCGAGCGCAGCGATAGCTGCGTGAGGGGAAGGGAATCCACTTCGGCGTTGCATATCAATGGATTCCCTTCCCCTCACTCGCCTCCGGCTCGTTCGGCCGGGAATGACACCGTTCGAGAAACAGTGAACTGCGCCGCAATTGCGCGTAGACTGCCGGCCACAGTTAAGGAGACTTCCCCCATGCGCCATTTGCTTTTCGCGACAGCGGCTGCGTTCGTCATCTTGCCCGCCGCTGCCTTCGCCGACGCCCATTCGGAGATCGTGGTTGCCGAGCAGCATGCCGGCCTCGGGGCAGCGGCGGGCGACATCGCCACCGTCCATGCCCATCTCCACCACACGCTCAACTGCCTCGTCGGCGCGGGCGGTCAGGGCTATGACGCCGGCCAGATGAACCCCTGTGCCAATTCGGGCAAGGGCGCGATCCCCGACGCCTCCGACGCGCACAAGAAATCGGCGCTCGAAGCGGCGGCGGCGCGGACGCGCGAAGGCATCGCCTCGGGCGATCTCGCGGCGTCGCAGCACGCGGCCTCCGACACGGCGGCCATGCTCAAAAAGGCGGAATGACAAAAGAGCAGGCGCGCCATCCCTGGCCGCAAGCGCGGACTCCGTCCGCGGATGCAATCGGCCGAGGATGACGCGCCTTTGCCTCCCCTCAGGCGAATATCGAAAAGGCCAGGTTGGCCACGAAGTTCGGCGCCCAGGGTTTCAGCGGCTTGAGCCGGTTCTCCCATTCCAGCGCCCGCATCGCCAGGGATTGCGTGCGCTGGAAGACGAAGTCCTCGCGCCGGTAATCCGCATGGGCGGCGATCAATTGGATTTCATTCGGGCGATACGGCGCAGGCTCTTCCGCAATCCTCAGGTCTGCGCGCCGCCTTTTTCGTGCGGCTCTGGCCATCTCTATCTACTCCTCACGCGTCCCTCGCGAACAACGCGGGTTCCCCGAGGATGGTGCCTGACGGAAGTTTCAGAGAGCGAAGCTGTGGCTTTGCCGCAACGCTGGGATCGTTTTGCGCCGTTGCGCGTTTGCAGGCGCCGATCCTCTCCCCCGAAGCCGGGGGAGAGGGAATCAATTCATCAATTTTGAAGCGAGCTACTTCGCGTCGTTGTCGCGATCGGACTGCTCGTCCGCGTGAACGTCGGCGTCGTCGCCATCTTCGTCGTGCATCTCGATGCGGACCTTGTGGTTGGCATGCATCTTGGCGACGGCGGCGTCGATGCGGGGCTGCGCCTCGGCGATCGCCTTGGCGATCTTTTCGCTGATATGGGCTTCGGCGACGGCCTTGCGGATCTCGGGCCGCGCCTTGGCCAGCGCGCGCTCCAGCTCGGCGCGGATGCGCGGCTCGAGATCGCGTAGCGCCTCGGCCACCTTGCGGTCGATCTTGGCGTCGCTCAGCGCCACCTCGATCTGCGGGCCGACCTGCGCTAGTTCGGCCTGGGCCTGGCGCATCTCGGCTTCGGCGCGCGCCATGTCGGCCGCGCTCGCATGGTCCATGCGTCCGCTCATATGGACGATGTGGACGTGATGGTGGTGATGCGGCGCCGGGCTTTCGTCATCGGCCGCGTCGGGCGGAGTGGGCGGCACGGGCGGCTCGGCCATCATCGCAGGCGCGGGCGGCGCCGGCGGCGCGGGGATCGCGGCGGGAGCGGGCGGGGGCGGCGGCAAGTCGCCGGCCGTGACGGCGGAGGGGGACGACGGTGTCGCATCCTGCGCCTGCACGATGTCGGGCCGTGCCAGCGCGAGGGCGGCGGTCGCGGCGATACCGAATAATCCGATTCTCAAAGCATCCATCGAAGTCACTCCTGTTCGCGATTGGTCGGGGGCAAGGGCGGATTTGACTCGGGCCTCGAGCGCGGAGCCCGCCATCGACAAGCCCGAGAAGGCGAGCCTGCGGCCGTTGAGCTCGGAGGCGAGCTGCACCAGTTCGCCGGCATAGACGCTGGGCTTCATGCCGGCGCCGAGCACCGCGTCGTCGGCGGCCATCTCCGCCTCGCGCCTGAGCGCCCGCAGCGCCAGCCACACCAGCGGATTGATCCAGAACAGCGCCGCCACAACCTGCGCCATCGCCAAGGTGAGGCTGTCGCGGCGGCGCACATGCGCGAGCTCGTGCAGCAGCACCGCCTTCAGCCGCGCCGGCGGCCAGGCGCGCGACGAGCGGGGCAACAGCACGACCGGCTTGCGCGCGCCCCAGGTGATGGGACCGTCTTCGCGCTCGGACAGACGCAGTTGGCAGGCGCGCGGACCGGCGGGCAGCCCGCTCAGATCCAGCGCATGCGGGCGGCTCTTGCGGCGCAAGGTCTCGAGCGCGAAGGCGCCGGCGGCGATGCGGCCGAGGCCCGCGAGCGCGCCGGCGAGCCAGAGCGCAAAGAGCGCATAGGCGCCGTCGCGCAGATCGAAACCGGAAGCGGCTTGCGTGTTCGCGCGCGCTGCTGGCTGCTGCATGGATGGCGAAGGCAGGGCGGCAGCTTGCGCGCGCTCGATGTCCGGCGCCGCTGCCGGGATCAGTCTGGGCAAGGGGTCCGGTGCAGCCGCTGGCGTTGCGTTCGCGCGGTGGACGAGGATCTGCGGCGGCACGATCGCGGCGGCAAGCGGCAATCCCACCAGCGCGCCGAACGCCGCCAGCCACACAAGATGACGCAGGCTGGCGCGCCTGACGGTCTGCGTCGCCAGCCACGCGGCCGCCAGCACAATCGCCGAGCCCAGCAGGCACTCGCCTGCGAACAGCAATGCGCGTTCGGCGAACAATGCGCTCATCGGCCTTCCTCCCTCGCCTTGTCGATCAGATGGGCGAGCCGGTCGAGATCGTCCGGCGCCACTTCCTCGCGTTCGAGCAGCGCCGCCACCACGCGCTCGACCGAATTGCCGTAAAAGGTCTTGAGCAGCGTATCGATGGCGCGCCGTCCCATCTGCTCGCGCGCCACGCGCGGCTCGTAGACGTAGCGCGTGCCGTCGCTCTGGTGCCGCACATGGCCCTTCTTTTCGAGGATGGTGAGCAGCGTGCGGATCGCGGTGGTGCTGGGCGGATCGTCGATCTCATCGCGGATCTGCGCCGCGCTGGCGCGGCCGAGCGTATAGAGCGCGTCCATGATCTCGCGCTCGCGGCGGCTGAAGCCGTCCTTCGGCGCAGTGTCCTTGAGCTTGCGTCCCTTCATGCCAAAAAGTTGGCACCTGGGGAGCGGCCTGTCAATTCACTGCCGCGTGAAGATTGCGTTAGGCGCTTGATCCTCCCCCGTTTACGGGGGAGGGGGACCGCCGAAGGCGGTGGAGGGGGCGGCACGCGGCATGCCCCCTCGCGCATACGCTGTCGCTATGCGCCGCATTCGCTCGGCACCTCCCCCGTAGACGGGGGAGGATTATTCCCTACAGCGACCGCAAATACGCCCGCACGCGCTCGGCGTTGCGGCCGTAGTCGAAGGTGCCGGCGCGGCTCTTGGAGCGGATGTCGACGCGCGCGCCGATGGTGCCGGCCGCGCTCACGCGGATGACGATGTCGTCGGTGAAGCCGAACCACAGGGTCGTGTCGGTCGCCTCGATGCGGCCGCGCTTGGGATCGAAGGCGACGACGTTCCAGCCCATGCGCTTGGCGCGTTCAAAGGCGCGCCAGAACCAGTAGCTCTGCGGCGTCGCGCCCTTGGGCAGCGAGCGCGGATCGACCAGCGAGGCGTGCGCCTTGATCTCGGGAAAGGCTTTCTTCTGCAGCTCGGCCACGGTGGTGATCTTGCCGTCGAGCACGACTTTTTTCGGCCCGTCATATTCGGGGCCGTTGGGCGAGCCCTTGCGCAGGGGCAGCAGCGCCTCGAAGGGCGGGGCGAATTCGACGTCGGTGGAGATGTCGTGGATCGGCGGCGCGCCATAGGCCTGGAGCGCGGCGCCGAGCGGCACCCACAACAGCGCGGCCGAGCCGACGAGCCCGGCGAAGCCCCAGCGCCAGCCTTCGCTGTTGTTGTTGCGCAGCGCCGCCGCCAGCCACCATATCCCGGCGGCGAGCGCGAGCGCGCCGATGATCACGGCGGGGATCAGTATCTCGAAGCCGGTGGTGTAGAGCCACAGCCCCAGCCGCGTCCCGAAGCTCGCGACCAGCGCGATGCAGAGCGCCACGACGAACGCGCCGAACGACAGCCTCGCGGCGGTGGAGCGGTAGGTCATCGATTGTCCTCCCCGGCGAGCAGGGGCGCCAACGTAACTTCCAACCCGTCATGGCCGCCCTTGAGGCGGCCATCCAGAGAAGAAGATTCACGCGGAGTCGCGGAGTCGCGGAGAAGCAAAAGGTGGACCTCCGCGCCTCCGCGCCTCCGCGTGCAAACCTGGATGGCCGGGTCAAGCCCGGCCATGATGAAAGAGGTACAATGCAACGCTTCCCGCATCGGATGCTTCACGCCGCCGCGGTCGGCAACCGGTACGCGCCGAAGCGTTCGCGCAGGGTCATTTTTTGGATCTTGCCGGTGGCGGTGTGGGGGATCTCGTCGACGAAGACGACGTCGTCGGGCATCCACCATTTGGCGATCTTGCCGGTCAGGTAGCCGAGGATGTCCTCGCGGCTCGCCGTCTGCCCCGGCTTGAGCACGACGATGAGCAGTGGGCGCTCGTCCCATTTGGGATGGGCGACGCCGATCACCGCGGCCTCGGCGACGGACGGATGGCCGACGGCGATGTTCTCGATCTCGATGGTGGAGATCCATTCGCCGCCCGACTTGATGACGTCCTTGGCGCGGTCGGTGATGGTCATATAGCCCTCGGCGTCGATGGTGGCGACGTCGCCGGTGTCGAACCAGCCCTCGGCGTCGAAGGCGCTCGCGCCCTCGCCGCGGAAATAGGCCTTCGCCACCGCGGGCCCGCGCACCTTGAGCCGCCCGAAGGCCTTGCCGTCGCGCGGAAGCTCCGCCTCGTCGTCGCCGACGATCTTCATCTCGACGCCGAACGGGGCATGGCCCTGCTTGCATTTGTAGTCGAGCTGGCGCTCGTGCTCCATCGCCTCGACATGCGGCTTCAAGGTGCCGAGCGTGCCGAGCGGGCTCATCTCCGTCATGCCCCAGGCATGGATGACGGTGATGCCGTATTTCTTCTCGAACGCCTCGATCATCGCGCGCGGCGCGGCCGAGCCGCCGATCACCACGCGCTTCATGTCGGGCAGCGTCTTGCCGGTCTTCTCCAGATATTGCAGCAGCGCCAGCCACACGGTGGGCACCGCCGCGGTCATCGTCACGCGCTCGGTGGTGAGCAGCTCGCAGATCGAATCGCCGTCGAGCTTCGGCCCCGGCAGCACCAGCTTGGCGCCGACCATGGGGCCGGAGAACGCGATCGCCCAGGCGTTGGCGTGGAACATCGGCACCACGGGCAGGATGGCGTCGCAGGCGCGCAACGCCATGGCATCGGCCTGCGCCGCGATCAGCGCATGCAGCACGTTGGAGCGGTGGGAATAGAGCACGCCCTTGGGATTGCCGGTGGTGCCCGACGTGTAGCAAAGCCCGCAGGCGGTGTGCTCGTCGAACTCGGCCCAGGCAAAGCTCTCGTCGGTGCCGGCGATGAACTCCTCATAGGCGACGAGATTGGGGATGTTGGCTTTCGGCAGATGCGCCGCGTCGGTCAGGCAGACGAACAGCTCGACGCCGGGCAGGCGCGGCGCGATCTCCTCGACCAGCTTGGCGAAGGTCGCGTCGAAGAACAGCACTTTGTCTTCGGCGTGGTTGGCGATGTAGACGATCTGGTCCGGGAACAGACGCGGGTTGAGCGTGTGGTAGATCGCGCCCAGCCCCGCGATGCCGTACCACGCCTCGATGTGGCGCGCGGTGTTCCAGGCCATGGTCGCGACGCGGTCGCCGAGCTTGATGCCCAGCCGGTCGAGCGCATGCGCCACCTTGCGCGCGCGGCGCGCGATCGCCGCGTAGTTCGAGCGCACGATCGGCCCCTCCACCGTGCGCGTCACCACCTCGCGGTCGCCATGATTGAGCGCGGCATGGTCGATGATCTTGTGAACCAGCAACGGCCAGTCCTGCATCAGCCCGAGCATGGTGTGCGACCCCCTGTGCGAAGGGGGGAATATAGGCGGGGAGGGGGGAGCGGCCAACTGGCGAGAGGGACTCAAAGTGCCGCTATCGAAGCCCCTCTTTATCCTCCCCCGCTTGCGGGGGAGGTGCTCCGCGCAGCGGAGCGGAGGGGGGATTGCGCTGGTGTTCTTGTGCCATACTGCATGCAGCAGCCACAAAGCATGACCTCCAAGTACAGCTTCTCCATCGTCCTGGAGTCGCAGGAAGGCGGCGGCTTCACCGTGCTCGTGCCCGTGCTGCCCGAGGTCGTGACCGAAGGCGATACCGAGCGCGAAGCGCTCGCCAATGCCGAAGAAGCCATTCGCTTGGTGCTGGACTATCGGCGCGAGCGCGGCATCGCGATCCCCGCCGACGCGCGACCCGAAGCGCGCAAAGTCACGGCTGCGGCGCGATGGGAGGTACTAGTGAAATATTGCTTTTATCCTTGAAGCCCAATCCGCAAAACTCTCGAGACTTGGAAGGTTTTCATCGTCCTTCTCTTCTTTGTCAGGACGATCAATTTTCCACGCCTTCTCGGCCACAGAATCTAGCATTATGGAAATCAATTTTTTCTTCTGATCATCGGCGCCATTAGCTTCAATTTCGCGTTTGAAGCTGACGTACAGTTCCATGACTCGCTGTTTGTGATTGTATTGCTCGTAGAGCTTTCTGTAGAGCCGCAGTGAAACTAGGCCGAACGTACTAAGCGCCACAAGAGGCAAACCAATAAGCACACGCAGCCCCAGAATTCTTATATCCGGGATCGGCATGTGTTGAAATTCAATCTGATACACGAGCTGATAGCTACCTGCTGCAATGAGGAGCAATGGCACGATGAATAGTCCATAGAAAAATACCGTAGCAATCCAGCTCTGGGCATTGTAGCCAAAAACCCTGTTGAACATCGACGGTCGTTGCGTTTCTGTGGCAGAAGGGCTTCCTCTAAAGGGAGTTGGTGCATAACGCGATTTTGCATCAAAATATGTCCACGCCAAGCCGGCCGCTCCGGCAGACGGAAGCAGCGACAAGATTTGTGTCTTCATCGATTCATAGAGCTTTCCGAATTTCTCATCCCATTCAATTTTCTGGGCAGCCGCATTGGACGTCACAGTTTCGGTCAATTTCTGAAGACTTGCGGCGGCTTCGTCTCGATTCTCGGTAGCTTGAGACAAGACGGTATTGAAATTCTTTTGTAGTTCCATCACTTCGTCGCTGACACTTTTCGCATCGTCGGTTCCTTCGAGCAACTTACGCCTGAGCACGACAATGGCGTCATTCGCAGCTATGACTTCGTCTATCTTCGCCTGTAGCGACTTTTGCTTCGCGACTAGGGCATCATACTGCTCTTCCGATGACGTTTTGAGAGATGCGAATTGTTTTCCACACTTCTCCACATCATCTAGAACGCTTTTAATTGAAGCTGTGTGAGCTTCGGCCCGCGCCCCAGAATCTGACAAGTTTTTCAGAAGTTCCTGCAAAGCTACCTGCTGCGAACTGAGATCAGCAATTTGAGAAGCGACTCCCGAATGCTCGTTCGAGAGTTTTTCGGCCTTAGCTACGGCCGCTGTCTGCAGCGATTCAATCTCCGCTTTCGATCGGCCAATAGAAGCTTGGTCATTGGTAGCCGATTGTTGTAAGACTTCGACGGCACCCTTTGCGGTCGCGACTGATGTCTTGATAGTTTCGATCTCTTGTCCGCTAACTTTTGCCTTCTCGATAATTGAACTCATCGATTCACGATCAGCCTCAAGGGCTGATTTTGAATTGGATATTTCGGTTCGAAGGCTCTCAGCCTGTGCACCCAGGGTTTGTGCCTTTTGGGTTTCGTCGGACAGGTGAGTGGAGGCTGCCGAGACCGCAGTATCGAATTCCGCCTTCTTGGCCTTCAATTGCTCAAAGAGTGTATTGATCTCGCTTGCTATAGCTGCGAGAGTCGAAGGGTCTGGCACTGCCTGCGAGAAATTAGGTGAGCCTGGTTCTGACATCTTTCACCGCGCCAATTTTTCAATCGGAAGTCTGAGAATCTAGACAAAGTATACTCATGTACCGCTTTTGTTCCAGAGTATTCTTTCAGAATAATTGGAATGCTTCATTTCTGCCCTAGCGAGTTAGCCTCACGCCCGGCCCGTCGCCATTGAGGAATTCGATGCCCGCCGCTTCATAGGCGCGCTGGATGGCTTCGACGGTGCGGGGCTTTAGCTCCTCGCCGCGCTCGAAGCGCAGGATCGTGGTGTGCGCGACCTTGGCGAGCTTGGCGACCTGGACGACCTGCAAGCCCAGGCCCGCGCGTGCCATTTTCGACTGCACCGGAACCATGACGACAGGGGAGGCGGTCGCGGCTTTGCGGGCGGGCTTGCGCGCGGTTTTCCGTGCCTTTTGTTTTGCTCTTGACAGTAGCATTTAATACTGGCAGTAATCTGGTCGTCGGTTGCGATTCCAAAGGACTATACCATGCGGCGCAGGCGGGGCGGGGGCGCGAGGCCTGCCCACGCGAAGTCTATGGGCGCGAAATCCGTGCGCGCGGCGGCGGGGCGGTCCACGAGCGGGCCTCCCGCCAAGGCGCGCGCGCCACGCCGGGGGAGCGCTGCGGCGCAGCTTCGATCCTTCTACGAATACACGGCCTATATGGAGGAGCCGCTGAATTTCGCGCTCGATTATGCGCGCGCGCTCAGGCTCGCGGCCCTCGGTCTTTCGGCGCAGGGCGTTTCGTCGCCGGAGCGCGCCGCGGAGGATGCGCGGGGCGACGGCCGTTCGTTGCTGGCGCTCGGGCGTTCGCTCGGCTCGGAGCTCGCGCAGGTGAAGGCGATGCTGGACACGCTGCTCCGATGCGCGCGGGAGGCGTGAGTGGCGCGCCTGACCCCTCCCCGAAAAATTTCCGCTGCGCTTCGCTCCGCTTCAATTTTTCGACCCTCCCTCAAGGGGAGGGTGGTTTAGTTTCGCGCTCCCTCCGCCATACTGCGCCGATGAGCGATGCGGGGGCGGTGGTCAAAGCGAAAATCCGGCGGGACTTGCTCTCGGCGGCGAAGGCGCGGCGCTCCGACGAGACGCGGCTGCTGCGCGTGCTGCTGGGGGCGTTCGACAACGCCGAGGCCGTGCCGGTCGGCCGCGCGCACGAGCGCTACAAGGCGCGCATGTTCGGCGATCCTTCCGTCGAGGTGCCGCGCCGCGTGCTGGACGAGGACGCGGTCCGCGCGCTGTTGCTCAGCGAACAGTCCGAGCGTATCGCCGCGGCGAAGGAATTCGACGCGCTCGGCCGCGCCGACGAGGCCCGTCGTCTCGAGAGCGAGGCGGCGCTCATCGGGCGATACCTTTGAGCCGAATCGCGGCAAGCTCGCGCGCATGACGGAAATCGCATCGACGCCCACGGCCACGGCCGCGAGCCGCCCCGCGCTCGGCTTCCTCGACACCGCGCTCTACATGCTCGCGGCCGGCGTCGGCATCCGCTGGATCGCGGTCGCGGCGGCAGTGGGGCCGGCGTCGCTGCCGCTATGGCTGTTGGCGCTCATCGTCTTCTATCTGCCGCTCGCGGTCGCGGTGGCGGAGCTGACCGGCCGCCATCCGGGCGAGGGCGGCATCTATGCCTGGGTGCGCGACGAGTTCGGGCCGCTCGCCGGGTTCATCTGCGGCTGGTTCTATTGGTTCGCGCTGATGCCCTATTTCGCGGGCATCCTCTATTTCCTCGGCGGACTGATCCTGGCGGCGCTGGGGCATGATCCCAAGGACACGCTCGCCTATATCGCCATCGCGGCGGCGATCTCTCTGCTCGTCACCGCCATGCAGGCGGCGGGACTGAAATACGGCAAGTGGCTGCCCAATATCGGCATGACCGGCGGCTGGATCGTGGTGCTGATCATCGTCGCGATGGGCGTGGTCATCGGCGTCGAGGGACGCAGCGCCACCGATTTTGCGCACGCCGCGTGGCTGGCGCCGGCAAGCTTTCCCACCGCCATCCTGTGGGGCACGATCGTCTTCGCGTTCTCCGGCGCGGAGTCCGCGGCGTTCCTGAGGAGCGAGATCAAGGGCGGCCTGAAGACCATCGTCGCGGCGCTGGCAATCGTCGGCGTGGCGTCGGTGTTCGTCTATGGCGCTGGCACCGCCTCGTTCCTCGCCATCCTGCCGCAGGGCGAGCTGACGCGGTTGGGCGGCTTTGCCGACGCCTTGAAGACGGGACTGGTGCATCTGGGGCTCGGCCGCTTCGTGCCCATCGTGATCGGGCTGTTCGCGTTTTCGATGCTGGGCGGCTTCACGGCGTGGTTCGGCGTGGGCGCGCGGCTTCCCTTCGCTGCCGGCATCGATGCGTTCCTGCCCAAGGTGTTCGCGCGGCGCAATCCCAAGACCGGCGCGCCGGTGCCGGCGATCCTGCTGCAGGCGGGGCTGATGTTCGCAGTGGTGCTGCTGAGCCAGGCGGGGTCGAGCGTCGCCGGCGCCTACGACATCCTGGTCAACATGGCGGTGCTGGGCTCGACCGTACCGTATCTCTTCATGTTCGCCGCACAGCTTCGCGCGGCGGGTCGGCCTCAGGTCGCGGGCGGCTGGACGCCGCCGGGCGGCAAGCGCACCAGCGTCGTGCTGGGGTGGCTCGGGCTTCTCTCCAGCGCGGTCGCGATCCTCTGCACCCTTGCGCCGGATCCGAACGACGCGCATGCGGGCCTGACGTTCCTCAAGATCGCCGGCGCCACGGCGCTGATGCTCGCTGCCGGCCTGGCGCTCTACGGCACGGCGCGGTGGCGCGCGCGCACGTAGCGCCCCTGGACGCCGCTCCCTCTTCTCTCTAAAATAGAACAATCGAACTTCGCCATAAAGGCGAACGCAGCGGGGGGCTCCATGTCGCGCACCATCAACATCGCGGTGACCAACTGGTCGGGCGTCAGCCTGTCGGCGGGCGATGCCAAGTCGCAGGAGGGGCCGGCGGCGACGTTCTCTCCGTCGAGCACGCCCAACGGCGGGAGCATCACCGCCACCGCCTACAACAATTCGCTGTTCAACGGCGGCAACAAGGGCACCTTCGTGCTCTCCAATTCGAGCACGGGGGCGTCCTACACGATCTTCTACACCCATCCCCAGACGACGGGCGCGAGCTACATCTCGCTGCAATCGGCGAGCACGGGCGGCGTCGCGGGCATCGGCCAGCCGACCTATTCCGGCGATCCCATCAACGCGACGATGAACGTCTATGCCGGCGTGCCGGTGCAGACCGGGGGCACGACCTTGGGCTACGTCACGCCGCTGTTCGAGAACGCCTACACGGTGAGCAACAACTGCCAGGACCTGGCGAATTCGGTGTTCAATTCTGCCACCCGGTCGGGCGCGCTGATCGAGGCCGCGTTCAACCAGTCGACGACGCCCTATATGCCGGCGGATTTCACCGGCGGCCAGCTCGCCACCACCCTGGTCGACGTTCTCTACAACTGTTTCACCTCGGGCAGCGGCGCGGACTGGCCGATCCTGAAATTCCTCGCCGACTACATCGCGCCGATCGGAACCGCGGCGCCGATGACGATGTGGGTGCCGCTGATCTCGTATCAAGGCGGCAACCCGTCCATCTATCAGATCTCGGGCTACCAATCGTTCGAGCTCGTGCAATACAACGGCGGCACGCCGGTGTGGAATCCGGCCGAGGTTCGGACCTTCCTCACCCTGCTCGCTGGCGGCGCGCATTTCGTGGCGGTTTCGGCCTATGACGATCTGACCAGCCAGGGCATCGCGACGAGCGCCAGCCGCGCGCTCTACACCGCGTTAAGAATTCCGGACTGTCGCAGCGCGAGGACTTCGCCAATTCGCATTACTGTAACGCGATCCTCTACAACAACACCGGCTACTACTATCTGAGCAACATCACCCAGCAATGGGCGCCGCCGGGCTGCGGCCTGATCCTGTCGCTGCTCTTCGGCAGCACCATCAACGACAATCGCAATCCGCCCGCCGGCAGCTTCAACACCTTCATGCAGCTCGAGGGCTGGCCGGCATCGGGGGTCACCGGCGGCGACCGCCACAGCGCCGATTACGATGCCTACAAGCAGACCTTGTGGAACACCGCGACCTATGGCGCCTGTCCCTATAGCGAGAAGCGCGCGACCACCGTGTTCCTGGCGCCGCAAGGCTGGACGCCGACCATCTATCAGACGACGCTGATGATGCCTTATGTCGGCGCCTATGCGAGCGGCACCTATCCCAACGGCGAGCCGCAGAGCTGGCTCAACACCGAGGTGGCAACCGTGCCGGCGGGAACGCCGCCGCTGCCCTCCACCTACTACACCTGATCGCAATGCCGCTGTCCGGTTGCTAGAGCGCGTGCCCCGGCGCTATGGATGTTTTCGACTTTATTCCATCGGGGAAGCGTTTCATGGGTCGCGCCAAATCGGTCGTGCTTGCCGCGCTGGGCGCGGCATCGGTTGCGCTGGCGGCGCAGGCGCAATCCGTCCGGCCTCAGATGTTGCCGGACGATGTCGTCCCCAGACATTACGATCTCGCGCTGGTGCCCGATGCGAAGGCGCTGACGTTTAAGGCCACTGTCACCATCGACGTGACGGTCGCCAGGCCCGTCAAGGACGTGTTGCTGAATGCCGACGGGCTCACATTCGACAGCGTCAGTGCAGACGGCGCAAGGACGAAGGCAGCCGCGACGCCGACGCAAGACACCAAGCTCAACCGCGCCACCTTGCATTTCGCGCAACCGCTCGCGGCCGGGGCGCACACGATCGCGATCCGCTATCACGGCACGATCGGTCACGAGACGCTCGGTTTCTTCGCCATGGACTACAACACCGCGCAAGGCTCGCGCCGCACTTTGGCGACCAATTTCGAGCCGGCCGCGGCGCGCAAGCTTCTGCCCTGCTGGGACGAGCCGGCGCGCAAGGCGACCTTCACCGTCTCCGTCGTCGCGCCCAAGGACGAGGTCGCGGTCTCCAACATGCCCGTGGCGAAGAGCGAGGGTATCTCCGCGGCCCAGAAGCGCGTCACGTTCGCGACCACGCCGAAGATGTCGACCTATCTGCTCTTCGTCAGCATCGGCGATTATGAGCGCGTGCACCAGGCCGTCGACGGCACCGATGTCGGCGTGGTGGTCAAGCGCGGCGACACCGCCAAGGCCGCCTATGCGCTGGAACAGGCATCGGCGCTGCTGCACTTCTACAACGGCTATTTCGGCGTGCGCTTCCCGCTGCCGAAGCTCGATCTCGTCGCCGCACCGGGCCAGATCGAGGGCGGCTCGATGGAGAACTGGGGCGCGATCTTCTATTCGCAGCAGCATCTGCTGTTCGATCCGGCGCGTTCCACCGAAGCGGACCGCCAGCTCGTCTTCCTCGTCGTCTCGCACGAGATGGCGCATCAATGGTTCGGCGATCTCGTCACCATGCGCTGGTGGGACAATCTCTGGCTCAACGAGGGTTTCGCGCGCTGGATGCAGACCTATGCCGCCGACGCGCTGCATCCGCAATGGGAGACGGGACTCAAGGCGCAATCGATCTTCGAGCAGGGCAAGGAAGAGGACGCACTGCCCTCGACCCATCCGGTTCTGCAGCCGGTGATCACAGCGGAGCAGGCGGGCGAGGCGTTCGACGCCATCACCTACAACAAGGGCGCCGCCGTCATCACCATGCTGAACGCGTATATCGGCAAGGCGAAGTTCGAAGAGGGCGTGCAGCGCTACATGCGGGCGCACGCCTACGGCAACACGGTCGACACCGATCTGTGGAGCATCATGCAACAGGTGGCGGGCAAGCCGATCCTGAAGATCGAGCGCGACTTCACGCGTCAGGAAGGCCTGCCGCTGGTGCGCCTCGCGACGGGCAAGGGCGTGACGCTGTCGGAAGACCGCGTCTTCGCCGATGGCAATCCGGTGAAGGCGAAGCCCGCGCAACACTGGACCATCCCGCTGCCGGTCGCGGCATTTGGCACACCCGCGCAGTCCATCCTGCTGAGCAACACCGCCGCGGTGCCGCAGGCGCCGGCGTTGCTGGTGAATGCGGGACAGACGGCTTACGCGCGCGTGCTCTATCCCGATGCTGCGTTCGGTGCGCTGTCGGAAAAGATCGCGTCGCTCGCCGCGGTCGACCAGATCGGGCTGATGAACGACGCGCGCGCACTGGGCTATGCTGGGTACGCCCCCGCAAGCCGGACGCTGGCGGTGATGTCGCGCATTCCCGCCAATGCCGATCCGATCGTCTGGCAGCGGGCGGTCGCTATCCTGCGCGATCTCGACATGCATTATGGCGAGCGGCCGAAGCGCGCAGCGTTCCGTGCCTTCGCGCGCGCGCTGCTGCGTCCTGTCGCGAACCGCCTGGGCCCCGCGCCGAAGACGGGCAAGGCCGCCGGCGATGCGGTGCTGCGCGGCCAGGCGATCGAAGCACTCGGCCGCTTCGGCGACACGGACGTGATCGCGCGCGCAAAGAAGATGGTCGCCGACGGCTCCGGCAGCGCCGCCGAGCAGCGCGCGGCGCTTCTGATCGCGGGCATGAAGGCGACGCCGGCAGAGTTCGACGCGCTTCTGGCGCGCGCGCGCAAGACCGACGATCCGCTGATCAAGTCCCATCTCTACCAGGCGCTTGCGGGTGTCGAGGACCCCGCACTCGCCGGCCACGTCATCGCGCTGGCGCTGGGCGACGAGATGGCTGCGGGCACGAACATCTCCGCGCTCGCGCAGCTTTCAGGCAGCCACCCCGACCTGTTGTGGCGCGAGGCCGTGCCGCATCTTGCCGATCCCAAGGCGGCCATCCCCAAGGACGCGCAGTGGGGCTTGGCGGGCGCGATCGCTGCACAATCGTCCGATCCGGCGCGGGTCGCCGACATCGAGGCCTATGTGCAGAGCCATGTGCCGGCCGACGCACGCAAGCCGTTCCTCGGCGATGTCGCTTCGATCCGCCAGAACCAGCGCATCGCCGCCGTCGTGCTGCCGGAACTGGATGCGTATATGAAAAACCATCCCCCACACTGAAATCGGGCCCTGGTTTCCTCCCCCGTAAACGGGGGAGGATTGCGCGGTCTGATTTTTTGCCAAACAGGTCACACTGGCGCGCGATTTCTGCTAACTCGTAGCCCGGTTTCAGCCCGAGACGCCCATGCCCCTGTCCAATTCCCAGTCGCGCGACGTGCAGGCGATCCTGCATCCCTACACCAATCTGGTGAAGCACCGCGCCGCGGGGCCGCTCATCCTCGATCACGGCAAGGGCTGCCGCGTCTATGACGAGCAGGGCAAGGATTATATCGAGGCGATGGCGGGGCTGTGGTGCACCGCGCTCGGCTGGGGCGAGAACGAGCTCGCCGAGGTTGCCGCCGCGCAGATGCGCAAGATGGCGTTCGGCCATCTCTTCGGCGGGCGCAGCCACGAGCCGGCGATCGCGCTCGCCGAGAAGCTCAAGGAGATCTCGCCCTTCCCGGTGGGCAAAGTGTTCTTCGCCAATTCCGGCTCGGAGGCGAACGACACCCAGATCAAGCTCGCCTGGTATGCGGCGAACGCGCGCGGCGAAACCAAACGCAAGAAGATCATCTCGCGCATCAAGGCCTATCACGGCGTGACGTTGGTGGCTGCGAGCCTCACCGGCCTCGCCAACAACCACAAGAGCTTCGACCTGCCGTTCGATTTCGTGAAGTTCGCCGACTGCCCGCATTACTATCGCGCGGCCGAGCCGGGCGAGAGCGAGCGCGACTTCTCGGCGCGCATGGCGGCCGCTCTCGAGGCGCTGATCGAACGCGAGGGGCCCGACACCATCGCCGCCATGATCGCCGAGCCGGTAATGGGCGCGGGCGGGGTGATCCTTCCTCCCGAGGGTTATTTCGAGGTGGTGACGCGCGTGCTCGACAAGCACGCCATCGCGCTGATCGACGACGAGGTGATCACCGGCTTCGGGCGCACCGGCGAATGGTTCGGCTGCGCCAAATACGGCTTCGAGCCCGACAGCATGACCATCGCCAAGCAGCTCTCCAGCGCCTATCTGCCCATCAGCGCGGTGATGCTGTCGCCCGAACTCTCCGACATCATCGAGCAGGAGAGCGGGCGCATCGGCACTTTCGGCCACGGCTTCACCTATACCGGCCATCCCGTCGCCGCCGCGGTGGCGCTCAAGACCATCGAGATCTATCAGGCGCGCGACATCGTCGGCCATGTGCGCAACGTGGCACCGCTGTTCCAGAAGCGCCTGCGCGCGCTCGCCGGGCACCCGCTGGTCGGCGAGGCGGACGGCGTGGGACTCATCGGCGCGGTGGAGCTGGTGGCGGACAAGGCCACCAAGCGCGGCTTCGATCCGGCCAAACAGGTCGCCGCCACCGTCAACAGCTTCGCGCTGGAGGAGGGGCTGATCGTGCGGCCGCTGCTCTCCGACCGCATTGCCTTCTGCCCGCCGCTGGTGATCGACGAGGCCGAGATCGGCGAACTCTTCGACCGCTTCGACCGCGCGCTCGCCAAAGGCCTCGACTGGGCGACGCGCGAGGGGCTGGTTTAGAGCGCGCCGCCGTCCGGGCCGCCACTCGCGGAAACCGAAGCAAACCGCCGTCCCGCGCGCGGAAAACCGGAACCTTTCCCGCCACCTTTCCGTTGAATGTCCGATCTAACGCGGGAAGTTACATGCGCTCCATCTTGCTTTGGCTGATCGGTATTCCGATCCCCATCATCATCATTCTCTGGCTCATCACCGGCCACGCCTGAGGCGGAAACATGAGCGACACCATCCTCGTCACCGCCGAGAATCTCCAAGCCGCAAACCTGGGGGAGGAGGCGGGCAGCCGCTTCTCCTGGGGCCTGGTCTTCGCAGGCGCCGTTGCCGCGTTCGCGGTCACTTTCTTCCTGCTGATGCTGGGCTCCGGCTTCGGGCTGATGCTGATGGACCCGATCCATCGCGGCGCCCGCCAGCTGCCCGGCTTCCTGACCGGCGGCGCGATCTACTTCTTCGTGGCGCAGGCGTTCGGCTTCGCGGTGGGAGGCTATCTGATCGGGCGCCTCCTGGGCCCGATGCCGGAGAGCCACGCGCAGGAGACCTATCGCGCCGGCGCGCACGGTTTCGCCTCCTGGGCGCTCGCCGTGGTCGCGACCCTGATGCTGGTCTGGATGGCCGGCATGGCGGTCGCCGGCAACGCCGGCGTCAGCGCGGCCGCTCTCTACGGCGCGGGCGGCGCACGCTCCACCGAGGTGACGCCGACGGCCTATGTCGTCGACGTGCTGTTCCGTCCCGGAACTTCCGGTAACGATCAGGCGCGCGCCGAAGCCGGGCGCATTCTCGATGCCGGAGCCGCCAATGGCGGCGAGATGGGGCAGGAGGATCGCGAGCGGCTGGCGACCTTGGTCTCGCGCCAGGCCGGCATCAGCCGCGATGCCGCGATGAGCCGCATCGACCAGACCACGGCGCAGATGCAGGAGCGCGCGCGCCGCGCCGCCGATGCCGCGCGCAAGGCCGCAGCCTACGCGAGCCTGTGGATCGCGCTGTCGCTGCTGTTCGGCGCCGTCGTCGCAACCTATGCCGCGGTGATGGCGCGCCGCGAAGACGACGACCGAGCATTCTCGCAGCGCTGAAGTACAATCAAGAACGAAGGAGACCGAAATGGCGACGACGCGAAGCAACAGCAAGACCGGGACGACGACCCAGCCGATGACGACGTCCGACATCGACCGGCGCATGGATGCGCTGCGCAGCGACATCGGCACCTTGCAGGACGACGTGAAGGGTCTGGCCACCGACGCGCAGGGCGTGGCGACCGACCAGGCGCGTTCGGCCTTGCGCGCCGCCGAAGCGGTGGCGCTGCGCGCGCTGAAGCTGGCCGAGGACACGGCGAGCGGCATGCGCAACAGCGCCGATGCCTGGACGCAGGACAATCTCGACAGTGCGCGCAGCACCATCCGCACGCAGCCGATCTCGGCGGTGCTGCTGTCGCTCGGTATCGGCGCGGTGCTGGGCTCGCTGTTCCTGGGACGCTGAGAGCGGGGGCAGTCGCCCTCCCTGCTGATTCCAGTCACACAACCGCCACGCGCAGAGCGGGTTGCGGAGCAGCCCCTATGCGACAGGGAGACGCCTGTCCTAGGCATGGTTAACGCTTGCCGAATCAAGGACTTCTCGCGACATTTACTCATTAAAAGTTGTCTTCTTATCAGACGCAATTGAAAGTATAGGATAATACTCCTCTGACCCCTTGGCGGGGCGGGGAAGAGGAGATCATGAAAGACGCGAGCAGCATAAGGCTGGGGCCGTCCACGCCCACGGGCATGACTGAGGTCATCGTCGCCCATGTCTACGACGTCCCGCTGGAGGAGATGCGCGCGCGCACGCGCGGCGGACCGCGCGCGGCGCTGGCGCGCCAGGTGGCGATGTATCTGAGCCATATCGTGCTCGGCATGAGCGTGACCGACGTCGCCGCCGCGTTCCGCCGCCATCGCTCCACCGCGCATCACGCGCTGCATCATATCGAGGAACTGCGCGACGATCCCGAGATCGATCGCACCTTGCGCTTCCTCGAGGGCATGCTGGTCCAGGCGGTCGAGGTCCGCCCATGATGTCCGATCGCGAGATCCAGCGCGAAGCGCGGCGCATCTTCCGCAAGCTGATGGGCGAGCGCTGCGCGCTGATGCGCACCGCGAGCGGACGCTATCTCTTGCACCGCGACGGCAAGCCCGACCGCAGCAAGCAGGGACTCTGCGCGCAGGCTTTCGTCGCGGCGTTCCGCACCCGCGACTGGCTGCGCCCGCTCGGCACCGATCCGGAAAGCTTCGGCTTGAGCGAAGCGGGCGCTGCCTGGCTCAGGCGCAGCGAAGCCGACGGCGATCCGTTCAGGGCCCAGCATCAATTGCGCCGCTTCCACCGCGTGCTCGAGGCGGACGGCAGCGAGGGCATGGCCATCGTCAACGACGCCGAGTCGCCGCTTGCCAGGCTGCATGCGCGCCGCTTCATCGATGCCGCGCAGCTCGCCGCGGGCGAGACGCTGCGCCGCGACTACACCATCGCGCAGCTGGCGCCGCGGCTGGCGGTGGATCTCAGTGCGCTGACGGGCTCCGGGCGCCGCAGCGCCGCGCAGCACAAGCTGATGACCGACACGGTGCTGGCAGCCAAGCAGCGCTTCCAGGCCGCCATGAAGGAGGTGGGGCCCGGCCTCAACGATCTGCTGTTCGACGTCTGCTGCGCGCTTCTGGGCCTGGAGGAAGCCGAGCGCCAGTTCGGCTGGCCGGTGCGCAGCGCGCGCGTCGTGCTGACCATCGCGCTCGACCGGTTGGCGCTGCATTACGGCCTCATCGTCCGCGCCCCCGACCGCGGCCGCATGCGCGGCTGGAAGATGGAGTGAGCAAAGCGGATATCCTCCCCCGTTTACGGGGGAGGTGGATCGGCGCGTCAGCGTCGAGACGGAGGGGGAACTGCGCCGGCCCCCTCCGCTTCGCTCGCGAAGTGCTCGCTCAGCACCTCCCCCGTAAACGGGGGAGGATAAACTAGCTAAAGCCGCATCAGATACTTATGCATGCCGTCGAGCACGAGCTCGCGTTTCTGGTTGTGAACGGTGGCGCGCATGGCGACGACGCCGGTCGTCCGCTGCCGGATGAGCTCGGCGATGGTGAGCGCGGGATAGAGCGTGTCGCTGGGATGGACGGCTTTGAGGAATTTCGCGCTCACCTCAATGAAGCCGATGAGCGTCTCGCCGATGACATGCGGGAACAGTCCCGCGCCCGCGGCGGTGAAGCTCAGCACCTGAAGTCCGTGGGCGAGCGGCGCCGGGTGGCCGAGGCGCTTGCAATACTCGGCATCGTAATGGATCGGATGGTTGTCGAGGCTGACCGTCTGGAACGCCGCGAAATTCGCGGCGTCGATGGTGCGCGACGGCAGGCGGAACACCTCGCCCACTTTCAACGCGTCGAAGCCGCGCAGCGGCACGACACGCCAGTTCTCGAGATCGGGTTCGGGCATGGGGAGGTGTCCGGGCTTCGATGTGCTGCAGACTGCCAAGACGAAGGGGCTATGTCATCCCCAGTGTCATTCCCGGCCGAACGAAGCCGAAGGGCGAAGTGAGGGGAAGGGAATCCATTGGTCGCTCCAGATGGATTCACTTCCCCTCGCTGCGCTCGGCCGGGAATGACACTGTGTGCGAAGAGCGAAAGCCTACCTTCGCCGTTCGTTGTCGCGCAGATCGGCCTTGACCTGCGCCAGGCTTTGCAACGCGGCGGTGCGGACGTTCTCGACCAGGCCGGCGCCGGCGGAACAGGCGGCCGGGTTGGCGCGGCAGAGCAGCTGGGGATCGGACGCCAGGCGCGGGTCGATCTTCGAAGCCGCCCAGGCCGCGACTTCGCTGCCGGCTCCCGGGTCGATCGCCGGTGCGGGCCGGCCGAGGCCCAGATCGGGCTCGCGCGGCATCAAAAGCGCAACCAAACCGATCCAGAAGACTGCCCGGAAGATCATCGCTGCACCCGCATTGCGCCTCGCGGGACGACAATGCGCGAAGGGCTTTTCGGTGCACTGAAAGCAATCGGTAAAATTGCATGCGATGCGGTTAATGCCGCACGATTCGCCTTTTATCCACAACGCGATGTCTGCAAGGCGACGGGGATTTTCGCCAAATTCGCGGCGATATTTCGAAGCATTTGAATCAAATGCGCGCGGGCTCGTACGGCGCGCCGATTCGCGCGCGCCGCCCGAATCGCGCCACGATGATTTCCGGAACGTAAACGGCGGGCGGAACAACTTACCTTTTTGCCAACGAATTCGGCGGCCGTTCAAGTTTCGTTAAGTTTGGCGCGCCACCATCGCGCTCGTCCCACCGGCACCAGCATTAATGGCTCAGAAACCAAACAGCGCGATCTCAGCCCGGGCCCGGCAAAGGGCGCTGCGCGGCGGTTTCGTCAGTATACAGATTGCCAAGGCGGCGATCGGTGCGGTGCTGGCGATCGGCTTCGTGGCGACGGCCGGACGTCCCGATGCCTGGGAATGGGCGGCGCTCGGCGGTCTCGTCTTTCCCGCGCTGCTCGCCCTGTTGTCGCTGACGCGCATTCCGCTCGGGCTGCTCGAGCAGCTTTCGCTGGCAAGCTTCGCGGCACTCGTCGCCTATCTGGCCGTCCTGACCGGCGGCACCGGCTCGCCGATCATCGTCTGGCTGGTGCTGGTGCCGGCGGAAGCGGCGCTCGCCGGTGAGCGCCCCGCGGTGCTGCGCGCGGCGGGCGGCGCCGCCGTGGCACTGGCAGCGGTCGCGGCGCTGCAGGCCTTCGGCCTGCTGCCGCCGTCGCGTCTGCCGGCGCCGGTCTGGGAGTTCTATGTCGTCTCGCTGCTGGCGGCCGTGATGCAGGCCGGCTTCATCGCCGCCGCGGCGCAGGAGCGCCAGCGCGCCGCCGACCAGGCCGCCGCCGAAGGCGCCGCGATGTACCGGTTCCTCGCCGAGAACGCGATGGACCTGATCACGCGCCACGGCTCCGACGGCCGCATCCGCTTCGCCAGCCCCGCGGCGCGCATGCTCCTGGGCATCGAGCCCGAGACGCTGGAGGGCGTCGCGCCGGCGGCGCTGGTGCATCCCGACGATCTGCGCGCCATCCAGGCGGCGTTCATGGAGTCGAGCTATTTCGGCCGCGCGGCCTCGGCCGAGATCCGGCTCAAGCGTGCCGACGCCACTTATGTGTGGGCCGAGATGCGCTGCCGTCCCGCCGCGGCCCAGGCCTCGAAAGCCGCCGACATCGTCGCGGTGACGCGCGACATCTCCGAGCGCAAGAACCACGAGCGCGCCCTGATCGAGGCGCGCGACCTGGCGGAACAGGCCAACCGCGCGAAGTCGAGCTTCCTCGCCAATATGAGCCACGAGCTGCGCACGCCGCTGAACGCGATCCTGGGCTTCTCCGAAGTGATGACGCACGAGATGTTCGGACCCGTGGGCAGCCCGCGCTACCTCGAATATTCGCGGCTGATCCATGAGAGCGGCGCGCATCTGCTCGAGCTGATCAACGGCATCCTCGACATGTCGAAGATCGAGGCCGGCAAGTTCGAGCTCTCCGAGGAGATTTTCGACCTGGAGGAAGCCGCGCAGAGCTGCATGCGCTTCGTGCGCCAGCCGGCGGAGCGCGGCGGCATCGCGCTCAAGCTCGCCATCGCGCCTGCCGCGCGCACCATCTTCGCCGACAAGCGCGCCATCAAGCAGGTGCTCGTCAATCTGCTCTCCAACGGCGTCAAGTTCACGCCGCGCGGCGGCGAAGTGCGCATCACTGCCGCGCTCGACAGCCGCGGCATCGAGCTCGCGGTGAGCGACTCCGGCGTCGGCATCGCGCGCAAGGACCTCGACCGCCTCGGCCGGCCTTTCGAGCAGGTCGAGGGCGAGCATGTGCGCGCCAAGGAAGGCACCGGGCTCGGACTGGCGCTGGTCAAGGCGCTGGCCGCGATGCATGGCGGCGAGGCGACGATCGAATCCGCGCTTGGTGTCGGCACCACGGTGCGCGTGCGCCTGCCTTACGCCGCCGTCGACGACAGCGGCGCGCGCGTGGCGCCGGGCGAGACGAAGATCATCCCGTTCAAGGGCGCGGCTTAGACACTATTTGAGAGCCCAGGTGACCGTCACCGACGCGCTGATCGTCTGTTCCGACGGCGAGACGTCCTCTTCGGTATGCCCATCATTGTCCGCGAACGCCGACGGCAGATTGTTGAGTAGCGCTTCGACGTTCGTGACGCCTTCGTATTTGATGCCGCCATAGCCGCCTTCGGAGATCGAGACGATCGGGCCAAGACTCTGGCCGAGCGCCGCCGCGTAGGTCCGCGCGCGAGCGACGGCGTCGAGCGCGGCTTTGCGCCTGGCATCGATCAAGAGTGACCCGGGTGCCTTGATACTGAATTCGACTCCTGCGGACTGATTGGCACCCGCACCGATCATGGCATCCAGCACCTTTCCGGTGCGCGAGATGTCATCGAGCTTGACGCTGATCGCGTTGCTGGCATCGTAGCCCACGATACTGTCGGGCCGGCCGTCCTTTGCACTGGTGGAGCGCGGCGCAATGCTGAAATTCGCGGTGTAAATTGCGCGGCGGTCGATGCCCAGCGCCTTGAGCGCCGCCATCACCCTCGCCACGGCTTCGGCGTTTGCCGCCATGGCGTCCGTCGCCGCGCGCGCCTCCGTGACCACGCCGGCATGGACGATGGCTTGGTCGGGCATCGCCGTCACCGAGCCTTCCCCGGTCATCACCACGACGCGATTCTGTTCGGCCGCCACCGCCTGCAGCGGCCCTGCAAGCAACACGGTGCAAAGAGCCCATAGCGTTTTCATGACGTGCCCCCCCAAGACGATTATAGTATCGCGCATGCAGCCCCGCCTCAAATCCGGCATCTTCGTCCGCGCGCTGATCCGGCGCGCCGAGGTGGCGGGGGCGCAGGCCTATGTCGTGCGCAAGGGGTCGGAGGAAGCCGCCGCCATCTTCCTCAAGCTCTCGCGTCTGGACGGCACCGTCACGGTGCTCGCCCAGGCGCGCGCGGGCGAAGAAGGCGATCTGGTCTGGACGCGTCCGCTCGGCGAACAGGCACAGGAGGCCCGCGCGCAGACCTACCTCGACAAACAGATCAAGTTCGATCCCGACCTCTGGATCGTGGAGATCGAGGACCGCGAAGGCCGCGCTTTCGTGGATGAGAAGGTCGTGTAAATCCATCGACCTCTTGGTGGCCGCCTCAAACGGCAACTACTCCGCGGCGGCGCGGACGATATGGTTTTCCTTGTCCAGGTTCTCGGCCGCGAAGTTCCAGTTGATCAGGTTGGCGAGCACCGCTTCGAGGTATTTCGGCCGCTCGTTCTGATAGTCGAGATAATAGGCGTGCTCCCAGACGTCGATGGCGAGGAGGCAGTTGGTGCCCTGGCTCATCGGGCTGACGGCGTTGGGGGTCTTCTCGACGCCCAGCTTGCCGTGGCGCGAAACCAGCCAGGCCCAGCCGGAGCCGAACTGCTCAGTGCCGGCATGGGCGAGCTGCTCGATCAGCTTTTGCGCATTGCCGAAGTCCCGCTCCACGGCCTGCTTCAGCCGCCCGTCGATCGCGATGCGTGTCGGCGACAGCGAGTTCCAGTAGAAATCGTGGTTCCAGACCTGGCCGGCGTTGTCGAAGATCTTCTTTTCCTTGCCGACATGGTTGCCGGCGGTGGCGCGCACGATCTCTTCGAGCTTCATGCCGCCATAGCGCGTGCCCTCGACCAGCTTGTTGAGCGTGTCGACATAGGCTTGATGGTGCTTGTGGTAATGGAACCCGACGGTCTTGGCGCTGATGGTGGGTTCCAGGGCGTCGGCGTCGTAGGGAAGCGGTGACAGCGTAAACGGACCGGTCATGGCGGCCTCCTTCCTCGGCGTAACCGATAAACCCGGGGGGTCCGATTGGTTCCGCTAAGCTTTCGAAGTTCCAGGGAAATTCGTGATGTTTGTGACGGCAATTGTCACTCGACTTGGAGGCGGTGCGGCGCGAGACTCGGCGGGCGCGCGGGGCATGGCTGTTCGGAGGACTCCTATGCCGCATTATGAAATCAACTATCTCGCCGAAGACGGACATCTGACCTGCAAATTCGCCGCGCAATGCGAGCGCGACGTCCAGGCCAAGGTTCTCGCCCACGCGATGCGGGCGCGCGAGTTCAAGTTCCTCGAAGTGTGGAGCGACGGCGCCATGATCTATGCGCGTCCCGACAATCCGCCCTGGAATTCGGCGGCGCTCAGGCGTTAACGCTACGATAAGTCGGCAGGGCTAGGTTCGCGTAGCGATTGCGGCGAGCCGGAAGTGACCCCTGAAGAGCATGTGATGAAGACGGTGCTCGAGGCCTGGGGCGAGGCCGATCTCGAGCCAGCGCGCGCCGCGCTCGACGACGCCGTGGTGTGGAAATCGGCATCGACCTACGCCCAGGGCGTCTTTTCCTTCGGCGGCGTCTACAGCGGCAAGGCCAACGTCATCGCCCTGCTGTCGAAGATCTCGACCACCTATTACTTTCGTTCTTGCCGGGCCAAGGAGATCGTCTCGCGTGGCGAGCGGGTCTGGGGCCTGTTCGACTGCGAGGGCAGCTTCATTCCTGTTCACGGCGGCGAAGCGGAGCGCAGGCCGATCGCGTTCGAGATCGCGTTCCGCTGGCGCATCCGCGACGGCAGGATCCTGGAAGCGCAAACCTTCTTCGACACCGCGGCGCTCCTCGCGCAGCAGGGCGAGATCCACAAGCTGCTGCCCCAGGCCGTCCTCGCCGAGGCCTCGTAGCCACGCGTCGCAGGATTGCCGGTGACGGGCGGGGCCGGGCGCTCTAGATTGCCTGCGCCGCCAAACCGGATGTCCGCCATGCGCCGATTGCTCCTGCTGCTGCCGCTGCTCGGCCTCGCCGGCTGCGTGATCCTGGGCACCAAGGCGGACCGCAAGGTGCAGAACTCGCCGAGTTTCCGCACCGGCTATGACGACGGCTGCGCCAGCGCGACGAACGAAGGCGCCAACATGCGCCGCGGCGACATCGTGCGCGACGACGCGCTCTACGAAGCCGACGGCGCGTACCGCGCCGGCTGGGCCAACGGCCACGCCTCGTGCGCGCGCATGGCGCCGCCGGGACAGAGCCGCGGCCCCTTGAGCGATCCCATGCCGGGCGGCGGCCACTAAAAAAAGTTAGACCGCCGCCTTTTTTGCGGGCCAGCAGGAGGCCAAATCCCTCCGCATAGAGACTTTCCGGGCGCCAAACGCCGCTTTGCCGCGCTAGTCAGCGTTAAGTCTCTGTTAACGACGTTTTCGCGAAGATGGCGGCTTCGCGTTGTGGCCGTAGAGGATATGTCATATTATCCGTGTACGGTCTGTCGCCTTGGGAGAGGCACGACGATGCTGGGTCATCTGGTTTTGGGCCGCTATGGCCGGGGGAGCGAGCAAAGCGCGCTGTCCCCGCATGCCATGTCGGGCCTGATGCGCCGCGTGCTGGGCGCCCTGTTCCGCCGTCCGCGCTGACGGAACTCACTGCAGCACGAGAAGCCTGATATCGCGCGCGGGCGCGAAATCCGTCCGCACGGCCTCGAAGGTCGTTGCCCCGGTCTTCTTCAGTTCGCCATCCCAGCACAAGGACAGCACATTGTCCGGCTTGAGCTTGTCGAGCGTCAGGCGGAAATGCCCGATCGGGCCTTTCCAGTTGTTCGCGGTGGTGAGCACGAAATCGGTCCGATAGGCTTTCAGGTAGCGCCCGTTCGCACCGTTGGGGTCGAGCTTGGCGAGCTTGGCGCGGATCGCGTCCGTGGTGGCGGAGTCGATGCAGACATCTCGCCGCGCGGCCGCGCCTTCCTTTCCGGTCAGCTCCGACAGTCCGAAGAAGGACTGCCCTGTCACGGGCTGGTAGCGATGCTCGACGATGACGGTCTTGCCGGCCGGAAAGACCTGATGCCACCAGAAGCGCGTGCGCGCGATCCAATGCGGATGGATGTCGCGCCCGGCGTCGCTCTCGATCAGGCCCTTGGCCGCGAGCGCCTTGCGCGCAGGCGCGGGCAGGGCGTCGAGCGTCTTCACCAGGTCGCTTCCGGCGATGTTGATCGGAAGGCCGGCGGCCGTGACTTCGGCGGTGACGTCGCGGCCGTCGAGCAGCGCGCGCTCCTCGAGCGCGGGCGCGACCTTTCGGCCATCGACGCTGAGCGCGAAGCCCATGAAGTTCGGCGTGTTGTCCAGCGTGGTGCCGAGCGGCTCGAACCAGAATTGGCGCACGTCGATGTCCGGCAGCGGAAAGGCGACGATGGTGTCGACGTCCTTGGGGCCGTCATTGACGAATTCGTAGCGCACCTTGACCAGAGTGGGGCTGAGATAGAGATCCTCCGCCGCCATGCGGATGTCACCCTGCCTGGTCAGCACCAGCCCGCCCGCGCCGAGCGCCGCCGACGAGTCGTCCGCGCGCGCGGCCAGCGAACCGCCAAGCAGGAACAGCATGAAGGCGGCGACACGCATCACACCCCCCAAGATGAACGCTACGCGGCGCTTCTCGACCGCGCCGGGGCCGGCGCGTGGGCTACGGGATGGCGCAGATCCTGGCGGTGGCGCGGCCGAGCGGCTGGCAGGACAGCGGCGACCGCCGGAGCCTTTGGTTGCAGGCTTTGGCGGAACAGCTCGGAGCGCAGGATGCGGCGCAGCAGGAACGAGGAGAACTTGGCATTGGCGTGATAGATGTCGGGCGTCCCGGCAGCCGTCAGTCCCGCAGAGAAGCGCTGTTTGGTCTGCACCGGGTTGGCCAGCGTCCGTTCCGCTTGGAAGAAGGGCTTGAAGCCGAGCTCGGTGCCCAGCTCGACCGCCGAGGCCTGGAAGATGTCCGCCAGACGTCGCGCGTCCTCATCGTCGGTCGGAAGATTGGCTTCTTCGCGCGGCTTCATCTCGGAGACGAACGGATCGTGCACCAACGCGACCGGCGCCTCGGTGATGGCGCGCAGCTTGCCGAGGATCTCGATCGACGGCGTCTTGCTCATGCGCGCTTTCATCGCCTCCACGAAGCCGCGCTCGTCGCAGTTGCGCGCCTTGCAATCGCCGAAGACCCAGGCCGCGATGGTGAGATGGTAGCTCAGGCCCCACAGGATATAACCGTCGAAATCGCCGGCGATCTGCGTCTTGCCGCGCGACGAACGGCTGAAGAAGTCGCGCAGCTTGTCGCTCTGCGGCTCGAGCGCGCCGTCGACGACGGCAAGGTCGGCGAAGTCTGCCGTGATCGCGCCGAAGAAGGTCAGCTCGAAGCGGGGGAACTTCTTGCCGATCTGATCCCAGGCGTTCTTGCACGCACCGATATGCGAGTTCCCGATGACGCAAATTCTTGGCATCCCCACCCCCGTATTACCGACAGCCCAAGACGGCCCAGGCTCCACCGGAAAGCACAACGCGGGCCGTCAGGAATAGTTCCGCTCCTGCCACCAAGGAAAATAGGGCGGCATGCCGTCGGAAACCTTCATCGGGAAGCTGGCCTTGCGCTTCTCCAGAAAGGCGCTGACTCCTTCGCGCACATCGGCGGAGGCGCCGCGCGCATAGATGCCGCGGCTGTCGACCTTGTGCGCCTCCATCGGATGATCCATGCCCAGGCCCCGCCACATCATCTGGCGGATCAGCGCCAGCGACACCGGCGCGGCATTGTCGACGATCTCGCGCGCGACGGCGTGGGCGCGCGCCAGCTCCGCGCCGGGCTCGGTGAGCTCGTTTACCAAACGCGCTTCGTGCGCCTCGCCGGCGTCGAACACCCGTCCCGAATAGCACCACTCCAGCGCCTTGGAGATGCCCACGATACGGGGCAGGAACCAGCTCGAGGCCGCTTCCGGCACGATGCCCCGGCGCGCGAAGACGAAGCCGAAACGGGCATCGCGCGAAGCGATGCGGATGTCCATCGGCAGCAGCATGGTGACGCCGACCCCCACCGCCGCCCCGTTCACCGCCGCGATCACGGGCTTGAGGCATTCGAAGATCGTCAGGGTCAGCCTGCCGCCGCCGTCGCGCACGCGCTCGTCGCTCCAATTCACGCTCTCGACCGGCCCCGCGTCGCGCTCCTTGCGCGCCGGATTGGTGGTGGCGTCGAAGGTGCTGGCACCGCCGGAGAGGTCGGCGCCGGCGCAGAACGCGCGCCCCGCTCCCGTCACGATCACCGCGCCGACGGCGTCGTCCTTGTTCACACGGGTGAAGACATCGATCATCTCCCACATCATCTTGCCGGTGAAGGCATTGAGCTTTTCCGGGCGATGCAGGGTGAGGGTGAGAATGCCGTCCTTGCAGTCGACGGCGATCTGCTCATAGGGGCCGTAGGGCATGGGAATTCCTCATCGATAGCGCTTCGCCTCCAGCTTAGGAGCCGGGCTCGCGGCCGCCAACTTGTGGGCGTGCTACATGCGTGCTACATTGCGTCGATGAAGACCCTCAACCTGCGCGATGCCAACCAGCAATTCTCCAAGCTCGTGCGGGAGATCGAGGCGACGGGGGAAGGGGTGCTGGTATTGCGCGACGGCAAGCCGGCGATCCGAATGATGCCTGCCGCCGACAAGCCCGTCCCCCGCAAGCTTTCGCCTGAACAGGAAGCGGCGCTAGCCCGACTGCTGGACCCTAAGAACCGCATTATGTCGCCGCCGGGCTGGAAATTCGATCGCGAGGCGTATTGGGACGAAGAAGCCTCTCGCCACACGGTTGTCCGCAATCTGCCGGCCGGGAAACCTCAGCGGAAGAAGCGGTCGTGACGGACCGTATCACGTTTGACACCAATGTTCTCGTCTATTCGCAGGACGGACGCGACCCAGGCAAGCAGGAAATCGCCGATCGCCTGGTTCGCCATGGACCGCAGACCGGAGTGCGGCTGACCACCATTGCCATCGGCGAATTCTTCGGCGTCGTCACGCGAAAGCTTTTTGTCCCTGCGGCGAGCGCGGAGCAGCGTGTCGCGGATTTTCTCTCCCTGTTCGAGACGATTCCCTACGATGCGCGGCATCTGCGCATCGCCGCGCGCGAGGCGGCCGCGGGCCGCTTCTCGTTTTGGGATGCCGTGATGCTCGCATCGGCCGAACAGGCCGGCTGCACCGTCTGCTTCAGCGAAGACATGGCCGATGGCGCGCGGCTCGGCGGCATCGCCGTGCACAACCCCTTCGGCCCGCGCGGCCTCAACGAAGAGGCGCGCGCCTGGCTGGGAATGGAGTAAGCGCCGCTACTCCGCCGCTTGCGGGCGTTGTTGCTGGGCGAGGCGCTGGTCGATCTCCGCGATGCCGCGGCGCAGTTCGTGGAGCGACTCGTCGATGTCGATCTTCTGGCGCTCCAGGGTCTCGATCCGCTCGACGAATTTCTTGCGGCTGTGCACCATCTGCGCGGTGCTGCCCCCGGGTCCCGAATAGAGATCGAGGATCTCGCGGATCTCGGCGAGGGAGAAGCCGACGCGGCGGCCGCGCAGGATCAAAATGATGCGGGCGCGGTCTCGCGGCGAATAGATGCGCGTCTGGCCGCGGCGCTCGGGCGCGATCAGCCCCTCGTCCTCGTAGAAGCGCAAGGTGCGCGCGGTGACCGAAAACTCCTTGGTGAGCTGGCGGATGGTGAAGGTGCGCGAAATGTTCATCTCCCTCTCGAGCGCGCTGTCCGCTTTGCGCCCGCCTCCCTGACAATTTCTCAGTCGCGAAAGGATGCCGCCAGTTTACGTCAACGTCAAGCGTCGCAGAGGACCGATTGCGGCGCTTCGCGCGTTCTATGGGGGTGTGGGGCATCAAGGAACGAGGGTTAGAAACCATGACTTTGAAGCATGTTTTGGCAGGATTGGCGCTGGCCGGCGGTCTGGCGGCGCTGGCGCCGCAGGCCTCGGCAGGCGTTAACGTTGGCATCGGCATCGGTGTCGGCGGGCCCGGATACTACGGCACCTACGCCGTCCGGACGGGTCCCTGCTACAATCCGCGCTGGGCGTACAACCATCCCTGGCGATGCGGCTATCCGCGCTACTCCGAGCCGGTCTTCATCGACGGCGTCTGGGTTCGTGAGCCGCTCTATTGGCGCACCTATGGCAACGAGCGGTACTTCTGGTGGCATGGCGGCTGGCGCGTCGGCCATGGCGACTGGGACGGCCACCGCTGGGCGGACCGCGACGACCGCCGTTGGCATGACGGCGACCGCGACCGCGACGAGCACTGGCGCGACCGCGACGACCACCGCGATGGCGACCGTGATGAGCATGATCGCGACCGCGATGGCGGCGACCGCGACCGCGACGGCGGCGACCACGATCACGACCGCGATCACCGCTAGGTCCTGATGCATCGACGAGAAAGGGCCCGGAGCGATCCGGGCCCTTTTTCTTGAGCAGAGCGCGAACGACTATGGCGTCGTCGCAGGTGCGGCCGGAGCCGGCGGTGCAGCTGCCGGTACTGCGGGCGGCGATGCGGGCGTCATTGCCGGCGGCGATGCCGCTGCATTCGGAGCCGGCGCAGGCGCCGTCGGCCCCGTCACCGCAGCGCTGGGCGCCTCCGCCGGAGGCTGAGGCGGCGCCGATGCGGACGGCGCCGGCTGGCGATTTCTGCATTCCTGGATCTCGTTCACCGCCTGCTGAGGATCGATGATCGATGGAGCGACATGGCCGATGAAAAATCCCATCGTCACTTCGAAGCGGACATAGAGCGATTGTCCGGCCGCGATCGTGGCGGTCACCGCTTCCTTCTTCTCGGTCTCGGCGCTGATCTCATAGGTGCCGCGCGCGGCGCACAATGGGAACTTGTATCTGCGTCGATTTGGCGACGGCGCGACGGATTTGAACCTTTCCGGAGAGCGTGGCCGAGCGCAAACCGAGCAACCACCCATGGGATGGGGTTCCCCCGCTTTCAAGAAAAAACGTCATTGCCCGGCTTGTCCGGGCAACCCATTTTCTAGAGTCACAAAAATTGGGTCGCCCGCATGAAGCGGGCGATGACGAGTTGGGTAAGGAGCTCGATGACCGACTGAAGCCCGGCCATGATGTCCCTTAATTCCCGCCCAACATCTCCACCATCGTCGTGCCGAGCGCGGCGGGGTTGGGCGAGACGCGGATGCCGGCGGATTTCATCGCTTCGATCTTCGAGTTCGCGTCGCCTTTGCCGCCGGAGATGATGGCCCCCGCGTGGCCCATGCGCCGTCCCGGCGGCGCGGTGACGCCGGCGATGAATCCGACCATCGGCTTTTTCGTCTTGCTGTGCTTGATGAAGTCGGCCGCGTCTTCCTCCGCGCTGCCGCCGATCTCGCCGATCATGATGATCGATTGCGTCTCGGGATCGGCGAGGAACATCTCCAGCACTTCGATGTGTTCGGTGCCCTTGACCGGATCGCCGCCGATGCCCACACAACTCGATTGGCCCAGGCCCGCCGCGGTCGTCTGCGCCACCGCTTCATAGGTGAGCGTGCCGGAACGCGAGACGATGCCGACGCTGCCGCGGCGATGGATATGTCCCGGCATGATGCCGATCTTGCATTCGCCGGGCGTGATGACGCCGGGGCAATTGGGTCCGATCAGCCGCGACTTCGAGCCCGACAGCGCGCGCTTGACCTTGACCATGTCGAGCACCGGGATGCCCTCGGTGATGCAGACGATCAAGGCGATCTCCGCGTCGATCGCTTCCAGGATCGCGTCGGCCGCGTATGCCGGCGGCACATAGATGGCGCTGGCGTCGGCGCCGGTCGCCTCCTTCGCCTCGCGCACCGTGTCGAACACCGGCAGTCCCAGATGCGTGGTGCCGCCTTTGCCCGGCGAGGTGCCGCCCACCATCTTGGTGCCGTAGGCGATGGCCTGCTCGGAATGGAAGGTGCCCTGGTTGCCGGTGAAGCCCTGGCAGATGACGCGCGTGTTCTTGTCAACGAGGATGGACATGAAGTCGTTTCGCTTGGCCTAGAGATCGTGGAAGGGATTTTCGGCCCGCACCGAACCATAGATTTGGCCGTGACTCAAATCTTCGCTGTAGAGGACCTTCGCCCCCAATGACGATGGCGCGCCGACCTGCGGGTCAATCCGACCGCTCCCTGTCATTTGAAGACGAGGTGCGCGACAGGCGCTTCCAGCCGGAAATAGATCAAGGCGAGCGATGTCAGATCGAACGCCGCATGCATCGCGATCGGCACCAGGAGCTTGCGCCCGCAAGCGAGATAGACGAGCCCTAGAACCAGCCCGGTGAGAAAGGCATTGGCGACTCCGAACACGCCTTGCTGCCAGTGCGCGACGGCGAAGATCGCGGTCGCGACCAGCGACGTCGCTGTGTTGGCGATCGCACCGGCTCCCCATAATTTGCCGAAGCGCTCGAACAGGAAGCCGCGAAACACCAGCTCCTCTGCGAAGCCGGCGCCGTATATCGCATAGGCGGCAAAGTCGATGGCCGCGGCGCGGTCGTGGGCGAGGTATTCGTAGCCGATGTTCACCGCGGGCGCGCCGAGCAGGGGCATCGCCACGGCCTTCATCGCCAGCTTCAGCGCCACGCCGCCGGCCACTCCCAACGCCAGCGCCGCCACCCAATTTCGCGGACGGATCAGGCCGAGCTCGCGCCACGGTGTCTTCGACAGCCACGCCCAGAGCAGGATCAGCAGCGCGCCCAACGGCGGTGTCACTGCGACGCCGAGCGCGATCAGTGCGAAGGCGAGCCATCCCGGCGTGTGAAAGCCGCGCAGTTCGGCAGCCATGCGCTCGCGATAGGGTGCCGCGGAAATGTTCGCTATCATCTATCCGCCGCCGCCACTGATTTCCTCGCCGCGGCCCTTCAGCGCATATTGCGGACGATGCTGTCCAGGGTCTTCTGAAACTTCTGCTGGAGATTGGTGAGCATATCGAGCGCCTGGTTGCGCTTGTTCACCAGGCTCTGAATCTGGATCATGTCCGTCTGCGATTGCGCGTTCAGGGCGTCGATCTCGCTCCTCAACGCAGTTTGGCGGTCCCAGTAGGTCTCATTTTGAAGTTCCGACACCAGACTCTTCAGCGTCAGATTGCGCTCGTCCATGGCACGCATCAGAGCTTGGATGTCCAGATCCATCTGCTGCGCCGCGTGCCGCTGCGCCTGCAGCAGCATCTCGTCGGTCATTTGATCCTGCGCCATGTTCAGCCCCTCACCGCCTTGACGATCTTCTGCGCGGCGTCGGCAAGATCGGAGCCGGAGACGATCGGAAGGCCCGACTTCGCCAATATCTCCTTGCCCTTGTCGACATTGGTGCCTTCGAGCCGCACGACGAGCGGCACCTTGAGCGAAACCTCGCGCGCCGCCGCCACGATGCCCTCGGCGATGATGTCGCATTTCATGATGCCGCCGAAGATGTTGACCAGGATCCCTTTCACGTTGGGATCGGAGACGATGATCTTGAACGCCGCAGTGACCTTTTCCTTCGAGGCGCCGCCGCCGACGTCGAGGAAGTTCGCCGGCTCCTCGCCATAGAGCTTGATGATGTCCATCGTCGCCATGGCGAGGCCCGCGCCGTTGACCATGCAGCCGATCGAGCCGTCGAGCTTGATGTAGGAGAGATCGAATTTCGACGCCTCGACCTCCATCGGGTCTTCTTCCGCGAGGTCGCGCAGGCCCTGAATGTCCTTGTGGCGCCAGAGCGCGTTGTCGTCGAAATTGATCTTGGCGTCGAGGCAGATCACCTGGCCCGACTTGGTCACAACCAGCGGATTGATCTCGAGCAGGCTCATGTCCTTGGCGACGAAGGCATCGTAGAGCGATTTGACGAGGCTGCCGCATTGCTTGGCTTCGTCGCCCTTCAGCTTCAGCGCCGCGGCGATCTCATTGCCGACGTAAGCGCTGTAACCCGCGGCCGGTTCGACCTGGAAGGTCTTGATGCGCTCCGGCGTCTTGTGCGCGACTTCCTCGATGTCCATGCCGCCTTCGGTCGAGGCGATGAAGGCGATGCGGCTGGTGGCGCGGTCGACGAGGGCCGAGAGATAGAGCTCGCGCGCGATCGCCGAGCCGTCCTCGATATAGAGCCGGCGCACTTCGCGGCCCTGCGGGCCGGTCTGGTGGGTGACGAGCGTCATGCCGAGCATGCGGCGCGCTTCCTTCTCCACCTCGTCGAGGGACTTGACCACCTTGACGCCGCCGCCCTTGCCGCGGCCGCCGGCATGGATCTGCGCCTTGACCACCCACACCGGACCGCCGAGCTCCTTCGCCGCCGCGACCGCCTCCTCGACCGTGAAAGCGGGCTTGCCGCGCGGCACCGCGACGCCAAAGCCGCGCAGGACCTCTTTGGCCTGGTATTCGTGGATGTTCATGGAGAAACCTTGAGCAGAAATGGCGGAACGCGCCGCACAATAGCAGCCGAACCCCAGGGCGCAAGGCGGTCCGGCTGCGCGATATCGAAGCCGCGGCGGCGGTTCTACGGGATGTATTTAAACACGGTGCCGTGCAGCGTGCCGCTGCCGTTATCGCTCGTCACGCCGTAGATGTTTCCGTTGCTTTCGATGATCACGCCGGCAAGGGGCATGCCGCCATCCGTGCAGCTGCTGCCGCCGACCGAACAGAAATTGTGAAGCACGGTCAACGTCGAGCCGCTGAGGCTGTAGAGAATGCCCGAGCTGGTCGAATTGCCGCCGGCCTCAGTCGTGCCGTAGATCGCGCCGGATCCATCCCGGACGGGCGTCGATCGGGGGGCCGGCCCCGAGCCGTCGGCGCAACCGGTGGATTGGCAAAAATTGTAGAGCACCGTGTTGCACCAAAAACCCGACACGCCGTTCTCCGTGCAATTACTGTTGGTCAACTCGAAAACCAGTCCGTTTCCGGGAGAGGTGCCAACGCCACCTTGGGTCGCGGTGCCGAAGATATTTCCGCTGCCGTCGAACACGATGCCGTTGGGCGCACGTCCATCATCGCAGGGGTTCGAATGATCGTAGCAGAAATTGTAGATCACGGTTTCGGACCACGGATCGCTCCATAAATCCGTTCCGTGGTTCAAGACGAAGGCCACGCCCGCGCTGAACGATCCGCCGAGCGGGGTCGTCCCCCAGAGTTTGTTGGACGAATCCATGACCAGGCCGGTGGCCGGTTCCTCGCCGTTGCTGGTATTGCCCGGGAACACGTTGATGGCTTTCTCCGACCACGTCCCGCTGGTGTTTTTCAGCGCGTAGACCGTCCCCCAGTCGTTGTTGGCCGTATCGTTTCCGCCTCGCTCGGTGGTGCCGAAGAGGAGGGAGGTGCCGTCATAGCTCGAACCGCTTGCGGCGCCGGCATAGGTCAGGTTTGCGCGGGGCGCCTTGCCGTCCGTGCAGACGCCTGACGATCCGATCGTGGAACAGAAGGTATAGAGGACCGTCTCCGGCCATTGTCCGCTCCCGGACTGTTTGGTCAGCTCGAACACCACGCCGCCAATGTGCGCGTTGCCGCCCACCATCGTTGTTCCATAGAGATTTCCGCTGCTGTCGATGATCAGACCTGCGACCGGCTCCTCACCATCGGGGCAGCCGGAAGAAGCGCAAAAGTCGTACAAGTCGGTATAGGTATAAGTGGTGGGATTGGCGCCGGGCGTCAGGCGGAAAACTACGCCGCCGCCATTTGCGCCGCCGAACTGCGTGGTGCCATAGAGCTTGCCGGAGGAATCGCGGATCAGCGGTGCGGCCGGCGACTGCCCTTGCGCGCAGCTTGTCGAGCAAAACGAATAGATGACGTTGTAGCTTGCCGCGGCTGCAGGCGGGGCGGACGAGATCGCCAACAAAAGGGTCAAGCTCGACGCCAGCGCCAATGTGGTCGCGCGCATGCGCGCCTCCAATTCAAAATAAGATCGAAAACAAATTATTTCAGCTTTAGGTAAGATTGGCAAGCGAATTGAGTCGTCAGGAAATTTCTTCTCGTTCATCTTACGTCGGCTTGGAACGCAGCGCCTGCACAGCGAGGGGCGTGCGCATCCTCAGGCAAAAATGCGCAGCCGTGCCGCTTGCACGAATGGATATCCAGGCAACGCCAAGTCCCGCAATCACGTCCACAAGATGGTGCCCGCCCTGGATCGGGGTCGCGACCAGCACCAGCGCGTTGAGGATCGCGAACGGCCAGCGCGACGCGGGGATTTTCCATGCCTGCCATGCCGCCATCGCCGCCATCGCGGCGTGATAGGAGGGGAAGCCGATCAAGCCCTTGGCGTCTTGCGGCGAGATATGGCCGGGGCCGTTTGCCAGCAGCGTGACCAATTCCCGCGCATAGCGGTGATCGAGCGCGAGCGCGAGATGATCGGCGACATTCTCCGGCAGGCTAAAGACGCTGAACGCGCCGAACGATGGCGCGATCGTCCAAACCGCGATCGAGATCGCCGCGCCGAGCGCGACCGCGAGGACAAAAGTGTAGATGCTCTCGAATCGCCCGAAGAGTCCGGTCAGGATCAGAAGCAGCGCGATCTGCGGAAGCACCGATAGATAGATGAGCTGAAGCGCCGCGTTCGCAATCGGATAATGCGCCATCATGGCCATCGTCGCGGGCCAGTCGAAACCCAGCGCGCGGTCGATGGCGGCGAGCGGCTGGTCGATGCGCGGTCCCGCGACCGTCAGCAGTAGATAATTGAGCAGGCTGAAGCTCGCCGACATGCCGAGCAGGAACGCGGCGCCGAACAGCATCGCGGCCAGCCGCTCGTCCTTGCGGACACGGTCGTAGAAGATGCCGCCCAATCCGCAGCCCGCGGCCAGAGCGAAGATCAGACCATAGGCCTGAACGTCGATGTCGAAATGGCGCAGGCCCGCCCAGGCGATGTCGGCGGTTGCGGCAAGTGTCACGACGGCCAGAAGCAGAAGCTGGAGCCTGCGCATCGTGCGCCCCTTCAATGGCGCACCGAGCTTGGCCGATCGGGCTTAAGGAAGGTTTAGTCCGTTCAATACCCGCCGTCCTCGCCGACGCCGCCATTGAGGGCGCCGTTGTCGATGTCGAGCTCGCGCGAGGCTTCGCCGCCGGCGCAGATCCGCGCGCGGTAGGAGAAGAACATGTCGCCGGTGCCGAATTTGCGCAGGTTCGTGCGTTCGGTGCAGTCGGGCACCGAAAGCGCCGGCACGCATTTCAGCATGCCGTCCTTGAAATGGCGCACCGCCTCGTGCTCGCCGCAGCGCAGGATGATGCCCCTTGTGAAGATGCCGGCCATGCCCTGGTCGGACTGCACCACGTCGCCGATGACCACCTTGAGACGGCTGCCCTCGATGCAGCGCGCGACCTCGCCCTCGTACGAGGTGTCGATCCAGGTCTCGGCCGTCATGTGCGAGGCCGGGAATTCGCGGCCGTCGCCCGCCACGCAGACGGCGTGGATCGCCTTCACCACGGTGGCGTCCTGCATCTCGCAATGGCCGGACGCCGTGGCGCTCGCGGCCGCGCCGCTCTCGTTCTTGACGTTGACGTATTCATAGCTGCCGCCGCCATAGATCACGACCTGCGCGCCAGCGCTGGCGTTGGCGGCGGCTAGAGCCTGCGCGAACGCGGCCGCCTCGACATTGATCTTGTTGATGACGACGACCTTGTTGATGTTGACGTTCTTGTTGATGTTCACCGGCTTGAAGATGTTGATGTTCTTGTTGATGACGATGGTCGAGCCGCCGCCCCCGCCATGGCAGCCGCCGCCGCCTGCGCTGCCGAAATTGCCAGGCGCGCCCGCGCCGATGCTCGGCACGCTGACGCTCGGCACCATGCCGGTGTAGAACGCGCCGGCGCTGGCGGGCGAGGCCGCGAGCATCGCGGCGGCGGCGAGGGCCGGGAGTTTGAACGAGATCGGCTGCATGGCGTGCTCCTTGACAGGGGCCGCAGTCGCGCCTCGCCCAGAACAGGATGGGACCCGCGCGCATTGCGGCCGCACGGCCCGGGTTTCACGTTCCATGCCATCGCGGACGGTGAAATCGCGCCGCGCGCTGCCCCGCAATGGCACAAGCGCGTTTCATCCGTTAAAGCTACGCTCACCATGATCCCGATCTCGGACGACAACCCCGTTGAGCACACGCCCTTCATGACGCTGGCGATCATCTTCGCCTGCGTCGCGGTGTTCGTCTGGGAGCTGTCGCTGGGCAGCCGCGGCATGGAGGGGGCGCAGTTCGTCTACGGCTTCGTGCCGGCGGCCTATTTCGGCTACGTCAATCCGCCCTCGGAGCTGATCGGCCTACCCGCCGTCGCCACCATCTTCACCTCGATGTTCCTGCATGGCGGCTTCCTGCACATCGCCGGCAACATGCTCTATCTCTGGATCTTCGGGAACAACATCGAAGAGGCGATGGGGCATGTGAAGTTCACGTTGTTCTATCTGGCGAGCGGCGTCTGCGCGGCGTTGACCATGGGGCTCATCGACACCCAGACCGCGATCCCGATGGTCGGCGCCTCGGGCGCGATCTCGGGCGTCCTCGGCGCCTATATGCTGCTCTATCCGCGCGCGCGGGTGCATGTGATCATTCCGCTGGGCATCATCTTCTATCCGCTCTGGGTGCGCGCGGTGTGGGTGGTGGGCGTGTGGTTCCTGATGCAGCTCGCGGCCGCGCTCTACACCGATCCGGGACAGCCCGGCACCGCCTTCTGGGCCCATGTCGGCGGCTTCGCGGCGGGCCTGCTGATGACGCCGATGCTGAAGAAATCCGACGTGCGCTACTTCGGGCCGTATTTCCGCGCGCGCAGGCCGTGGGGGTGAAGGCGGAAACCAGAAGTCGGAAATCGGAAGTCGGAAAGTGTACCGCGCGCAACATCTGCCCATTTTATTCTGATTTCCGGCTTCTGACTTCCGACTTCCGACACTGGCATGGCTTTCGCTGAATGACCTGCCCAGGGACCGGGCGGCGTTCCGAACTGGATCAGCCGCCCGTCCCTAGAGGGTATCCGGGGCGGTCGCCGATGAAGCACAAGAACTCCCATCTCTTGGTCGGCTATTGGAGCCGCTTGCGCAACGGCCGCGCCGTCCCCGACCAAACCGACATCGATCCGCGCGCGATCAAGCGCATGCTCTCGCATGTCTTCATTCTCGATGCCGCCAGTCCGGCCCGGCCGATCTTCCGCCTCGCCGGCACCGGGTTGTGCGAACGTTACGGGCTGGAGCTCAAAGGCTCCGGCTTCCTCGCCAATTGGGAAGGCCAGTCGGCCGCGGCGCTGGCCGCGCTTCTCGCGCAGGCGCTGAAACAGAGCCAGCCGGTCTGCATCTCGTCGATCGGCGCCACCGGCGAGTGCGGCATGGTCGAGCTCGAGACGATCCTTCTGCCGATCACCTTCCATGGCGACAGCGCAGCGCGGTTCATCGGCCTGACCCAGGTCCTCAGCGATCCCGCGCTGCTCGCCGGACGCCCCATCGCCTTCCAGCGCCTGGTCGGTTCGCAGTTCGTCCGCGAGGACGAGCCGCTCGCGCCGCCGATGCCGCCGCCGACGCCGGCGGTGCAGATCCAGCGCAACCACCGCCTGGCGCATGCGCCGCATCTGCGGCTCGTCGTTTCGCAACAGCGCCCCGCGCCTGTGAACATCGATTCCAACGAGACCCTGCGCCGCATGGCCCAACTGCTCGGCGGCCGCGACTCGCCGCCGGGCGCGTAAGAGGATTTCAGCGGAAGAATTGCGAGACGGCCCTATTGCGGGACCCTATTGGGGGACGGAGCTTTCCGGAGTCGGCTGCTTGTCCTGACCGGAATTGTCGCGGTCGATCGGATTCTCAAGCGGCTGATCGTGGATGATCGTCTGGTTCAGGCGCTGCTCGTCCTGTTTGCGCTGCAGATAGGGGATTTCGTATTTCTCGACCTTGGCACGGAAGGCCTCGAACGACTTCTCGTCCGCGGGCAGGCGCTTGTCGCATCGGTCGGGGGGAAGCTTGGCCTGCTCCTGGCACCACAGATCGAAATTCATGGTCTTGACGTCATAGCGCTCAGGCGGCGCCGCGGCGGGAAGAACCGCGAGCACGGCAAGGCCGGCGAGCGCGACGGCGGCGGTTCTCATCCCCTGCATCCAAGCACCATACGCTTGGGAACGCGGCTTTGAAAGCGAAGCTCCCGTGAATTTACGGTTACCGGCCTATTCCGCGGCGGCGCGGACCTCGTCCTCGGCCACGCGCGCATGGTCCGGCGCGGCCGCGGGCTTGCCCAGGATCATGTCGGACGCCTTCTCGGCGATCATGATGGTGGGCGCGTTGGTGTTGCCCGAGACCAGGCTCGGCATCACCGAGGCGTCGACCACGCGCAGCCCCTCGACGCCGCGCACCCGCAACGCGGGATCGACGACGCTGGCTCCATCGCTTCCCATGCGCGCGCTGCCGACCGGGTGATAGATGGTCTCGGCCGTCTTGCGCACGAAGGCGTCGATCTGCTCGTCCCGGGTGACATGGGCGCCTGGCATCATCTCGGGCCCGCGATAGGGATCGAAGGCCGATTGCGCGAATACCTCGCGCGCCAGCTTGACGCCTTCGCGCAGCGCGCGGCGGTCTTCTTCTGCCTCGAGATAGTTGGGCTGGATGATCGGCGCCGCCAGCGGGTCAGCCGATTTGAGTGCGATATATCCCCGGCTTTGGGGACGAAGCTGGCAGACATGCGCCATGAAGCCGTGCCGGTCGGCCTTGACGCGGGTGTGGTCGTACATCAAGGCGGCGATGAAATGGTATTGCAGGTCGGGCGTCTCCAAGTCGGGCCGGCTCTTGAGGAACGCGCCGGCTTCCAGGCCCTGTCCGGTCGCCAGACCCGTGCCGAACAGCATGTATTGCAGCCCCGTCTTCAGCGCCCGGAGCGGGTTGCTCTGGCTGTAGAGCGTGATCGGCTGGGTGCATTCGTACTGGACGCTGCAGTCGAGATGGTCCTGCAGGTTCTGGCCCACCGCCGCGATGTCGGCGACGACGTCGATGCCGAAGCGGCGCAGCATCTGCGGATCGCCGATGCCGGAGAGCTGCAGCAGCTGCGGCGTGTTGACCGCGCCGCCGCAGAGGATGACTTCGCGCGCGGCAGTGAGCTTCTGCGCGCGCTTGTCCTTGATCACTTCGATGCCGGTCGCGCGTCTGCCCTCGAACAGCACGCGCGCCGCATGCGCGTGGGAGAGGATGGTGAGGTTCTTGCGCCTCAGGACGGGATGCAGATAGGCGCGCGCCGCGCTCCAGCGCTTGCCGTCCTTGATGGTCAGCTGGTAGGGCCCGAAGCCCTCTTGCTGGAAGCCGTTGAAGTCCGCGGTCTGCTTGTGGCCGGCGTCGAGGCCCGAGCGCACGAAGGTGCGGAACAGCGGATTGGCGGAGCGCCCGTTCGACACCGCCAGCGGACCGCCGCCGCCGTGGAAGGCATCGGCGCCGTTCTCGTTGCCCTCGGCGCGCTTGAAATAGGGCAGCACCTCGGCGAACGACCAGCCCTCGCAGCCCATCTGCCGCCAGCCGTCATAGTCGCGGGCGTGACCGCGGATATAGATCATGCCGTTGATCGAGGACGAGCCGCCCCAGCCGCGGCCGCGCGGCCAATAGAGCCTGCGTCCGTTGAGGTGCTGCTGGCCCTCGGTCTCGTAGTACCAATTGTAGGGATTGGGCTTGCCGATCAGCGCAGGGATGCCCGCGGGCATGTGGATCATCGCCGATTTGTCGCGGCCGCCGGCTTCGATCAGAAGCACTTCGATGTGCGGATCGGCGCTGAGGCGGTTGGCCAGGACGCAGCCCGCGCTTCCGGCCCCGACGACGATGTAGTCATAGGCCTTCATCGGGGGGCTTTCATGGATTGATCGCCGGCTTGTCGCTGTTGTCGGACGGCGCCGGTGTGGGTGCCGGCGCGGGCGCGGGCTTGGCCTCGTCTTCGAGCTTCTTGATCGCGACCTCGGCCGCGCCGTGGCATCGCTTTGCGGCGCCGCGCATCGCCGGCACGGTGTTGTTCATCAGCCAGCAATCGAACTGCACCTGGGCGCGCGCGGCATCGGCCGGGAAGGCCTCCTTGCCGCGCTCCAGCGCGCGGATCAACCTGTCGCGCATCTTGTGGGTCTCGATGTCGACGCCGGATTCCGGCTCCACCAGCGTGCCGCGCGCCGCGATCAGCGCTTTCTCGGCATAGGAATTGGCGAGCGCGCCGATGTTGCTGTCCATCCGCGTCAGCTCGATCGAGGCGTTGCCGTCGAACGCGACGCCGGCGGCGGCGCCCACCGAACCGAAGGAATGCGCGACGCGGGAATAGTCCTTGAACAGCTCCTTGTTGAAGGCCGAGCCCAGCGGCTTGGTCTCCCGCAGGTCGTCCAGCGCGGTGTTGTTGACGCAGCCCAGGAGCACGGCCGCGGCAAAGGGCAAAATCGCGAGCCCGAGGGGACGCAAACGCAATTCCATCATGTGGTTCTCCGACCCAGCGCTCCTGCTATAGCCCGCGGCGCGGCGAAGGTTAAGTGCGGCTTAAGAGCGTTAAACATCGGGGGCGAAAAATGCCCGGCGGTAACCCTCTGTTGACCCTCACGGGGCCAGACTGCGCACAAGGCCGTCCTTTTGTTGAGCGGCCCGCTCAGCGGCGTGCCATGAAGGATATTGAGTCCGTGATTGCCAAGGCCAAGGCGGAGCGCCGCCGCTTCCGGCGCGTGCGCGTGGATTTGAAGGGCCGGCTGTTCGTGCCCGCGGATTCGCGCGAATGCCACTGCAAGGTGATCGATCTCTCTCCCGGCGGCGCCTCGCTGGAATGCGAGCTGGCGCTCGAGCAGGGCACGCCCATCGTGCTCTATGTCGACGGCTTCGGCCGCCTCGAAGGAAACGTCGTGCGCAACGCCGCGGGCGATTTCGGCGTGCGCTTCAGTTGCACGCCGGCCAAGCGCGAACGCATCGCCGAGCAGCTCACCTTGTTCATGAACCGCGCGCTGGTCGACGCCAGCGAATTGCGCCGCCACGACCGCACGCCGACCAAGGGCATCGCCCGCTTCACCCGCGCCGACGGCCAGTTCGTCGCCTGCGAAGTGCTCGATCTTTCGGTCAGCGGCGTCTCGCTCAAGACCGACGTGCGCCCGCCGCTCGGCGAGTTCGTGCTCATCGGCCAGATGGCCGGCCGCGTCGCGCGCCATCACGACCAGGGCATCGGCATCGAATTCGTCGGCGGCACGCCGGTGAGCGCCGACCGCCTGCAACCGGCCCGCACCGCGCTCGCGCGGTAGGGACTCTTCGATTGCAGCCCAGCCTTATTCGGACTATATTAGGTCCGAATTGAGGTATTCATGAAACTTGCCGGCCAGATTAAGTCCGTCAGTACGTTCAAGGCCAATGCCGCCGAAATGATCGACGACATCACCGAGACCGGCAATCCGGTCATCCTCACCGTCAACGGCGAGGCCAAGGTGATTGTCGAGGACGTTCGTAGCTATGAAAAAACCCAGGAGACGCTGGCATTCCTACGTATGCTGGCTATGTCCGAGGAGGATGTGAGACAGGGCAGAGTCCGTTCGGTCAAGGAGGCATTCGATCGGGTTCGCCAGCGTATCAAGGCGAAATAACCCAGAGGCGCGCCAGATGCCGAAACAGCGCACGGTCTTCATTTCCGAAAGCGCTGCACGTGATATCGAGCAAATCGGACTTTACATCGCGGAACACGGAGATGCCGCCACAGCATTGCGGATCATCGAGGCGCTTGAGAAACGTTGCAACAGCCTCGATCAGCTGGCTGAGCGGGGAAACAGGCCCAAGGAACTGATCGCGGTCGGCATCACGAAATACCGCGAACTTCACTATAAGTCGTATCGTATTGTCTATGACGTCGCCGGTTTGCGGGTGACCGTGCACGCTATTCTCGACGGCAGACGCGACATGAACACGCTTCTTCGCCAGAGGCTGCCCCGCTAATCCTCCAACCCCAGCGCCACGCGCGTCTTCTTCGGCAGGCCGGCGGCGACGATGGCGTGGGCGCGGGCGAGGTAGGCCTTGAGCGCCTTTGCCGGCAGCGCGTCGAGCTTGGTCAGCTGCACCCATTGCGCCCGCGCGAGATAGGGCGCCGGGACGATGTGCGCCATCTCGGTCAGGATCGCGAAGCTGTCGGGCGCCGTCTTGAACGACAGCGATTGCGGCCGCGCGTCCTTCGGTCCCATCGCCGCGAACATCTTGCCGCCGACCTTGAAGACGCGGTCCGCGCCCCACTGGATCGACAAGGTGGCGCCGGGCAGGGTGAGGCAGAATTTCTCGATCGCGTCGGTGCGCATCACGCGGCCAGCGGCGGCAGGCCGAGCGCTTCGCGCGCCTTCGCCGAATGTCCCGGCTTGATGTGGCGTGCGACCAATCCGAGCGCCAGCGCCAGCACCGCGGCGTCGTCGGTGAAGCCCAGGCCCGCGATGAAATCGGGGATGACATCGAACGGCAGCACGAAATAGGCCAGCGCCGCGAACAGCACGCCCTTGACCCGCGACGGCGTGGCGGGATCGGCGGCGCAGAAATAGGCCGCGGCCGCATCCTCGGCGAAGGGAATGCGTCCGGCGACGCGCAGCAGTTTCTTCCAGAATCCCTCCTCGACGATGCGCGCATTTTGCGCGATGGTCGCGGGCAGCTGGACGGCGCCGGGATCGGGCAGGCTCATCGCGCGATTATCGGTCAGCCGCCGCGCCAGGGGAAGCCCGATGGACATGGCCGACGAACTCAACCGCATGCCGCAGCCGCTGGCCAAGCTCATCGGCGTCGAGATCGTGGAGGCGACGAAGGCGCGGGTCGTCGGCCGCCTGCTGGTCAAGCCCGAGATCTGCACGACGTTCGACACCCTGCACGGCGGCGCGATCATGGCCTTCGCCGACACCTTGGGCGCGACCGGCGCCTTCCTCAACCTTCCGGCGGGCGCGGGCACCACGACGATGGAGAGCAAGACCAACTTCATCTCGCCCGCCAAGGCCGGAACCGTGGTGACGGCGGAGGCGCTGCCCATTCATATCGGCAAGAGCACCTCGATCTGGCAAACCCGCATCCTGGGCGAGGACGGCAAGCTCGTCGCCGTCGTGACCCAGACGCAGATGGTGCTTACCTAGGGGCACGCTTGGCGCGGCGCCGGGCGGCGGTCTAAGAGTGCGCCCAGCGACATCAGAAAGGGACTTTGCCATGGAATTGAACTCCTCGATCGCGGCGGTGGTCACCGGCGGCGCTTCCGGCCTCGGCGAAGCGACGGCGCGCGCGCTGGCGAAACGCGGCGTCAAGGTGGCGCTCCTCGACATGAACAAGACCAAGGGCGAGGCGGTCGCGGCCGAGATCGGCGGCGTGTTCTGCGAAGCCAACGTCACCGACGAGGCAAGCGTCGTGGCCGCCTTCGAGAAAGCTCGCCAGGCGCACGGCCAGGAACGCATCCTCGTCAACTGCGCCGGCACCGGCAACGCCATCAAGACGGCCTCGCGCGACAAGAAGACCGGCGAGACGCGCCGCTTCCCGAGCGACGCCTTCAACTTCATCATCCAGATCAATCTGGTCGGCACCTATCGCTGCATCGCGATTTCTGCGCAGGGCATGCTCTCGCTCGAGCCGCTGGCGGGCGGCGAGCGCGGTGCCATCGTCAACACCGCCTCGGTGGCGGCGCAGGACGGACAGATCGGACAGGCCGCCTATACCGCGTCGAAGGCCGGCATCAACGGCCTCACGCTCGTCGTCGCGCGCGACCTGGCGCAGGAAGGCATCCGCTGCAACACCATCATGCCGGGACTGTTCAACACCCCGCTGCTCGGCGCCGCGCCGGAGAACGTCAAGCAGGCGCTCGGCGCCCAGGTGCCGTTCCCGCCGCGCCTCGGCAATCCGCCGGAGTATGCCTCGCTGGCGTTGGAGATGATCACCAATCCCTACTTCAACGGCGAATGCGTCCGCCTCGACGGCGCGATCAGGATGGCGCCGCGGTAGTTCTTATCCTCCCCCGTTTACGGGGGAGGTGGCGCGCAGCGCCGGAGGGGGCGGCAAGCGACGCGCCCCCTCCGTCTCGGCGCTGACGCGCCGATCCACCTCCCCCGTAAACGGGGGAGGATCAGAAGAGTGGTGTCGCGGTGCCGCTTGCGCCATGCCACCCTGTCCCCATGACCGAATCGCTCGTCCAGTCGTGGCACGATTACTTCGTCACCGTGGCGCAGGTCAGCGCGACCTTGGCCGGGTTGTTGTTCGTCGGTCTCACGATCAGCCTCGGCCACATGCTGTCGGTGCGCGGCTATCTCTACCGCGCCTGGGCGGCGCTGTTCCTGCAGTTCGAGGCGCTGGTGATCGGGCTCTTCACTCTCATCCCCACGCAGCCGCCGGCAGCGCTCGGGGGTGAATACATCGCGACGGGATTGGGCGTGCTGGCCGCGATCCGCGTCTTCGGCCACTACTTCCCCGAGGACGAGCGCTCCCATGTGCTGGGCTCGAAGGGCGCGCGGCTGACGCGCGAGGTGCTTATCCACACCGCGACCTTGCTGCCGGTGCTCGCGGGCACGCTTGTCATTGCCGGCAGCGGGCGCGCCTTCTTCTGGCTGATCCCGTCGCAGGTGATCGGACTATATCTCTCCTTCGGACTGGCCTGGGTGTTCGCCATCGAGATTCCCAGGCGGGCGCAGGAATAACCCCTCAGCCCGCCTTCTCCTGCAGCTTGTCCATCGTCTTGGTGTCGAAGTCCGACGCCTCATGGCGCTCCAATAGCTGGCCGCTGGGCTCGCCCCAGGCGCGATTGACCTTGCGCCCACGCTGCACGGCGGGTCGCGAGGAGAACGCATCCATCCAGCGGTTGACGTGCTTGTAGCTGGCAACGTCCAGGAACTCGCCGGCCTCGTACAACAGGCCCTTGACCAGCCCGCCATACCAGGGCGCAATCGCCATGTCGGCGATGGAGTATTCGTCGCCCGCCATCCATTGCCGGTCGGCGAGATTGCGGTCGAGCACGTCGAGCTGGCGCTTTACTTCCATGGCGAAGCGGTCGATGGCGTATTCGATCTTCACTGGCGCATAGGCATAGAAATGCCCGAAGCCACCGCCCAGATAGGGCGCGGCGCCCATCTGCCAGAACAGCCAGTTGAGCGCTTCGGTGCGCGCGTGATGCTCCCTGGGCAGGAAGGCGCCGAACTTCTCCGCGAGATAAAGCAGGATCGAGCCCGACTCGAAGATGCGCGTGGGCGTGGGCGTCGAACGGTCGAGCAGCGCCGGAATCTTGGAATTGGGATTGATCGCGACGAAGCCGGAGCCGAACTGGTCGCCGCCCTGGATGTTGATCAGCCAGGCATCGTATTCCGCGCCCGTATGGCCGGCCGCGAGCAGTTCTTCGAGCATCACCGTGACCTTCACGCCGTTGGGCGTGGCGAGCGAGTAAAGCTGCAGCGGGTGACGGCCGGCCGGAAGCTCCTTGTCATGCGTCGGGCCCGCGATCGGTCGGTTGATGTTGGCGAAACGCCCGCCGCTCTCCTTGTTCCAGCTCCACACTTTCGGCGGCACATAGTCTTCGGTGGTCATTATCGAGCTCCAGGGCGAGTGCAATGGACGGAGCATAGCAGTACGGCGCATGTTCGATTAGCGGCTATGGGATTGTTCAGCGCAAATGGTGTTGAATGGAATTTGACGCGCCCTCCTTCGAGGCTCGCTGCGCTCGCACCTCAGGATGACGCTACTGTTAGCAGTAGGCGCGTCACCCTGAGGTGCGAGGCCGAAGGCCACGCCTCGAAGGGCGACGTGCCGATGCTCGATCGGTAGGACTTCACCGCGCCGCCAACTCGCGGATCTGGCTGTTGGCGAGCGTGAACTTGGCGATCGAGAGTTCGCCGGTGGCTTCGACCGCGGCGAGAAACGACTTGGCGCGCTCCAGCCGCTCGCGGTTGCGCTCGACCCAGGCCTTGGCGGCGGCGGCGCCGTCATGGCGGTCGGCCCTGGGCTTCTTCGTGTCGAGCAGCGAAAGCGCATCCGAGGTCAGTGCGCGCTGCGCGGCGAAAAGATCGTCGTTGAGGCGCCGGACCGCGAGCCGGTCCCAATGCTCGAGGCCGACGATGCGGCGGCTCAGCCCGCGCAGCTTGTCGATGCCGACCAGGGCGCCGATGCAGAAATAGGCGCCGGCCACCAGATCCACGCTCAATCCACGCGAGGCGGCAAGCTGCGCGATCTCGGGCGAGGTGCCGAACAAGGGCAGCGCGCCGATCTCGTCGGCGAGGTCGTGCGGCACGCCGGCCTTCTCCAGTTCGGCGATGCGCGCCAAGGTGTCCTCGCGCTCGTAGGACGAGATCAGGCCTTCGAAGGTGCCCTTCAGGGCCTCGATGCCCGAGCGATAGAGCTTGATGGTCGAGGCGAAGTCGGCATCGGCCGGCACATTGGCGAGGAACCACAGGCCCAGCCGGCGCAGCAGCTCGGCGATGTCGGTGTACATCGAGATCTGAGCCGCGGCGTCGACCTTGCCGTCGAGCGCGTCGACCCGCGCCTTCAGGGCGGAGAGATCGAAGGCGCCTTCGGCGACGACCGAGACTCGCACCACTTCGGCGCCGCTGGCGCCCGTCATCTCCTTCATGCGCGCGACGAACACCGGCCCGGCGAGGTTGACGATGCGGTTGGCGAGCACGTCAGTGACGATCTCGCGCCGCAGGCGGTGGCTTTGGAGCTCCTTGGGCAGGCGTTCGACCGCCTTTGCCGGAAAGTAGCTGGCAAGCTCATTGGCGAAATGCGGATCGTCGGGCAGCGCGCTCGCCAGCAGCTCGTCCTTGAGGTCGAGCTTGGCATAGGCAAGCAAGACCGCGAGTTCCGGCCGGGTGAGGCCGCGATCGTTCTGCGCGCGGACGCGCAGCTGCGCGTCGTCGGGCAGGAATTCCACCGCGCGGTCCAGCCGCCCGCGCGCTTCCAGGTCGCGCATGTAGCGGCCATGGGCGTCGAGATCCTTCGCCGCGCGCGACTGCGCCACCGAAAGCGTCAGCGTCTGGTCGTAATTGTCCTGCAGCACGTGCGCGGCGACGTCTTCCGTCATCTCGATCAGCAGCGCGTCGCGCGCTTCGCCGGTCATCTCGCCGCGGCGCATCGGGCCGCTGAACAGGATCTTCAAATTCACTTCGTGGTCGGAGGTGTCGACGCCGGCGGAATTGTCGATGGCGTCGGTGTTGATGCGCCCGCCTGCATGGGCGAACTCGACGCGGCCGAGCTGGGTGACGCCGAGATTGGCGCCTTCGCCGATCACCTTGGCGCGCACCTCGGCGCCGTTGACGCGCACCGCGTCGTTGGCGCGGTCGCCGACGTCGAGATTGCTCTGGCTCGCCGCCTTGACGAAGGTGCCGATGCCGCCGAACCACAACAGATCGATATCGGCCTTGAGCAGCGCCTTCATCAGCTCCGCCGGCGTGGCGCTGTCGGCGGAAAGGCCGGTCAGCGCCTTCACCTGCGGCGACAATGCAATCTGCTTCAAGTCTCGCGCGAAGACGCCGCCGCCCTTGGAAATCAGGCTCCTGTCGTAATCGGCCCAGCTCGAGCGCGGCAGGTCGAACATGCGTTGGCGCTCGGCGAAGCTCTCGGCCGTGTCGGGATCGGGATCGATGAAGATGTGGCGGTGGTCGAAAGCCGCAAGCAGGCGTGTGCATTTGGACAGCAGCATGCCGTTGCCGAAGACGTCGCCCGACATGTCGCCGACGCCGACCACGGTGAACGGCTCTTTCTGGATGTCGCGGCCCATCTCGCGGAAATGGCGCTTGACCGCTTCCCAGGCGCCGCGCGCGGTGATGCCCATCTTCTTGTGGTCGTAGCCATGGCTTCCGCCGCTGGCAAAGGCGTCGCCCAGCCAGAAACCGCGCGCTTCCGCGATGCCGTTGGCGATGTCGGAGAAGGTCGCGGTGCCCTTGTCGGCGGCGACAACGAGATAGGGATCGTCGCCGTCATGGCGCACGCAGTCCGGCGGCGGCACCACGCTGCCGTCGAAATGCAGATTGTCGGTCACGTCGAGCAAGGCGCCGATGAAGACCTTGTAGGCGGCGATGCCCGCGTCCATGAACTGCTCGCGCGTCGGCGCCGCTGGCATCTGCTTGGGGAAGAAGCCGCCCTTGGCGCCGACCGGCACGATCACCGCGTTCTTGACCTGCTGCGCCTTGACCAGGCCCAGCACCTCGGTGCGGAAATCCTCGCGCCGGTCCGACCAGCGGATGCCGCCGCGCGCCACCTTGCCGAAGCGCAGATGCACGCCCTCGACAAGCGGCGAATAGACGGAGATCTCCACCAGCGGCCGCGGCGCCGGAAGCTCGTCGAGCTTCTGCGAGTCGAGTTTCATCGCGAAGGCCTGCGCGCCCGGCTGGTAGAAATTGGTGCGCAGCACGCAGGCCATGACGTTGCGCAGGCGGCGGATGATGCGGTCGTCGTCGAGGCTGGGGACGTCGCCCAGCGCCTTGTCGATGCGCGTCTGGGTCAGCCGCACGCGGCCCTCGCGCCGTTCGCCTTCCTTGGGATCGTTGCGCGCATGGAAAAGCTCGACCAGGAGCTTGGCGATGTCCGGATTTCGCGCCAGCGCCTGCTCCATATAATCCTGGCTGAAGGTGACGCCGGCCTGGCGCAGATATTTCGCCGCCGCGCGCAGGATCGTCACGTCGCGCCACGACAGCCCGGCGCGGATCACCAGCCGGTTGAAGCCGTCGTTCTCCGCCGCGCGCGACACCACCGCTCCGAAAGCGTCCTCCAGCGGTCCCTTGATGTCGTCGAGCGCGGCATGGGCGCCATCGGTGCGCTCCATCTGGAAGTCGAGCACGATGCAGTCGTGATTGACGCCGTGGTCGTCCTTGAAGCGGACGGTGAAGGAATCCTCCGCGATCACCTTCATGCCGAGATTCTCGAAGATCGGCAGGGTGGTGGAGAGCGGCATCACCGGCCCGTGCATATAGAGCTTGAAGCGCACCGCGTTGGCCGCGTCGCCGTCCTTGCGGTAGGCGCGCGCCTTCAGCGGCAGGCCCTGCTCCAATTCCACCAGATCGATCGCGGCCTCTTGCGGCGGGAAGATGCCGGTATAGCCGGGCGAGAAACGCGCCTCGCGCGCCTGATAGAGACGCGTGCCTTCGCTCTCGCCATGGCGCGCGGCGAGCGCATCGGCGAAACCGTCGTCCCAGGTGCGGATGGCGTCGCGGATGCGCTCCTCCAGCGCCCGCGGCTCGACCTTGGGCCGCGGCCCGTCGTCGCGGCCGACGATGTAGTGCACGCGCGCCAGGGGCGTATCGTCGAGCACCGGCGTCGCCGCCGAGGTGCGGCCCTGGAACGCGTCGGCCAGGATCGCGTGGATGGTTTCGCGCGCCTGGGTGTCGTAGCGGTCGCGCGGCACGAAGACGAGGGCGGAGACGAAGCGGTCGAAGCGGTCGAAGCGCAGGAAGACGCGCACCTTGGGCCGCTCGCCGAGCTTGAGGATGCCGAGCGCGGTTTCGAACAGCTCGTCCTCGGAGATCTGGAACAGCTCTTCGCGCGGAAAATTGTCGAGGATGTGCGCCAGGGCCTTGCCGTCATGGCTGTTGGGCACCAGGCCCGCGCGGCTCTTCACCTTTTCGACCTTGTGGCGGAGCAGCGGGATCTCGCTCGGGCGCCGGCTATAGGCGCCGGAAGTGAAGAGGCCGACGAAGCGCCGCTCGCCAGTCAGGTTGCCCTTGGCGTCGAAGGTCTTCACGCCGACGTAATCCATGTGCACGCGGCGGTGCACCAGCGAGCGCTCATTGGCCTTGGTGATGATGATGGGCTCAGGCCGCGTCAGAAACTCGCGGATCTGCGGCGTCAGCGAGGCGCGGTCGGCGCCGCCGCGAAGCACGCGCGCCTCGCCGTCGCGCAGCACGCCGAGGCCGCTTTCCAGCACCGGCACCAGCCGGCCTTCGCCGTCGGACTGGAAATGGTAGTCGCGGCAGCCCAGGAAAGTGAAATGGTTGTCGCCCAGCCATTCGAGGAAGGCGAGGTATTCGTCGAGATCCTGCTTGCCGACCGCCGGCGGATGCGCGCGCAGCCCCGCCTCGGACTCCTTCAGCTTGTCCAGCATCGCGCGCCAGTCCTGCACCGCTTCGAACACCTGCACGAAGACCTTGCGCAACGCCGCGACGATCGCCTGGCAGCGCTGCAGGTCGTGCACCGGCTCGAGCGCGGCGACGATGACGCTGGTCTGCCGGCCGCCGAAATCGACGATGGGATGGAACACCGCTCGCACCCGCACGCCTTGCGCATGCAGTTCGCCCATCGCGGAGTCGAACAGGAACGGCATGTCGTCGTTGATGGCGATGAGCACGCTCTCATTGCGTGGATAGTCGGGCCAGTCGTTGCCGGGCAGGAAGAGGTCGACCGCGCTGTTGCCGGGCTTGCGCGCCATCAGCCGCGCCTGTGCCATCCGGCTCAGCGCGGCCAGCGCCTCGGGGGCCAGGCGGTTGATGTCTTCGGGCGCCGCGTTGCGATAGAGCGCGTCGAAGAAATCGCTCTCGCCCTTGTGCAGCTTTCGGCCGCGCGCCAAGCGCTCGGCCGCTTCCTCCTCGACATCGATGTGGGCTTGGCTGCGCGCGGGGGCGACATTCATGGGTGGGGCTTGTCGGAGGATGGCGGCGCGATCTTAGGGCGCCGCGCGCGCGGCGGGAACCGGTAATCTCCAAATACCAATGGATCCTCGCTCCGCCGGTTTCAGGGGCAAGGGGTAATCCCGACGTCAGGTATTAGGCATCGACCGCGGTATTCTGCTCTAGCCCTGCTGCATCCCTGTCAGGTCGCCGATCTCGGTGGCGCGGGTGACGAAGCGGCTGCCGGCGGCGACGCTGACGCCGAGCGCGGCGCAGGCGATGAGAACGAAGATGGCACCGAAATCGCCGGCCGCGAGCGGCTTCAGGATCGACGCCGCCGCGACCATCAGGGCCGCCGGCGCCAGGAAGAACATCGTCGAGTCCCGCTCGCGCAGGATCAGCGCGACGATGGTTGCCGCGCCCGTGACGAACAGCACCACGGCCGCGATGTTGGCGGCCGGCGGCAGCACCAGGAATGCGCCCGAGCCCCAGGCCGCGCCTGCGAACAGCATTGCGGCCCGGAAATCGCGGGAGAAGACGACGAGTGCCGGCCGCTCGAACGGCCTCAGGATGGCGCTGCGGTAAATGATTCCGATCGCGCCGGCCGCCGCGCCGACAAACGTGATCCACGCCGCGGCTTGTGCCGATTGCGGGCCGGCGAACAGCACCACCGCGCAGGCCATCAGCGCCAGCGCGGCGGCGGCCTGGATCGAGCGGCCGAGCAGGTTCGCGAGCTGGGAGGTCTCCTCCGCCTCGCGGTGCAGCGCAGCAAGGCGCGCCAGCGGCGGTTTTGCGGGTGCGTCCGGCTCGGGGGCGGAAACGCCCGTCAACGGGCGGTCTGCGGCTAACGGCATGGACATGGCTCCCTCCCAGGGTATGCCAGCGATACGGGCATACGCTCTGCCTCGAGGATTAAGAATGCCTTAATGAAGCCATGGTTCCCGATTCGATGCGCCGATGAGCATTTTTCCACAGATTCGTGCCGTGGTGTTCGACCTCGAATTCACCGCCTGGGCGGGTTCGATGGCGCATCGCTGGCTGAGGCCGGGCGAATTCACGGAGCTCGTCCAGATCGGCGCGCTGCGGGTGGACGCGCGGAGCTTCGCGGTCGAGGAGACGCTCGACGTGCTGGTCAAGCCGCGCCTCAACCCCGTGCTGTCGGACTACTTCATCGCGCTGACCGGCATCGGCAACGAGGAACTCGCCGCGCGCGGGATCGATTTCGCCCAGGCCTATGCGCGCTTCGTCGAATTCGCGCAGGGCTGCACGATCTTCGCCTTCGGCCGCGACGATCTGATCTTCGAGGCGAACGTGAAGCTCTACGGGATCAGGGACGCGCCGGCGATGCCGCGCTACGTCAACATCGTGCCCTGGCTGATCGAGAACGGCATCGATCCCAAGGGCCGCAACGCCTGCGACGTCGGACCGCTTTGCGGCGTGCCGTTCGAGGGCCAGAAGCACAACGCGCTGGCCGACACGCGCTCGGTGCTGTCGGGCATCGCGGCGCTGGTCGCACGCGGCGCGCGCAATCCGCTGCTCGCATGAGCGACGAGGCGGATCGATGGATCGCGCTGCTGGGGCTCAAGCCGCATCCCGAGGGCGGACATTACCGCGAGACATTTCGCGATGCGGGCAATCCGCGCGCGCATTCCACCGCGATCTATTTCCTGTTGCGCGAAGGAGAAATCTCGCGCCGCCACCGCATCGATGCCGCGGAGGTCTGGCACTTCTATCGCGGCGCGCCGCTCGAGCTCACCATCGGCGGGGAACGCCGCGTGCTCGGACCCGATCTCGAAAGCGGCGAGCGGCCACAGCTCGTCGTGCCCGCGCGCGTCTGGCAGAGCGCGCGCCCGCTCGGCGCGTACACGCTCGCCGGCTGCACCGTGGCGCCGGGGTTCGCGTTCGAAGGTTTCGAGTTGGGCTAGCGCCGTCGATCTTCTAACCCGGCGTTCCGACGCCCAGCAATTGACCGAGCGCGCGGGCGATGCCGCGGGACGAGGCGCGACCGGCATAGCCGCTGCGCACGTCGAAGGTGATGTTCAAGGTCTTGCCCGAGAGGAACATCAAGGGCTTGGTGCCGAGCGCCATGCGCACCTGGTCGATGCGCCGGGCGAACGCGCCGCGCGCCTGGCCGGGGATGAGGAATCGGTCGATGCCGCGCGCGGCGTTCTCCATCGCCTCGAAGCACAGCGCGCGCATGCGCGCGTCGCCGGCGAGCGCCACCCAATCGGCGGTGAACACGGCATGGATGCCGCGCGAATAGGCGAGATGCTCGGACTCGTCGTCGGCGGCATTCTGCACGTCGCCGAGCGAGACTTGTCCGGGCGACGGCCGCAGCGAGTCGCCGGTGCGCTCCGCCGCCACGCCGCCCGGCGTAGCGTCGGTGAACAGCGTCATGCCGCCCCAGGCCGCGACCCGGATCGCGATCGCGCCGGAATCGTATTTGAGCGCGCGTCCGCCGAGCGGCGCAGGCTCCTCGTAGAGCACGTAGATCTCGGGATCGTCGTCGAAGCGCAGCAGATATTTGTCGCCGTATGCGTCGAGCGAGAAATCGAAGCGGCCGGCGCTGTAGCTGCCGGGCTGGACGCCGCCGACTTCCTCCTGATTGAGACGCGAGGACATCTCGCTCTGGGCCAGGGCCGCGCCGCTCATCAGTGCGCACAATAGAAAGGCGATCCCGATCCTGGGCATGAAATCGTTTTCTTTTTTCAACCCCTCAAGCCCGGCCGGGGCTCCCCTGCTGCCACTAAGCCCAAGAAATGGGGCGATTTTATGGGAGGGGCGAATGGCGCAAAAAACAGTGTCATTCCGGGCGAGCGCGCGGACGCGCGCGAGGGAAGGGAATCCAGCAAAAGGAAAATGGATTCCCCTCGCTTCGCTCGGCCGGGAATGACACTATTATTTGGTTTGCAATTTCTTTCCGCGCAATAGCGCTCAAATATCCCCGAAGCTTCCGCCTCGGCCCTTGCCGGCGGCGAAGCGTGCCGCGCCGTCGCGCGACTCGCCGCTGGCGAGGGTTGCCGTGCCGAGCGCGAATTCGACGGCCATCGCTTCCGCGAAACCGCCGTCCCATTGTTCGTACACGGATCGTCTGTCGCTCTTCAGGCACGTTTGCGGCAGGCGCGCCAGTTCCGCCGCCAGCGCTTCGGCCGCGGCGCGCGCGTGGCCCTTGGCGACGACGCGGTTGGCAAGCCCAAACGACAGCGCCTCCTGCGCCGAGACCGGGCGGCCGGTGAGGATCATATCCAGCGCGCGCGACTGGCCGATGAGGCGCGGCAGCCGCACCGTGCCGCCGTCGATCAGCGGCACGCCCCACCGCCGGCAGAACACGCCGAACACCGCGTCCTCTTCCGCCACGCGCAGATCGCACCAACAGGCGAGCTCCAGGCCGCCGGCCACCGCATAGCCCGCCACCGCCGCGATCACCGGCTTGGAGAGCCGCATGCGCGTCGGCCCCATCGGTGCGTCGCCCGCGAGCGGATCGAGCGTGTCGGCATCGATTCGCGCGATGCGGTTGCCGCGGCCGTCGGCGACGCCTTTGAGATCGGCGCCGGCGCAGAAGGTTCCGCCCGCGCCCCACAAGACCGCGACCTTGGCCTCGTCGTCGCGCTCGAAGTCCAGGAACGCCGCAGCCAGCGCATCCGCCGTCGGGCGGTCGACCGCGTTGCGCGCCTCAGGCCGGTTCAAAATGATCGTGGTCACAGCACCTTGGCGCTCGACGCGCACCGCCTCTTCGCCGCTCATGTCTCACTCCCGATTTCGCGACCGATCATCGCATATTTCCTCTTCTTGGCGTCCTCCTTCGAGGCTCGCTCCGCTCGCACCTCAGGATGACGCGAGAAAAATGGACGCCCGCGTCATGCTGAGGTGCCCGCCGAAGGCGGGCCTCGAAGCACGCGGGCGGGCCTCGAAGGATGGGGCAAAAGGCGCTTGGCATGACTGCCGAATGCGCCTAAACCCGCGCCCATTCCTCCTCGTATCGAAGGCGCCCCCGTGACCAAGAGCCTCAATTCCTTCAAGTCCCGCCGCAGCATGACGGCGGGCGGAAAGTCTTATGCCTATTTCAGCCTCGCCGCGGCCGAGAAGAACGGCCTTGGCGGCATTTCGCGACTTCCGTATTCGCTAAAGATCCTTCTGGAAAATCTGCTGCGCTACGAAGACGGCAAGACGGTCAAGGCCGACGATGCGCTGGCGGTGGCGGGCTGGCTCGCCGAACGCCGCTCCGACCGCGAAGTCGCCTTCCGCCCGGCGCGCGTCTTGATGCAGGACCTGACCGGCGTCCCCGCCGTGGTCGACCTCGCCGCCATGCGCGACGCGATGAAGGATCTGGGCGGCGATCCGGAGAAGATCAATCCGCTCGCCGAGGTCGATCTCGTCATCGACCATTCGGTGATGGTCGACGATTTCGGCCACAAGGGCTCGTTCAAGACCAACGTCGGCATCGAGTACGAGCGCAACATGGAGCGCTATCGGTTCCTGCGCTGGGGCCAGCAGGCCTTCGCCAATTTCCGCGTCGTGCCGCCGGGCACCGGCATCTGCCACCAGGTCAATCTCGAATATTTGGCGCAGACGGTGTGGACGCGTAAAGCGAAGGAAGGAAAGAGCACCGTCGAATACGCGTTTCCCGACACGCTGGTCGGCACCGACAGCCACACCACCATGGTCAACGGCTTGTCGGTCTTGGGCTGGGGCGTCGGCGGCATCGAGGCGGAAGCGGCGATGCTCGGCCAGCCGATCTCGATGCTGATCCCCGAAGTGATCGGCTTCCGGCTGAGCGGCAAGCTTCGCGAGGGCGTGACCGCGACCGATCTGGTGCTCACCGTGACGCAGATGCTGCGCAAGAAGGGCGTGGTCGGCAAGTTCGTGGAGTTCTACGGCCCCGGCCTGGACGAGCTGGCGCTGGAGGACCGCGCCACCATCGCCAACATGGCGCCGGAATACGGCGCGACCTGCGGCTTCTTCCCGATCGACGCGGAGACCATCCGCTATCTCAAGGACACCGCGCGCAAGCCGGCGCGCGTGGCGCTGGTGGAGAAATACGCCAAGGCCCAGGGCCTGTTCCGCACGCCCAAGAGTCCCGATCCGGTATTCACCGATACGCTCGAACTCGACATGACGACGGTCGAACCCAGTCTGGCCGGTCCGGCGCGGCCGCAGGATCGCGTGGCCTTGCGCGAGGTGCCGCAGCGTTTCGCCGAAGCGCTGATGAACACCTACAAGAAAGAGGACGACGCCAACCGCCGCGTGCGGCTGAAAGGCAGCGAACAGTCGATCGGCCATGGCGACGTGGTGATCGCCGCCATCACCTCGTGCACCAACACGTCCAACCCCAGCGTGATGATCGGCGCGGGGCTGGTGGCGCGCAACGCGGTGGAGCGTGGGCTGAAAGTGAAGCCGTGGGTGAAGACGTCGCTGGCGCCGGGCAGCCAAGTGGTGACGGACTACCTCGCCAAGGCCGGCCTCGACAAGCCGCTCGACACGCTCGGTTTCCAGCTCGTGGGTTACGGCTGCACCACCTGCATCGGCAATTCGGGCCCCTTGCCGGAAGCGGTGGCGGACGCGGTGAACGAGGGCGATCTCGTCGCCGCCGCGGTTCTGTCGGGCAACCGCAATTTCGAAGGCCGCGTGCATCCGCAGGTGCGCGCCAACTATCTAGCCTCGCCGATGCTGGTGGTGGCCTATGCGCTGGCCGGCTCGATGAACATCGATCTCACCAAGGAGCCGGTCGGCTACGACACCGAGAATGAGCCGGTGTATCTGAAGGACATCTGGCCGAGCCCGAAGGAGATCGCCGCCACCATCCGCAAGGCGGTGAAGGCGTCGAGCTTCCGCGCGCTCTATGGCGACGTCTTCGATGGCGGGCCCAATTGGAAGAAGGTCAAGGTGCTCAAGGGTCAGACCTATCAATGGGACATCGGCTCGACCTATGTGCGCAACCCGCCCTATTTCGAAGGCATGACGGTCGCGCCCAAGCCGGTCGCCGAGATCCGCAAGGCGCGCATCCTGGCGCTGTTCGGCGACTCGATCACCACCGACCACATCTCGCCCGCGGGCTCGATCAAGGCGACGTCGCCGGCCGGCGTCTATCTGATGGAGCACCAGGTGCGCCAGCAGGACTTCAATTCCTACGGCGCGCGGCGCGGCAATCACGAAGTGATGATGCGCGGCACCTTCGCCAATATCCGCATCCGCAATGAGATGATGGGCGGACAGGAAGGCGGCAACACGGTCTATTATTCGGAAATGCAGCCCTCCGGCGAACCGATGTCGATCTTCGACGCGGCGATGCGCTACCAGAAGGACGGCTTCGACACGGTCGTGATCGGCGGCAAGGAATACGGCACCGGCTCGTCGCGCGACTGGGCCGCGAAGGGCCCGCGCCTGCTCGGCATCCGCGCCGTGATCGCGGAGAGTTTCGAGCGCATCCACCGTTCCAACCTCATCGGCATGGGGGTTGCGCCGTTCGCGTTCATGGGCGGCAAGACGCGGCGCGATTATCGGTTGACGGGGCGCGAGGCGATCGACATCCCGGGTCTCTCCGGCAAGATCGCCCCGCGCATGGAAGTGACCGCGACCGTCTACTACGCCGACGGCACCACCGCGCCGATGCCGTTGATGCTGATGATCCTCACCGCCGACGAAGTCGCCTACTACACCAACGGCGGCATCCTACCGTACGTGCTGAGGAATTTGCTGGCGGCGTGATTCGCCATCCAAGCTCATAGTGTCATCCTCGGCGAGCGCGACAGCGCGCGTGGTCCAACACAGTGTCATTCCCGGCCGAGCGTGCGAGGGGAAGGGAATCCATCTTTTTTGGCGACGAAATGGATTCCCTTCCCCTCACTCCGCCTTCGGCTTCGTTCGGCCGGGAATGACACTGTTATCTTGCTCCGCCCTCGGAGCCCGAAAACCAACTGGCGCCGGGCTCCCCGCTTCATTAATCTCGCCCGCATTGCGTCCTGTTGGCGCAGGGATCCGGGGCGGGAAGGGCGTTTTGGGCCGTTCAAGCCGAAGTGACTGGAGGGGGCGGGGGCCTCTGACTATGGTGCCGGCCATGACGTCGTCTTCGGTCGTGCGCGCCGGGCTTTGGGCGCTGGTGTGTTGCGTTTGGGCATTGCCGTCCTTTGCCGGACCGCCGCCGGCACGGCGTCCCGTAGTGGTCGAGCTCTTTACCAGCCAGGGCTGCAGCTCCTGCGTTCCGGCCGATGCGCTGCTGACGCGCCTCACCCGGCGCAGCGATGTGCTGCCCTTGAGCCTGCCCGTGACCTATTGGGACATGCTGGGCTGGAAGGACACGCTGGCGAGCGACGCCAACACGCGCCGGCAAAAGGCCTATGCCGCCACCATGGGCCACGGCGCGGTCTATACGCCGCAGATGATCGTCGACGGCATCACCGACGTGGTCGGCTCGCGCGAGCCGCAGGTGCTCTCGGCGATCGACGCGCGCGCGCGCGACGCGGACGCGGGCGACGTGCCGGTATTCCTGCGCGAGACTCAGAACGAGCTTCAGATCGGCATCGGCGGCGCCGAGCGCAGTGCCGCCCCGGCGACGGTTTGGATGTTCCACATCAAGAACGCGGCGACGGTGGCGATCGGCGGCGGCGAGAACGGCGGCCGCACCATGACCTATCGCAATGTCGTCGGCGATCTGCGCGCGGTCGGCCAATGGAAGGGCGAACCGCTCGCCATCGACCTGCCGCGCTCGGAGATGGAAGGCCTGCCGCATGACAGCGTCGCGGTCGTGGTCCAGCATGGCGGCTTCGGCCACATCGTCGGCGCCGCGGTGCTGGCGCATCCGGAGTTCGCGCCTCTGTAGCGAGGCGGATATCCACAAGCCTGTGGATTTGTGGATGACGCAACGCGATGGGCATGCGGCAAGCGCGGCCTTTGCGCGCTCGCTTGTGGATCGATCGGTGGACGCAATAGCGCTTGCGGGCGCGCGCGATTGCCCACAAGACTTGGCGATGAGTGCCGGCGCGCGGTCGCCTGGCGGTTGTCGGGGCGTTGTGGCATGAGCGGCGGGAGCGTCTTGCAAGAGCTGTTTCCAATGGCCGACGGGCCTTCCAGCTTGAGTCCATCGCGCGATGGCACCGGGGTCATCTCCTATCAGGGCCTGCGCCATCTGCAGAACGCCAAGGAGATCGTGGCGAGCGTCGCGTTCGACGCCGATCAGGTCCAGCCCGCCAGCGTCGATCTGCGCCTGGGCCGGCGCGCCTGGCGCGTGCGGGCGAGTTTCCTGCCGGGCGACAAGAGCGTCGCCGAGCGCGTCAGCCAGCTCGGCGGTACCGAGATCGACCTGACCCGGCCCGCCGTGTTCGAGAGCGGCGTCGTCTATGTCGTGGAGCTCATGGAAAGCGTGCGGCTGACCAACGGGCTGTGGGGCGTCGCCAACCCGAAGAGTTCGACCGGCAGGCTCGACGTGCTCGTGCGCCTGATCACCAACGAGGCGACCCAGTTCGACCTCGTGCGCCGCCGCTACGAAGGCCCGCTCTATCTCGAGGTCGCGCCGCAGGCCTTCAGCATCGTCGTGCAGCAAGGCGTGCGTCTCAACCAGCTGCGTTTTCTGCGCGGGACGTCTCCCGGCGTCGCCATCGGCACCGTCGGCGGCCTCGAAGAGCGCTACAGGAAAGGCCAGCTCGTCCGCCCGGACGGCGAGCTGCTGCCGTTGCGCGGCCAGCTCGTGCCGGTCTCCGTCGATCTGCGCGGCAAAGGGCCGGGCAGCATCGTCGGCTACAAGGCCAAGAAGACGACGGACACGATCGATGTCGGCAGGATCGGCCACTACGATCCGCGCGAGTTCTGGGAACCGATCGCCGACGTCGACGGCCGGCTGCCGCTCGACAAGGGCGACTTCTACATCCTGGCGACGCGCGAAGACGTCGGCGTCCCGCCGGATCTCGCCGCCGAGATGGTTCCCTTCGATTCGGCGTCGGGAGAATTCCGCGTCCACTATGCCGGCTTCTTCGATCCGGGCTTCGGCTATCAGGACGGCCGCGCGCAGGGCAGCAAGGCGGTGCTGGAAGTGCGCTCCTATGGCGTCTCGTTCATGCTGGAGCATGGCCAGACGGTGGGGTGGCTGAACTACAGCCGCCTCGCCACCGGCGCTCCGCCCGACAAGCTCTACGGCGCCGGCATCAAGTCCAACTATCAGGGCCAGGGAGTCGCCCTCGCCAAGCACTTCAAGCCCTGGCCGGGCGGTTAGGATCAGCGGTCCTGAATGCGCGCCGGAGTAGCAGCGATACGGGTGTCGTTCTGCTCGTAGGCGATTGATTTCGTTGCATTCGCATCGCAACTTCCGGGGAGTTTGCCAAGCAAGCTGTCGGCCTCTAGCCTTGTGTCCGTCGAATTGGCGGCTGCGGATTTCGCGAAAGCCCTATTTGTTGCTTCAGCAAGCGCGAAGTTGCGCAGCCCTCGATTCCTTGCCGGGGGAAACATCATCATGGGCAAGATCATCGCGGCGGCCGCCGCGGCAGCGGCATTCGTGTCGTTCTCGGCACACGCCTCCAACGTCATCGTCTTCGGCCAGAATCGCGACAATTGCGGGCACGGCGTCTTGTGCAGCGTCGACGGCACGCATGGCTACCTCGACAACGGCCGCGGCCGGCCCTTCAACGCCAGCGCCATCGCGCGCTGGTTCCAGGTCGATATCGACGGCAAGACTCATTTGAAGGGCCAGCAGGGCGAACCCCTTCGCGGCTCGGGCGCGTTCCTGGTCTTGAACGACACCGGCCGTCCGATCTCGCTTTTCGCCCTGGCGCTCGCCGACGATTTTCGCGGCGCACCCGGCGATGTCTGCCGCGGCGCGCAGTCCGGCAAGCCGTGCAACGGCTTTTCGGCGCAAAGCGGGACTGGATCCTACCGCTACAAATCGCAGTTGAGCGGCGCGGACTGGGACCGCTGCACCCAGGGCAAAGCGAAACGCCGCCTCTGCATAGGCAATCCCTCGACCGCGGCCGAGTTCGCCGCCGGCCGCATCACCTATAGCTGGCGCGCCGGCAGCGGCGGTGCGATCCCCAAAGGCGCGGTGTTCACCATCGCCTTCGCCGACTGGAACAGCAACGCCTGGTCGGCGCCAACCGCGCCTCCCTCCATCATCATGGTTTCATCCAACAATGGCGTTCCCGGCGACAACGAAAGCTATGCCTGCTGTGCCAGCATCACGCCGGACGGCGCGCACGCGGTGTTTCACAGCGGCGCTTCCAACATCCCCGGAGCGACGCCAGGTGTCATGAGCGTCTACGTCTACGGGACAGGGGATGCGTCGTACACGGCCATTCCCACCAGCCTCAGTCCCGACGACAGCGAGAATGTCGTGCTGTCCGACGACGCAACCGCCGTCGCGCTGGCGGGAACCGATTCGAATACGGATATCGGAAACTATTATGTCTTCGATCTCGCGGCGCAGACGACGCAGGTCATCCCGAACTGCTACGATATGACGAACAGGGTGCTGATAAGCGGTGACGGCCGTTATGTCGTCTACGAATCGGGGCAGGTCGGACCCTGCCAGGGCTCCTTCGGCGTCTTTGTCTATGACCGGTCGAACGGCACCGCGACCCAGATGTTGGCGCCGGACGGGACCTTGCCGGACGGAAGCGGCTGCCAACCGATCGGGATGAACGACACCGGACAGTTCGTCGTGATCTCCTGCGATTCCGACAATCTGGTGGAAGGGATCGACTATCCGACCGGATATGTCTGGGATCGCGCTTCGAACACATTCGAGGTTCTGGTGAGGACGACCAACGGCACCCAGGGAATCGAGACCGGGGTCTCCACCGCGGGACTTTCCACCGACGGACGCTACGTCGTGTTCAACAGTTCCGAGACCGACCTCGTGCCCGGCGGCACCACGGGAATCCAGACGTTCCGCTACGACCGTGCGACCCAAGTGACGACGCTGGTATCGTCGACGGCGGAAGGCGTGGAGGCGAATTCGATCGATACCGGCTTCGGCAATTACACCGAGTCGATCAGCCCCGACGGCCGCTATGTGGCGTTCTGGACCAATGCAACGAACCTCGTCCCCGGCGTGCAGAACACGATCTATGCGGCGGAAGCCTATGTGAAGGACTTGCAGACCGGGGAGATCGTCGAGGTCTCGCTCGCCCCCGACGGCACGCCGGCGAACGCAAACGCCGAACAACCGATGATGAGTTCGGACACGCACTACATTCTCTTCGACAGCCAGGCGACCAATCTCGTCGCAGGAGGAAATCCGGGCAAGTATCATCAGGTCTATCTGGCGACGATGCCTTAGAAGCGGGGGAGAGTGCGATGAAGAGAGTCGTTTCGATGCTGGCTCTGCTGCTCATGACTTCGGCGGCTGAGGCCGCCACCCATATCACTTTCGACGGCTTCTGCGACGGCATGAGGATTTCCGGCGACGGGCTGCACTTCGTCACCGTTCAAACAGGCGCCTGCCTGCAAGGCACATTGGTCATGGGCGCGGGCTACAAGATCGGGAGCAAGAAGAAAGGCGGCAACCTCGTGCTCGGCGTGAATTGGGAGAGCTTCGACGGCCATCCTGCGGGCTCGGAACAATACTCCTACATCATCCAATATCCCTTCGTCACCGGCGGGACGTGGGAAGAGATCTTCACCACCAACGGCACGTCATCGACCGTTCTCAACAGCGGCACCTACACGGTGAGCGGTGCGCCGGGGGAGGGCCGTCGCGGCTCGACGCCGACCGTCTACGCCGCGCCGCGGAACTGAAGTCCGCCCGCGCGTCGATCAGTACGATCGGTCGAACAGCATCGGTGCAATTGTAGGCGCAAGCCCTGGATAGGCGCCCGCATGTCGAGACCGAGAGGCCACCGCCTGGCCGATCACCTGTGCGGCATAGCGCGGGTCGAGGAGAGGGCCGTTCCAGGGCGAGGCGCCGGCTGTCTCGAAACGGTACGCCTGGCGTCGCGTCGTCTGCGCGCCGCGGCGCTCGCGCGCGGAGGCGTCGCCGTCGTTCGAACCGCCCAAAGACTGCGCTTTTGCAATGCGCGCATGGTTGAGGCGCAGCCGCGGCGCGGCGGACGCATCGCACGAAACTGAGCGCAACTCGAGCTCCATAACCGATTCTTAACGCAAGCCCCGCGCCGCAGTTGCTCTGCCCCAGGAGTTACGAGTTTTTTAAGCCGCGGCCTTCATCATCGCTCCAAAGGCCCGGAAAAAAATATCGGGCGGGGATGGTGGAGCTTGCTGAGCCAGTCGCTGCAGACCGAGGCTGCCCTGGGCCAATTGCGCCGCGTCGAGGACGCGGGCCGCGTCGGCCTTGCCGTCACCGGTTCGGGCATCGCGGCCTTCTCCTGGAACGTTGCCGACGACGCCATAGTCTGGGACGGCGCGCGCGACATCCTGCCCGGCCAGCTCGCGCTCGAC
>Ga0213880_10000009_pt1 | contig 200113 bp, 203 predicted proteins | sample BarmaccoBMER_R07_FD_165047 | JGI IMG/M metagenome (GOLD analysis project Ga0213880, IMG submission 165047) | Barbacenia macrantha exposed rock microbial communities from rupestrian grasslands, the National Park of Serra do Cipo, Brazil - ER_R07 ... | reverse complement strand
CTCGCCCGCGGTGAGGTTGCGCACCAGCCGCTGGGTGCCGGTGTGGCAAAAGCGGCAATTGAGCGTGCAGCCGACCTGGCTGGAGACGCAGAGCGTGCCACGGCCGGGCTCGGGAATGAACACGGTCTCGAATTCCTGCCCGCCGCTGCGCAGAAGCCATTTGCGCGTGCCGTCGTTGGAGATCTGCTCGCTGACGATCTCGGGCCGGGCCAGCGAGAAGGTGTCGGCGCTAAGGGCGCGAAACTCCTTGGCGAGATTGCTCATCGCGCCGAAGTCCCGCGCACCGTGGACATAGATCCAGTTCCACAGCTGGCGCGCGCGCATCGGCGCAGCCTTTTCCGGCACGCCGGCGGCGGCGAGCGCGGAGCGAAGCTCGGTTGTGGAAAGGCCGATAAGCGGGTGACGTTCGTCCATGCCCGCTTATAGCCGATCCCGCCTGCGTCTTAAGAGGTTTTTCCGCGCGGCTCAGGCATCGCCGGCCGTGCTCACATCCCGCACGCGGCGTTCGCCTTCGAGAGCGCTTCCGAGAGGCCGCCCAAGGCATAGGTGTCGTGCGTCGTGGTTCCGTGCTGAGACGTACCCATGATCGTGATCCTGGCACCCTTCTCCATCGCCGCCAGCATTTGACGCTCTTTGGCCGCATCCTCGACCCAGGCACTGCCCTCGCCCGCTTCGTTCCGCGTGAAGAGCTCGAACTTTTCCTTGCCGATCTGGGCCGTCACGGTACTTCCATCCTTGTATTGATAACCCGGGACGATCTCGATCTCGCCCTTCGCCTTGCGGCCGGGCCAGTCGCTGACCATGATATAGATCGCGTCGCGCTTGCTCTTCTTGGGCAACGTCGCGCCGGGCTTGGCCATCGCATAGCAGACGCGGTTGCTGCCGGCGACGCCCTGGAAGGCCGACCAGTCTTTGAAGCTGCCGATCAGCGTCGGCGGATCGGCAAACGCGGTACCGGTCGCAGCGAGGAAGAACGCCCCCGCCAGCAGCACATGCTTGTATGCAATCATCACGCTCCAACTCCCTTGCGCGTCCTGGAGATGCGACAGGATTTCGGCAGTTCTGTGTCGCACATGCCCGTTTTGCCCGGCGGAGGCAACCCAATTCCCGCGCTGGAACCGTTAACGGGTTGCGAGAACGTCCTCGACGTCGCGCAAGCGGTCCTTGCCGAAATAGAGTTCGCCGCCGACGAGAAAACTCGGGCTGCCAAAGACGCCGCGGGCGACGGCGCGCTCGGTGTTGTCCGCCAATTTCTGCTTGACGGAGGCGGTTTGCGCGGCTTGCAGCAGCCGCTCCGCATCAAGACCCGATTGCGCGAGCGCAGCGCGAACCACCTGCGGGTCGTCCATCTTCTTGGGCTCTTCCCACATGTGGTGGAACGCCGCGTCGACATAGGGCATCAGCGCGCCTGCCTCCCCGGCAGCCACCGCCATGCGCATCAGCAGGAGCGTATTGACCGGGAAATGGGGATTGAAGCGGAACGATTCGATTCCATGACGCGCGATGAAGCGCTCGGTCTCGCGCTGTTCATAGGCGAGCTTGCCCTTGACCTCGCCGAACGCGATCATCGGCGGACGGTTGTTGGTGAGCTTGAACACGCCGCCGAGCAGAATGGGGACGTATTCGAACTTGGCGCCCGTGCGCGCCGCGATGCCCGGGATCACCTTGTGCGCGAGATAGGCGTTCGGGCTGCCGAAATCGAACAGGAACTCAACGGTCCGCATCACCATTTCTCCGTATAAGGACGAAGATCGAGCTCGAAGGTCCACGCGTCGCGCGCCTGGCCGTGCAGGTACCAGTAGGCCTCGGCCACGCTTTCGGGATGCATCAGCTGATCGGGTTCGAGCCGCGACAGCGCCTCCTCGCCGCCGCGGGCGCGGATGCGCTCGCGCACGAAAGCGGTGTCGACGCCGGCGTCGATGATGAGATGGGCGACATGGATGTTCTTCGGCCCCAATTCGCGCGCCATGCTCTGCGCCAGATTGCGAAGCCCCGCCTTGGCGCTCGAGAATGCCGCATAGCCGATGCCGCCGCGCAGGCTCGCGGTCGCGCCGGTGAAGAGGATCGTGCCCCTGCCCCGCGCCAGCATCAGCTTCGCCGCCTCGCGCCCGGCCAGGAAGCCGCCGTAACAGGCCATCTCCCAGACCTTGCGGAAGACGCGCTCGGTCGTCTCCGTGATGGGGAACTGTACGTTGGCGCCGGGATTGAAGATGCAGATCTCCAGCGGCGCATGGGCGTCGGCCTCTTTGAGAAACGCCGCGACCTCGTCTTCCTTGCGCGCATCCAGGCCGCGGGCGATGCAGCGTCCGCCTTCGGCTTCGATCTCCGCTTTGAGTTGCTCGAGCTTCTCCGCCGTGCGCCGCCCGGCGACGATTGTATAGCCCTCGCGCGCGAAGCGCCTGGCGATGGCCGAGCCGATAAAATCGCCTGCCCCGATCACGGCACAGGTCGCGTTGCGCAACGCCATGGCCTAGTTACCTCGAACCTTGGAGTTCATGTGTTTTTCGAAATCGGCAGAAAGCGCTTCGTTGCGCATTTCGTGCAGCTCGGGGTCGAGCTTCGACTCCTCATATAGCGCTCGCGCCAGCGTGCCAAGCTTATCGATGGCGCCTCGAATGCGCTGATTGGAAGGTATGTCAATTGAGCGCAAGCTCATTTCGCTCAACAGATCTTCCTCGATCTGAGGGCTCTCAGGCTCACCGCTGTCGACGCGAGCGCAAAAAGCGTCTGTCCATCGCTGAACTAACTCATCCTCCGGAACGGTACTCAATAAGCGTCCACGCCGAACGTAGTTGCAACATCATCTTGCGCTTGGCTGCGGAGAAAGCCGAGCAGTTCCTTTTTAAATTCGTCCTCGGGGTTATCGTTTCCCATCTGAAATAAACCTTTTTGGCAACGGCGCTATGCCAGATTTCACTCCCTCAAGCCATACCCGGTCGCGTAGAGCCGCAGCGTCGACAGGCTGAGGAAGACGATCAGCCCCAAGGTCAGCGCGATGCCGACGACCGGCGGGCCCTCATGGAACCCGATCATGGCGTGGCGCAGCCCGTTGATCCAGTAGAAGAACGGGTTGCCGTAATAGAGAAAGCGCAGGTAAGGCGGCATCATGGCGATGGTCGAGAAGACCCCGCCCACCATCGACAGCGGCACGATGAAGAAGACGTTGAGGATGTTGAGCTGCTCGAAATTCTTCGCCCACAGCCCGATGATGATGCCCAGCTCGCCGAAGATGATCGAGACCGCGACCACCCAGAACAGGAACTCGAAGATGTTGTCGACCGCGATGACGCCGAAGCACGCGCCGATCGCCAGGATGCCGAGCGCCGTGACCACCGAGCGGATGACGACGCAGACCAGCATGCCGACGATCATCTCGACATAGGAGAGCGGCGCCACCAGCGTCTCCTCGATGAAGCGCAGGAAGCGCTGGAAATAGATCGCCGACGTCGACTGCAGGAACGCGGCGTTGATGATGTTCATCATCAAGATGCCGGGCAGCACGAATTCGAGATAGCGGTGGCCGCCGATCTCCTTGATGCGGCCGCCGAGCACGAAGCCGAAGATGAAGATGAACAGCAGCGCCGAGATCCACGGCGCGATGAAGGCCTGGATCGGCACGCGCATGATGCGCGAAACCTCGCGCCTGACGATGGTCCAAAGCCCGGTCCAGTTGACTCCCATGGGATGGAGCTTGATCTCCTGGACGCTCGCCGGCTCTGCAATGCTCATGCGGCAGCTCCCGCGATATGATCGGGCTCCGCGCCCGTGGCTTCCAGATAGGCGGTTTCGAGGCCGTGCGACATGAACTCGGCCTTGGGACCGTTGCGCACGATCTTGCCGCCCGCGATGATGGCGATGGTGCGGCACAGCCGCTCGACTTCCTCCAGATAATGCGACGTCAGCAGGATTGTCTTGCCGTCGCGGTTGAGTTCCTGGAGGTAGCGCCACAGATCGCGGCGCAGTTCGACATCGACGCCGGCGGTCGGCTCGTCGAGGATTAGCAGCTGCGGATCGTGGATCAGCGCGCGCGCCAGGATGACGCGGCGCTTGAGCCCGCCCGAAAGTTCGCGGAAAGACTTCTTGACATGCTCGGTCAGGTCGAAGCGCTCGATCAGCATGTCGGTGCGCGATTTCCGCTGCGCCGCGCCCATCCCGAAATAGCCGCCCATCCAGTCGACGATCTGCCGCGGCGTGGCGAACTGGTCGACGTTGAATTCCTGCGGCGAAAGCCCGATCAGGCGCCGCGCCTCGCGGTAGTTCTTCACCGCGTCGATGCCGAAGATTTCGATCGTCCCCGAGGTCACCGTGGCGATACCCGTGACGCAGTGGATCGTCGTCGATTTGCCGGCACCGTTGGGGCCGAGATAGCCGAAGAAATCGCCCTGGGCGATCGACAGCGAAAGGTCCTCGAGCGCGACGGTGCCGCGGCGATAGACCTTGCGCAAATGGGAGATGGAGAGGGCGGGCTGACTCATGGGTGCGGCACTATACAGATCGAAATGGCCTTGTCATTTGTTCCGGCGCATGATGGGCGCGCCCCAGCGATGCAGCGGCGGGGGCTCCGGCGGCCGCCCTGGCACCACCGGCCGCTCGCCATAGCTCCCCATGCTCAGCAGTCGGTCGTACATCGCGATGGCGCCTGCCATGCCGACATTGATGGAGAAGCGCGTGGGGATCTTGACCGTGAAGGCACAGCGCTCGAGCACCGCAGGCGACAGCGACATCCTCTCGGCGCCGAAGACATAGGCGGCACAGGCCGGATGCCGGAAGCGCGGCAATTCGATCGCGTCTTCGGCGATCTCCACCCCCACCAGACGGCAGCCCAGCGGCAGGCGCAAAGCGGCCATGTCGGGAAAGGAATAGACGGGCATCGTCCCCTGGGCGCGCGAGGTGTCCGATTGCGCGTCCTTGAGGCTGATTTGACCGTTGACGCTGAAGAAGAAGCTTGCGCCGAACGCATTGGCGATGCGCAAAAGATTGCCGAGATTCATCGGCTTCGAGATGCCATCGACTCCGACCCCGAAATAGCCGCGCATGCCCATAAATCCTGTCGCCCCGGTCGAGCGATGCGCTAGCATCGTGCAAAACCGGACCCGACGCTATCGCGTCCGTCCGGGATGACAAGGTGCGCGCGCGATGCCCAATCCCGTCCTCGTCGAAGTCACGCGCGGTTCCCTGGTGGAGAGCGTGCATCGCGGGTCCGTCGCCGTGGCCGATGCGGGCGGAAAAATCGTCTTCGCGCTGGGCGATCTGGAGACGCCGGTCTATCCGCGCAGCTCGCTCAAACCGATCCAGGCGCTGCCGCTCATCGAATCGGGCGCGGCGGACGCCTTCGGCCTCGGGCCGGAGGAGATCGCGCTCGCCTGTGCCTCGCATTCCGGCGAGCCGATGCACACATCGAGGGTGGCGGCCTGGCTCGCGCGAATCGGCTGCGGCCCGAGCGACCTCGCCTGCGGCGCACATCCGTCGCGCTACGAGCCGGTGGCCGAAGCGATGATCCGCAACGGGGAAACGCCGACGCGGATCTTCAACAACTGCTCCGGAAAGCACACCGGGTTCCTCAGCATGGCCCGGCACTGGGATATCGCAACCGCAGGCTACGAGCGCCACGATCATCCCGTGCAAAAGGCGGTGCTGCGCACGCTCACCGATCTCGCCGAGGTCGGCGGCGACATCCCCTGGGGAATCGACGGCTGCGCGGCGCCGAACTTCGCGTTGCCGCTCGCCGTTCAGGCGCATGCGTTCGCGAAGCTCGCAGGGCCGCGTGGGGCCCGCATCTTTGCGGCGATGGTGGCCCATCCCGAACTCGTGTCCGGTACCGGTCGCACCTGCGCCATCTTGATGCGCAGCACGCAGGGTCGGGCCGCGGTGAAGACCGGCGCCGAAGGCTTCTTCGCCGGCTTCGTTCCGGAGCTCAGGCTCGGCATCGCGCTCAAGATCGACGACGGCGCCGCGCGCGCCGCCGAGACCGCGATGGCTGCCGTGCTCGCCAAGCTGGGTCTTCTCGGCGATGACGAGCCTGCAGCGGCGATCCTCAGGGCGCCGATCAAGAACACGGTGGGCGCGACGGTGGGCGAGCGGCGCGCAGTGGCGCCGCTCATCTGAAGCGTTGGTGATCGGTCGCTGACGCTTTACGGTCGTTTTCGATTTAACAGAATCAAGCACCAACCGTCATGGCCGCCCTCGTGGCGGCCATCCATACGCACACTTTCGCACTGTGCGTATGGGTGGCCGGGACAAGCCCGGCCATGACGAGGTAATGTTCAGCCTAGCCAGAAAGTGCTCTAGTGGGATGCCTTCTGCGCGTCGGCAGCCTCTTTGTCGGCTTTCTGCATCTCCGGCGTATACGGTTCGATGCGGCTGATCGGACAATGCTGCGGCCCGATCGGACTGCTTGCCAGAACCTCGTCGCCACGGCTGACGCAACTGAGCGCGCTGCCGCCGAAGGCGCGGAAGCCGAGCCGCTCCTTGTATTGCAGATTGAGGCAGGGGGTCATCAGGGTGAGCTTGAACTTCTGATGAAAATCGTCCTCGACGATCACGGTGGTGTCGTTGAGGGCATCCCAATTGTAGATGTTGCCTTGGCGCAGGCAGGTGCCTGCGGCCTGGGCCGGGCCGGCCGCCGCCAGCACCAGCGCCGTGGCGGCAAGTGCAAGACTGGTTTTCATGGCCATTCGATCCTTCGAAAAGCGGGACCCCTCCCGCAAGCAGTATAGAGCCGGAACGCCGTTTCGCGAAGGGTGGTTCCCGGCTAAGGTCGCGCCATTCGCCATTCGGAGACGTTCATGAAAGCAATGCTGTGCAAGGAATACGGCCCGCCCGAAAACCTCGTGCTGAGCGAGGTGCCCGGGCCCCATGCCGGGCCCGGACAGATCGTCATCCAGGTCAAGGCTTGCGGCGTCAATTTCCCCGACGTCCTGGTCATCGAGAACAAGTACCAGTTCAAGCCGGCCCTGCCCTTCGCGCCGGGTGCCGAAATCGCCGGCGTCGTCAAGGCGCTCGGCGACGGCGTCAGCCGCTTCAAGAAGGGTGACCGCGTCATCGCCTCGATCGGCAATGGCGGCATGCAGGAAGAAGTGCTCGCCGATCCGAACCGCTGCATCGCGATGCCGGACGGCATGGACTTCGCGACCGGCTCGGGCCTGATCCTGACCTACGGCACCTCGCATTATGCGCTCAAGGATCGCGCGAAGCTGAAGCCGGGCGAGACACTGGTGGTGCTCGGCGCTGCCGGAGGCGTCGGTTTGGCGGCGGTCGAGCTCGGCAAGGCATTCGGCGCGCGCGTCGTCGCCGGCGCTTCGAGCCAGGAGAAGGTCGACCTCGCCAAGGCGCATGGCGCCGACGGCGGATTCGTCTACCCGACCGGCAAGCTCAGCCGCGACCAGCAGAAGGAGCTTTCGGACACGATCAAGAAGCTCACCGGGGGCAACGGCGCGGACGTGCTCTACGATCCCGTGGGCGGCGACTATGCCGAGCCCTGCGTGCGCGCGATGAACTGGGAGGGCCGCTATCTCGTGATCGGATTCACGGCGGGAATCCCGAGCGTGCCGCTCAATCTCACCCTGCTCAAGAGTTGCGACATTTTGGGAGTTTTCTGGGGCGCCTTCACTGCGCGCAATCCCAAGCGCAACCAGGAGCACTTGGCCGAGATCTTGGGCTGGACCGTCGAGGGCAAGCTCAGACCGCACATCTCCGCCCGCTTTCCGCTGGCGCGCGCGGGCGAAGCCATCCGCATGCTTGCCGACCGCAAAGCCCAGGGCAAAGTCGTGGTGACGATGGAATGAAAAAACGCACGCATGACTTTGGCGCGCTGATTGCCCGCGCTATGCCCATGACGTCGGGCGCGATGGGGATCGCACGCTAGTGGCAGGACTGCGGCTGCGATTTCGCTCCATCGCGCTTCTGAAGCAGCTGGGTCCCGGCATCATCACGGGCGCCGCCGACGACGATCCCAGCGGCATCGCGACCTACAGCCAAGCCGGCGCCCAGTCGGGATTCGGACTGCTGTGGACTGTCGTGCTCACCTTCCCGTTGATGGTGGCGATCCAGCTCGTCAGCGCCCATATCGGACGCATCACCGGGCGCGGACTGGCTGCCAACATGGCGAAAGTGATGCCGCGCTCGCTGGTGACGGCGCTGGTGTTCCTGCTCTTCGCCGCCAACACGATCAATGTCGGTGCCGATCTGGCGGCGATGGGGGAAGCGGCCGGACTCGCCGTGGGCTTCGGGCAGCACGTCTTCACGGTCGCCTTCGCGCTGCTCTCCGTCCTGCTTCAGCTCTTCGTGCCCTACAAGCGCTACGCAAGGCTGCTCATGGTCCTGACCTTGAGCCTGCTTTCGTATGTCGCGGTGATGTTCCTCGTGCACATCGACTGGGGCGCCGCGGGCCTGGCGATGATCGGGCTTCATGCCGACCTGTCGCCCCAGGCGGCAACGACGATCGTCGCGGTGTTCGGCACCACGATCAGCCCCTATCTCTTCTTCTGGCAGAGCGCCGAGGAAGTGGAGGAGCTCGATCACCACGCCGGCAAGAAACCGCTCAAGGACGATCCCGCAGAAGCGCCCAAAGCCTATCGCCGCATGCGCATCGATACGATCGCCGGCATGGCGGCGTCGAATTTCGTCGCGCTCGCGATCATGATCGCCACGGCCGCGACGCTGCATGCGGCGGGGAAGACCAACATCCAGACCGCCGCCGACGCGGCAAAGGCGCTCGAGCCGCTGGCCGGACATTTTGCTTTCCTGCTCTTCAGCTCCGGAATCGTGGGCACGGGGCTGCTCGCGGTACCGGTGCTCGCGGGCTCGGCCGCCTATGCGGTGTGCGAGACGCGGGGCTGGAGGATCGGACTCGACTACATGCCGTGGGAAGCGGTCGGCTTCTATTCGGTGATCGGCGCCGCGGTCGCGCTCGGACTTGGCATCGACTATTCCGGCCTCGATCCAATCAAGGCCTTGTACTGGAGCGCCGTCATCAACGGCGTCATCGCGGTGCCGATGATGGCGGCGATGATGTACGTCTCCAGCCATCGCCGCCTGATGGGCGAGTTCACCTCCGCGCCGGCGCTGCGTTGGCTCGGCTGGATCTCGACCGCCGTCATGGCGGCTGCGACGGCGGCCATGGCGGCAACGATGTTTTGAGCGCACGCGCCAAAACCATAGCGTGCAGCGACGCTGCCATGGTAAGAATCCCCCAACCAGGGGGAGTTCCATGCGCACCATTTTCGCCGCGGCGCTCTGCGCCGGGCTCGTCGCCGTGTCCGCCACCGATCTCGCCGCACGCGGCGGCGGAGGGGGCGGGGGCCATGGCGGAGGCAGCCATGGCGGCACCTACTACTACTATGGCTACTACGGCGGCGGGGGACCGCTCGTGCCGCCAACCAAGCTCGGCGACACGTCTCATGTCCATACCGTTGCGGTGATTTCCGCGGTCGGACAAAGCCTGATGCTCGGCCGCACCGGATTGCTCGCAGACCACTCCACCCTCGACATCGCCGATTGGCACCTCGATCAAAGCATCGAAACGATGACGGCAAAGCTTCTGGCGACGCATTTCACGGTGAAGGACTTCGCGCATGACAGCGCGGCGCTGGCGAAGATTCCGAACGGCTTCATGGACACTTCCTCCGCCAGGGCATTGCAGGACTACATCGTGGCGCTGAAAGCCCAAGACGTGGACGCCTTCATCGTCATCCGGCCCGACGCCGAGACGGGCACGCCGCCTACGCCCGGACTGTCTCTGCAACTGAGCGATACCGACGCCCACCCGCGCGAAGAAGCCAATTTCGAGATCGACGTTGTGGACGCGAAGAGTGGCGCTATCATCGCCCACGCCTATTCGCGCGCCGCCGAGCGCCAGGGACTGCCGCCGCAATTCGCGTCCTTCTACGGCGCCCGCGCGCTCAAGCTCAAACCCGGCGACACGCCGACGCCGGCGCAGCGCACCCAGCTCAAGCTCGATTTCGAGCGCGATATGGCGATGGCGATGCGCGAGACCTTGCGCGCGCTCAATCTGGGCATCGCGCTGCCCGAGATCGGGGCCCGCACCATCGTCGATATCCCGGCGAACGAGAGCCCCTGCCGCACGCTGAAGCGCGTGATGGTGGTCTCCACGGTGGGAGATCGTGTGGAGGTCGTGTATCCGGGTTCGCTCTTCACGAAGCGCAAGGACAATTCCGTGCCGGTGGGAGATTGGAATTTCGACCCGGAGGTCGAGAAGCTCGCCACCAATGCGCTGGACCGTTGCTTCCAGGTGGTGAACGTGCCGCTGGACCGCGCCAAGCTGGCATCGCTGATCGTCTCGTCGGACCCGAATCTGCACGCCGTCCCCGTGGATGGAATCACTCCCGGCGCCGCGCTCGACCTCTACCTCGTGATCGCCAAGCTGAGGAACGACAAGGGTGAAGCGCTGACGGGGCTGGCATTGCTCGGCGGCGGCTCAGATTACGGCCACGCGCTGAGCGACTACGCGATCGTCTTCATCGATGCCAAGACCGCCAAGATCGCCTATTGGATGCAGGGGATTTCCAGTCCCAAATTCCCCTACCCCGTTCCCAGCCGGCTGGTGGCGAGCTCGAACATGCCCAATCCCGGCGACAATTTCTCGCCGGCGCAGTCGGCCAATGTCCGCACGCTTTTCCTGGAAATGATGACGGACAGCATTCCCGAATCGCTTCTGCGGCTGCAGTTCACGGGCAAGAGGATCGAATCCGCCGGTGCAGCGCTCGCCGACATGGAGCAAGCCGACGGCGTGAAAACACAGCCCGGAACGGCTGCGGCAGCATCCTCGCCGTAGGCTGATGCGCGTTGGAGCGGGAGCAGCGCCGTGAAGGCTAACGCGCCGGCGATCGGCGCCGCGCTTTGCCTCTGGGCGGTGGCGGTGCACGCGCAGACCGACGAGATCCAGGTCTACGACGCGGGGATCGCGCCGGTTGGCGCTTTCAATCTCACGCTCCACGACAACTACACCTTCAGCGGCGCGAAGACGTCGGCGTTCCCTGGCGGGCTCGTACCCGATCACACGCTGAACGGCGTACCCGAATGGGCCTATGGCGTGACCGACTGGTTCGAAGCGGGACTCTATCTGCCGCTGTACAGCATCGCCAGCAACAGCGGCGCGCAGTTCGACGGTTTCAAGCTGCGCGCGCTGTTCGTGACGCCCGATGCCAAGGACAAGAGCTTCTTCTACGGCGTCAATTTCGAGTTCAGCTACAACGCCAGGCATTGGGACGAGAACCGCTACACTTCGGAGATCCGCCCGATCGTCGGCTGGCGCTTCGGGCCGATCGATCTGATCGTCAATCCCATCCTGGACAATTCCTGGAAAGGTTTCGCCGCGCTCGATTTCGCGCCGGCGACGCGGCTCGCATACAATATCGGCAAGGACTGGGCCGTCGCAGCCGAGGAATATGACGACTTCGGCCCGCTGCGCCGTTTCCTGCCGGGCGACCGGCAATCGCACCAGCTCTTCGCCGTCGTCAACTATGCCGGCGCGCCGGTGACCATCGAAGCCGGCCTCGGCTTCGGTCTCACGCCGGCCAGCGACAAGCTGGTGATGAAGCTGATCCTGTCGAAGGATTTGGATTGAGCCTAACTCTGCACCGCGTACTTCTCGGGAAACAAAATCGATGACAAGGCAATTGGCACTGATCCTGACATCGTTGATCGCCGCGACCGCAACAGACACTCTTGCCTCCGAGGCCGACCCCTACTCCGGCATTCGCTCCGTTGCCGTCATATCGATCACGGGGGAGACCCTGAACTTTCAAACAAGGGGGCTCACCGTGTTGACCGATTCGGAAGAGGAGATGCCGATCCCAGAATGGGGGATCGACAAATGGATGACGGCCTCGCTGACGAAGGCTCTTGCTGCTCGATTCCAAGTGAAGGATGCAAACGTGGACCGCGCGGCAGTGGCCAGTTGCGATTTCAAGCGCGGGTGTCCGGATTTGGCCAAGCCCGAAGGCGGAGTTGACGCGTTCATTGTCGTGCATAAATCCGAGGAGCCCGGCCCCCTGCGGACCACGCTCATGGCAAAGGGTATCGGCGTATTCTTCACCAGCATTATCACCTCGAAATACAACCCGACCATCCATGTGGACTACGTCATCGATGTGGTCGACGCGAAGACGGGCAAGGTATTGGCCTCAGGACGGAACAATACTCCTGCCCTCTTCATGTTGACGAACGATTGGCCCAACAAATGGCAAGAACTCTCGCCACAGCAACAGCAGATCGTGAAGGAAATAATCACAGACATGATCGAGAAGTCGCTGCCCACCGCACTCGCCAATGCCAAGCTGCCACCTCCGGGCGGCCATATCCCCAGATTGCTCGCGCCCGCCTACGATCCCGATGTTGCGGCTTTCGTGGCCAACACCCGCACAGTCGCCGTTCTTTCGGTGCTCGGGGATCGGCTCTACTTCGTAAATCCGGGCAACGCCTTCGTCACGCGCACCGAGGCGAATGCTTTGGCGCCCTCGGACTGGCAGGTCGACGCCGAGGCCGAGAAGATCGTCGCCAATTCTCTTGCTGGCCGCTTTGTGGTGAAGAATATTCCTCTCCAGTCCGCGGCATTGTCACAGACGGTCGCAAAGCACAGCGATCCCGCATTGCCGGTCGACCTTCCCCGATCCGGGTCGATTGACGCTTACGTCCTCATCACGAAAGCCGACGTGGCCGAGCACCTGTTTCCCGGAATTGGGCTTCGTCACACGACGCCGGTGTTCAATCACGAGACCGCCGTCTACGCCGACTATGCCGTAGCGATCGTGAACGCGCGGACGCTTCGGCAAGTTGCGATCTATTTCGTGAAGATCGGCGAGGAAGCCGTCCCCTGTCTTGTCGCCCGTAAATTCCCGTCTGGCTTGCCGGAATGCACGGTCGACGAAAGCCTGTGGCCAAAGACTCCCGAGCCACTAACCCCGGATGCCGCGGCTACCATTCGCGAGAAGCTGTCGAAAATTTTGTCAACCACGCTGCCTGAGTCTCTATTGCAGTTGGGACTGTTACCCTGAACAGCGGACGTCAACGGGCCGTTGACTTGTTCACATAAATCTCCCCGCCGCCCTGCCGGAACTCCTCCGCCTTCTTCGCCATCGCGGCGCGGATGTCGGCGCTCGAGAGCGTGTCGTTCTGCCCCCGCGCCGCGTCGCGAACTTCCTGGCTGATCTTCATCGAGCAGAATTTCGGCCCGCACATCGAGCAGAAATGCGCGACCTTCGCGCCGTCGGCCGGCAGCGTCTCGTCGTGGAAGGCCTGCGCGGTCTCGGGGTCGAGCGCCAAAGCGAACTGGTCGCGCCAGCGGAACTCGAAACGCGCCTTGCTCATCGCGTCGTCCCAGATGCGCGCGGCGGGGTGGCCCTTGGCGAGATCGGCCGCGTGCGCCGCGATGCGATAGGCAATGACGCCCGCCTTCACATCGTCGCGGTCGGGAAGGCCCAGATGTTCCTTCGGCGTCACGTAGCAGAGCATCGCGGTGCCGAACCAGCCGATCATCGCAGCGCCGATGGCCGAGGTGATGTGGTCGTAACCGGGTGCGACATCGGTCACCAGCGGACCCAAGGTATAGAACGGCGCCTCGTCGCAGGCGGCGAGCTGGCGGTCCATGTTCTCCTTGATCTTGTGCATCGGCACATGGCCGGGGCCTTCGATCATCACCTGGACGTCGTGCTTCTGGGCAATGCGGTTGAGCTCGCCCAAGGTCTCGAGCTCGGCGAATTGCGCCGCGTCGTTGGCATCCGCGGTCGAGCCGGGGCGCAAGCCGTCGCCCAATGAGAACGACACGTCATACTGTTTGAGCAGTTCGCAGATTTCCTCGAAATGCGTGTAGAGGAAATTCTCCTTGTGATGGGCCAGGCACCATTTGGCGAGGATCGAGCCGCCGCGCGAGACAATGCCGGTGACGCGGTCCGCCGTCAGCGGGATGTGCGCCAGCCGCACCCCGGCATGGACGGTGAAATAGTCGACACCCTGCTCGCACTGCTCGATCAACGTGTCGCGATAGATTTCCCAGGTGAGCTCTTCGGCGATGCCGCCGACCTTCTCCAGCGCCTGGTAGATCGGCACCGTGCCGATCGGCACCGGCGCATTGCGCACGATCCATTCGCGGATGGTGTGGATGTGGCGGCCGGTCGAGAGGTCCATCACGGTGTCCGCGCCCCAGCGGATCGCCCAGACCAGCTTGTCCACCTCCTCCGCCACGCCCGAGGTGACGATGGAGTTGCCGATATTGGCGTTGACCTTGGTCAGGAAGTTGCGGCCGATGATCATCGGCTCGCTTTCCGGGTGGTTGATGTTGGCAGGGATGATGGCGCGGCCGCGCGCCACTTCGTCGCGCACGAATTCGGGCGTGATCTCATTGGGGATGTTCGCGCCGAAGGAATTGCCGTCCGCCAGCGCGCTGCGGCCGAGGTTCTCGCGCACGGCGATGAACTTCATCTCTTCGGTGACGATGCCGGCCCGCGCATAGTGAAGCTGCGTGACGTTCTTGCCGGGTTTCGCGCGCAGCGGCTTGCGGCCCGCGCGGTCGAATTGCGCCACCGAGAGCAGCTCGCCCCTCTTGAGTCCGTCGTCCTCGGGCTTGCGGTCGCGGCCGGCGTATTCCTCTACATCGCCGCGCGCAGCGATCCAGGCCGCGCGCCGCGGCGCCAGTCCCTTCTCGATGTCGATCGACCCCTGTTCGTCCGTATACGGACCGGACGTATCGTAGAGCCACAAGGCCGGTTCTCCGCCCGACAGCGCCACTTCGCGAAACGGCACGCCGTCGCGATAGACCTTGCGCGAGCCCGGCAACGCACCGCGCGTGATCGACAAGGCTTTGGTATTGAGAATGGGTTTGTTCATCGGCCTCTCCCTACGCCGGTTCTAGCCGGATCAGGTTCGAAGGGACCCGCACGATCGCGATCTCAGCCTTGCGTGACCATGCGGCCACCCAAGGCGCCCCTGGGATGGACGATCATGGCGCGCACTGTCAGGCTGTCAAGCCAAGGAAGCGCATCAAAAGCTAAGGCATGGGATGATGGTACGGCGTGCAACGGTTGCGGACACGGATGAAGCCGCGGGCGTGTTCGCGGCCTCCTTCGCCGGCATGCGATTCGTTCCGAAGATCCACGACGCCGAGGAAGATCGCGCCTTCATCCGCGAGCTGATCGCGCGCAAGGAAGTCTGGCTGGCCGAGCACGAAGCGCAGATCGTGGGCCTGGCCTGTTGGCACGAGGGCTGGCTGGAGCAGCTCTATGTCGATCCGGCGCATCAGGGTCGCGGCGCCGGCACGCTGCTTCTGAAGCATGTCATGGATCGACATCCCGGCGCGCTCCAGCTCTGGACCTTTCAGACCAATGCCGGCGCCCGCCGCTTTTACGAGCGCTACGGTTTCGTCGCGGCCGAATTCACCGACGGCGCCCACAACGAAGAAAAGACGCCCGACGTTCGCTACGTGCGCCCCTTCAGGAAGGGCACCAGCGCGGCAAAGTAGGCCTCCTGGTCGTCATACATGCAGAGGTGGCTGCCCTTGCCGCTGATCCAGGTGCGCGCGCCGGGGATGAGCTTTCCCTCGCGGCGGATTTGTTCGGGGTCCATCTCGTCGAATTTCGCGCCCATCACCAGGGTCGGTACTTTGATCCTCGGCAAATCGGCCCAGCGGTCCCAGTTCTTGAACGTGCCGTCGATCATGAACTCGTTCGGACCCTGCATCAGGTTGTAGATGTGGAAGTTGGCCTTGGCGAAGACCCGCGTGACCGGCTCGGGCCAGGGCTGCGGCAGGCGCAGAATATGTTCGGCATAAACCCTGTTCATCACCGCCTGATACGGGGCGGCGTCGGTCTTGCGCAGATTCTCATACCGCGTCAGCGTCGCCTGATCCGCCGCGGACAGCGTGTGCCGGATTTCATTGGCGTGGCGCACATAATCGGGGATGCTCGCGGTCATGTCCGAGATCACGAGGCGCCGCAGGTGCCGCTGGTATTTGAGCGCATACTCGATCGCCAGCATGCCGCCCCAGGAATGGCCGTAGAGAATGAAATCGTCGAGGCCCAGTCCCTGGCGCACGGTTTCGACCTCGTCGACATAGCGCGGAATCGTCCAGAGCTTGTCGTCGTTCGGCCGGTCGGAATTGCCGCAGCCAAGCTGGTCGTAATAGTAAAACTCGATGCCGGCTTCGGGCAGGAAGTCCTCGAAGCACTCGAAGTAATCGTGGCTGAAGCCCGGCCCGCCGTGCAGCAGAAGGACCTTGATCGGCGAACGTCCGATCCGCTTGGTCCAGACGCGGTAGCCGCCGGGGATGGATATCATCCGCACCCCGCCCGTCTTCACTTCGGCATGCGCGCCGCCCAACCCGAGCGCCGCCGCCGAAGCGGCCGCAGAAAGAAATTCACGCCGCGCCAGCATCCGTGCCCCCCCGTTTGAACGCGCCTACGATGCCGCGAACTGCTTGAACTCGGCGATCAAGGCCTTCGCTGCCGCGTTGACGATCTTCTCGCCCGCCTCGACCGAGGCCTGGCTGGGATCGGAGCCGATGCGGCCGTCGGGAAAGCGCCTGCGGTAATCCTCGGCATCGTAGATCGGCCCGTTGGGCGCGATCTTGGGCGTCATCTCCACGCGCTTCTGCGCATCGGGATAGCCGTAATAGGTGACCGAGACTTCCGAGGGCGTGGCATGACTGCCCTCGCCCACCGGAAACAGTTGCCGGCAAAGATCGCCCACGCCGGGAAGCTCCCACCAGTTGCGCAAGGTGCAGCGCAGCGGCGGATGGTTCGACCCGGCGCGGTCGCCGTCGCCGGAGAACGTGATGCCGTGATAGATCTCGCTGAACGCGGCGTTGATGGTGCTGATGTTGCCGCCATGGCCGTTGAACCAGTAGAGCCGCTCGAAGCCGTGGCGCGCCAGGGACTGCGCCCAGTCGAGCATCGCCGCGATCATGGTAGAGGGACGCAGCGTGATCGTGCCGGAGAACGCCATGTGATGCTGCGCCTGACCGACGTTGAAAGTCGGCGCGATGAGAATGCCACTGTCGTCGCCGGCCTTTCGCGCGATGATCTCGGGGCACAGCGCGTCGGTGCCGAGCAGCCCGTTCGGCCCATGCTGCTCCGTCGAGCCGATGGGGATGACGATGGCCTTCGAGGTTTCGAGATACTTGTCGATTTCCGGCCAGGAGGAGAGATGGAGTTGCATCAGTTTCTCTCGTGCGCGTCAGCCGTCTCAGCCTTCAAAGCCGAAAACCCTCTTCGCGGACATTGTGCATGAAGATCGTTCGCTGTTCGAGGGCGTTGGCGCTTCGCGGCAAGATGTTGACCTCGATCTCATGAGGCTCCATCTGGAACAATTCGAGCATCAGTTCGTGAAGCGCCGGATCCCAGCCTTTTGATGGGTCGTAACCTTCGATTAGCGCAAGAAGGTCGTAATCTGAATCGGGCCGAGCCTCGCCGCGCGCACGCGAGCCGTAAAGAACGACACCGGCCAGCCGCGCGCCGTAGATTTTGCGCAGGCCATCTTTCGCCTTGCGCAATACGGGATCGTTCGCCAGATGCGGCGGCGCTGGCGGCAAATCAAGAATGGTCAAAGCATCGTTCATGCGTTTATTCTAGCCGATCCTCGCCAAAGCGCCAATTTGTTCTCTACCTCTTCGGGCTGATGGGGATGACGATGGTCTTCGAAGTCTCGAGATACTTGTCGATTTCCTGCCAGGAGGAGAGATGGAGTTGCATAGACTTTACCTAAGTTTCTGGAGGACTCTTGCAATGGGCCCGCCTGGCTTGGTCATTTCTATCATCGTCGGGAGCAGCATAATCATCCAACCTGTGTAAAACAAAGTACAGATACCGTAAGCGACCAACGCAGGCGCCACCGGAGACTTGGCGCCTTTCGATAAGGCTACAATCGTTCCGATCGAAAGCAGCAACGAACAAGACATGATGGCGGCACCCATAACGCGAGCGGCTGTAACGTGCCGTGTAAAAAACGAACGGGTGAGGGGCACCCTCATCAGACCGAAGTTGATGAACATCAGTAAGAAGGCGGCTGCGAAAAGACCGACGAACTTTTCGTCAATAAAGACTGCTTGGTACATCCTATATGCGCATAAAATAAGCAAGCAACCACATATGGCGCTAACGATCCATCGCTTTGTCATCACCCGGCCCGCCCATCGATTTTCTTAGCCAACTTATCCATCGCCTTCTTCCACGCCGCGCGTTCTTTTTCGACTGCGCTCGAATCCGGAAGCTTGTTGATCTGCACCGTGATCTGCGCCTTGCCCGCGCCTTTGGCATAGAAGCCGAATTCGAGGCGCGCGTCCTTCTTCCAGGTGCCACGCCAGTATTTGTCCTTGGTTTTCGAGGTCTCGGCGAACGCGCCCGCCGGAAACCATGCTTTGCGATTGGCGGGATCTGTGGCGACCGCGAACAATCTGCCGAGGGCTGCCGGGATAACCTTGGAGACACTCACCGAGTAACCATCCGGCCGCTCATGCTTCTTGCGGCCGCCTCGCGCGCGCTCGTACTCGACTGCGATCATCTGCGACCACCAGCTTGGGCAGCCTTTGTCGTGCAGCAGTTGGGCGATCTGCCTATGCGGCATGGCGTTGGCATTGGCGCGGTTCAGGATGATGAACCAGCCCATCCAGCCGCGCCCGGTCGCGGCCTTGACTTTCTCCTCGCTGATGGAGGTCGGCGGCCATTCGCCCTGCCCTGCCGCTTGCCCCTTCGCCACCATGGCTTAATCTCCGCCCCTTCGATATTCGTGCCATCAAACGAGGTTTCTCCATGTCCGACAAGAAGGGGCCGCCGGCCAAAGGTCCTTTGGACGGCGTGCGCGTGCTCGACCTGACCGAGTTCATCTTCGGGCCCTACGCCACGCAGACCTTGGGCGACCTCGGCGCCGACGTGGTCAAGATCGAGAATCCCGGGGGCGACCGCCAGCGCCACGGCTCCAAGCACGCCAAGAGCGACAGCATGAGCGCGCTGTTCATGACCATGAACCGCAACAAGCGCTCGGTGGTGCTCGATCTCAAAACGCCGGAAGGCGTGGCGAAGCTGCGCGCGCTGATCCCGACCGCGCAGGTCTTCATCCACAATGTCCGCGCCGACGCCATGGCGCGGCTCGGCTTTTCCTACGAAGACGTCGCCAAACTCAATCCCGGCATCGTCTATGTGCATTGCGTCGGCTACGGCTCGGACGGTCCCTATGCCGGACGCCAGGCCTTCGACGATCTGGTACAGGCGGCAAGCGGCGCGGCCGATCTGTTGCCGCGCGTCGACGGCAGCGAAGACATGCGCCTGCTGCCGAGCTTCATCGCTGACAAAGTGTCCAGCCAGCACGCGATCTGGGCGACCTTGGCCGCGCTCTATCACCAGAAATCCACCGGCGAAGGCCAGTTCGTCGAAGTGCCGATGTTCGAATGCTTCACCCATTTCATCCTGCTCGAGCATCTCTACGGCGAGACGTTCGAGCCGCCGGTCAGCCACATGGGCCACACCCCGGCATTGGCGAACGACCGCCGCCCGCTCGCATGCAAGGACGGCCATATCTGCATCCAGCCCGTCAGCCGCGCGGCCTCGGCGAAATTCATGGAGTTGGGCGGCATCCCCAATGCCTATGAGAGCGAGCGCTTTCTATCCGCGCCGAAAGGCAGCCGTGTTGCGGTCTACTACGCGATGCAGCGCGAGGCGGCGATGGCGCACACTGTCGAGGAATGGATGAAGCTCGGCGAAGAACACCGCATCCCGATCATGCGCGCCAACGGCCTCGACGAAGTGCTCGACGACCCGCATCTCAAGGCGGTCGATTTCTTCCAGGTCCGCGAGCATCCCAGCGAAGGCGGCTGGCGCGCCATGCGGCCCCCGGTCAAGTTCTCCAGGACACCCGCCACCATCCGCCGCTCGCCGCCGCTGCCGGGGCAGGACAACGACGAGGTTCTCGACGAATAGCGGGAGTGTCGCCGGCGGGCTAGATCGCGACAAACGCCTTCGTCGTCTCGTCGTAAATCTCGAGGTTGCCGTCCGCGATGCCAAAGCGGGCGCCGTTGATCGCAAGCGTGCCTTGCCGGACCCGTTCGGCGACGAACGGGAAGCTTATCAGCCGCCGCATCGACAAGAGCACGCTGGCGCGTTCCAGCGATGCATGCCGCCCGGCGCCGTCGTCCGCGGTGCTCTCGACGGCGGGCGACAGCAGGTCGATCCAGGCGCGCAGGAACGGAACATTCTCGCCGATAGTATTGTCCAGCGCGGCCGCGACGCCGCTGCATTGCGCGTGTCCCATCACCAATATGTTGCTCACGTTGAGGACCGTCACGGCGAAGGCGATTGCGGCGCTGGTGCCATGATGCGCGCCGTCGATTTCCGGGGGCGGAACCACGGCGGCGATATTGCGGATGACGAACAGCTCGCCCGGCCGGGAATTGAAGATCGTCGAGGGATCGGAGCGTGAATCGCTGCAGGCTATGACAAGAGTGCGCGGCCTTTGGCCCAACGCGGCGAGCTCGGCATAGCGTTCGCGCTCCCGCGGCCACCTGCCACCGCGGAAACTGCGATAGCCGGCGACCAATTGCGCCATGTCGTCGCTCAACGCCAGCATCGAAGGTCCTTTCCTGGGGCCGATAGAATAGTCGCCTCGCCCGACCGGGGCCTACATGCCTCGAGCGCGCGACGCAAGGCCGCTTGAAGCTCGCGCCTGCTGCGGCCAAGATCGCGGCCGCATAGCGAGGCCATCCCATGTCCGACACCGTCCTGCCCGTCCCAAAGGAATGGAAAGACCGCGCCTTCATCGATGCCGCCGCCTATGATCGGATGTACGCGGAGTCGATCCGCGATCCGGAAGGGTTCTGGCGCGAGCAGGCGAAGCGGCTCGACTGGATCGCGCCGTACACCAAGGTGAAGAACGTTTCCTGGGACGCGGACAATCTGTTCATCAAGTGGTTCGAGGACGGCCGGCTCAATGTCAGTGCCAACTGCCTCGACCGACACCTGAAGACCCGCGCCAAGCAGACCGCGATCATCTGGGAGGGCGACGACCCCAAGGACTCGCGCCACATCAGCTATGAGGAATTGCACCGCGAAGTCTGCCGCTTCGCCAACGTGCTCAAGGCCCAGGGGGTGAAGAAAGGCGATCGCGTCACGATCTATCTGCCGATGATCCCGGAGGCGGCCTACGCGATGCTCGCCTGCGCGCGCATCGGCGCGGTCCATTCGGTGATCTTCGCCGGATTCTCGCCTGACAGCATCGCCGGCCGCATCAAGGATTGCGCCAGCACCATCGTGATCACCGCGGACGAAGGCATTCGCGGCGGCAGGCCGATCCCGCTCAAAATGAACACCGATCTGGCGCTCACCCAATGCCCCGACGTGTCACGGGTCGTGGTCGTGCGCCGCACCGGCAAGCACCAGCTCATGCACAAGGGCCGCGACGTCTGGTATCACGAGGAAGCCGCGAAGGTTTCGACGGAATGCCCCGCCGAGGCGATGGGCGCGGAAGACCCGCTGTTCATCCTCTACACCAGCGGCTCGACTGGAAAGCCGAAAGGCGTTCTGCACACCGGCGCCGGTTATCTGCTGTATGCGGCGTTCACGCACCAGCTCGTCTTCGACTATCACGACGGCGACATCTATTGGTGCACCGCCGATGTCGGCTGGGTCACCGGCCACAGTTACATCCTCTATGGACCGCTCGCCAACGGCGCGACGACCTTGATGTTCGAAGGCGTGCCGAACTATCCCACCACCTCTCGCTTCTGGGAGGTGATCGACAAGCACAAGGTCAACACTTTCTACACCGCGCCGACCGCGATCCGCGCGCTGATGCGCGAAGGCGAAGGCCCCGTGAAGAAGACGTCGCGCGCCTCGCTGCGCCTGCTCGGCAGCGTCGGCGAGCCGATAAATCCGGAAGCGTGGCTTTGGTATCACCGGATCGTCGGCGAAGGACGCTGCCCCATCGTCGATACCTGGTGGCAGACCGAGACCGGCGGAATACTCATCTCACCCCTACCCGGCGCGACCGATCTGAAACCGGGCTCGGCAACGAAGCCGCTGTTCGGTGTGCGGCCGCAACTGGTGGACGCCGACGGACAGATCCTCGAGGGCGCCGCGAGCGGCAATCTCGTGCTGCTGGATTCATGGCCGGGTCAGATGCGCACCGTCTATGGCGATCACCAGCGCTTCGTCGACACTTATTTTAAGACCTATCGCGGCAAGTATTTCACCGGCGACGGCTGCCGGCGCGACGAAGACGGCTATTACTGGATCACCGGCCGCGTCGACGACGTGATCAACGTCGCCGGCCATCGCCTCGGCACCGCCGAGATCGAGTCCGCGCTGGTCGAAGATCGCCGCGTCGCGGAGGCCGCGGTCGTCGGCTTCCCGCACGACATCAAGGGCCAGGGCATCTATGCCTTCGTCACCTTGAAGCTTGGCACCGAAGCCTCCACCGCCTTGGCGGAAGAGCTGAAGGCGCATGTCGCGCGCCACCTTTCGCCGATCGCGCGTCCCGACGCGATCCAGTTCGCGCCGGGTTTGCCCAAGACCCGCTCCGGCAAGATCATGCGCCGCATCCTTCGCAAGATCGCCGAAGGCGACGTGGCAAACCTCGGCGACACGACGACGCTTGCCGACCCCTCTGTGGTCGAAGATCTGGTGAAGAACGCGGTGAAGCGCTGATCAGCCGCCGGGCTTGCCGGGGCTTTTGACGTTCAGATTGACGGTGTGGGTCGTGCCCGTGCCGCCGCCATGGCCGCCGCTATAGAGGAAGAACCCGCCGACCAGCACGATCGCAAGCAGGATTCCCACCACCAGCGCCAAAGCCGAATTTCCGCCCCCGTTGCCGTCTGCCATGTCTCATCTCCTCAATTCGGGACTTGAGGGAAAACGACCGGACGGGGCGAAGGTTGCCTTGCCGTAATCCGCGACTCAGGCCGCGCCCGAGGCGAAAGCCTCTATCGCCTGCGCGAGTTCGATGTCCTTCTCCGTCACGCCGCCCGCGTCGTGCGTCGTCAGCGTTATGTCGACGCGGTTGTAGACGTTCGACCATTCGGGATGGTGGTCCATCTTTTCCGCCAGCAACGCCACGCGCGTCATGAAGGCGAAGGCCTGGTTGAAGTCCTTGAACTTCAGGTGGCGCACGATTGCGTCGCGTCCGGAAACCTCTTGCCAGTTGGGGAGACCTTGCAGCCACTGTTTGCGCGCGGCCGGATCGAGCTTGGTCATGGCGTACCTCCGGGTTTCATCCTAGCCTCGCGCCATGGACTGGTCATCCGCCGAGGCTCCGTCGCTGGACGACGTCGAGACGCTCGCACGCGCCGCCTTCGAGAGCTTGCCGGAGGAATTTCGCGGGCTTGCGGGCGACATCCGCTATCTGGTGCAGGATTTTCCCGACGACGAGGTCGTGCGCGACATGGAACTCGAGAGCCCCTTCGACATCCTGGGACTCTTTCAAGGCCCCGATCTTGCTTCCCATGAGGCGGCGCAGGTCCATGCCGCCCAGACGATGATCTTCCTCTATCGCCGGCCGATTCTCGACTATTGGGCCGAGAACCAGGAGCGCCTGGGCGACATCGTGCGCCACGTGCTGGTGCACGAGATCGGACATCACTTCGGCCTTTCCGACGCCGACATGGACGCGATCGAGGCGCGGGCAGATTAAGCTTGGCCGGTTCGCCCGATGCTTGTCAGCCTCTGAGCGGATAATTCCGTTCCAACCGGTAGAGGCTGCCGTTCGCGGAAAGATGGCTGGAATAAAGACCGAACGCGTCGACACGAAACGGCGTGCTTTCATAGAGCGCGCGCGCGACGACGAAATCCATCACGCGGCCGCGCGGCGACGCCTTGAGCCGCGCAAGCGTGACATGGGGCATGAACTTGCGCTCTTCGGCGGCAAGACCGAGACGTTGCAGCGCGGTCTCGATCTTGCGCTGCAGATGAATTAGCGACTCGTTCGCCGCCACGCCTGCCCAGAGCGCCCGTGGCTTCCTGCCGCCGAATTCTCCGACGCCCTTGAACTTCACGTCGAAAGCGGGCGCGTCGATCGCGGCAAGTGCGTCGTCGATCGCCTGGGCGCGATGGCCGTCGACCTCACCGATAAAGCGCAAGGTCAGATGCAGCTGCGCGCGCTCCTGCCAGCGTGCCCCCGGTATTCCGCTCTGCAGCATCAGCAGCGAAGCGGCGACCACGTCGGGTATCGCGATGGCGACGAACAGACGCATCACGTCCTTACCAATGCTCCCAGAGGCAGCCGGCGCCGGAAGACAATGCCGACGAGAGTATAGACGATCAGGCCGCTGAGCATCGCAAGGCCGAGCGCGGCTTCGCGCTGTAGCAGTCCGTTGCCGGGGATGAAATGCGGCGCCGCGACGGCGGCCGCCAGTGCAGCTCCCGCGCTTGCCGCAGCGGCGAGGAACGACGGAAGCAAAGCCGCGCGAAACGTCGCGTCCAGCTTCAGCAAGCCGCGCCGATGCGCCAGTAAGACCAACAGGGCGACATTCGCCCACGATCCGAACGACGTGCCGAGGGCGACGCCCAAGGCTCCCCAATGCAATCCCATCACCAGCAGGAATTTGAGACCGACATTGACGACGACGGCAAGCATGGTGGCACGCACCGGCGTCGCCGTGTCGTGACGCGCGTAAAACGTCGCCGCGATCACGCGCACCATCACGAAGGCAGGCAGTCCGACACCGTAACCGGCCAGCGCCATCGCCGATACATCCGCAGCCTCGAGACTGAAAGCGCCATGGGCGAAGATCCCGCGCATGATCGTGTGCGGCACGAGAACGAAGGCCGCGGCGAACGGCAAGGTGAGAAACAGTCCAAGCGCTGCGCTGCGATTCTGCGCGGCATGCGCGCCGGCCTGGTCGCCTTTGGCGATCAAGGACGACATCTCGGGCAGGAGCACCGTGGCGAGCGCGATGCCCAGCGTTCCCAGCGGCAATTGGTCGATCCGGTCGGCGTAGTTCACCGCGGTCAAGACGCCCGGATAGAAACTGGCGATCAGGGTGTCGAAGAACAGCGCGATCTGGACGCTGGCGGAGCCCAATGTCGCCGCTCCCAGCGCGGCCAGGAAATTTCTCGCCTCCGGCGTCCAGCGCGGCCGCTGCAATCGCAAGCGCAGGCGGCTGCGTGCCGCCGCCCAGACGATGAAGACATACTGCACAAAGCCCGCGATCAGGACGCCTGCGGCGGCGGCATAGGCGGCATTTGGGAACAGCCAGACCAGCTTGAGCGTCGCGATCATGGTCAGATTGAGGAAAATCGACCACGCCGCAGCGGCCGAGAACTTGCCGTGCGCATTCAGCATCGCCGACAGCTGCACCGCGATCACGGTCAGGATCAGGTAGGGAAAGGTGATCCGCGACAAAGCGGTCGCAAGCGCGGTCTGACCCGGGATGGCCGCGAAGCCCGGCGCCATGATGCGCACGATCCAGAACATGCAGGCCAGTGCTGCGGCCAGCAACACGATCTGCGCCGCCATCTGCCATGAGTACACATTGTCGGCGAAATCGGCGGCCTGCTCCTCTCCCTTGGTTTCGCGCGCCGCCGCATAGCGCGGGATGAACGCCACGTTGAAGGCGCCTTCCGCGAAGATGCCGCGGAACGAATTGGGCAACCGCCAGGCAACGAAGAACGCATCCGACAGCGGCCCGCTGCCGAGCACGTCCGCCATGATCACATCGCGGGCGAATCCCGCCGCGCGGGACAGCAAGGTGAATCCGCCGACCGAGGCAAGGCGTCTGAGCATTGGCGTTCCGATTCGACCGGTTGAGCGTCCCTCACCGCGATGGCGATTGGAAGGCGGGCGCATAGTCGAGCGCGGCGACTCCGCGCGACGCGCCCTGGCGCAGCTCCAGGACCTGGAAATGCGGCCCGGCGAAGGGGCATGCGATGGGGGCTGCCAAGGCTGCGGAAAATCCGAAGCGCGCGTAGTACGCGGCGTCTCCGAGTACCGCGACGACGTCGACGCCCGTCGCGCGGCAAACTTCAAGGCCTGTGCCGATCAGTGCCTGTCCGATGCCCTGGCGCTGGCGGTCGATGCGGGCGGCAACGGGACCGAGTGCGGCCGCGGTGCAGGCTGCCGGTTCCACGCGCATGCGGCTGAACATCGCGTGGCCGAGGAGCGCTCCGTGACGCTCCAGCGCCACGAGCTCCAAAGCGACATCGCCATCCCCGCGTAGGGCTGACAGGATCGCGACTTCTTCCGGCCCGGTTCCGAATCGCTTGCGGAAAGCGGCAAGGACGAGGTCATCGATTTCGCGTTCCCGGCCGCCTGTCCCGGGAATCACCGTGAAATCGCTGGGTTTCCGTTTGTTCATCTGACGATTGGGGAACTTGATAGTTTGCGGGAGGAGCACGATATTAGCTCGAAACCGGTTGGAATGACCGGCAAGGAAGGATTCACCATGGCGGACTACGACAATCGCGCTTTGCGCGCCCGGACAGGCGTTGCGGCTGGCGCCATCGATGCCGGACTGCGGGCCTACATGCTGCGCGTCTACAACTACATGTTCATCGGACTGGTGCTGACGGGCGTGGCCGCCTACGCAACCTACGCGGCCTCGGTGGTGGACACGGGCCACGGCCTGATGCTGACGGATCTGGGCCGGATGCTGTTTGTTTCGCCGCTCAAATTCGTCGTCATCTTCGCGCCTCTCGCCGTCGTCTTGATGCTGAGCTTCGGTATCAACCGCATCGGCGCGCCGACCGCGCAGATCATGTTCTGGGTCTATTCGGGCCTGGTCGGCATCTCGTTGGGTTCGATCTTTCTCGTCTATGCGGGAACGAGCATCGCGCAGGTCTTCTTCATCACGGCCGCGGCGTTCGGCGGCCTCAGCCTTTGGGGCTACACGACCAAGAGCGACCTGACGGGCTTCGGCTCGTTCCTCATCATGGGGTTGGTCGGCATCATCATTGCGATGGTGGTCAACATGTTCCTGCATTCCTCCACCATGGCCTGGGTGGTCTCGGTGCTGGGGGTCGGCATCTTCGCCGGGCTCACCGCCTACGACACGCAGAAGATCAAGGAGATGTACTATGCGGGCGACGACGGCGCGCTGGCGGCGAAGAAATCGATCATGGGCGCGCTGGCGCTGTATCTCGACTTTCTCAACATCTTCCTCTTCCTGCTCCAGCTGATGGGCGCGCAGAGGCGCTGACGCCGCAGGCATCGACGCGAGGGCCTCGGCTTCGCCGGGGCCCTTTGCATGTTCGAGAAGGTCATGCCGATCGACACCCCCGAGCCCTACGCCGTCGAACTGCATGCGCATTCGCCGCGGTGGGCCGAAATGGCGCAGGAGGAATCGCGGCGCCTGAAGGACGCGCTCGGTGACCTGCTTGTGCGCGTGCATCACATCGGCTCGACGTCCATCCCCGGCATCATGGCCAAACCGATCGTCGACCTGATCCCGATCGTCGGCGACATCCATGGTCTCGATGCGCAGGAAAAGACGATGCGCGCGCTGGGCTACAGATGGTACGGCGAATACGGGCTGCCGGGACGGCGCTATTGCACCTTGAACGATCCTGCAACCGGCAAGCGCCTGTTCCAGCTCCATTGCTATCGGGACGGCGACCCGGCGGTGCTGCGCCACCTCGCCTTCCGCGACTATCTGCGCGCCTTTCCGCTGCTCGCCAAGGAATACGAGATGGAAAAGATCCGCGCCGCCTCGGTGCGCTCGGACGACGTCAACGCCTATAACGACGAGAAAAACGCCTGGATCAAGCGCGTGGAAAAGAAGGCATTGGCGTGGGCGGCCAAGTCATCCCATACCTGACGCACATCAATCGAATCGTACGCCGACCTCAAGCAAGCGCCTTGATCAGCTTGCGGTCGAGGATACGCAGAACTTGCCCCAGATCGTGTCCGCGTTTGAGGACATGGCCGCCCGATCCGATCACGGCGTATTGTCCCTGGCGCTGGCGCAGCTTGGGCCGCTTCTCGATGCGGAACAGCGGCAGCTCGCTGCTGCGGCGGAATATCGAAAACACCGCCACTTCGCTCAGGAAATCGATCGCGTAGTCGCGCCATTCGCCGGCGGCGACCATGCGTCCATAGATGCGCAGAATACGGTCCAACTCGGCGCGGTCGAAACGGACATCGCCACCTAGCCCGCTTTCCACTGCCATCCGTGCAGACGGCGAGCCTGCGTCCGCGCGGAGGAACGCTATGGGTTCCTCGACCATTGCCGCGATGATGTCGTCTGCGAAGGTTATCGTCAAATCGTCGTGAGCGCTGGGGATAAATGCCGAGGTGGGCGACAGGCCATGCTTCGGCCATCTTTAGACCTCTTGGCGGCCCAGATTGCCGCCAATGGTGCGTTCGCCGGCTGTTCGCCTCTGCAAGACGGGTCCGTAGCGAATCAAGCCCCCCAGCCCCTCGCTGTGGGCCGTTGCGCGCGGCAGCCGGCAGCATTTCCCCGATGGCGGCGCCGACGCCGACGACTTATTTCATGCGCTGCATCCGCGCCGCGATTTCGCCCCAGAAACCGCCGACAGCGCCGGTGAGCGTCGAGATCGCCGTGCCGAGCGCGATCACGAAGGCCGGCGTGTCGCCCAGGGCGACCGAGGCAGCGATGCCGATCAGCGCGCATACCCCGCCGGCCATCGCGCCACCAAGGATTCCACGGCCAAAGCCCGCCGCGAAATCCATCGCATAGAGATAGCCGGCGACCGCAGAGATCATCATGCCGCCGAACAAGAACACCTGCTCGCGCACGAAGGGCGAGAAGTGGCCGATCAGGATCATCGCGATTTGAAGTCCGGTTCCCACCAAGATCGCACGCCGAAGGATGGCTGGCTCGATCATCGCCATGTCTATTTGTTGTCGCCGGCGGAATCGCGCGCGCGATGAAGGTCTTTGCTCCAATCGACCGGACCGTGCTCGAACAGCTTCAACAGCAGACCGAACTCCTCCGCGTTGCCCGATGCGAAATGCTCGTACATCGTGTCGAAATCGGGGCTTTCGCCATAGCCGACACCGGATTCGATCACCCTGGTCGTGCCGTTGCCCAAGTCCTGGAACTCGACCACCGTGCGGATCTTGTCGATCACGGCCTGCTTGAAGGGTCCGTTCTTGGGCGCATGCTCGTTGTGAAACACCAGCAGATGCTCGGGCACATAGGCGACGATGCGGTTGCGGATATTGTCCGCATCGCCGATCTTCGAAGCCGGCAGATAAGACGCCTCTATCATGCCGTCATTGCCGAGCGTGACATGCGCAACCGGAGCTGCCCAGCTTTCGAAACCCTTGTCGGTGGTGAAGGCCGCCCAAACATTCTTCACCGGGGCATTGACGATGCATTCGAGCTGCTGGACGCGATGGCCGTCGGCATCGCGGAACGAGGTGTCCTTGATCTGCGCCGCCGCCGAACCACCCAGAAGCGCAGCGCCCAGCGCGATGACGATGACTTTCATGTCGTACCCCTTTGCTCTTTTGCCTGCCGTTCGAGCAGCGCGACGAAGTCGCGCAGCATGGCGACCGAACGGTCGAAGTCCTCGATGCGGCGCTGCGTGCGCGCCTGCATGACGCCGCCTTCCATGATGCTGAGCGTGAAGACGGCGAGCGCGCGCCGGTCCGTCGTGGCAGGCAAACGCGCGGACGCGTCGATGTAACAGCGCTCGATCGCGTCGACCCAGCCGTCGAAATTCGTCGCGATCGCCTGCCGCACGGGCGGATCGGGTTCGTGCAGTTCCAGCGCAAGATTGCCGATCGGGCAGCCATAGCTGCATTCGCTTGCCACCAACGCCTCGCGGTAGCGCGCCAGCAATGCGAAGACGCGCGCGATGGGATCGGCAATCCCGCGCCAAGCGGGTTCCAGCAGCATCGGCGCGATGCCGTCGCGATAGCGCCGCAGCACTTCGAGCAACAGGTCCTGCTTGGTGTGGAAGAAGTGATAGAGGCTGCCGCTGTTGGCGCCGGCGGCCTTCAGGATGTCGGCAACGCTTGTCGACTCATAGCCCTTCTCCTGGAACAGCCGCATCGCGGTCATCACCAGTCGGTCCCTGGTATCCTCAGCCATATGATGAGCTTAGTTGAACGATCAATCAAGTCAAGAGCCTCACGGAAGCTTAACGCGCGCGATCCTTGCGGCGCCGGCCCGATTTCTCTAAAGGACAGCGCCGCGGGGAACCCCAAAACCAACAATCCATGATCGAAATCCAGGGACTGACCAAGCATTTCGGCCAGATCGCGGCTGTTTCCGACCTCAGCCTTTCCGTCGGCAAGGGCGAGGTCCTGGGCTTTTTGGGACCCAACGGCGCCGGCAAGTCCACCACCATGAAGATGATCACCGGCTATCTGGCGCCGACCGCCGGCCATGTGCGCGTCTGCGGTCATGACGTCGAGACGCAGACCATCGCCGCCCAGACCCAGATGGGGTACCTGCCGGAGGGCGCGCCGGCTTACGGCGACATGACCGCGCGGCAGTTCCTGCGCTTCATCGCCGAGATCCGCGGCTTCCGCGGCGAGGGAGCGAAAGAGGCGGTGGCACGCTCGATCGCCAGGACCGAACTCGTCGCCGTGCTCGACCAGCCGATCGAGACCCTGTCCAAGGGCTTCAAGCGCCGCGTGGGGCTCGCTCAGGCGATCCTGCACGATCCGCCGGTCTTGATCATGGACGAGCCGACCGACGGCCTCGATCCCAACCAGAAGTTCTCCGTGCGCAGCCTGTTGAAAGCGATGGCGCCGCAGAAGGCGATCATCGTCTCGACCCATCTGCTCGAAGAGGTCGAGGCGATCTGCACGCGCGCCGTGATCATCGACAAGGGCGGCATCGTCGCCGACGGCAAGCCCGCCGAACTCCTGGCCCGCTCGCGCCACCACAACGCCGTCACCCTCGCGCTTCCCGCGGCGCAGGCGCAGGCGGCGATCGCAAAGATCAAGACTTTGCCGAACGTGGCGAGCGTCGAGCAATCGGGCAGCGATGACGGACTCGTCCAGATCACCGCGTTCCCGAAGAGCGGCGCCCTCCTGATCGAGGAGATCAGTGCGACGGCGGTGCGCGAACAGTGGGACGTGCGCGAGCTCTATGCCGAAGCCGGCCGCCTCGACGAAGTCTTCCGTGCCATCACCACCCATGACGCCCAGCGCGCCAAGGCGGCCGCATGAACCAGGTGTGGCCCATCTTCAAGCGCGAGTTCGCGGCCTATTTCGCGACGCCGCTCGCCTACGTCTTCATCGTGATCTTCTTGTTCGCGATGGGCGCGTTCACCTTCTACATCGGCCACTTCTATGAGAACGGGGTCGCCGATCTGGGAGTCTTCTTCGCCTATCACCCCTGGCTCTACCTCTTCCTGGTGCCGGCAATCGCAATGCGGCTATGGGCGGAAGAGCGCCGCACCGGCACGATGGAGCTGCTGCTGACGTTGCCGGCGCCGCTGTGGGCGAGCGTGCTAGGCAAGTACCTCGCGGCGTGGGCCTTCACCGGCGTGGCGCTGCTGCTGACCTTCCCGATCTGGATCACCGTCAACTATCTCGGCAGCCCGGACAACGGCGTCATCCTCGCGGGCTATCTCGGCAGCTTCCTGATGGCGGGCGCCTATCTCGCCATCGGCACATGCATCTCGGCGACGACCAACAATCAGGTCATCGCCTTCGTCGTGACGGTGGTGGTCTGCTTCCTGTTCACGATTTCGGGCGCGCCGCTGGTCATCGACTTCTTCCGCGCCTGGGCGCCGTTCACGCTGGTGAGCGCAATCTCGTCCTTCAGCTTCCTGACCCATTTCTCCGCAATCATGGCCGGCGTGATCGACTTGCGCGACATCTTGTTCTTCCTGTCGCTGATCGCCCTGTTCCTGGCCGCCAATGTCGTCGTTCTCGACCTCAAGAAGATGGGCTGAGCCGATGAAGCCCGTTCCCCGCCGCACCTTCGCCCTCGTCGCGCTGGTTCTCGCCGCCGTGATCTTCGTTGCGCTCAATATCGCCGCCGATACCGGTCTCACCGGCGCCAAGCTCGATCTGACCGCGAACGGCCAGTTCACCCTGTCCGAAGGCACGCGCCACATCGTCGCCAACCTCAAAGAGCCGGTGACGCTCAAGTTCTATTTCTCCAAGCAGGTGGCGGCCGAGTACGCCCAGACCGTCGCCTATGCGAAACGGGTGCGCGACCTGCTGGGCGAATATGCGTCGGCCAGCGGCGGCAAGGTGATCGTCCAGGAGATCGATCCCGAGCCGTTCACCGAGGCGGAAGACAAGGCGCAGGCCGAGGGGCTCACCGGTGCGCCCACCGATTCCGGCGACACGGTGTTTTTCGGTCTCGTCGGCACCAATCGCATCGACGGCAAGGAAGCGATCCCCTATTTCGCGCCCGAGCGCGAGCAATATCTCGAATATGACATCTCCTCGCTGATCTACCGCCTCTCGACTCCGAAAAAGACGATGATCGCGGTGCTCTCCAGCCTGCCGCTGGAATTCGGTCCCGGCGGGGTGCAGGCCATGATGCAGGGCCGCGGACAGCCCAATCTGACCTATCAGGAGCTGAGCCAGACCTACCAGACTCAGATGCTGCGCGGGCCCTTCACCGAAATCCCCAAGGGCACGGACGTGCTGGTGATCGTGCATCCGCCGGCGCTCGAACCGGCGCAGATGCAGGCCATCGACCAGTTCGTGATCAAGGGCGGCCGCGCGCTCGTCTTCGTCGATCCCGATGCGGAGATGGCGGCGCAACAGAGCCCCAATCCCTATCAGCCGGCGCCGACGCCGCCCTCCTCCGATCTGCCGGCGCTCTTCAAGGCGTGGGGCGTGGGGTACGACCCGGCAAAAGTCGTGGGCGATCTCAAGCTTGCGCAGCGCGTGCAGACGCGCGATCCGATGAACCCGACAGCGCTCTATCCGATCTGGCTGCATGAGGGTCCGGACAATTTCGACAACAAGGACCCGGTGAGCGCCAATCTGCAGTCGCTCAATCTGGCCAGCGTGGGCGCGCTGCACCCCCTGAAGGGTGCCACGACCAGCTTCCTTCCGCTGGTACGCTCTTCCGACCAGGCGAGCCTGCTCGACGCCGGCATGATCCGCACGACCCAGGATCCGCAGGCGCTGATGGGCGAGGTCCAGCCCACGGGCGAGAAATTCGTCATCGCCGCGCGCATCACCGGCCCGGCCAGGAGCGCCTTCCCGCAGACGGCCGCCGTGAAGAGCGGCAACGTCAATCTGATCGTCATGGCCGACAGCGACATCTTCGACGACCGCTTCTGGGTCCATATCCAGTCGCTGATGGGCAAGAAGATCGCCGCGCCTTTCGCCGACAACGCGGCGTTCGTGCTCAACGCGGTCGAGAACCTGTCGGGCTCCAGCGATCTTATCAGCCTGCGCACGCGCGAGACGGCCCAGCGTCCGTTCACTGTCGTGCGCGACCTGCAGGCGCGCGCGGAAAAGGATTTCCAGGCGCAGGAAAAGCAGCTTCAGCAGCACCTCAGCGACACGCAGCAGCGCCTGCACGAATTGCAGCAGGGCGGCGAAGCGCAGTCGGGCAATGTCGGCCTCAGTGCCGCGCAGCAGGCCGAGGTCGAGCGCTTCCGCCGCGACCTGGTGCAGACGCGCACCAAGCTGCGCGACGTGCAGCACAATCTGCGCAAGGACATCGACGCGCTGGGCGCATGGCTCGCTTTCGTGAACATCGCGCTGGTGCCGATCCTCGTCGCGGTGTTCGCCATTGGGCTCGCGGCGATGCGCCGACGCCGCCGCGTGCAGGCGCTGGGGCTTTAAGAATGAACGTGACGCTCGCCGATCCGCGCCGCCGCACCCTCGCCGTCTTGGCAGGGACTGCGCTTGTCTTCATTCTGCTCGCCGCACTGGCCCTTTGGCGCCAGGCCGCCGAGCTGGCTCCGCCGCGCGGCGGGGACGCATTCCTCCCGGAGCTCGCCGACCACGAGCGCGAGGCGGCGCGAATCCATTTCGCCTCGAAGAAGGGCAGCTTCGACGTCGTCTTCCGACCCAACCACGCCGGCGCGTCGGCCTGGGTGATACCGCAGAAGGGCGATTATCCCGCCGCGTTCCCCGAAGTGAACAAGACGCTGCTCAATCTCGCCAACCTCAAGGCGATCGAGCCCAAGACCGCGCAGCCGGAGTGGTTCCGCTATGTCGATCTCGATGCGCCGCCGAAGGGCGCCGGCACCGAGATCACCGTCAAAGACGAGAAGGGCCGCACGCTCGCCTCGCTGATCGTGGGCAAGAGCGAGGAAATCGGCGATGCCGGCGGCGCAACCGGATTGTTCGTCCGGCGCCCGGGCGAGAACCAAAGCTGGCTGGTGCGCTCCGAATCCGGGTTCCAGACCGATGTGAACGGCTGGCTTGACAAGACGGCGCTCGATCTCGATCCGACACGGATCCAGTCGACGATCGTGACCGCCGCGGACGGCAGCTCCTACGAGCTGGTGCGCGACGCCAAGACCGACGCGCATTTCAAGCTGGCCGCGATGCCGGCCGGCCGCACCCTGTCCAACGAGGGCGCCCCCGACAGCCCGGCCGATGCGCTCAGCGGTTTCAGCTTCGAGGACGCCAAGCCCGCCGGGCGCGTGGATTTCAGCCACGCCGCCCATATCAGGACCCGCACCTTCGACGGCCTGCAGATCGACGCGGCCGTCGCCAAGATCGGGACCGAATATTGGGTGAGCCTGGAAGCGGCCAATGTCGGCAACAGCCCCAGCGTCGCCAAGGAGGCCCGCGACATCAACGCGCGCGCCGCCGGCTGGGCGTACAAACTCGCCGACTACAAGGGCGCGCAGTTCACAACGCCGCTCGAATCGCTGCTCGCGCCCAAGGGTGGCGCGAAGCCTGCGGCCACGCCGGTCCCCGAGCAATAGTCGACAATCCTCGCGCGCCGGGCTAGGTGCTTGAGCGCGATGGCCGACGACATCTTCCTGCGCGATCTCTGGTACATGGCCGCACAAGGCGCGAGCGTGAAGCGCGGCGCCATGCGGCGCACGATGCTGCTGGGCGAGCCGGTCCTTCTCGGCCGCACCAAAGCCGGAGAAGTCTTCGCGCTGCGCGACATTTGTCCGCATCGCGGCGTGCCGCTGTCGGCCGGGCGCATCATGGACGATGCAACCGTCGAGTGCCCCTATCACGGCTGGCGTTTCAAGACCGAAGGGCAATGCGCGCTGATCCCCTCGCTGGTCGGCGGCGAGGCCATCGACGCCGCCAACATCCGCGTGCGCAGCTATCCCGTGCGCGAGCAGGACGGCCTCGTCTGGGTCTACATGGCCGCGGCGGGCCACGAGAGCGCGATCCCCAACGCCGATCCGCCGCGCGTGCCGGTTCCGCACGCCGTTCCGCGCTGGTCGGTGAGCCAGACTTTCGCCTGCGCCATCGACCATGCCGTCATCGGGCTGATGGACCCGGCGCACGCGCCCTATGTCCACGGCCGCTGGTGGTGGCGGGTCAAGCCGCGCGTCAAGGAGAAGCGCTACGCGCCGCTGCCGATGGGCTTCGTCATGCTGCGCCACGCGCCGACCAAGACCGCCTACAAGTTGCTCGGCGGCGACGTCTCGACCGAGATCACGTTCGAGCTGCCCTCCATCCGCTTCGAGAACATCACCGGCACCTTGTTCCGCCGGCCCCTCGCAGTGACGGGACTGACCGCCTGCACGCCCATCGACGCCCAGACCACGCAGGTGACGCAGATTTTCTATTGGCCGCGCTGGCTCGGATTCATCAGGGCGTTCTTCTGGGCGATGGGCCCGACATTCCTCAGCGACGACCGGCGCATGGTCGAACTGCAGCGCGAGGGACTGAAGTTCGATCCCCGCCTGATGCTGATCCAGGACGCCGACGTGCCTGCGATGTGGTACCACCGGCTGAAGAAGGCCTGGGCCGAGCACACCGAAACCGGGACGCCCTTCGTCAACCCGATCAGCGAGCGGACGCTGAGGTGGAGGAGTTGATGATGGGGCTGCTCCAACTACTCTCCGCGGCAGGTATAGGTGGCATCATCGGAAGCTTGCTGACCACCTTTGCGCAAGCTTGATTTGCCCGGAGATCGTACTTGGAAAATCGAAATTTTCAGGAGAAGAAAGAGGCCTACGTAGGCTTCCTGGAAGCGCTGCATAGATCGGAAGTCGAGGGTACACCCGAAGCATCACTCCGTGCAGGCCATTGGCAAAATCGAAGCGAACTGGTCGCACCGCAATCAGTGCGTTCGTTGATAGCGCGAATCATCGAGACAAATCCGATCGCTGGAAAAACACATCCGGATCGACCGGCAGTCATTGCTGATTTGAAAGCAGCGATGCGGAGCGACTTGGGCGTTCAACCATAAATTCTCCTGCAGTGTACGCAAAGAATCCTCCCCCGTTTACGGGGGAGGTGCCGAGCGAAGCGAGGCGGAGGGGGGAGACACAAGCGATTCCCCCCTCCGTCTCGGCGCTGCCGCGCCGAGCCACCTCCCCCGTAAACGGGGGAGGATATTCCTTTGAGCATTCTGAAATAGAGCAGGATTATCCGTTGCCCTCCCCGCCTATCCGCGTTAGAGCATCCTCTTAACCTGCAATCCGGCCGCCTCGAAGCGCACTTCCGCGCCGGGCCGTTTGCGCGCGCGAGTGACGATGCCCAAACGCACCGACATCCATACGGTCCTCATCGTCGGCGCGGGGCCGATCGTCATCGGCCAGGCCTGCGAGTTCGACTATTCCGGGGTGCAGGCCTGCAAGGCGCTGCGCGAGGAGGGCTATCGGGTCGTCCTGGTCAATTCCAACCCCGCCACCATCATGACCGACCCGGAGATGGCGGACGCGACCTATATCGAGCCGATCACGCCGGACTTCGTCGAGAAGATCATCGCCCGCGAGCGCGCCAACGTGCCGGCGGACCGCGTCTTCGCGCTGCTGCCGACCATGGGCGGGCAGACCGCGCTCAACACCGCGCTCAGCTTGCGCAAGCGCGGCGTGCTGGAGCGCTACGACGTCGAGCTGATCGGGGCGAGCGCCGAGGCCATCGACAAGGCCGAGGATCGCGAGCTGTTCCGCCAGGCGATGATGCGCATCGGCCTCGACGTGCCGAAGGGGAAGACCTTGAAGGGCGAACTCCGCCACAAGAAGGACGAGGACGGCAATTTCCTCTACGACGCGCAGAACAATCCGATCATGACGCTGGCGCCGGAGTCGCAGTCCGGCGCGCGCGACGCCTTGAAGCTCGTCGGCCTTCCCGCAGTGATCCGGCCGTCCTTCACCTTGGGCGGCACCGGCGGCGGCATCGCCTACAACCGCGAGGAATTCTTCGCCATCGTCCAGGCCGGGTTGGAAGCCTCGCCGACCAACGAGGTGCTGATCGAGGAATCGGTGCTGGGCTGGAAGGAGTTCGAGATGGAGGTCGTGCGCGACCGCGCCGACAACGCCATCATCATCTGCTCGATCGAGAACGTCGATCCGATGGGCATCCATACCGGCGACTCGATCACCGTGGCGCCGGCGCTGACCCTGACCGACAAGGAATACCAGCGCATGCGCTCGGCCTCGATCGCGGTGTTGCGCGAGATCGGCGTGGAGACCGGCGGCTCCAATGTCCAGTTCGCGGTCAATCCCGCCGATGGGCGCATGGTGGTGATCGAGATGAACCCGCGCGTCTCGCGCTCCTCGGCATTGGCGTCGAAGGCTACCGGCTTTCCCATCGCCAAGATCGCCGCCAAGCTCGCCATCGGCTACACCCTGGACGAGCTCGACAACGACATCACCAAGGCGACGCCGGCGAGCTTCGAGCCCACCATCGACTACATCGTCACCAAGATGCCGCGCTTCGCCTTCGAGAAGTTTCCCGGCGCCGAGCCGCTGCTCACCACCTCGATGAAATCCGTGGGCGAGGCGATGTCGATCGGCCGCACCTTCGCGGAGTCGCTGCAGAAGGCGCTGCGCTCGATGGAGACGGGGTTGACCGGCCTCGACGAGATCGCCCTGCCCTGCGACGAGACCGCGATCCGCGCAGCCCTGGCCAGGCCGACGCCGGACCGGCTGCGGGTGGCGGCGCAGGCCATGCGCCTGGGCTTCCCGGCATCGGAGATCGCGCAGATCACCGGCTACGATCCCTGGTTCCTGGACGAGATCGAAGCGATCCTGGCCGAGGAAGCTCAGATCCGCGTCGCTGGCCTGCCGCAGGAGCGCGAGGAACTGCATCGCCTGAAAGCGATGGGGTTTTCCGATGCGCGCCTCGCCAAACTCACCGGCGCCAATGAAGCCGATGTCCGCGCCCTTCGCGCGCGCCTCGCGGTGCATCCGGTGTTCAAGCGCATCGACACCTGTGCCGCCGAGTTCGCGGCGCTGACGCCGTACATGTATTCGACCTATGAGCGCGAATGCGAGGCGCGTCCGTCCGACAAGAAGAAGATCATCATCCTGGGCGGCGGGCCCAACCGCATCGGCCAGGGCATCGAGTTCGATTATTGCTGCTGCCATGCGGGGTTCGCGCTGTCGGCGCAGGGCTACGAGACCATCATGGTCAACTGCAATCCGGAGACAGTGTCGACCGACTACGACACCTCCGACCGGCTCTATTTCGAGCCGCTGACGGTGGAAGACGTGCTCGAGATCGTGCGCGTGGAGAGCACCAACGGCAGCCTCGCCGGCGTGATCGTGCAGTTCGGCGGCCAGACACCGCTCAAGCTCGCCAACAAGCTGGTCGAGGCGGGCGTGCCGATCTTGGGCACCACCGCCGATGCGATCGACCTCGCCGAAGACCGCAAGCGCTTCCAGGTGCTGCTCACCGAGCTCGGACTCAAGCAGCCGCGCAACGCGACCGCGATGGCGCCCAAGGAGACGATCGAAGGCGCCCGGGCCATCGGCTATCCGGTGATCCTGCGGCCGTCCTATGTGCTGGGCGGCCGCGGCATGGTGGTGGTGGGCGACGAGGAGCAGCTGCGCGCCCAGGTCGCATCCGGAGATCTGTTTGCGATCTCCGGCGACAATCCGGTCCTGATCGACGCCTTCCTGCACCACGCCATCGAGATCGACGTCGACGCGATCTGCGACCACCGCGAGGACGTCTTCATCGCCGGCATCATGGAGCATATCGAGGAGGCCGGCGTGCACTCGGGCGACTCCGCCTGCGCCCTGCCGCCGCATTCGCTCAAGCCAGCAATCATCGCGGAGATCGAGCGCCAGACAGTCGCCCTCGCGCGGGCGCTGAAAGTCCGTGGGCTGATGAACGTGCAGTACGCGGTGCAGGACGGCGAAATTTATGTGCTCGAGGTCAATCCCCGCGCCAGCCGCACCGTGCCCTTCGTCGCCAAGGCGATCGGCGTGCCGGTCGCGGCCATCGCGGCGCGGGTGATGGCGGGCGAGCCGCTCGCGAACTTCTCCCTCTCCAAGCCCAAGCCGACGCACATCTCGGTCAAGGAGGCGGTGATGCCGTTCGCGCGCTTCCCCGGCGTCGACGCCGTGCTCGGGCCCGAGATGCGCTCGACCGGCGAAGTGATGGGGCTGGACGTTAATTTCGGCCGCGCCTTCGCCAAGAGCCAGATCGGCGCGGGACTGCGCCTGCCGCTCGAGGGGACCGTCTTCATCTCCGTCAAGGAAAGCGACAAGGACGAGGCCATCGCGCCGGCGCGCACCCTGGTCGCGATGGGCTTCCGGCTGGTGGCGACCCGCGGCACCGCCCGGGCGCTGGAGGAAGCGGGCCTGCCCGTGGCGCGCATCAACAAGGTGCTGGAGGGGCGGCCCCACGTTGTCGACGCCCTCAAGAACGGCGAGGTCCAGCTCGTCTTCAACACCACCGAAGGCGCCCGGGCCCTGGCGGACTCGGCCTCGATCCGGCGCACCGCGGTGACCATGAAGGTGCCCTATTACACGACCATGGCCGGGGCGATCGCCGCCACCCAGGCCATCGCGGCGCTGAAGGCGGGCTCCCTTGAAGTCGCGGCCCTGCAGTCTTACAGTTCTGGTGCACCCCTTCCCCTGGGTAAATAAGTTGCCGGGGAAGGGCGATTAGGCAAGCAAAGCGGCGCTCCGCCCCGGCCCGAGACCCCCAAGGCCGGACGGAACGCTTTTGCTTCACCAGGATTTAAACCGACCATGGAACGCATCCCAATGACCGCCGCGGGCTACAAGGCCCTGGAGCAAGAGGTCAACCAGCTGAAATCCGTCGAGCGTCCGGCCATCATCCGGATGATCTCCGAGGCGCGCGCGCATGGCGACCTCTCCGAGAACGCCGAGTACCACGCGGCCAAGGAGCGCCAGGCTTTCGTCGAAGGCCGGGTGATCGAGCTCGAAGACCTCATCGGCCGCGCCGAGGTGATCGACGTCTCGCGCCTGTCCGGCTCGACGGTCAAGTTCGGCGCGACCGTGACCCTGGTCGACGAGGACACCCGCCAGAAACGCAAATACCAGATCGTCGGCGACCACGAATCCGACGCCCGCAGCGGCAAGATCTCGATCTCCTCGCCGATCGCGCGCGCCCTGATCGGCAAAGGCAAAGGCGACAGCGTCGAAGTCGCCGCCCCCGCCGGCGCCAAAGCCTACGAGATTTTGAAGGTGGAGTTCGTTTGATTGACTTATCCTCCCCCGTTTACGGGGGAGGTGCCGAGCGAGCACTTCGCGAGCGAGGCGGAGGGGGCGCGTCGCTTGCTCCCCCCTCCGGCGCTTCGCGCCACCTCCCCCGCAAGCGGGGGAGGATTAAGTCAAACAGCCCAAAAGCGGATGCCCCCGCGCGGCGCTCCTGAATTCCCACCACGTTCGAGGCGACCCGCTTCAGAGTCCTCGGAGCTCCAGCAGCGGACCGCGCCCGCACTCAAGCGGAGCAGCACCGGCACCTTGCTCGTCCCTCGGAGTGTGCCGGGATCCGGGAGCTTCGCTCGGGCAACGGCCAAGTGCCGCGCTCCATGCTTGCTCCCTTCCCGGTCGCGGATGCGCACATGAGGCACCCTCGTCCTGTATGTCGTCCCTGTGCTGACGGTTTGTGGCCCCGAGGCCTGTCGCAGCCCACTCCCTCGAGTTCGGGAACGAAGTAGGTACGCCAAAATCCCGTTTCAAGACCCTAGGGAGAAAATATTTTCTGACAGACCGTCAGTTGTAGCATTGGATTTCGCTGTGAAAATTGCACACTGCACGTTGGTTTGTGGGCGGCAGAGCCATGAAGACGCGAATTGCAGTGCTAGTTGCCTGTCTGTGCCTCTGTGGATGTGATCAATCGAGTTCGTCCGGCAGATCGCCCAATGCAAACTCGGCACAAGATCAATCTCAACAGCCCAACCCAAGTGCCGACAGCACTCCCAGAGCAAACTGGAGCTATTCCGAGGACACCGATCAAATGCGGGGTACTAAGACACACTTCGCATCCGATGAAAGTACAAATGAGCTCTCATTTGGATTTCCATATGCAGGCGGCAAGGCCACACTAATGCTGAGGAAACGCCCGAGTGACGGGCTCAATATTTTGCTAAAGGTCAACGGCCAGTTCATGTGCAACTCATTTCGCGAGGATACCGTTTCTGTGAAGTTCGACGATGGACCGATCCAAAAATTCACATGCGTTGAACCCAATGATGCATCAACCGGCGTTATATTCATTCGAGGTGAAAAACGTTTCCTATCTAAGCTGCGTAAGGCGAAATCGCTTGTTATTGAAGCTGAGTTTTTCCACGCAGGAAGTCACCAAATGTATTTCGACGTCTCGGGACTTGAGTGGGCGTATTAATGGGGCGCGGACGCATAAGCTGTTTTGCACTCAATCAACCAGGCGGGCATACGTCTGCTGACCTCTGCCGGATTTGCTTCTGACAGCGCTCGTTCGTACCTCATTCTGCCGGAGCCGTCTCGCCGAACTCTCCCGCCGCTTCCATGTCCATATGCAGCGCGATGGCGTCGACATCGAAGCCATTGGGCCAGGTCGGTACGCCGTATTCGACGTGCACACGGGCGAAGAATTCCTGATCCTTCAGCGGCTCGATCATCTCGCCGCCTTCAGCGACCAGACCGGCGAAATCATGAACGCCTTCGCTTCCGTCCGAGAAACGCACGCGCAAGCGCCAGCCGCCCGCCGGCTTTACATCGGCAACCTTGACCATCTTCATCATTCGACATCCGCTCCTGGAACCGTCCTGAACGGGACCCGCATTCTCCCACGCTCCCAGTTCGCCATCAACTCTTCACGGTGACGGAGGACCCAATCGCGAAGCAGGCGCCTCGCGCCGCTTGGGAGCTCGCCTAGAAACACCTCGCCGTCCGAAATCCGCACCAGCGCCTCAAGACCTTGGTAAAAGACGTGGACGTGCGGCGGCGGATGGTCGTTCCAGTACATCCTGATGACAAAGCCGAAGAAGATCGAGATTGTCGGCACCGCGTTCCCGCTGATAAGGAAATTGTCTATATCGTGTTCGCATCATATTGTCGCTGATACACCGCGCCGCGCAGCGATACCTGGGTCCCCTTCCCTCGCATCGCTTCGCGCTGCTCGCCGGGGATGACACTGTTGCTGATTGAGAGACCCGTCGTGACAAAACCACTTGCGGTGCTGGCGCTGTTCGTCACGCTGGCCGGTGAGGTCAGCGGGGCGACCGACCCCTCCCCCATCCCTGCCCTCTCGCGCGCGTTCGATACGCACGCGATCGTCCAGCTTGGCGAGTTGCATCGCGGTTTGCAGACCCACGCCTTCATCCAGCAGCTGCTGCGCGATCCGCGGTTCATCTGCCGGGCGGACGACGTGGTGATGGAGTTCGGGAATTCGCGGTTGCAGCGGCTGGCCGACGCCTACACCGCCGGGGCCGCGCTGAGCGAAGCCCAAATCGCCAGCATGTGGCGCGAGACGTCAGTGCCGTTCACCTGGAACACGCCGGTCTATCGCGCGGTCTACGACACGGTGCGCGACATCGACCGGCTGCATCTGTGCGCGCATCCGGTGCGGCTGGTGCTGGCCGACGCGCCGCTCGACTGGTCGAAGATCAAGACCGCGAAGGACCTTCTGCCCTTCGCCGACCGCGACGCCGCGATGGCGGACACCATCGAGCGCGAGGTGATCGCCAGGCACCATCACGCCTTCTTCATCAGCGGCGAATTCCATGCCGAGAAAAAGACCGGCGACGACGCCGACGGGCTCACCACCGCGCAGATCGTCGAGCGGCGGCATCCGGGCAGCGTCTTCGCGGTCGTCACCGTGACGTCGGCCGAAGCGGCAGCGGTGCTGCGCATGGGCCCCTCGCCCAGTTTCAAAGCCGCGCGCGATACCGACATCGCGCCCGAGCCCTTCGCGATGACCAAGCCCGGCTGGAGCGCGAACGCGCCGAAAGCCGCGCACGGCCTCGCCATCGGCGAGGTGGTGGACGGCGTGCTCTGGCTCGGCGGCGATTCCAGTCTCTATCCCTCGCCCGCGATCTACCTCGATCCCGGCTACCAGAAGGAGCTGCGGCGGCGCCTCCGCATCATCGATGCCGTCAGCGGACAGGATTTCCTCGCCGTGCTCGACGATCTGGTGCGCGAAGCCCGCGACCAGGACGCCCTGGCGCATCCGAAATGAAATCATCCTCCCCCGTTTACGGGGGAGGTGCCGAGCGAATGCGAGGCGGAGGGGGTGCGTCGCTATCTGCCCCCTCCACCGCCTTCGGCGGTCCCCCTCCCCCGTAAACGGGGGAGGACAAGGCAGCTCATAGATTTTGCTTTGCGCCCCTGACCCCTATACTCATCCCGACGCATCACGGGCTGGACACCATGGCGAACATCGCCCTCGTCGACGACGACAAGAACATCCTTGCCTCCGTCAGCATGCTGCTGGAGCAGGAGGGCTATCACGTGCGCACCTTCTCGGACGGGGCCTCGGCGCTGACGGCGCTGAGCGCGGCGCCGCCCGACCTCGTCATCCTCGACATCAAGATGCCCCGCATGGACGGGCTCGAATTGCTGCGCCGGCTCCGCCAATCGGGCGATCTTCCCGTCATCCTGCTCACCTCCAAGGACGAGGAGATCGACGAATTGATGGGCCTGAACGCCGGCGCCGACGACTACATCCGCAAGCCGTTCTCGCAGCGCCTGCTGCTCGAGCGCGTCAAGGCGGTGCTCCGGCGCTCGGACTCGCACAAGGGCCCGGTCGGCCCGGCGGAGGCCAAGAAAGAGGCGCTGGTGCGCGGCAAGCTCGCGCTCGATCCGCAGCGCCACGAATGCACCTGGGACGGCAAGCCGGTGCGGCTCACCGTCACCGAGTTCCTGATCCTGCAGAGCCTCGCCCAGCGTCCCGGCTTCGTGAAGAGCCGCGACAGCCTGATGGATGCGGCCTATGACGATCAGGTCTATGTCGACGATCGCACCATCGACAGCCACATCAAGCGCCTGCGCAAGAAGTTCAAGCAGGTCGACGAAGAATTCGATGCCATCGAGACCCTCTACGGCGTCGGCTATCGCTATCGCGAGACCTGATGGCCGTCATCCTTCGAGGCTCGCTACGCTCGCACCTCAGGATGACGCGAGACGAGGGACGCTCGCACCTCAGGATGACGCGAGACGAGGGACGCTCGCACATCAGGATGAAGATGGGAGCGGGCACGTCATGCTGAGGTGCGCGGCATCGCCGCGCCTCGAAGCATGACGGCACGGAACCGTCCGCGCCGGCGCGCACGCACTTCGGCGCTGACCCGACGCATCGTTCTCGTCAACGGCTTCGTGCTGCTGGTGCTGGTCGCCGGCGTGGTCGCGGTGCAGTGGTCGCGCGTCGGCCTGGTCGACGAGCGCCTGGCCGGCATCGCGACCCAGGCCGACATCGTCGCCGGCACCCTGGCCGAATACGCGACCGATCCGGAGAATCACCGCCTCAAGGTCAAGCAGGCCGAGCCGCTGCTGCGCCAATTGATCGCGCCGACCAAGCTGCGCGGCCGGCTCTATCTCACCGGCGGCAAGCTGGTGGTCGACACCCGCGACCTCCTGGCGCGCAACGTGGTGCAGAGCGCGGAGCTTCCGCCGATCGACACCTGGAGCCGGATCAAGGCGTTCTGGAGCCGTCTCTATGACGGCGTCACGGGGGTGAGGCCGTTCGCCAAGCTTGATCCCTATTTCGAGGCGGGCGAGGACGGGCGCGTCTATGGCGAGGTCAATGCGGCGCTGGCCGGCGACACCGCGCAGGCCAAGCGCGTCAACGACCAGAACAAGCTGGTGCTCTCCGTGGCGGCGCCGGTGCAGCGCTTCAAGGCGATCTATGGCGTGCTGCTGGTCTCGACCGAAGGCGGCGACATCGACGACGCGCTGCGCGAGGAGCGCGCCTCGCTGCTCGAAGTGTTCGTCGTGGCGATCGCGGTGATGCTCGCCTCCTCGATCCTGCTGTCGCGCATGATCGCCAAGCCGGTGATCGTCCTCGCCGATGCCGCGGACCGCATCCGCAGCGGGCGCACCGGCCGCGAGGCGGTGCCCGAGATGCAGGACCGCGGTGACGAGATCGGCGATCTGGCGGGGAGCTTCGCGGCAATGACGCGCGCGCTCTACGACCGCATCGACGCCATCGAAAGCTTCGCGGCCGACGTCGCCCACGAGATCAAGAACCCGCTGACCTCGCTCAAGAGCGCGGTGGAGATGCTGGGCCGCACCGCCGACCCCGCCATGCGCGAGCGGCTGATGAGCATCGCCCGCAACGACGTCAAGCGCATCGACCGGCTGATCACCGACATCTCCGACGCCTCGCGCCTCGACGCCGAGCTCAGCCGCGAATCGAGCGAGCCCATCGACCTCAACCACCTGCTCGAGACCATCGTCGAGGTCTACAATTTCACCGACCTGTCGCAGCGTGTGCCGATGGAGCTGCATCTCGATTTGCCCAAGGACGCGACCGTGATCGGCCGCGACGAGCGGGTGGGCCAGGTCATCCGCAACCTGATCGACAACGCGGTCTCGTTCAGCCCCGACGGCGCGCCGGTGACGATCGCCGCGGCCGCAGACAACGGCCTGGCGCGCATCACCGTCGAGGACCGCGGTCCGGGCATCCCGCCGGAGAATCTCGAAAGCATCTTCGAGCGCTTCTACACCGAGCGGCCGAGCGAGCACGGCTTCGGCAAGAACTCGGGCCTGGGCCTGTCCATCGCCCGCCAGATCGTCACCAGCACCGGCGGGCGCATCTGGGCGGAGAACCGGGACGGCGGCGGTGCGCGTTTCGTGGTGGTGCTGCCCCTGGCCAAACCCGCATGAGAACCGCCAAAGTCGCCAACATCCATGCGAGCTCGGTCCTGGTCGGCCGCGCCGCCGCCTCGTTCGGCTCGCGCAACGACGCGGGCGTCCTGGTCATGGGCCGCAGCGGGGCCGGCAAGTCCGACCTGGCGCTGCGCCTGATCGAGCGCGGCGCGATCCTGGTGAGCGACGACCGTACGGAATTGCTGCTTCACCGCGGCACGATGATCGCGCGCCCGCCGGCGGCGATCCGCGGACTGCTCGAGGTCCGCAGCGTCGGCATTCTGGCGGTGCCTTTCGCGCCCAAGGCGCGCGTCGCGCTGGTCGTGGCGCTGGACGGCTCGCGGGCGCGGCTTCCGGAGCGCGAGTTCTGGCGCGCGCCGTGGGATTTGCCGGTGCCGGTGCCTCTGCTAAGACTGGCCGCCTTCGACCCCTCGGCGCCGGCGAAAGTTCTGCTCGCCGTCGCGGCCTTCGAGCGCAACCTGTTTCGCGACGACGCTGGAGCACGGACATGATCGGCATCGTTCTGGTCACGCATGGGCGCCTGGCGCAGGAATTCGTCTCCGCCATGGAGCACATCGTCGGGCCCCAGCCGCATCTGCGCGCCATCTGCATCGGGCCCGAAGACGACATCGAGCGCCGCCAGCGCGAGATCTCCGCCGCAGTGAAATCCACCGACGAGGGCCAGGGCGTCGTCGTCGCCACCGACATGTTCGGCGGCACGCCGTGCAATCTCGCCCTCACCCAGCTCGACCGGGGCCGTGTCGAAGTGCTCGCCGGCGCCAACCTGCCGAGCCTGATCAAGCTCGTCGAAGTGCGCGGCCGCCTGCCGCTGGAGCAGGCGGTGAAAGAAGCGATCGACGCGGGGCGCAAATACATGCGCGCCGGATCGATGGAACTGGCGGGGGGGAGTTAATGTCGGTCCGCCTGATTTATCCAGTTCGTCATGGCCGCCCCTGAGGCGGCCATCCAGCGCGCGAGCGTCAGCGAGCGCAGAAGACGTCCCTGGATGGCCGGGTCAAGCCCGGCCATGACGATATTGGAAGAGCTGAGTTAGAGCATGCCCCCCGACCGCCGCTGCGCCATCGTCAAGATCGTCAACAAGCGCGGCCTGCATGCGCGCGCGTCGGCGAAGATCGTCGAGGCCTGCGCACGCTTTTCCTCGCACATCACGGTGAGCAGGGAGGGCCAGACGGTCGACGGCCTCTCGATCATGGGGCTGATGATGCTTGCGGCGAGCTTCGGCACCGAAGTCGAATTCTGCGCCGAGGGCGCCGACGCCGACGAAGCCCTTCGCGCGCTGGTGGCGCTGGCGGAGGCGAAGTTCGGGGAGGAGTGAGAATGTCATCGATCCCGGTGATTCATTTTTCGTCATGGCCGCCCCTGAGGCGGCCATCCAGACTCCTGGATGGCCGGGTCAAGCCCGGCCATGACGAATTGGATGGTGAGAGTCTAGTTACCGCCGCCGTCATCGGTCGAGGCGAGTTCGTCCGTGAACAACTCGTCGTCGCTCGATGTTCCGGTGTCATAGGCGCCGGAATAGCTCTGCGAGAACTGCGTCAAATCCGCGGCATCGGGGAACATGTAGTCCAGCGGCTCGGTCTGCGCGTTGGGGGCGGCGGACGTCGGTGGATTCGATGCGACCTCGACAGTGCGACTCTGTTGAGGAACGGCGCCCCACTGCAAATCGAGCATCAGCGCGCCAAGGCCAAGCACCATCGCGCCGACTGCCCCCTTGAGCACGCGCTCCCGGCGCGCCGTCGCCGCGTCGGCGGCCGCGAATACCCGCGCGGCAAAGTCTTCGCGGAAAACCAACGCGTCGACGGTCTCGTTCTCGTTCATTCCGGTTCTTCCGCCAGCAGATGCGTGCGCAGGCTCGCGCGCGCGCGGTGGAGACGCGACTTGACGGTCGAAACGCTCGTGCCTGAAAGCCGCGCCAGGTCTTCATAGCTCCGCTTCTCGTCCAGCGAGAGCTGCAGCAGCGCCCGCTGCGCCTCGGACAGCCGCGCGATGCCGTCGCCGAGCGCACCGGCGGCATCGGCTAGCGGCTGCGGCGCGGGGATCGTGTCGTGCGCCGGCGTGTAGGAAACGAACAGCCGCCGCCAGCCCAGCCGCGCGCGCAGATGATCGCGGCAAACATTGCGCGCGATCTGGAACAGCCAGGGCTCGAAGCGATCGTGCGCGCGCAGCCGCGGCAGGCCCAGCACCATCTTCACGAACACCGTCTGGCAGAGATCTTCGTAGCTCGCGGCGTCGCCTGTCTGGGCGATCGCGAAACTTGCCACGCGCTGACGGTAGCGCGCGATCAGCGCCTCCGCCGCGCGCCGGTCGCCACCGGCCGCTCTCGCGACGAGATCGTCGGTTTCGGCCGGCGGCGGCAGCGCGGCGCTCAATCTCGGCTCAGTTTTCCTGGTCGTCCGGCATGGCGCCGCCGGCGCCCATCAGGCTTTGGACCTGCGAATGGATGGCGCGCAGCTTGGCATGCACCTCGGCCAGGTGCTTGACCTGATCCGCCGTCAGCAGGTTGCGGATCGCGACCGCCGTATCGGCCATGTTCTCGTTGAGCTTGGCCTCGAGGCGCGACGCCTGATCCACCAGCGGCTTCAGATCGGCGGACGTGACGGTGCCGGAGCCCAGGATCTTGTCGGCGATCTTCTCGTGCAGGTCCTGGAGCTGCCGGTGCATCGCCGTCGTCTGCGAATGATGCGCGGTCAGGATCTGGCCCACCTGCGCGCGCTGCTCGGGCGTCAGGTTCGCGGAATGCAGCAGCATCATGAAGGCCGAGTGGCCGCCATGCATCTCGCCCATCTGATGCGGGTGGCCCATGCCGCCCATCTCCTGGGCGAGCGCCGGCGAGGCGGCCGAGGCCATCAGGGCGAAGGCGGCGGAGAGAAGCAATTTCTTGGAAATCATCGATCGAACTCCGGGTTGTCCATGCACCCAAAGACGGAGCTTAGGGGAGAAAGTTTCGGGGCATAAGAAAATCCTCCCCCGCTTGCGGGGGAGGTGCCGAGCGAGCACTTCGCGAGCGAGGCGGAGGGGGGATCGGTGCAGTTCCCCCCTCCGTCTCGGCGCTGACGCGCCGATCCACCTCCCCCGTGAACGGGCGAGGATTGTCATCGCTTAAGCGACGATGCCGTTCATACGTCTTCCCCGGATGTGAACGCCCAAGTCACGATCCTGTGTGCGAAACCCAAAGGCTGAACAACGTCCCGCTATTGCGGGCGCGGCGCAGGCGAGCCACTCTCTGTGCCGCGGCGTGGGGAAATCGGATATGGACATCAGCAAGCTGCCGGCTTGGGGCGCGGCGGTCATCGTTGTCGCGACGCTGGCGCTGGCATGGTGGTTGATCCCCGGTTTGCACCAGGGTGGCGACAAACAGGTCGCCGACCAGTTCCCGGCCGATCCGTTTCCCTCGACCTACAAGCCCAGGCCGTCGCAGCCAACCCTGATCCGCGGCGCGACGGTGCTGACGGGCACCGACAAGGAACTCGCCAATGCCGACGTGCTGATGCAGGGCGGCAAGATCGCAGGCGTCGGCGTGCATCTCGACGCGCCGTCCGGTGCCGTGGTGATCGACGGCAAGGGCAAGTTCGTCACCCCCGGCATCATCGACATCCATTCGCATCTGGGCGTCTATCCCTCGCCCTCCAACGAAGCGACGCAGGACGGCAACGAAGCGACCAAGCCGGTGACGGCGGAAGTGCGGGCGGAGAACTCGGTGTGGCCGCAGGACCCGGGATTCACCCGCGCGCTCGCCGGCGGCGTCACGACGATGGAAATCCTTCCCGGCTCCGCCAACCTGATCGGCGGACGCTCGGCGGTGCTCAAGAACGTCTGGGCGACGACGACGCAGGCGATGAAGTTCCCCGGCGCGCCTTACGACTTGAAGATGGCCTGCGGCGAGAATCCCAAGCGCGTCTATGGCCAGAAGGGCGGACCGCAGACCCAGATGGGCGACATCGCCGGCTATCGCGCCGCCTTTGCCAAGGCGCAAGCCTATCGCAACACCTGGCGCAAATACTGGAAGACCAAGGCCGGCGATCCGCCCGACCGCGATCTCGGTCTCGAGACCCTGGCCCTGGTGCTCGACAAGCAAATCCCCGTGCAGATGCATTGCTACCGCGCCGACCAGATGGCGACGATGATCGACGTCGCCAAGGAGTTCGGTTTCCGCATCGCCGCGTTCCATCATGCCTCCGAGGCCTACAAGGTCGCCGACCTGCTCCGGCGCAACGACGTCTGCGCCGTGATGTGGGCCGATTGGTGGGGCTTCAAGATGGAGGCCTATGACGGCATCCCCGAGGACATCGCCATGGTCGATCACGCCGGCGCCTGCGCCACCATCCATTCCGACGATCCCATCGGCATCCAGCGGCTCAACCAGGAAGTCGCGCTCGCGATGGCCGCGGGACGGCGCATGGGTTATCGCATCACGCGTGCGCATGCGGTGGCGTGGATGACGCGCAATCCCGCCAAGGCGCTCGGCATCCTCAAGCAGACCGGCACCTTGGAGAACGGCAAGATGGCCGACGTCGTCGTCTGGGACGGCGATCCCTTCAGCGTCTACAGCCATGCGCAAAAGGTCTTCGTCGACGGCGCGCTGCTCTACGACCGCGACAATCCTGAGCTCAGTCCGCGCAGCGATTTCGAACTCGGCCAGGAATCCAACGGCCACACCGGCGGAGCGGGACAATGAAGATCATCGCACTCTCTCCTCTCCCGTCATCGCCCGCTTCATGCGGGCGACCCAATTTTCTTGGCGCGAAAAAATGGGTTGCCCGGACAAGCCGGGCAATGACGGCGGTTGGATTGATGCTGTGCGGCAGCTCCGCCCTCGCGCAACCGCCTGCTGGCGTGGTCGCCTATGTGGGCAACACTGGAATACCGGGACCAGCACCCGTCCTCATTCAAAACGCAAAAATTTATACTCTGGGTTCCCAAGGCACGCTCGCAAACGGCGAGTTGCTGATCATGAGTGGTAAAATCGCGCGAGTAGATATCAATTCGCTCCCAATGCCCGGCGCCAAGATCATCGACGCCAAGGGCAAGCCGGTGACGCCGGGGCTGATGGTGTCGAACTCGGAGCTTGGCGCCATCGAGATCGATCTCGTCGGCGAGACCAACGACAGCGGCCCGGGCCAGGACCTTTCCGCCTTCGATGCGGACGGCACGGACTCGCCGACCTTGAAAGAGACGATCGCCTCCGCCGCCTTCGACGTCAGCGACGCGATCAATCCGAACTCGACCCTGATCGCGGTGGCGCGCATCCGCGGCGTGACGCGCTCGCTGACCGCGCCGGCGATCGGCAGCGGCGTGTTCTCGGGCCATGCCGCGGTCATCGATCTCGGCCTCGGACCCAACCTAGTCGAGAAGACCAGGGTCGGCATGGTCGCGAACCTGGAACCGGCCGGCGGACCCGGCGCGCCGAGCCGCCCGCTGATCTGGGCGCAGTTCCGCGAGATGATGGACGACGCGCGCGAATATCAGGCGCAGCGCGCCGCCTACCATCGTCCCGGCGGCGCCCGCGACCAGCGCAGCTCGCGCATCGATCTCGATGCCTTGGCCGACGTGGTCGAGGGCCGCGAGCCGCTGCTCGTCTATGTCAACCGCGTCTCCACCATCCGCCAAGTGCTTGCCTACTGCCGAGCCAACAAGATCAAGCTGGTGATCCTGGGCGGCAGCGAAGCCTGGATGGCGGCGTCCGACCTCGCCGCGGCGCATGTCCCCGTGGTGATCGACACCGAGCTCAACCTACCGAACACCTTCTCCGACATCGGCGCGACCTTGAAGAACGCAGCGCGGCTCGATGCCGCCGGCGTGCTCGTCGCCTTCCAGCCGCAGAGCAACGGGCTCGCGCACTATGCCCGCACCATCACCCAGATCGCGGGAAACGCGGTGGCCAACGGCATGAAATGGGATCATGCGCTCGCCGCCATCACCAGGAACCCGGCGGAGATCTGGGGCCTCGCCGACAGCTACGGCACGCTCGAGCCGGGCAAGGACGCCGATGTGGTGATCTGGGACGGCGATCCGCTGGAAGTGACCAGCGCGCCGACCGCGGTCTTCATCAAAGGCCAGCAGATGCCGATGACCTCGCGCCAGACAGCGTTGCGCGAGCGCTATCGCGACGCGGCGCAGCAGAATCCCTCCGCGGGCTATCATTGATGCGCGGGCCGGCGCTTGCGGCGCTGCTCGCCCTGGCGGCAGCGCTGCCGGCGCAGAGCGCGTTCGCCGCCGCCATCGCCTCGCCCGACTCCGGAGCCACAGGCGCACCGCCGCCGCCGCCGGCCGCCTCACGGGCCGTCATGGCGCAGATGCCCGCGCATCCCGCGCTCTGGCTGGTGCACGGGGCGAAAGGCACCGCGTATCTCTTCGGCTCCTTCCATGCGCTGCCGCCGAACGTGGATTGGCGTACCAAGGAAATCGATGCAGCGACGACAAAGGCAGACGCCTTCGTGTTCGAGATTTCGCTGGACGATGCGGTGAAAGAGCGGCTGCAGAGCTATGTCAAGCAGCGCGGCTTCCTGGCGGAAGGCAAGCATCTGCACGACATGCTTTCCCCGGCCGCGGCAACCCAGCTCGACAGCGAGGTCAAGGCCTTCGCCATCGATCCGGCGGCCATCGACCGCATGCGGCCATGGCTCGCTTTGGTGGTGATCGACGCCGCCGCGATCCGAAAGCAGAACTACACGCCCAAAGACGGCATCGAAGTCCAACTCGAAGCCGAGGCGCGCAACGAAGGCCGTCCCATCATCGCGCTGGAGACGCCGGAGCAGCAACTGGCGATGCTGGTGCCGGACGATCCTCGGGCGGAGGTCGAGCAATTCGAATCCGAGCTGCTGAACGACAAAGACGAGCGCGGTGCCGGCGACGAACTCGGTCCGCTGCTCGATGCTTGGATGAAGGGCAATGTCGCGCGGCTGGGAAAGCTCACGGGCCGCGAGTTCGCGCCGTTTCCCGAAGCGCGCCGGCACCTGATCGACGAGCGCAATCGCCACTTCGCCGACCGGATCGCAGCCTTGCTCGGCGAGCCCAAGACCTACTTCGTCACCGTCGGCGCGGCCCATCTGGTGGGACCGCTGGGGGTGCCCAAGCTGTTGCGCGACAAGGGATTTCGCGTCGAAGGCCCGTGATTTCGCGCTCTCGCGCGGATCGGCTATAGTCGAGCCATTCCGGCCGCGCATGGCCGGAAGGGGCAAGTCACATTAGGGGGCAATCGTGCATATGGGTTTTGTAGCGATGCACGTCGTGCATGCGACGTTCATTGCGGTAGTGGGATTCTTTGTTCTGTTCGCCGCGGGCAAGTCCAGCGGCATCGTGCGCATGGTCGGCACGATCCTGGGCTGGTGGCTCTGGATCCTCGCCGTGCTGGCGATCGTCTGCGGCGTGCTCTGCCACGGCGACGGCAAGGACATGCCGGGCTGGGCGCAGCACATGCATGGCTGGATGAAGTCGGAGCAGGCAGCGCCTGCCGCGGCGCCGGCGACACCGGCACCCGTCACCGACGCGACCAAGCCCGCGCCGGCGAAACCGGAAATGGCCGCACCGAAGAAGCCTTAAAGTCTATCGATGACGACTGCGGGCGGCTCTTGAAGGGCCGCCCCGTCGCTCTGCCCGCGAATGGGGAGGGAGCGCCTTCGCGCGCCAACGACGGCCTATTCCGGGGCAGATAAAGATATGCATATTTCTTTATATGCTGCTTGCGGCACCGCAGGCGGCCTGCTATATCGCGCGCGCCTTCACAGAAAGCCGCTTCCATGCCCGCCGCGCACGACTACGCCGTCAAAGACCTTTCGCTTGCCGAGTTCGGGCGCAAGGAGATCTCGCTGGCCGAGACCGAGATGCCCGGCTTGATGGCGACGCGCGAGGAATACGGCCCGCAGAAGCCGCTCAAGGGCGCGCGCATCGCGGGCTCCTTGCACATGACCATCCAGACCGCGGTCTTGATCGAAACCTTGACGGCGCTCGGGGCCGAAGTGCGCTGGGCTTCGTGCAACATCTATTCGACGCAGGACCACGCGGCAGCGGCAGTCGCGGCCGCGGGCACGCCGGTGTTCGCGATCAAGGGCGAGAGCCTGGAGGATTATTGGACCTACACCCGCAAGATCCTCGAATGGCACGACGGCGGCACGCCGAATTTGATCCTCGATGACGGCGGCGACGCGACCATGCTCGTCCATCACGGGCTGCGCGCCGAGAAAGGCGACACCGCCTTTCTCGACAAGGCGGAGAACGAAGAGGAAGAGGTCTTCTACGCGCTGATCAAGCGCACCTTGAAGGAAAAGCCGGGCTGGTTCGCGGAGCTTGCCAAGAACATCAAGGGCGTGTCGGAGGAAACCACCACCGGCGTGCATCGGCTCTATCTGATGGAGAAGGACGGCCGGCTGCTGTTCCCCGCAATCAACGTCAACGACAGCGTCACCAAGTCGAAATTCGACAATCTCTATGGCTGCCGCGAGAGCTTGGTCGACGGTATCCGCCGCGGCACCGACGTGATGATGGCCGGCAAGGTCGCGATGGTCGCGGGCTTCGGCGACGTCGGCAAAGGCTCGGCCGCCAGTCTGCGCCAGGCCGGCTGCCGCGTGCTGGTGAGCGAGGTCGATCCGATCTGCGCGCTGCAGGCGGCGATGGAAGGCTACGAAGTCGTGACCATGGAAGACGCGGCGCCGCGCGCCGACATCTTCGTCACCGCGACCGGCAATGTCGACGTCATCACGCTCGACCACATGCGCGCGATGAAGGACCGCGCCATCGTCTGCAACATCGGCCATTTCGACAGCGAGATTCAGGTCGCCTCGCTCAAGAATTACAAGTGGAACAACATCAAGCCGCAGGTCGACGAGATCGAGTTCCCGGACGGCAAGCGCATGATCCTCTTGTCCCAGGGCCGGCTGGTGAATCTCGGCAACGCCATGGGGCATCCGAGCTTCGTCATGAGCTCGTCCTTCACCAACCAGACCTTGGCGCAGATCGAGCTGTTCAAGAACCAGGGCAAGTACCAGAAAAAGGTCTACACCCTGCCCAAGGAGCTCGACGAGAAGGTCGCGCGGCTTCATCTCGACAAGATCGGTGTCAAGCTCACCAAGCTCTCGCCCAAGCAGTCCGATTACATCGGCGTGCCGCAGGTCGGGCCCTTCAAACCGGACCATTATCGGTACTAGCATCGCGGGCTCGAGGGAGAGCGATTGGCGCAGGACAATCCCGTAGCAGCGATCGCTGCCGGTGCCTTGGCGAACGCGGCGCGCCAGCTGCGCTCCGATCCCGCCGCCGCAGCCGCGCTGGCGCGTGACGCCTTGAAGCTCGAGCCGCAAAACCTGGACGCCGCGCTCGTTCTGGCGAAGGCGCTGGGCGCACAGGGACGCTTTCACGAAGCGATCGAGATCCTGAAGCCGTTCGCCGCGCCGGACGCGGCCGATCCGCGCATCCTCGTCGAACTCGGCGGCGTGCTCGGCCGGATCGGAGACATGGATCGCGCCGCCGCGAGCTATTTCCGCGTGCTCAGGCGGCAGCCGGAACTGGTCAAGGTCTGGCTGGTCTACGGTCACGCGCTGAAGGCGCTGGGCCTGCGCGACGCGGCGCTTGGCGCCTATCGCGAGGCGATCCGGCAGCAGCCGTCCTTCGGCGAAGCCTATTGGAGCATCGCCGATCTCAAGACCGTGCGGTACAGCGACGACGAGATCGCGGCCATGCGCGCGCAAGCGGCGTTGCCGGGGCTGGAGGCGCAAAATCGCGTCCACTTTGAATTCGCGCTCGGCAAGGCGATGGAAGACGCGGCAGATTTCGCCGGCGCATTTGCCCATGTCGCGCGCGCGAACGCGCTGCACCGGGACGCGCATCCCTACGATCACGTGCGGACGGAAGCCTTCTTTGCCCGATTGAAGGCGGTGATGACGCCGGCGCTTTTCGCAGGCCGCGAAGGGTGCGGCGCGCCGGCGCAGGATCCGATCTTCGTCGTCGGAATGATGCGCTCCGGTTCGACCCTGGTGGAGCAGATCCTCGCCAGCCATTCGCTGGTCGAAGGCACCGGAGAACTCCACCACATCGCGCAGATCGCCCACGGCCTGGGTTCGTGGGAGAATTCGCAGACCGGCCGATCCTATCCGGAGGCGCTCGCTGCCCTCGAGCCGCAAGCTCTCAAGGCGCTGGGCGAGCAATATCTATCCCGCGCCCGGCAACATCGCCGCCTGGGACGCGCACGCTTCGTCGACAAGATGCCGAACAACTTCCTGCATGTCGGCCTCATCCATCTCATCCTGCCGAATGCGAAGATCGTCGATGTCCGGCGCGATGTCAGGGCCTGCGGTTGGTCGTGCTTCGCCCAGCACTTCGCCGGCGGCATGCCCTATCTCTACGATCTCGACGACATCCGCCGCTACTACGAGGACTACGTCGCGCTGATGGCGCATGTCGACCGCGTGCTGCCCGGCCTCGTTCACCGCGTGCAATACGAGGACCTGGTGGCGGAGCCGGAGCGGCGCATCCGCGAAATGCTGGAGCATTGCGGGCTGCCGTTCGAGCCCGGCTGCCTCGACTTCCATCGCACGGCGCGCGCCATCCACACGCCCAGCTCCGAACAGGTGCGCCGGCCGATCTTCCGCGAAGGCCTGGAGAAGTGGCGCTCGTTCGAGCCCTGGCTTGGGGCGCTCGGCGGCGATGGCGGGATGCGTCCCTAGAACGTGACGCGCTTCACCGCTCCTATTGTGCCCGCGTGCCGGAACCGGCGCTGGTCTTGCGCGAGTTGGCCGTCGACATGCCGATCCAGCAGCCCGTCCTGAAGCCGGGCTGAAAGGCGCCCGTCGCCGGCGTGTAGAGATATTCCTGGCAGTTCATGTCCGAATTGCCGAGCTGCACGGCATAGTCGTAGACCAGCTGCGAGGTGTTGAGCGTCTTGTAGACGATCACATGCGCCAGGCCCGTGGTCAGCGAATATTTCGCCTTCACCGCCTGCCAGCCGGCCTGAAGGTCGGCGGTGATGCTGTGATTGTCGAACTGCGCCACGCCGACCCAGCTGCCCAGCGCCATGCTGCCCTGCTTCATCAGGTGCCGATTGAACATGACGCGCTTCTTACCGGTGCCGTCGATGAGCATGAAATCGTCGAAATTGTTGACGTCCTGCTGGAAGGTGCGGTGATCCATCTGCGCACCGAGATTGAGCATGGTCGGCGTCCCCGACAGCGGCTCCAGATTCGACGTCGCGAAGAATTGGGTCAGCGAGAAGCCTTGCGCATCGGCCGCGCTGCCGGTCAGTGCCAGCGCGGCCGCGGCGGCAAATACGAGTCCAAATTTCATGAGCATCCTCCCAAGGCGAAGAAACAGGCACCGAGCGGTGCCAAAGCCCCCTTTCCAAAACCTGCACAGAAATTTCCCCAGGTACAACCTTATATCGAGGCCCGGATTGATTCGATTTGGGCAGAATCGTCCCGCGTCGAGGGGCGCGACCGCTATTAGTTGAGCGATTGTCGACCTCTAGGCTTTTTACGATTTCTTAACCACAATACCTAGGCGGACTCAGGTGATCTGGGTACCGTACAGATTCCAACGTGATTCGCGGAAACATGCGACGGGAATCGGGGGATGGCAGGGAAGGAGATCGGTGCAGCGGCGCAGTGACGGCGCTCGCGATCGCAGCCTTTTTCGCCACCTCCACGCCTGCCCTCGCAGCGGTTCCCCTGCCCGGTCCCGACCTGCTGCTGCCGATCGTGACGGCCGGCGCGGTGGCGCTGGCGCTGGTCGCGGCGCTCTGGGCCATCGCCGAGCAAGGTTTGACGCGGCGGCTGCGGCGAACGCTGCGGGCGGTTGGCGCCCGCACCAAGAACCTGGTCGGCGAGCGCGACGCGCTGCTGTCGTCAGGCCGGGAAGCGCTCATCGTCTGGGGCCGCGACGGCAGCGGCCCGCGCTCCTATGGAGGGGCGGAGGCGATCATCGACTCCTGTCTGGCGGGGGCGGACGCGCTCGAACTCAGCCGCGCGCTCGACGGCCTGAGCGAGCGGGCGGAGAGCTTTTCGCTCACGGCGCGCGACCGCAACGGACATGCGATCCATCTGCGTGGACGTGCCGTCGGTGCGGCGGCTGCGGTCTGGATCGAGCCCGAGCGCGCCAGCAAGTCATCCTCGCCCGATTTCCGCGCCGTGCTGGATGCGGTGCCGGTGCCGGTTTGGCTCCGGGACCGCGCGCTGTCGCTGGTATGGGCCAATCGCGCTTATGCCGAAGCCGGCGGCGCCGCGGATGCGGAGGCCGCGGTCAAGGCGCAAATCTTTCTGGAGAAATCCGAAGCCGATCTCGCCGCCACGGCGCGCAATACCGGCGCGATGCAGGAGAGCCGCCGCTTCGCGGTGGTGAACGGCCAGCGCCGCGCGCTGTCCTTCACGCATCAGCCGATCGCCGGCGGCACCATCGTCGGCAGCGCCGTGGACGTCACCGATCTCGTCCAGGCCGACGCCAAGCTGCAGCAACATCTCGACGCCCATGCCGATACGCTCGACCGCCTCGCCACGGCGGTTGCGATCTTCGCCGCGGACCAGAAGCTCAGCTTCTACAACCGCGCCTTCGCCGAATTGTGGTCGCTGCCGGAAAGCTGGCTCGACGGCCATCCCAGCGACGGCGAAATCCTCGACCGCCTTCGTGAAGGCCGCAAACTTCCCGAGCAGCGCGATTATCAGGCCTGGAAGCGCGAGCGGCTCTCGCTCTATGGCGCCGCGCACGACTACCTGCCGGAGGAGGAATGGCATCTGCCCGGCGGCAAGACGTTGCGCGTGGTCGCCCAGCCGCATCCCTTCGGCGGCCTCACCTTCCTCTATGAAGACGTCACCGCGCGCATTGCGCTGGAGAGTTCCTACAACACGCTGATCAAGGTCCAGTCGGCGACGCTGGACACGCTCAACGAAGGCGTCGCCGTTTTCGGTCCCGACGGCCGGCTCAAGCTGCACAACGCGTCCTTCGCGCGCATCTGGGACCTTGAGCAGAAGGATCTCGCGGGCGAGCCGCATGTGCGCACCATCGCGGCCGCCAGCGCCGAGAAGTTCGGCGACGCGGAAGTCTGGGAAGGCTTGATCCAGGCCATCGTCTCCGGCGCGCAGGCCAAGCGCGAGCTGGGCGAGATCGAGCGCAACGACCGCACCATCCTGTCGCTCGCGCTGTCCGCCTTGCCGGACGGCGCGACCCTCGTCACCTTCGCGGACGTGACCGACCGTTTCCGTATCGAAAGCGCGCTGCGCGACCGCAACGACGCGCTGGAGGCGGCGGACAGGCTCAAATCCGATTTCATCAAGCACGTTTCGTACGAACTGCGCACGCCGTTGAACACCATCCTGGGCTTCGCCGAGCATCTGGCGAGCGGCATCCCGGGCGAACTCAATCCGCGGCAGGACGAATACGTCCACGACATCGTCGCCGGCGCCAATACGCTGACCCGCCTGGTCAACGACATCCTCGATCTCTCGCTGATCGAATCCGGCACCTTGCGGCTGGAGCTGACCCGCATCGACCTGCATGCGCTTCTGGGCGACGTGGCCGCGCATGCGCGGGACTGGGCGGCGAAGGCGGGCTTGGCGCTGGAGGTCGACGTGCCGGACGATGCGGGCACGTTCCTGGGCGACGACCGGCGTCTTCGCCAGGTGGTGTTCAATCTGCTCTCCAACGCCTTCAAGTTCACGCCGCGCGGCGGGGTGATCACGCTGTCGGGCCGCATCCAGGGCGAGGACGTCCAGATCGCCGTCGCCGACAACGGGCCCGGCATCGCGCCGGAAGTGAAGGCCAACGTCTTCGAGCGCTTCGCCGCCAAGAGCCGCGCGGGCCAACGCGCGGGCGCCGGCCTCGGCCTCGCCCTCGTCAACCGCTTCGTCGAACTGCATGACGGCTGGGTCGAGATCGAAAGCGGCGATCCGGGAGAGGACGGCGGCACCCTGGTGCGCTGCCACCTGCCCAGGCGCATCCATGACGAAGGCCCGGCCACGCCGGAGCACGGCCGCACGGCTGCCTGACCGACCGGCACAGGGAAACGGGTTCGCCGTATTGCTGAAACCCCTTGCGCGCCGCATGGCAGGAGCCAGCCGCCGCAATGCGTGAAAACTAGTGTCCCGCGCCTATCTTCCCGGAAGACCCTGGAGGAAGACCATGAAAGCCGCTCCCTTTGCTCTCGCGACCGCGCTCTGCGCCTTTCCCGCACTGGCGGCGACGCAGGTTCCCGTCGGCCACTTCGACAAGATCTCCTTGCGCGGCGGCGGCAGCGTCGTGGTGCGGCACGGCGTGCAGCAGCGCGTCACCCTGCTCAAGGGCAGCACGCAATACACCAGCCTGCACGTGCGCGACGGCGGCGAGCTGGTGATCGACGCCTGCAACCGGGATTGCCCCTGGCATTACGACCTCGAGATCGAGATCGTGACGCCCGATCTGAAGGCGGCGGCCATCGAGGGCGGCGGCCACATGCAGGCCGAGAGCGGCTTCCCGGCGCAACGCGACTTCGCGGCGGCGGTGCAGGGCGGCGGACATCTCGACATGACGGCCTTGGCGGCCGACAAGGTCGAGGCCGCGGTCGACGGCGGCGGCCATGTCGATGTGAAGGCGCTGCGCGATCTTACCGCGGCGGTGAACGGCGGCGGCCATATCACCTATCACGGCAACCCGCAGGTCACCCAAGCCATCGACGGCGGCGGCTCGGTGAGCCGGGCGGAGTAGTGGACGTCATCGGACGCCCCAATCTGCAACCTCGTCATCGCCCGCTTTATGCGGGCGACCCAGTTTTCTTCGTTTCCGAAATATGGGTCACCCGGATCGCGCGCAGTGAAAGGCGCGCGACCGGGTGATGACGTGTTTTTTTGAATTTATTTCTGCCTCTAATGCTGGCTCTTCGGCGTCTTGACCACCAGGCCGTCGAGCTCCGGCGTCACTTTGATCTGACACGATAGCCGCGAGTTGGGTTCGAGTTCCTGGGCGAAGTCGAGCATGGTCTCTTCCATGTCCGATTTGGGCGGCAGTTTCTCGAGCCACGGCGCCTGCACATAGACGTGGCAGGTGGCGCAGGCGCAGGCGCCACCGCAATCGGCATCGATGCCGGGGATCAGGTTCTTGACCGCGCCTTCCATGACGCTCAAGCCCACGGCCACGTCGACCTCGTGCTCTTTGCCGTTGTGCTCGATGTATTTGATCTTGGGCATGGATGCTCCTCAGACGATGCTCTTCATGGGAATGGAGATGTCGGCGAGCCGCTCGGGCGCCACGGCCGCAGCGTCCGCGATCAGCTTGCGGCCCATCAGGTATTCGGGCGCGGCATTGACCGCTTCGACCGCGGCAATCCTGCCCTCGCGCAGATGGAAGACGGCGAATTTGCGCGTCGCGGGGTCGCCGCGCTGCACCAGCGTGTCGCCGGGCTTGGCGAGGCCCGCGATCTGGAGCTTGAGATCGTACTGGTCCGACCAGAACCACGGCACTTCGCTGTACGGCGCCGGTTGGCCGGCCATGGCGAGCGCGGCGTGCTTGGCCTGGTCGATAGCGTTCTGCACGCTTTCGAGGCGGATGAGGTCGCCGGCGCGCCCATGATGGCGCGTGCAGTCGCCCGCCGCGAAGATCGCCGCATCCGCCGTGGCGCAGTGCTTGTCGACCTGGATGCCGTCATTGCAGGCAAGGCCGGCGGCTTGCGCGAGCTCGCAATTCGGTATGACGCCGATCCCGATCAGCGCCACGTCCGCTGCCACGGACACGCCGCCGGCGCGGACCGCTTCCAGCTTCCCTCGGCCCTCGAAGCCTTCGACCGCGGTGTTCATCGCGAACTCGACTCCGGCCTCGCGATGGACGCGCTCGTAGAAATCCGACATCGGCTTGGACACGGCACGCGCCATCACCCGGTCCAGCGTCTCGATCACCGTAACCCGATGGCCGAGCTTGCGCGCGACCGCGGCGACTTCCAGGCCGATATAACCGCCGCCCACCACCGCCAGATGTTTTGCCGCGGCCAATGCGGGGCGCAGCGCGTCCACGTCTGCGATGCCGCGCAGATAGAAGATGCCGGGAAGATCGGCGCCGGGCACCTTGATCTTTCGCACGCGCGAGCCGGTCGCGAGCAGGAGCTTGTCGTAGACGAGCTTGCGCCCGTCGGCGAGCGCGACCGTGCGCGCCGCGCGATCGATCGCGGTGGCGGCGATGCCGGTGGCCATCTCGCAGCGTGCCTCGGCATAGAATGCGTCGGGCTTGAGGAACAGCCTCTCGCGTTCCATCGCTCCCATCAGGTAGGCCTTGGACAACGGCGGCCGCTGATAGGGCTGGAACGGCTCGTCGCCGACGAGCGTGATCGCGCCTGCGAAGCCCGCGGCGCGCAGGCTGGCCACCGCCTGGCAGCCCGCCTGGCCCGCTCCGATGATGACGATACGCTCCATGCCGATGCGGGCTAACACGGAGCCGCCGCAAAGTGCAATTCGTGTCGCTGCGGCGCGTTGAGGCGGGGCGGCGAAGCGGCTACAAGGCGGCCGATGCGCGAGGAATCTCAAGCCTTTGTCCGCGAAGTGCCGCTTCCTGACGGAGCGGCAACCGAGCGGCTCGGCAGCGCGATCGCTGCCGGCCTCGCGGTCGGCGATGCGGTGGCGCTCGAAGGCGATCTGGGCGCCGGCAAGACCACGCTGGCCCGCGCCATCCTGCGCGCGCTGGGCGTCAGCGAAGAGGTCCCGAGCCCCACATTCACCCTCGTCCAGCACTACGAGACGCGCGCCCTCGCGGTGCGCCACTATGATCTCTATCGCCTGAAGGACGCCGCCGAGCTGCGCGAGCTCGGGCTCGACGAAGCGCTTGACGAGGGCGCAGCACTGATCGAGTGGCCTGAGCGCGCCGGCCCCGCCCTGCCCGCCGACGCGTTGCACGTGGCGCTGTCGATCACAGGATCGGCGTCGCGCCGCGCGCAATTGCGCGGGCCTGGAAAATGGGCCGCCCATGTCTGAGCGCAATGCAGAGCGGCGCGCCTTCCTCGATTCCGCCGGCTGGCGCGACGCACAGATCGTGCCTCTGCCCGGCGATGCCTCGACACGCTCCTATGCGCGCATTCGGAAGGGCGAGCGGCGCGCGATGCTGATGGACCAGCCGCAAACCGCCGAAAGTCCCGTCGCGCCCGCGACGGCAACGCCGGAGGAGCGCCGCGCGCTCGGTTACAATGCGGTGGCGCGGCTGGCGGGCGCCGACACGGCGCGTTTCGTGGCGGTGTCGAATTATCTGCGCGGCCTGGGGCTCAGCGCGCCGGAGATTCTGGCGGCGGATTCCGAGCGCGGCTTTGTGCTGATCGAGGACCTCGGCGACGACCTCTATGCCGAGGTGCTGGAGGCAGGCCGCGCCGGCGAGCGCGAACTCTATGAAGCCGCCGCCGAAGTGCTGGCAGCGCTGCACGCCGACGAAGCGCCGCCGCTGCTGCATCCCGACAAGCCGCTGCACGCCTATGACGAGACGGCGCTCATCGCCGAGACCGATTTGATGACGGAGTGGTTCCTGCCGCTGGCGCTCAAGCGCGCCGCCACGGCGGACGAGACTGCGCAGCATCGCGCCTTGTGGCGGGAAACCTTGGGCGAAGTGGACGCGGCGGCGCCGGTCTTCGTTCACCGCGACTATCACGCGCAAAATCTCATCTGGCTCCCCGATCGCCGCGGCGCCGCGCGCGTCGGGCTGATCGATTTCCAGGACGCGGTCGCGGGCGCGCGCTCCTACGACCTCATCTCGCTCATCGAGGACGCCCGCCGCGACGTCGCGCCCGCTATCGGCGAGGCCGCGACCCGCCGCTATCTCGGCATCACGGGCCGGGACGAAGAGGCTTTCCGCGGCGAGATGGCGGTGATGGCGGCGCAGCGCAACGCCAAGATTGCGGGAATCTTCGCGCGGCTGTCCAAGCGCGATGCAAAGCCGCGCTATCTGGCGTATCTGCCACGGGTCTGGGGATATCTGCAACGCGACCTCGAACATCCGCGGCTGGCCCGGCTCAAATCGTGGTACGATCGCACGCTGCCCCGCGAGGTCCGCGGCGCCGTCGAAGGAGCACAGGGTTGAGCGCATCCCGCCCCAAGCGCGCGATGGTGATGGCGGCCGGCCTCGGCACGCGCATGCGCCCTTTGACCGACGACCGGCCCAAGCCGCTGGTCGAAGTCAGGGGCAAGGCGCTGATCGACCACGCCATCGACCGACTTGTCGCGGTCGGGGTCGAGACCATCGTCGTCAACGCGCACTACAGATCCGACATGCTGAAGGCGCATCTGGCGCGCCGCAAGGACGTCGAGATCCGCATCTCGGAGGAGAACGACGAGCTGCTCGGTACCGGCGGCGGCATCCTGAAGGCGCTGCCGAACTTCGCGGGCGAGCCGTTCTTCGTGCACAATTCGGACTCGGTGTGGGTTGAAGGCCTGGGCCACGCGCTCGACCGCATGATCCAGCGCTGGGATCCTCAGACGATGGACGGGTTGCTCCTGATGGCTTCGATGGTCACTTCGCTGGGCTTCGAAGGCCGCGGCGATTTCAACCTGGATTCCGAAGGACGCGTGTCGCGCGTGGCGCCGCTGCGGGTTTCGCCGTTCGCCTATCCCGGCGTGCAGATCCTCCATCCGCGGATTTTCGACGATGCGCCGCAAGGCGCCTTCTCCATGAACCGGCTGTGGGATGTGGCGATCGAGAAAGGGCGGCTTTTCGGCATCCGCCTCGACGGCGTGTGGATCCATGTCGGCACTCCAAACGCGGTGCGCGAGGCGAACGACTTCCTGAGCGACCTTGTCCCAGCCTGAACCGCGCGTCCTCACCATTGCCGGGGACCAGCCTTTCGCGGAAAACTTTACCGCGGGCCTGATGGCGCGCAGCCGCGTCGACCACGACCCGCTCGCGCTGGCCGGCATGACGGTGTTCCTGCCGACGCGGCGCGCGGTGCGCAACTTCACCGACACGTTCGCGCGGCTGCTCGGCGGCGCGGCGCTGCTGCCGCGCTTCAGGCCGCTCGGCGATGTCGACGAAGACGAGCTTTTGCTGCGCGACGATGGCGACACGCCCGATCTGCCGCCAGCGATCTCGCCGATCCGCCGCCGCCTGCTGCTTGCCATGCTCGTGCGGCGCTGGGACGAGCGGCGCCACCGCGACGCGCTCGGCTTCGCGCAAGCGAGCGCGCTGGCACAGGGCCTGGCGGCGCTGCTCGACGAATTCCATACCCAGCGCTGCGATCTCGGATCAGTGCGCGACCTCGCTCCCAAAGCGCTGGCGGCGCATTGGGAAGACGTCGTCTCCCTGCTCGATTTGCTGAGCGAGGAATGGCCGAACCTGCTCGCCGCCGAACGCGCCGTCGATCCTGCAGACCGGCGCGATCGCGCGCTGTCACGCCTGACGCAGACGCTCGATCCCGAGGCGACGATCATCGCCGCGGGTTCCACCGGCAGCATTCCGGCGACCGGCGAATTGCTGAAGGCCATCGCCCATCTCCCCCACGGCATGGTGGTGCTGCCGGGGCTCGATCAGGAGCTCGATGCGGAAAGCTGGGAGAAACTCGACCCCGGCCATCCGCAATACGGCATGAAGCAGCTGCTGCGCCGCATCGGCATCGAGCGGGAGCAGGTCAAGCCGTGGTCGGCGGAGCACCGCGACAGCCCGCGGCAGCGGCTGCTGCGCGAGATCTTGCGGCCGCCGCCGACGACGGATGCCTGGCTGGCGCTGGCGCAATCCGGCGGCGGCGACATTGCCGAAGGCCTGCGGGGTCTGTCGCTGGTTGACGCCGCCGATCCGGCAGAGGAAGCCTCGATCGTGGCGCTGGCTCTGCGCGAGGCGCTGGAGACGCCGCAACGCACGGCCGCGCTGGTGACGCCGGACCGCGGGCTGGCACGGCGCGTCGCGGCGGAGCTCAAGCGCTGGGACATCGACATCGACGATTCCGCCGGCACGCCGCTCGCCCATACGCCGCCCGGCAATTTCCTCTGCCTCCTTGCAGAGGCCGCCGACAGCGCCTTCGCGCCCGTGCCCTTCCTGGCGCTGCTCAAGCATCCGCTCTGCGCTGTCGGCGACGCCGCCCATTTCCGCCGCCAAGCGCGCGCGCTCGACATCGCCTTGCGCGGCGCGCTGCCCGATGCCGGACTCGACGGCATCGCGCGCCGCATCGCGGACAAGCCCGCTTTCCTGCAGCACTGGTTCGCCGAACTGGCTGAAGGATTGCGCCCGTTTGGAGACGCGCTTGCGGACGAGCGCATCGATCCGGCCAAAGCGGTGGCGCTGCACCTCGAAGCGGCAGCGGCGATTTCCGACGCGCGGCAGCTGTGGCGCGGCGACGCCGGCGAGCGCGCGCGCGACTTCGTCGAGGAACTGCTCTCCGCCACCGCCGGCCTTCCCAAGATCGAGCCCAGGGCCTATGCGCCGCTTTTCCGCGAACTGGTGCTCGGGATCGCAGTCAGGCCGCGGTACGGCAAACATCCCAGGCTCGCGATCCTGGGCCCTCTGGAAGCGCGGCTGCTGAGTTTCGACCGCGTCGTGCTCGCCGGTCTGAACGAGGGAACTTGGCCGCAAGCCGCGGCGACGGATCCGTGGTTCTCGCGCCCGATGCGCGCGGCGATCGGACTGGAACCGCCGGAACGCAGCATCGGTCTGGCGGCGCATGATTTCGCGACACTGGCGGCGCGCGGCGATGTCCTGCTCACGCGCGCGCAGAAAACAGACGGCGCACCGATGGTCCCTTCGCGCTGGGTGGAGCGGCTGCTGCAACTGACCAGCGGGCTCGGGCTATCGAACCGCCTTGCGCCTCGGACCGACTATCGCGCCATCCATGCGCTGCAGCAGGAACCCGCGCCCGCAAACCGCATCAAGCGCCCCGCTCCCACGCCGCCCGTCGAAGCACGGCCCAAATCGCTCTCGGTCACCGAAATCGAGACCTGGCTGCGCGATCCCTACGCCATCTATGCGCGGCGCATACTCGGGCTCGAGAAGCTCGATCCTCACGATGCCGAGATCGGCGCGCTGGAGCGCGGCATGATCGTGCACGATGCGCTTGAAAGATTCGTCAAGGAGTTTCCGCACGGACCGCCTGAAGGCAGCGAGCTGCGCCTGATCGCCATCGCGGACGAACTGTTCCAGGGCCTGCCGCGCTCGGTCGTGGCGCTGTGGCGGCCGCGCTTCCTCAAGGCCGCACGCTGGTTCGCCGGGTTGGAACGCGAACGCCGGGCGCAGATCCATGAGAGTCATCTCGAGGTCCGTGGCAATCTCGTCTTGGGCGATTTCGCCTTGCGCGGCCGCGCCGACCGCATCGATCTGTTGCGCGCGGGCGGTGCCGCCGTGGTCGACTACAAGACCGGCGCGCCGCCCTCCGACAAGCAGGTGCGCGAGCTGATCGCGCCGCAATTGCCGCTCGAGGCCGCAATGCTGGAGCGCGGCGCATTCGACGGCGTCGCCCCGACCGCAGCCGCCGAGCTCGTCTATATCCGCTTTGCCGGCGGCGCGCGGCCGGGCGAATTGCGCGTCGTGAACGCGGACGCGCATGCGCTCGCCGCCGAGGCGCTGGCGAAGCTCGTCCAGCGCATCGCCGAATTCGCGCAGACCGAGACGCCGTATGCCTCGCGCGTGCGGCCTTTCCGCGCCGACATCGAAGGCGACTACGATCATCTGGCGCGCGTGCGCGAGTGGTCCGTGATCGGCTGGGCGGAGGCGGAGTCGTGACCGCGCACGATCCCGTTCTCGCCGCTTCCGATCCTGCGCGCTCGGCCTGGGTCGCCGCCAATGCCGGCGCGGGCAAGACGCACACCCTGGCCAACCGCGTGACGCGGCTACTGTTCGCGGACGCGAGGCCCGAGCGCATCCTCTGCCTCACCTTCACCAAGGCGGCGGCCGCGGAGATGCAGCGCCGCCTGTTCGGTCAGCTCGGCCGCTGGTCGATGCTTGCCGACGCGGAGCTCGCCCGCAACATCGCGGCCATCGGAGCCGAGGCAACCGACGCGGCGTCGCTGCGCAAGGCGCGCCGCCTGTTCGCGCAGGCGCTGGAGACGCCGGGAGGCCTGAAGATCCAGACCATCCATGCCTTCTGCCAGAACCTGCTGACGCGCTTTCCGCTCGAGGCGGGCGTGGCGCCGTCGTTCCGCGTCCTCGACGAGCGTTCGGCCGGCGATCTCATCGCGATGGCGCGCGCGCGGGTGCTGGAACGCGCCGGCCGCGGCGACGCGCAGCTCGCAAGCGCGGTAGCCCATCTGGTGACGCAGACGAGCGAGGGCCGCTTTCGCCAGCTGCTCGACGCGGCGCTCGGCAACGACCGGCGCAAGCTCGACCGCTTGTTCGAAAATCGCGGCGGGATCGAACTCGCGGCGCGGCTGCGTTCGGCCCATGGCGCGCATCCCGGCGACACGCAACGCAGCATCGCCGAGGAATTTTCCCGCCGCATCGACGCAGAGCTCGCGGCGTTGAAGGCGATCGCGGCGTGGCTCGCCGGCGGCCTGAAGACCGACCGCGAGCGGGCTGCGGAGCTCGGCGCGGCGCTGGCGGCAGGCGATCCACTGCTGCGCTTCGAGCTTTTGCGCGACGTCTTCCTGACGGCCGGCGGCGAGCGCTGCAAGCGGCTGGCGACCAACGATCTTGTTCGCGCCCAGCCCGAGTTGCATGAGCGCTTCGAAGAGTTCTGCGCCGCGTACCAGGCGGCCGAGCACCGCGCGCGCGCCGCCGCGGCTGCCGATCTCGCCGAGGCGACGCTGAGCGTGGCGCAGGCGGTGCGCCAGATCTACGGCGCCGAGAAAGCGGCGCGCGCGGTGCTCGACTACGACGACCTGATCGCGCGATCCCAGGCGCTGCTCCAGCGCGCGGAAGCGGCCCAATGGGTCCTGTTCAAGCTCGATGGCGGCATCGACCACATCCTGATCGACGAGGCGCAGGACACCAGCCCCGAGCAATGGGCGATCGTGCGCGCGCTGACCGACGAATTCTTCGCCGGCGCGGGGCGGCGGCCCGAACGCCGCACGGTCTTCGCGGTGGGCGACGAGAAGCAATCGATCTTCAGCTTCCAGGGCGCCGATCCCAAGCAGTTCGACATCAACCGCCTGCACTTCAAGGCGCGCGCCGATGCGGCGGAGCTTCTCTTTGCCGACGAACGGCTGGAAACCTCGCGCCGCTCGGCACCTGAAATCCTGCGCTTCGTCGACGAGGTGTTCGCCGACCCAACCCTGCGCGCGGGCCTCACCTCGGGCAGCGAACCGATCCACCATGAACCGCTGCGCAAGGACGCGAAGGGATCGGTGGAGCTGTGGCCGACGCTCAAGCCGAGCAGCGCGCCGGAGCCCGATATCTGGCGGCCTGTCGACGTCGAGTCCGAAGCGAGCCCGGTGGTGCGGCTGGCGCATCGCATCGCCGACGCCGTTGCGCACTGGACCGACGGGCGGCGCCAGCTTCCCGGCCACGACCGGCCGATCCGGCCAGGCGACATCATGGTGCTGCTGCCGCGGCGCGAACCGTTCGGAGGCGAGTTGATCCGGCGCCTGAAGGAGCGCGGCATCGCCGTTGCCGGCGCCGACCGCATCCGCCTGACGGAGCAGATCGCGGTGATGGACCTGATCGCACTCGGCCGCTTCGTGCTACTCGCCGAGGACGACCTCAATCTCGCGGCCCTGCTGCGCTCGCCGCTGATCGATCTTTCCGAAGGAGATCTGTTTTCGCTGGCGCATGGCCGCGGCGGTTCGCTGTGGCAGGCTCTATCGCATAGGGGCGGCGAGTTCGGCGTGCAACTGGGCTTCCTCGAAGAGTTGCGCCGGCGCGCGGATTTCCAGCCGCCCTTCGAGTTCTACGCCCATGTGCTGGGACCGCTCGGCATGCGCGCGAAGCTCCTTGCGCGGCTCGGCCACGAAGCGCGCGATGCGATCGAAGAATTCCTCTCCGCCGCGCTGGCCCATGAGGGCGCGAACAATCCTTCGCTCGAGGGCTTTCTGTCCTGGATCGAGCGCGGCGCGGCCGAGATCAAGCGCGACATGGAGAGCGGCCGCGACGAGGTGCGGGTGATGACCGTGCACGGCGCCAAAGGGCTCGAAGCCGACATCGTCGTGCTGGCCGACACGACGTCGCTGCCCGAGGCACCGGGCATGAAGGGTCACCTGCTGTTCGCCGGCGACGCCGCGCTCTACCCGGCCGCCGATCGCGCCGCGCCGGAAGCGGTGCAGCGCGCCAAGGCCGAGGCGCTGGCGGAGGTGATGAACGAGCATCGCCGCCTGCTCTATGTCGCGCTGACCCGCGCGCGAAACCGGCTCGTCGTCGCGGGATTCGAGAGCAAGAAGGGCATCCGGTCGGGTTCCTGGTACGATCTCTGCCGCAGGGCGGCGGAGCGCATTGCGATGCCGGTCGAGCGCAACGGCGAGACCTCGTGGATACTCGGCGACGAGGCGGAGGACCCGGCGCAGCCGCTCCTGCCGCTCGAAAGAGCCGCGCGCACCTTGCCGCGATGGGCGGAGCAGCCACCGCTTGCCGAGAAGGAACGGGCGCGCCCAATCCGGCCCTCCCTGGAGTTCGCAGACGACGAGGTGGTGCCGCCGGCAGGCGATCGGCGTCTTCGCCGCGGACTGCTGGTGCATGCGCTGCTCGCCCATCTGCCCCAGCTGGCGCCACAGGCCCGCGAGGCCGCGGCCCTGCGATTCCTCGAGGCGCGCGGTGCTGCGGACGCGGCGGCGCTGGCGCAGAGCGTCATCCGTATACTGAGCGATGAGCGCTTTGCCGCCGCCTTCGCGCCCGGCAGCCGCGCCGAAGTCGACATCGTCGCCGACCTCGAAAACCTGGGGCGTCTCAGCGGACGCATCGACCGGCTCGCGGCCGGCGACAGCGACGTCTTGATCGTCGACTTCAAGACCGACAGGACGCCGCCCGAGAACGCTGCCGGGATAGCGACGGGATACCTTGCGCAGATGGCGCTCTACCGCGCCGCGGCGGCAAAGATATTCCCTGGCCGTCGAATCGGCTGCGCGCTGCTTTTCACGGGGATTCCGCGGCTGATGCCGCTTCCCGACGATCTGCTGGACCGCGAAATGGCCGCAATCGCGGCCCGGGCCGCCGCGCATTGATTTTGCCGGCGCCGGTTCCTAGATTCACGGCAACGCCATTTGCGAGGATCCCATGCCGCCGCTGAAAGTCTCCGACACGTCCTTTGCCGACGACGTCATCAATTCGAAAACCCCGGTGGTGGTGGATTTCTGGGCCGAATGGTGCGGTCCCTGCAAGATGATCGCGCCGGCGCTCGAGGAGCTCGCAGCCGAGCTCGGCGGCAAGGTCACCATCGCCAAGGTCAACATCGACGAAAATCCGCGCACGCCGCAGAAATACGGCGTCCGCGGCATTCCGACCATGATGATCTTCCAGGGCGGTCAGGTCGCCGCGACCAAGGTCGGCGCGCTGCCCAAGTCCAAGATCAAGGAATGGATCGAGAGCTCGATCGGCAGCGCGAGCACGGCCACGGCTCAACGCTAACAGAAGGTCGTCTACTGCAGCCACAAATGCGGGGGGAACGCATGCTCAGGATCGCCGCCGGCGTCATGGTCGGGATCGTGCTTTGGGGGGCTCTGGCCGTCGGCCTGGACTTCTGCCTGCGCACCGGTTGGCCGGATTACGCGGCCGTCGAGAAGGCGATGGCCTTCACCGTGCCCATGATGCTCGCGCGGCTGGCCGAGAGCACGCTCGCGCTGCTCGTCGCATCCTGGGCCATGACCCGCATCGCGCCAGGGTCGCGCGTTGCGCCGTGGATCGTGGGGATCGTGCTGCTGGCATTCTTCGTGCCGGTGCATTACGGCCTCTGGACCAAGTTCCCGATCTGGTACCACGCCTATTTCCTGTCCTCGCTGCTGGCGCTGCCGCTGATCGTGGCGACGGCCTCTGGAACAAAGCGCGAAGCGGCCGCCGCCTGATGATGCCCGCCGTCGCGGCGCCCGCCGTCCGGAAACGAATCGGCCGTTATCTCCGGCGGTTCGCTTGATGGTTGACGGCGCGTTAACGCTGGTTTACGGTTTTTGCAGGCCTGGGGGTAAATCCATGATCAAGAAGCTCATATGCGCGGGCGCTTTCGCGCTTGCCGCGACGGGTGCGCAATCCGGCACACCGACCAAAACCTACAATATCGCCATCGACGGCTACTGCGATACGTTCCAGGTCTCGCTCGACGAGGTCAGCGGCTTCATCGCGGCGATCCGCGATCCGGGCTCGGTCTGCCATGGCACCAACATTCTTGCGGGTGTCCAAGCCCTAACAGAGGGCGGCTTCGGCGCGACCTTCGGCGAGACGGTCAACGGCAAAGGCTACCTTTGGTTCTTCACCTCGCCGGTAAAAGGCACCGGCGACGTCTACCTCTTCCATACCGTGGACGGGATCACCGAGGTGCTGGGGTCATCCTCCACCTACCATATCGTGCATAAGCATCCGGTGCGGCATGGCGGATCTTCGCAATCGATGATGACGTCGCACGGCAAAAGCGCGCCAGCGATCGCGTTCCCTCGACCGGCGCACTGATCCTCGGCCCGCGACGGCACAATCAAGCGGGGACAGACGCCGGATATTCATCCCAGGTCCGGCCGCGGTAGAGGCGGCCTGCTTTTTTCTTGTTCACGCCACCCCATTGCTTGAAGAAAAACGCGCTGCCACTGCGGCGGCAGGCGTGCTCTATTTCTTCGATCCAGGCCTGTTGCATGGGACGTGCGCGAGGACCGGACTCTCCGCCCACGATGGCCCAATCTACCCCCTGCAAGTCGACATTTCCGACCGGAGCTAACAGAGGCTCGAACGACACGAAACGCACCTGCGCGGGCACCCGACGCAGGAATTCGATCCGTTCCGCATAGTCCGCCGACTCCACGGATGTACCCAGCCACACGTTCGACCGAGCCGGAAGATTGTTGTCGCGGACGATGCGCAGCATGTTTTCCGGCCGCTTGGTAAGAATCTGGAAGACGTGGCGTTCGGCCGCGACCATCACCTCCCAGACACGCGCGATGAAATCGTTCGGCACGCCATCCTGGAAGAGGTCCGACATTGAGTTGACGAAGATTTTGCGAGGTGCGCGCCATTTCAGCGGTACCCTCAACGCCGCCTCATTCAGATGGACGCGGCCGGTCCATTTGGGGCGACCTCCACTTTTTCGCGTAGTGCCGCGATAGGCGGGGTGATCCATCGCCTGGAGCCGCGCCGCCATGCGCATGGCGTAGCAGTTCGTGCAGCCGGGCGAGACGATCGCGCACCCCGACACCGGGTTCCACGTCGCATCCGTCCATTCGATGTCGCTAAGGCCTGCCATATCTCTACAAAGTCAATTCGCCTTGTCCGCCCACATTGCGTATCTTATCCCAAAAATCATTCGCTATACTGTGACGACTCAAAAATATCAGCCAGTACAATCGCTGTCCGCCGGTACCTGTTACAAGCTCTCCCGCGCGTTGATGCTGAAACCCCAATCGTCTGACGAGCGACTGCCAATAGGTCAACAGCGCCGCCCTGAAACCGCGTTGCCCCTGTTTGGGATCAGTGTGTTGTCGCCACCCCGGGGCGAAGACATCCAAGGGAGACTGCTCAGAAGCTACGTAGCGATCCAAGTTCCTCTGAAGATCCTGGAGGCTCAAATGGAGTAGCAGGTCAATGTGTTTCATTGAGGATAACGCACGCACCACTTCAAAGGACAGACCCTCGAGATTGAATGGATCCAAAAGAGCAAAGTGCAGCCCCTCGGGTCTCAGGCTTGCGGTTACTTCACTTACTGTGTCCGTGGCACGGCCGGCATAGGCAAATGAATTTCCGCCAATTGCTTTCACTCTTGCACAAGCAGCTTTGCAGAACTCCGGATTCAAATCTCCGAGGTGCACTTCCGTGAAGCGCGCTCCACTTTCAACAGACGCCCGAAAAGCAACAACTGGGCTTCCGTCTATAATCTCACCCGACTCTCGAATTCGAGATCGGCCCGGACCGCTAAACAAGTCGATGTAAGTTGCGCCACCGACAGCTCCTCCCTGCAATTTGCTTTTCGCAGGATCAACATACTTTTGGCGCGCATACCTGCTGATGTTGACGAACTTCCTGAGCCGTTCATGCTTTTCCTTGGCCCACTCACCGACTTCTGAAATCGGAAACTCATCGTCGCGCAAAGGTCGATCCGGCAAATCCTGCTACCGAACAAATATAGAACATCCAGGTTTGGTGCAAGCTAAGAATTCTCCGCCAGCACCGTGCCCGCCAGATAAAGCGAGCCGCAGATGAGGATCCGCGGCGCCGGCTCCCTCGGGTGGGCGCGCGACCAGGCGGCGATCTGCAGCAGCGCGTCCTCGACGTCTTCGGCGGGAGCGGCGTCGAGTCCCGCAGCGCGGGCGCGGTCATAGAGCTCGCCGGCGCCGAAGCTCATCGCCTCTCCGGGAATGTCAATGGTGGCGACATGGCGCGCCAGTCCGCGGAACGGCGCGAAGAAGCCCAGCGCGTCCTTGGTCCGCAACATGCCACAGATGAGATAAAGCGGACGATCGCCGCGCTCCTCCAGGTCGGCGACGGCGGTCGCCACAGCCGCGGCGCCGTGCGGATTGTGACCGCCATCGAGCCAGATCTCCGCGCCATCGGGGGCCGTGTCGATCAAGGGTCCGCGCGTCAATCGCTGCAGGCGCGCCGGCCATTCCACGCTGCGCAGACCCCGCTCGATGCCGCTGTCGGCATTCCAGCCGGGGCCAGCGCCGCGCAGCGCGGCGATCGCGACCGACGCATTCTCGATCTGATGGCGGCCGATGAGGCGAGGCAGCGGCAGGTCGAGCAATCCGTCGCCGTCTTCGTAGACCATCCGGCCATGTTCCTGCCGCGCGAAGAAATCCTGGCCGTACATGGACACCGGCGCGCCGAGCGCGTCGGCGCGCCGCAGAATCACGTCGCGCGCGGTGTCCTCCTGCGGCCCGACGACGAGCGGCACGCGGCGCTTGACGATGCCGGCCTTCTCCGCGGCGATGCCGGCGATCTGGTCGCCGAGGAACTCGGCATGATCGAGGCCGACTGGCGTGATCACGGTGACCCGCGGACGCGCAATCACGTTGGTCGCGTCGTATTTGCCGCCGAGACCCACTTCCAGCACCAGCGCATCCGCCTTGTGCGACGCAAACGCGAGGAACGCCGCCGCCGTGGTGATCTCGAAGAAGGTGATCGGCTGGCCCTCGTTGACGCGCTCGCATTCCTCCAGCGTGGCGGCGAGCTCATCCTCCTCGATCAGCCGGCCGGCGAGACGGATGCGCTCGCGGAAGCGCACCAGATGCGGCGAGGTGTAGACATGGACCTTGAGTCCCTGCGCCTCGAGCATGGCGCGGCTGAAGGCGCAGACCGAGCCCTTGCCGTTGGTGCCCGCCACATGGATGACCGGCGGTACGGCATCCTCCGGATTGCCGAACGCGTCGAGCAGGCGCTGGATGCGGTCAAGCTTGAGGTCGATCTTCTTGGGATGGAGCGAAAGCAGGCGCGTAAGGATCGCGTCGGTGGTGGCCTCAACGCTCATGGGCACCGCGCGAGGCCGTGGCGTCGACGAGTGCCGGCGGCGGCGCCTGTTTCTTCGGGCGCGAGCGCTTCATCAACAGATGCACGACGCGCGACAATGTCTCGCGCAGCGCGTGGCGGTGCACCACCATGTCGAGCATGCCGTGCTCGAGCAGGTATTCCGCGCGCTGGAAGCCTTCGGGCAATTGCGCGCGGATGGTCTGGGCGATGACGCGCGCGCCGGTGAAGCCGATCTGCGCGCCGGGCTCGGCGATCTGCACGTCGCCCAGCATCGCATAGGAGGCGCTGACGCCGCCGAAAGTGGGATCAGTGAGCACGACGATATAGGGCAGCCCGGCCTCGCGCAGCATGTCGACGCAGATCGTGACCCGCGGCATCTGCATCAGCGAAAGGATTCCCTCCTGCATGCGCGCGCCGCCGGAGGAGACGAACAGGATGAACGGCCGCTTTTCCGCGACCGCCGCCTCCATCGCCCGCACCAGACCCTCGCCGACCCCCATGCCGAGCGAGCCGCCGAGAAAGTCGAAGGGCTGCACCGCGACCATCACCGCCATGCCGTCGAGCGTGCCGCGGGCGGCGGTCAACGCTTCCTGGCGCTGCGTCTTGGCGCGCGCGCTCTTCATCTCGTCGCCGTAACGCTTCTCGCCGCGGAACTTGAGCGGATCGGCGGCGACCGTTGGCGGCGGCAGCTCGTCGAACAGGCCGTTGTCGAACAAAGCAGCGAAGCGCTCGACCGGGCCGATGCGCAAATGGAACCCACAGGACGGACAGACGCTCTGCGCCGCGGCGAGGTCGCGGTGGAAGATCATCTCGCCGCAGGACGGGCATTTGCGCCAGAGGTTGTCGGGCGTCTCGGAGGCGCGCCCGCCCATCAGGCTTTTGATCCGTGGACGGACGAAATTCGTGATCCAGTTCATGATCTCACACTACCATGTTTCAACCGCCAGCGTCATCTTCAGCGCTGCCGCGTATTTTGAGGGTCACCTTGTCATCTCGAACGGCGCGTCGCCCTTCGAGGCTCGCTGACGCTCGCACCTCAGGGTGACGCGCCGGGGGGACGGCGGCCGCCTCAGCATGACGCGGGCGGGAGTTTCGGTTCGCATCATGCGGTGCCGCGAGCTCCTTGGCCTCGCCCGCGCGTCATGCTGAGGTGCGAGCGCAGCGAGCCTCGAAGCGCGCGCGGGCTTGCTCAGAATGAGCCACCTTCCCTCGCATCATGCGTCGCTTTTGCCATTTCGCCGCAGAAACGGATGACTTCGGCCACCATCTGCGTGCGCTTGAGGGTTCGGTTGGCGGAAATCCGCTCGACGATGGCGGAGCCCACCACCACGCCGTCCGCGATGCGCGCGATGTCGGCGGCCTGTTCCGGCGTCTTGATCCCGAAGCCCACGGTCACGGGAAGCGCGGTGCGCCCCTTCAGGCGCGCCATCTGATCGTCCACCTCCGCCGCCTGGACTCCGCGGGTGCCGGTGATGCCCGCCATCGAGACGTAATAGAGATAACCGCTCGCGCCCTCGAGAATCGTACGGAGGCGCTTGGCGTCGCTCGTCGGCGTGACAAAGCGCACCACGTCGAGGCCGTGCAGCGCCGCGGGCACCCGCAACACCTCGTCCTCTTCCGGCGGCAGATCGACGATCAGCAAGCCGTCCACGCCCGCCTCTGCGGCGTCCCTGGCGAAGCGCGCGGTGCCGAAGGCGTGAATCGGATTGTAGGAGCCCATCAGCACGAGCGGCGTCGCCTTGTCGTTCTTGCGGAAGCGGCGGACCAATTCGAGCACCTTGACGAGGGTCATGCCGGCTTCGAGCGCGCGCAGATAGGAGGCCTGATTCACCGGTCCGTCCGCCATCGGATCGGAGAACGGGATGCCAAGCTCGATCAGATCGGCGCCGGCTTGCGGCAGAGCTTCCAGCAGCGCGAGACCCGTGTCGAAGTTGGGATCCCCGGCCGTGATGAAGGGCACGAAGGCGGCGCGGTCGTGCTTCTTCAATTCGGCGAAGCGCTGCGAAATGCGGCTCATATCCTCTCCCCCAGCGCGTTCGCGACCGAGAAGACGTCCTTGTCGCCGCGGCCGGATAGGCAGATGGCGATCAGCTTGTCCTTGGCCATCTGCGGCGCCGTGCGCATCACATGCGCGACGGCATGGGCGGATTCCAGCGCGGGGATGATGCCCTCCAGCTTTGAGAGCAGCATGAACGCCTCCAGCGCGTCCTTGTCGCTGGCGGAGAAGTACTGCACCCGGCCCTGGTCCTTGAGCCAAGCGTGCTCCGGTCCGACGCCGGGATAGTCGAGGCCGGCCGAGATCGAATGCGCTTCCTGGATCTGCCCGTCGCGATCCTGCAGCAGATAGGAGCGCGCGCCGTGCAGCACGCCCGGAGATCCTTTCGTCAAGGTTGCGGCGTGGCGCGCGGTCTCGAGCCCGTCGCCCGACGCCTCCACGCCATGGATGGCGACTTCGGGATCGTCGAGGAAGGGATGGAACATGCCGATGGCGTTCGAGCCGCCGCCGACGCAGGCAACGACGAGATCGGGAAGGCGCTTTTCCTTCTCCAGCATCTGCGCGCGGGTCTCATGGCCGATCACGGTCTGGAAATCGCGCACCATCGCCGGATAGGGATGCGGTCCCGCCGCCGAGCCGATGATGTAGAAGGTGTCGTGGACGTTGGCGACCCAGTCGCGCAGCGCTTCGTTCATCGCGTCCTTGAGCGTGCGCGAGCCGGACGTCACCGGCCTGACCTCGGCGCCGAGCAGCTTCATGCGGAAGACGTTCGGCTTTTGCCGCTCGATATCCACCTCGCCCATGTAGACGATGCAGGGAAGCCCATAGCGCGCCGCCACGGTCGCGGTCGCGACGCCGTGCTGGCCCGCGCCGGTCTCGGCGATGATGCGTGTCTTGCCCATGCGCCGCGCCAGCAGGATCTGGCCCAGGCAATTGTTGATCTTGTGGGCGCCGGTATGATTGAGATCCTCGCGCTTCAAGTAGATCTTGGCACCGCCGAGATGCGCGGTGAGCCGCTCGGCCGCGTAGAGCGGGCTCTCGCGGCCGACATAATCGCGCAGCATGGAGGCCAGTTCGCCCTGAAAGGCAGGATCGTCTTTCGCCGCCGCGTAGGCGCGTTCGAGATCGAGCACTAGCGGCATCAGGGTCTCGGCGACGAAGCGTCCGCCGTAGCCGCCGAAATGGCCGCGGATGTCGGGTCCGTTGCGGTAGGAATTGGGAGGAACGCTCATGCCCGCGCCAGCCTCACGAATTCGTGGATCAACGCCGCGCTCTTGACGCCGGGCGCCGTCTCCACCCCCGAAGACAAGTCGACCCCCGCGGCACCCGAAGCCTGAAGCGCGCGCCCGATATTGCCCGCGTTCAGGCCGCCAGAGAGCAGCCAGGGCCGGCGAAAATGCCGCCCATGGAGCAGTTGCCAGTCGAAGGCGACGCCATGCCCGCCGGGGACTGGAGCACCCTTGGGCGGCTTGGCGTCGAACAGAAGCATGTCCGCATCGTGTTCGGCGACACACGCGATATCGGCCGCCTCGGCAACCTGGAACGCCTTGATCACCGGCACGCCGAAGCGCGAGCGGATCTCGGACACGCGCGAAGGCGTCTCTCTGCCATGAAGCTGGAGGAAGTCAGGCACGGCCGTCTCCACCGCAAGGCCGATCTCCGCGTCGCTCGCATCCGCCAGCACGGCCACCAACTTGACCCGCCCGCGCAGGCGCGCGGCCAAGGACCGCGCCTGCTCCGGCAACACATTGCGCGGCGATTTGTTGTGGAAAGTGAGGCCGGCGAAATCCGCGCCCGCGTCCGCGCAGGCGTCCGCCGCTTCGAGACTGTTGATGCCGCAAATCTTGACCAGCACGCCCATGCGTCCGCGCTTAAACAGGTGACCGGTCGAAATCAAGCAAAGCGGCTGTGTCCGGGGCCGCCGCAGTTTGGTCGCAATTGGACGGCCCGGTTGCAAAGCCGGAACCGGGGCTTCGCAGCCCCGTTTACTATTTGAGGGGCCAGACGGAGACAACAATGCGCACAACGTCCCTGCTCATGGCGGCAACCGCCCTCGCCCTGGTGCTTTCGGCCCCTGCGGCAAACGCTCAGCCCTATTCGGATGCACCCAGTTATGACACTCCGCCGGAAACGGTGATCGTGATCGCGCCCCAGCTCAGGCCGGAGTTGAACGGCATTCCGCCCGCTGAGGCGTCGCACCTTTCGGTCGCGGTGCGCTATGACGATCTCGACCTGACGACCAGCGCCGGCGCGCATGAATTGCGCGTTCGCATCCGCGACACCGCCCGCGACCTCTGCGAGCGCCTGACGGCGCGGTTCCCCGAGGCCCTGCCGACGCAGCGGCCCTGCTATCCCGATGCGGTCCGCGCCGGAATGCTACGCGCCGACAACGCGATCCGCGATGCGCGCGATCGGGCTTATGAGGCGCAGAACGGGTACGAGGACGGCTACGACCAATACGCCGGCGGCTATGGCAACGGCTACGACCGCTACGCCGACGGTTACGGCAACAGCACCGACCAGTACCCGGACAGCACCTACGACGACGACAGCTATCCCAGCGACGACGGCAGCTACGCGCCGCAGTAATCGAGCCGGCTAGCGTTCAGCGCAGCGATAGCGCGACGGCGCGTGCAGCTTCTGCGGGATCGCAAGCGGCCGTGATCGGCCGGCCGATGACGAGGATATCCGCGCCTGCTGCCGCGGCCTGGCGCGGTGTCATGACGCGACGCTGATCGGCAAGTTCGGCGCCTTCGGGGCGGATGCCGGGCACCGCAAGCAGGAAGTCCGGCCCCGCAGCTTTGCGAAGGGCCGCGATCTCCCATGCGGAGCATACCACACCGTCGAGCCCGCAACGTTGTGCCAACCCTCCCAGGCGAACCACTTGGTCCAGCGCAGGTCCGCGCTGCCCCACGCTGTCCAGATCCGGATCGGCGAGACTGGTCAGAACGGTGACGGCGATCACCCGGATCTTCGGGTCGACGGATGCCGCCGCGTCTTTTGCCGCGCGCAGCATCGCTTCGCCGCCCGACGCGTGGACATTGAAGATCGTGGCGCCGAGCTTTGCGATCTCGCGCGCCGCGCCCGCGACGGTGTTGGGAATATCGTGGAACTTGGTATCGGCGAAGACCGGCAAGCCGAGATCGACGATGGCGCGCAGCCCATCCGGCCCCTGGGCCGTGAGGAATTCGAGCCCGACCTTCAGCCCACCTACATGCGGTCGAACCGCCCTTGCCAGGGAAAGCGCATGCCCGAGATCGGGGGTGTCGATCGCGACGAAAACAGGATTGGCGAATCCGAGGCCGGCCATCGAAACGGGCTCTTACAGAGCCCGGAGCCGCCGGGCAAGCCGTTTGCCGGATACGACGCTGGACAGTAGAATCCGCGGCGATGAGATCGGGGAAATCCGCCGCAGGCGCGCTCCTGCTGATTCTGTCTGCTTCACCGGCATTCGGCGCCGGGATGGGCATGGGGATGTCGACGCCCCCGCCGACGCAAACGCCGGGCCGGCTGCAGCCGGGCGCCGATACCGAGCTCGACCGGCGCCGGGAACATCTTCACGCGGAACTGCTCGCGTTGCGCGACGAAGGCTTGAAGCTGCGAAAGGCCGATGGCGGGACGCTGACGCGCGATCACCGCGCGTATCTGCAGAAGAAGCTGGACCGATTGAACGCCGAAGCGCGCACGCTGCAATAGATGCTATTCGGCCGCCCTGCCGTTCATATTCAGCCGTTCGCGCAGTTCCTTGCCGGTGCGGAAGAATGGCGCCCGCTTCTGGTCAACCGCCACGGGCTCGCCGGTGCGCGGATTGCGGCCCTGCCGCGAGGGCCGCGTCTTCACCGAAAAGGCCCCGAACCCGCGCAGCTCCACCCGGTGGCCGGCCGCCAATGAGTCAGTGATCTTGTCGAGGACCGTGGCCACGATCCGCTCGACGTCGCGGTGATAAAGGTGCGGGTACCGTTCGGTGAGCCGCGCAACGAGTTCCGACTTGATCATTCCCCTGCCCCTGTAACGGGACTGTGCCGAGCCTCGCATCCCAACGCGACTCCGACAGGGTTAACCTGTCAGAGCCGGAGACCCTCGTCAACCGGAAGTCACTGAAAGCGAAGGATTTTCTTCAAATGTGGCGGAAATGCCCGCGTTCCGGATCACGGGCTGCCTGGGCGCCATTTTCAATCTTGAGGGGCGTTTTGCGCTGCAGGATTGGCTGGAAGTAAGCCCGGCTGCCTGCTAACAGGCGCGCGCCTTCCCGAAAACGAGTGTCACCATGTCGCACGATCCCGCGCTCGAAGCGCACGAGCATACCGAGCATGCCCATCACGCCGCCCATGACGGCGATCCGTTCGTCGGCCGCGTGGCGATCACCGTGGCGGTCCTGGCGGTGCTGGCGGCGGTGGCTTCGAGCCTGGAAGGAATCGAGGGCGGCTTGGCCATCACCGCGTCCAGCGAGGCGGTGCTCGCGCAGGACAAGGCCACCGACCTGTGGAACGAGTACGAGGCGGACAGCACCAAGAAACATCTCTATGCCATCGCGGCGGCCCAGGGCGGCGCCCACGCGGACGACTATGCGCGCGAGTCCAAATCGCAAGGCGCAAAGCAGGACGACCTGAAAAAGCGCGCCCAGAAGAGCGAGAACGAGCGGGAAAAGCTGGTGGCCGAGAGCGCAGAGCATGAACGGCGCCATCATGGCTTGACCGCCGGCGCGACGCTGATCGAGATCGGCATCGCGCTTTCGACCATCGCGATCATCACCAAGCGGCGTACCTTCTGGCTGGCCGCGATGCTGCTGGGCGCGGCCGGCGCCGCCATCGCCGCGGCGGCCTTCGGCGCGCTCCCGAGCTAAATTTCCGTTTTGTCCGAAATGTCCATGTTGCGGCGCTCGGGCCACAAGCGCACGAACTTGGCATAGAGGTCTCGCGTGTCGCGGGCTTTGTCCGGCGCGGGGACCATCGGATAATCGAACAGCTTGAAATCACGCGCATAGAGCAAATTGAGACGCGCGATGACACCGTGCGAGAGCCCGGTGCCGCCTTCGCCATCGAGCCTGTTCTCGCGGGGCAGGCCTGCGCTCAGTCCGAAAGCTTTCGAAGCCGCAGCCCAGGCGGCGGACATATCTTCCACCTTGTAGATCTCTGCCGTCCTGACGGGTCCCTCGTAGAAGAAGCGGTATTGCGGCGCGAAGTGGATGAATTTCCAATCGAAGCGGATGCGCTCTTCGTCCAGAAGATCGAAGGCGAGCTCCTCCGGCGTCAGTCGCTCGAGATCGCGATTCCAGTGCTTGAGGTGGCGATAGGACGAGACAAAGCGTGCGTAGGGATCGCGCACGAAGCCGAAGCTCCTGAACGCCTCGGTCAATCCGAGCTCCGCTCGGGCTTCGGCGACAGTCATGTGCGCGAGATCGCGGATCGCGTCGCGCCCGGACTCGTAACGGCGGCCCCACAAGGCCTTCGCATCCGGAAACTGCGTCATCAGCGCCTTGTGAACGGACGTACCCGCGCATTTGGGATTGTGGACGAAAAGCAGCCTGCGGCTCTCGATCCAGATCATCCTATCCTCTCCGTGCCCAGCCAGGCCCGCCAGGTCCGCCGCAATCCCGCCCAACGCAGATGACGATTTAAGCCTTGTGAAACGGTTTTGCCGTCGAGCGCCACTGCGCGCAGCGTATGTCGCGACGTGTCCGAGATGCCAAAAGCCGCGAGCAGCGCACGGTACTCCTCCTCGGGCGTGCGCCCCTTCATATTGCCCGCATTGTAGAGCGTGCCTTTGCCGATGGCGCGGGTGTGCAGGACACACGCGGCATCAACGATGGCGAGCTTGCGGCCTTCGCGCGCGGCCATCTGGCGCCAGGCCATGTCCAATCCCCAACTCGAATTGTTCAGACTCCAGGTCGGCATAATTTCGCGCAGGAAGCCGACTCGGAAGATCGGGCACATCTGCTCGACGAAATCGGTCTCGCGGTATTTGAGCCCGGCGCGCCTGAGCGTGATGTCGTAGGAATAGAACGAGCGCGGGTCGAGCGCGGGCTGCCCAAGATCGGCGCCGATTTCGTCGAGCACGCGGAAGGCCGTGTTCCATGCGTTCGTATCGCAGGCGAGATCGTCGTCCGGGAACCCGATATGCGAATAGCGCGACAGGAATTCGCCATGACCGGCGATACAATCGCGCAGGCCGAGCCACTTCGGTCCCTTCTCGCGCGACAACGTCACGCCGGTGCCGAGCGGATACGGCTGCTCGCTGTCGCCGAAGTAGGAGATGTGCAGGTCCCATTCCCGCCTGCCGGCGAGCCATTCCGGATGCAGCGAGCGGTCGCCGGCACGCACGATCAAGAGGTAGCTATTTGTCATCGCGGAAATTCGGCAGGATCTGCTTTTCGAACAAGGCCAGAGCGCGCGCGCAGGCCTGGTCCATATTATAATAGGCATAATCGCCGAGGCGCCCGGCAAACCAGACCTTGCCTTCCAGCGCGCGCGCGGCCTCGAGGTAGGGTTTCAGCTTTTCGGCGGTGCCTGGCGTGGGGACCGGATAGTACGGCTCGGTGCGGCCCGGAAGGTGGGCGAGCGGATACTCCTTGACCGTCACGGTACCCGCTGCGCGCTGGCCGGTGAGATGCTTGAATTCGGTGATGCGGGTGTAGGCGTGATCGTTCGGGTAATTGACCGTTCCCACCGGCTGCGCCTCTTCCACCTCCCACTGCTCGAGTTCGAAGCGCAGGCTTCGATAGGGAAGCGCGCCGAATTCGAAAGCGAAATATTCGTCGATCGGACCGGTGAACACCACCTTCTCGCCCTGTCCGGCAACGTCTTCATAGCGGGTCGAGGCGGCGAAGGTGATGTTGGGATGGGCGATCATGCGCGCGAACAGCGCCGTGTAACCCTCTTGCGGCATCGCCTGATAGGTGTCTTGGAAATAGCGGCCGTCGCGGCTGATGCGCACAGGCACGCGCGCGCTCACGCCGGGATCGAGATCTTCCGGCCGCAACGACCACTGCTTGAGCGTGTAGTTCTCGAACACCTTGGCATAGATGAAGTCCGCCAATTCTCCCAATGGACCGCCCGCCTCGCGCATCTTCAGGATCGGCACGCTTTTCTCGATGCCGTGGGTATCGATCAGAAGCCGCGTCAGCCGGGCAGCTTCGGCCGGCGCGAACAAGGCGTCGAGCGAATCGAGATTGAAGGGAATGGGCACGAGTTTGCCGTCGATGGCCCCAAGGACCCGATGTTCGTAAGGCCGCCAAGCCGTGAAGCGCGAGAGGTAGCTCCAGACCTTGGCGCTGTTGGTGTGGAAGATGTGGGGGCCATATTTGTGGATCAGGATTCCATATGGGCCCGGATAGTCATGGGCATTGCCGCCGAGGTGATCGCGTCGATCGACCAGCAGCACTTTGCGGTCGAGCCCCGAGGCGATCCGTTCCGCGAGGACGGCGCCCGTGAAGCCCGCGCCGACGATGATCCAGTCGTATTTCGACAAGAAAACGAACCGGAATGGGTTGCCGCGCAACCAATCCCGGTTCGGCAAGCGAAGTCAATTCAGGCCCGCTCAGGCGATTTCTTCCGGCAGCGGATTTCGCCCGGCCTGCCTATTGCAGGACGTACCGCAGCGTCACGCCGGCGAGGTCTTCGTTCTTGTCGCGCACGGAGGTGTCGTTCGCCGGGTCGGCGAACAAGTCGCGCGCGGAGTCGTAGAAATTGTGCTGATAGTTGAGGGAGGCCACCATGCTCGGCGTGAAGGCATAGTTGAGCGACGCGTGCACGTCGGTGACGTCGCCGCCGGTGGCCGCATGGAACAGGCCCGTGGTGCCGTTGAACACCGTGGTGTCGTTGTTGAAGCTGTGACCGAATCCGGCATTGATCGAATACGGCGCGCCGAAGCGGAACTGCGACTCGATTCCCAGGCGATAGTTCCACACCGCGCTGGTCGTGGTGTAGAGGCCGCTGTTCTGGTTCAACGCCTGACGCGTATCGAGCCAGACGGCATCGAAGGTCCCCGCGAGCGTGAAGTTCGGGGTCACGCGTCCGAAAGTGGCGCCGAAATCCGCGGCGCGTCCGCCGCGCGCGATCGTGCCTTCCTCGTCGGTGGTGGCGATCTTGGCCGGGAAGAGGTCGGGCAGGTATTCGGCGCGCAGGTCCAGATCGAACGCGTTGCCGTGCGCCTCGTCGATGGCGCGCCAGGTGAGCCCGAAGGCGGGGTCGGTCCAGCCGGAACTCGAGCGGATGATGTCGCCGCCGGAAAGATCGTGGCGGCTGTTGCTGCGCCAGTCGTATCCCCAGTCGAGATTGAGCGCGAGATCGTCGCTCAGTCCGTACATCACCGCCTGGTTGACCGCGTTGGAAGTGATCTGCGAACGCGCGATCTCGGTTCCGGTATTGTCGAAGGATTTCTGCGACGTCGAACCCCAGGCGTAGTTCGTCGCACCGAAAATCTGGCCTTGCAGCGGCAGATAGAGCGGATCGGAGAGGATGCGCTCATCGTAAGAGGCCTGCTGCGCGAACGCAGAAACGGAACTGCCAGCCAACGCAGCGCAAGCGAGAAGCATGGTCCAACGCATCGGTACGCACTCCTTCAATTGATAAGGAGACGAGCGGGCACGCACGCGTCCAGGCACTGCCCTCACCGTCACCACTCGACGGGATAAACGCGCCGCACAAAAGTTCCGTCCGCGGGCGCGCCTTATCTTTGCGTAATGACCCGGCAAGACGCCTGGATTTCATCCGTATAGGGAGCATCGCCTCTCGTTCGCCGGCGGGGCGCGACCTTTCCTGCTGGCACCGGCTGCCTCTCGCGAAATGGCCACTCACGATGCAGGATCGGACGGAAGATTCACCGGCCGCGGATTCAACCTTGGCAGCGCCGTCCCAATGGGCTAGGACAGCGGCGAATGGGCAGGCACGCCTGCCGCGGCAAAACAAGGGCGATGGCCCGGGACCGCGGCGGCGGACAAGGCTGGTCGAGGGATTCCCCGAAAAAGCCGTTGTCGCGCCGCCACGGCGACCAGGCAACGGAGCGTTTCATGAAGGGTCTTTCAGGATTTCACCGCGCCGCTGTCGCGCTGGCTTTCGCTGTCGGGCTGGGGTTTGCCGGCGGCCCCGCGGCAGCACAGTCGACGTTCACGCTGCTGCACAGTTTCTGCGTCGACGGCACCTGCAGCGACGGCCAGTTCCCGACCGGTACGCTGGTGGCGGATGGCTCGCACAATATCTTCGGCACGACCAAAGCCGGCGGCGAGCACGGCGGCGGCGTGGTCTTCGAACTCGTCTACATTCCCAACACCGCGACCTATCGCTACAAGCGCCTCTACAATTTCTGCACCGTCGTGGTCGGCTGCACCGACGGCGCCCAGCCGACCGGCGACCGGCTCATCGTGGACGTCAACGGCACGCTTTACGGCACCACGTACGCCGGCGGACCCAGCGGCAGCGGGGTGGTCTTCAAGCTGGTGCCGAACGCGGGACATACACGCTACACCTACTCGGTCATCTATCAGTTCTGCGTGCAGTTCAGCGGCTGCGAGGACGGCGCGCAGCCCTCGGGAGCGCTGACCTTCGCCGGCGAAGCGACCGGCGGCACCTATGACGGCAAAGCGGCGCTTTACGGATCGACGCTCGGCGGCGGCCGCAAGCATCAAGGCGTCGTCTTTTCGCTCGTGCCTCCCGCGACCCAGGGCGACATGGGCACGCACAAGGTGCTCTATTTCTTCTGCACCATCGGACGCAACGCCTGCAACGACGGCAGCCAGCCCGCAGGCGGCATGGTCGTCGACAAGAACGGCAACATCTGGGGCACGACGATCTCGGGCGGCCTCAACGATTCCGGCGTGATCTTCAAGCTGACGCCGACCGTGCAAGGCCCGTGGGCCGAAAGCCTGCCCTATCAGTTCTGCTCGGTCGCGGGCTGCGCCGACGGCATGACGCCGATGAACGGGCTGATCGCGGACTCAAACGGCGATCTCTACGGCACCACCGCGACCGGCGGCTTGCCGTACAAGAAATGCGCCGCGACAGGGTGCGGCGTGGTCTTCAAGATCACCACCGGCAATAAGGAGAGCACGATCTACTCGTTCTGCTCGCAGACCGATTGCACCGACGGCGGCGCGGTGCAGGGCTTGAGCGTCGATCCCAACGACAACTTCTACGGCGTCGCCTCCGTCGGTGGGCCGAAGAACCACGGCTTGGTCTTCAAGCTCACCGGCACGTCGCTGACCGATCTGCTCGACCTCCAATGCAGGACTCTCTGCAGCATGGGCCAGAATCCGAGCGGCGCCTTGATGATCAACGCCAATCTCGACCTCTTCGGCCTGATGACCGACGCCGGCCGCCACGGCGACGCTGGGACGGCGTTCAAGGTATCGCAGCCCTGAACGCACCCCTGGGTTTCGCTACGGCGCCCGAAGCGGAAAGATACTATACTTGCGCGTGAGTTCGGCGGGCGCCCGGCGGTGGGCGCCCTCCCCTCACATTGAGAGGTCCCTGATGCGATCCCATCGCCTTCTGTCATTGATGTTCGCGTGCTCCGCCGCCATGCCGACAGTGCTTGTCGGTACATCGGCCTCCAGCGCGTACACCTTCAAGACACTCTACGATTTCTGCGGTGTGGCGAATTGCGCCAACGGCGAATCGCCGGAAGGAGCGCTGCTGCGAGACCCCGAGGGCAACATTTTCGGCACGGTTGCCGGCGGCGCGGGACTCGCCGGCGCGGGAGGCGTCTTCGAACTTTCGCCAAACGGCGACAGTTGGAGCGAGACACAAGCCATTGCGCTCTGCACCGCGGACGGCTGTCCCTTCGGCGGATCGCCCGAGAGCGGCGTCATCATGGATGCGCAGGGCGATCTCTACGGCACTGCGACGGCCGGTGGCAACGACAATGCCGGAACCGTATTCGAGTTGATCCCCAACAGTTCCCGGACCAAGTGGAAGGCCAAGCTGCTTCATTCGTTCTGTTCGGCGGCCGGCTGCGCGGATGGTTGGGTGCCCAATGCCTTGACCTATGCCGGGCAATCGTCGGGCGCGCTTTATGATGGCGCATCGCCGCTCTATGGCACGACCTTTGCCGGCGGCAGCGCCAATGGCGGCGTCGCCTTCGCGCTCATTCCTCCTCAGCCGGGCAAGACGAAATGGAAGCAGAAAGTCATCCACAATTTCTGCTCGCCCAATTCGACCGATAACTGCACCAGCGACGGCGCGACGCCTCAGGCCGGAATGACGATGGATGGGTCCGGCAATCTCTACGGCACAGCCCAGGGCGCCGGCTTGAATCACGGCGGGATCATCTTCGAACTGGTCCCCAAGGCGAATTCCTGGAAGGAAAAGATCCTCTACAATTTCTGTTCGCAGCCCAGCTGCGCCGATGGCGGCGGCCCGATCGCGCCCCTCCTGATGGACGCGGACGGCAACCTCCTGGGTGTGGCAGGCCTGGTCGTGTTCAAGTTCAGCCCCAGGAAGGCCAAAATGACCGCGCTCTACACGTTCTGCGGCGACGGCACCTGCGACGACGGCGAGGGATCGACTTTCAGTCTCACGATGGACCCTTCCGGCAACTTGTTCGGCACGTCGTGGTTCGGCGGCGGGCACACGCCGCAAGATGCCGGCGTCGCCTGGGCGCTCGATCCCGGCTTCCAGGATCTCTACAAGTTCTGCCAAATAACCTCGTGCAAGGACGGCTGGAACCCCAGTTCGCCGCTGCTGCTCGACGGAACCGGGAACCTCATCGGCACGACGTGGCAAGGCGGTGCCCATGGCGCAGGGAACGTTTATGAGTTGACGCCATAACCGCAGAAAACCGCGCGGGATGGCTCCCGCGCGGCTCTGCAGTGCGCAAGCGTCAGTTTACCCACGTCACAATGACGACACCGTTTCCGCCATTTCCGCCGGCGACGCTGGACTGGCTGAAGCAGCCGAGGCCGCCCCCGCCCAACGCTCCGTCGTGGTTGCTGTAGGTGCCGGCATGGCCCAGCGGATTTCCGCCGCCAGGAATGGTGCCAAGATCTCCTGTCACCATCGCTCGCGTCGCCAAGCCATCTTGCGACTGATAATCCAGGCTGGCAGCCAAGGTCAGCCCGGTACCGCCTGCGCTTGCGCTGAAGGTTCCGGCCGAACCTGCGCTCGATATCGAGCCATGCAGCGCCGCCGATGAAGCACCGCCGCCGCTGGAAACGATGATATCGGTGCCAGAATAAGTCGCCTTGCTGGAGCTGCCATTCGAACCGTTATTTCCGCCGGCCGCTCCTCCGCTACCGCCGGATCCAACCGTGATTGAGACCGTGTCGGAGGCGCTGAAGCCCTTGAAGGAAGCAAGCCCGGCGCCACCCGAGCCGCCGCCGTCTGCAATGGAGCCTGTGGTGCTGTCACAGCTGCCTGCCCCCACCGCCGCCGCCAATAACGATGAATTGGAATTCGGATCCGACGCCGGCGCCGACGGGAACGGTGAACGTCCCGCTGCTGGTGAAGACTTGGGTGTGCAAACTAGCAGCGAACGCGGCGCTCCCAAGGCAAATCGCGCCAAGTGCGACCGTGGTCAAGAATGCGTTTCTCATATTGCATCTCCATACATTTGGGGGTTTCGAGGATCCTGGGAGACCCTCGAGGAAATTGTATCTCGATCTAATGTTGTGAAATTGTATGTTCAATTACAGGGAGATTACACTTCAGGTCAAACAAAACCGCGCGGGATCGCTCCCGCGCGGCTCTGCATTTGTAACTCAAAAAGAGACGACGGCGATTATTCCTCGCCTTCTTCTTCCTCGTCCTTCTTGCCGCCCTTCTTGGTCGCCTTCTTCAGCGCGGCGCCCAGGATGTCGCCCAGCGAAGCGCCGGAGTCCGACGAGCCGTATTGCGCCACGGCTTCCTTCTCCTCGGCCACTTCGCGCGCCTTGATCGAGAGCGCGATCTTGCGGCTGGCCTTGTCGACGGAGGTGACGAGCGCATCGATCTTGTCGCCCTTGCCGAAGCGCTCCGGGCGCTGGTCGTTGCGGTCGCGCGCCAGGTCGGAGCGGCGGATGAACGCCTTGGCGCCGCCTTCCAGCGCCACCTCGACACCGCCGTCGTTCACTTCGGTCACCGTGACCGTGACGACGCTGCCCTTCTTGAGCGGGCCGGCCTTCTCGATCGGATCGCCGGTGAGCTGCTTGATGCCGAGGCTGACGCGTTCCTTCTCCGGATCGACGTCGAGCACCTGCGCCTTGACCACCTGGCCCTTCTGGTAATCGCCCACCACCTGCTCGCCGGGCTTGTCCCAGGAGAGGTCGGAGAGATGCACCATGCCGTCGATATCGGCGTCGAGGCCGATGAAGAGCCCGAACTCGGTGATCGATTTGATCTCGCCCTCGATGGTCGAGCCCGGCGGGTGGGCCTTGGAGAAGGCTTCCCAGGGATTGTCCTGGGTCTGCTTGAGGCCCAGCGAAATGCGGCGCTTGTTGGAATCGACCTCCAGCACCTGCACCTCGACCTCCGTGCCGGGGATGACGATCTTGGACGGCGCGACGTTCTTCTTCACCCACGACATTTCGCTGACATGGACGAGCCCCTCGACGCCCGGCTCCAGCTCGACGAAGGCGCCGTAGTCGGTGACGTTGGTGACCTTGCCCTTGAACTTCGCGCCGACGGGATATTTGGCGCCGACGCCTTCCCAGGGATCGGTCTGCAGTTGCTTCATGCCGAGCGAGATGCGCTGGGTCTCGTGATTGATCTTGATGATCTGCACCGTAACGGTCTGTCCGACGCTGAGCACCTCGGTCGGATGGCTGACGCGGCGCCAGGCGATGTCGGTGACATGCAGCAATCCGTCGACGCCGCCGAGATCGACAAAGGCGCCGTAATCGGTGATGTTCTTGACCACGCCTTCGACCACCTGCTTCTCGGCCAGCGAGGCCACCAGCGAGGTGCGCTCCTCGGCGCGGCGCTCTTCGAGCACGGCGCGGCGCGAGACCACGATGTTGCCGCGCCGGCGGTCCATTTTCAGGATCTGGAACATCTGCGGCTGGTTCATCAGCGGGCCGACGTCGCGCATCGGCCGGACGTCCACCTGGCTGCCGGGGAGGAACGCTACGGCGCCATCGAGATCGACGGTGAAGCCGCCCTTGACGCGGCCGAAGATCACGCCCTCGACGCGGGTCTGCTCGTTGAAGGCACGCTCGAGCTTGATCCAGCTCTCCTCGCGCCGCGCCTTGTCGCGCGACAGCACGGCTTCGCCCAGCGCGTTCTCGACGCGCTCGAGATAGACCTCGACCTGATCGCCGACCGCGACCTTCGCGGGCAGGCCGGGCATCGAGAATTCCTTGAGCGAGACGCGGCCTTCGGTCTTGAGGCCGACATCGACTACTGCGAAATCGTTCTCGATCGCGACGACCGTACCTCTGATGACGGAGCCTTCGGCGGGCGAGCGGCCCACGAAGCTCTCTTCCAGCATGGTTTCGAAATCCTCGCGGGTGGGATGGAAGCTCGCGCTGTCGTCCCTGGCGGCGGCGGTCGCAGTGTGTCGGGCCATGTGTTCCTTCGTTCAAACGTCTATGCCGGTCCGCCTTCGCCTTGCGGCTACGGCGTGACGGACTTCCCGCTCGAGCGGGCGATGGAGAGTGGTTGTGGTCCGCAGGCCCGAGAGGCGCCGCCGGGTCTCCTTAACCCCTGGGCCGCGCCTTGAGCGCCGCCTCGACCTTCGGTGTGACCAAGGCCAAGGCTGCCGCGAACGCGGCGTCTATATCCAAATCGCTGGTGTCGAGCAAGTCTGCATCTTCCGCCGGGACCATGGGCGACACCGGCCTGTCGCGGTCTGCCCGGTCGCGGGCCTCGATCTCGCGCCGCAGCGCGCTCTCGTCCCGGGCGATGCCCATGGCCTTGAGCTCGAGCCAGCGCCGATGCGCGCGAACGGCCGGCTTGGCGTCGACGAAGAGCTTCGCCGCCGCGCGCGGGCAGACCACTGTGCCGATGTCGCGACCGTCGATCACGGCGCCCGGACTGCCGCCAAGGGGCTTGGCCGCGAAGTCGCGCTGGAATTGGAGCAAAGCTGCGCGTACCGAGGGATGGGCCGAGACCTGGGAGGCAAGCTTCCCGATCAAGTCCGACCGGATCGCAGGCTCGCCTGCACGAGTCAGGTCGAGCGCATGCGCGGCCCTCAGCGCATCGGGCTCGGCCGCGGGGTCGCCCCCCTGCTCCTGCACCGCGAGCGCAACCAGCCGGTACAACGCACCGGAATCCAGATGCGCGAAGCCGAAATGCGCCGCGAGCTTCTTCGCCAGCGTCCCCTTCCCCGACGCTGCGGTCCCGTCGACGGCGATGACGATGGTCATGGCGAAGTCCACGGCTTACCCGAATACCAGGGAGGCGTCTTCGCCTTATTGCCGTACCAACCCCAGTCATCCAACGTTTCGATGAACACTTGTCGACTGTAAGTCTGATGGGACTCGTAGACGTCGGAGGACCATTTCCCCATTATCGGTGCTCGGCTTTTCTCGCTCATCACAATCGCACCTTCTCGGCTACCGAAATCCAAGAGATATGCTTCAAACAAAATCGGATGAATTTTACCCGAATCATATTCGAATGGGGCGACGACGCGGATTCCAAGATCGAGCGCGGCATTCTTCCAAGCATTCATGATCAAGAGATCGATAGCCATCGCTACGTACCCACTTCAAACATAGCCCCCAACCCGCGCATCACCTCTTCAAACGCCGGAAAGCTCGTCGCGATCATCGTCGTGTCGTCGACCGTGACCGGCGCACGCGCCGCAAGCCCCATGACCAGGAACGCCATCGCGATGCGGTGGTCCACATGAGTCACGACCATGCCTGCGCCGGCAACGCCGTCGCCGCCGCGGCCCTCGACGGCCATGCCGTCTTCGGTCTCTTCCACCGTCACGCCGTTTGCGCGCAGACCGGCGACGATGGCGGCGAGGCGGTCGCTTTCCTTGACGCGCAGCTCTTCGAGCCCGCGCATGACGGTACGGCCTTCGGCGAAGGCGGCCGCGACCGCCAGGATGGGATATTCGTCGATCATCGCCGGCGCGCGTTGCGGCGGCACCTCGATCCCCTTGAGCGCGGACGCGCGCGCGACGAGATCGCCGATTTGCTCGCCGCCGCTGTCGCACGCATTCGCCACCGAAATGTCAGCGCCCATCTCCTGCAGCGTCTCGATTATTCCGCTGCGGCGCGGATTGAGCAGCACGCCCGGCAACGTCATCTCCGACCCCGGCACGATCAGCGCCGCGACCAGCGGGAAAGCCGCCGACGAAGGATCGCGAGGCACGTCGATCGAAGCCGGCTTCAACTCCGCTTCGCCGTCGATCTCGATCGCCTCGCCGTCGTCCAGCGGCTGGACTGCCAGCTTCGCACCGAAGGCGGCCAGCATCTTCTCGGTGTGATCGCGGGTGAGCGCGCGCTGGCTGATGCGGGTTCGGCCCGGCGCATTGAGGGCCGCCAGAAGCAGCGCCGACTTGACCTGCGCGGACGCCACCGCGACATCGTGTTCGATGGCGATCGGGCGTGACGCGCCGTGCAGGCTGACCGGCATCAACCCGCCGGCACGCGCCGAATATGTGGCGCCGAACAGCGTCAACGGCTCCAGCACCCGCTGCATCGGCCGGCGACGCAGCGACTCGTCGCCATGGAAGACCGCCTTCATCGCCGTCGTCGCGACCGCGCCCATCACCAGCCGCGAACCGGTGCCACTGTTGCCGAAATCGAGAACCTCGTCCGGCTCCGCCAGGCCGCCCACGCCGCGACCCCAGACGCGCCACTGTCCGTCCCCGTCGCGCAGCAGATCGGCGCCGAGCGCGCGCATGGCGCGGGCGGTATGGAGCACGTCTTCGGCCTCGAGCAGGCCCCGGATCTGCGTCTCGCCGACGGCCAGCGATCCCAGGATGAGGGCACGGTGCGAGATCGACTTGTCGCCCGGCACGGTCGCCACACCGCGCAAGGGCCCGCCCCGGCGGGCGGCAAGCGGGCGTTTGGCGGGTTCCTCGGTCATCGCAGGGCCTTGAAGATGGGTGGCAGCATCGCCATTTGAGATGGCCGGGTCGTCGTCAGCGGCATGGGCCCTCGAACTCTTTACAGGCCCCGCCAGAAGTGGCAAACGACCCCCCTTTCGGAAACCGACTTCACGCGGGAAGCAGCAACTTGGTCAAGGCCGATCTCGGAACGAAGCGCGTCTGTCCGCAATGCGCATCACGCTTCTACGATCTGCAGAAGCGCCCCATCGACTGCCCGAAGTGCCATTTCACCTTCGAGCCGGAGTCGCTCTACAAGCAGCGCCGCGCACGCCAGCCCGAGCCTGTTGCCGCACCGGTGGCCGAGGCGGAGGACGAAGAAGAGGTCGAGGAGACCGAAGAGGCCGAGGAGATCGTCGAACCGGTGGCCGATGAGGCACCGGTGGTGATCTCCGAAGACGACGACGAAGTCGTCGAGGAGGAGCCTGAGCCCGAGGCCGCGGGCATGTCGGTCGTCGATGCCGACGAGGAAGACGCGGTCGCCGAAATCGAAGTCGAGGAGGACGAGGACGAAGCCGACGATACCCTGCTCGAGGAAGTCGAAGAGGACGCGGACGACGTCAGCGGCATCATTGACGCAGACATTGGAAAAGACGAACGATAGTTCGTCTATTCCAATGTGAGACTGGAAGGCGGAAATCGGAAATCAGAAGGGAAGTAGCCGCTCTCGCTCTCTGATTTCCGGCTTCAGATTTCTGAATTCCGAACTCCGCGCCCACGGCGCGTACGGGGCCATAGCTCAGCTGGGAGAGCGCCTGCATGGCATGCAGGAGGTCAGCGGTTCGATCCCGCTTGGCTCCACCAGCCTTCGCTCGCGGAGCGAGTGAAGGCTGCCGCGCCGGAGCCCAAAGGGCGAAGGCGGGCTGGCGGCCGCGAGCTACGGCTCGGCAAGCCACTTAAACCACGAACCAAAGGCCTAATTGGGGTCATCGTGAAATACGTCTACATTTTGCGGAGCATCGAAGGTGGCCATTTCTACGCAGGTCTAACCGACGATCTTCGCAAGCGATTGAAAGCCCACAATGCGGGACAAGTTCAGCATTCGACCAAGTTCAAGCCCTGGATGCTGAAGACCTATATTGGCTTCGATGACGAGCAGAGGGCTGTGGCATTCGAAAGATATCTCAAAAGTCCTTCAGGCCGCGCATTCGCCAAGAAGCGCTTGTGAACATCGGGGGCTAGCTCGGCCACCAATCCCTGCAAACCGTACCCTCCCCCGCGACGGCTTGGACAAGACTTTGACGTTTGAGGCGGGCTACCCTAAAGGCTCCGGGGGTCGGGGCCGGGCATAGTTCAAGATCCATCACAGGTTATTCTGGCGAGTGAAAGGCATCTTTTGAGCGGATTCATCGATGCCCGCGCCGTTCCCTCGGGCACCGTCATCGAGACCGACGTCGCGATCGTGGGCGGAGGCGCCGCGGGCATCTCGCTCGCGCTTGCGCTAGCGCCGACGCCGCTGCGCATGGTCATGCTCGAAAGCGGCGGCCTGGGTTTCGACAGCAAGGCCCAGGCGCTCTATTCCGGCGAGGAGAGCGGCTATCCCTATCTGAAGCTCGATGCCTCGCGGCTGCGCTATCTGGGCGGCAGCACCAACCACTGGGGCGGCTGGTCGCGGCCGTTGAGCGAGATCGATTTCGAGGCGCGCGATTGGATGCCGCATTCCGGCTGGCCGTTCCCGCGCAGGGAGATCGCACCCTATTTCAAGCGCGCGCAGTCCTTGGTCGAGTGCGGCCCGTTCGTTTACGACCACGGCGCGCGCTGGGCGCGCTCGCAGGGAGCGCCGCTCCCTCTGGCGGAGGGCGGCGTCTACACCAGCTGGTTCCAATTCAGCCGCATGCGCGGCTCCGTGCTGCCGACGCATTTCGGGCAGCGCTACGGCGACGATATCAAGCGCATCCCCCGACTTTCGTCCTTTCTGCATGCGAACGTGACGGCGATCCGGCTTGCGCCGGATGCGGGCCGCGTGGAGCGGCTGGATATCGCGACATTGAGCGGCAAGCGCTTCACGCTGAAGCCGAAGCTCACGGTGCTGGCCTGCGGCGCCATGGAGAATGCGCGTCTGCTGCTCGCTTCCAACGACGTCGCCTCGCAAGGCATCGGCAACGGCGCCGATCTGGTCGGCCGCTTCTTCGCCGACCACCCGATCCCGCGCGACACCGCAACCCTCGTGGTCTTCGACGGACAGCTCGCGCCGTTCTATACGAACAACGCGATCCTCGGCAGCCTGATCCTGCGCGCGACCTTCTCGCCGACGGAGGACTTCCAGCGTCGCCGGAAAATCCCGGCCTCGCTCACGACGGTGGAAAACGAGGTCAAGCTCGACGAACTCGGCCAGGCCGCCGTTGTGACCGTCGCCAATGTGCTGGGCGTCGACGCCACCGGCGCGAGGGCGTTTTCGACGGGCTGCGGCATGGAGCTCGTGCCCGATCCCGACCGCCGGCTGACCTTGAGCGGCGAGCACGACGCGCTCGGCCTGCCGCGGCTCAAGCTGCACATGCGCGTGGCGCAATCCAACTTCGACCATTATCGCACCGCGCTGAAAGAGCTGGGACGACAACTGCTTGCGGCCCGCATCGGCATGATCCGCCTGAACCGCAAGAGCCGGCAGGACTGGATCGGCGTGATGGACTGGGGCAACCACCACATGGGCACGACGCGCATGGCGGCAGATCCCAAACAGGGCGTGGTGGATGGCGATTGCAAGGTGCACGGCATTGCCAACCTCTTCGTCGCGGGAAGCTCCGTCTTTCCGACCTATGGTGCATCGAATCCCACGCTCAATCTCGTCGCCCTAGCGCTCAGGCTGGCGACGCATGTGCGGAAACAGTTCCCATGAGCCCACCGCCCAAACTCTCACGCCGCACCTTGACCCTGGGCGCAATGGCCGCGGCGGTCGCGGCCTTTGCCGGCGGACTGTATGAGCTGCCCAAACTGCTTCGCCGCCATGCGCATGGCGAGCATGCGGCGCTGATCAATTTGCTCGCCGATCCGGACGCCGCCGCCATGGTGGGGCGCGCCGCCAAGAGCGACATCGCCGAGGAGTCTGCCGCCGCCGACCTCAAAACGCGGCTCAAGGGGCGTGCGCTGGCCGATCTTGCCCGCGAGGACGACGCCGATCTCGACGGCTTGGTGGAGGTCGAAGGTTGGATGGTGCCGCTCGCCATCGCGGAGCTCTGCGTCCTCGCCGCACAGGCGATGTGAATCGCCGCGCTCCGGAGGGATGATCCGCCGGGATGTGAGGAGGCGGCGATTTCGACGGCAAGCCCGCCGGCAATCCCTTGATCCGTCGTCCTCAGTGCCTACATTGCTCTTGTGCGGCGCCCTGACAGGGCCGCAACAAAATTACCGGCAGCCTCTTGGTGCCGGCAGAGCCGCTTGAAAGGAGGGCTTTGGAAATGACCCGCAACCCCTATTTCAACAGCCCTTTCCTGCTGGGCTTCGACCACCTGGAACGGCTGCTGGAGCGCACCGCCAAGGCCGGTGACGGCTATCCCCCGTATAACATTGAGCAATCCGGCGACGAGGGCCTGTGCATCACGCTCGCGGTTGCGGGCTTCGCGCCCGAGGATCTCTCGGTGACGACGGAGGATCGCCAACTCCTCATCCGCGGAAAGCAAACCGAAGGCCATGATCGCACGTTTCTACATCGTGGCATCGCAGCCCGGCAGTTCGAACGCAGTTTCGTGCTCGCCGAGGGGATCGAGGTCACGGGAGCAGAGCTTCGTAACGGACTTTTGACCGTGGCACTCGCCCGGCCGAAGGCGGAGCCGATCGTGCGCACCGTTCAAATCAGGACGGGCAACAACAATGCCGCAAACGACGCCGACGCGCGCCGCCGCGGGGAAGGAGGTCAGCGATGACCGAGGATTTCGAACTGGACGACAAGCCGCAAGGTCAGCGGCAGATCGCCTACATCAAGCCCACGGACTCCGATGAGGCGCACCGTCTGGGCATCATCCCGCCCGGAATCGAGCTGCCGCCAGGCATCAAGCTGTACGTGCTCCACGCCGTCGACGGCAGCGTGCTCGGCTTCACCGACGCCTATGCTTCGGCCTACGGCGCCGCCGTGCAGAACGACCTGACGCCCGTGAGCGTGCACTAGCCATCTGCTGCACGCGAGGCGGCGTCCTTCCGATCCGGGAGAGGTGCATCTCATCCATGCCCATCCGCATCGTCCGATTGGGCGCGCCGAGGGAACGCGGCGAAGGACTCCGCATCGGCACGGTGCGGAGGCCGCCGCGCGGCGTGCCCAAGGCGGACTTTGCGCGGCGCGACTTTTACGATGTCTGGCTGCCCGCTCTGTCGCCGGAGCCCGCGCTGGTGACCATGGCGCTGACAGCCAAGGACAGCCGCACATGGAATGCCTTTTTGCGCAAGTTCCGCGCCCAGATGTCCAAACCCGGCGCCGCGCAGCTGCTTGATCTGCTCGCGGCGCTGTCCCATGCGAGCGATTTCTCCGTCGGCTGCTATTGCGCCGACGAGGCGCGGTGCCATCGCTCCGTGCTGCGCGCGCTGCTCGAGCAGCGCGGTGCACGGATGGCCGCCTGACTTGCCCTTTCGCCCGCCCGACCGTATGAAACGCTCATGAGCCGCGCCGCCGACTCTCTCGACCGCTGGATGCGCACGTCCTTCGTGGCCATGAACACGGAGCTGGAGGAGCTGTATTTCTCTCGCGAGGACCGCGCAGACGTCGAAGGCGTGGGCGACGCGATCAAGACTAGGCTGGCCGAGGAAGGCCGCGCGCTGATCCGCCCGCTCGCGGCGGAGGGCAACACCAACGAGGGTTTCGACCACGCCTTCGACGTGCTCGGCAATCTCGGGCTTTTCCTCGCGGCGCTGCGGCGTCACGAACTCACCAACCCGGCGCGCGAAACCGCTTCGCCTTTCGAGGAGGCGTCGGCGCTCGGGCTCCATATCGGGGCATCCTTGGGCGTCGCCCCGCGCTTCGCCACGGCGCATCTCGCCACCCACAACCGCGCCATCGACGGCGTGCAGAAGAGCTTCACCGCGCTGAAGGACGAGTTCGTCTTCATCGATTTCAACACGATGGGAATATTGAACTACAAGCGCGCTGCGGACGCGCTGATGCGGATACCGCCGCTGGGCATCTCCAACCCCTCCACGCTGCTGCTGCTCAACAACGCGCGCGACGCGCTGAACGACGTGGCGCGCACCAACGACATCCTGTTCTCGCGCCTCGACAAGGACCGCTTCTTCTACAGCGTGCGGCCCTACTACAAGCCCTACCGCGTCGGGCGCCAGGAGTATCGCGGCGCCAATGCCGGCGATTTCTCCGGCATCAACCAGATCGACCTCCTGCTCGGTCTGTGCCGCGCCAACGACCCGGGCTATGCGCAGCTGCTGATCGACAAGATGCTGTTCATGATACCGGAAGACCAGCGCAGCCTGCGCGCCTGTCTCATCCATGCGCCGCTGCTGGACCAGTTCCTGGAGGCCGCGTCCTCGTCGTCCGGCAAAGCGTGGTTCGCCGACAATGGCCGCGCGCTCCTTGAGGTCTGCGAGGCCCATGGCCGTGCCGCGGTCCAGCACCACGACCAGTTGTTCGAAAGCTTCATCGTCAAGATGTCGGCGTCGCTCGACAGCCGCCACCATGCGCAGCTCACGGCCAGCGGCCCGCCGCTACCGGTGCTGGCGAAGGCGCTCGAACGCCTGCGCGACCTGCGCGCGGCGGCGAAGCGCGACGACATTGAAACCGCGCACGACAAGCTCGAACTCCTGCGCCGCGCCTTGAGGGGGTAGCGGCACCACGAATCCGCCTTGAGCCGCACACTTGTTTCGGATTAAGAACGCCCCATGAAAACCAAGCTCCACAAGAACGATCTTCCCGACGGACTCACGCTCGGATCCGTCGTGGCCATCGACAGCGAGACGCTCGGGCTCAACCCGTTCCGCGACCGGCTCTGCCTGGTGCAGCTGACAGGCGGCGACGGCACTTGCCATCTGGTGCAGTTCGCGCCCGGCGCCTATGCCGCGCCGAACCTGAAGCGCATGCTCGCCGACGCGAGCACCTTGAAGCTCTTCCACTTCGCGCGCTTCGACATCGCGATGTTCAAGCGCTATCTGGGCGTGATGACGGCGCCCATCTATTGCACCAAGATCGTCTCGCGCCTGGTGCGCACCTACACCGACCGTCACGGGCTCAAGGATCTGGTGAAGGAGTTGCTGGGCGTCGACATGTCGAAGGAACAGCAGAGCTCGGATTGGGGGGCGGCGGAGCTCAGCGACAAGCAGCTCGCCTACGCCGCCAGCGACGTCGTTCATCTCCATCGCCTGAAGGACGCGCTCGACGCGATGCTGGCGCGCGAAGGCCGTACCGAACTTGCCAAGGCGTGTTTCGACTTCCTGCCCGCGCGAGTCGAACTCGACCTCGCCGGCTGGGCGGACACCGACATCTTCGCGCATTGAGTGCGCGCAGAGGCCGGCCGTGACGGGATTTGGCACGTATTTGCCGCCATTTTGGATCATTGCTTGAAACGGCATGGGGCGATAGGCCAGATTGGCGCGAATTTCGCTCAAGCGGCCGGATGCCCCCCAGACTCAAGACCGTTGCCAAGGACCAAGCGCAGAGCGATCTCGCGGCGGCGCGACGCGTCTTCGCATTCGCCGGTGAGGCGATCCGCTCGCTGAGCGACACGCTCGACGGCGCGTTCACGCGCGCCGTCGACACGCTGCTTGCGATCAAGGGCCGGGTCGTCGTCAGCGGGATGGGCAAGAGCGGCCATGTCGGGCGCAAGATCGCCGCCACGCTAGCCTCCACCGGCACGCCGGCGCAGTTCATCCATCCCGCGGAAGCAAGCCACGGCGATCTCGGCGCATTGACGCGTCAGGACGCGGTGCTGATGCTGTCGTGGCGCGGCGAGACCGCCGAGCTTTCGGATCTCATCACCTATGCCAAGCGCTTCCATATCCCGCTGATCGGCGTCGCCGGCAATGCGGAGTCGACGCTGTTGCAGGCTGCCGACGTGGCCTTGCTGCTGCCCAACGCACGCGAAGCCTGTCCGATGGGACTTGCGCCCACCACCTCGACGACCTTGATGCTGGTGCTGGGGGACGCGCTCGCGGTGGCGCTGATGGAACGGCGCGGATTTTCCGCCGACCAGTATCGCGATTTCCATCCCGGCGGCAGCCTGGGCCGCGCCCTCATCCGCGTCTCCGATCTCATGCACACCGGCGATGAGATCCCGCTGGTGGGCGAGCGCGACGCCGTGCCTGAGGTTCTCATCGCCATCGCCGAGCACCGCTTCGGCTGTGTCGGCGTGGTCGACCGCAAGGGCGCGCTTGCCGGCATCATCACGGACGGCGATCTGCGCCGCCACATGGGCGCCGATATCATGAAGCGCAGCGCGCGGGACATCATGACGGCGGGCCCCAAGATCGCGGCACCGGACCAGCTCGCCGCCGAGGCCCTGGGCGTGATGAACGAGAAGAAGATCACGCAGCTCTTCGTTCTCGATCCCAAGGACCGCGGCCGAAAGCCGAAAGGGATCCTCCATATCCACGATTGCCTCAGAGCGGGGCTGGGGTGATGGCCGCGAAGAAATCCGCGCGCGCGCGCGCTCCGGGCAGGACCCAGCCTCAGCGCGAACGCCGCGACTGGACCGCGCGCGCACGGTCGACCACGCTCGATGCCGTCCGCTACAGCCAGTTCGTCGCGCTCATGAAGCGCGCATTGCCGATTGCCGCCGGCGCCATCCTCACCGTGGTTGTGGTCTACTCGCTCTTGCCGCGCGCGTCGGATCGCATTCAGGTCACGGCCCAGCGCCGCGGCTTGATCGAGAACGACCTCGCGATGATGAAACCGAAGCTCACCGGCACTGACGACCAGGGCAATCCTTTCGTCATCACCGCGGAAAAAGCCGTGCAGGACCCCAAGAACCTGCATCGGGCCCAGATGACGAAGATCGAGGCCGACATCGCCACGGCCGACGGCCACTGGATGAACGCGACCTCCGATCGGGGCCATTTCGACATGGATAAGCGATTGCTCAGTCTCGCCGGCGGAATCCAGTTCTTCTCGGATTCCGGCTTCGAGTTGCACACCGCAACGCTCGACGTGGACATGCGCAGCGGACTTTATCGCGGGCCGACAACGGTCACCGGCCATGGGCCGTTCGGCACGATGCGCGCCGACCGCTTCGAATTCGACCGCCCCGGCCAGATGCTGCATTTGAACGGCAACGTTCGCACGACGATTTATCCTTCCGCATTGAGGCAACGCAAATGAGATGGCTCTTGCTGATGGCTGCTCTCGCCGCATTTCCTGCGGCCGCGCCGGCGCAGGTCACCCGAGGCCTGGGGTTGAGCGCGAAGGACGCGAATGCGCCGATCCAGGTCTCCGCCGATCGCTTCGATGCCGATCTCAACGCCAAGTCCGGCGTCTATTCCGGAAATGTGCTGATCGTCCAAGGGGACATGCGGCTGCGCGCGGACAAGGTGCGCATCACCACGGTCGCAGGAAAGCCGGACAAGATCTTCGCCGACGGCAACGTCGTGTTCGATGCGCCCTCCGGCAGCGCCAAGGGCGATACCGGCGTGTACGACGTGAACCCGCGGCTGATCACCTTCAGCGGCCGGGTCGTCCTGATCCGCGAGAAGAATGTGATGCGCGGCAGCGTCCTGGTGGTGAACCTGATTACCGGACAGGCACAGTTGGGCGCGAAGGGGATGTCGGGCGGACGCGTCCAGGGCCTGTTCGTGCCGCCGCCCAGCAATCCGCAGCCGCACGCACAACCGCTCGCGCCGCAACCGGCACAGACGCCGCCCCGGACCAACCCGTAAGGTTCATCGTTCCTTAAGCACGGACAGGCATGGTTCTTGCCCATGGCAACCAACAAAGCCACGAAACAAAAGACCGCAGCGCCGTCGTCGCCGCCGCGTCCGCGCGTCATCGACGGGGGCAAAGGCCTTGTGGTCAACCGCATTTCCAAGAGCTTCAACAAGCGCCCCGTCGTGCGCGGGGTGAGCCTGACGCTCAGGCGCGGCGAGGTCGTGGGTCTGCTGGGCCCCAATGGCGCCGGCAAGACGACCTGCTTCTACATCATCTCCGGCCTCATCCCGCCCGACGCCGGCACGATTGCGGTCGACGATGCCGACGTGACGCGGCTGCCGATGTATCGCCGCGCGCGGCTGGGAATAGGCTATCTGCCGCAGGAAGCGTCGATCTTTCGCGGGCTGACCGCCGAAGGAAACATTCGCGCGACCGCCGAGCTGGTAGAGCAGGACCCGGGCCGCCTCGAAGCCATCGTCGAGGAGCTCCTGGCGGAATTCGGCATCTCCCATGTGCGCAACACGCCTTCCATCGCCCTTTCGGGCGGCGAGCGCAGGCGGGTGGAGATCGCGCGCGCGCTGGCGACGCATCCTTCCTATATCCTGCTCGACGAGCCGCTGGCGGGCATCGACCCGATCGCCGTCGGCGAAATCCGCGACCTGGTCAAGCATCTCAAGGACCGCGGCATCGGCGTTCTGATCACCGACCACAATGTGCGCGACGCGCTCGACATCATCGATCGCGCCTACATCCTGCATGAAGGCCTGGTGATGAAGGAAGGTACGCCGGCGGAGATCGTCAGCGATCGCGACGTGCGCCGGGTTTATCTGGGCGAAAAATTCTCGTTGTAGGCGGGGCGTAAAGCGTATGGCGTTGGGGCAGCGTCTCGAAATCCGGCAGGGCCAGTCCCTGGTGCTGACGCCGCAGCTGCAGCAGGCGATCAAGCTGTTGCAGCTGTCCAACATCGAACTCGCCGAATACTGCGAACAGGAACTGGAGCGCAATCCGCTGCTCGAGCGCGACGAGCGCGAGGGCCAGGCCGAGAGCGAGCGCGAGACGCCCGAGCCGCAGGACACGGGTGCCGAAGGCCTCGACAGCGCACTGGCGCGCGAGGATTTCTCCAAGGCCGAGGATATGGATGCGTCGGCCGAGGACAAATACGACGGCTCCGAAGCGCCGACGCCCGCGGCACCGCTGACCGACTGGAGCACCGTGCGCAACGGCCAGCGCTTCGAGGGCGACGAGGACGCGCTCGAATCCTCGATCTCCGCCAACCTCACACTCAAGGATCATCTCGAAGCGCAGCTCGCGCTGGCAGCCCTGACGCCCGACAAGCGCCTGATCGGCCTCGCGCTGATCGATGCGGTGGACGAGGCCGGCTATCTGCGCGCCGATCTCGAGGAGATGGCAGAGCGGCTCGGGACGGCGCGCGCGGCCGTGGAAGAGGTGTTGCGCGTCCTTCAGGGCTTCGACCCCGTCGGGGTCGCGGCGCGGGATCTGGCGGAATGCCTGTCGCTGCAGCTCAAGGCGAAGGACCGGCTCGATCCGGCGATGGCGACGCTGCTCACGCGTCTCGACCTGGTGGCGCGCCGCGAGAACGCCGCGCTGTCGGCGATTTGCGGCGTCGACGCCGAAGACGTCGCAGACATGATCGCGGAGATCCGCGGCCTCACCCCCAAGCCGGGCCTTGCCTTCGGCGGCGAGCCGGTTCAGCCCGTGATCCCGGATGTCTTCGTGCGCGAAAGCAATGACGGCGCCTGGCAGATCGAGCTCAATTCCGAAACCCTGCCGCGGCTTCTGGTCAATTCACGCTACTATGCCAAGGTCTCGTCCGGCGCGCGCGACAAGGATTCGAAGGCCTATCTGACCGAATGCCTCAACACCGCGAATTGGCTGGTGAAGAGCCTGGATCAGCGCGCGCGCACGATCCTGAAGGTCGCGTCGGAGATCGTGCGCCAGCAGGACGGATTCCTGACCTATGGCGTGAGGCACCTGCGGCCGCTCAATCTGCGCACGGTGGCCGACGCCATTCAAATGCACGAATCCACAGTGAGCCGAGTCACGTCGAACAAATACATCGCCACGCCGCGCGGGGTGTTTGAGCTCAAATACTTCTTCACCGCCTCGATCCAGTCGGTGAACGGCGCCGAGGCGCATTCGGCGGAAGCCGTGCGCGACCGCATCCGCGAGATGATCGAGCGCGAGAGCGGGCGCGACATCCTTTCGGACGATCGCATCGTGGCGCTGCTCACGGCGGACGGCGTGAACATCGCGCGCCGCACCGTCGCAAAGTATCGCGAGGCGATGCGCATCCCCTCCTCGCTGGAACGCAAGCGCTCGAAATACTCGGATTCGGCTGCCGCCGAACTTCGTTAATTGCAAGCGTTGACATTGCGGCAAGCGGGGACTAATTACCGCGCCGCCTCGCAAGAATGACGCATGTCACCCGAGGCCGGGCAGAGCCTGCGGGTGGGCGAAAGCCGGAAACTCGAGGCGCGCGGTTTCGTTTTGGCTTGAGGGAATGGTGTCCAGAATAGTGTCTGCTTGCGCAGGACGGCCGCGCGGCAACGCAGCACCATTTCGCTGTTGCACAAGGCTCGCGCCAACAAAAGGTCAGCAATGAACATCTCCGATTTGCTCAGGCCCGATGCGGTTTTCGCGTCGCTCAAGGTGCAGAGCAAAAAGCAGCTTCTTCAGGAGCTCGCAGCGCGTGCAGCGCAGCAAACCGGCATCGCCGAGCGGCGCATCTTCGAGACTCTCACCGAGCGCGAGAGGCTGGGTTCGACCGGCGTCGGCCAGGGAATCGCGATTCCGCATGGCAGGCTCGCCGAAGTGAAGCAGATCGCGGGCGTTTTCGCGCGGCTGGACGCGGCCATCGACTATGACGCGGTGGATAAGCAACCGGTCGATCTCGTGTTCATGCTGCTCGCGCCGGACGCGGCAGGAGCCGATCACTTGAAGGCCCTGGCACGCGTCTCTCGCTTGCTGCGCAATCAACAGGCCTGCGAGAAGCTGCGCGCGGCCACGCGTCAGGAGGCGCTGTACGCCATCCTGACCGAACCGGCCGCCAGCGCACGCGCCGCATAGGGCTCCTCCATTGGAACTGAGGCAGCAATTGTCCATTACAGGAAGATGAAGGGTTTCCTCGCTTCCGATGAAGTCCGCTTCCTGCGCGGCTTTCTCTCCAATCCCCTGCGCGTGGCCGCGCCCGTGCCGTCCGGGCGCAAGCTTGCCCGCACCGTGGCAGCACAGATCGATGCCGAACCGGGCGGCTATGTCGTGGAGCTGGGTCCGGGCACCGGTGCCATTACCGCTGCGATCCTTGAGCAGGGGGTCGCGCCGCAAAATCTGATCGCAATCGAGACCGATGCGGATTTCGCGCGTCGGTTGCGCAGCCGCTTCGCAAATATCCATATTCTCGAAGGCGACGCATTTTCCTTTCGCCGGCTGATCGCGCCCGTTGTCGGCAATACCCTGCTGCGCACGGTCGTCAGCGGGATTCCCGTGCTCAACCGGCCCAAGGAGGTCACCCAGCCGCTGTTGGCCGACGCAATCGCCGCGCTCGAACCCGGGGCGCCCTTCGTCCAGTTCTCCTACGGTGCGGAGCCGCCGATTGCGCCAATTCCGGGTGTGGAAGTCAGCCGCGTGGCCACGGTCTGGCAAAACCTGCCACCAATGCATATATGGGTCTATCGGGGGCGGCACGGCTGAATTCTTCGCGTGCCGGGTTTCCAACAAGGACGGCGATGACCCTCCCCGCACTTCCGGCCACGCGCCGGACCGATCTCGGCATTTTCAATGTGGCGTTTCTGTTCGTGCTGGCGACGGCGGCGCTGCTCATGGTCGAGCCGACGGCGCGCGACGGTGTTGCGGCACGGATTGCGACCTCTTTGCGGCAGGCGGCGCAACCGCATGCCGCTTCCGTTCGCACCATCGCGCCTTCCGCTTTCGAGACCGAGCTTGCGATGACCCCGCAGCAGCTGCTGTCGCGCTGGGATCCTCTCGTCGAGCAGGCCGCGAAGAAATTCTCGGTGCCCGAGAAGTGGATCAAGGCGGTGATGCGGATGGAGAGCGGCGGCCGCACCATGGCGGACGAAAGCCATCCCCTCGTTTCCGCCATGGGAGCGATGGGACTGATGCAGGTGATGCCGCGGACCTTTGCCGCGATGCGCGCGCAGTACGGCCTGGGCTCCAACCCCTACGATGCGCGCGACAACATCTTCGCCGGAACGGCCTATTTAGGCCTGCTCTGGCACCGATATGGCAATCCGGCGATGTTCGCGGCCTACAACGACGGCCCGGGCGGGTTAGAGGATCATCTGGCGCAAGGTAAGCCCTTGCCCAAGGAAACCCTGGCCTATCTCAGCGGCGTCACCGGGTTGATCGGGGAGCATGGCGGGGGCAAATCGGTGCAGTTCACGCAACCCGACGGCAAACGTCTGGCGATCGCGCGCGCAGACATCACCGGCGTGCGCGCGCCACTGCCGGGCGAATACGCCGACGGCGTCAACGCCGTGCTCAGCATCGGCAAGAAGCGGCAGGGCGTGCGCGAGAACGTCGCCGAAGTAAAATCCAAAGCCGGCGTGTTGTAGGAGCGGGCGTGTTGCAGGAATTACTGCGACGCGACCGGCATCGTGCCGACGGCGGCGGCCGGCAGAACCGGCGCCGTGACCGTATTCGCCGTGATGACGGAGCCATGCAGCGCGCTGAGATCGGTGTCGGCTTGCTGCAGCATATCGGGCGTGATCTTGCCCTTCGACATCGCCGCGATCTGGCGCAGCGTCATGGTCTTGAAAAAGGAATACATCGGGTGCGACCGCATGCCGGGAAAATCCTTGTCGAGGATCGCGCAGCCGCCCGTCGTTTCCGCGATCTTTTCGATCGGAATATCCAGCATCGATTCCTGCGCCGGAACGACGGCAGCCGGCGGTGCAAGATCGTCCATCGTCGCGGTCTTCGAATCGCTCTGCGCCAACAGCGTGAGCGGAAACAGCACACCGGCGGCCAGGGGAAGCAAGGCGGAAACAGTTCGCATGACGAAATCCGACTCAGCGAGCGCCTCAATGACTACAATGACACAACGCGCGCTGCCGGAAAGCGTTGCTGGTCCGTGCCAGCGCTTGGGGCCGGTCAATAAATGGCCACAATTGGGAACCGAGTTGGAACGAGACCGTTGTGCTTCGTTAAGCTCGAAACGCATTTCAGGGGCTGATGTACAGCGCGGAATCAGCCAAGCGGCGAGTGCCGGAGACCGAGGCCGAAGCGCAACTGAGCGCCGAAACCCGCGCACTCGCACTGCTCAACGAAGCCAGTTCCCGGCTGTGGCGGGTGCGCGGGCTCGAGGAAGGCCTTCATGTCGCGCTGTCCTCGACCATCGAGATGCTCGGGGCTGCAAAGGGCAACATCCAGCTGCTGGGCAGCGACAACGTGCTTCGCATCGCGATGCAGGCGGGCTTCGGTCCCGAGTTCCTGGATCGCTTCCATGAGGTTCCGGCAAGTGGCGCTTCGTCCTGCGCGCGCGCCATGCGTGCCAAGAGCCGGGTCGTCGTTTCCGACACCGAGACGGACGTGGATTACGAGCCGCTGCGCGCCATCGCCCGGCGCTCGGGATACAGATCGGTGCAGTCGACGCCGCTGGTGAGCCGTGACGGATCGCTGATCGGCATCCTCTCGACGCATTTCGCGCACCCGCACAGCCTGACCTCCTCCGAAGAGAAGCGGCTGGATCTCTATGCGCGCCAAACCAGCGATTTCATCGAGCGCTGCCGCATCGACGAGGAGCTGCGGCGCAGTGAGGCCGACCGCAAGCGGCTCGATGAAGTGCGGGCGCATCTTGCCGCCATCGTGGAGTCCTCGAACGATGCCATCATCAGCAAGGGTCTCGACACCATCATCCTGAGCTGGAACCAGGGCGCGGAACGCCTGTTCGGCTATACCGCCGAGGAGGCGATCGGCCGTCCGATCACGCTTCTCATCCCCGAGGAGCGGCTGGACGAGGAACCTAAAATCCTGGAGCGCATCCGCGCCGGCGAGCGCGTCGATCACTTCGAGACGGTGCGCCAGCGCAAGGACGGCAGGCTGGTCGACATCTCGCTCACCATCTCTCCGGTGCGCAACGCCGCCGGCGAGATCATCGCGGCTTCCAAGATTGCGCGCGACGTATCGGAGCGCAAGCAGTTGGAGGCGCATCAGGCGGTGCTGATGGCGGAGCTGAACCATCGCGTCAAGAACACCTTGGCGACGGTGATCTCGATCGCGCGTCAATCATTTGCCGGCGACGAGAAGAAAGCCGCGCGCGAGACCTTCGACGCGCGCATCCGCGCTCTTGCGCTGACGCATGGCAGGTTAGCCGAAAGCAGTTGGTCGAGCGTGCCGCTCGGGACGCTGTTCGGCGACGAGCTCGAGCCTTTCCGGGAGATCAGCAGCGCGAACATCAGGCTGAATGGACCCGAGGTCGCTCTGGCGCCGAAATGCGCGCTGACGCTGGGCCTTGCGATCCACGAACTGGTCACCAACGCCGCGAAATATGGCGCCCTCTCCAAGGCCGGCGGAGCCATAGAGATTTGCTGGGCGCTGGCGGACGACAGGCTCAGGATCGAGTGGTGCGAGAAGGATGGCCCGCCGGTGACGCCACCGACCCGCTCCGGCTTCGGCCGCACCTTGCTCGAGCGTGTGATCGCGAACGACCTGCAATGCAAGGTCGGTCTCGATTTCCGCCCCGAGGGGCTGCGCTGTCTTTTCTCGATCCCTGCGCGGCCATGCGTGGCGGTGCCGCAATGAGCTCAGCCCCCAACGGCGCCTCGCCCAAACGCATTTTCGTCGCCGAAGACGAGTTCCTGGTGTTCCTCGCGCTGGAGGACGACCTCAAGGGCCGCGGCTATGAGGTGGTGGGTCCGTTCACGACGGTGGCGAAGGCGCGCGCCGCTGCCGCCGGAGAGGACGTGGATCTGGCGCTGCTCGACATCAACATGGGCGGCGAGATGGCCTATCCGCTGGCCGACGATTTCGCCGCCAAGGGCGTGCCTTTCATCTTCCTGAGCGGGTACGATGCGGACTCCCTGCCGGAGCGCTACCGCGACGCGCAGCGGATCGCCAAGCCCTACGACCCGCGTATCCTGATTGCCAATGTGCAGCGCATTCTCGAGGGCGAGGAGACGGCCTAGGCCCTCCGGCGCGCGTGCTTTTTGAGTACGCGACGGCGGGCGCTGTGGGCCCTGGACGCCATATTTGGTGGAACGCGGCGCCGCGCACGATTTAACGCAACTAATCGCCGTGGCGCCGGTTAACCGTGTTAGGGTGGCGTGCGGCTTTTCCGCAGCACACCCGGGGCATCGATGGAAGGCGCGAAATATCCCATCGTCGGCATCGGCGCTTCGGCAGGAGGCATCGAAGCGCTCAAGCACTTTTTCGGTGGCCTTCCCGCCGACACCGGCTGCGCCTTCGTCATCGTCACCCATATGAGCCCGGACCACCGCAGCCTGCTGCCCGAGATCGTGGCGCGCTTCACCGAGATGCCGGTTCATGCCGCCGCCAACGGCATGAATGCGGATCCCAACAACGTCTACGTCCTGCCGAAGGACGCCGTGATGGGAATCGAGAAGCGCGTGCTCACCGTGCGCAAGCACAGCTCCGCGCGCCGGCGGCGCAAATCCGTCGACCAGTTCTTCGCCTCGTTGTCCAAGGACGTGGGCGAATACGCCGTCGGCGTGGTCCTTTCCGGCGGCGATGGCGACGGCACCTTGGGCGCCAAGGCGATCAAGGAAAATGCCGGCTTCACCCTCGCACAGACTGCCGGCGACAGTACGCCGCAATATCCCGACATGCCGCGCAGCGCGATCGAGAGCGGCGTGGTCGACGCCGCCGTGCCGGCGGAAGAGATGGGGGCGCGCATCGCCGAGTTCGCGCACAGCTTCTCGGCCATGGACCATTTCGAGAAGGCGGCGCACACGGCCGACGGCCAGGCGTCGCAGCACGAGAGCCGCTCCGAGATCTGCGCCATTCTCACCAGCCGCACCGGCCACGATTTCTTCGGCTACAAGGACAAGACCTTCTGGCGCCGCGTGCAGCGGCGCATGCAGGTCAACCGTCTCGACGGCTTCGGCCCCTACATCGATCTGTTGCGGCGCGATTCCAGGGAGGTGGACGCGCTGTTCCGCGACCTGCTGATCAAGGTCACCAGCTTCTTCCGCGATGCCGAGGCCTTCGGCGTACTGCAGAAGGAGGTCATTCCCAAGCTCTTCGCCAACCGCGGAGTCGCCGATACGGTGCGCATCTGGGTTCCGGCCTGCGCCACGGGCGAAGAGGCCTACTCGATCGCCATCCTCGTTCGCGAGCATGTGCAGCATCTGGAGCAGGCGCCGAAGGTGCAGATCTTCGCCTCCGACATCGACGAGGCAGGACTGACGGTGGCGCGCGCCGCGCGCTATCCCGAAGCGCTGCTCGACAGCGTTCCGCCCGAACGCCGCAAGCGCTTTTTCCACGCCGAGGACGGCAGCTATGTCGTTTCCAAGGAGGTGCGCGAGCTCTGCATCTTCTCTTCGCACAGTCTGATCCGCGATCCGCCGTTCTCGCGCATGGACCTGATCTCCTGCCGCAACCTGCTGATCTATCTGGGGCCGGAGATCCAGAAGCAGGTCATACCAACCTTCCACTATGCCTTGCGCCCCGGCGGCTATCTGTTTCTCGGCGCGTCCGAGAACGCGACGCAATACGGCGACCTGTTCACCCCCGTGGACAAGAAGTTCCGGGTGTTCAGGCGCGGCGACGACAGCGTCGCCCATGCGCACCTGCCGCATATCGGAAGCGGCGTGACGGCGACGCATTTCGGGCGCGCGAACCATGCGTTCCGTGGGCTCGGCACCATCGCGCTGCGTCATGCGGCCGAATCTCAGGTGCTGGAGCGCTTCGCGCCGGCGCATGTGATCGTCAACCGCGACGGCGACGTGGTGTTCTATTCCCAGCGCACCGGAAAATACCTGGAAGCCGCGGCGGGCACGCCGTCGCGCCAATTGCTCGGCATGGCGCGCAAGGGCCTTCGGCTTGAACTGCGTACGGCGCTGCGCGAGGCGGTCGACAGCGAGCGGCGCGTCGAGCGCGAGAACGTCGCCGTCGAGACCGAGGACGGCCGCATCCAGCTCGTCCAGCTCACCATCGATCCGATCGTGGAGAGATCCGACGCCGAGCGGCTGTTCCTCGTGGTCTTTTCGGACATCGGCGCGCCGCTCGACAAGGAGGATGCGGCCTCCAAGCTTGCGCCGCCGCCGAAGAACCACAAGCGCAGCTCATCCGACGACATGGTCCAGCAACTCGACCGGGAGCTGCGCGAGACGCGCGAGCGGCTCCAGACCATGGTGGAGCAGTACGAGACCGCGCTGGAGGAACTCAAATCCTCCAACGAAGAGCTGGTCTCGGTGAACGAGGAGCTGCAATCCACCAACGAGGAGTTGGAGGCTTCCAAGGAGGAACTGCAATCCGTCAACGAGGAGCTTCACAGCGTCAACTCCGAGCTCAACGGCAAGATCGAGATGCTCGATCGCACCAACAGCGACCTCACAAACCTGTTCGAGAGCACGCGGGCGGCCACCGTGTTCCTGGACCGCGATCTCGTCATCCGCAGCTACACGCCGGCGATGTCTCAGATCTTCAACATCCGGCCGGGCGACCGCGGCCGCCCGCTCACCGATCTCGCCAGCCGCTTCAGCCTGCCGACATTGGACGCGGATGTGCGTCAGGTCTTCATCACCGGCGAGAGCCTGGAGCGCAGCGTCACGCCGGTGCCCCACGGCATGCAGTTCCAGCTCCGGATCGTTCCCTACCGCGACCAGGATGAGCGCATCGGCGGCGTGGTGCTGAGCTTCGTCGACATCACCTCGCTCGCGCGCGCCGAAGAGCACCAGCGCAAGCTCATCGCCGAGCTCAACCACCGCGTCAAGAACATGCTCGCCATCGTCATCGGCATTGCCGAGCAGACCTATCGCAGCAGCGGCGATCCCAAGACCTTCAAGTCGCGCTTCGTCGAGCGCATCAAAGGCATGGCGCGTTCCTACGAATTGCTTTCGCGCGAAAACTGGCGTCCCGCCCAGATGAGCGACCTGGTCCGTCAGCAGCTCGAGCCTTTCGGCATGGATCGCGTCGCGTCGAACGGGCCCGAAGTCCGTCTTTCGCCCCGCCAGGCGTTGTCCCTGGGCATGATCCTGCACGAGCTCGCCACCAACGCCGCCAAATACGGTGCGCTCAGCGCCGAAAAAGGCCGCGTGCACGCGACCTGGACGGCGAAGAACACCAAGAACGGCGGCGCCGGCGTCGAATTCCGCTGGCTGGAGCGCGACGGGCCCCGCCCGAAGGAACCGGAAGCGGAGGGTTTCGGGCTGAAGCTGATCCGCGAAGAGGCGCGCCACGCCCTAGGCGGATCGGTCCAGTCCGCCTTCAAGCGGGACGGCTTGGAGGTCGCGCTGAAATTCAAGATCGAGGCCGCCGATGGCGACACGTGACGGAAGGACCGTGCCCCTAATCCTCGTCGTCGAGGACGAATGGCTGATCGGGGAATACCTGTCTCAGACTTTGCAGGACATGGGCTGCCAGGTCGTCGGCCCGATCTCGACCGTGGCTGCGGCCCTGGAAAGCCTCGCGGCGACCCACCCGGACGGCGCGATCCTGGATGTGCGGCTGGGCGGCGAAACCAGTCTCGCCGTCGCCGATGAGCTCGGCAGGCGCGGAATACCGTTCGTTTTTGCCACCGGTTGCACGGACAACGACCTGCCGCGCCGGTTCGCCTCACGACCCCTGCTCTTGAAGCCGCTCTCGCAATCCGATCTGCGCAGCGGTCTCCAAGGGGTCCTCGAGGCCATCAATTGACATAAGAGGTTCGCATCGCGGCGCCTAGAGCAGGTTGCATTCAGATGCGATCGATATCGTCACCCTGAGGTGCCCCGCGCGTGCTTCGAGGCCCGCCTTCGGCGGGCACCTCAGCATGACGCGCGGGGCCTCGAAGGGTGACGGCCCGGTTCCGTCAGATTGTAAACTGCTCTAGCAATTGCAGGTGCGCGGCATCCCGCATTTGGTCTAGGCTGACCGAGGGTGGAGCAACCGTTTTGCCGCGTCGCACTGCGGAGCTCGCTTTCGAGGAGCATCCGTCGGAGGCACAAATGCCGAGATTCTTTTTCCATCTCGCTTCGCCGGGCGAATATTCGCGCGACGACACCGGAACGGAATTTGCGACATTCTACGACGCCTATCTGGACGCGCATCGCGCCGCCGCGGACATGAGCTGCGATCTGTTGAGTCAGAGCGCCGATCCGAACCGGTACAGTTTCGTGATCAGCGACGGCGAGGGCCACACCCTGGCCGAACTGCCGTTCGTCGGCGCCTCGCGCCGCGGCGATTCATCCGGGCGTGAGATTCGCGCACGGATTGCGCGGAGCATGGCAGATGCGCGCCGGCTTCGCGCGGAGGTCAAGGCCGAATCCTGCAAAGCGCATGCGGCACTGGCCGAAATCCGCGCGCTCCTGGCGCGCCCGGCAACGTCCGCCTTTTAGCTGCGCATCGCGCGCATTTGGTCGCGTCGTTCGAGCAATCTCTCAGGCGACCTTCGACACGATCACATGCATCGCAAGGTCGGACGCGACGTGTCGCGTGGAGCGATAGCCGAGCGCGGGAAGATCGAGGCCGGCGAACAGGTTCTCGCCTCGCCCCATCAGCGCCGGCGCGACGGCGAGATGGAGCTCGTCGATCGACTGCGTTGCGAGATACTCCCGGATGGTGGACACCCCGCCGCCCACGCGGACGTCTTTCGGTCCCGCCGCTTCCCTCGCGCGCGCCAGCGCCTCGCCGATGCCGCCGGTGACGAAATGAAAAATCGTGCCGCCGTCCATCGCCAGGTCCTTGCGCGGATGATGGGTGAGCACGAAGACGGGCACATGATATGGCGGCGTGTCGCCCCACCAGCCGCGCCAGCTTTCGTCGCCCCAGTCTCCGCGGACGGGTCCGAACATATTGCGCCCGATGATCCAGGCGCCGATGTTGTCGAAACCCCGCCTGGCGAAATCGTCGTCGATGCCCGCGTCGCCGCCGCTGCCTTCGCCATGCATCGCCTTGAAGGTGCGCGTATGGAAGAACCACTGGAACACCGCTTCCGCGCCCACGCCCAGAGGATGCTCGAGGTCCTGGTCGGGACCGGCGCCGAACCCGTCGAGCGAGACACCGAAACAGCGGACAAGGACGCGGGACATGGCATCACCTCGAAATACAAAAGCAGCCCCGAGCATCGCCCGATGCCGTCGTGCGCTCAACCCTTGCGCGGTTTGCGCGTTGTCGGGCGCTGCCAGACCACTCCGGGAAAGCCTTTGAGCGGGACGAGCGGCGCGCCCGAATAGATCCAGTCCGCCATCTCTGCGGCGTTCAGGTGATAGCGCGGCTCGCGGCCGGTTCGGCCTGCGAACAGCGCACGCGGGATGTTGATCATGTGCGCGGAGGTCCGGCGCTCGTAGAACAGCGGCGTGCCGCAGCGCGCGCAGAAGCTCCTGGCCGCGCCCGTCTTGTCGTCGGCGAACGTGGCGATGGCGGATTTCCCCTTCGCGACACGCACGTTTTTCTTCCAACAGCCGACATAGGTCGCATAGGCCGCGCCATGCGCCTTGCGGCTGTTTGCGGAATGGTCGTGCCAGGCCCAGAACGCCGGAATCGCGATCTCGATCGCGACGGCACCGCACAGGCAGGTCCCCTTGGCGCGGCGCGCCGCGGCCTCGGGGCCATCTGGTGTTTTCTTTCGGGAAGGTGTTGCGCCGATGGTGCCCAGAAGAGGACTCGAACCTCCACGCCGTGAAGCGCTAGTACCTGAAACTAGTGCGGCTACCAATTCCGCCATCTGGGCACGGGGAGCGATGTTTAGGGGGAGGCCGAAATCCTGTCAAACCTCCTTTATTCCGCCCCCTTCCGGCCCGATAGTGGCGGCCTGGGCACGAAGGAGGGACCGCGTATGCTCGTCACCACCACCGAGAACGTTCCGGGCTACCGCCGCAGCAAGACGCTCGGCCAGGTGTTCGGCGTCGTCGTGCGCTCGCGCGGGCTGGGCGGCAACATCGTCGCAGGCCTGCGCTCCATCGTCGGCGGCGAGATCCACGAATACACCCAGCTGCTCGAGCAGGCACGGCGCCAGGCCGTCGACCGGCTGGTCACCAACGCCACCACCATGGGCGCCAACGCCGTGGTGATGATGCGCTTCGATTCCTCCGAGATCGGCCAGTATATGAGTGAGATCGTCGCTTATGGCACCGCGGTGGTGCTCGAGCCCGACAATGCTGCGTAGTATCCTCATTGCCGTGGGCGCTTTGTTCGCGCTCGGCGGCGCGGCGCTGCTGATCGCAGGCAATTTGGGCGGCATCCCGCCGCTCGCGATGGGAGCGCTGCTCCTCCTCGGCACCGTGTGGGAGCGCGTGCGCTACAAGCCCATCGAAAGCACTTCACCCGGTTCCGGTTGGGTCCCGACCGACGAGCGCTTCGTGGACGAGGCCGGCAGGACGGTGCAGGTCTGGGTCGAGCCCAAGAGCGGCGAGCGCCGTTACGTGGCCCTATGATCAACGCAACTTTCTGCTTTCCGGGACATGGCTGGACCGCTATGACGGCGGCCGCAATACAAGAGCACGGCAGCGATGGATAGCGTCCCCGTTCCGTCCAAAACCCTTGTCACGGTCTTCGGCGGCGCAGGCTTTCTCGGCCGTCACACCGTTCGGGCGCTCGCGCGCGCCGGTTACCGGGTGCGCGTTGCGGTGCGCAAGCCCGCGAGCGCGTATTTCCTGATGCCCATGGGCCATGTCGGCCAGATCCAGCCGTTCCGCTGCGACGCGGCCGATCCCGATCAGGTCGCGGCGGCGCTGGAAGGCGCACAGGCCGCGATCAATCTGACGGGTATCCTCTATCCGCATGGCGGCCTCAATTTCGAAAGCGCCCATGTCGAGGCCGCCGCAACCATCGCGGACGCCGCGCGCAACGCAGGCCTTTCCAGCCTGGTGCACATCTCGGCGATCGGCGCGGATCCGGACGCACAGTCGCGCTATGCCAGCAGCAAGGGCGAAGGCGAGCGGCGCGTCCGCGAAAACTTTCCCGCTGCAGCGATCCTGAGACCCTCGCTGCTGTTCGGGCCGGAGGACCGCTTCTTCAACAAGTTCGCGTCGCTGGCGCGCTTCCTGCCGGCGCTGCCGCTGGTGGGTGGCGGACATACGCGCTTCCAGCCGCTCTTTGTGGGCGACGCCGCCGCCGCCATTCTCGCTTGTCTTCGCAAGACGGAGACGTGCGGAAAAACCTTCGAACTGGGCGGGCCAACGACCTACACCTTCAAGGAGCTCCTGCAATTCATCCTGCATGAGACGGGCCGCCGCCGGCTGCTTGTGCCCGTGCCATTCTTCCTCGCCTCGATCAAGGCGTTCTTCCTGCAGGCCAGCAGGATTCTCGGCATCGAACCGCTGTTGACGCCCGATCAGGTGCGGTTGCTGCGAAGCGATAATGTGGTGCGTGAGGGGATGCCCGGAATCGCCGATCTCGGCATCGAGCCGGTGGCGATGGAAGCGATCGTTCCAGGCTATCTCTGGCGCTTCCGCCCCAAAGGCCAGTACCAGGCTATTGCGGCGGGCTGACGATCAGCCTGCGAACAGCAGTGCCGCGAGCGCCAGTCCCGAAGCGATGCGATACCAGCCGAAGGGCATGAGGCCATAACGCGCCACGATTGCGAGGAAGGCGCGGATCACGACATAGGCGACGAGAAACGACACGACGAAGCCGACGGCAATATTCGCCGTGTCGTGCGCGGACAGCGCGGAGCCCTTCTTGTAGAGCTCGAACACCGTGGCGCCCAGCATCGTGGGCACCGCGAGATAAAAGGTGAAGACCGTGGCCGCGCTGCGCTCTACCCCGATCAGCTCGCCGCCCAGAATGGTGGCGCCGGAGCGCGAGGTGCCGGGGAAGATCACCGAGAGGATCTGGAACACGCCGATCAGGAAGGCCGTGCGAAGCGGCAGCCTGTCGCCGTCGCGATGGCGCGGTTTCGGGGCAAGCCGCTCCAGCAGCAGGATCAGGATACCGCCGGCGATCCAGGACGCCGCAATGACCGGCAATGCATAAGACGGATCGAGCAGCATCTTGTCGATCCATTTCTTGAGCAGCACGCCTGCGGCCGCCGAAGGCAGGAACGCGACCAGGATCGAGAGCACGAAATGGCGCGCGCCGGCGTCGCGGAAAAATCCGCCGAGCACGTCCCAGAACTTGCGCCAATAGATCGCGACCACGGCGAGGATGGCGCCGAGCTGGATCACCACCGTGAACGCGTCCCAGCGCTCGCCGGGCAAGCCCAGGAGCTTTTCCGCGACGAGAAGGTGCGCCGTCGAGGAGACCGGAATGAACTCGGTCAGCCCTTCCACGATGCCGAGCAGCACCGCGTTCCACAAATCGTGCATCGCGCACCCCGGATCGAATCGAGCGCTACCTTATCGACTTGCGACCGCCAGAAAAATGCATGGTTCGCTGCTAGGCCGCCACGACGAAGAGATGATCGACCGTCTCGCCATCTTCCGAAACCGGAAGGATCACGACCTCGTGGCAGAAAGGGTGCTGGTCGGCGGGGCGCAGATACCAGCCGCGGAAGGCCAGCGGTGCCCGCGCTGCGACCGCGCCACGATAGATCCGCCTAAGCAGGCTGCCATGGCCGGGCAGCATCTCGTCGATCTCCGACATGGTCTTGCCCTGCACCGCCACGCCCTGCTGAACGCGGATCTGGTCGCCGACGATGCGGAAGACGAACTCCTCGCCGCCGTCGATCACCTTGAGCAACGCGGTGTTCTTCAATACCGGAAGCAGCGCGCGCGGACCCAAATCCGCCTTGGCTGGCATCGCGCGCCCGCCGCGGGCCGTGTTCCAGACCTCGAGCGCCTTGCGCACCATCGGATGCTCGATCTCGTCCAGCGCGATCGCATTGCGCGAACGCGTCTCATTTCTGGGGGCGGATCGGGCTTGCAGCATGGGCCATCCCGCGGCGGCGGTGACGCAACTCTTGCGCGCCGCGGGTTAACACAAAGGAAATCAGATATCGTCGAGGTGCGTCGGCGGGTGAGTCACATCATCGGGAGTAAGGTAAATCCAGAACTCCACGGGCATCGTCTCGGGCGCACCCACGGCACGGGCATGCTGCGGCAGTATCTGCTTGAGGCGCCGCATCTGCTGCTTGTGCAATTCAAGCTCCCGATCGTAGGGCAGCTTGTCGCCGTTGTTGAACTGCACGTTGAAGGCGCCGCACTCCATGTGATCCAGCACGATCAGTTTCTGGACGCTGTGAAGCGCCCAGGCCGCCCCGAACTGCTGCCAAAATCCCGCCGCACTGGGCAGGAAGGTCGTCTCGGAGGTGGCGGCGAGCGACGCACCCGCCAGGGCTACCAGATCGAACTTGCGCGGGCCCGGCCCCGGATAACCGCCTGCGACATTGTCGAAAGCGCTCACGCTGGCCGATGGCAGTCGATAGTCGATGCACATCAGGCAAAGCGCATCGAGAACGACGTCCTCCTTTCGCCAAGTATCCGCCGCCCAAGCGTCACGAGGTAGCGCAAGCGACGTCGCGCCCGCGAGCGCCAGTCCTGCAAAGCTGCGACGCGTGAAACCATGATGGTCCGAATTGCACATCCTCTGCTCCCACGCTCCATTCGGCGGCAGTCTAGGGATGCGATTTAAGGATGAACAGGTGTATCTTCGCATTTCAGGAGTCCGCCGGAGCGATTGTCGACCAGGAGTTTTCCTGTCATTGATCCGCATCGATGGGGCAATGGTTCGCAACGGCCGGCCGGCGACTGGCGCGGGTGTGGCGCTGGATATGGGCCGGCGGCGGCGATCGCACGCCGTGGCTCAGGCGCATTCTGGCCATCGCATTCTTCTTTTTGCTGCCCCTGCCGGTTTTGCTGCTCCTGATCTTCCGCTTCGTTCCATTGCCCGGCACGCCGGAGATGCTCCTGCGTCTGGCGACGTTCGAGCCGGTGCATTATTCCTGGCGCGACGCCGACGAGATTTCACCCGCACTTGGGCGCGCGGTCATCGCCGCCGAAGATCAGGATTTCTGCACCCATCGCGGCTTCGATTGGAAAGACATCAATCTCGCGCTTGAAGAGCATCGCCGCCACCCGGACAAGCCGTTGCGCGGCGCCAGCACGATCAGCCAGCAGACCGCGCGCACCTTGTTCCTGGTCTCGACGCGCAGCTGGATTCGCAAAGGGCTCGAGGCATATCTCACCGTGCTGATCGAGGCCTTGTGGCCCAAGAAACGCATCCTCACCGCCTACCTCAATCTCGTCGATTGGGGTCACGGCAATTACGGGGCGGAGGCCGCGTCGCGCGCCTATTTCGGCAAATCCGCTTCTCAGCTTGACAGGGGGGAGGCCGCGCGTTTGGCCGCGGTGCTGCCCAATCCGGAGCGCTGGCGCGCCGACCGTCCGGGACGCTACGTTGCCGGCCGCACCGTGCATCTGCGCGGACAGGCGCTCAACGTCGCCGAAGACGGGCTCGATTGGTGCGTGAAGTAGGGACGGCATGAACACATCGGACGCGATCGTCATCGGCGCAGGCCACAACGGCCTGGTGTGCGCCTTCTATCTCGCGCGCGCAGGAATGAAGGTCACCGTGCTGGAGCGGCGCGGCGTGGTGGGCGGTGCCGCGGTGACGGAGGAGTTCCATCCCGGCTTCCGCAATTCCGTCGCGAGCTATACCGTTTCGCTGCTCAATCCCCGGATCGTCGCGGACATGGGTCTGGCCGGGCACGGTCTGCGCGTGGTCGAGCGCAAGGTGCAGAACTTCCTGCCCATCGACGACCGCAGCTACCTCGAGACCGGCGGCGAGCGCACCAAGATCAGCGTCGCCAAATTCTCGACCAAGGACGCGGACACCCTCGACTCCTACAATGCACGGCTGTCCGAGATCGCCCAGCTGGTGCGCGGGCTCATGCTCGAGACGCCGCCGAATGTCACCGAAGGCAGCTGGCTCGCCGCGATCCCCGAGATGCTTCGCGCCGCGGGCCAGGCGAGCCCGTTCGCAAAACTCAGCATGCCCGCGCGCCGCGACCTGCTGGCGCTGTTCGCGCAGTCGGCCGGCGACTATCTCGACGGCTGGTTCGAGAGCGCGCCGATCAAGGCGGTCTACGGCTTCGACGGCGTGGTCGGAAATTACGCCAGCCCCTACACGCCGGGCTCCGGCTACGTGCTGCTGCATCACGTGCTGGGCGAAGTGAACGGGAAAACGGGTGCCTGGGGCCACGCCATCGGCGGCATGGGCGCGATCACCCAGGCGATGGCCATGGCCTGCACAGGGCTCGGTGTCGATATCCGGCTCGAGGCGCCGGTCAAGGAAGTCATCGCCGATGGCCGGCGCGCGACCGGCGTGGTGACTGATTCCGGGGAAATCTTCCGTGGACCGATCGTCGCCTCCAACCTCAATCCCAAGCTCCTCTTCCTCAAGCTCGTCGACAGCGGACTGATGTCCAGCGATTTCCGCGAGCGCATCGAGCATTACCGCTGCGGTTCCGGCACCTTCCGCATGAATGTGGCGCTCAGCGCGCTGCCGCGTTTCGCCTGCAAGCCGGAAGACGGCGACCACCTGACGGCGGGCATTATTATGGCGCCGAGCCTCGCCTACATGGACCGTGCCTATACCAGCGCCCGCGAGCGGGGCTGGTCCGAGCAGCCGATCGTGGAGATGCTCATTCCGTCGACACTCGACGATTCTCTCGCGCCCCAGGGCCAGCACGTCGCGAGCCTGTTCTGCCAGCACGTCGCCTCGACTCTTCCCGGCGGCCGCTCATGGGACGATTGCCGCGAAGAGGTCGCCGATTTGATGATCGACACCGTCGAGCGCTTCGCGCCGGGATTCAAATCCCTGGTCGTGGGCCGTCAGGCACTCTCGCCGCTCGATCTGGAACGCACCTTCGGCCTTGTCGGCGGCGACATCATGCATGGGGTGTTGAGCCTCGACCAGCTTTACAGCGCGCGCCCGGTGCTCGGCCACGGCAATTACAGAAGCCCGGTTCCGGGTCTTTACATGTGCGGTTCGGGCACGCATCCCGGCGGCGGCGTCAGCGGCGCGCCGGGCTATAATGCGGCCCGCGAAATCCTGAAGGACCGCCGCAGGCCGCATTGAGATGGAAAAGACCGGCACGCTCGCGACGGCGCTTACCCACGCGGCGCGGCTGCTCGCGGCCAAGCCCGCACTGGCCGAACAGCAGGCGAACGAAATCCTGAAAGCTGTGCCGGGCAATCGCCAAGCCATGACAATTCTGGCGCGAGCGCGTCGCGCACAGGGCGACAACGAAGGCGCGCAGGTCGTGCTGACCCAATTGGTCGCCGGCGGCCCCGACAGCGCCTTGCTGCACGAGCTTGGAGAAGCGCGCGCGGCGTTGGGCGACGGCAGTGGCGCCATCGAGGCTTTCAAGCAGGCGGTCAGCCTCGATGCCAACAACGCCGCCGCCTGGCGCGCGTTGGGCGATCAGCTGATGCTGGCCGGCGACAGCATGGGCGCCGACGAAGCCTATGCCAGCAACATCCGAGCCTCGGTGCACGATCCGCGACTGATGGAGGCGGCAAACGCGCTGTGCCAAAACAAGCTCGCCATCGCCGAGCGGCTGTTGCGCGCATTCTTGAAGGAGCATCCGACCGACGTGTCCGCCATCCGGATGCTGGCGGAGACCGGGGCGCGCATCGGGCAGTACGAAGACGCGGAAAAGCTTCTGGCGCGCGCGATCGAACTGGCGCCGAGCTTCATCGCCGCACGGCACAACTACGCCATCGTCCTCCACCGGCAGATGAAGTCGCAGGAGGCGCTGGCGCAGGCCGACGCGTTGCTGGCCGGGGATCCGAAGAATCCCGGCTACCGCACCCTGCGCGCGGCAATTCTCGTGCGCATCGGAGAGTACGAGCAAGCCGTCGCGACCTACGAAGAACTGTTCAAGGACTTCCCGCATATCCCGAAGGCCTGGATGAGCTATGGCCACGCGCTCAAGACGCTGGGCCGGACGGAAGAGTGCATCGCGGCCTACCGCAGGAGCATCGCGCTCCTGCCCAGCCTGGGCGAGGCCTATTGGAGCCTAGCCAATCTCAAGACCTTCCGCTTCGGCGAACAGGATCTCGAGGCGATGCGGGCACAGCTCGCGCGCGGCGATCTTGCGGACGAGGACCGTTACCATCTCGATTTCGCGCTCGGCAAGGCGCTGGAGGACGCAAGCGATTATGCCGATTCATTTCTCCACTATGCGGCGGGCAATGCGCTGCGCCGCAAGAGCCTACCCTATGACGCCGATGCGACGACCGAATTCGTGCGCCACTCGAAGGCTCTGCTCGACCGCAACTTCTTCGAGGAGCGCGCCGGGTACGGCACCGAGCGGCCCGACCCCATCTTCATCGTCGGCCTGCCGCGTGCGGGTTCGACGCTGGTCGAGCAGATCCTGGCGAGCCACTCCAAGATCGAAGGCACCATGGAGCTGCCCGATCTTCTGATGCTCGCGCGAAGGCTCGGCGGCCGCAAGAAGGACGCGACGGCCTATCTCGAAGCGCTTCCTCTCCTAGATGCACAGGCGGCGCGCGCGCTGGGCGAGGAATATCTCAAGCGAACAAACGTCCAGAGGAAGCTCGACAAGCCGTTCTTCATCGACAAGATGCCGAACAATTTCCACCACATCGGCATGATCCAGCTCATCCTTCCCCATGCGAGGATCGTCGATGCGCGGCGCCATCCGATGGGCTGTTGTCTGTCGAATTTCAAACAGCACTTTGCTCATGGACAGGCCTTCTCCTACGACCTTGCCGACATCGGCCGCTACTACCGCGACTATGTCGAGCTGCTGGCGCACTACGACGCAGTCCTGCCGGGCCGCATCCACCGGGTGCTGCACGAAGATCTGGTCGCCGACCCGGAGCGCGAGATCCGTCGCCTGCTCTCCTATTGCGGCCTGGACTTCGAAGAGAGCTGCCTCAATTTCCATCAGACCGAGCGCGCCGTGCGCACGGCAAGTTCGGAGCAGGTGCGCCAGCCGATCTTTCGTGAGGGCGTGGAGCAATGGCGCAACTATGCACAGTGGCTCGCCCCCCTTGAGGAGGCGTTGGGAGCGGTGCTAGCGGACTACCCAAAAGTTCCGGAATTCCAGTAATATCAATGGATTGCGCGGCGGTCTGCAGACGGTTTCGGTCGCGCCCGACCACGAAGGCGGGGATCACCGCGGCCAACTTCCACTTCTTGACAGCACTGTAACGGAGGACGGAGCATACCCTCGTGCGGGCAGTGTGATTTGAGGGGAATGCGATGAGCGGTATCAGATCCCGGACTGCGACGGGTACGGTCTTTCTGTCTGCGTTGCTGGCGACGACGGCCTTGACGACGGTCCGTCCGCTCCATGCGGCGGAAGCCATCGAGACCGTGGTGGTGACAGCCGAAAAGCGCACCGAAGACGTCCAGCACGTGCCGCTCAGCATCCAGGTGATCGGCAACCAGAAGATCGAAGAACTGCACATCCAGAGCTTCAATGACTATGCGCAATTCCTGCCCAGCGTCGCTTTCGCGGCCAATGCGCAAGGCGGCGGCCTGAACGGTCCCGGCTTCGCCAATGTCTATATGCGCGGCGTCGCCTCGGGCGGCGACGGCAACCACTCCGCATCTCAGCCCAGCGTCGGCATGTACCTCGACGAGCAGCCGATCACCACCATCGGCGGCTCGCTCGACATCCACATGTACGACATTGCGCGCGTCGAGGCGCTGGCAGGGCCGCAAGGCACGCTCTACGGCGCGAGCTCGGAAGCAGGCACCATCCGCATCATCACCAACAAGCCAGACACCAGCGGCTTCTCGGCCGCCTATGACGTCGAAGCCAACGACGTCGATCACGGCGGGGTCGGCGCGGCGGCGGAAGGCTATGTCAACATCCCGATCGCCAGCAATGCCGCCATCCGCATCGTCGCCTGGGACGAGCACGACGCGGGCTTTATCGACAACGTCGCCGGCACAGACCTCGCGGGTGGCATCGTCAACGGCGTGCGCACCTATCCGATCGGTCCAATCTCGGTCAGCAATGCGCCTTTCCGCAAGAAGGACGAGAACTACACCGACATCTATGGCGGCCGGGCGGCGCTGCAGATCAACCTCGACAACAACTGGACCATCACGCCGACCTTCATGGGCCAGGAGACGCGCGATCACGGCTCCTACGCCTACAATCCCGCGGTCGGCGATCTCCAAGTGGTGAAGTTCGCGCCTGAGTTTTCGAACGACAGCTGGTACCAGGCGGCGCTGACGGTCCAGGGCCGCGTCGGCAACCTGGATTTGACGTATGCCACCGCCTATATGGACCGCCACGTCAAATCGCAGCTCGACTATTCGGACTACGCCTTCTTCTACGATACCTACTACGATTCCTATGCCAGCCCGCCGGGCTATCTCGGGCAGTTCTATACCGACAACAACGGCAACCTGATCAGCCCCCAGCAGATCATCAAAGGCTACGACCACTTCACCAAGCAAAGCCACGAGCTGCGGGTGGTTTCCTCCGACGAGGGTCCGTTCCGCTTCACCGCGGGCCTGTTCTATCAGCGCCAGAACCACGACATCATCCAGCAATACGTCGTCCCGAACTTCGCCGACAACCTTTCGATCCCGGGCTGGGCGAATACCCTGTGGCTCACCAACCAGGTACGCACGGACCAAGACGAAGCCGCATTCGCGGAAGTCTCCTATAAGATATTCCCGGCGCTGACCCTGACCTTGGGCGGGCGCGTGTTCGAGTCCGACAATTCGCTGAAAGGCTTCTTCGGCTTCAGCGAAAACTGGGACAACCTCGTGGGATTCAGCAGCGGCATGCCCAATTGCTTCGAGGGGCCCGTCGTCAAGAACACGCCTTGCACCGACCTGTTCAAGACGACGAGCGAGAAGGGCTTCACCCACAAGCTGAACGTCAATTGGCAGGTCAACGGCGACGACCTGCTGTACTTCACCTGGTCGACCGGCTTCCGTCCGGGCGGCGTCAACCGCAACGCCTCCGCCGCCAGCGATGCCTACAGGCCGGACTATCTGACCAATTACGAGGCCGGCTGGAAGACCTCGTGGCTCGACAACACCCTGCGATGGAACGGCGCGGTCTATTGGGAGGACTGGAAGGACTTCCAGTTCTCGTTCCTGGGCCCGAACTCGCTCACCATCATCGCCAATGCCGGTCAAGCGCGCATCATCGGCATGGAAAGCGACGTGGTGTGGCGCGTCAGCGATGACTTCACGCTCACCGCAGGCGGCTCGTATAACGACGCCGAACTCACCCAGCCCTATTGCAAGGATCCGACCAACTGCCCGGCCACCGAACAGGCGCCGAAGGGCCAGCAGCTGCCGATCACGCCGAGATTCAAGGGCAACGCCACCGGCCGCTACACTTGGAACATGATGGGATTGAACGCCCATCTCCAGGCCGCGGTGGTCTACAATGGCAGCGCCTGGCCCGATCTGCGCACCTTCGACCGCAACGTCGAGGGGCAGATGAAGGCCTATACCAATGTCGATTTCGCGGCCGGCGTCGCCAAGAACAATTGGTGGGCCGAGCTCAGCCTCGAGAACGCCTTCGACCAGCGGGACGACCTCTACAACTACTCGGAATGCACCGCCGGAACCTGCGGGCCGGTGCGCTACGTCGTCACCAATCGTCCGCGCACGATCGCGATCCGCGTTGGACAGAAGTTCTGAGAGGACGGTTCCTCATCCACGCCCGAGTAAGCAGGTGCCCTATTCGCCGAGCGCGTAAAACTCGGCATTGTTGATGGCGTAGGTCGTGCCGTCGGGTCCGATGATCGTGGGTGTATAGGCTTCCGGCCGCGGCGGGTTGAGACGGAATGCCTGAAGCTTGTCGCGGGCGAGATCCCAGCGATAGGTCCGGCCGTCCTCGGCGTTGGCGATCACAGCTTGGCCCTGCGCATCGACCACCGCCGAATTGATGCACCATTCATAGACCACGCCCGGCGGCGCGCCCGGAAACTGGGTGGGATTCTCGCGCGTCATCACCTCCTTCATCACCGTGGCGTTGCTGAAGCGGTCCTTCTGCGTCTCGTCCGGCGAGAGGATGGCGATCTCGTTGTGACCATTGCCGCTGCCGATGCCGTAATAGTTGTTGTACTTGGTCATCAGCAGATAGGGCGAGGTGCCGGAATAGGACGGCACCGCGCTTGTCGGCACGACCGCGACCGTGTTGTCCCAGCCGAACGAACCCGGTGTCTTCGTGGTTGCAAGATCGCTCGAGAAATGCAGCAGCCAGCCGCGGCCGTTGTGGCCGCCGAAATCGGATTCGACAACGCCGTAGAAGACGTCGCCATCAGGTCCGATCGTCGGCGCAGCGGAAGAGTCGTCGAGAAGAAGCGCATCGGCGCCGTTGCGCGGATCCTTGAGCCGCACGGTCGATTTCTGGACCAGCGTCGCGCTGTCGAGCGCCACGAGATAGCCCGCGATGCCGTCGCTCACGGTGATATAGATCGTCGATTGGTCCTGAGACACCGCGGGGGCGCAATTCTGGGCCACCTGGCTGATCTCGTTGTCGTTGGCAGCGCTGGCAGCCGAGACCCAGCTTCCGGTTCCATCTGCACCGATCCGTGCGATGCCGCTTTTCAGGTTCGCCGGGTTCGAGCCCGTGACCACGAAGCCGAAATAGATGTTACCCGCCTCGTCGGCGGTGATCGGCGTGTCGATCATGACTTTCTGGTCGTAGATGGATTTGTTCTGCAGATAGGCGGCAAAGCCGTAGAAAGCGAGCTGGGCTTTTGCACCGGTCTTGAGGTCGGGGGTGTCCCGGAAATAGACCGTGCCGCCCGCACCGGCGAAATAGAGCCGGTTCTGCGCCGTCAGATGCGCCGGAAAGCTCGGCACCCAGTCGTGCGGCGCGAGCACGAAATCCGTCTTCTTCTGCCAGAGCTTGGCGCCGGTCGCATCATGCGCCTCGATGCGGAAGCCGCCCGTGGCGCCCGTCTTCACCGGCAGCAGGATCGTGTTGGACGCCGTGATCATGGGCGAACCGTAGTGGATGAGCAGTTCTCCCCCGGAATATTGCGGGTCGAGGTCGATCTTGGTCTTCCAGTGCAGCGCCTTCAGCTTCTGGCCCGGCGCGGGCGCGGGCGCGCTGTGCTGGGCATTGGCGCCGTAGCCGCGCCAGGCTGGAACTTCCTGCGCGCCTGCCACGCCCCAAAGCACCAGCGAAACTGCTGCTGCCGACGCCATCGTTTTCATCCCAACCTCCGCGTTCGCCCGGCGCAAGCTATCGTTCCCGCGGGGCTGCGGCTAGGCTGGCCCCCGAGCCGGCGGTTCACTAGATTGTGCGAATGCGCCGTCTGTACCATCTGACGCTTTCGCCGGCCTCTCGCGTTGCGCGCCTGATCCTGGGCGAGAAGCGGCTGGCCTTCGATCCCGTGGCGGCGGAAGACAGCCACGCGCACCTTCCCGTCTTTGCCGACCTCGACGGGACGAGTGTGGTCGGGCTTTGGGCGGTGATCGACCACCTCGAAGGCAACTACCCACAGCCGCCGCTGGTGCCAGAAGACCCGACCCTGCGGGGCGAGACCCTGCGCTGGTTCGACTGGGCCATGGGTCCGCTGGCCGAACGTGCCAGCCGCCGCATCCTGTTCGAAAAGGCCGCACAGCGATTCACCGGCGCGCCCTCCGTCGGAGCTCCGGACATGAACGTGGTCCGTCAAGGCCGCGAGGCGCTGAAGACCCTGCTGCCCATCATCGGCAAGGCCGCGGAGACCAACGGCAATCTGGTGGCGCGCGAGTGCCTGCTTGCCGACCTGGCGGTCGCGGCGAACCTGTCGGCGCTCGATTACTTCGGTGAGGTTCCCTGGGCTGAGTTCCCGGCGGTGAGCGAGTGGTATGTGAGGATGAAGTCGCGACCCTCTTTCCGCTCCCTGCTGTCCGATCGCCTGCCTGGGCAGCCCCCCGTCGCCCACTATGCCGAACTCGATTTCTGACGCGGTTTGCGCCGACGCGCGGGAAACAGTCAGGGCAGTTGCCTCCGCCCAGGGCTTCGACATCGTGCGCTTTGCCAGAGTCGATGCGCCGGCCGGCGCGCGTGAAAACCTGGCTTCCTATTTGGCCGAGGGCCGCCACGGCACGATGGCGTGGATGGCGCGCAATGCGGAGCGCAGGGCCGATCCCCGCGTCCTGTGGCCCGACGCGAAAAGCCTCATCCTGCTGGGAGTCAATTATGGCCCCGACTGCGATCCGCTCGAGATTCTGACTCAACGGGAGCTCGGCGCGATTTCGGTTTACGCGCGCGGCGACGACTATCACGACGTCCTTAAAGCTCGGCTCAAGGCCGTCGCGGGTTTCGTGGCGGACACATTCAATGCGGACGTGAAGGTCTTCGTCGACACCGCCCCGGTGCTGGAAAAGCCGCTGGCACAGGCGGCGGGCCTGGGCTGGCAGGGCAAGCACACCAATCTCGTCAGCCGCGAATTCGGCTCATGGCTGTTCCTGGGCTCGATCTTCACCACCGCGGAATTCGAGCCGGACGAAGCGCAGAGCGATCATTGCGGCCAGTGCCGGGCCTGCCTCGACGTCTGTCCGACCAAAGCCTTTCCGGCACCCTATCAGCTCGATGCGCGGCGCTGCATTTCGTACCTCACCATCGAACACAAGGACCATATTCCGCTTGAATTTCGCATCCCGATCGGCAACCGCATTTATGGCTGCGACGATTGTCTCGCGGTCTGCCCGTGGAACAAATTCGCGCAAGTCGCACGCCAGACGCGCTTTCGCGCACGCGCAGAGCTGCGCAGGCCACGGCTCGCGGAACTCGCGGCGCTGGACGAGTCCGGCTTTCGGGCACTGTTCCGCGGCTCGCCGATCAAGCGCATCGGGCGGGACCGTTTCGTCCGTAACGTTCTCATTGCCATCGGCAATTCCGGAGAAATTGCGCTGGCGGAAACGGCAAAGACACTGCTGCGCGACGGCGCCGCCATCGTGCGCGCCATGGCGGTGTGGGCGCTGGCGCGACTTCTCTGCGATGACGATTTCGCCGCGCTGAAGCGGATATACGCGCCGCTTGAAATCAATCCCGAGGTGCGGGCGGAATGGGAGTTCTCGTCTACTGCGCGCCCGTCTGGCTGAGATACTCGTTCGCCAGCGCGGCCGCACGCGAACGCGGCGCGAGCTTCACCACCATGCGCCAATCCGCATCGGCGCCTTTGACGTCGCCGTCCTCGAAGCGCATTGCGCCGCGCTCGACCAAAGCATCGCCATAATCCGGATAGACTTGCAGGGCGCGCTCGATATCGGCCCGCGCCTCGGCCAGCTTGCCACCGGCGTGGCGAGCGCTGGCGCGCAGCACCAGCAGATCCGCGCGATTGCCATCGAGCCCCAGCGCGGACGAGAGGTCGCGTTCGGCGCCAGTCCAATCCTTGCGCATGGCACGTGCGCGCGCCCGGTCGGCAAGTGTATCGACGTCCTGAGGGACCAATGCAAGCGCATTGGTGAACGCCGCCGCGGCGCGCTCCGCGTCTTGCGCCAGCAGCCATGCATTGCCCTCCTGGTCGTAGAGCTGCGCGCGCAACGCAGCTTTCAGGTCGAGACGCTGCGCCAGCCTATCGAGCTGCGGCGCTGCCTCGCTGTAGCGCCCAAGCTGCACCAGTGCGAGCGCGCCGCAATGCTCCGCGGACGCGCCGCCGCCCGCGCTATGCCAGGCAAGCGCCTGGTTGTAGGCGCCTTGGGCATCGGTTTTGGTCATCGCAGCGCATTGCTGGTAGCGACCTGATGTGTCGAATTCGGCCGCCGGCTGCGCCGCGCGGGCCGCTTGTGCAACCAGGAATAATCCGAGAACGAACCATGCCTTCATGACGCGCAGGTGACCCGGGCCACGGTGCAATTGCAAGAGTGGCTCTGTTAAGCTTTCCCGATCGTGGGAGGATTCGATGGTCAAACGGCTTTGCCTGCTGGGTTTGATGCTGTTAACGGCGCTGCTCACGGTTTCCGCCGCGCAGTCTCAAGCCGCAGGTCCCAGCGCGGCGCCGACTGCGACCGTTGAGTCCCAGCCGCTGCCGCCGCCGGGCCTGGCGGCGCATTTCGACCCCGACAGGGCGACCAACGCCTATCTGGCGCGCATTGCCGGCGAGGCGCGCAAGAAGTCCGACTCCTATTTCGAGGGAGGCTACTGGCTTATCTTGTGGGATACGCTCTATGCCATCGTGGTTTCAGCCCTCCTGCTGTTCACGCGATTTTCCGCCAGGATGCGTAACTTCGCCCAGGGCATCACCCGCTCGCGGTTCTGGCAGGTGCCGATCTACATCCTGCAATACGTCGTGGTCACGGCCGTGCTCACTTTTCCCATGACAGTCTACGAGGATTTCATCCGCGAGCATCAATATGGCCTGTCCAACCAGAACTTCCTGCAGTGGCTCGGCGACCTCGGAATCCTCTTCCTGGTCACCCTCGCAGCGTTCACGCTGATCGGGACCATCGTCTATGCCGCGATCCGCGCCAGCAGACGGTTTTGGTGGGCATGGGGATCGATGATTGCCATAGTCTTCATGGTGATCGCGGCGACCATCACCCCGGTGTTCATCGCGCCGCTTCTGAATCACTACAAGCCGCTGCGCGAAGGAGAGCTGAAGCAGCACATCCTCTCCTTGGCACGTTCCGAGGGCATCCCGGCCCACGATGTCTATGAGTTCGACGCCTCGCGGCAGACCAAACGCGTTTCGGCCAACGTTTCCGGCATGTTCGGCACCACTCGAATCTCGATGAACGACAACCTGCTCAACCGCTCCGACGAGCGTCAGATCATGGCGGTGCTGGGACACGAGATGGGACATTACGTCCTCAGCCACGCCGTCACCGGGATCATCGAGGGGGGGCTGGTGATCCTGGCCGGGTTTGCGTTCGCGGCATGGGGATTCGGGTTCCTTACCGGGATGTTCGGCGGCATCTGGGACGTCCGAGGCGTCGACGATCCGGCAGGGCTCCCGGCGCTGACCGCGCTGGTGAGCGTCTTCTTCCTGGTCGCTACGCCGGTCACCAACACCATCACGCGCACGATGGAAGCGCAGGCCGACATCTTCGGCGTCAACGCGGCACGCCAGCCCGATGGTTTCGCCGAGGCCGCCCTCCAGCTCAGCGAATATCGCAAGCTCGACCCCTCGCCGATCGAGGAGTTCGTGTTCTTCGATCATCCTTCGGGGCGCAGCCGCATCTCGATGATGATGCACTGGAAGGCGGAGCACCTGAACGATCCGGACATCAAGGCCGGGCCGGTGTCGCCGCAATAGCTCGGGTCAGTCTCTCATAGAGAGGCTCGCCGCCGTTGAAGACGTATTCCACGTCGGCGACGGCGGCGCTGCCCAGCACCTCCACGGCCTGCATCAACCCCGCGCGCGGCACCAGCAGCGACATCTCGCTCCCGCCACGCGACAGCACGCTCGCGCCAGCACGGGCGACAAGGTCGTCGCCATGCAGCGTCGTGCGCAGCACATGGCTCGCCTTGGCCAACTCGCGCGCCCAAAGACGCTTCAGCAGAGCACGCGCCGCAACGAGCGCATGCGCGTCCCACTCGGCACGACTTGCCGCGGCAAGCTGCGCCTGGCTTTCGAGAATGGTCCCGTCGTCCAGGGTCTTGAGACCGTTGGCGGCAAGCGTCGCGCCCGTGGTGGCGATATCGACGATGGCTTCCGCGGCGCCGGCGGCGGGCGCGCCTTCGGTCGCCCCGGCGCTTTCGACGATGCGGTAATCGGAGATCCCCGCCTCGGCGAAGAAGCGCCGCGTCAGGTGCACGTATTTTGTCGCGATGCGCAGGCGGCGCTTGTGCCGCTGGGCGAAGGCCGCGCAGACGTCGTCGAGATCGGCCATGGTGGCGACGTCGATCCAGGCCCTGGGCACCGCCACCACCACATTGGCAAAGCCGAAGCCGAGCGCGTGCAGCAACGCGACCCGCGACGAGGCATCCGGGCCGGTTTCGCGGATCAGATCTTCGCCCGTGACGCCGAGGTGGAAATCGCCGGCCGCCAGCCCCACCGCGATCTCGGCCGCCGAGACAAGGCGGACGTCAACGTCGGGAAGACCCGCCATCGTGGCGCGATAGCCGCGCGACCCGGTGCATGGATGCAATGCCAGTCCGGCATCTGCAAAATAGGCGCCGGCCTGTTCCTGCAAGCGGCCCTTCGAAGGGATCGCGAGAGTGAGCGTCATGCCCGTCTCCCGGCGAAGCGGAGCGCGGCCAGCACGCGCTCGGTGCGGATGGCGCTGCCCACCGCGGTGACCGGGCGCGGCGAACCCAGCGCCTCGAGCAGACCGTCATAGCGTCCGCCACCCGCCACCTGCACGGCCCCTTCGGCGTCGCGCGACCACAGCTCGAAGACGAAGCCGGTGTAATACTCCATGTTGCGGCCGAAGCGTGCCGCGAACCGCACTTTGCCCGCGTCGATTCCGAGCTGCGACAGCGCATCCAGCCTCGCCGTCATCGCATCCAGCGCGGAATCGAGCGCCGCGCCTGCGGCTGTCGTCAGTGCACGGATGTCCGCCAGTGCCTGCGCGGCAGGGCCGCTGACCTGCAGGAACCGGGACAGCAGGGCAGCAAGCGCGGGGTCCAGCCGAAGCGCCGCCGCGTCGGCCGCCTGTTCGATCAGCCGCTCGACGATCTCCTCGCGCGTGCGCCCGCCGAGCGGCGCATGGCCGACGAGATCGAGCAGGCCTTCCACGGCCTGGCCGGCCTCGGCAGGCGCAAGCGTGCCAAGATGCGCGAGCAGACGCTGCGAGTCCGTCGCCGCCCCGCGGGTCATTCGCGCGAGCAGCGCCTCGAAATAGCCGCTGCGCCAAAAGTGCCGTTTCAGCCGGCCGCGCCATTGCTCCGGAATGTCCAGCCCATCGACCAGTGCCGAGAACAGGCCCAGATCGCCGATCTTCATCTCGAAATCAGGGAGGCCGGCGGCCCGCAATGCCGCAACGGTGAGCCGCATCGCTTCGATCTCGCCCGCGCGACGATCCTCGAGCCCAAGTATTTCGATGCCGGCCTGCCAGAACTGCACCGGACGCGCCGGTTCGTGCGGCTGATGGCGGAAGACCGGTCCGTGGTAGCAGAGCCGGGCCGGGAACGAGCCCCCGACCTCGAGATACTCGGCGCAGGCCGGGATGGTGAGATCGGTGCGCAGGCAGAATTCGTTCCCCGCGGGGTCATTGACGATGAAGGTGCGGCCGCGCATCTCCTCGCCCTCGCGGTCGAGCACGCGCGCGATCGGCTGGATGATCGCAGGCTCGGTGCGCGTGAACCCTTCCGCCGCGAAGACGGCGAGCAGCTGCCCCGCCAGCTTTTCGATGGCAGCAATCTCGGCCGCGCCGCGATGGGTGAATTGCGCCATGAGCTTTAGGTGTGCGCCGCGAGCATTTCGCGCACCGTTTTCACGAGTTCGCCGCGATCGACCGTGACCTGCGCCTGGCGCGCATGAAGCCATTCCTCGCGGCTCTCGATGGACTTGGAAATTGCCGCGCCAGCGACCAGGTTTTTGATCGTGATCTTGCCGCTTGCGCGCTCGTCGGCTCCTTCGATGACCGCGAGCGCGGCACCGCGCTTGTCGGCATATTTCAGCTGGTCCCCGAACTTGCGCGTGCCGACATAGGCCTCGGCGCGAAAGCCCTGTTCGCGCAGTTCGCGCGCCGTCTGGAATGCCTTGCCCTGGTCGTCCAGCGACAGGATGACGATCAAAGGCTTTGTCTCCCCAGTGAGACCGCGCTGGCGCAACGCCGTGAGCAGGCGGCTAACACCGATGGAAATCCCCGTCGCCGGAACCTGCTGCCCGGTGAACCGCGCCACCAGATCGTCATAGCGCCCGCCGCCCGCCACTGAGCCGAAGACGACCTCCTCGCCGTCTTCGTTTTTCACAGGGAATGTGAGCTGCGCTTCGAATACCGGGCCGGTGTAATACTCAAGGCCACGGATGATGCCCAAGTCAATTGCGATGCGATCCGATTCATATCCCCCGCGCGCAAGAATCTCACGGATCGTTCTCAAATCGCTAAAGCCTTCGATCTTCGTCAGATCGTCTGCATCATCCATGAACAGCCGCATGATCTGCGTGATCTGCGGTGGGGTCAGTCCCGCTCCCTTGGTGAAGTCCCCGGACTCATCCTTGCGGCCCTCGCCAAGCAAGGCGCGAACGCCGGTTTCGCCCAAGCGATCGAACTTGTCGAGGGCGCGCAGCACCGCGCCGGTCTTCACCGAATCGACTTCTGCCAAACGCAAGATGCCGTTCAGGAATTTCCGGCTGTTGATCTTGATGGCGTATTTTCCACGCAGTCCCAACGCCTCCAGCGCGTCGCAGACCATCATCAGCAGTTCCGCATCGGCGGCGGGTGATGACGAGCCGACGGTATCCGCGTCGAACTGGGTGAATTCGCGGAAGCGGCCTGGGCCCGGCTTCTCGTTGCGCCAGACGCGGCCGACCTGATAGCGGCGGAACGGCTTTGGTAGGTCCTGGAAGTGTTCCGCGACATAGCGCGCCAACGGCGCCGTCAGGTCGTAGCGCAGGGACAGCCACCGATCGTCGTCGTCCTTGAGCGAGAACACGCCCTGGTTCGGCCGGTCGACATCGGGCAGGAACTTGCCGAGCGCGTCGGTATACTCGAACGCCGGTGTCTCCAGCGGCGCGAAGCCGTAGGATTCATAGACCCGGCTCAGCGTGTCGATCATATGCCGCTCGGCCGCCACCTCGTCGGCGCCGCGGTCACGGAAGCCGCGCGGCAGGCGCGCTTTGGGGCGTTTGATCGACGTCGACATGAGATGCTCGCGCTGTGATCCGAAAGGCCGGAATGGGGCCCTGTCTAAGCGCGAAGCCGAGGCCAAATCAACAGTGCGCCGGTCCGAAGGCGATGCCCGCGGCTTCCGCGGCTCGGACGAAATCCCCGGCTCGCACCGCCTCCGCCATCGCAGCCAGCTCCGGCGCCAGCGAGCGGTCGCGCTTTACCACCTTGAAGTGGCGCCCGATCGCCACCAGCAAGGCCTCGCCCGGCGGGCTCAATCGGCATTCGCGCTCCGACAGCGCGCGCCAGCCCTTTGAATTGTCGGGCGCGCGGGAGGGAAGCCGGCGCATCGCCTTGCGGATGGCCGCGGCCTGATAGGCGAACGCGAGCTCGATCGCCAGCGCCTCCGCCAGCCGGTCCAGCGCGTCGTGAAGGCGCAGGCCCACATTCGACGCCATGCTGACGTGATCCTCCTGCCCGGCACCGTCGGAGAGGGAGAAAAGGTGGCTCGGCATGGCGAGACCCCAGATCGCGTTCGTCAATCCTGCCGACGCATATTCCGGGATCATCATCGCCGACGAGACCGCCTGCGCGATCTGGAGCGCGCGCTTGTCGCTGGCCTGCGGGTCGTCGCGGAATTTGAGATCGAGATCGCCCGGCCATTTGAGGTCGTCGCCCAGGCCCTTGTTGCGCTTGCCGTCGATGTAGCGCGCACAGCGCACATTGACGAGCGCCGCCGTCATCGCCGCCGCCTGGATCAGTCCATAGAGATCGACGGCCAAAGGCATGGCGTGGAAATGCCCGCCTGAGACGATGTCGACATAGGCACTATTGTCGCGAGCCGATGCGAGCAGGATAGGATTGTCGGTGACGCTGTTGGCTTCGATAGCGAAAGTCTTGTCGGCGCGGGCAAGCAGCTCGGCACAGGTGCCGAGCACCTGAGCGGCGCAACGGATGTTGTAGGGATCCTGCACCTCGCCATCGACGTCGAAGCCGCGATGCGCCTCGCGCAGCGGCGAGTCCTTCATCAGAGCCGCGATCCAAGAGGCCACGCGCTGTGCGCCGGCATGGGCACGCAGCGCATGCAGGTCTGCGCGGAACGGCGTGTCGGCGCCGAGCATCACCTGCGTCGTCAGCGAGGTCGTGATCGCCGCGGTCTTGAGCAGGATCTCGTATTTCGCAGCAGCCAGAATGCCAAGCGCATTGGAATATTGTGCGCCATTGTTGAGCGCCAGGCCTTCTTTCATCTCCAGCACGACGGGCTCGATGCCGGCTGCCGACAGAGCCTTGCGGGCGGGCATGCGCTTGCCACCCCGATAGACTAAGCCGTCGCCAAGCAGGGCCAGGGCAATATGCGAAAGCGGCGCGAGATCGCCGCTTGCCGACACGGTGCCGTAGCGGGGAACCGCCGGCGTAATCCCCGCATTGACAAGCGCAAGAAGCGTCTCCACCACCACGGGGCGGACGGCGCTGTGGCCGCGGGCGAGCGAATTGGCGCGCAGCACCATGGTGGCCCGGATGACGTGGATGTCCGCGTCCGGTCCCACGCCGCTGGCATGCGAATGGATCAGCGAGCGCTGCAATTCCTTGAGCGCCGCTTGCAGCTCCTTGTCCGGCAGCTCGTTGACCGACAGATGCACGTTGTGCCCGAAGCCGGTGTTGAAGCCATAGGCACGCTCCTCCGGGTGCTCGCGGACATAGCGCTCGATCTGGCCGCGGCGCTCGGTGAGCATGCGCCGTGTCTGGGGCGCAAGCCGGATCGGGCGTCCGTTCAACGCGACATCCAGCACGTCGGCTGCGGCAACATCCCTGTCGGCGGAGATGATCAATGCGGTCCTGGTCATGCCGTGCTCGTAGCGCGACCGGACCTTGCGATCAAAGGCTCTTTTCTCACGCCCGGAATCCGCGAGCCTGCCTAGTGAACCGGCCGCGCGCCCGGGGCCGTGGGCGCATGGCCCTGGTCCCATGCCAAGTGCGCCTGTTGCAGGATGTAGGCCTTGATCGCGGCCGTGTCGTCCTTCGAAAGGATGTCTTTGAATGAGGCCATGCCGTTGTCAGCCAGCGCGCCGCCGAGCACCACCGCGTCAAATTGCGCGAACATCTCCTTGGGCATCAGCCGCAGGTCGGGAACCTCCCCTTCCGACTGGGCGAAGAAGCCGTGGCAGACGAGGCAGTTGCGGTGATAGAGCGTGAAGCCCTTGGCGACCACCTCGGCCGAAGCGGTTTGCGGCGGCGGCTCGCTCGGCGGCACGCCTTCGGCTGCGAGCGCCGCGACCTGCTGGCGGCCGCCCAGCTTGAACACGAACAGGCGCCCCTGATCGGTCTGGTATTTCGAGAGCGCCGTGTTGGGATCGCGAAACGCGGCCATTCCGCCGGCGCCGCCCCAGCCGGCGAGCAGCGCGACATATTGCACACCGCCAATCTCATAGGTCATCGCGGGCGCGAGAATGCCGGTCTTGAGATCGATCGACCACAATTTGCGGCCCGAACGCGCGTCGTAGGCGCTGAACAGGCCATAGGCGTCGCCGCCGAAGACGAGTCCGCCCGCCGTCGACAGCAGTCCCGAGTTCCACGAGCCGCCCATCGAAACCTGCCACGCTTCCTTCTGCGCAACGGGATCCCAGGCCTTGATGTAGCCGACCGACGGCGCGGGCGGCTTGCCGGCCTTGATCAGGTCGAGGACGACTTGGCTGATCGCTGCGAAGTCCACGCCCAGGTTCCAGGCGCCGTGCTTATAAGCGAAATCCTTCTGCGCGATCATGATGCCCGCCGCATCCATCGCGGGGATGTAGACGAGACCGGTCTGGGGATCGAACGTCATCGGCTGCCAATTGTGCGCGCCGGTATCGGCGGGATAGAGCACCGCCATCTTGTCGGTGTAGCGCGCGCCGGGGTTCTCCACCGGCCGGCCGGTCTTGAGATCGACATGATCGGCCCAGGTGACGAGCCCGAATTTCTGCGCGCTGATCAGCTTTCCGGTGGCACGGTCGATGACATAGAAGAAGCCGTTCTTCGGCGCATGCATCAGAACATGCCGCAATTGTCCGCCGATCTTGAGATCGGCCAGCACCACGTCGGCGGTGGAGTCGAAGTCCCAGGTGTCGCCGGGCGTGGTCTGATAGGCCCAGGCGAATTTGCCGGTCTTGGCATGCAGCGCCACGACGGAAGAGAGATAGAGATTGTCGCCGCCCTTGGGCGAGCGGATCTCGCGGTTCCAGGGATTGCCGTTGCCGGTGCCGAAATAGACCAGATCAAGCTTTGGATCGTAGGCGACGGAATTCCACGGCGCGCCGCCGCCGCCGATGTTCCAGAACTTGTACTTGCCCGTGGTGTCCCAGGTCTTGAGCGCGGCTTGCAGCGCTTCGTTTTCCTGCGGCTTCGACGGATCGCCCGGCACGACATGGAAACGCCAGACGAGCTTGCCCGTCGCGGCGTCGAAGGCGCTGACATAGCCGCGGCTGTCGTATTCGGCGCCGCCATTGCCGATGACGACGAGACCGTCAAAGGCCCGCGGCGCGCCGGTGATGGTGTAGGTGCGGGCATGGTTCTCGATCGTATCCACCGACCATTTCACCGCACCGCTTTTGGGATCGAGCTTGATGAGGCGGCCGTCGAGCGTGCCGACGAAGACGCCGTCCTTCCACAGCGCGACGCCGCGATTGACGACGTCGCAGCAGGCCATCCGTCCCATCGCGCCAGGGACCTTCGGGTCGAAGGTCCACAGTTCCTTGCCGGTCGCAGCGTTGAGGGCCGCGACCTTGCTCCAGGATTCGGTGATGTACATCGCGCCGTCGGCGACAAGGGGCGTGGCCTCCAGCCCGCGCACGCTGTAGGTGCGGTATTCCCAGGCGACGCCCAATTTGCCGACATTGGACGTATCGATCCGCTTGAGCGGCGAGAAGCGCTGCTCCGACCAGGTGCGGCCGTGCGAAAGCCATTCCCCGGGCGCCGCGGCCGCGATGCGCCGGGCGTCAACTTCGCCCGATACGGTCGCAGACTTCGGCTGCGACGGCTTCAGGACCGCATAAGCCGGGACGATCGCCACGATCACCGCGAGCAACACGGCCTCGACGAGGCCGACAATTCGGCTATTCATAGGCGCTCCCTCCGACTCTGCGCGTCTGCGGCGCAGCCCGGTGGAAGGCTATGCGAGGGGCGGCGCCGCGACAATACGCGCTGCATGAGGATGTGTTCGGAATGGGCCTGCCGCTCCGTCAGCAAGACGCCAAACACGACGTCCTCAAGGCTGTATTCGGCTTCGATTCGTTTCGTCCAGGCCAGGAACAGGCCATCGATGCGCTGCTGGCGGGACGGCACCTCTTGGCAGTGATGCCGACCGGGTCGGGCAAATCGCTGTGCTACCAGGTGCCGGCGCTGGTGCTGGGCGGGCTGACCATCGTGGTCTCGCCGCTCGTGGCCTTGATGCAGGATCAGGTCGCGGCACTCAGGCTGGCCGGGGTTGCCGCGGAGACCATTAATTCGTCGCGCTCGCGCGAAGACAATGTCGCGGCCTGGCGCCGGGCCGTCGCAGGCGAAGTGCGGCTTCTCTATATGGCGCCCGAACGGCTGATGACGGAGCGCATGCTCGACGCGCTGGCCAAGCTCGACGTGCGGCTGGTGGCGATCGACGAGGCGCACTGCATCTCGCAGTGGGGTCCCGCTTTTCGTCCCGAATACCGCGCGCTCGCCAAGCTCGCCCAACGGTTTCCTGCGGTTCCCATGATCGCTTTGACAGCGACCGCGGACGAAGTCACCCGCGCCGACATTGCGCTGCAGCTCTTCGACAACCGCGCGCTGGTCATCGTCCAGGGCTTCGACCGGCCGAACATCGCGCTTGCCGTGGAGAGCAAGAGCAATACCTCGCGCCAGCTGCTCGACTTCATCGCCCGCCACAAGGACGAAAGCGGAATCGTCTATTGCCTGTCGCGAAACAAAACGGAAGAGACCGCCAGGCTTCTCGTCGAGCATGGCATCGTCGCCCTGCCCTATCACGCGGGCTTGGACAAAAGCGTGCGCGAGGCCAACCAGAACCGGTTCATGACGGAGCCGGCAGTGGTGATGGTCGCCACCATCGCCTTCGGCATGGGTATCGACAAATCGGACGTGCGCTTCGTCTTCCACACCGATCTGCCCGGCAGCCTCGAGGCGTATTACCAGGAGTTCGGGCGCGCAGGGCGAGACGGCGCGCCGGCCGAGGCCCGGATGCTGTTCGGGCTCCAGGACATCCGCATGCGCCGCGTCTTCATCGACCGCGAAGAGGCCGGCGAGGAGCGCAAACGCCGCGAACATGCGCGATTGAACATGCTGCTGGCCTATTGCGAAGCGTCGCGCTGCCGCCGCCAGCTCCTGCTCTCCTATTTCGGCGAAGCATCGCAGCCCTGCGGCAATTGCGATCTCTGCCGCGAACCCCGCGTGCGCATCGACAGGACCGACGATGCGCGCAAGGTGCTCGCCGCCGTGCGCGCCACCGGCGAACGTTTTGGCGCCGTCCGAGTCATCGAGGCGCTGGGCGAAACCGATCGCAAGCACGAGGATTGGCGCGGACTCATCCGCCAGATGGTCGGCGGCGGCGTGCTACGCCACGACGCCGAGGGTTTTGGCAGCCTTCACATCACGCCAGAGGGCCACGCGCTGCTGCGCGGAGAAACCAGATTCGAGTGCCGTCCGGTCGCAGCCAAACCCAGGACCAAGCGCGAGACGCGGTCCGAACGCTTCGCCGGGCAGCCCGGGGACAGCCGCGTCCTGATCGCCAGCCTGAAGGCGCTTCGCTTGCAGCTCGCGCGCGAACGCCGCGTCCCGCCCTATGTGATCTTCTCGGACCGCTCGCTCATCGACATGGCCGAACACCGTCCGGCCGACGAGCGCGCGTTTGGCGAGATCCACGGCGTCGGCGCCGCCAAGCTGAAGGAATTCGCCGCCATTTTCCTGCGTGCCATCAAGGAGCACGAGACGGTTTCAGGCGACGGGGAAACATGAACTGGATCGCGCTTGCCTTTTGCGGTCCGCTGCTGTGGGCGGTTTCCACACATATCGACAAATACCTGGTCGAGAAATACTTCGAGGACAGCGGCGTCGGCGCGCTGTTGATCTTCACGGCGCTGATCGGGCTGATGGCACTACCCGTCATCGCCGTCTTTCAGGATGTGATGTCGCTCGGCCTCACCGGGATCGCGGTCACGACGGCGTCGGGGCTGATGTATCTGACCGCGATGTACTTCTACCTGCGGGCGTTGCAGCGGGAGGAGGCGAGCGTCATTGCGCCGCTATTCCAGACTTCGACCCTGTTCACCTATGCGCTCGCCTATTTCGTGCTGCACGAGGCGCTGACGCCAACGCGGATCGCCGGCGGCCTGCTGATCGCTGCCAGCGCGGTGACGGTGAGCTACGAACCAGGGCGCAAGCACCGCTTCAAGCCCGGCGTGGTGATCCCCCTGCTCGCCTGCACGGCGACGCTGGCGGCATCTTCGGTGGTCTTCAAGGTTTTCGCGATCAAGGACGCCTTTTGGCCGGTGACGTTCTGGACGTTCCTGGGCGAGGCACTGTTCGGCGCGGCGATGATGCTGTCGCCAGGGGTCCGGCGCGACTTCTTCGGCATGTTCGCCAAGAGCCCGGGCGCGGTGATAGGCATCAATACCGCCAACGAGCTGATCAATCTCGGCGGCGGGCTGGCCGCGCGCTATGCCTCGCTGATCGGACCGGTGGCGCTGGTGCAGGCGATCGGCGGCACCACGGCGTTTTTCGTGTTCCTGTTCGGCGTGCTTCTGAGCCTGTTCTTCCCCAAGCTCGGCCGCGAGGACCTGTCGCGGCGCGGCTTGATCCGGAAGGCTGCGGCCGCCGTGCTTATCGTCGCCGGCGTGATACTGATCGGCGAACAACCGTCACACTGAGGAGCCTGCGATGCGTGGATGGATTTTGGCAGCAACGTTGTTGGCCGCGAGCGGCGCGCATGCGCAGCAATGGATGAGCCTGCCGCCGACGCCGACATTGCCCAAGGCGGACAAGAGTGGTTACGCGCCGGTGAATGGCATCCGCATCTGGTACGCGCAGTTCGGCCGCGGCGAGCCGCTTCTGTTCCTGCATGGCGGGCTCGGAAATTCGAACTATTGGGGCAATCAGGTGCGCGTCTTTTCCAGCAGCTATCGCGTCATCGTGATGGATAGCCGTGGTCATGGCCGCTCGACGCGTGATGGCCGCCCCTATGGCTACGATCTGATGGCAAGCGACGTCGTCGCGCTGCTCGATTACCTAAAGATCGATAGGGTGGCGTTGGTGGGCTGGAGCGACGGCGCCATCATCGGTCTCGATATCGCGATGCATCACCCGGAGAGGCTCAGCAAGGTTTTCGCCTTTGCCGCCAATATCGATCCCAGCGGAGTGAGCGACGCCTCGCACAGTCCAGTCGCGAACGCGTTCATCGCGCGCGCGGGCAAGGAATATGCCGCGCTGTCGCCGACGCCCAAGCGATACCAATCGTTCCTCGCCGAGATCGAGAAGATGTGGAGCACGCAGCCGCACTGGACGCGCGCGGATTTCGCCAGGATCACGGTGCCGATTTGGATCGCCGACGGCGATCACGACGAGATGGTCAACCACGACCAGCCGCGCACCCTGGCCGACTGGACGCCGCGAGCGGGCCTGCTGATCGAGCCCGATGTCAGCCACTTCGCGATCCTGCAGGATCCCGAGCAGTTCAACCACGATCTGGCGCATTTCCTGAAGAGCCGTTGACGCCCCTTACGCCCCGTCTGCCTCCAGCAGCGCGATGAGTCGCGGGCCGGCCCGCATGGTCTGAGGCGTAAAGTGCTCGAGCAGCGGCACGATCAGGCGTACGGCCTGCAGCGGACAGTCTTCGTCGGTGTAGACGACGCGGTAGATCGGCCGCGCCACGACGCGATTGAGGCAAGCGCGCAACTGCGTCCATTGCTCTTCCAATCCGCCGGTAAAGGGCAGATCGGCGATGGCCGCGAAGGTCACTGCCGGTTCGGGACGAACGACCGCCTCGATCTGCGCGTCAAGATCGTGGCCGCGCTCTTCGCAGCGGCGCGCGCCGTCCAGATAGGCGGCGCGACTCTGCGCCACTTCGCACACCGCCTGGCGCAGCGCGGCGATTTTGCCGGGCCGGCAGCCCCAGCCGCCGTTGAAAAGATGCGTCTGCGGCCGCTCCGGGTCGAACAAAAAAGCCGTAAAGAACGGAATGCCGTAATCGTTGGGCACGGTGCGGGCCAAAAGCCGTAAGCCGCTTTTTATCGCACGCGCCTGCAGCGCTTCGAATTCGAGCGGCAGTGCGGTGACGAGCAGAGAGGAATCCCGAACGAACTCCAGCGACCAGATGTCCCGCTCCATCAATTCGAGCAACGCAAAAAAGCTCGCCTCGAGGACTGTGTTCCCCGACGCGAGGCCGTTGCTCGAGCTGCCGAAGAATGTAGCGGCGGTTTCCGGCGCCGGAAAAAACACGAGTTCGGCTGGCAGCCAAGCCTCCGCACCCGTCTCGATATTCTGCGCACGGGCAAGCAGGAGCTTTTCCGAGCCGCGAACGTCGACGTCGGTACGTGCGGCAAATTCCGCAAGTGGATGCGGCAGATCGCTCGCCTTCCCCCAACGCGTTTCGATTGGCGCTCGACCGGGCTCGGCCCAATGGAATTCCAGCGCTTCCATCAGCGCACCGATCTCGGCGTCGATGGCGCGCAACCCTTTGCCGAAAGCGAAATGATCGCCCAATGCCTCCGGCCGCTCGCTTGCGAACACCGGCAACCCCAAGCCGCTCAAGGCGGTGATGTCGCGGACCGAAACGAGTCCTGCGCGCGCAGCGAGCGCCTTGGCGCGCGCAAGAGTGATGTCCGGCGCCGTGGGGCGCAGGTCGGCGAAATCCCGCATGGGAAGAGGGAAGGCCGGATCGCTGGAACCGGCCTTCCCGTTCGTCTCAGTGCCCCGGCGGCTTCGGCCGGTTGGGTGTGGGTTTGCCGCAATGTGCACCGGCCGCATTGGCCCGGACCGCGAGCAGCTCTTCCAGACGCTTGATGGCTTTGACCGACATGACTGTTCTCTCCTGGCTGTTGGTTTCACCGACGCCTTCGCCGCGCCTCAGATGAGCCCGTCGCTGGTGACCTCTCTGGACTGCGTGAAGTTTGTTCCCGTGAAGGCAATCTCCGCCTTGCACGGCATGCAGGGATCGAAGCTCTGGATCGCTCGGACGATGTCGATGCCGAGAAGCTCCTCCGGGTGCTTGAAACCGGCTTCGACGATCCGGGTGTTGAGCAGCGCTTCTTCGATCGCACCGGGTTGACCCCAAGGGGACCGCGGCGCGCCGTTGATGCGCGAAGGAATCGCGATCTGGTAATTGTCCAGCTGCGCGCCGTCGAGCACCGCCCAGTGGGCGAGCATCCCCCGTCCCGCGCCGCCAAACCCCGCGCCGAGCGACAGACCCGCCGCGGGCAGCCGCAGCGCGGTTCGCAGCTGCGTCGCGCCGGAGCACAGGAGCTTTTGCGCACGCGCATGGCACTCGCCCAGGACCGCGAGGTTGAAAGCCAGCGAATAGGCACGGGCGCGGTTGCGCTCGAACGCGTTCCAAGTCTCGGGCACGCGCCATTCCAGTTCGTCGAACACGAGGCTGCGGCCGGTGGAAGCCATGCGCGCGCTCGGCCGCATTTTTTTCGCCAGCGCGGAAACATAAAGCCGCGCATAACAGCCCACTTCGAAGACGTTGCGTTCCCACACAAGGGATGCGGCCCAGCTATAGGCCCCTTCCTTTTGCGGGTTGCTCCGCACGGACTGGTTCCACGGATGCTGCGCACCGATGGGATTTCCAAGCGGATCGCTACGATGCGCGGTGCCGCGTCCGGAATCGTAGAAGCTGTTGTCGACGAAGACTTCCATCCCGCAATTGAGCTCGGCGAGACTGGTGGTGACGAGTTCGCCGCCGATCACGGCGCCGGGGGTCGACCAGCGGCGCTCGCCCCATTCGTCGCAGCGCGCGTAGCTGCCGTCATAGCTGTCTTCGTCGTCCCACTGACCGAAATCGACCAGATTGGCGGGCCTGCGGCCGAGATCGCGGTAGCCCGGATCGCAGGCGCTGAGGAAATCGAACACGTCGTCCCATAGCCGGGCCGTGCGCACGGCATAGGCCTTGAACGGCGTCAGCTTGGCCACGAATGCGTCGAGTCGCTCCCGATCGAGTTCCAGCGCCATGCCGCCAGGGACGATCGATTCCGAATTCGGATACTTGCCCGCAAGCAGCGCATATGCGGCCCTTGCCAGCCGCATCATGTCGAGCGCCTCCGCGAACAGGCGCCCGGCAGGACGTTCGAGTTCGGTCAGAATCGCGCCGATGGTCGCATGGCCATGCACCGTCGCATGGCGGGCAGGTGCCTGGGATGCCTTTGTCCAGATCTCCCGATTGGTCGCGCGGATCGCGGTTTCGGCGTAATCGGGACCGGACAGCACAAAGAGGTGCATGACCGCGTCGTTGAGATATTGGCAGGCGAGCAGGAGGTTGCGCATCAAAATCGCGAGCGGTGGGGTACGAATGCCGAGCGCCATCTCCAGGCATTGCGCGGAGGTCGCGGCGTGGACCCCGCCGCAGATGCCCGATGCCGTGGCGCTGATCAGCCCGGCGTCGCGCAGATCGCGTTTCAGAAGCAGTGTTTCATAGCCGCGGAAAGCGCTGGCGAAGGACGCCGCATCGGCGACGCGGCGGCTCGCCGGATCGACCACGCAGTGCAGCTCGATCGCGCCGCCGATCTTACGAAAAGGATTGCCGCCGTCGTCCTGCAATTCGGCGTTGCGCCGGCCGATGCGGGAGAGAAGCCCGGCAGAAGGGGCGCCATCACGTCCGCGCGCCGCCTGCGCGTCCAGTGCGGCACTTAGCGCACCGTGTCTCATGCCGCCCCTTCGCATACCGGCCAAGGCCGGAATAGTTTCGGTCGAAAGTGGAAAGCGCTTTCAGTCGAACTTAAGTTGTGATCGTATGTGAGCGGGTCCGGCTGTCAAGGGTGCGCGTTGAAACTCAGATACGCACAGACGGCGTGTGCACAAGCGTATGCAGACACGCTCGCCGTCGAGACTGTCGCGATCCGGGTGCGCGGGACCGTGCAAGGCGTGGGTTTTCGCCCAACGGTCTGGCGCCTTGCCCGAGCGCACGGGCTGAAGGGCGATGTGCGTAACGACGCCGAAGGCGTGCTGATCCGCGCCCAGGCGCCGCGCGCACACACCGACGCCTTCCTTCTTGCGCTCAGCAACAGCCCTCCGGCGCTGGCGCGGATCGAGTCGATCGAGGTGCGCGCGGAGCCGAAGGCGGAATTTGACGGCTTCGTCATTCTCGAGAGCGGCGAAGGCGCTGTACGGACCAATGTGAGCGCCGATGCCGCGACCTGCGCGGAGTGCCTGGCCGAGATCGCCGATCCGAACGAACGCCGGTACCGCTATCCCTTCACAAATTGCACCCATTGCGGGCCCAGGATCTCGATCGTCATGCGGGTTCCGTACGACCGGGCCGGCACGACCATGGCGCCGTTTGCGATGTGCGCGGATTGCGCGCGCGAATACAGCGATCCCGCGGACCGCCGCTTCCATGCCCAGCCCATCGCCTGCCCCGCCTGCGGGCCGAAACTGTGGATCGACGGTAAGGCTTCCGAGCCAGGAGCATTGGATGCGGCCATCGCCGCGCTGCGGCAGGGCCAAATCGTGGCGCTGCGCGGGATCGGCGGATTCCATCTCGCCTGCGATGCGGCAAATCGCGACGCTGTGCGGCGCCTGCGCGAACGCAAGAGACGGTTTGGAAAGCCGTTCGCACTCATGGCCCGCGACATCGAGGTCATCTGCCGCTTCGCTGCGGTCGGCGAACAGGAAGCCCTTCTTCTCACGAGCCCAGGCGCGCCGATCGCGATCCTGGCGGCCACAGGTGCCGGAAAATTACCCGATGAAATCGCGCCGGGGCTGAAAACGCTGGGGTTCATGCTGCCCTACACGCCGCTGCATCGCATTCTTGTCGAGGCGTTCGACACGCCGCTGGTGATGACGAGCGGCAATGTCTCCCAGGAGCCGCAGATCATCGACAACGAAGAAGCCCGCGCCAAGCTTTGCGGCATCGCGGATTTATTGCTGCTGCACGACCGCGAGATCGCCAACCGCATCGACGATTCCGTGGTGCGGGTGATGGCGGGTCGGGTGCGTATGATCCGCCGCGCCCGCGGTTTCGCGCCGGCGCCGCTGGCGATGCCGCCAGGTTTCGAAGACGCGCCGGAGATTCTCGCATTCGGCGGCGAGCTCAAATCCACCTTCTGCCTCGTCAAGGACGGCCGGGCGATACTCTCCCAGCACCAGGGCGATCTCGAGGACGCGGCGACGTTTGACGATTTCCAGAAGAACCTGAAGCTCTACCGCGAACTTTACGACCACAGACCCGCGATCTTCGCCTGCGATCTGCATCCGGAGTATCTCTCCACCAAGCTTGCAAAGAGCCAGGCACAGGGACGCGCGCTCGAGGACGTCCAGCATCACCATGCCCATGTCGCCAGTTGCCTGGCCGAGAACGGCGTTCCGTTGGATGCACCGCCGGTCCTGGGCATCGTGCTCGACGGTCTGGGCTTCGGCGGCGACGGCGCGATCTGGGGCGGAGAATTCCTGCGCGCCGACTATCGCGGCACCGAGCGCCTCGCCCACTTCAAGCCGGTGGCAATGATCGGTGGTGCCCAGGCGATCCGCGAACCCTGGCGCAACACCTACGCCCATCTCGTCGCCGCGTTCGGCCGGGAGGAATTCGAGACGCGGTTCGGCGATCTGGAACTTGCCCGGGACCTCTTGAACAGGCCGCTGGACAGCGTGGACCGCATGCTCGCGAACGGCATCAACGTTCCGGCAGCCAGCTCCTGCGGACGATTGTTCGATGCGGTCGCAGCCGCGGTCGGTTTGTGCCGCGATACCGCGCTGTTCGAGGGCCAAGCCGCCATCGCGCTCGAAGATTCCATCGCTGCGGAGGAACCGGGCTACATATTCGATCCGCGCGAGCCGCGCGAATTGTGGGAAGCGGTGCTGAGCGATCTGCAGGCCCGTGCGCCGGCCGGCGCGATCGCGGCCCGATTCCATTTCGGTTTGGCGGATGCGATTGCGCGAATTGCCTGCGAGATTGCGCCCGGGGACTGCGTCGTGCTGTCCGGAGGCTGTTTCCAGAACCGTGTCCTGCTCGAATCCTGTATTGCGCGTCTCGAACGCCGTGGATTTCGGGTTCTCACGCATGCCGATGTTGCCGCCAACGACGGCGGCTTGTCGCTCGGACAGGCGGCCGTCGCCGCCGCCCGCGCGCTGAAAGGATAAGCGATGTGCCTTGGCATTCCCGGACGGATCGTCGCCATCACCGACGCGACGCGCAAGCTCGCCATGGTCGAGGTCAGCGGAGTCCGGCGCGAGATCAATATCGCCTGCATCGTCAGTGACGAAGAGCCGATCGAAACCTGCGTTGGATTCTGGGTTCTGGTCCATGTCGGCTTCGCGATGAGCCGCATCGACGAGGCCGAGGCCGCCGCGACACTGAAGGTTCTCAACGATCTGGGCGAAGTCGATCTGGAACTCAAAGCCATGGCGGGCGCCGCATGAGCGGAACGCTAAAATCGCTCTATCCCTTCCTGCACGGCCGCCGCCAAGAGCCGGCGGCCATGAACGCGGCCCTCAAAGCGGCGGTGGAGGAGAAAGTCGACCATCACCGCAGCGTGATCGACGCCTTCTTCGCGACGCAGTCGCAGGCGGTGATCGAAGCGGCTGAATCCATCGCGGTCTGCTATCGACGGCGCGGGCGGATGTTCACGATGGGCAACGGCGGCTCGAGTTGCGACGCGGCCCATGTGGCCGTCGAGTTCATGCACCCTGTGACGGCAGGCAGGCCCGCCCTGACTGCCATCGATCTCACCGCCGACCGAACGATGCTGACCGCGGTCGGCAATGACGTCGGCTTCGCGCACGTCTATGTGCGCCAGATCATCGCCCAGGGCCGCGCCGGCGACGTGCTTCTGGGACTGTCCACCAGCGGCAATTCGCAGAACCTGGTGAAGGCCTTCGCCAAGGCCAAGGAGATGGGGCTCACCACCATCGGCCTTTCCGGCATGGACGGCGGCGAAATGGCCCGCATGGGCCTCGATCACAGCCTCGTCGTCGGCACCGACAGCATCCACCGCATCCAGGAATGTCACGTGGCGATCTTCCATGTGCTGTGGGACCTCGTGCACACGCTTTTGGCCGATGACCGTACTTCGATGATGGAGGACCGCGCGTGAAATACGTCGACGAGTTCCGCGATCCGGAAAAGGCCAAGCTCCTGCTCAAGGAGATTCATGCGCTTGCGGGAGGCCTGCGCGCCGGCATGCAGCGGCCGCTGCAGATTATGGAAGTGTGCGGCGGGCACACGCACGCGATCTTCCGCTATGGGATCGAGAGCATGCTGCCCGATGCCATCGAGCTGATCCACGGGCCCGGCTGCCCGGTCTGCGTCCTGCCGATGGGCCGTGTCGACGATTGCGTGACGCTGGCGGAGCATCCGAACGTCATCTTCACCACCTTCGGCGACGCGATGCGGGTGCCCGGCTCGAAGAAGAGCCTCCTCCAGGCCAAGAGCGAAGGCTGCGACGTGCGCATGGTCTATTCGCCGCTGGACGCGCTCAAGCTCGCCAAGGACAACCCGGACAAGGAGGTGATCTTCTTCGCCCTGGGCTTCGAGACGACGATGCCATCCACCGCCATGACGGTGCTCCAGGCGGAGCGCGAAGGCATCAGGAACTTCTCGCTGTTCTGCAACCACATCACCATCATTCCGACGGTGAAGGCGATCCTCGACTCGCCGGAACTGACGCTCGACGGATTCCTCGGACCCGGACATGTCAGCATGGTGATCGGAAACGAGCCTTATGCCTTCATCGCCGAACACTACAGGAAGCCGCTGGTGGTGGCCGGCTTCGAGCCTCTCGACGTGCTGCAGTCGATCTGGATGGTCCTGAAGCAGCTCGATGAAGGCCGCTGCACGGTCGAGAACCAGTACAGCCGCGTCGTGCCGGAGGACGGCAATGCGGTCGCGCTCGACGCCATCGGCAGAGTCTTCGAGCTGCGCGAGTTCTTCGAATGGCGCGGGCTGGGCTCCATCGACCATTCCGGCGTGCGCATGCGTGCGCCCTATGCGCAATACGATGCTGAGCGCAAATTCGCCATCAAATCGATCAAGATCGCCGATCCCAAATCCTGCCAGTGCGGCGAGGTCCTCAAGGGCGTAATCAAGCCGTGGGAGTGCAAGGTGTTCGGCAGCGCCTGCACGCCGGAAACGCCGCTGGGTGCGCTGATGGTGTCGTCCGAAGGCGCCTGCGCCGCCTACTACCAGTTCGGCGACGTCGAAAAAATCCACCAGAAGCGGGCAGCATCATGAACGTCGTTCCTTTGCATCGCAGCGTGCGCCGCGCCGGCCAGGTCAATGTGCCAAAGATCACGATGGCCCATGGCGGCGGCGGCAAGGCCATGCGCGACCTGATCGACGACGTCTTCGTTTCCGCTTTCGACAATGAGGCCCTTTCGGCGCTCGATGACCAGGCGCGCTTCGAACTTGCCGCCCTCGCCGCGCATGGCGACAGGCTGGCATTGACGACGGATTCATACGTCATCCATCCGCTGCATTTTCCGGGCGGCGACATCGGCAAGCTCGCGGTGTGCGGCACCGTCAACGACCTCGCCGTGGGCGGCGCCAAGCCGCTCTATCTCACCTGCGCGGTCATCATCGAGGAAGGACTCGACGTCGATATCCTGCGCGGCATCGCGGCCTCGATGGCCAGGACGGCGCGCGAAGCCGGAGTCGCCATCGTCACCGGCGACACGAAAGTCGTGGACAAGGGAGCCTGCGACAAGCTGTTCATCAACACCACCGGCATCGGCGTGATCCGTACCGGCATCGAGCTCGGCGCCCATCGCGTGCGCCCAGGCGATGCAATCCTGGTGAACGGGCTGCTCGGCGACCATGGTGCGGCGATCCTCAACGCCCGCGGCGACATGAAACTGTCGACTCCGCTGGCCAGCGATTGCGCCGCGCTGCATGGACTGATCGATGCGCTGCTCGCAGCCGCGCCGGGAACCCGCTTCATCCGCGACGCGACGCGCGGGGGCATCGCCACCGTGTTGAACGAAGTGGCCGACGCTTCGCAGGTGGGCATCGAGATCGACGAGACGCGGACGCCGCTGCGCGAAGAAGTGCGCGGCTTCTGCGAGATCCTGGGCCTCGATCCGCTGTATCTGGCCAATGAAGGCAAGATCGTCTGCGCCGTGCCGCCCGAGGAAGCCGAAGCCGCGCTTGCGGCCTTGCGCGCGCATCCTTTGGGGCGCGAGGCCTCGATCATCGGCCATGCCAGCGGCGACAGGCCGGGCCGCGTCGTCATGCATACCGTATTCGGCGGACGCCGCATCGTCGACATGCTGGTCGGCGAGCAGCTGCCGCGCATCTGTTGAGAGGTCCATTCATGAAAGCCACCGATCCGATCGACGCGACCATCGTGCGAATCCGCGAGGGCGGCACAATTAGGGAACTCGACTACAACGGCGCGATGACCGCGCATATGGGCTCGCTGTGGTGGGGCACCGCGGTCGGCTATCGCGCCATGCAGGCCGCGGCGAAGGCATTGTCGACGGAAGAACTCTGGAGCCGCGACGACCTCTACGTCGTCGGCGCCCATCCCGGCCCGGGCGTGCGCGACGCCATCGACTACGTCACCGATACCGTGCGCCGCGACCGCTACAAGGTGCTGCTCGCCGACAAATGCGGCATGAAGTGCAACAGTACGATGAAGTTCGAATGGTGGGTGAGCGATGGTCGCCGCACCGCCACGATCCGGCTGCGCGACGGCTTCGTGCCGCGCGACTTCTACGCGCTCTCCGACCGGCTGGGCACCGATGCCGAGAGCGAGGAGGACCGCATCCTGTTCGAGATCTCGAAAGTGAATCTGTCGGCGCGCATTTGGTCCTTGCCGCTGGACCGCAGCTTCACGGTCACGATGTCGGCTGTCGCACTCGAGCCCGGCGAACTGCCGGCCGAGATGCAACGCGCGGATTATTGGAAAGAACTCGATGTCGGGGTCGCGGCCTCGTAGCACGCAGGGGACAGAACATGAATGCATTCGCGAAACTTTCGCTGAGCGCGGCTGCGCTGGCCATGGGCGTTCTTGCGTTTCAGGCCGACGGCAAACCCATGCACCGCGCCATGGCGAAGCCTGCCAAGAAACAGGCGATAGCCGGCATCGCGGTCATCCCTGCCATCCCGTCGGACATCCCGGGCGGGGCCGGCAGCGCCAGCATTTCGCAGGCGGCCAATTTCGCCTGGCAGGAGTTCATCGCACTCAACTGGCCGGCCGCGCCGCAGACCGGGCTTCCGAACACCCGCGGCGTCGCCAACGCCAATCAGAAATTCGGCGGCGACGCGCAGGGCCAGCCGCTCGTCTGGGAGACCATGCGCTCGAAGGTCGAGACGTTCCCCGGCGTGGGCGATCCCCCCGGTTACCAGAGCACCAGCGGCATCGCCAACCCCGATTACGGCTACGACCATCTGCCGGTCTACACCTATGGCACACGCTCGAAGGATGCGAACGGCAATCAGCAGAATCCGGGCGGCTCCCCGTTGGCGGTCGGCCCCTGCCAGGGCCAATCGAGCGTGCAGCAGCCGGCTTGGATCAATCTCGACGAGGTGAATCAGATCGGCGAGGACACGATGTATGCCGGTATCGTGCCCAATGGAGCGACAGCGACGAACTCCCAGCCGCAGCTCATCCGGTTTCTCGCCAAAGGCAACCGCGCGTTCTACAGATATGTGGCTGCGAACCAGTACTGGTATCATGGGGCGGGCTACAACACCGCGCAAAGCAATTTCAGCAACGCAGCAGCCACCAACGCCTATCCCGCGCCGGCGCCGACGATCGTGACGCCTCCAGGCACGATCTTGGTGAAAGCCGCGTGGCGCCAGCTCGCGCCGACGGAGAATGCACAGGATTTCCATACCCAGACCGTGCGTTACTATGAGACCGCCGGCAGCGGCCAATGCTATCGCGAAGCGACCTGGGCGCTGATCGCTTTGCACATCATCCAGAAGACGCCCACGGCGCCTTATTTCATCTTTGCGACCTTCGAATACACCAACGACATCGTCAACGCGGACGGCTCGCCGGTCGAAGACCAGAACGGCAATCCCGTCGGCCCGCAGCCTGCCGGCCCGCTGACGCCACCGGCGCAGTTCTGGGACGTCAACAATCTCTATTACGACTGGCAGAATCCGAAGGGCTCGACCGCGCCGGTGCCGCCCTCGGGCCAGGTCCTGCCCTTCGACCAGCAGAACGGCGCCTGGTGCAACGTCGGCCCGGCGACGACGCCGCAACAGGATGCGCGGCTCTATTACCTCAATGCGCAGTTCTTCTTCCCGCCTGCGGTGCAAAGCCAGCAATTGCCAGCCAGCAACAATTCGAGTCAGGGCTTCTGCGTCAACAAGCGCTATTTCGCCATTCCGGCTCCGATCGTGGCGGCGAACGCGCAGGCGCATAGCGCGCTTGCAGCCTATGGCGCGCCCGGGCGCTGGCAGAACTACAAGCTTGTCAACGTGCAGTTCCAGCCCTTCAACCAGTCCGACATCGATACCTCGGGCGCCAATCCCAACCGCATGACCTCGACCTTCTACCAGGCCAACAGCGTGGTCGAGACCGATGAAACCTTGCAGCAATTCTTCGGCGGCCTGACCAATTCCGGATTGAAATCGAACTACGAGAACGGCGTTACCGCGGACGGCAATGCCTACAATGTCTATCTGCCGCCGGGCGAAAGCGTGCCGCCCAACCAGTTCACGCGCATCGACATGGGCGGCTGCATGGGTTGCCACGGCCGTGCCCAGCGCGGCGGAGACGACTTCAGCTTCACCATGCGCGGCGGACCAGTGTCGCAGCCCGAGACGCCGACGGTGATCGATCTGCAGCGCCTGCACAGTTTGCGCGCAGCGCTGGTGGGCCGGGCACTGCATTGATGGACCGGGCGTGCTGCGCGGAACCGCACAGCACGCCCGTTCGTTCGACAGAGACGAGCGGTGGGGACCGCGGGAAAGGCCCCTGCCGTGCTTCGCGCGCTCCATCGCATCAAATCTTATCCGCCGGATCTCAGTCATCCGATCTTCGCGCATTATCCGGCAATGAAACTCGGCGACCGTCCCGCGGCGGAGCATTTCGGCGCGCTGCTGGCGCCGCTGGCCGGCGCGATCGTGGCAAATGCGAAGGCGCCTTGCGTGCTGACGGCGCCGCCGATGCGCCTGCTGCCCAGCGGTGCCAACCTCGTCTGCGCGGCGCTGGCCCGGCGGATGAAAGGTCTCGCGCACACGACATTGCGGCTCAAACAACCTGCGAGGCCCTACGACAGTACCGCCGAGTTCGATGCCTGTGGCGACTACGCCCGCCTCGATTATCGCTCGCGGCGCGAAGGCCAGGACGAAGCCGTCATGCTGGATATCCCCGTCATTGCGGGCCACGAAGTCATCGTCGTGAACGATATCAACGTCACCGGGACGCAGATGCGCCGGATCGCGTCCGCTCTCGAGCGCGGCCATCCCGCGCGGGTGCATTGGCTCCTCATCATCAACGTCGACCGATGCGTCGGGCGCCGCTTTGCCCATCTGGAAAGCGAGATCAATCATTCCCGAATTGCGAGCCAGTCGGAGATGATCGCGTTGCTCCGCTCGCGCGACCTCTCCTACACGAGCAAGTTCGTGGCGCGGCTGATGTCGTTTGGAACCGCGAGCCTCGCGCACATCTTCGCTGCGCTCGACGCTTCCAAGCGCCAAGCCATTGCCGCGGCGATCGCCGCCGAAGGCCTCTATTCCGGCGACGCCTTCCGCGAGAAAGTGGCGCTGGCCGGCGGCTGATCGTATAATTCCGGTATGCGCCGGTCCCTGCCCGCCATTCGGATCGTGGATCCGGACTCCTATGCGCATGACGGCGCGCCGATCGTGCTGGACCGAACGCATCCCTTGCATGGCGAACCGCTGGTGCCGCTCGACGACTTGGGTATCGCATACGCGTGCCATCATGCGCGCAGCGACGGCGGCAACTGGCCGTATCACCGTGCCATTGCCGGCGCGCACGAGGACATGTGGCTTCGCCGCAGCGCGGCGGAGCGATTGGCGCGCGTCAACGCGCGGCTCGAGGAATTCGGCGCCGAGCTACTCGTGCTCGATGCGTATCGGCCGCTCGCGTGCCAGATCGGCCTGTGGAACTACTATGTCGAAGACGAAGCTCGCCGTGCGCTGCCGGAGGCCGAGGAACAAGCGCGCGAGGCCTATGCGCTCGAACGTGTCTTCGACCCGCGCATCTTCTCGCGGGATGATCCCTTGACTTGGCCAGCGCATGTCTGCGGCGGCTCCGTCGACGTCACGATGCGCGACCGCGCTAGCGGGAACACCCTCGACATGGGCGTGCGCTTCGAGGATATCGGGCCAAGCGCTGCCGCCGACCACTTCGAGCGCGGCCTCGCCGCCGGCACTATCGGGCACGATGACCCGCGGCTGCTCATTCGCCGCCTGATGCATTGGGCGATGATGCAGGAGGGTTTCCTCAACGATCCGTTTGCGGTCTGGCATTTCGACTGGGGCAACCACATCCATGCTCGCATCCACGAGAAGGTGTGGGGTGGCGAGCCGCGCGCGCCCTGGTACGGCTATATCGACCCGCCGGCGGCGTGGACTTCTACACCGATCGCTTCACGAGCATCTGCTTGATCTCGCCGATCGCGCGCGCGGGGTTGAGGCCCTTGGGACAGGTATTGGTGCAGTTCATGATGGTGTGGCAGCGATAGAGGCGGAACGGATCTTCGAGATTGTCGAGCCGTTCGCCTGTCGCCTCGTCGCGCGAATCGGCCAGCCAGCGCATCGATTGCAGGAGCGCCGCCGGGCCCAGATAGCGCTCCGAATTCCACCAATAGCTCGGGCATGAGGTCGAGCAGCAGGCGCACAGGATGCACTCGTAGAGCCCGTCGAGCTTGGCGCGCTCTTCCGGAGACTGCTTCCATTCCTTCTCCGGCGCCGCGGTCTTGGTCTGCAGGTACGGCCCGATCGAAGCGTATTGCGCGTAGAAATTCGTCAGATCCGGCACCAGATCCTTCACCACCGGCATGTGCGGCAGCGGATACACCGTCACCGCGCCGGAGATGTCGGCGATCGCCTTGGTGCAGGCAAGCGTGTTGCCGCCAGCGATGTTCATCGCGCAGGAGCCGCACACGCCCTCGCGGCAGGAACGGCGAAAGGTCAGGGTCGGATCGATCTCGTTCTTGATCTTGATCAGCGCATCCAGGACCATCGGCCCGCAGCTGCCCAGATCGACCGTGTAAGTGTCGATCCGTGGGTTCTGCTCCTGGTCCGGATCGTAGCGATAGACCTTGAACTGCTTGGTGCCCTTGGCGCGGCGCCCATTGTCCTGCTTCGGCACCGGCCACCCCTTGCCCTTCCGGGGCGCGCTGCCTTTGGGCAAGGTGAACTGGACCATGGAAGGGGTTCCTGCGGAGAGCGTGAAGGTGCTTAGCAAACACTGCCTCGGCTTGGCAAATGCTGCGCTTGGGCTTGCCAATTGCGAACGTGGACAGACCTCTGCGAGTGCGGTGACGGTCGTCGCCGACTGCAGGGGCGGCGCAAGCGATCCCCGACTTGTGCTTCTCGACTTGATCGCCAGCGATAGCGCGGCCGATGACGGCTATTCCCGGCCGATCTGCTCGAATACCCAGGCGGCTTCGATCTCAGTCTTGCCCAGCGTGCCGGACAGCACCAGCTGCTCGGCTCGGCGCAGCGTATCGCCGCCGAGATAGACGCTCTCTTCAACCGAGACCGGCTGGCCGGCGCGGAAGCGCCAACCTTCTCCGTTGGGCAGCTTCAGGATCACGTCGCCGCCCTGCGAGGGCGACAGGCGCACATCGGGATGGATGTGGAAGCGGATCGCATAGGTGAGATCTTTGCGCCTGGCATTGCCGCCGAGGATGAGACGGTCTGCGCCGGTCAAGGCTGTTCCCTGAGGCGCGAGCATCAGCCGCCGCTCGTGACAAACCCCGAACGGCCGCAGATAGCCGTCGTGCTGGCCGCGCACGACCCACCCGTTCGGAGTCTCGATCCGCTCGCTTTCGATGATCAGGGCACCACCCAGCAATCGCGGTCCCAGAAGATCGCGGCCCCAGCCGGCGGCGAGGATCGTGGCGCTGCTCGTATCCGCCAGCGTCAAGGTCGAGTGCGCCGCTGTGGCGCGCAATACATCGTCCCAGGGCGCGCGCCTCTGCTCGGTCGCCGCGCCGCAATTGACGACGATGCGGTGCTGTCCGGAGCTGAACTCGAACGCGAGACAGCCGGCATGCGCCTTGGTCGAGAAGGCGCCTTCGGGCGCCTGTCCGCAGTCCATGATGGCGAGCGCACGCGCGGCGGCGAGCCGCTGATAGCCCGAATGCCGCGCATGGCCGAAAGGCTGGCCGCGCACTTCGTCGCGCGCAAGCAGTCCGGCGATCATGCGCGTGTCGCACTCATGCGCACCGTTGAACAGCGCCAAGCCGCCGTCGCCATGGCGGAAGAAGCGCAGCATCGGCGCCATGCGGTCTCTGGCGCTGTGCAACGCCGCGGTGACGGGGTGCGAAATGGCGACCAGCGCGTCCATCACCATCGTGGTCAGACGGTAGGCATGCAGCAGTTCCTCGGGCGAGCGGCTGACATGGCCGCCGTCGGGAAGGATCTGACGCGCGATCTCGGTCTCCAGACGCGCGAGCCCAAGCTGGAGCCGCTTGGCATCGGCGAGACAGGCGCCGCTGAGCGCCAGAACCGCCGCGACCTCGAAACGGGGCAGGCCTTCGGGCGCCTCACCCGCGATCCGGGCGAGCAATTTGGATTGGTCTCGCAACGAGACGAAGACCTTCGAACGCCACAGCATGTCAGAATTGGCGAGCACCATGCGGCTATGGGCGAAGATGTGGTTCAGCCGCCGCGCCAGGACCGCTGCGCTGAAGGCGGGTTCGCTGTAAATCGCATTGCGCTTCAGCCATTGGCTGATCAGCGCGGTCGCCAGATTGCGCGCCGGCTCGCCGCCTGCGGCCGAAAGCGGGGGCAGCCAGGCGAAGCCGTGCAGCGCCTCTGCCCAGGCCGGCGATGGCGCCGGCTTCTCGAAGACCGAGCCCTCTTTCACTTCCAGCGACTCGCCGGCGAAACGGAACTTGCCGTGCAGCAGCGCGTCCGCCTCCTCGAGGCGGCGCGGCATCGCGTCATAAGGATGGAAGACGATGCGATCGCTCAAAGGGCCCTTGAGCAGGCGGCGATAGAACCAGCTGCGCCTCCACAGCACGCGGGGACCGCGCAGCGCGCTTCGCAGCGCGGCCCTGAGCGCTTCTGGCCAAAGGGCAACCGGCACCGGCGCGGCCGCCGCCATGGCCTAACCCCTGAGCGCTGCGATATTGGCAGCGTAGCGCCCCGCGCCGCCCTTGAACACGCAGGTGCCTGCCACAAGCACGTTGGCGCCCGCCGCCACGGCTTGTTTCGCGGTCTCGGGCGTGATGCCGCCATCGACTTCCAGCGCGATATCGCGGCCGGTCTGGCGGATCAGCTTGGCGGCGGCCTCGATCTTCTTCAGCTGGCTTTCGATGAAGCTCTGGCCGCCAAAGCCCGGATTGACGCTCATGATCAGCACAAGATCGACGAGGTCGATGACGTTGTCGAGCGCATCGACCGGCGTGCCCGGATTGAGCACCACGCCGGGCTTCTTGCCATGGGAGCGGATGAGCTGGAGCGTGCGGTGGATGTGCGGCCCGGATTCCGGGTGGACGGTGATGCCGTCGGCCCCCGCCTCGGCGAAATCGGCGATGAAAGGGTCCACCGGCGCGATCATCAGATGCACGTCCAGAGGTCTCTTGGCATGCGGCTTCAGCGCTTTGACGACCGCCGGACCGATGGTGATGTTGGGAACGAAATGTCCGTCCATGACATCGACATGGATGAGATCGGCACCGGCCGCCTCCACGGCTTCGATCTCGGCGCCCAGCCGCGCAAAATCGGCCGACAGGATGGAGGGCGCGATGCGGACCGGGACTGCCATCGGCCATTAAGTGCCGGATTCGAACCCCTGCCGCAAGGCGGGAATGCGCGGGCCCACGATCAACATCGCCGCCAGCGCCGGCCACCACATCATACGCGATTGGTAACGAAAATGCGGGCCCGAGAATACGCCGCAGACGAAGGCATTTCCGAGCAGCGCGACGAAGATGAAGGCAGGCAGACTGGCACCGTTCCAGTCCCCTGCGCGCAGACGCCTGCGCAGCATCACAAAGAGCAGCGCGACCGAGGCAAAGGCGGCGGGAACATGCAGCAGATTGAGCGGCAGGAACCAGAGATCGCCGCGCTGCTGATAGGCGGCTTGATAAACCGCCATCTGCTTGGGGATGGTGCGGCGGAATTCGGGATCCAGCACCCATTCCTGCGCTTCGATGCCGTCGCCGGTCGGGTAGGCGAAGAACTGGAGCGCCGTGTCGATCCCGGCCCAGGCGAGGTTTTCCAAGGGCGCCTGCGCCAGGCTCTCGCGCACCAGGAATGCCGACTCGGCGTCCATCTTCCGGAAGCCGCCCAGGCGGAAGAACGGACTGATCTTCTCCTCCCAGAGATAGGCGTCGGCCCGGCGGGGGAGATTGTCCTTATAGGCGCAAAGCCTGAGCTTCGGATTGGGGCAATCCTGGTCCAGCACCGGCTTGATCAAGCCGTCCTGCATCATGCGCGCGGCCAGGAACACCGAGCCGGCGCGACTGACGAAGATGTGCCGGGTGAAGCTGTAGTTCGCCGCCAAAACCAGCGCGAGCCCCGCCGCCACGCTCAATGCGGGAAGCGCAAGCGCCGGCCGCGGCAGCCGCCCCTCGAACTGTGCCGCCAGCCGAAGCAATCCCAGGACAAGCAGCAGGCCCGCCGCGACGGCGAGATGGGAGAAATGCACCGCCGTGCTCAAGGCGGCGAGCGCGGCGAGCGTCAGGCTGCGCGCCCAGCCGAGCTTGTGAAACGCAAGAAGATAGATCGCGATCGGCGCCACGGGGGCGAAGCAATCGGGCTCGATCTGCCCGCTGTACCAGGGCAGCCCCGTCGCGATCGCGAGCAACGCACCCAGCGCGAGCATCGTCCAGAGCGGCAGGGCGGGTTTCAGCGCGCGGGCGAATTCGACGGCAACGAACGCGACGATGGCACATTGTGCGATCGCCACGTACCAAAGGCTCTGGGGACCGCCGGCATATTTCAGGAACAGCGAATAGACGGGCGCCCGCTCGGCGATGAAGACATGCGCGAAACCTTCCAGCACATAAGCGCCGGTATCGTAGAAGATGATCGGAAAGCCGTTGCCCAGAGCCGCCAGCAGGAACAGCCCGGTGAGGAGCGCGACGGCCAGCATCTCGGCCGGCAGGCGCGAAAGCGGCATGGCCGGCAATGGCCGGCCAAGCAGCGCTATGCGCCCGGTCGATTCGACGGCGCTCATTCTCCCCCATCCCCAGCGATGCGCTCATCCTAACGGCAGAGCTTTCCTGCCGCAAAGCGACGCAATGTCCTGCTCCTTCAAGCCTCACGCCGCTGCCGAATGCATGCACTCCCGCGGTTGACTTGAGGGCGTCGAAACCTACACTCCGGCCCCGTTCGCCCTCCCGTCCATCGAGGTCCCTATGGCGGAAAATCCGCAACGACCCCAGCGCGCCCGCCCGCTCTCACCGCATCTGACGATCTATCGCTGGCCAGTCGCCATGGCGACCTCGATCACCCATCGCGCGACGGGGATTGCGCTTTCGGCTGGAACGGTCTTGCTCGCCTGGTGGCTGGTCGCCGCCGCGAGCGGACCCGAGGCCTATGCCGCCTTCGCCGCCGCCGCCGACAGCATCCCGGGCCGCATCGTGCTGTTCGGCCTGGTCTGGTCGCTCGCCTATCATCTGTTGAGCGGCATCCGGCACCTCGCCTGGGACCTGGGTTACGGTTTCGAACTGCGCACGGCCGAGGCGATGAGCTGGGCGATCATCTTGGGTTCGGTGGCGCTCGCAGCTGCGGTCTTCGCGCTGGCGCTTGCGGGGCAAGGCGGGTTCAACGCATGAGCATGGAAACGCCGCTGCACCGCGTCCAGGGACTGGGACCCGCCCATGCGGGCGTCAAGCATTTCTGGCGCGAGCGGGTGACCGCGGCCGCACTGGTGCCCTTGTCGATATGGTTTGCCTGGGCCGTCCTCGGCCTGGTGGGCGCCAATGAGCCGCAGGTGTTGACCTTCCTGGCGCGCTCCAGCTTCGGCGTTCCGCTGAATGCGATCCTGTTGGGCGCGTTCATCGTCATCATGGTCTATCACATGGCGCTCGGCCTTCAGGTCGTGATCGAGGACTATGTCCATGGCGAAGGCGCCAAGATCTTCCTGCTGCTGGCGACGCGCGCCTTCGGCGTCGCCATCGTCGCCGTCTGCGTCTACGCGCTGTTGAGCATTGCCCGGGCCGTCTAGATGAAAAGCTATCCGATCACCGATCACAGTTTCGACGTCGTGGTGGTGGGCGCCGGCGGCTCGGGCTTGCGCGCCACGCTCGAATGCGCGGCGCAGGGCCTCAAGACCGCCTGCATCACCAAGGTGTTCCCGACGCGCAGCCACACGGTCGCCGCACAAGGCGGCGTCGCCGCGGCGCTCGGCAATGCGGGCGAGGACGACTGGCGCTGGCACATGTACGACACCGTCAAGGGCTCCGACTGGTTGGGCGACCAGGATGCCATCGAGTATCTCTGCAAGAACGCGCCGGAGGCGGTCTACGAGCTGGAGCATTTCGGCGTGCCGTTCTCGCGCACCGAAGAGGGCAAAATCTACCAGCGCGCCTTCGGCGGCATGACGAGCCATTTCGGCAAGGGCATCGCCCAGCGTACCGCCGCCGCCGCCGACCGCACCGGACACGCCATCCTGCATTCGCTCTACGGCCAGTGCATCAAGCACGAGGTCAACTTCTTCATCGAGTATTTCGCGCTCGACCTGATCATGGACGACGACGGGGTGCGCGGCGTGATGGCCTGGAACCTCGACGACGGAACGATCCATCGCTTCAACGCGCAGATGGTCATCCTCGCCACGGGCGGCTTCGGACGCATCTATCAGACCTGCACCGGCGCCCACACCCAGACCGGCGACGGCAACGCCATGGTGCTGCGCGCCGGCTTGCCGGTCCAGGACATGGAGTTCGGCCAGTTCCACCCCACCGGCGTCTATGGCGCCGGCGTGCTCATCACCGAGGGCGCGCGCGGAGAGGGCGGTTACCTGACCAACTCCGAGGGCGAGCGCTTCATGGAGCGCTATGCTCCCAACGCCAAGGACCTCGCCTCCCGCGATGTGGTGAGCCGCGCGATGACGATCGAGATCCGCGAAGGCCGCGGCGTCGGCCCGCTCAACGACCACATCCATCTGCATCTGTCTCATCTGGATCCGAAGATCCTGCACGAGCGGCTGCCCGGCATCACCGAGTCGGCACGCATCTTCGCCGGCGTCGACCTGACCAAGGAGCCGATCCCGGTCTTGCCGACCATGCATTACAACATGGGCGGCATCCCGACGAACTACAAAGGCGAGGCGTTGACCCTGCGCGACGGCAATCCGGATTCGATCGTACACGGATTGATGGCGGTGGGCGAAGGCGCCTGCGTCTCGGTGCATGGCGCCAACCGGTTGGGTTCGAACTCGCTGATCGATCTCGTCATCTTCGGCAAGGCCGCCGGCCTGCAATGCGGCAAGGTGGTGACGCCGGGCCAACATCAGGACCTGCCCAAGGATGCCGGCGAAAAGACCATCGCCCGGCTCGACCGCTACCGCAACGCAAGCGGCTCGACGCCCACCGCGAATCTGCGCCGCGACATGCAGGTCGCGATGCAGGAGGACGCCGGCGTCTTCCGCACGGCGGAGGCGCTGAGCAACGGCAAGCGGCGCGTCGCCGCCATCTATCGCGGCATGAGCGACATCTCGGTGACCGACCGCTCGATGATCTGGAACAGCGACCTCGTGGAGACGCTCGAATTCGAGAACCTGATCCAGCAGGCGCTCGTCACCATCGAGGGCGCCCTGGCCCGCGAGGAAAGCCGCGGCAGCCACGCGCGCGAGGACTTCGCCCAGCGCGACGACGAGCACTGGATGAAGCACACTCTCGCCTGGCTTGACCCGCAGAGCGGCACCGTGCGCCTCGGCTACCGCCCGGTGCACACCCACACACTGACCAACGAGGTTGAATACATCCCGCCGAAAGCCAGGACGTACTAGTCTTGCCAATGTGGCCTCTTGTGGCTACATTGGGGCCATGAAGACCGTCGGCTTGCGCGAACTGAAAAACAACCTCAGCGCCTATGTCCGCGCCGCGCGCAATGGCGAAACCGTGACCGTCACCGATCGCGGACAGGCCGTAGCCCGGCTGGTTGCGCCGGAGCGCCCGAGCAACATCGACATGGTCCTGGATGAAATGGCTGCCCGCGGCGAACTCCGGCGCGGCAGGAAATTGAGCGCGGAAGAGAAAGCCAAGCTCTATTCGTGGCGGGGCCCGCCGCTGCTGAAGGGCATCACATCGGCCGAACTCTTGGATGAATTGCGCGAAGATACTGTTTAAGGTCCTTCGGACTATGGTCATCTATGCGGAATCGAGCGCAGCCGTGGCTTGGCTCTTCCGCGAGAGTCGCGCCTTTGAAGTTGAAACGCTCCTTCAAGCGGCGACCCGCACCGTTGCATCCGACTTGACGCTTATCGAGTGCGATCGCGCTCTTCGCCGGGCAGTGGCAGCAAGAAGAATTGACGAAAAGGCGGCGCAGGCCATTCATTCCAAATCTGCGGGCGTGGCATCCGCCTGGGATATTCTCAGTCTGGTACCGGCAATTGTGCAACGTGCTCGAGGCGATTTCCCAGGCGAGCCCATCAGAAGCCTGGACGCTCTGCACGTGGCGTGGGCGCTGCATGCAAAGGCCGTGTATCCTCAACTTTCCATCTTGAGCCTTGACGACCGCGTGCGGCGCGTCTCGGCTGCTCTCGGCGTTGCTGCGTTGCCGGCGTAGTTCATTCCCCCGTCCAGCCCATCCGCGTTCATTTGCGGCATCCGACCGGCGCAGTTCGCACATTCCCAAGGCACTTCCGCACCTATACGTTGAGCAACGAAGTGGAGTAGAGTCTCCCCCAGGCCGGGACGTACTGACCCTGGGACGAAGGGGGTGTGCAATGAGGCTGGGCGCGATTTTGGGCATCGGCTTGCTGGTCGCTTCGGCGCATGCGCAGCCCATCGACGTCACCGGCAAATGCACGGCCGTGCGCATCCGCGAGGCCTTCGACCGCAAGATCGTGCCCGATGTCGTCGGCTGTCCGGCAGACGCCACCGTGCCGTTGCTGCGCGAGTTCTACCGCGACGTCGAGGTCCGGCCCGGCGACCATCCCCGCAACGCCGCCATCGAAGGCGTTACGCGCCTGCGTATCGGCCTGCTCGTGATGGTTTCGGTTCCCGCGCCCGCGCAGACGCAGCAACGGCCCAAGGGCAACACGAACGCGGATGTCGAGCCGACGCGCGACAATGGCGCAAACTTCTGGAACTTGCTCGGTCAGGTCGCTAAGCAGATCGCGCAATCGCAACCCAAACCGGAGACCACTGAACCTCCGCAGAACACGGATACCGGCACCGCGCCGCAAGGCACGACACCGCAAGATCCGTCAGCGACCGCAGGCCCGGCCGCCGGCAACACCCCTGCCGTAATTGCGGCGGAGCCGGCGCCATCGAAACCGCCCGTCAAGAAGCCGCGCCCGCCCGTGGGGCAGCAAAAGCCAAGCCCTGTATCGCAAACCACAGACGTCCCCACGCCGTCCGCGAATCCCGCCCGCGCCGGCGCGGCAGATCAGAAGCCTTCACCGCCGGCCGATCAGAACAGCACTGTCACTCACAATACCCACGCCCTGCCGCCGCATCGCAACGCATCCGCGGGAAACACCGTCAAGGCAGGCGACGTCGCGCGCCCGCCGGCGAATGACAACACGCTGCTCTATTTCGTGCTTGGCGTCGTCATGATCGGCGGGGGAGCGGCAGCGGCAGCGGCACTGCGCGCGCGATCGAACCCGCCGCATATCCACGTCCCGCCCACCGCTAGATGCAGCTTCCGATGTGGCGCTCCGCAACTCAGCGTTACCGGATCTCTGATCGTGGAGCCCAGGCTCACCATCGGTCTCGAATTCAGGCCGGGTGCTGCCGAGGCCTCGCCGATCGTCGTCCTGCAGGAAAGGCAAGCCGCATGAGCCCCGGAAACGACTCGCTCTGGCTGGATTCCGTACTGGGGCCCGAGAGCAGCGATGCGCTTGCCGCGCAACTGGCAAAGGCAGGCGCGAAGGACAATTCACTTTCCGCGATGTCGTTGTTCGAAGGCGCCGTCGCAAACGCGGTCAAGTCCTGCCTGCATGTCGATCTCCTGGCGCTGCTCGCGGAGGGCTGGCGCACGGCGCAGGAAATCCACGCCGCGAAGACCGCCCCCGGGGTCACCGTGCTCAAGCTCGCCAATCACCAGATCAAGCGCGAGATCAAGCCGGTGCTCAAGATCGACGGCATCGACAAGCCGCTCGAGGCCAGCGTCGTGGTCGCCGGGCATTTCAAAGGTATCGAGCTCTCCATCGCGAACGGCGCGATCGTCAGCGTCGGCTCGGGACATTGCGACATCACGCTCGAATTCGACCTCGCCGGAGAGGCGCTGCAGGATCCAACGACATTGAAGGACTGGCAGCTTCCCGGCGAGCACCGCTTCGACCCGCCGCTGCCGATCCCCTGATCGATCGCTCATTTTCTTGCGGCCAAGCCCGTGAATTCGCAAGGCTTGGTGGCTGGAGCGCGCCACCGGGCCCAGCTACGGTCGCGCCGCAATCCGAGCAAAAGCGCGCCACGATGACCGATCTTGAAATCGCGCGCGGCGCGAAACTCGAGCCGATAGAGGCCGTGGGCGCCCGCGCCGGACTGCCTGCGGAAGCGCTTTACCGCTACGGCCCGCACAAGGCCAAAGTGTCGCTCGACTTCATCGCCGGGCTGGGAGAGCGGCCGCCGGGCAAGCTCGTCCTCGTCACCGCGATCAATCCGACCGCCGCCGGCGAAGGCAAGACGACGACGACGGTCGGCTTGGCCGACGCGCTCTCCGCGATCGGCAAGCGCGCCATGATCTGCCTGCGCGAGCCGTCGCTGGGGCCCTGCTTCGGCATGAAGGGCGGCGCGGCCGGCGGCGGCTACGCACAGGTCGTTCCGATGGACGAGATCAACCTGCATTTCACCGGCGATTTCCACGCCATCACCGCGGCGAACAACCTGCTGGCGGCGCTGATCGACAACCAGGTCTATTGGGGCAACCCGTTGCGCATCGATCCTTCCAAGATCTCCTGGCGCCGGGTCATGGACATGAACGACCGCGCGCTGCGCCACATCGTGGTCGGCCTCGACAACAACGGCCAGGTGCGCGAGGACGGCTTCGACATCACCGTCGCCTCGGAGGTGATGGCGATCTTCTGCCTCGCCGCCTCGCTGGCCGAGCTCGAAGAGCGCATCGACCGTATCGTTGTGGCGCGCGATTTCGCCAAGAAGAACGTCACCGCCAGGCAGATCCAGGCTTCCGGCGCGATGGGCGTGCTGTTGCGCGATGCGATGCAGCCCAATCTTGTGCAGACGCTCGAGCATACGCCGGCTTTCGTCCATGGCGGTCCCTTCGCCAACATCGCCCATGGCTGCAACTCGGTGATCGCGACGCGCACCGCGCTCGAGCTCGCCGACTACGTCGTCACCGAAGCCGGCTTTGGCGCTGATCTCGGGGCCGAGAAGTTCTTCGACATCAAATGCCGGCAAGCCGGTCTGACACCCGCCGCCGCGGTCATCGTCGCCACCGTGCGCGCGCTCAAGATGCATGGCGGAGTCGACAAGAAGGATCTCGGCGCGGAGAACGTGGCCGCGGTGAAGGCCGGCATGGCGAATTTGCTGCGCCACATCGAGAACGTGCGCAAGTTCGGCGTCCCCGTCACGGTCGCGATCAACCATTTTACCGCCGACAGCGACCGCGAATGCCAGGCGATCGTCGAGGGCTGCCGCCAGGTTGGCGTGCGCGCCCATCTCTGCCGTCATTGGGCCGAAGGCAGCAAGGGCGCCGTCGGCCTCGCCGAAGAGATCGTCGCGCTGGCCGGAAAGGGCTCCGATTTCCGCCCGCTCTATCCCGACGACATGCCGCTCACCGACAAGATCGCGACAGTCGCGCGCGAGATCTATCGCGCCGCCGACATTTCGCTCTCGCCCGACGCGGCCAAGAAGCTCAAGCAGTACGAGGCAGACGGTTTCGGCAAGCTCCCCGTCTGCATGGCCAAGACGCAGTACAGCTTCACCGCCGAGCCCGACATCCGCGGCGCGCCGAGCGGCTTCATCCTGCCGGTACGCGACGTTCGCCTCTCCGCCGGGGCGGGCTTCGTCGTGGCGCTTTGCGGCGACCTGATGACCATGCCCGGTCTGCCCAGGGACCCCGCCGCCTACCGCATCCGCATCAATGCCGAGGGCCAGATCGAGGGCTTGTTCTAGAGCCCTTGGCAAGGGTCGGGTAACCATTGGCGGGCTAAAGTGGCCCGATGTCGGACACTTGGACCATCAGCGTCGCCGGGCGGAGCTACGGCCCCTACCGCGCGGACCAGATGCAGGCCTTCGCCGCGGAGGGGCGCCTCGTCGCGCAGTCCCAGGTGGCGCGGGACGGCGCCAGCCAATACGGCCCTGCGAGCGACGATCCCCTGCTCGCGCCGCTGTTCGGCCAGCCTAGCGCTGCGCCGGCGCAGGCCGAACCTCAGCGTCAGCCCGCGCGCAGCCAGTTTTTCACCGCCGAGGGCAACGAGGACGTCCAATCCTTCGGCCGCAGCGAGGACGACCAGGGCAAGCGCGCGCATTTCGTCATCGTCGCCGACATGAAATCGCGTTCGATCTCCGGCCTCGAGGAGGAGATCTTCAATATCGGACCCGCCGTGCCGATCCTGCCCCAGGCCTGGCTGCTGACGACGGAGATGTCGATCAACGCCATCCGCCAGGCCCTGGTGCAGAAGCTCGGCAAGCTCGACATGCTGTTCATCACCGACGCCACCCACGACAAGGCGGCGTGGTTCAATTTCGGTCCCGAAGCCGATTCCCGAATCCGCCGCCTCTGGCAGAAAACGCCTGACGTCGCCGCCGCGCCCAAGCGCGCCGCGGGCTGACCGTCAGGGCCTCAGTGCCGGGCTTTGGAGCGTCCCTTGCGCTCGGCCTCGCGCAGCGACTTTCCTTCCTTGCCATCGAGCGCGGCTTTGGCATCTTTGCCGAGCTTTCCGATCTTGGACTTGTTGCGCGTAACGAAGCCTTCCTGCGCACGGTCGAAATTGCGCGTGGCCGTATAGCTGCCCTCGCCTTCGACTTTGCCGCCACGCTTCTTGGCCGCAGCATTCTGTTTCGCCGGCATGGATCCTGTCCGATTGCGATTTCCGAACCGCAACGCGGCGCCTGCGCGAAGGTTCCTCAATCCACCGGCTTCAGCCCGTCGCGAAAGCGCCGGTAGTTGGCGACATAGACCTGCGTGGAGAGCTTGAGCAGAGCGCGCTGCTGGTCGTCGAGCGTGCGGATCTGGCGGCCGGGGCTGCCCAGGATCATCGAACCGTCGGGGAATTCCTTGCCCTCCGCAATCAGCGTATTGGCGCCGACCAAGCATTCGCGGCCGACCTTCGAGCGGTTGAGCAGGATGGAGCCCATGCCGATCAGGCTGCCGTCGCCGACCGTCGTCGAGTGCAGGATGACATTGTGGCCGACGGTGACGCCGTTGCCGACGATCACCGGCTGGCCGGGATCGGTATGGCAGACGGAATTGTCCTGCACGTTCGTATCCTCGCCGAGCTCGATCCAGTCGTTGTCCCCGCGCAGCACCGCGCCGAACCACACGCTGGCATTCCGCTTCAGCCGCACGCGCCCGATCAGGACCGCGGTCGGCGCGATCCAGTATTCACCGTTTGGGGGCAGCTCCGGCGCGATGCCGTCGATGGCATAGAGAGGCATGTCGGTTTTTTCGTTCGATGCACGGATCAGTTTGCCGCCGATGCGCGCGGCCTGCAAATTTCACGTAAGCGTCGCACGAAACGCGTTACTCTCGAATGAGCCGACTGATTCGCGGGCGGGATGGTGCAGCGTATTTCGTTGCCGACTCATCGACATAAAGGGCCACAGCCCTTGTCCCTCCGCCCGCCTCCTTGCCTTTCGATTCAGTTCACCGTGACCAGGGAGTTCCTATGGCCAAGCGTTCCGCGCGGCAGAAAGCCCGCGAATTGCAGTATCACGAGCCGGCAAACGTCCATCCTCTCTTTCCGCCCGAGCGCGGCTGGAATCCCCACGATCACGACGAACACGCGCGCGACCGCAAATATGTGAAAAACGTCCGGGCGATGAGCCCGGCGCAGCAGCGATTGATGGACGCGATCAACGAGCGCTCCGTCGTGGTCGCGCTCGGCCCCGCGGGCACCGGCAAGACCTATCTCGCCATCGCCAAGGCGGTCGAAGCGCTGGAGAACGGCCGCGCCGGCCGCATCGTGCTGTCGCGCCCGGCGGTGGAAGCGGGCGAGAGCCTGGGCTTTCTCCCCGGCGACCTGCAGGAGAAGCTCGCGCCCTATCTGCGCCCGCTCTACGACTGCCTGACCGAGCGGCTCGGCACCAAGCGGCTCAAGGCGCTTGTCGCCGAGGGCACGATCGAGATCGCGCCGGTCGCCTATATGCGTGGGCGCACGCTCAACGACTGCTTCATCGTCATCGACGAGGCGCAAAACTGTACCTACGGACAGCTCAAGATGCTGCTGACGCGCCTGGGCTGGCGCTCGACCATGGTGCTGACCGGCGACCCCGACCAGACCGACCTGCTCAAGGGCATGTCGGGCTTGGGCGACATCGCTGACCGGCTCGAGCGCGTGCCGGAGATCGCGGTCGTGCGACTGGGCGACGCCGACATCGTGCGCCACCCCCTCGTCGCGGGCATGCTGACGGTGTTGTAGGCGATCTCGTAATGGCCGGGGCTTGCCGCCTTCGCCAAGGCTACGGCGGCCGAGTGTGATCTATGCTTGCCCGCCGAAGCTCAAAGCGTAGGCGGGACCCGGCCATGGCGACGATACTTCTACCTCAGCACCACGTAGATATTCAGCACCAGGAGCCCGATGGCGAAGCTCCAATAGGAGGCGATGGCCGCGGCGAGCCAGAAGGCCCAGGTCGAGCAGGACTTCGCCTTGAGCTTCGCCGCCGCGTTCTCGATCAGCACGTTGGGACCGGCCAGCACCATGACCGCGAAATAGGTTCCTTTTTCGAACCCGCTCGCGGGCTTGACCGCGAACAGGCGGTAGAGGTTGGCGAGGATTCCCGAGACGGTGAATCCCGCGGCCATCGCGAACAGCACCACGAATGCATCCCTGGCCATGAGGCGAATTCCTCCCACTGCGACAAACGTTCGGGATGCAGCGCTTGTGCCCGGGTTTCCTTGCCTTTGCCGCAGGAAATGTCTCAATCCGGCGCAGGCTTGTCCCCAATCCAAACAAGGGAATGGACGGAACCTGTCCGGACATCCACATGGAAATTTCACCTGGGCCGGAACGGGCCTGCGGTAACCTGGAACCCCCGTGCTACCATGTAGACGCGAGCTTGGAATCGCCCATGTCGATGAGCCGCAGCGATGACGACGAACTCGTCCGGAGACGTTCGGGCTGGCTGATCCCGCTCGCCGTGCTGCTGGCGATCACGGCGCTGTCGGCGCTGTTCCTCCTTTATTACCTGGCGCCCACGGCCCCGCCCCTGTTCTCCGAGCAGGTCTCGCCCAATTCGAGCACCGACGTGGTGGCGCTCGAGGTCGGCGGCGTGAAGCTGTGGATTCCGCAGAACTACCTGCAATACGACAGCGCGCGGCGCGGCGGCCGCCATCGCGAGGTGGCGCTGTTCGCGATGCTGCCGGATCTCAGCGGCTGGTCGAACTGGAATGCCGGCGCCTTCGCCGACAACGGACCCAATTCCAGCATCGTCTATCTCACCATCCGCGTGCAGGACAGCGTGATGAGCGAGCGCGAGCGGCTGGAGCGAATCTATCTCGCCTATGTTGCCGACCCGATGGGCGAAGCGGGTCCCTTTGGCCTGACCAAATACGCGTTCCGCCCGGACAGCGGTTACCACCGCGAAGATCTCTTCGTGGGACACACCGCGGGCGGCCCGGTCGTGCTGCGCTGCGAGCGGCTGGGGCCGGACGTGTCCAGCCCAAAATGCCTGCGCGACATGCCGCTCAAGGGCAGCGTCGGCGTGTCCTATCGCTTCAAGCGCTCCAAGCTGGCGCACTGGCGCGATATCGCGGACGGCGTCGACGGATTGCTCGCGGGTTTCGAGAAGCCGGCGCAATAGGAAGCATCAGCGCTTGCCGAAGACATCCTCGACGCTGCGATACCGCGGCAGCAGCGCATGCAGCGCGATCGCAAAGGCGGCGAAGGCAAACAGGCCGAGCGCGATCCATGCGCCGGCCAGCGGCAACAGGAGGCTGTGCGACCCCGCACGGCTCCAGCCCAGCCCGAGCACCAGGATCAGCGCTGCGCACATTGCGACCGGCGGCGCCTCGCCGACGAAGACCGGCTGGAGCGATTCCGCAGGTTCGGCGCCTGCGCGGATCTCGCCGCTCCAGCAGCGGCCGAACACCGCGAGCGGGACCAGCACGGCCGCAAGCGCCAAAGCCAGGACCGGCCAGCGGAATTCACCGGCAAAGCCTGCGAGCCATAAGCCGCACACTGCCAGGCTCAGTACCGCCGCCACGGCCAGACGCCAGTCGCGCATCCACCCCAAGGCCGCCGCAAACAACACGATCGCCGCGGCGGCGCCGAAGACTCTGCCGTGATGCGGCGCCGGCAGGCTGCGAAGGCGCAACAGCGCGATCGTCGCCAGCATCGCCGCGATGCCCGCGACGGCGAGCGCCCAGCGGCTTTCGGCGAGCGGGGCGAACCAAGCCGCCGCGCCTTGGCGCGCCTCGCGCGCGCGGTTGGCGGCGGCGATGAAATCCTCTGTATAAGGAACGACCGCCGCCATCCACAGCGCGGCGCCCAGCCAGGCGAGCTCCAGGATCACCGCCACCGACGCCGGAGCCAGCGCCCGCAGCCCCGCCACGCGGCCGATCGCCAGCGCCGGCAACAGCGGTGCCGCGACCGCGAGCGCCCCCGCCGGCACGACAGTCTTCACCGCGTCGGCGACGGCCTTGCGCGGCGCCGTGCCGGCGCAGACCGCGCGCGCCATCCTCTCGGCGACGAGAAAAAACAGCACTGTGCCGAACGCCGCCGCGGCGAAGATGAACTCCGCCACCGCCCCGTCCGCGTTGAGCGACCAGAAAATGCCGCCGAGCAGCGGCACCGACAGCGTCAGGACCGTCAGCAGCGCATGGCGCAGATAGAGATAGAGAACCGGCCCCGCAGCCAGCGCGGCCGCGACGAAAAAGGCCGCCGCCAGGTTCAACTGCGCGAAGCCGGGGCCTCCGGCAAATCCATTTCCAGAATCGCCATGTTGAAGGCGTAGGAGGTCTCGCCGTCCTCGGTATCCTTGAACAACACCCCGATGAACTCGCCGTTGACGTGGACTTCCACGGAGTCCTCCTGCTTCGGCCGCTCCACCACGGTGATGGTGTCGAGGCGGAAGAGGTTGCGCAGGTACTTCTCCAGGCGCCAGATTTCGCTGCGGGTCAACGGGCTTTCTCCGATGCGGCGGATTTGACGTGGCACGGGGCGGGCGCCCCGGTCAAGATGCGCCATGTCACAAGGGATTCCCCAGGGCTGGTACGGCGCAAGCGCCACAGCGGCGCCGCCCCGCGAAGCTTTGTCCGGACTGCTGCGCTGCGATGTCTGCGTCGTCGGCGGCGGCTACACCGGCTTGAGCGCCGCGCTGCATCTGGCCCTCGCCGGCGCAAGGGTGATCCTGCTGGAAGCCGAAACCGTCGGCTTCGCCGCGTCGGGCCGCAACGGCGGACAGATCCATACCGGCTTCCGCAAGGAGCAGAGCGAGCTCGAAAGCTGGCTGGGCAGGCAACATGCGCGCGAGCTCTGGGAGCTGGGCGCCGAATCCAAGGCGCTGGTGCGCGAGCTGGTGCATACCCACGCCATCGATTGCGCGCTGAAGGACGGACTTGTCATCGCCGCACACAGGATGTCCGCGGCCCACGCGCTCGAACGCGAAGCCGAGCATCTGGCGTCCCAATACGGATACACGCAGCTTGCCATGCTGGACGCCGCGCGGACGGAAGCCGAACTGGGCACGCGCGTCTACCCGGCGTCGCGTTTCGACAGCGGCGGCGGCCATCTGCATGCACTCAACTTTGCGCGCGGACTTGGGCGTGCAGCGGAAACGGCGGGCGCCGTCCTGTTCGAGCATTCGCGCGTGCTCGCGCTCGACGAGGACAAGGCCGGCGTCAATGCGCGCACCGCCGGCGGCACGATCTCCTCGGACCAGGTCGTGCTTGCCTGCGACGCCTTCAGCGGCGCGCTGGCGCCGCAGCTTGCGCCCTATATCGGCCAGCTCGAAAGCTTCATCGTCGCGACGGCGCCGCTCGACGAAGCGCTTTACGCTCGCGTTCTGCCTTCCGACGCTGCCGTCGCCGATACTCGCCATGTCCTGGACTACTACCGCAAGAGCGAGGACCGGCGGATGCTCTTCGCCGGCCGCGAGAGCTACTGGCGGGTGCCAAAGGACGTGGCAGGCATGGTCGGGCCGCGCATGGCGCATGTCTTTCCCGCGCTTACGGGCGTGGCGATCGACTATGCCTGGCACGGCACCGTCGGGATCACGCGCACGCGCATGCCTCATCTCGGGCGCCTGTCCAAGCGCATGCTGTTCGCGCATGGCTATTCCGGCCAGGGCGTGGCGCTGGCGACGCTGTGCGGCAAGCTCATGAGCGAAGCCGCGCTGGGAAAGCCTGAACGCTTCGACGTCCTCGCGCGCGTGCCCGCCGCACCCTTTCCCGGCGGACAGCTGCTGCGCCGGCCTCTCGTGGCGGCGGCGCTCGCCTGGTTCAAGCTGCTCGACGCGCTGCCCGGTTGATGTTCGCGCATCGATTGAATAGGCTCTACAGCCGATTTAAGGGCGGGGGACGCCATGTCGATGTGGGACCAGATCGCGGCACAATTGTTCGCGGGATTTCTCAAGGCCTTCGCCTTCTACAGCGTCGCCATCCTCGTCGCCTTCCTGATCGCGCTGCATTTCCTCCAGCGCAAGCTGCTCGACCGCGTGACGGATGTGCTCGCCTGCTGTTCCGAGGCCATCAAGGGCACCGTCATATTCAAGAACGCGGTCGCCTATTTCGACCGCCGCACGCCCGCAAGGGTCGATCAGATAGCGTCGAAGAATAAAATTCTCACCCTCAGGCACAGGATCGTGTCGCGCATCGTCCTGCATTTCCTGCCGCCGGCGCTGCTCGTGATGATGACGCTGTTCTTTTCCTTCGTTGCATTCTACGGCGCGCAGATGATGCCCAAGGACGCGACGGCCAGCTTCGCGCTCGGCGGTGCATCGGCGATTTTGCCGGCCGCGAGCATCACGGCGATGGCCGATCTGGGCAAATACGAAGCGACCACGCTGTTCATGATCTCCATCGCGTTCATCGTCTCCTATGTGCGCACCATCATGCGGCTGGTTCGGCGGATCAACGGCAACGACATGAACCCGATCTCCTATTACTTCCTCTCTCTCAACATGCTGACCTCCGTGCTGGTCGCGATCGTCGCCCGCCATCTGGCGACGATTTTCGCGGTGACCGCAACCAACGCTTCCGTACACGATGCTTCCCCGGTCCTGCTCGCGGCTCTCGCCTTTCTCATCGGCTGGAACCCCGCCATATGGCTCGACGTCGCCTTCGACAAGGTCTCGCAATGGACCAATTTCGCCTTTCTCAAGGCGCGCCCGCCTCTGAAAGACAATCTGCCGCAGGACATGAATCTCCTGATGATCCAGGGCCTCAATGGCGATCACGTCGACAGGCTGGAGGAACTCGGTATCGTCAATTGCCAGGATCTTTCCGAGCGCAACGCGATCGTGTTGTGGCTGCGCACGCCCTACACGCTGGAGCTGATCTGCGATTGGCTGGCCCAGGCCCATCTGTGCACGCTGTACGAAGACGAACGGCTCCTTCTGCTGCGCCAAGTCGGAATCCGCGACATCTGCGGCTACATAAAGGCGCTCGACGACGACAGGAGCGTCGCCTCCCTGGTCGCGGTGCTGAACACGCCAAGAGCGGTCCCGGCGGACCCCAAGAAGGCGCCGCCGCCGCGTCCGGACATCACCGACGCGCTGCTCAGGACCCACAAGGCCGAGCTGGAGCAGAAGCCCGCTTATCTGCAGCTGGTCGAATTGCACGCCGCAATGGTCCCGGAGCGGAAGAACGTGGTGCCGCCGGTTGAAGTTGTGCAAGCGCCAATGCTGGCGGCGGAGTAGTCCAGCCCATTTCACTTCAAATCTTGTAGTCAGTGTCCTCTATCACCTGGTTCATCTCCTGCGACGGGCGCTCGGCGCCGGCGCAGTTGGTGAGCTTGGCCGGCACGCCGACGGCGGTGCAGCCCGGCGGCACCGATTTCAGCACCACGCTGCTGGCGCCGACGCGCGAATATTCGCCCACCTCGATGTTGCCCAGCACCTTGGCGCCCATGGAGAGCAGGACGCCGCGGCGGATCTTGGGATGGCGGTCGCCGCCTTCCTTGCCGGTGCCGCCCAACGTGACGCCGTGCATGATGGAGACGTCGTCCTCCACCACCGCGGTCTCGCCGATGACGACGCCGGTGGCGTGGTCGATCATGATGCCGCGGCCCAGCCGCGCGGCGGGATGGATGTCGACGTCGAACAATTCGGAAATGCGGCTCTGGAAGAACAGCGCCATGCCCTCGCGGCCTTCCTTCCACAGCCAATGCGCGATGCGATAACACTGCAGCGCATGGAAACCCTTGTAGAACAGGAAGGCCTGCACATGGCTGTGGCAGGCGGGATCGCGGTCGTAGACCGCCGCGAGGTCCGCCCGCACCGAGATGCCGATCTCCGGATCGGCCTCGATCGCCTCGACGAACAGCTCGCGCGCCAGCATCGGGCTGACGTCGTCGCCGCCGACCTTTTTCGCCAGATGATAGGACAAGGCGTCCTCCAGCCGGTCGTGGTTGAGGATGGTGGCGTGCACGAAGCTCGCCAGCGCCGGCTCCTGCGCGGCGAGTTTCTTCGCTTCGTCATGCATCGCCGACCAGATCGGGTCGCAGGTCGCAAGCTTTTCCGCACCGAGTGCCATGAGATTTCTCCTTGCGCGCATTGTAGCGGCCGCGCGCCTTGCCACCAACAATGTCCACAATCAACGCTCATAAACCTGTAATTTGCGCGTGCCGGGACACCGCCTACATAGGCGCCCGGCCGTTCGATCCCAAGGCCGCCGCCCCGAAATAGGTGCCACCATGCCCGACGCACACCCCGTCCTGAACCGTCCCGCGCCGAATGCCATCGATCTTCTGCTCAGCCGGCGCTCGGGCTCGGCCAAAGCGATGACGGGTCCGGGACCCGACCACGGGCAACTTGAGACAATTCTCAAGGCCGCCGCGCGCGTGCCCGATCACGGCAAGCTGTTTCCTTGGCGCTTCATCGTCTTCGAAGGCGAGGCGCGCGCGCGTTTCGGCGACATCCTGGCCGCCTGCCTGCCCGCGGCCGAAGCGACGGACGAGCGGCGCGCCATCGAGCGCGGCCGCTTCCTGCGCGCGCCGGTGGCGGTCGGCGTGATCAGCCGCGTGCGCGAAGGCATTCCGATCCCGGTCTGGGAGCAGCAGCTTTCCGCCGGCGCGGCGTGCCAGACCCTGCTGATCGCCGCCACCGCGATGGGCTTCGTCGCCAACTGGATCACCGAATGGGCGGCATACGATCCTTGCGTGGCGCAGCACCTCGATCTGCAGCAGGGCGAGCGCGTCGCGGGTTTCATTTATATCGGCCGTCCCGCCCAACCTCTCGAAGAGCGCGTGCGCCCGGAGATGGACAAGATCGTGCGCTGGTTCTGACGCTGCTACGGCACCGTTTGCGCCCACTCGAGCAACAGGGCGTCGGCGGGGTCGGCGCGCAGCGCCTGCGCGAAAGACTCCCAGTTCGCGACGCGAAGGCGATAGTCCGGCTCGTTGTCCTGCCGCGGAATATCGTCCGGCTCGGCGACGACGCCGAGCGGCGGCAAACCGCACGCTTCGAGCAAGGGCAGGATCGCCTCCAATGTCTGGCGACCGGTCCGGCCCTCGATATGCCTTTCGTAGGATAGTTCCGCAAATGGTTTGCCGCGCTCGACAAGAGCCGTCCGCATCTTCTTAAACCAGCCCTTGTGCCACTTCGCCCAGCCGACGAACGATTCCGGCGAAAGCTCCGGCTTGATGGCAGTCGTATCGATGCCGCGATGCTTGCCGACGATTTGCGCCTTTTCTTGCGAAATGAAGCAATCGATCGGCCGGCGCCGCAGTATCGCGTAAGCGATATCGTCGGCGGCCAACAACGCCTGCAGGCCCTCGCGCTCCAGATGTCCGGGGAAGACCTTGAACGCGAGGATGCGCTTGCGCCGCACTCCCTGCAGCGCATTCAGGGTCGCGAGCGGGTTCTGCCTGCGCCAGGCGATATAGGCCTCGGCATCGTGCACGGCGCCGTTCGAAGCGGCCGCCAGCGCCTCGACTTCCCGGGGCGCGAGGTCGCCGCGGGCATGAGGATGAAAGAGCTCCGATTTGGTGTTGAGGCCCGTGCTGTTGAGGATGCGGTTCAGCCGGGTCGAACCGGTGCGCGCAGCCGCGAGGATACAGAGAAATCGCATGCAGACGATGCTTCCAGTTCCCGGTCATAGCGCACAAGCCAGCGATGCCGCGCAAGCCCGCCGCTTGCCTTTTGCCCTCCCCTGGTAAAGAATCTCCCCGTCGAAACAAGGGGATGGGGCGTGTCTCACTTGGCCCTGACGGGCACAGGTCTGTGCGTGCCGGAACAGTCCGTCTCGAACGAGGAGCTCGTCGCCTCGTTCAACGAGTATGTGCGCCGTTTCAACGCGGAGAACGCCGACGCCATCGCGGCCGGCACGGTCGCGGCGCTGATGCCGTCCAGCGTGGAATTCATCTTCAAGGCGTCGGGCATCAAGAACCGCTACGTCGTCGACAAGAAGGGCGTGCTCGATCCCGAGATCATGTGCCCGCGCATCCCCGAGCGGCCCAACCACCAGGTCTCGGTGCTGGCGGAGATGGCGGTCGCGGCAGCCCAGGAGGCGATGGAGCGTGCCGGGCGCAGCGCCGGCGAGATCGACGCGGTCATCGTCGGAGCCTCCAACATGCAGCGCGCCTATCCCGCGATGGCGGTGGAGGTGCAACAGGTCCTGGGCATCGACGGCTTCGGCTTCGACATGAACGTCGCCTGCTCGTCCGCCACGTTCGCGCTGCAGGCCGCTGCCGACATGGTGGCCGCCGGACATGCGCGCGCCATCCTGGTGTGCAATCCGGAGATCTGCTCGGGGCACCTGAATTTCCGCGACCGCGACAGCCATTTCATCTTCGGCGACGTCGCCACCGCCTTCATCGTCGAGCGGCGCGAGGACGCGCGTCGCGGCGGCTGGGAGATCCTTTCCACCAGGCTGCTGACCAAATTCTCCAACAACATCCGCAACAATTTCGGCTTCCTGAACCGCACCGCGCCCGAGGGCATCGGCAAGCCCGACAAGCTGTTCGTCCAGGAAGGCCGCAAGGTGTTCAAGGAGGTCGTGCCCATGGTGTCGGAGATGATCCTCGCGCACCTGGCCGACAACGGGATCGAGGCGTCCGCGCTGAAGCGCATCTGGCTGCATCAGGCCAACCAGGGCATGAACGATCTCATCGCGCGCCGCGTGCTGGGCCGCGACCCCGAACCCGGCGAGGCGCCCAATATCCTCGACGAGTTCGCCAACACGAGCTCCGCCGGCTCGGTCGTCGCCTTCCACCGCCATAACGAAGACTTGAAAGCCGGCGACCTTGGCTTGCTCTGCTCGTTCGGCGCAGGGTATTCCGCCGGCAGCGTCATCCTGAAGAAATTCGCCGCGTAACGAGCGCATCAGAGGACATCATGGACACCACCGCCGGCGGCGCGCGCAAGAGCCCGTCCTTCATGGGCCACCCGATCGGGCTGGCGTGGCTCAGCGCGTCGGAATTCTGGGAGCGCTTCGCCTATTACGGCGCCCAGCCGCTGATCGCGCTCTACATCACGCAATACCTCCTCAAGCCCGGCCATGTGGAGCAGGTGATCGGCTATTCCGCGCTCAAGGGCTTCATTGCGTTCGTATACGGCGCCGGCCTGCAGCCAGAACAGATGGGCATTGCGATCTCCGGCATCTATTCGGCGCTGGTCTATCTGACGCCGATCCTGGGCGGCCTGATCGCGGAGCGCTGGCTCGGCCGCACGCCGACCGTCGTCATCGGCGCGGTGGCGATGACTGTCGGGCAGTTCCTCATGGCGCTGGATTCCGGGTTCGTCCTCGGCCTGGTGCTGCTCGTGCTCGGCGTCGGCTGCTTCAAGGGCAATATCGCCAGCCAAGTCGGCGATCTCTATTCGCTCGAGGACAAGCGCCGTGCCGACGCCTTCCTCATCTACTTCATGGGCATCCAAATGGCGGCGATCGTCACGCCGCTGGTCTGCGGCACGCTGGCGCAAAAGGTCGACTGGCATCTGGGTTTCGTCGCGGCCGCGGTGGGCATGACCATCGGGCTGGTCATCTATCTCTTCGGCCGCAAGCACTATCCGCCGGAGCCGCTGCACCGCAAGGCCGACGCCGGGGCGCGCCCGAAGCTCACCGCGCGCGACTGGAACGTCATCGCGCTGCTCGTCGTGCTGCTGCCGGTGCTGGCGCTCTCCACGCTCGGCAATCAGGAAATCCCCGGCGCCTATCTGATCTGGGGCCAGAAGACGTTCCAGACGGTGTTCTTCGGCTTCTCCGTGCCGATCACCTGGCTGGTCTCGATCGATGCCATCGTCAGCGCCATCCTGATGGGCATCGTCATCGCGTTCTGGCGCTGGTGGGGGCGGCATTGGCGCGAGCCGTCCGAACTCAGCAAGATCATCCTGGGCACCCTGATCAGCGCGCTGGCGCCGTTCCTTCTTGCCGGCGCCGCGGCGCAGTTCCAGTCGAGCGGCCAGCCGGTCTCGCTTGCCTGGGCGATCGGCTTCCACGTCGTCAACGACACCGGCTTCTCGATCGCGCTACCGATGGGTATCGCGCTCTATTCGCGCGTCGCGCCGAAGGGAATGGGCGGCGTGATGATCGCGGTCTATTACGTCAGCATCTTCATGAGCAACTTCATGGTCGGCAAGATCGGCGGCTGGGTGGCGACCATGCCGGGGACGCAGTTCTGGATGCTGCATACCGCGCTGATGGCGGGCGCCGCGGGGGTGCTCCTTGTCTTCCGGCTGCTATTCGGCAGCCTTCTCGCGCCGCCCTACGACAAGCCTATCGCGAATTGAAGCCTCGTTCCGCGCAAAGCTCCGCCGCCGATCGCGGCGAGGTTTTTTCGCGGGCGCTGAAATACGCGCGGATGTTTGACGAGCTTCTTCTCTCGCTGCGGTCCTTTCGCACCTGTGGGGATTTAGCGGAAATGGGATTTCGACCGTGACGGTTCAAGGGGCGGTGCTGGGCTAAATTTCCTGCCAGTGGCTGAATTAGACCACGCCGCGACTCGGCAAGTGGTCCATTTTGCCCGAGTGGGTCAATTTGAGATTCTAGCTCCCCGGCCTCTTTCCGAACGGAAGCTTGGATACGACACCATCCCTCTTTGGAAACAGGTACCGGGCAACAATAACGAACATGCCGATAATATTGACGGTTGTCGTACCAATTGCCGCGAGTAAAACATTCTCGCTTAGATCAAACCAGTTCCTGGGATAGAGGAATCCTTGCGCTAGGAGAAGCAAGAATATGCCTGCTAACCATGCGGCCATCAGCCAGAATAAACGTTTCGCATAAAGTTTGCGCTCATCCGCGTCCTGTTTGATCCCGTCAATATGAGCGCGCCATTCCTGAGCCTCTAAGTCTTTTTCCTCTTCTATGGTCTTCGAGTCAGCAACGGCAGCGGCGGACACCGCCGCAGGTTCTGCGATTGCAGAAATATCAAGTCTATTCGGCGACTGCCCCACGCTGCCTCTTCGCGTCGAACTCTTCTTTGATGAAACTGTCGGGGATATCTACATTCCTGTTTCCGCCAGCGGCTTTGTAGGCTTTGTCCCATGCTCCGTTGGGGACATGACTCAGGTTGGATAGGTAGACGGCACTTTTGCTTCCGTAGACTGTCCAAATTTGTTCCAAGAATTCTTGGATTTCTGGTTCGTTATCCACATGGGGTTCAACAATCTTCGCGTTCAAAATTGTTTTTGGTGTCACGCCGGAATAATCCAAATCCCATGCGCGGCCTGCGATCGGACCTCGTCCGAAATTCTTAAATTCGTGATAGATCGACGGAATCACTGGACCGTAGTTCCAAGCCTGAGGATGCTCGGTAATCAGCGGTTGGTTTGCCAGTGATAGATACCAACCGTGAGCAAAATAGATAAGCTTTTGCAGCTTCATCGGGTCCAACTTGACCCCGTCTTGATCTGCGCGGTCCAGAAACCAGTTGGCTATCGCTGCGGTGTTGTAGGGGGCGGCCATACGTTCCAATATCGTTTTTATCGCAGAAAATTCAAATGCCTCCCTTGACACCGTTTTGTACATATTGTATAAACTGGCGTCCCAACCTTCACCAAGGGGGTTTCAAGTTGCCTGAGAAAATCTCGACCGCGAAGGCCCGTGACCAATTCGCGGAAGTGATCAATCAAGTCACATATCGAGGCGTTCGGATCGTGCTTACCAAGCACGATAAGGAAGTTGCCGCGGTCGTTCCTATTGCCGATCTGGAGAAATTGGCGCTTCTCGAACAATCAATGGACCTAGAAGAGGCAAAGGATTCGCTACAGGAAGCCGAGGCCAATGGCGGGATGATCTCTCTCGCTCAGCTCAGGGCAAAATTGGCCGCAAAAAAATAATGTTGGACCGGGGAAGCACGATCTAAAACCAATCTCCACATAGGGGGCAGATTTGTCGAAACGGTATTTGGTGCAGATTACGCCGCGTGCCCAAAAGCAGATCAAGAAACTCGCCCCTTCCGTGCTTCCCCACGTCCTCGACTGTCTGGAGAGACTGCAAACGGACGCGCATCCAACGGGCGTCGAAAAGCTAAATCAAGACCCGAATTTTTGGCGTATCAAAGCAGGCCAAGCGCATCGCGTGGTCTACACGATACTTGAAGAACGGTCGGCAATCGTGATCGCTCTTGTGAGCCCGCGCCGTGAGGTCTATCGCGAGGTTGCCAACTTGAACCATGCACAATTGATCCGACTCGCAATGAACGAGAATTACCTTCAGGCGAGCAGCGCCAGGCATTAGAAGCCGTGGTGCATCATTCCGCGACCAAAACGTAACCGCCTCCGAGGTCGTAAGCGCAAGTATCGGACCGTCCCGCTATTCGAATATGCCGGGATCGCTCTTGCACGCGAATACGCTGATTACCCACTCGCGGGGCCGCTCAGGTGGCCTTGAGCTTCGCGATGAGCCGCTTGAAGTGCTCCGCTCGTTCCTCGGCCAATTTCAGCACTGCCTTCTCCCAGCCCTTCGGCGGAGTTCGGTATGAGACCGTCCCCTCTGCCCGACGCGCCTGCCGGATCGTCGCCACAGAGCATCCCAGGGCATCCGCCAGCTCTTCGTGGGTTACGACCTCAAACAGCTTGTCTGTGGCATCCCGAAAATTAATCGACATTTTTGTATCCACCTCGCTTGACATGCGAAGAAGTGTCCCATATACTGGATACACGATCAAGAGGGAGGTAGCCATGAAGCTTAGGAGAAGAAAGGAAGCCCAAGCCGAGCTAGCCGGTCGGTTTGGGCAGGATGAACCCGGCCAGAGACTAACCGGGAAGCTCCGGGACGTAGGAAAACCCGGGGCTTCCATTCTCAAGATCGAGCCGTGCCGTGAACGTACTCCCGATGGAAAAGAAGGCCGCTGTCATCGCAGCAATATGCGAGGGCGTATCGATCCGAGCGACCTCCCGCCTCCATGATGTACACAAGAACACCATCCTGAGCCTCGGGCTCAAAGTGGGCCAGGGCTGTACTGCGGTGCATGGCAAGCTGATGAAAAATCTTCAAATTGGCCGCATCGAATTGGACGAAGTATGGTCCTTCGTGGCGAAGAAAAAAAAGAACGTCACCGAAAACGATCCCGACACAGTAGGGGATCAATTCATCTACCTTGCGATAGACTCGACGGGCAAAGCAATTATTTCGTGGCTGGTCGGCAAGCGGAATGCTCGCAACACACTCCGGTTTGTGGAGGATGTCCGTTATCGCGTCCTTGGAGAGCCCGAGTTTAGCACCGATGGCTATCAGCCGTACCCCAAGGCTCTTGAACTCGTATTTGACAATGCGCCCCACGGAATTGTGGACAAGCAAATGGTCGTAGTCGCTGGTGGCCCTGACAGCGAGCACTACTACGCAAAGGAGACGCTGGTGAAAGTTGAGCGCACCGCCGTTCGAGGGGCGCCGGCGCATATCTCGACAAGCTTCATCGAGCGCCAGAACCTCACACTACGGCAATCATCGCGGCGTCTAACTCGATTAAGCAGCGGCTTTTCAAAGAAGTACGAAAACCATTGCGCTGCAATCGCGCTTTACGCGACGCACTACAACTTTTGCCGAGTTCACGAAACGCTTCGCATTACACCCGCGATGCACTTGGGTGTAACGGACCATGTCTGGAGCATTTCCGAATTGATTGGCGCGGCTCTGGACGGGGAGATTCAAACCCGAGTGGAACGTGAAAAATCGCGCTTCCGCGTCATACAAGGGGGGCGCATCTAGGCGCTCGCCTTATCGTATATGGCACCGATCTTTGACACCCGGTCGATTGTGAATGCTAAGATATTAACAGTGTTTTCGACGTTGTTGATTTCGGACAGGGTAAGCGTATGACCCTTTCTGTTCTTGAGGTATTTTCGGATCACCTGATATCCGCCGATTTCGAATTCCCACACCGACGCGGATACGTTTCCAAAGAGCTGCGTCTCATTGATGTAAACTCGCTGCTCTAACTCGGAGTATCTATACTTCTCGACGTTGTTATTTCCATTGCCAGTGTATGCACCCAACCCAAGCGACGGTACACTCTTTAACACGTGTGCGTCGAGAAGTTCTTGACCGAGGGCGGCGAGTTGATCGAAACCATTTTTTGATTTTACGAACGGTATTCGGGGAAAATGCATTCGAAGAAAATCCCTATATTCGCGGCGATAAGCAGGCGCATGCAGAACCGCATATATATAGCCTAGGATTTGCTCTGGACTGTGAGAGTGAGCGTAGCGCTTGTTGAGCCACTTCCTGAATTTTGGATCGAGATTTTCCTTGCGCTCCGAAGCTTGGAGGAGGTCGCTTTCCTCATACAGATAGAGCGGGAACAGATAGTTCACTTCCTTCATCGAGACGACATGGTGCGTGATAGGGCGGTCTACCGCCAAGACATGGCGCCAATCTCCCTGAACATCGGCCTTGCGAATTACAGATATGCCGATGTTCTCCCGGAGCATGTGCCGCATCACACGCTCACGGCGGTGAACTGCGACATTGCTGTCCCATATGGTCCATCGTTCGTCGAACGGCTGATATAGAACCGATGCCAGTGCGGACTTAAGGTCTACCTTTCGCAGCGCCTTCTTGGCTGCCGAGTAGTTCCACTGACTTTGGCCACAAAGCCTAAATAGTTTGCGGGCATCCTCCTCATTGTCCGTAGCTAGCAACTGTTTCACTTTGCCAATTGCTTCTTCCTCTGTGAAGGAAATCGCAAATTCGTCGTGCGTTGTTACGATACCAGGCGCTGGATCCCCGGAGCGGGAGAATATTTCCGGCAAAGACCAGAATGACTGGTACGCCTCCGCCTCCGGAGTCATCGAATCGACAGGGGCGTAGAGATAAGCTGGCGATGAAGGGTTGACCTTGGCCCAACTCAGATTTTCCATGTTGACTTCAGCGAGCATCTTGTATTTTTCAATGCGCTCGCCCCACACGTCCGTCCGCCAAACGCCTCTCGCAAGTCCAGGTCGTTTGACAAAAAGCGCAATAGCAACACCTTGTTTGATGTCAAAGACATTCTCATCACTCGCGCCGTCGGGCGTTTTCTCCCGTTTGTTGGAATTGCCATGTAGGTCAATGATGAATATTTGTTCGAATGAATCCATCAAGGACTTTCGCATTCCACAAAACGTGGGATTGTCGAGGTATGAGTTGTCGGTGATGACTGCAACAAGGCCTTCTGGTTTCTGATCCATCTCATATTGAGCGAACCGTATGAATTTCACGTAGTCATTTTGCAGCCACTTGCCCTGGCCCGGTTTGTTGAGCTCAGGGAACCCCTCCCGGTACTTCCGCACCTGAGCACCTATCCACGCATTCTTGTTTTGCGAGTGACCGGCGTATGGTGGGTTTCCAGTGATTACGAGAACGCCGCTCTTCTTGACCTCAAGGGCTCTTTCAGTTTCTTCGCTAAGAGCCGGTAGAAGATAATTGTGCTGGGGTTCAAGCGGCTCCAACGTGTTTGTTAGAAGAATGTTGAATCGACTTTCGACGCCTAGTTTGATCTGCCGGTCTTCTAGGTATTGAGACAGCTTCAAGTGTGCGATGGTGTATGGTGCAATCAGAAATTCGAATGCAAAGACGTTTTTCAGTACATGCTCCCGGAGCAGAAGAGCGGTTTTTGTGGACGAAGTGGATTTCTCAATTATTTTCTCGATAATCTCGACAATGAACGTTCCTGTGCCACATGCAAAATCCAGAACAGTTACGCGCTTGTGGTCGGCGAGACCGGCTTTAAGCCCAAAGCGCGATTTGAGGAGATCATCGGTGGCGCGCACGATGAAATTCACGATAGGCGGTGGCGTATAGTAGACGCCTCGGCGCTTGCGAAGGGCCGTATCATATTGTGCTAGATAGTCTTCATAGAAGTAGATGAAGGGGTCCCGCGAGAAGAGACGCCACTCGTCTTCGTTTGATGCTTTGAGATTGCGATAGGCGCGTTGGCGATTTTTGAAGGAGAGATTTTCTCTTACGGAGGCAACATCGAGGCCATTTATGATTGACAATATCTCATCGACCACCCAACGAACTTCTTTGTAGAAGTCGATCTCAAGTACGTCCAGAAAGCTGACTAGCTCTTGTATAAGCTTGAAGGACGTTGGGATATACTTCTTCGCCGTCGACAACGTGAGTGAAGTGCCGTTTGCATTGAGCTTGGAGAGAAAAAGCCCGTAGGCAAGGGTCTGCGCAAAGGCGTCGGCAAATTCAGAGACGGTGATGGCTTCAGATACTTGATTTTTGAAAGCGGCGTACAAACCATATAACCTCTCACCTTGACCATATTTCTTTTGCCGGGCGAGTTCATCTCCCAAGAAGTCCCTTAGCAACCTGCTCCGGGTGGCTAGAGCATCGGCAAGTTCGTTCGCGGTGGAAATGCGCTGTGGTGCGACAGAAGCGAACCGATGAAGTAGCGATGAAAGCTCTGTCGTTCGCGAGGTTTCGAGTTTGAACTTTGAGGCAAAAGCCTGCTCTTTGTCCAAGAGCATGATAATCCGCGCATCTGCATCTTTGACCAAAACCCATTCGAGATAGTTGGTGAGCAAAATGTTTTTCGATAATGTCAGGTAGCGGGCGATCTGGGCGGACTTGAGGACCTCATTTAGATTCGTGCCTAGCGGCTTGGTTTCGACGTAGCCGACTATTTGTCCATTGATGTGCAACTTGAAGTCAGGCGCACCCTTTCCTTGGACTCGTTTGGGCTCATGGATAACCGTGACGCCCGGAGGTGAAAACTGTTCGAGCAAAGCCTTTACCGCATGCCGGTCAGTATGCTCGGTCTTGTCCTTAGCGGGGGTTTCTCGAAGAGAAGTGACATAAGCCGCGAATGCATCGGGCCTTTTGTGGCGCGCACCCACGCCGCTAGCGCCAGTATGAATGTTGTTCATAACTCGCCCCCGGAGACTTTTTAGCTTGACATGGGCGAATCGGATTAGGGTAAACGCGCGTGCCGCTGAGCGTCTTCCAACCACATGATCTTGTGGTGTCGGGATTCGAGGACTCTACGAACTCAAAATTTTTCTCGCGGCCGTGGAATTCCCCCACGAGTGGTCCATTTTGCCCGAGTGGGTCAATTTGGATTATGCCCACTTTGGAGTGGGTCAAATCGTGGCTAAACAGCCCAGCACCCAAGGGGCTGCGCAAAAAATATTTTCGCCCCGGATTCTGCGCCTAAGCCCTTGACGGATATAGCCGAACAAAAATGACGCCCAAAAATTGGTGCATCGCAACAAGCGGCGGAAATTATTTTTCCGGACGAAATTCCCCCTCAATGCATCAGCAGAAGCGGCACCTCGGGATGGCGCATGGCCTGGCGGGTGGTGCTGGTGGCGAAGAGGTCGCGCCAGCGGCTGTGGCCATGGCTGCCGAGCACCATGAGACCGGCTCGCGCTTCCTGGGCGGCGTCGAACAGCGCATCCGCCACGGCGCGCGTTCCCGCCTGGATGTCGCGCTTGCGCGCCTGCACGCCGCGCAGGGCGAGATAGTCCACCAGATCGGACGCGTCGGGCGCCGGCGCCTCTGCCGCCGCCACGCACAAGACCTCGACGAAGTCCGCGCGCTTGAGCAGCGGCAGCGCGGCGCTGACCGCCTGGGCACAGGCGGCGCTCGCGTTCCAGGCGACGACGATGCGATGCCAGAAATCGGGCGGCACCGGCTTCGCCGACAGCAGCACCGGCCGCCGCGCTTCGAGGAGGACGGCATCGATCGCCTCCCAGACGCCGATGCGCTCTTCGGGGTGCTGCGCGACGAAGACGACGAGATCCCCCAGCAGCGCCGCGCGCGCGACGCCGCCGGCGAAATGGCCCGCGACCTCGGCGAAGGCGAGCGTCGGCGCCTCGTGCTTTTCCGCGCCCGCGACCAGCGCCACTCCGGCCTCGCGCGCCAGTGTCTCGACAGCCTGGCGCGCCGCGGCGGCCGCTCCGTCGCCGGCGCCGCGCGCGCTGTCGACGATTTCCTGCATGACCGCGCTGGAGACGCCGTCGGCATGGAACGGCATCGCCAAAGCTGGATCGGAGCGCACGAAAATGCCGGTGACATGCGCGCCGAAGGGCAGCGCCGCCGAAAGCGCGCTCGCGAGCGTGGCTCTGTCGTCTGGGCCGCCCGTCAGCGGCGCCAGAATCTTGACGAACGACAACGGCTCCTCCAATCCATGCACGACCAATCGGCAAGGTAACGCCCTCATGGCCAAACCGGCACCGTCCCGCGCCTGGCAGCGCATGTTGAGCGGGCGCAGGCTCGATCTGCTCGACCCTTCGCCGCTCGACGTGGAGATAGAGGACATCGCGCACGGCCTTGCCCGCGTCGCGCGCTGGAACGGCCAGACCAAGGGCGCGCACGCCTTCTCGGTGGCGCAGCACTGCGTGCTGGTGGAACGGCTCACCGCCGAGCTGAAGCCCGGCCTGACCCGCCAGGCGCGGCTCGCGGCGCTGCTGCACGATGCGCCGGAATACGTCATCGGCGACCTGATCTCTCCGTTCAAGGCGGCGGTGGGCATCGACTACAAGGATTTCGAGCTCAGATTGCTGGCGGCCATCCATCTGCGCTTCGGGCTGCCCGCGCGCACGCCGGAGCCGCTCATCAAGCTGTTCAAGCAGGCCGACATCGCGTCCGCCTATTTCGAAGCGACGCAGCTCGCCGGCTTCACGTCCCAAGAGGCCAAGCGCTATTTCGGAACGCCGCCCAAGGATCTGCGCGTCCCGCGGCTGGTGCCGCTTGCCGTGGCCGAAGCCCAGGCGCTGTTCCTGGAACGATTCCATAAGCTTGGCGGTTGAATATCTAAAGTAGATTTTTGAAAATATATCGCTATGATCGTCCGGCATATTTGGGGATATGCCAATGGAAAATTCGACTCGCCGTCGCCTTCTTGCTGGAGCCCTTCTTGGCGCGCCAGCTCTTGTGGCTTGTGCATCGCGCCCGGATCAAGGACCGCTTCCCGAGCCTTGGCTGCACATCAACGGAGAAAAATTGTCGGCGATCGACAAATTCGCATCAAAATACCGCGCTGAAGCTGCCGTCCGCACGCGTTTTCAGGCCCTCGTCGGAAGACTTCTCAACGACGCGCATGAAGGACGCGACATCGCCGAGGCGATCGGAAAATTGACCGCCTCGGTCTGGGCTGGCGCAAATGGAATGGATATCGACCTCGACGTTCCCTATTGCGGAAACGTTCCGCACTGGCCCTGGCCTGGTCCCCCGCCGCCGTGGAGCTGTTCGCCCGTCGAGCAGTATCAAGTCGCGGTCGTTGCGTTAGCCAAAATCCAGACCCTTGGATTGGCGCAGGAAAAACCGGCTTAGGGCGGCACGGGCGATCCGGACTTTCACAAGTCCGGCGCCCCAGTCTTCGGAAGGAACACTTCTTTGCAACACTCCACACGTCGTGGGCTGCTTGCCGGAGCCGTTCTTGGCGCCCCCGCACTTGCAGCATGCGCAACGCGTCCCGTTCAGGGACCATTGCCGGATCCCTGGCAGCCCATCGACAGGCGGGAATTGTCGGCGATCGACAAATTCACCACTCGATATAAGACCGATGCCGCGATCCGCGCGCGTTTCAAGGGCGTCGTCGAAGGCATTCTTCAGAGCGCCCAAGAGCGAGGAAACATCATTGAGGCCGTGCGGCAATTGTCGTCGGTGGTTTGGATCGGCGCCAATGGCTCGGATGTGGTGTCGGACAACGACGAAAACGCGATCACCCCGCATCATCCTAACCCACCCAGGCCGGATCCACCGGCGTGGAGCGGCTCAATCGTCCAGCAATATCAGATCGCGTTCCTGGCGCTGGCAAACATCCAGATGCTTGCGGCAACCCAGGCCGGTCCCGATTAATGAGCACTAGGGCTTTCCTAACGCTCCATGGTCCGCTAGCAAGGTATCGGAAAACCTCCGATGCCCCTGATCCTCATCACCCCCCTCTCCGCCGTTCCGGATGCGCTCAAGGAGCATGTCCCGTCGCATCTGGTGACGCTGCTCTCGGCCGAATACATGATCGAGACGCCGGAAGGCCTGCCGGTCGAGCGGCATCTGCGCCTGTCGGTGCACGACATCTCCGATCCGGCGGGCGACCAGGCGCCGGCGCGCCGCGATGCCGAGCGGCTGATCGAATTCGGCCGCGGCTGGGACGCGCGCGCGCCGATGCTGATCCATTGCTGGGCGGGGGTCAGCCGCTCGACCGCCGCCGCCTATGCCATCCTCTGCGACAAGCTCGGGCCGGGGCGCGAGCACGACATCGCGCAGCGCCTGCGCGCGCGCGCGCCGCATGCGCAGCCCAACCGCCTGCTTGTGCGCCACGCCGATGACGTGCTCTGCCGCGGCGGGGCGATGGTGCGCGCCGTCGAAGCCATCGGCATGGGCACGCCGGTGACGCAAGGCGTCCCCGTCGCCATTCCTCTGTACACGGAATGAGCAGCGGCGGCACCGCGCATGTCGTCAGCATCGGGCTGTCGGCCGCGATCGTCTCGGTGCTCGACGAGCGGCCGCGCGTGCTGACCGTGCGCAGCGCTGCGGGCGGCGATGCCCTGCCCTTCGGCCCGTTCGATCCCTTGCATCACCGCACGCTCGAAAGCGGCTTGCGCAGCTGGGTCAAGGAGCAGACCTCGCTCGATCTCGGCTATGCCGAGCAGCTCTACACCTTCGGCGATCGCGGCCGGCATCTGATCAAGGCGGGCGAAGGCCCGCGCGTGGTGAGCGTGGGCTATCTGGCGCTGACGCGCGGCAACCAGGCGCCGACCGACACCAGCTGGAGCGACTGGTACCGCTTCTTTCCCTGGGAGGATTTGCGCGAAGAGAAGCCGCGCATCATCGCCGAGGCCATCCTGCCCGCGTTCAAGGCCTTCATCCGCGCGGCGCCCGGACCGCTCGGCGAGCAGCGGCGCGAGCGCGTGCGGCTGTGCTTCGGCACCGACGGCACCGATTGGGACGAGGAACGCGTGCTGGAGCGCTACGAGCTGCTCTACGAGGCGGGTCTGGTGCAGGAAGCCGCGCGCGACGGGCGCGCCGAAGCGCATGCCGACGCCATGCTGGGCGACGGCATGATCTTCGATCACCGCCGCATCCTGGCAACCGCCATCGCGCGGCTGCGCGGCAAGATGAAGTACCGCCCGGTGGTGTTCGAGCTGATGCCGCCGGCCTTCACCTTGCTGGAGCTGCAGCGTACCGTCGAGGCGATCTCGGGCGTGCGCTTGCACAAGCAGAACTTCCGCCGGCTGGTGGAAGCGCAGGGCCTGGTCGAAGGCACCGGCCGCTCGGCGATGAGCGCGCGGGGCCGGCCGGCCGAACTCTTCCGCTTCCGCCGCGAAGTCCTGAGCGAGCGCCCGGCACCGGGACTGCGGATGGGAATGCGCGGCCGGGGACGGGGCTAAGCCAAAAAAGCAACGCGCGCCCCCTTTCGGGAGCGCGCGCGCCATTTCGAGAGACTTGCCGTTCGGCTTAGTACTGGTTCCAGAACATCGTGTTCTGGCTGATATAGCCGAGCGAGCCGTTGCGCTGACGATCTTCCAGCGAGGCCGCGCCCGCACCGTTGAAGTAGAACTTCAGGCCGACAAAGAAGATGTCCTGGCTGGTGCCGCCGAAGAACAGATTGCCGTCCTGGTGCTGGTAGCCGCCATAGACCGACATCGGGAAGGTCGGGCTCCACAGATACTCGGCCCTCAACGTCTCGTCGGTCTCGTTGCCGCCGGTGACGCTGAAATAGTCAACCGTGCCGCTGAGCGCGAGATTGCCGCCGAGCGCATAGTATTTCAGCATGCCGCCGACATAGCCGCCGTTCACGTTGCAGCCGCTGCAGCCGAAGTCGATGTTGGTTCCGCCGCCCTTCACGTCCACGGTGACGTTCGAGTTGACCCACCAATCCAAGCCGGCGCCGTAGCTGGTGAATTTGAGGCCGCCGCTGCCCAGATCGTCGTAATTCACCGTGCCTGCCAACCGGCCGACGCTCGGCCAGTTCCAGAACACGCTGCCGCCGATGTTCCAGATGTCGAGGCTGCCGGGCGAGATGTTGTGATAGCCGCCGGCGGCTTCCACACCCCAGGTCGGGCTCGACCAGGTCAGGCTGCCATCGATATTCCACATGTCCAGATTCGGAGAGCCCGTGCTGTCATTGGCGTAGCTGGCGCCCAGCGTTCCGGAGACACCGGCCACGGCCGTCGCGGACATCGCCGCCGACAAGGCAAGCGCCGCCACGGATGCAAGAAGAACTTTTCTCATTGAAACCCCGCTTTTCCGCCCCGAACCGGGGCCCTTCGATTGCCTCTTGTTAAATCACGGCCTTCCGCCCGTCGAGCGGGGGCGGCAGCCGGTTTTCGCTTATTCGTAGAACTGTCGCATCCGTACCACGCTATACCCCCCAGACTTGGGTGCGACAGATTGTTACCGGACGGCGGGCTTCCCGGACCGGGGCCCTTGACGGATTTATGCTCATGGCTAGCATATATCCGCACGCCCGGCCTTGTGGCCGGTGTTTTTGCATCCTATATATGCTCAATCGGAGCATATATACCTGCGGGGACACGCCAATGCAGACCGCCGACCTCTCCTACACGCCCCGGATCGCCCGGGCGACCGCGCCGCTCTACGGCAAAGTCGCCAAGGTGGTCCCCGAAATCGAATGGCCGGTGCATGCGCCCTATGTCGAGGCCATCAACCGCCTCAAGCGCGAGAAGGGCGCCGTCATTCTCGCGCACAATTACATGACCCCCGAGATCTATCACTGTGTCGCCGATTTCGTCGGCGACTCGCTGGCGCTGGCGCGCGAGGCGGCGAAGACCGATGCGCGGGTGATCGTCCAGGCCGGCGTGCACTTCATGGCCGAGACCTCGAAGATCCTTTCGCCGCACAAGACCGTGCTGATCCCCGACCCGCAAGCGGGCTGCTCCCTCGCCGCCTCGATCACGGCCGGCGATGTGCGGCGGCTGAAGGCCGAGCATCCCGGTCTTCCGGTGGTCACCTATGTCAACACCTCGGCCGCCGTGAAGGCCGAGAGCGACGTCTGCTGCACCTCGTCCAACGCCAAGGCGGTGGTCGAGGACATCGCAAGGGAGTGGCGCGTGGACAGCGTGATCATGATCCCCGACGAGTACCTGGCGCAGAACGTCGCGCGCCAGACCGCGGTCAAGATCGTCACCTGGAAAGGCCACTGCGAAGTGCATGAGCGCTTCGGCGCCGCCGACATCCGCGCCTATCGCGACGCCAATCCCGGTGTCGTGGTGCTGGCCCATCCGGAATGTCCGCCGGCGGTGATCGACGAAGCCGATTTTGCCGGCTCGACCGCGGCGATGATCTCCTATGTCGGCGACAAGCGGCCGAAGAAGGTGGTGATGGTCACCGAGTGCTCGATGAGCGACAACGTCGCCGCCGACTACCCCGACGTCGAGTTCGTGCGGCCCTGCAATCTCTGTCCGCACATGAAGCGCATCACCTTGCCCAAGATCCTCAAATCGCTTCAGACCATGACCGTCGAGGTCAATGTCGACCCCGAGATCGCGGCGCAGGCGAAAGCGGCCGTCGAGCGCATGCTCACGGTCGGCAAGCCGGCCAAGGCCGCGGCGTGAGCGCCCCCGACAACGTCATCGAATGCAAAGGCGCGCTGATCTTGGGCGCGGGCGTCGCGGGATTGTTCACCGCGCTGAAGCTGGCGCCGTTTCCCTCCCTTGTCCTCGCCGGTTCGCGGCCCGGGACGTCCGGCTCGAGCGCCTGGGCGCAGGGGGGCATCGCGGCTGCGGTCGCCGCCGGCGACAGTCCTGAAGCGCATGCTGCCGACACGGTCGCCGCCGGCGCGGGCATCGCCGATCCGGGCGTCGCAGCCCTGGTCGCGCGCGAGGCGCCTGAGCGCATCGATGACCTCGTGCGCCTGGGCGTTCCCTTCGACCGCAGGCCGGACGGTACGCTGGCGGTCGGCCGCGAGGCGGCGCATGGCGCAGCGCGCATCGTCCATGTCCAGGGCGACCGGGCCGGCGCCGCCGTCACCGGCACCTTGGCCGAGCGCGCGCTGGCGAACGGCGCGATCACGGTGCTCGAAGGCTTCCATGCCGTGGAACTGGCGATGGAGGATGGGCGCGCCACGGGTCTCTTCGCGCGCAGCGGCATGGGCGCACACGCAAGGCTGGTGCTCTTCCGCGCGCCCGCAGTGATCTTCGCGACCGGCGGCCTGGGCTCTCTCTACGCGATCACGACGAACCCTTCCGAGGCGCGCGGCGAAGGTCTCGGCATGGCTGCGCGCGCAGGTGCCGTCATCGCCGACCCGGAATTCGTGCAGTTCCATCCGACCGCAATCGCCGCCGGGCGCGATCCCGCGCCGCTCGCCACCGAAGCGCTGCGCGGCGAAGGCGCCATCCTCATCGACGAGAACGGCCGCCGTTTCATGGCCGATGTCCACAAGGACGCCGAGCTGGCGCCGCGCGACGTCGTGGCCCGCGCCATCCATCGCGCGCGCCTCGCCGGACACCAGACGTTTCTCGATTGCCGAAGCGCCATCGGGCCCGCGTTCGCGACGCGCTTCCCGACGGTCTACGCCGCCTGCCGCGCAGCCGGTCTCGATCCCGCAGCGCAGCCGATCCCGATTGCGCCGGCGGCCCATTACCACATGGGCGGCATCGCCAGCGATGCGCGCGGGCGCAGCTCTCTGGAAGGATTGTGGGCGGTTGGCGAATGCGCCTCGACGGGATTGCACGGCGCCAACCGGCTGGCGTCCAACTCGCTGCTGGAGGCGCTGGTGTTCGGTGCACGCGCTGCCGAAGACGTAAAGAGCACCATCGCGCCCGGCTGCGGCTCGGGCACGCCGCCGGCACCGGAACGTTTCGCGGTGCCCGCGCCGCCCATGGTGCTGCGCAAGGCGATGTCCGAGCTGGTGGGGCTGGAACGCGACGAATCCGGGCTGCGCGAGGCGCTGGCGGTCATCGCCCAGGTCGAGCGCGCGGGCCCGGCGGAGCCCGCCCTGCTCAACATGACGGCGGCCGCCAAGCTCGTCGCCGCCGCGGCGCTGATGCGCCACGAAAGCCGCGGCGCGCATTGGCGCAGCGACTATCCGGCGACGGAAGCGAAGGGCGGACGAACGTTCCTCACGCTCGCCGATGCCGAGGAAGCGCTGGACGCGCGCGCCTGCAAGAGTGTCCAGCGTGCTGCCCGCTGAGCTTCGCCCGCCGCACCGGCTGCTGGTCGAGCCGATCGTGCGCGCGGCGCTGATCGAGGACCTGGGCCGCGCCGGCGACATCACCAGCGAACTCACCGTCCCGTCTGACACGCGCATGCGCGCGCGCCTCGTCGCGCGCAAGTCCGGCATCGTCGCCGGCCTGATCGCGGCCGAATGCGCCTTCGCGCTGGTCGATCCGTCGTTGAACGTCGCGGTCGAGACGCCGGACGGCAGCGCGGTGAAGTCGGGAACGGTTCTCGCCACCGTCGAAGGCCATGCGCGCGCGATCCTGACGGCGGAGCGCGTGGCGCTGAATTTCCTCGGCCCTCTGAGCGGCATCGCAACCGCGACGCGGGCGATGGTGGACGCGGTGGCCGGGACCAAGGCCCGCATCGTCTGTACACGGAAGACGACGCCGGGGCTGCGCATCCTGGAGAAATACGCGGTGCGCTGCGGCGGCGGCTTCAATCACCGCTTCGGGCTCGACGACGCGGTCCTCATCAAGGACAACCACATCGCGGCCGCCGGCGGCATCGCCGCGGCCGTGCAGCGCGTGCGCGCCGGCCTCGGCCACATGGCCAAGATCGAGGTCGAAGTCGACACGCTCGCCCAGCTCGACGAGGCGCTGGCGCAGGGCATCGACACCATCCTGCTGGACAATATGAGCCTTGACGATCTCAACCGCGCGGTTTCGCTCACGAGGGGTCGCGCCGTGCTCGAAGCCTCCGGCAACGTCACGCTCGCCACCGTGCGCGCCGTCGCCGAGACCGGCGTCGACTACATCTCCTCCGGCACCATCACCCACAGCGCGCCGAACCTCGACATCGCACTCGACTTCTAGCGAAGTGGCTACAGTGATGAGAAATCTCGCAATGCTGACCGCATTCGGATGCCTGGCGACCACACCAGCAATGACTGCCGATTTCAATTGGCCGGCAAAGGACTTCACCTGTTCATGGCAAGGTGCCAAGCGACTCTCGTTCGAAGAAGCCTTTCTATCTGCGGGGCAGTTTTACGGACTATGCGTCCGCTTTAGAGCTCTCGCGGGGCCCAATTGGCTCTTGACAAAGAAATTAGAAGCGCATCTCGACCGGGAACCAATGGCTGCCATTTGGGGACCGCGAACGCCGGTGCCCACCAAGCCGATCAACGTCGAAGCCGTCGGCTGGTTGATGCCGTGTGCTGCCGCTCGCGATCAAGGGCAGAACGCGCTTGACGCGATAGACCCCGAAGCCGTGGAACTGATGAGTGGTCCTTGCCACTACCAGGATGGTCCCGTTCTCTTCGTATCCGACTATCACAAAATTGGCGATTGAATTGCTGATTGCCTGCAAACCCTCATTGTTCTTAGAGTGCTATCAGCAATCGGGGAGCATCCATGGACCTTCATCTCAAAGGCAGGAATGCCGTCGTGCTCGGCGGCACGCGCGGCATCGGGCGTGCCATTGCGGACACCTTGGCCGGTGAAGGCGCCAATGTGGCGATCTGCGCGCGCAACGCGGAGCAGATCGAGCAGGCGGTGGCGGACCTTAAATCCAGGGGCGTGCGCGCCACCGGCGCCGGCGTCGACATCACCGACGGCGCGGCGCTCAAAGCGTGGATCGCCCGCGCCGGCGACGAGCTGGGCGGCATCGACATGCTGTTCTCCAATGCCGGCGCGATGGCGCAAGGCGCGGACCCGGAGTCGTGGCAGGCCAATTTCAAGCTCGACGTGCTGGGCGCCGTGAACGCCTTCGACGCGGCGCGGCCGTTCCTCGAAAAAGCGGCGGAAAAGAACGGCGACGCGGCCTTCGTCATCATCGCCTCGGTCTCGGCGGCGGAGAGCGACAGCGCCAGCTCCTACGGTCCGATCAAGGCGGCGCTGATCCACTATGCCAAGGGCCTGGCGCGCCAGCACGCCAAGCGGAAGATCCGCGCCAATGTCGTCTCGCCCGGCATGGTCTATTTCGAAGGCGGCATCTGGAACATGGTCGAACAAAGCGCGCCCGACTATTTCAAGCAGGCGATGGCGCGCAACCCGACGGGGCGCGCGGCCACGCCGCAGGAGATCGCCAACGCGGCGGTGTTTCTCGCGAGCCCGGCTTCGTCCTACACCACCGGCGTCAACCTGCTGGTAGACGGCGCGATCTCGCGGCGGGTGAATTTTTGAGGCAATTCGCCGAGATGGTGGGTCGGTTTGACGTCAGGGCCGGCGGCCTTTCTCATAGATCGAGTAATCGACTTCCCAGCTGAATGCCGTGCCGCCGTCTTCGTTGGACACCAAGACGGACTGAATTGTGTGATCGCCAGTGCCAACAACGCTTACTTGCCGCTTCAACACCTGACCGAAGTAGTTGGGATAGTCGCTATCGCAAGCAGGCGCGAAACCCGCAGGTTGTCCGTCGATATAAGTGCAGGTGCTGAAATTCTCATTCCCCTCCGGAAATGAAGTGGTTTCCGATATGCTCGCTACAACGAAGCAACCCTTCGCGCTTCTGCATGTAAAGTCTCGGGCTTTGTTCAGCGGATTGGTGCCGGTAAAAATTTGCATGGGCTTGTCACTTATGTGCGTCAAAACTTCCAGACCGTTTCCATGCCAGCGCAGCGGCTCTGCACCCGTCCCCGATAACGCCACATCGGCGCAGAACGTGACGCAGAGGGCGAATAGGAAGATCATGCGTGTGCGGTCCATAAAATCCTCCTCGATGGAGCACCCACGATATCAGGTCCTTACATCCAATTCTTCATCATCGCGACCACGTCGGCGATTTCGAGACCCGGGCGGCCCGGATTCTCGGGCAACCGGCATTGCAATCTCGGAGGCAGCGCCTAGGGTCGCGCGACAAGGGGTGGTCACATGACCAGCAAGGCGCGCGGACGCAAATCCATCTTCATCACGGGGGCCGCGAGCGGCATCGGTCGCGCCACCGCGCTGCTGTTCGCAGGCAAGGGCTGGTTCGTCGGCGCCTTCGACCTCAACGATTCGGGCCTTCAGTCGCTGGCGCAGGAGATCGGCCACGACAATTGCCTCACCGCCCGGCTCGACGTCACCGACAAGAGGAATTTCGACGATGCGGTCGCTGCCTTCGGCGCCGAGACCGACGGTCGCATGGACGTCCTGTTCAACAATGCCGGCATCGGCGAGAGCGGGTATTTCGAGGACGTGCCTTACGAGGCCGCGTTGCGCGTGGTGCAGGTGAATTTCGTCGGCGTGCTCAACGGCATCTATGCCGCGCTGCCTCTCTTGAAGGCGACGAAGAATTCGCTCTGCTTCACCACCTCGTCGTCGTCTGCCACCTACGGCATGCCGCGGCTCGCGGTCTATTCGGCGACCAAGCATGCGGTCAAAGGCCTGACCGAGGCGCTGTCGATCGAATTCGCGCGGCACGGCATCCGCGCCGCCGACACGCTGCCAGGGCTGATCGACACCGCCATCCTGCGCAACACGCCCAACCGCTCCGAAGCGCGCAGCGCCGAGGATGCCGAGAGCATGCTCGCCAATGCGCCGAAGAGGGGAGCGTTCCGCCTCATCCCGCCGGACATGGTGGCGCAAGCGGTGTGGGACGCCTACACGAGCGACAAGCTGCATTGGTATGTGCCGCCGGAGATCGCCTGGATCGACCGCATCAAGGGCATTGCGCCCGAGTTCATGCGCGCGCGGATCCAGAAGGTGATCGGCGGGATCGTGAAGCCCTAGTCTCGCGCCATCCTTCGAGGCCCGCCCGCGTCATGCTGAGGTGCGAGCGCTAGCGAGCCTCGAAGCACGCGGGCGCGCACCTCAGGATGACGACTTACCCTACAACGCCCGCTGACGGGTGCGCTTGTAGAAGACGTGGTTGCCGATCTGCACCGTGCGCTCCACGCCGACGTC